>Ga0207829_100022_pt1 | contig 395639 bp, 395 predicted proteins | sample TtaePargueraPR_4_FD_187738 | JGI IMG/M metagenome (GOLD analysis project Ga0207829, IMG submission 187738) | Aerobic enrichment media microbial communities from Bioluminiscent Bay, La Parguera, Puerto Rico - Tt and P1 (SPAdes) | ecosystem: Environmental > Aquatic > Marine > Unclassified ... | reverse complement strand
GTCGTTCTTCCATTGGTTTCACATCTCGCCAGGGCATGAGCACCTCCATCGTTGATGCTCATGATTAAAACAATGTGTTACCTATGTATCTGAACTTTTGTGTCACCTATGTTCTTGATTCGTACAGGCAGCCCACAGCTTGCCCTGCGGGTTCCCTGTGCTTCTCAATCAGTTTGGACACGACGAAAACTCGCTGCGCTCAGACACTCGTCGTGTTTGATCCAAACTGATTTGCGATGCTCGGCTGCGCAAAAGGGCGGGTTCACCCTCCCCCCAACCCTCTCCCATCAAGGGAGAGGATGACCTGATCAAGATATGCCGCGAACACCAAGGATCCCCTTTTGTGCTGACGAGTAGCGCAGGTTTATCTGGATAAGGATTGAGCAGTGTTTGAGCGTAGCGAGTTTTGCTCAATCCCCAGATAAACTGAGCAACGCAGTGAAGCCGCAGGCCAGCACTGTGGGGCGCCCTAGGGTTGTTAGGGAAATGGGCGCGCATTTCCCTGACTCGCCCTCAAGGCGAAATATAGCTCTCGAATCAGAACTGAAAGAGCTATTTTGATTTGCGACATCACTGTCGCTCACCGCACGGGTGAGAAGAAATTCCTCTGTGATGAATTTGGATGCATGAAGCACAGGCAGGTCAAGCCGCATGGATGCAACAAATCAACATAATTGAAGTCCCTTCGGCAGCGTTGGTTTGAATAAAAAATCTACTTACGGATGGCTGAGCGCACTAAAACCAAGCTTTGCATGCATTTTCGTTGGGCTTCGCAAGCTCAGCCCAACCTACTTAGTCACTCCAGCCGATGCAGGAATCCAGCATCAACCGGTATTCCTCATCCCCGCCGAAATCGCACTAATCGTCCGCAACAGCGGGTCCAGCCAGCGCTGACGTTCTTCCTCAGTATGCGAACCATCACGATAGCGCTGCAGCAATAGGATCTGCATATAGTTGATCGGATCGAGATAAGGCTCGCGCCGGCGCAGCGAGCTTTTCAGTGAGGGCAGCTCCGCCAGCAACGAATCCGCTTCCACCACCAGCAGCACCTGCTTAACGGTCTTGTGATATTCGGCCGCAATCAGCTCGAAAACCTGCTGACCCTGAAAGGCATCTTCGCATAGCGCTGCGTAACGGCGGGCGATATTCATATCGGCCTTGGACAATGACATTTGGGTGTTACTGAGCAGAGCACGGAAAAACGGCCACTGTCTGACCATTTGCCGCAGAATGGCTATTTTGTCTTCATCGCCCTGATGCCAGGCTTCCAGGGCCGTGCCGATGCCATACCAGGCTGGCAGTGTGTGGCGTGACTGGGCCCAGGAAAACACCCAGCCGATAGCACGCACCGAGGATTTGGAGCGGTCACCGGGTTTACGATGTGACGGCCTCGAGCCAATATTCATCATGCCGATCTCGGTGACCGGACAGACTTCGTAAAAGTAATCCAGAAAGCCCGGGGTATCCTCTGTCAGCTTGCGATAGCTGGCTTCACCGGTTCTGGTCAGGTTCTGCATGATATCGAGATAGGCGGGTTCCACCTGACCGATTTCGGTCACCAGGCTGCGCGAGGCTTTCATCAGACCGGACACGCCCATGCCCAGCTCGTAAGCCGCAGTTTCGACATTCCCGTATTTGAATGACAGCACTTCACCCTGCTCGGTGAATTTAATCTGACCATGCACCGTGCCCATTGGCTGCGACAAGATTGCATCATGGGTCGGGCCGCCGCCGCGACCGATGGTACCGCCACGGCCATGGAACATGCGACACTCGACTTCATGCTGCTGGGTCAGACGGGTGATTTTCTTCTGCGCCTGGAACAGATTCCAGCCGGAAGCAAGAATACCGCCGTCTTTGCAGGAATCCGAATAGCCCAGCATCACCTCCTGCAGATTACCGGAATCTGCCAGCAGCCGGCGGTAGACCGGATTTTCCAGCAACGAAGACATCACGGGTTCGATATGACTCAAGTCCTCGATAGTCTCGAACAGTGGCGCGACACGCACATGGCAGAAACTGTCACCGTTATCATCAAAGCCACATAGCCCGGCAAAGCGGGCCAGCGTCAGCACTTCCAGAATATGGCTGGCCTCGTGGGTCATCGAAATCACATAACTGCCGAACGCCTTGCTGCTGACCTCACTGTGCAGGCGTGTCATCAGGGTAAATACATTCAGCACTTCCTGATTATCGGAGTCCAGTGTCGGCAATGACGGCAGACTGGGCTGCGACAGTAATTCGGTGAGCAGCTGTTGGCGCCCTGCTTCATCCAGTTGCAGGTAATTCTGCTCAAGATCCGTGGCCTTCAATACCTCCGCAAGCGTCTGACTATGGCGGGTCGACTCCTGACGGATATCCAGGTGATAAAGATAAAAACCGAAGGTCTCAACCAGACGAATCAGATCATTGAGCTCGGCCCCGGCCAGTTCTTTGTCGCCGTTCTCTACCAGCGAGTCATAGATCAGGTTGAGATCAGCCAAGAGCTCATCTTCATTTGCATAAGCCAGCCCCAACGCGGTCGGTTCCAGATCCGGACGGAAATACTGCTGTAACAGGCGCAGATTATCTTCCAGCCGGTGACGCATCATATAAAGCTTGCGGCGATAGGGTTCATTCAGAAAACGATCCGGCTTGGCGCGGAAGGCCCCGGCATAGCGTTTTTCAGACTCGGCGATGTCCTCTGCCAAAGCATCACTGATCCAGCATAAGGGCTGGGAATGGGTCAGTATGTAACTGAGCTTGGTGACATCTTCCAGATAACGGCGAATGACAGTGCGCTTTTGCAGCTGAATCGCCATCTCGGTGGTTTCAGCCGTGACAAATGGGTTACCGTCGCGGTCACCACCGATCCAGGAGCCGAATTTCACAAAGCCCGGCACTTTAAACGTCTGACCGGCCTCAATCTCATCGCTGTAAACCCGGCGAATCGCGTTTTCCAGATTGCGGTAAGTGCGCGGCACCGCATCAAACAGGCTGACATTGAAGTAATACAGGCCGTTTTTAATTTCATCGCGTACGGTCGGTTTCACTGCACGTACTTCATCGGTGGACCACAACAGCTGTATCTGCCGCTTGATTTCCTTGCGTGTGCGCTCTTCATCAAAAGCGGTGAGTGGCTCATTGGTCAGCTGCTCATCCAGCAGGAAGATCCGGCGCAGAATTTCCATCACGGTGCGGCGTTTGGACTCGGTCGGATGCGCGGTGAACACCGGCATATACACCAGCGAATCCAGCAAAGGCTGCAACTGGGCCAGCGACACCCCAGCCTGCCTGAACTGATGTAAAGTATCCAGATAAGAGCCTTCCCACAGCTCGCCGCCGTTACGCAGCTGCGTCATCCGGTTGTGATAGTTAAAGGCTTCTTCTGCCGTGTTGAGCAGGCTGAAGTACATGCTGAAAGCGCGAATCACTTCCCGCAATGTGGTCTCGTCCAGCGTATTAAGAAAACTCAGCAACTCGCTGCGTAGCCCCGCATTGTCGTCTTTGCGCAGGTTGATAAAGCCTTTGCGCAGCCGTTCCACGGTTTCAAACACTTCACGCCCGGCGCGTTCATCAATCACCTCGCCCAGAATGTGGCCGAGAAAACGCACATGCTGGCGCAGGTCCTTGTCGCTGAGCAAAGACAGTTTTTCGACTGTACTGAGTACAGGCTGATAGTCAGTCATAAATTACCGATTCGCAATGTGGTGATAGAGTTCAATATAGGTGTTGGCGCTGTTTTCCCAGCTGAAGTCGTGCTGCATTGCAACGAGCATCATGCTGCGCCAGATCCGCGGCCTCGCGAACAATGCGACAGCCCGCAGCAGCGCTTGTTCCAGCGCTTTTACCGAGGCTTCATCAAAACAGAAACCGTTGGCAGTACCAGCTTTGCGGTTTTCTTCACTGGCGTCAACCACGGTATCGGCCAGACCACCGGTATTACGCACTATCGGCAAGGTGCCATAACGCAGGCTGTACATCTGATTAAGACCGCAGGGCTCGAAACGCGACGGCATCAGAAACACATCAGCACCGGCTTCAATCTGATGCGACAGGGCTTCGTTATAGCCAATCGTGACTGCAACCCGGTCCGGATATTTCGCCCTTAGTACCCGTAAATCCTGCTCATAGCCGGCTTCGCCACTGCCGAGGCAGACCAGTTGCACATCATGGCCCGCTTCCAGTAGCCGATTCATCGCTTCAATCGCAAGATCAATGCCTTTCTGTGACACCAGACGGCTGATCAACCCCACCAGTAAGCTATCTTTATTGTCAGGCAGAAAAAACTGTTTCTGCAGCGCTGCTTTATTTTCCGCCTTGTTGCGTGGCTGACTGACCGAAAAGCTTTTGACGATGAAAGGGTCCGTCTCCGGATTCCAAATATGATAATCAATGCCATTGAGAATGCCGCTCAGCCGCCCCTGCTCACGGCGGTAAGCCAGCAGACCCTCAAGGCCATAGCCGAATTCATAGGTACAGATTTCGTCTGCGTAGGTCGGGCTGACGGTGGTAATTTGATCGGAAAAAATCAGGCCGCCTTTCATGAACGACATCAGGCCGTAAAACTCCAGCCCTTCCATCTGCCAGAGTGAGTCAGATAAATCCAGCGCCTCAAATACTTCATGAGGGAACAGTCCCTGATAGGCGAGATTATGAATGGTGAAGACGGTTTGCGGACGATTTTTCCTGTCTGCGATCAGAGCCGGTGCCAGACCGGTCTGCCAGTCATTGCAGTGCAGAATGTCCGGCTGCCAGTTAAGGCCGGCTTCATTCATGGCTATTGCAGCTGCAGCTCGCGACAGCAACGCAAAACGCGCCGCGTTATCGTGCCAGTCACCGCCAGCAGGGTGGCTATAGGGGCCGCCGTCGCGATCATAATGAAATGGCGAATGCAGCAACCACAGTGTGACCTCGCTGTCAGGCAGGGTGGTCTCAAGAATATCGACCGGCAAATGATAGCCATCCAGTTTGATGGAAGCGACCTTTTCCATTTGATCCAGTTGCTTGAGGCACTGACGGTAGGCGGGCATGATAATGCGCACATCCTGACCGTGCTCCTGCAGTGCGATCGGCAGGCTGGCTGAGACGTCAGCCAGGCCACCCGTCTTCATCAGCGGGTGCACCTCGCTACTGGCAAATAGAATTTTTCGCACGCGAATCTCCCAAAAATTGTACAATTCTGCAAATTATATACGGTCAACGGCTGTCTTATAGCCTGCAACGGGAGAAATCATGCAATCTTGTACAATTGTTATTTTTGGCGCCACCGGCGACTTGTCTAAGAAAAAATTGTTACCGGCTCTGTATCACCTCGATGCAGAAAACAGACTGACCGACGATACCCGCATCATCTGCATGGGTCGTCGTGAAGCGGCGCAGGAAGACTGGAAACAACAAGTTGTCGAGTTTGTGACCCCCAAAGCCCGTGGCGGCGTTGATAACGACATCCTGAACAAGTTTCTGGATCGCATTCATTACTTCAAATGCGATATCAACGATGCGTTCAGCTATCACGAACTGAAAAAGCTGGTCACCAGGGAAAACGGTTTCCCGCAAAATATCGTCTTCTATCTCTCTATCAGCCCGGCGCTGTTCGGCGTCGTCGGTGATCAACTGGCCGCTGTCGGCATGAACAAGGAAGATGACGGCTGGCGTCATCTGGTGGTTGAAAAGCCGTTCGGTTTCGATCAGAAAAGTGCCGAAGAACTGGAAGGCGTGCTGCGTAAGAACTTCACTGAAGAACAGACTTACCGCATCGATCACTACCTCGGTAAAGGCACGGTGCAGAATATTTTTGTATTCCGTTTTGCCAACCTGTTGCTGGAACCACTGTGGAATCGTAACTACATCGATCACGTGCAGATTACCCATGCCGAACAACAGGGTGTGGGCGGTCGTGCCGGTTACTACAATGATTCCGGCGCTTTGCGCGACATGATCCAGAGTCACCTGATGCAGGTCATGGCGCTGGTGGCGATGGAACCCCCTGCCGATCTGGATGATGAATCCTTGCGCGATGAGAAAGTGAAAGTGCTGAAAGCGATTCGTCCTATCACCGAAGACATCGTCGACCAGCATGCTTTCCGCGGCCAGTACGCCGCTGGTGAAGTTAACGGTAAACCGGAACCCGGTTACCTGGAAGACGAAGAAGTGCCGAACGACAGTGTCACTGAAACCTATGCAGCGATGAAGATCTACATCGATAACTGGCGCTGGCGCGGTGTGCCGTTCTACCTGCGCACCGGTAAATGCATGCCGGAATCCAAAGCGATGATCGCGATTCGCTTTAAAAAGCCGCCTCAGGAGTTGTTCAAAGACACCAAGATTGGCGACAGCCATGCCAACTGGATCGTCATGGGTCTGCAGCCGGATAACACCCTGCGTATCGAACTGCAGGCCAAGCAACCGGGACTGGAACTGAAAAACCACACTGTGGCGCTGGAAACCGTCGAGTCAGACGAAACCAAACACCGTCTGGATGCCTATGAAGCGCTGATTCTGGATGCGATTCAGGGTGACCGCTCGCTGTTCCTGCGTTCGGATGAAGTGAATCTCGCCTGGAAAGTCGTGGATCCTGTCCTCAACAAATGGGCCAAGGACAAAGACTTTATTCACACCTACCCTGCAGGCACCTGGGGTCCGGAAGAAGTCAGCCGGATTCAGGATGATTCCTGTCACGTCTGGCGGAATAATGTCTGAGTTCAGACTGAATGAAACAGAAAAGCCGGCTTCAAGCCGGCTTTTTTTATATCTGCTGTTTTCTCCTGAACCATTTTTCCAGTTCCACCAGCCATAGAATGACTGTCGCCACCAGCACAATCTGCAACCAGCTGTGAGCATCAATGGCGGCACTGCCGAACAGAAAATGCATCGGCGGCAGATAGGTAAAACCTAACTGGAAGACCAGCAACACAAGCACTGCCAGCAAGGCGATACGATTGCCCAGCAAGCCTGCCTTGTTAAGGACCGGTGCGGTCAGAAAACGGGTGTTGAAGAGATAAAACACCTCAAACATCACCAGCGTGTTCACCGCTACGGTTCGTGAGGCTTCCAGGCTGTGGCCTGATTCGATATGGAGCATAAACAGCGCGAAGCTACCCAGCATCATCACCACTGAGACAAAAGCGATACGAACAATCAACGCTATCGTCAGCAGCGGCGTCTGCCTTGCCCGAGGCCGGCGAGACATCAAGCCCGGCTCGGACGGCTCAAAAGCCAGCGCCAGGCCCAGCGTGACCGCAGTAATCATATTGACCCAGAGGATCTGCACCGGTGTTATCGGCAACATCACCCCCATCACAATCGCAGCTATGATAATCAGCGCCTCGCCGGCACTCGTAGGCAGGATAAACAGAATCGCCTTGGTCAGGTTGTCGTAAACCGTGCGCCCTTCCTTCACAGCATCAACAATCGAGGCGAAATTATCATCGGCCAGCACCATATCCGAAGCGTCACGGGCCACTTCGGTTCCGTTCAAGCCCATCGCCGTGCCGATATCAGCACGCTTCAGCGCCGGCGCATCATTGACACCATCACCGGTCATCGCCACCACTTCATCGTTTTCCTGCAGGGCTTTGACCAGCCTGAGTTTATGCTCGGGCGTCGCCCGGGCAAACACGGATTTGTCTGTGACCACCTGTCGTAAGGCGGCATCATCCAGTTCGTCGATCTCCCTGCCGCTGATAACGGTTGAGGCCATGCCCATCCTGCCGGCGATAGCGGCGGCGGTATCACTATGATCGCCGGTGATCATTTTAATTTTAATACCCGCATCCTGACACAGCCTGACCGCTTCGACCGCATCCTGCCGCGGCGGGTCCATCATCGCCACCAGCCCCAGCAAAGTCAGTCCCTGCTGGACGTCCGCAAAATCAAGCTCGGTCTTTTTTCCTTCAAAGTCCAGACTCGCCAGTGCCAGCACCCGCTGGCCTCTGGAAGCCAGGGTCCTGACCTGCTGTTGCCAATGAGCCAGATCCAGTTCCTGCCCATCATGCAGATAGCGGCACATCTCCAGTATCCTTTCCGGTGCTCCCTTGAGGTAGCAGAAATGGCGCCCCTGATGATCATGATGCAGCGTGGCCATAAACTGATGCACTGACTCGAAGGGAATCACATCCAGTCTGGGACATGACTCGTCTTCGTATTCGCTTTCAAAACCGGCCTTGGCAGCCAGGCTGAGCAGCGCGCCTTCAGTGGGATCGCCTTCACACTGCCAGCGCTCGTCCTGGTGGCACAGCCGAGCATCATTACAGAGCAGGCCGGCTCTTATCAGTTGCTGAAGCTCGGCGTTGGATTCCACATCGACCGTATTATCGTGCTGCCGGATATCACCATGCGGATCATAGCCACTGCCGCTGACTTGAAAATCCTGCCCTGTACTGGTCAGCATTTCAGTCACTGTCATTTCATTGCGGGTCAGGGTACCGGTTTTGTCGGTGCAGATAACGGTCACCGAGCCCAGCGTTTCCACTGCCGGCAAGCTGCGGATAATGGCCTTTCTTCTCGCCATTTTCTGCACGCCGATAGCCAGTGTAATCGTCATAATGGCGGGGAGACCTTCCGGAATGGCGGCGACAGCGACGCTGACCGCTGCCATAAACATACTGCTTAGGGAAAACTGATGGGCAAGAATACCGACCACCATGGTCAGCACCGCAATCAGTACAATCATGATGCTGAGCTGACGACTGAATAAGGCGATTTGCTTCAGCAGCGGTGTGGTGATTTCCTGCACCTCTGACAGCAGGCTGCTGATTCGGCCCAGTTCGGTGTCGGCACCGGTTGCCACCACAACAGCAGTCGCCTGGCCGAAAGTCACCAGTGTGCCGGAATAGAGCATGCATTGGCGGTCGGCAAGCTGAGTGGATGGGTCGACGGCGTCAGCAATTTTATCCACCGGCATCGACTCCCCCGTCAGCACCGCTTCCTGCAGTTGCAGATTTTTGGCTTTCAGCAGGCGCAGATCGGCCGGCACCTTGTCTCCCGCCTGTAAAAACACGATATCACCGGGCACCAGTTTGTCGGCACTGAGCGTGATTTTACCGCCATCTCGTTTGACGATCGCATTGGCAGTGAGCATTCGTCCCAGCGCGGCAATGGCATCTTCCGCCTTGCCTTCCTGCACTACGCCAATCAGCGCATTAATAATAACCACAGCAGTGATCACGCTGCCATCCACCCAGTGGCCCAGCATGAAGACAATCAGGGCAGCGGCAATCAGTACATAGATGAGGACGTTATTGCACTGCCCCAGAAAACGCTGCCAGAAACCACGTCGAACGCCCTCTGGAAGACGGTTTGGGCCGAAGCGGGATAAGCGCTCGCTGGCCTCGGCAGCGGTCAGGCCCTGTTCAGTGCTGTTCAGTCCTTGCAGAACCTCAGCCCCATCCGCAGCATGCCAGGCTAGCTGTCTGGACGACCCTGCTTCGGCATGTGGGGATTGAGGCGCAGGCATATTAATTCATGGCTTGTCCGAGTTTGATGATATCGCCTGCCCGCCATTCGGACCGGAATGCGCTCATGCCCGGCGGCAGCAGCAGAATCACGGTAGAGCCCATATTAAATCGGCCCATTTCCATTCCCTTGGTGAGGCGAACAGCCTGTTCATCAGCATAACGCCATTCCTGCACCGCGTCACCATAAGGCGGTGTGATCTTACCGGCCCAGACGGTTTCCATACTGCCGACAAAAATAGCGCCTACCAATACCTGCACCAACGGACCGTAGGCAGTATCAAACACGGTAATGACGCGTTCATTACGGGCAAACAATCGCGGTACGGCTCTCGCGGTTCGCGGATTGACTGAGAACAGTTTACCCGGCACATAACGCATACTGCTCAGTGTCCCGGTCAGCGGCATATGAATACGATGATAATCGCGTGGCGACAGGTAGATAGTGGCAAACTGACCGTCAGCAAACTTTTCAGCCAGTGCAGTATCCCCGCCCAGCAGTTCTTCTACCGTGTAATCACGGCCTTTAGCCTGAATAATTCGGCCGTCAGTAACCGGACCGAGCTGGCTGAGTGCACCATCCACCGGAGATACCAGCACATCCTCACCTTCAGCAATGGGGCGAATGCCGGTTCTGAGCGGGCGGGTGAAAAACGCATTGAAACTGGGATAATCCTGCAAATGCGGCGAGGCTGCCTCGCTGATTTCGACCTTGAACCACCAGCAGATAAAGCGGATAAAGGCATTTTTGAACCAGCCCACCTGACTTTGCGTCAGACGATGCATCAGCACTGACAGGCTATGCTGCGGTAACAGGTATTGAGGTAGTGTCAGTACGCGATCAAGCCAATTACAGCGTCGTTCTGTCCTGTTGGGTCTGTCAGCCACGTCGTTTCCCCTTTAACCTGTAGTCCAAGCTTGTCATAATCAACAACATTATTTCCATCCATACCAAAAGCGGGAGTATAGCAAGCAATGATTCAGCCCCTCACTTCCATCTGCCTCGTCCTCTGTCTGATGCTGTCCTTGCCGCTGTCAGCAGCGGAGTCGGCTGAAAGCGCCAGCTCGCCCTATTTCGCCATTGAGGATCCTTTCACCATTAATTTTCTCAAACAAAGTGACGATAAAATGCGTTACCTGCAAATCAAGGTGGCACTGAAATCCGACGATCCTGCCATACTCCAGAGCGCACAAACCCATCTGCCGATGATCCAGAACTCGTTGCGATTGCTGTTTACCGATCAAAGTTATGCCACCATCACCTCTGTCGCCGGTAGAGAGCTGCTTCAGCAGCAGGCGCTGGAACGCATCCGCAGCGTGCTGGCAAAAGAAACCGGCAACGACGGATTAGAACAGGTGTATTTCACCCGCTTCATTCTGCAATAACGGCACACTCCTTGCTAATTCAAAACAAACTTTTAACGGAAAGCGTTCATGGCTGAAAAACAGGACGACATTGAAGTCGCTGAAGAGAAAAACAGTAAAACCACCAAAATCCTGATGATAGTGATAGCGCTGTTGCTGCTTGCAGTCATCGGGCTGGGCGGCTTTATGTTTATGGGCAGTGATGCCGAAGAGGATGCTGAACAGACCGAAACAGTCAAGCAGGCGCCCATTTATTACACTATCGAAGAGCCGTTTATCGTCAACTTTTCTGAGCAAAGTGGCGGACAGGTACGATATATGCAGGTGAAAATGAAAGTGATGGCACGCAGCCAGGCGGTCATTGATGCGGTTCAGACTCACCTGCCTGCAATCCAGCACGAATTGCTGATGCTGCTCTACAGTCAAAATTATGACGGCTTGCTGACCAGCGAGGGAACCCAGGCATTACAACAGGCCTGCCTGGAAACGATTAACCGGATTCTGCAATCCGAAACATCTCTGGAGAATGAGTTGGAAGCAGTGTATTTCACCAGCTTCCTCATGCAATAACATGGCTGTCCACGACATACTCTCACAAGATGAAGTCGATGCCCTGCTGAACGGTCTAGGCGACGGCGAACTCGAGTCCAGCTCGAACATCGACCCCGACACCGGCATGCCGCGTCCCTACGATTTCGGCAATGAGGAGCGGATTATCCGCGGCCGCATGCCGACGCTGGAAATGATCAACGAGCGTTTCGGTCGTTATCTTCGCATCAGTCTATTCAATATGCTGCGCCGCTCGGCGGAAATTTCGGTCGGCGGCGTGCAGGTAATGAAATTCTCGGAGTACGTGCATACCCTGTTCGTACCCACCAGTCTCAATCTGATTCATCTGCACCCGCTACGTGGCACCGGCTTGATCGTTCTGGAGCCGAAACTGGTCTTCACCATTCTGGATAATTACTTCGGTGGCGAAGGCCGGTTCCAGGCACGGATCGAGGGTCGTGAATTTACTGCGACGGAACTGCGCGTGATTAACATGGTGCTCAACCTGTGCTTCCGCGACTTGACCGAAGCCTGGTCACCGGTGATGGAGGTCGACTTCGAATTTGTCAGTCATGAGGTCAATCCGCAATTCGCTAATATTGTCAGTCCCAGTGAAGTCGTGGTGATCTCAACCTTTCATGTCGAGTTGGATGGTGGCGGTGGTGATGTCCATGTGACCTTCCCCTACTCGATGCTGGAACCGATTCGCGAACTGCTCGACACCGGTCTGCAAAGTGACCGTTCCATGGATGATGGCCGCTGGGCCAAAGCCCTGCGCGAAGAAATCAAGATTGCCGAGGTTGAGCTGTGGGCCAACCTGGCACAGAGCACCTTGAGTTTGGAACAGATTATCAAGCTCAAGCCGGGCGATATCATCCCGATTGATATGCCCAAACATGTGGTGACCATGGTCGAAGATGTGCCGATGTTTCGTGCCAGCTATGGTGAACACAATGAAAAAGCGGCGTTGAAAATTCAGGAAATTATTGAACATCCGAAGGATCACACACCGTCATACCAGTTGAACAAAGGTAAGAAAAAATGAGTGATGATACCCAACAGAAAGATCAGGCACTGGCCGATGAATGGGCTGCGGCGCTGGAAGAACAGAGCGACGAAGCCGGCGGCGGTGATGATAATGATCCCTGGGCTGAGGCACTGCAGGAACAGGCCGAGTCAGAGGCCAAACAACAACAAGCCAACCCGGCCCCGGTCGCTCAGCTGGATGACGACGCCAAGCCCCGCAAAGATGTGGATCTGGATATGGTCATGGATATCCCGGTCACCATCTCGATGGAAATCGGCCGTACCCGCATCAGCATCCGTAACTTGCTGCAACTGAGCCAGGGCTCGGTAGTGGAACTGGACCGCCTTGCTGGTGAGCCGATGGATGTGCTGGTCAATGACACCCTGATCGCCCACGGTGAAGTGGTGGTGGTCAATGATAAATTCGGTATCCGTCTGACTGATGTCATCAGTACGGCGGAACGCATCAAAAAGCTGCGCTGATGAGAAAACAATGGCTGCTCAGCAGCAGTCTCTGGCTGCTGTCATTCCCGCTTTATGCCGCCGAGCCACAGGCAGGTGCCAGAACTTTGAGCGAATCGCCCTTATCCGCGATGAGCCTGTTGCAGACCATCATGGGCCTGGTATTGGTGCTGGGCTGTATTGTGCTGGTCGCTTGGCTGTTGAAACGTACCACCAGCTTTCATAGCGCCGCCAACGGTAAAATGAGAGTTATCGCCGGCCTGCCGCTGGGTACCCGCGAGCGGGCCGTGCTGGTCCAGATTGGTGAAGAACAATTGCTGCTGGGTGTGACACCGCAACAGGTCAATCTGCTGTACAAGCTCGACAAGCCACTACCGGCTGACAGTGGCGAACGTCCCGATTTTGCCGGTAAATTACGTCAAATCATGCAACAGCGGGGGGAACGCTGATGCGCCTGCTGCTGATTCTGGCCTTATTATTATCGCCGATGCTGGCCTTCGGTGCCGAACAGGGCATCCCGGCTTTGACCATCACCGATACCGAGGGGGGTGAAAGCTACAGCCTGACACTGCAAATTCTGGCACTGATGACAGTGCTGACTCTGCTACCGGCCGGCTTGATGATGATGACTTCCTTCACCCGGATTATCATCGTGCTGGCGATTCTGCGGCAGGCCATGGGCGTGCAGTCAACTCCGTCCAACCAGATTCTGATTGGTCTGGCTTTATTTCTGACCATTTTCATCATGCACCCGATCTTCGGTCAGGCTTATGATGAAGCTGTGGTGCCCTATATGGACGGTGAGATTGAATTCACCACTGCATTTGAGCGCGCCGGTGCACCGTTCAAGGAATTCATGCTGGCACAAACCCGTGAAACCGATATTGAATTGTTTGCCTCTATCGGCGGTTACGAGGAAATGCAGACGCCGGAAGATATTCCCTACAGCTTGCTGCTGCCCTCATTCGTCACCAGTGAGCTGAAAACCGCGTTTCAGATCGGCTTTCTGATCTTCATTCCGTTTCTGATTATCGATCTGGTAGTCGCCAGCGTGTTGATGGCCATGGGTATGATGATGCTGTCGCCGATGCTGATCTCACTGCCATTCAAACTGATGCTGTTTGTGCTAATTGACGGCTGGGCCCTGTTAATGGGCACCCTCGCCTCGAGTTTTTATCTATGACACCGGAAACTGTACTGACCGTGATGCAACAGACTCTGCAGCTGATCAGCGTGTTGATCGCCGCGATTCTGTTGCCCGCCCTGTTCATTGGTCTGCTGGTCAGCATGTTTCAGGCTGCGACTTCGATTAATGAGCAGACACTGACCTTTATTCCCAAGCTGTTTATCACGCTGCTGGTGCTGATGGTAGCCGGTCCCTGGATGCTAAGCATGCTGATCAGCTTTACCCGACGTTTGTTTGAAGATATTCCCTTTCTGATCGGCTAGGGTTGCAGCGGAAATGGAATTCAGCATTGCTGAAATCACCGGTGCCCTGGGCAGTTATCTGTGGCCGTTTTTCCGCATCGCCGCGATGGTGATGGTAGCGCCGATTTTCAGCAGTAACTTTGTCAGTGCCCGTGCCCGCCTGCTGCTGGCCCTGGCAGTCAGCATGGTGATCATTCCCGGTATTTCCACCGAGATGCCGTCAGTCGATCCTTTAAGTGCCACAGGCCTGTTGATTATCGCCCAGCAAATCCTGATCGGCGCCTGCATGGGCTTTATTCTGCAACTGCTGTTCAATGCCTTTATTGTCGCTGGACAGATCATTGCGATGCAGATGGGACTGGGGTTTGCATTGATGGTCGACCCTCAGAATGGCGTTATGGTGCCGGTTATCAGTCAGCTCTACCTGATTCTGATCACACTCCTGTTCATCACAATCGATGGCCATCTGGTATTGATACAGGTGATGAATGAGAGCTTCAGCGCGATGCCGGTCGGTCCCAACGGTCTTACCGCCACCGATTTTCGTGATGTTGCCGGTCAGGCCAGTTGGATGTATGCGGCTGGTGTCATTATTGCATTACCCGCCATAGGCTCCCTGCTGATGGTCAATCTGACTTTCGGGATCCTGTCACGGGCTGCTCCCCAGATCAGTCCGTTTTCCATTGGTTTTCCGATGACGATTATTCTGGGCTTTGTGATCATCATGGTGACCCTGCCGCTGGTGGGTGAACATCTGGTGGATATGAGTGACACAATGCTGCAAACAGCACGTTTGTTGGTAGAGCAGGATGGCTGAAGAAACAGGGCAAGATAAAACAGAAGAACCCACGGCGAGGCGCCTTGAACAGGCGCGTGAAAAAGGCCAGGTTCCCCGTTCCACTGAACTGACCACGGTAATGGTACTCATTCTCAGTGCCGTGACCTTGTTTTTTGTGGGTGAGAATATCGTCGCCGATCTGGGTGAGGTAATGACGCTGTCTTTCAGCCTGACCCGCAAACAGCTGTTCGATACTGATGCCATGGTCAATACCTTTATTCAAAGCATCGAAATTATGGCGTTCGATGTCGGTATTTTTCTAGCGGTAACGCTGATTGCAGCTTTATCTGCACCAGCGCTCATTGGCGGCTGGAATTTTTCAGGCCAGGCGATGATACCCAAAGGCGAACGCATGAGCCCGCTGAAAGGGGTGAAACGGATTTTCGGTCCTCAGGGCCTGGTGGAACTGGGCAAGGCTCTGGGTAAGTTCATCCTGATCGGTGCCATTTCTACGGCGATATTGTGGAGTATTCGCGACCAATTATTGACACTGGGACGACAGGAAGCCGAAGTCGCCATGGCCGACCTCGGATACCTGACGCTCACCGTGTTTCTGGCCATCACCTCCAGTCTCATTCTGATAGCACTAATCGATGTACCGTTTCAGCTCTGGAATCACACCCGTCAACTGCGCATGACCAAGCAGGAAGTCAAAGACGAAATGAAAGATTCCGAGGGTAATCCGGAGGTTAAAGGTCGTATCCGCCGACTGCAGGTGCAATTGTCACAGCAGCGCATGATGCAGGATATTCCTTCGGCGGATGTCGTTATCACTAACCCGACCCACTACGCGGTCGCGCTTAAATATGATCAAACCAAATCCGGTGCGCCGGTCGTGGTCGCCAAGGGTGCCGATCTGATTTCACAACAAATCCGCATGGTCGCCGAACATAATGAAGTCCCGATTCTGTCAGCGCCACCGCTGACCCGTGCGGTTTATTATTCGACTGAAATCGGCGATGAAATTCCATCTGGTCTGTATATTGCAGTAGCCCAGGTATTGGCATTTGTCTTCCAGCTGCGTCGCTATCAAAAACAGGGTGGCAACAAACCGCATCTGAATACCGAAGACCTGCCGATACCAGATGATTTAAAACGTGATGCATAAACATTCTGGCGCCACTCAACGCTGAGCGGCGCCTGAGCAACACGACTACTGCTTGAAAGGAAATTGGATGGAAAACAACGTACTGGCTGCCCGTTTTCGCTCTGTGGTCAACGGACATTTAGCTACGCCGATGCTGCTGGTGGCCTTGCTGGCCATGGTAATCCTGCCTTTGCCGGCTTTCATGCTGGACATGTTGTTTACCTTCAATATAGCCCTGTCCCTGGTGATTGTGCTGGCCAGCATTTACATGCTCAAACCCCTGCACTTTGCCGCCTTTCCCAGTATTCTGCTGATCGCCACCCTGCTCAGGCTGGCGCTGAACGTCGCTTCAACCCGGGTGATCCTGCTGGAGGGCCATACCGGCACTGCAGCGGCCGGTAACGTCATCGAGGCCTTCGGTGAGTTTGTTATCGGGGGTAACTATGCCGTCGGTTTCGTGGTGTTTGCCATTCTTGTCATTATCAACTTCGTCGTGGTCACCAAGGGTGCAACCCGTATCGCCGAAGTCAGTGCCCGCTTCACCCTCGATTCCATGCCCGGTAAGCAGATGGCAATTGACGCCGACCTGAATGCGGGGCTGATTGATCAGGATGAAGCTCGCAACCGGCGTGAAGAAATCATGCAGGAATCCGATTTCTATGGCTCGATGGACGGTGCCAGTAAATTCGTCCGCGGTGATGCCATCGCCGGTATTCTGATCCTGTTTATCAACATTATCGGCGGCTTTATTATCGGGGTGGCCCAGCATGATCTGACTTTTGCCCAGGCCGCACAGTATTACACGCTGCTGACCATCGGTGACGGTCTGGTTGCCCAGATCCCGTCGCTGGTGCTGGCAGCGGCTGCCGGCCTGCTCATCACCCGTTCCACCAAGGAACAGGACATGGGTGAACAAATCATCGGTCAGTTGACCAGCAATCCCAAAACCCTGGCGATTACTTCGGCCATCATCGGCGGGATGGGCCTGATCCCGGGCATGCCCAATATTCCTTTCCTGATTCTGGCGGCGATTGGGGGCACCACCGCCTGGTATCTGCACCAACGTCAAAAAGCTGCCGCCGCCGCTGAAATCGCTGCACAACAGCCGCAGCAGGAAACCCCACGTGAACAGCGTGAACTGAGCTGGGATGATTTAAGTCCGGTTGATCCTATTGGGCTCGAAGTCGGCTACCGCTTGATTCCGCTGGTTGATAAAAACCAGGGCGGTCAGTTGATGAACCGCATCAAAGGCATACGTAAGAAAATTTCCCAGGAAATGGGCTTTTTGATTCCGCCGGTGCATATCCGCGATAACCTGGATCTGGCACCGACTGCCTATCAGATCACCTTGTTCGGAGTCACATTCGGCGAGGCCGAAGTCTATCCGGACCGGATGCTGGCGATTAATCCGGGTCAGGTTTTTGGCGCCCTCGATGGCATTAACACCCAGGACCCGGCATTTGGCCTCGATGCGGTGTGGATCGAGAACAGCCAGCGTGAGCATGCGCAGGCCCAGGGCTATACCGTGGTCGATGTCGATACTGTGATTGCCACCCATCTGAGCAAGATTCTGAATAACCATGCCCACGACTTGCTGGGCCGTGAAGAAGTGCAGCATCTGCTGGATAACCTGGCCAAATCCGCGCCCAAACTGGTCGAAGGTCTGGTGCCCGATACCGTGCCGCTGGGCACAGTGCAGAAAGTGCTGCAGAACCTGTTGCAGGAAAATATTCCGGTCCGCGATATCCGCACCATTACCGAAGCGATTTCGGAACAGGCGGCACGTAACCCGGACCCGGAAGCGATTACCGCCGCAACCCGGATGGCATTGAGTCATTCGATTATCCAGCATATCAATGGCACCTCGGCTGAACTGCCGATCATCACCCTTGATCCCGAACTGGAACAGATTTTGCTGAAGACTCTGCAGGCATCCGGTGAGGGTGGCGCAAGCCTGGAACCCGGTCTGGCGGAAAACATGCACAAGAATCTGCAGGAAGTGACGCAAAGACAGGAAATGACAGGTGATGCAGCCATTCTGGTGGTACAAGCGGGCTTGAGAAGCTGGATTTCACGCTTTATCCGCCACTCGATTCCGGGCCTGAACGTGTTGTCCTACAACGAAATACCGGACGACAAACAAATCAGGATTGTGGCCAATATCGGCCGCTGAATGTGACAGATTGAGGTTGTGATTTATGAAAATCAAACGTTTCCAGGCTGCTGACGTCCGTCAGGCTATCCGCGAGGTCCGGGAAGTACTGGGTCCTGACGCCGTGATCCTGTCTAACACCCGCGTCGACGGTGGTATTGAAATCGTCGCCGCCACTGATTACGACGAAAGCCAGTTCCGCCGCCAGTCGCAACCACTGATGGATGAGCGTCCGCAACAGCCTAAAGTGGAAATCAATCCGTCCCCGGAACCACGCTATGAAGCACCCAGGCCGGCGCCGAAAGAGAATATCTGGTCACAGGAACCGACACTGGTACAGATGCGCCGCGAAATCGCCAGCCTCCGCGACATGCTGCAGAACCAGCTGTCGGATCTGACCTGGAAAGATATGGAACGCCAGAGTCCGACCCAGATGCAGTTGCTGAAACGCTTTCTGCATATGGGTGTCGATGTCGAGATCGCCAAATCCATTACCGCTCAGATGGCAGGCATCGATGATCTGGAAACCGCCTGGCGGCAATCGATGGGACGACTGGCCAGCCAGCTCCGCCTGTCAGATGACGACTTTCTGTCACGCGGTGGCATCTATGCGCTGGTCGGCCCCACCGGTGTCGGTAAAACCACCACGATCGCCAAACTGGCCGCCCGCTGCGCACTAAAACACGGTGCCCGTCAGGTGGCTCTGGTCACCACCGACTGTTATCGCATTGGCGGTCAGGAACAATTGCGCAGTTATGCCCGCATTCTGGGTGTGCCTATCCGTGTTGCCCGCAGTCATGCCGAGCTGTCGGAAACACTGGCCGACCTGCTTGATCGTCGCTTTATCCTGATAGATACTGCGGGAATGAATCAGCGGGATATGCAACTGACCGAAAAATTTGCCCTGCTTAAACAGCAGTCACCACGGGTGAAAACTCTGCTGACACTGTCTGCCAACACCCAGAGCAGCGGCATGGATGATATTATTAAAGCCTTCTCGCACCTTGACCTGAGTGGTTGTATATTGACCAAAACCGACGAAGCCAGCAGCCTGGGTGGCGCGCTCTCCGCGATGATTCGTCATCATATGCCGCTTGCCTTTGTCGCCAACGGTCAGCAGGTACCGGAAGATTTGAGTCTGGCCCGACCTAACACCCTGGTCAATCAGGCCAGTGAACTGATGAACGATGAACAACAACTGGACCCGCAAACCCTGTCCAGTTACGGAGGTTTTGCCGCCTATGGCTGAAAATTCCCAGGATCAGGCCGCCGGCCTGCGTCGCCAGCTTAATCCCCCGCGCCCGGTCAAGGTCATTGCCATTGCCAGTGGTAAGGGTGGTGTCGGCAAAACCAATGTGACCGTGAATCTGGGTGTAGCAATGGCGTCTCTGGGCAAGGAAGTGGTCCTGCTCGATGCCGATCTGGGGCTGGCCAACATCGACGTCATGCTGGGCTTGCATCCGCAGTACAACCTGCTGCATGTGCTCGACGGCAGCAAAAGTCTCAGAGACATCATTGTGGAAGGTCCGGCCGGCTTGAAAATCATTCCGGCCGCTTCCGGTGTTCAGAAAATGGCCGAACTCAGCACCGCTGAACACGCCGGTATGATTCAGGCCTTCAGTGAAATGGATCAGCATATTGATGTGCTGCTGATCGACAGCGCCGCCGGCATCGCCGACAGCGTGGTCAGTTTCAGTAAAGCTGCCCAGGAAGTCATCGTCGTGGTCTGTGATGAACCCGCTTCGATCACCGATGCCTATGCGCTCATCAAACTTCTGAGCCGCGAACATGGTGTCGAACGTTTCCATATCATTGCCAATATGAGCCGCAGCGTGCAGGAAGGTCGCGAACTGTTCGACAAAATTGCCCTGGTCTGTGAACGCTTTCTCGACGTCACACTCGACTTTATGGGCATCGTGCCGTTTGATGATGACCTGCGCAGCGCCGTCAAGAAACAACGCAGTGTGGTTGATGCCTACCCACGCAGCAAATCGGCCACCGCCTTTGCCCACCTGGCCAAGAAAATCGAATACTGGCCGGTGCAGAAACAGCCGCGTGGACATATGGAGTTTTTCGTGGAGCGATTGATTCAGGCAAGTATGGAAATGGCATGATCAGCGGAGCTGCCATGTACGCATCAGGACAAACAAAATCAGAACTGGTCGAACAACATGCGGCACTGGTCAAGCGTATCGCCTATCATCTGATCGCACGCCTGCCGCCCTCGGTCGACGTTGAGGACTTGATTCAGGCCGGCATGATCGGTCTGCTCGATGCGTCACATCAGTTTGATGCCTCCCAGGGTGCCAGTTTCGAGACCTATGCCGGCATCCGCATCCGCGGTGCCATGCTCGATGAAATCCGGCGCAATGACTGGGCACCACGCTCCGTCCATAAAAAAGCCCGCGAAATCTCCGAGAAGATGCGTGAAATCGAACAGCATAAAGGCCGCAATGCCACCGATGCCGAAGTCGCCGCGGCCCTCGGACTCAACCTCAGCGATTATCACCAGCAGTTGCAGGATTCGACCGGGCATCAGTTGTTCAGTCTGGATGAGTTCACCGATAACGATGAAACCCAGGCTCACCCACTCACTGCTTCACCGGCTTCACCGGATGACGAAGTTCAGGATGATGACTTCCAGGTCGCCCTGGCGCAGGCCATTGATGGTCTGCCGGAGCGGGAGCGGCTGTTGATGAGCCTGTATTATAATGACGAGCTGAATTTGAAGGAGATCGGAGAAGTCCTGGGGGTCAGTGAATCCCGGGTGAGTCAAATCCACAGTCAGACTGTGTTGCGGCTCCGATCCAAACTTCGTGACTGGATTATGTAATTTTTGGAGGTTAGTTTTGGATAAGAATATGAAAATCCTGATTGTGGATGACTTCTCCACAATGCGACGGATTATAAAAAACCTGCTACGCGATCTCGGCTTCAACAATACCCAGGAAGCTGATGACGGCACAACTGCCCTCCCTATCCTGCAGGCAGGTGGCATTGATTTCCTGATCACTGACTGGAACATGCCGGGCATGCAGGGAATCGACCTGCTCAAAACGGTTCGCGCTGATGAAAAGCTGTCTACCTTGCCGGTGCTGATGGTGACCGCTGAAACCAAACGCGAGCAAATCATCGAAGCCGCTCAGGCCGGGGTTAATGGTTACATCGTCAAACCATTCACTGCCGCCACATTGAAGGAAAAAATCGAAAAGATTTTCGAACGTATCAACGCACAATAAGGAGCTTTTCCGCTCATGGCTTCCCCCAATAAAGATATTCAGCTCGATGCTGCCCGCGCGCTGGTCAACGCGCTGGAAAAAAACGATGACACTGCCATCAACAAACAACTGGCCATCCTCACCCAGTCACATGAAAGTCAGCTGTTTCAGGAAGTAGGCAAGCTGACCCGCGAACTGCATGAAGCCCTGAGCAACTTCAATGTCGATTCGCGGCTGATCGATTTAACCGAGAATGATATTCCCAACACCCGCGACCGGCTTAATTACGTCATCACCACCACCGAAGAAGCTGCTCACAAAACGCTGGGTTACATTGATGAAACCCTGCCTTTGGCTCAAGAACTCCGCCGAACTGCCGAAAAGATAGATGAAAGCTGGCAACGTTTCCGGAAAAAGGAAATGACGGCGGAAGAATTCCGGCAACTGGTGAAAGAAATTGAAGCCTATCTGCCCACCGTCAAAGGCCATGCCGACCAGGTTCATGCCAACCTGTCGGAAATGATGCTGGCTCAGGGCTTCCAGGATTTGACCGGACAGGTGATTCGACAGGTCATCAATCTGGTTGAGGAAGTGGAAGACAATCTGGTGCAACTGGTCAAAGTGGCCGGCAAACACCAGCAGGAAAACAAACCGAAAAAAGAGACTGACCCTATTAAAGCCGAAGGTCCGCAGATAAACGCAAAGGACAACCCCAACGTGGTCAATGACCAGGACGATGTGGATGACTTGTTATCTAGCCTCGGCTTCTGAGGAACTGATGCATGACGCTGGATACCGATGATGAAATTCTGCAGGACTTTCTGGTCGAAGCCGAAGAGATACTGGAAGGCCTGAACGAGCAACTGGTCGAGCTGGAAAACAGCCCGCAGGATAAAGATCTGCTCAATTCGATTTTCCGCGGCTTCCACACCATCAAGGGAGGCGCCGGCTTCCTCAGTCTGGAGGCGATGGTCAACCTGTGCCACAAAGGCGAGGATGTGTTCAACCTGCTGCGTCAGGGTGAACGTTTTGTCGATGCCGAGATGATGGACACCTTTCTCAAGGTGCTCGACATTCTCAACACCATGTTCGACGAGCTGAAATCGGGTCAGTACCCCACTGCTGCCGACCCGGCCATTTTGTCGCAACTTGCTGCCTATCTGGACAATGACAGCGCGCCATCAGCCCCGCCTCAGCAGGCGGCACCAGCGCCGGAACCTGAGCCCGTAGCAGAACCGGAAGTCACGCCAACGTCTCCGGCGGATAGCGCCAACGCGGCGGCTGATGATGAAATCACCGATGACGAGTTTGAAGCGCTGCTGGATCAACTCCACGGTAATGCCGCGCCCGGCAGCAAAAATGCGCCGGCTGAGCCTGCAAAACCGGCTGCGCCCGCCCCTGTACCTGCCGGCAACGACAGCGACGATATTACTGAAGAAGAATTTGAAGCCCTGCTCGACCAACTGCAGGGTAAGAGCCAGAAACCCGCTGCCAAACCGGCGGCTGCCGCACAACCGCAGCCGCGCAAATCCGAGCCGGCACCTCAACCATCAACAGCTGCCAGTCACAGCGATAAGCCAGCAGCCGACAAAGCTGAAGCGAAACCGGAACCCAAGCCCGAACCGGCGGCTGCCAAGGCTGCGGCTGCTCCGGCGGCGAAACAGGCCGATACCAGTGTGCGCGTGGATACCAGCCGCCTCGATGACATTATGAATATGGTCGGCGAGCTGGTGCTGGTGCGTAACCGTATCAGCACCCTGGAAGCGGCGTTTGAAAACGAGGAAATGGCCAAAGCGGTCAATAACCTGACCGTAGTTACCGGCGATCTGCAGACCGCGGTGATGAAAACCCGGATGCAGCCGATTAAAAAAGTGTTCGGTCGTTTTCCGCGTGTGGTACGCGATCTGGCACGTAGCCTGAAAAAAGACATCAACCTGGAACTGCGCGGTGAAGAAACCGACCTCGATAAAAATCTGGTCGAGGCACTGGCCGATCCACTGGTGCATCTGGTCAGAAATGCCGTCGATCATGGTATCGAAATGCCGGCGGACCGCGAAGCAGCCGGTAAACCCCGTCAGGGCAATATCGTGCTGGCTGCTGCACAGGAAGGTGACCATATCCTGCTCACTATTGCTGATGACGGCGCCGGCATGAATCCCGAAGTGCTACGTCGCAAGGCGGTGGAAAAAGGCATGATGGATGAAGACACCGCCGCCAGGCTGACTGAATCCGAGTGCTTCTCGCTGATCTTCTCGCCCGGCTTTTCAATGAAGCAGGAAATCTCCGATATCTCCGGCCGCGGCGTGGGGATGGACGTGGTGAAAACCAGTATATCCAAACTCAACGGCGTGATTGATATCAAGTCGGAAATCGGTGTCGGCACTACCCTGTCAATCAAAGTGCCGCTGACGCTGGCGATTATGCCGACGCTGATGGTGATGCTGGGCGATCAGATTTTTGCTTTCCCGCTGGTCAGCGTGAACGAGATTTTCCATCTGGATCTGTCGAAAACCAATGTGGTCGACGGCCAGCAGACCATTATGGTCAGGAACAAGGCGCTGCCGCTGTTTTATCTGCGTAAATGGCTGGTTAAGCATTACACCCCGACTGAACACACTGACTCTGATATCGAACATGTGGTGATCGTCAATGTCGGCACCCAGCGGGTAGGTTTTGTCGTCGATCAATTGTTGGGACAGGAAGAGGTGGTCATCAAGCCACTGGGCGCCCTGCTGCATGGCACCAAGGGACTGGCCGGCGCCACCATTACCGGTGATGGCCGTATTGCGTTGATCCTCGACTTTCCCGAGTTGATGAAAGCCTACGCCAATCGCGGATATTAGGAGCCACTGTGACAGTTAAGGTCCTGATTGTCGACGACTCTAGTTTTTTCCGGAAACGGCTGAGCGAAATCATTGATGCGGATCCGCGGCTGCATGTCGTCGGCACCGCCAGCAATGGCCAGGAAGCCATCGAACAGCTTCAGAACCTGCGCCCTGATGTAGTCACCATGGACCTGGAAATGCCGGTCATGGACGGCATCAGTGCGGTGCGTAAAATCAAGGCCCTGCGGCAGACACCGGTATTGATGCTCTCGACCTGGACCACGGAAGGCGCTAAATCCACCCTGGATGCGCTGGAAGCCGGTGCCACCGATTTTCTGCCCAAACGCTTTGAGGATCTGTCCTCCGATCACAGCGAAGCCCAGAAAAAACTGTGTCAGCGCATTTACCATCTGGCCAGTGGTTTTCACGCCAGCCTGGAAAAGCCTTTACAGCCTGCAGCCGCGACAGTCTCGACGCGTTCGCGTGATAGCAAACAACTCGAAGTCCCGGGCCTGGTTGCGATAGGCACTTCAACCGGGGGCCCGGTCGCTCTGCAAAAAGTACTGACGCAATTACCGGCTTCCTTTCCCAGTCCGATTGTAATGGTTCAACATATGCCGGCCAGCTTTACGCCGTCGTTTGCAGAACGTCTCGACAATCAATGTCGGATTCATGTCAAACAGGCCGAGCATGGTGAAGCGCTGAATCCGGGTACCGCCTATCTTGCCCCCGGTGGTCAGCAGATGCTGGTCAGAGGCCGGCCGGGCCGATTGTATCTGCATGTCGAGGACGGGGATCCGTCCCAGACCTATAAACCCTGTGTGGATCTGACTTTCAGCTCTATCGCCCGGGTTTGTCCGGCCGACACTTTGGCGATTATTCTGACCGGTATGGGCAGTGACGGACGTGATGGTTGCCAGGCTATCAAGCAACTGGGTGGCACTATCTGGGCCCAGGATCAGGCCAGCAGTACCATTTACGGTATGCCGATGGCAGTCGCCAAAGCCGGTATCGCCGATAAAATTCTCGATGTCACTGACATCGGCCGGCAACTGGCGGAGCTGCATTAATGGATATTCTCAGCATCCTCGGTCTCATCGTCGGCTTCGGCGCTATTCTGGTTGGTCAGCACCTCGAAGGCGGCCATCTGGATACCATTCTGAATGCCGTGGCGATGCTGATTGTTTTCGGCGGCACGCTAGGTGCGGTGATGCTGCAGACACCGATGAATACCTTCCTGCGTGCCTTGCGCCGCTCATCCTGGGTATTTTTGCCGCCCAAAATGTCGGCCAGCACACAGCTTGAAAAAATACTGGAATGGAACCAGGTCGCCCGCCGGGAGGGGCTGGTTCGACTGGAATCCATGGCCATGGAAGAAAGCGATCTGTTCACCCAGAAAGGTCTGCAACTGATTGCTGATGGTGCCGAGCCGGAAATGTTGCGCGAAGTGCTGGAAAATGATCTGGACCTGGAAGAAGAAGATGATATTCAGGCCGCCAAGGTCTATGAGGCCATGGGGGGCTATTCACCGACCATCGGTATTATCGGTGCCGTGATGGGCCTGATTCATGTGATGGGTAATCTCGCCGATCCGTCTTCGCTGGGCTCGGGTATTGCCGTGGCTTTTGTCGCCACGATTTATGGTGTGGGCCTCGCTAACCTGCTGTTTCTGCCTATCGGCAACAAGTTAAAAGCAGTGGTGGCGCAGCGCACCCGTCTTCGGATGATGTTAATTGAGGGACTGATTGGCGTCGCGGATGGTGAAAATCCGCGTAATATCGAAAGTCGACTTCAGGCTTACCTGAATTGAGGTAGCGATGGCGCGCCGCAAGAAACATGAAGAGCACGAGAATCACGAACGCTGGTTGGTGTCCTACGCCGACTTCATCACGCTGTTGTTTGCGTTTTTCGTGGTCATGTACTCCATTTCCGCGGTCAATGAGGGTAAATACCGCGTGCTGTCTCAAACACTGAAAGCCGTATTCTCTGAACCGGTGCGCAGCGAAAACCCGATTCAGATTGGTGAAATCAGTCGGGGTGTCGGTCAGGAATCGCCCTCTCCCGGCGAACCGCTGGAACCGGAATATCAGATTGAACTGCCGGATGTACCCAATACTCCGCCGCCAGCCAATGCCGACGATATCAAGACCATTAATGATTTGTCGCAGCAATTCAGCTCCGCCCTGTCTGACCTGATTGCATCGGAAGATGTCATTATCAAACAGGGAGATGACTGGCTGGAGTTGGAAATCAAATCCCGCGTGCTGTTCGAGAGCGGTGAGTCGCGTCTCGAACGTGCGGCGGTGCCCATCATCGGGGAAATCGCCGATATTCTGCAAAATTCAGCCAATCCGATTCAGGTTGAAGGTTTTACCGATAACAAGCCTATCAACACCCCCCGCTTCCCGTCGAACTGGGAACTGTCCGCGGCCCGTGCCGCCAGTGTGGTGCACTTGCTGGATCGATATGGGGTACAACCGGATCGACTGTCAGCGACTGGTTTCGGCGAGCACCGCCCGGTCGCCGATAACAGCACTGAAGAAGGCCGTCAGAAAAACCGGCGTGTGGTATTGGTCGTATTAGGCCGTGATGCCAGCCGTCGCAGCCTGGGTCTGTTCAAAGCCGCCGACCCGGAGCAGAGCGATGCCGTCGGCGAGGATACTCTGAATCAATCCGAACCTGCAGCTGATGCCTCGCTGCCACCTGATGAGGCGACACCATGAGCGTCTGGGCAGTCTGTAATCAGAAAGGTGGGGTCGCCAAAACCACCACCGTGATCTCGCTGGCCAGTCTGCTGGCACAGCGGGGTGAGTCGACCCTGATACTGGACCTGGATCCGCATGGCTCGATGACCACCTATCTCGGCTATGATCCGGACGCGATCGAAACCAGCATTTATACCCTGTTCCAGAAACTGGATGACACACCTAAAGGCGCGATTTTCCAGAGCCTGAAAAAGACCCGTCATGACAATATCTTTCTGCTGCCGGCCTCTACCGCAATGGCAACACTGGATCGTCAGCTGGGCGCTACCCAGGGAAAAGGGCTGGTTATCCGTAAAACCCTGAGCTTTTTCAAGGATCGCTTCCAGCATGTCTTTATCGACTGCCCGCCGATGCTGGGCGTGCTGATGATCAATGCACTGGCTGCCTGTGACCGGCTGCTGATTCCGGTACAGACCGAATTTCTGTCGATGAAGGGGCTGGAACATATGCTGCACACCGTGTCGATGATCAATCATTCACGCCGCAGTTCCCTGCCTTATTTTATTGTGCCGACCATGCATGACAGTCGTTCCAAAGCGGCTAACGACATTCTGCAGCAGTTACATGCTCAGTATCAGGGACAGGTCTGGAATGATGTAGTACCGGTCGACCCGGCGTTTCGTGAAGCCAGCAAACTGGGCTTGCCACTGCCGGAAATGAATCCGCAGGCCGAGGGCAGCCTCGCTTATCAGCGTTTACTGAATCTGCTGATAGAGACGGAGGCCCAGCGCTCGCATGGCTAAAACGCAAATCTATCAACAGGAAGAAGCATTATCGGTTTATTTCCGCGATATGCTGGCCGAGCCCAGTCCCGTGGAAGAAATGCCGCTGCCTGATAGCGACAGGCCTGAAGCCATACCCGCCGCGGCAGCGACCACAACCGACAGCCCCCCTGTCGCCAGTGCGCAGGCTGATATCGAAGCTGAAACGCCGCAGCCAGAGACAAGACCCGCCGCTTCAAGCCATAAATTACTGCTGTGTCAGATCAACGGAATGAAACTGGCCTTTGATGTCTCGGCGCTGAATAATATCGTGCACTGGCCGAAATCAGGGCTGAACCAGCTGCCGGGGCGGCATAACTGGCAACTGGGATTATTCCGCGATCGTGACCAGCACATCGATGTCGTCGATATCCGGCACCTGCTACAGACTGGCAGGCATGAGGATGCCAAGCCGGGCTATATACTCCTGATGAATGCGCGCCGGACCGGCATTGCCTGCGACGGCATCAGCCAGATTATCAATATTGACGATGATAAGATTAACTGGCGTGGTGATACCACTCAGCGCCCCTGGTTCAGCGGCGTCATTGCCGAGTCGATGCACAGCATCATTGATCTTCCTGCTCTCTTCACCGCACTGGAACGAGGCGAGATGGCATGAAGTCTGCTTTACATTCAACAAGATTGGCGCAGACTGTCAACAAACTGACAGTTCAGGCAGAAGGTTAGGACTATGAGCGAAAAAGACAATTTGGCGGAAGATCCGGTATTACAGTGGGTCACCTACCAGCTGGAACAGGAATATTACGGCATCAACGTGATGCAGGTGCAGGAGGTATTGCGTCTGTCTGAAATTGCGCCGGTGCCGGGTGCCCCCAGCTACGTGCTGGGTATTATCAACCTGCGTGGCAATGTGGTGACGGTGATTGATACCCGTGCCCGCTTTGGTCTGCCGCCGCAGGAGCCCACTGAGAATTCGCGCATCATCATTGTCGAAGTGTCAGGGCATGTGATTGGCATGCTGGTCGACTGCGTCGCCGAGGTGGTCTATCTGCACCAGTCAGAAATCGACACCGCGCCTAATGTCAGTGATGACAGTTCGCGCTTTATTCAGGGCGTGTGTAACCGTGACAAATACCTGCTGATCCTGGTTGATGTAAACAAGTTACTGGATCAGGAAGAAATTACCGATATTGCCGGGTTCTAGTGGGCTGATAGCAGCCGATGGCGGACGAAATCAGACCCACCATGCCGATCCCCCCGAGTCCTCCGGTGGCTCCCCCGCCGGAGGACAAGCGGCGTGATCGGCAGAAACCGCCAGAAGATGAAAAAAACGCCGAGGATAAACCGGCAGACAAAGACCCCGATGATGATAAAGGGGGCCATATTGATGAATATGTTTAACTGCGCCGCATTGGCGTGAGGAGCCGCAAATGACTTTAGTCGTTGTGATAACCGTAATGAGTGCCGTGTTTCTGGTGATTGGCCTTGCCACCATGCACCTGCTGAAACTCTACAAGCTGCAGTCCGAGCGCATCCATACCCTGCAGAATCAGTTGTCCGCCCTGTGCGAAGGCGCGGCCGGTACCGATGACCGCATCCTGCGGTTTGAACAGACCCTGGCCAAGATCCGTGATCATCAGCATGCCATTGATCTGACGGCTAACAGTCAGCCCGCCTATGACCATGCCATCCGTCTGGCACGCAAAGGCGCCGCCATCGAGCAGTTGATTGATAACTGCAACCTGAGTGATGAGGAAGCCCACCTGATCAGCCGGCTGCATGGTCGCCAGAACAGCCAGGCGGGCATGCACTAGGCTTATTTTTTAGTCCTGTTAATGCCAGGCTGGGGTTTGCCGACCAGATAACCCTGAACGAAATCGACACCATAGCCCCGTAACAGCTCCAGCGTGCTTTCGCGTTCGACAAACTCTGCGACTGTCTTTTTGCCCAGACTGTGAGCGATATCAATCATCGATTTAACCAGTAACTGATCGACAGGATCATTATCTAGATCGGTAATAAAACCACCATCGATTTTCAGAATATCGACCGGGAAATGCTTGAGATAACTATAGGAATTAAAGCCGGCGCCGAAATCATCGAGGGCAAAACGACAGCCCAGCGAACGCAGGCTGGTGACCATGCGTTTGGTGAGATCAAAGTTGGAGATAGCTGAGGTTTCGGTAATTTCAAATACCACGCGTTCCGGATCAATCCCGGTCTGCCTGAGCTTGTTCTGCACCAGCGGATACAGCTTTTCATCCAGAAACACATTGCCGGACAGGTTGATGGCAAAAGCAATATGCTCGGGCATGCCGCGCAGCAAATCCAGGGCATGATCCACCACCCAGAAATCGATCTGATGAATCAGGCCCATTGCTTCGGCAACGGGAATAAACTCTTTCGGGTAATACAGCACCCCACCCTCGCCGCGCATTCTCAAGAGACATTCATAATGCGTGACTGCCGCACTGTCGAGCGCGAATATCGGCTGGAATTCAAGCAGGAAATGGCCTTCTTTCAGCGCTGCCCGGATCCGCGGCGCCCACTCGACACTATGCCGCAGCGTATGCATTTCACGGTCTTCCGGATTATAAAAATGTACCCGGTTACGGCCACGTTTTTTTGCCGTAAAACAGGCCTGATTGGCATGAGACAGAATTTCGCCGACGGTGGTGATTTCCCCGTGTCTGATGATTTTGACACCGACGCTGGCCGACAGATGATAATGATGGCCATGATGTTCAAAGCTGTAACCGTCAAACAGGTTTTTCAGCCCTTCTGCCTGCTTGTGCACTGTTGGTTCATCAGTGTTATCCACCAGCACGGCAAACTCATCTGAACCAATCCGAACCAGCGTGTCATTGACCCGGAAATAACGCCGCAGGGTGTTAGCCACCTGCACCAGCAGATTATCGCCGGCTTCATGACCTTCGGCATCATTGAGCACCTTGAAGCTGTCCAGATCGATATAAAACAGCGCACTGGTGCTCATAAAGTTACGCACCTGGGTCAGACTCAGGTCGAGTGACTGCTCCAGCCGGCGCCGGTTGGCAAGCCCGGTTAAATCGTCATGACTGACCGAAAACTGTAACCTGGCTTCCATCACTTTCAGATTGGCCAGTTCATCTTCCAGCTGCAGCTGATGCTGGAAACTGACGTCGCGCTCGCGCTTCACCGCCAGCGCCGTCATGATGGCCGGCGGCAAGGACTCTGCCGTCATCGGGTGATAAAGCAACGAAGTTACGCCATGGCCCAGATCAGTCAAGATCCGGGCGTGGTCCCACTGTGACTCCCGGCACAGCCGGATAATCGGTATCAACCGCCATTCATCGAACTGATCCATCATCAAACGGGTGGCTTCAGCATCAAAGCCGGGCAAATCATCCTCCACGATCAGCAGATCAATATCGCATCTGTCGTTGTGAATACCCTGTCGCAATAATTCGAGGAGCTTGTCACCATCGCAAGCGGTCTGAATATGGCTGAAGCCACTGACCTGCAGGAGGGTTTGGGTGAAGGCTGTATCGGCGGCACGGCGGCCGCCAATAATGATTTTGGCATCAAGGAGATCAGCCACAGCGGCAATTGATGCCGGCTCACTGTCGCTCAAGTCTGCCTCTGGCCGCAGTGGCAGACGATCCTTGATTTCTGTGTTCATTTAAATATCGTCGCTACATCAGGATGGCCAAAATCAATATGGTTTCGACGATATAGTTTTTATATATAAAAATCAACACTTAATGTGATTTTTATAATGTTTTTTATAAAGTTTTGAGGGTGCGATGACGGAATTTCAGAAAACAGAGAAGTGTGCCGGCCCCCTTAGCGTCCCGGATTTTCTTTTTTATTTACAGGCACTTTGCCTGAAACCAGATAAGCATAGGCAATGACTTCAGCGATGACCCGATACAGCAGTGGCGGGATCTCCTCGCCGAGATTCAGATCGCTCAATAACTCGGCCAGTAGCGCATCTTCTCTCAGCGGGATATTGTGTTCTCTGGCGATACGCAAGATTTCCTCGGCAATTGCCCCTTCGCCGCTGGCTGTGACGATGGGCGCGTTTTCACCATCATATTGCAGGGCGATGGCCCGCAGAATCTCATCTTTCTCACTCATACCGAAATATCCAGCAGATGTCGGGGCAATGTGCTCTCAGGTTCTATGGTCAGCGCTTTAACCGGGGCCTGCCGGCAACTCAGATGGCTGACATTGACACCGAGCTTGTCGAGACGCTGGTTCAGCTCATCAATATACTGCGACAGCAGCTGACTGCTGTCCTGCCGCTCGGCTACCAAGACTACCTGAACATCCTGCTGATGCAGACTGATCCTGGCCTGCATCGGCCCCAGATTCTGTGTTTCCAGATTCAGCTGGACCTGCCAGATAGCCTCGTCCCCTTTATTGTTACCGCCCCCATGCTGTTCCAGTCGCATTTGCAGCATCTCAAGTTGCTGTTTGTCTTTGACCGGCAAATCGAACAACCAGACGTTATTAGAGCTGGGGGTATCCGGATCGCGCAGCATCGACAGCTGATTAAACTGTATCCTCGCCGAAGCCGATTCCACTTCACGAAGCAGCTCTCTCAGTATCTGCCATTCAGCCGCTCTGACAGCCGATTGCTGTAATGGTGCAGCGGGCATCTCCCTTGCCTGAATAAAGGCCTGTACGCCTGACAGATTGGTCTGTGATGTCTGGGCTGCAGTCGCTGGCGGCTGGGCGTTCTGTCCGGCCAGGCCGGACAAAAGCCCCAGTAATAACTGCATGGGGGTCTGCCCACGACTGGCCAGCGCCGGCGGCACCTGTGCCGGCAAATTCCTCAGCTCCTGCGGCGTGTTGCTTAATTGCCGCAATGCCGTCTGGACTTCCGGCGGCAGTTTCTGCATCAGCTGTGGATTATCCAGCACCCGCGTTTGACCGGGTTGTGTCAGTTCAGTCCTGAGCTGCTGAGCGAGTTGCAGCAGGTTGGCTTTAAGATCCTGCGTTACCGGCGTTTGAGTGACATTGTTTTTCAGACGGTTTTCAAGAAACAAGCCACTGTTATTCAATGCCTGACGCAGCCCGTCCGGTTGCTGCAGACTCTGCCGTTCACTGAGCCCCTGAACCAACTGCGTCAGACTCTGACGGACCGGCTCAGACAGTGTCATTGCTGTGGGCAATTGATTGAGCGCAGTCAGGGTCGGCCCTGTACGGTTAAACTGCGGCAATAAATCACGCTGGTAGTGTTGAATCAATTCAGCGCGAGTCGGTGAGCCTGCCTTGAGCTTTACCGCCAGCGGCTGCTCGCGCAGTACCTCCAGAGCCAGTCTTTCACCAGGGCGAAACGACTGTTTTATCTGGCTGATATCGACTTCGATCTGTGCCGGCAGCCTCGGGGTTGCTGTTGCAGAGGCCGGCTGAGCCGGATTGGCATGAGTCAGCGTCGGCGTTACCAGTAAGCGGTTCTGTGCCAGCAGTTTTATCACCTCCACTGCGAGCTGCTGCCCCTGCCGGAGCAGCGCCGCTGGCTGCATGATGTCGATTGCAGCTGCACTGATCCGAATCACCGGCCTGCCGTTTTCGACACCACGTTCCAGCTGTATGGTTTGTCCGGGTTGTAGAGGCTGTTGGCTGTTGAGTTGATATTGCTTGTCACCTATCTGCACGCGAATGCTGTCTGCCGACAGCCGGGCAAGCACCGTGGCTTCCACCCGTTGTCCTTCTGCCACTGCAGTAAGCAGACGCGCAGGGACCTCCCTGACCACTTCCGGCTGTGGACTGAATGAGGGATTTATCTGCATGGCAACGCTATTAATTTCAACATAATGCTAGTATAGCAATGACAAGAATGCGCAGAGCAACGGCCGATGAATGACTCGCACGGACAATGGTATATCCGCATACAGGGACAGATTACCGGGCCTTTTAACGCCTCGGTGATCAGCAAACATCTGCTAATCGGCAGGTTGTCGATGGAAGATGAAGTCTCTGTCGACGGTGAGCACTGGCTGCCATTGTCTAAACAGCCGGCTTTACATCCCAGCAGGGAAGATGCCGATAAGGCCCGTCGTTACCTTGACGAGCGAACTGGACTGGATCGACGCAGTCAACAGAAATCAGCGCCGCAAGAAGCGCGCAAACGACGGGGTGATCGCCGCTCGCCTGAACCCGAAGAAACCATGTCGCATCGTGCTTTAAGGCGATATCTGATGCAACAATTCCGTCAGCGCCGGGAAAAAATGTTCTGGCCTTTACTGACCACCTTTGCCTTGCTGCTGGCGCTGCTGATGCTGGCAACGATCTTCCCCACCACGATTCCTGTCCCCCTGCCCAATTGCTCAGCTCCAGCCGCACCCGCTGTGAACTGGAATAATTGCCTGAAGCCGGATCTGGCCTTGAGCGGCAGCGATCTGAGCGGTGCCAGTTTCCGCAACAGCCAGATGGTCAGTGCCGACCTGATGAATACCCTGTTAACTGATGCGGATCTGGCATATGCCAATCTGCAACGGGCTAATCTGAGTTACAGCAACCTCAGTGAGGCCAGTCTGTTCGGCAGCAACCTGAGCGAAGCCGACCTCTCCTATGCCGATTTAAGCAAAGCGGATCTGGCCTATGCCGATCTCAGCAATGCCAGACTGGGTGGTGCTGAGCTTAAAGGCGCGCGGCTGGACAAAGCCATCTGGATAGACGGGCGTGAATGTGCCGAAGGCTCGGTCGGTGAGTGTTTGCTGTCAGGCGAGTAGAGACTGCAACTGGCGGTCCTGACTTTTGGCCAGCAGCAGCTGCGACAGAATACTGCCCCATAAAGCCAGAAACATATCCCACTGTGCATCCCAGTTATCGCCCTGGGTACCGAGAAAAGATTCTGCCGCTTCCTGATTAACAAGAGCCGTCCACCATTCGATAAACTCGTAGCAGGCACTCACTGCAAGGCTGACGCAACAGAGTAGGAAAAACAGCCATTTGCCGCGCTGCAAAGAAGAGGTTCTCAGCAGCAACTCCCGTCCCAGCATGGCCGGCACAACGCCCTGCACGAAATGACCGAGACGGTCATAATGATTTCTGGCCAGCTCCCACTCCTGCTGAATCCAGTCAAACAGCGGATTCTCGGCGTAGCTGTAATGCCCGCCCACAATCAGAATCAGCGCGAATACGGCAATAACGCGGATAGTGACCAATGTCAGAGGAAAAGGCCGGTGACTGAGAAGCAGCAACGGGATCGCGATCATCACCGGCAGCACTTCCATCAACCAGGTCAGCCTGTCGGCGACCGGGTCGATGGCGGAATAGAGCAGGCTGATAGTCACGACAATCAGCCAGCCCAGTTTTTCCTGATTGACGGTCATCCCGGACTCACGCCAGTCGCCACCGGATCATCAGGATCAGTGCAGCGTTCTGGGCACAGCCAGCGTGAAAGCCGGAATCGCCACTTCAAACTGCTCGCCATCATCACCCACCATTTTGTAGTGGCCCTGCATCATCCCTACCGGCGTGTCGAGCATGGCCGCACTGGTATAGGTGAACTCCTGTTCCGGGGCCAGATAAGGATGCAGTCCGACCACACCATCCCCCTCTACTTCCTGTTCATGCCCATCGCCACCGGTGATTTTCCAGTAGCGGGATAACAGCCTTGCTGCAGCCCGGCTGCGGTTTTTGATGGTGATGGTATAGGCAAACAGATAGCGCGCTTTATCGGGGTCGGATTCCTGATCCAGATAGGTGGTTTCTACATCAACCTGAATATGATTATTTTCGTCACTCATGGATTAATTATACATCGCTTTGGCGGCGAGCAAGCGGGCGCCGTTGAGCCCCACTTCCGGTTGCAGAATCAGCCTGACCGGAATCGCCTGCATCAGATCCTGCATGCGCCCTTTGCTGTTAAAAGCCTTGAGAAAATTGGACTGTTCCAGTAACTCGAGGTTCTTGGCGGCAATACCACCGGCGATATAAAGACCGCCGGTGGGCATGACCGTCAAAGCCAGATTACCGGCCTGGGCACCGTAAATACTGAAGAACATTTCCATCGCCTCACAGGCCAGCGGGTCACCGTCACGGGCGAATACACTGATGGCATGCGCGCCGTCATCATTGACCATGGCAAGGCGGCAGTCCGGGTTCTCTTGCAGCTGACGGTAGTCGCGAAGGAAATTATAGATAGTGACAAGCCCCTCGCCCGATACCACCCGCTCATAGGAGACATGACCGAAACGTTCCAGTAAATGCTCAAACAGCCTCAGTTGAGTGCGGTCTGCAGGGGCAAAATCGCTATGGCCGCCTTCGGTCGGATACACCTGCCAGCCATGCTGACCGGCAATCAGATAAGCCTGACCAAGACCGGTACCGGCGCCGATAATGGCGCGCGTTCCGGCGTGCTCCACGCCCGCCTGCAATACCAGCAGGTCTTCTTGTTTGAGGCTGTCGATACCGTAGCCGACGGCCTCAAAGTCATTGCACAGCAGAACCTGCTTCAGATCAAACCGGGCTTTGATTTCCAGACTGTTTATCTGCCATGGCAGATTAGTCACCCGCGCCGATTCATTCCGCACCGGCCCGGCCACCGCAAAACAGGCAACAATCTCGCCGCGGTCGCTAATCGGCGTTAAAAAATCTGAAAGCAGCTGCTCAAAGGCCGGGTAATCGGCACTGCGGTAACGCTCGGCCAGAATCACCTCGCCCGCAGCCGTGCTGAGCTGCATCAGCGTTTTCGTGCCTCCGATATCGGCTGCGAGCAGATAGGCCATGATTACTGCCCGGCGGCGGCTTTATCCATAAACCAGTAATAATCGTTTTCCGGCGCCAGGCGCTGCACCGGCAGACCTTTGACGGCGTCAGTGGTGATGTCACGCACGATGTCGGCCTTGGCTTCACCGGCAATAAATACGATCACCTGACGCGCGGCATTAATCACAGGATAGGTCATGGTGACCCGCCAGGAATCAAACTTCTCGACATAAAGGCTGGTAGTCAGGGTGTCGGTGACCTCCAGCGCCGGGGTTTGCGGGAACAACGAGGCGATATGACCATCCGGTCCCAGCCCCAGCAACAGCAGATCAAACGGCGCGCTATTCATCACTTCCTGCATGGTCTCAGCATAGCGCCTGGCGACATCGGCAGGTTCATTACTCTCGGTGGGCATGCGGTGCACATTCTCAGCCGGGATCGGCACCAGATCGATCATCGCCTGACGTGCCATTTTGAAGTTGCTGTCATCATGGGTCGGCGGCACGCAGCGCTCATCACCAAAAAACAGATGGACTCTTGACCAGTCAATCTGCTCGATAAACGGTGATGTGGCCAGCTTCTGGTACAGACCTTTCGGTGTTGAACCACCGGCCAAAGCCACATAAAACACACCACGCTTGGCGATAGCGGCCCGTGCAGTGGCGACAAAATGCTCTGCCGCGGCATTAATCAGACTGGCCGAATCCGGCAGGATCTTTTGTTCTGCTTTCATGAATTTCCTCTGTTACTGCTTTTTTAATAATCAAACGGGTCTGACTGACGAACTGCAGCACGCGCATCAGGTCACAGTTCTGAAACAGCCTAATGGCTAGCATGATATATGAAAACACCCTCGAGTTGAGATACTCTTGACCACCACAAGCCAATTCACAAGGACTGACTATGAAAGCTTTTTTCGCTCTGATTCCCCTGCTGTTACTGTCTCCACACGCTCAGGCGCATGATGCCTTGCAACTGGGCATCATCAATCTTGATGCCAGCGCCAGCCGCGAAGTAGAGAATGACAAACTGGTGACGCAACTAGAGGTGACTGAAAGTGGTCGTGATCCGGCCAAGCTGACCGACCTGGTCAATCAGAAAACCGCGCTGGTGCTGGATGCGGTCAAAAATTTCAAAGCGATTGAGGCCGAGACTTCTAGCTATAACACCCAGCCGGTTTATGATGATGGAAAAATCACTTCCTGGCGGGTTTCTCAGCAACTGACGCTGGAAACCAGTGAGTTTAATCAGATGAGTCAGTTGATTGCCGACATCAGCTCGATGGCCAATATTCAGTCCATGCAATTCCAGGTTTCCGACACTAAAGCGGAAGCCGTTAAACAGGAACTGTTAAAAGAAGCTATCGCCAAGTTCCAGTCAAAAGCAAAAGTGGTCGCCGCTGAATTTGACCGTTCCGGTTATGAACTGGTGAACCTATCGATTGATGGCAATGATTTCTCGCCCAGACCGATGATGGAGCGCTCAACAATGATGGCCTCTGACAGCATGAGCAAAAGCGCTCCAGCGGCTCTGGCCGGCGGCAAAAATGAGGTGAGCCTGACCGTCAGAGGCAGTGTACAGCTCAATCTGCAGTAGAGATTCCCGCTGCTAGAAAAAGGCCTGCAGCAGCAGGCCTTTTTTTATTTGAGGAATAAGGGGTAGGCTGGATTATCGGTTTCTTCCCAGTAGCTGTAACCCAGCGTATCAAGGAAAATCTGAAACTCTTTCTGATAATCGGCAGGCACCTGAATCCCGGCCAGCACACGGCCATAGGCGGCGCCGTGATTACGGTAGTGGAACAGACTGATATTCCAGCGCTTGCCGATACGGGTCAGAAAACGCAGCAAGGCGCCCGGCCGCTCCGGAAACTCAAAACGAATCAGCCGCTCATCAGTCACCTGCGGTGCATGACCACCGACCATGTAGCGGATATGCAGCTTGGCCATTTCGTTATCAGTAAAGTCGACCCATTCGTAGCCGCCCTTGTCCAGCAAATCAAAAAGCGACTGACGTTCTTCATCCTTGCCGTTGATACGGACGCCGACAAACACCTGTGCCTGGCGATCATCGGCATAACGGTAATTGAATTCGGTAATGCCGCGATCACCCAGCGTCTTACAGAACTGCTGAAAGCTGCCGGGCTGCTCATCGATTTTGGTCGCAAACAGCACTTCTCTGCGTTCACCGATTTCGGCGCGCTCGGCGACATGCCGCAGACGATCGAAGTTGATATTGGCACCGCTGTCGATTACGACCATATGCTGGTTCTGCATCGGATTCTTTGCCAGGTATTTCTTAACGCCGGCCACAGCCAGCGCGCCGGAAGGCTCGGCTATTGAGCGGGTATCCTCAAAGATATCCATGATCGCCGCACACAGTTCATCACTGTCGACAGTCACGACTTCATCGACGGTTTCACGGCAGATACGAAATGGCTCAACCCCGACCTGTCTGACCGCAGTCCCATCGGCAAACAGACCGACCTGGTCCAGCTTGACCCGCTCATCGGCTTCCAGGGCCGCTTTCAGACTGGCCGCATCGGCCGGTTCCACGGCAATGATTTTGATTTCCGGCCAGAAAGCTTTGATATAGGCTGCAATGCCCGAAATCAGGCCACCGCCCCCTACCGGGACAAAAATGGCATGCAGGGGATCGGGATGCTGACGGATGATTTCCATCGCTATCGTCCCCTGCCCGGCAATCACTTCCGGATCATCATAAGGATGGATAAACGTCCGCCCCTGTTTTTCAGCAATATCGAGGGCGAAGGCACCGGCATCATCATAGCTGTTACCATGCAGATTGATTTCAGCACCGAGAGCACGCACCGCTTCGATTTTGATGGGCGGCGTGGTTTTGGGCATCACGATGAGAGCGGAAACCCCCATCTTGTGAGCAGCCAGAGCAACACCCTGGGCATGATTACCGGCAGAAGCGCAGACCACGCCGCGGGCTTTTTCATTATCGCTCAGCTGACTCATGCGGTTATAGGCACCACGCAGCTTGAACGAAAATACCGGCTGCAAATCCTCACGCTTGAGCAGAATCGTGTTCTGCAGGCGCTTTGATAGCCGTGGCATCACGTCCAGCGGCGTCTCATGGGCGACGTCGTACACTCTCGCCTTGAGGATTTTTTCTACATATGCAGTCAGCATTGCCATCCAAATTCAGTCAGTTAAGAAAATCCGTGAAGCCGACAAAGACGGCTCGTGACCGCTTACGTTACCATTGACGCTGATTTATCTCTATAATTGCCGGGATAATTTTTTACGCAATTTGAATTCAAGAGGAAGCACTTATGAATGCTGATGAAATGAAAAAACAGGCTGCCTGGGCGGCACTGGAATACATCAAGGGTGACGGCATTGTCGGTGTCGGCACCGGTTCCACCGTTAACCACTTTATCGATGCGCTGGCAACTATCAAAGGTCGTATCGAGGGCGCTGTCTCCAGCTCGGAAGCTTCCACTGAAAAACTCAAAGCCAACGGCATCCGGGTCTTTGATCTTAATGAATGCAATGAAATCGAAGTCTATGTCGACGGTGCCGATGAATCCAATGCCTATCTCGAGCTGGTCAAAGGTGGCGGTGGCGCGCTGACCCGTGAAAAAATCATTGCGGCGGCGAGCCAGCAGTTTGTCTGCATTGTTGATGCCAGCAAACAGGTCGATGTGCTGGGCAAATTCCCGCTGCCGGTGGAAGTCATTCCAATGGCACGCAGCTATGTCGCCCGTGAAATCGTCAAGCTGGGCGGCCAGCCGGTTTATCGTGACGGTTTTATCACTGACAACGGCAACGTCATTCTTGACGTCCACGGCCTAGACATCATGGAGCCGATTAAACTGGAAAAAACGCTGAACGATATCGTTGGTGTAGTGACTAACGGTCTGTTTGCGATGCGCCCGGCAGATGTACTGCTGGTCGGCAGTGAAGACGGGACCAAAACCGTTCACGCAAAATCCTGATAACCTGAGACCGGCCGCCTGAAGCGGCCGGTTCCGTTTTCTAAAAGTTGGCGCCTCTATGTTCAGACCGCTCAGCCTCTATATCGGCACGCGTTACACCCGGGCTAAACGCCGCAATCATTTTATTTCATTTATCTCCCTGACCTCGATGCTGGGTGTCGCACTGGGCGTCGCCGCCCTGATTACCGTGCTGTCGGTAATGAACGGCTTTGAAAAAGAGCTCAAGGAACGCATTCTGGGCATGACTTCACATGCCTTTATTACCGGCGCTGACGGTAATCTGCAGGACTGGCGGAGTCTGCAGGAGAGGATTCAGGATTTCCCGGATTTGCAGGATTCAGCCCCCTTTGTCGAAGGTCAGGCGATGCTGAGTCAGGGCAACCGGGTACGCGGCACCTTGGTTCGCGGCATTGATGTCGAACTGGAACAGACCGTTTCCAGTATCGGTGACAAGGTGGTTCAGGGTCAGCTGTCAGCGCTGAAAGAAGGTAGCTTCGGCATCATACTGGGTAAAGATCTGGCGATGGCCATGGGCGTCGTCACCGGCGACAAAGTCACCATGATCACCCCCCATGTCAGTCCCACTCCTGCAGGCGTCATACCCCGTCTCAAGAGACTGACCGTGGTCGGTATCTTTGAAATCGGGATGTATGAATACGACAGTGCACTGGCGGTGATGAATATTCGTGACGCCGCCAAACTGTTCAAAATTCCGGACCAGGGCGTGACCGGTCTGCGGCTGGAGTTTGATGATGTATTCCGTGCGCCGCAGTTACTAAGAGAGGTGATGCAGGATTTACCTACTCACTACCGTGGTGCCGACTGGACTTATCAGCACGCCAATTTCTTCCGTGCACTCAAGACCGAGAAAACGGTGATGTTTGTGATTCTGATGCTGATTGTGGCTGTGGCCGCCTTCAATATCGTTTCCACCCTGGTAATGATGGTCACTGATAAACGGGCTGATATCGCCATCCTCAGAACGCTGGGCATGACCCCGGGCAAGGTGATGGGCATTTTTATGGTCCAGGGCACGCTGATCGGCCTCATTGGTACAGGTCTCGGGGTGATTGGCGGTATTTTGCTTGCGCTCAATATCGATACCCTGATAGCCAAACTGGAGAACCTGATTGGCTATCAGTTCCTGCCGGCCGATGTCTATTACATCAGTAGCCTGCCGTCTGATCTGCAATATAACGATGTCACCATCATCGCGGTTACCGCTTTTGTGTTGTCGATTCTTTCCACGCTTTATCCATCCTGGCGCGCAGCCCAGGTGAAACCGGCCGAGGCACTCCGCTATGACTGATTCTGTATTGTCTGCCAGCAATCTGGCCAAGTCCTTTACCGATGGCGGCCTTGAGACCCATGTACTCGAGAATATCAACCTTGAGGTCAACAAAGGTGACCGGCTGGCCATTGTCGGCAGTTCCGGTTCCGGTAAAAGTACCCTGCTGCATATACTCGGTGGTCTCGACAGCCCGACTGAAGGAAAGGTGCTGGTCAGTGGCCAGGATATCCATGCCCTCAGTAACAAAGCCGCCAGTAAGCTGCGTAATCAGCAGCTGGGCTTTGTCTATCAGTTTCATCACCTTTTGCCTGAGTTCACTGCGGTGGAAAATGTAGCGATGCCCCTGGTGATCGGCGGCATGGCTCCGAAACCGGCGCAGCATCAGGCACGTGAATTACTGGAAAGAGTTGGCCTCGGTCACCGGCTGGAACATAAACCGGGCGAACTGTCCGGTGGTGAAAGACAGCGGGCCGCGCTGGCACGGGCCTTGATTACCGAACCTGCCTGCCTGCTGGCAGATGAACCTACCGGCAATCTCGATCACCGTACCGCGCAGTCAATTTTTGAACTGCTGTTAAAACTGAATACGGATTTAGGCACAGCGCTGGTGATTGTGACGCATGACACCGAACTCGCCGGCAAGATGGACCGGACCATGACCCTGATGGACGGCGTTTTACAGTCAGACACCTGATCGTGAATTATGCTTGTGGGGGCGTTTGCTCCAGCTGCGAATGACTACCAGGCGCCAGCCGATTCGGACAAACAGGACGCCGGCCAGCGCTGCCAGCAGGCCCATGATGGTGCAGCCCAACAGCAGTGGCTCCCAGACTTTGAGAAATTCGTAACGGAACCACTCCCAGCTCGGGCTGAATGCATAATGCCCCATCGGCACTTCAAGAATCCAGGCACCGAGTTTATAGGCATAAAAAAAGATGGGGGCGAATGTGAAGGGATTGGTCACCCAGACCGCCATCGAGGCCACCGGCAGATTGACTCTGAACCAGATCGCCAGCGCAGCCGCGATAAACATCTGGCCCAGCACCGGCATAAAGCCGACAAATAAACCCAGCGCCAGACCACCCGCCACCGAACGCCGGTTCAGGTGCCAGAGCCTGGGCTCAGTCAGCCGTTGACCAAACTTGCGCAGGTGGGGATGTTCGCGCATCGTTTCGTGATCTGGCATGATGCGTTTTAGGAATTTACGAGGCATCGTGTCTCAGTCGTGCAAAGTCGGCGTCATTATAGGGATATATGATTAAAACCGCCATCGCGTTCTTGCTGGGCTGCACACTGTGTCTGAACCTCAGTGAACTGCCGCACTATGGATGGCTGCTGGCAGTGGCTTTGCCCTTTTTATTCTGGTTCAGACAGAGCGTGCTCAGCGTCTTCATTGTCGGCCTGTTGTGGGCCGGATTTCAAGCGCAGCTCAGAATTGAACAGCAACTGCCACCCGATCTGGCCGGTCAGGACAGCTTGCTGAATGGTGTCATAGCCTCTATTCCTGAACAGCATGACAAGGTTCTTCGCTTCAACTTCCAGCCCGAAAACCACGCCTTTCCCGACGAGATTCGTCTGAGTTGGTATTACCCCGGAAAGGTGCTGCCCGGTCCGGGCGAGCGATGGCAGTTTGAGGTCAGGCTGAAACCACCGTCAGGCATGAAAAACCCCGGTGGCTTTGATTACGAAAAGTGGCTGTTTATGGAAGGTATCGGCGCCACCGGTTATATTCGCGACAGTCAACACAACCGGCTGCTTGACAAAGCCCCGCGCTGGCATATCGACAAGTTTCGACTACAGATTCAGCAAAAACTCGGCCGTCTGGTGGACCATGCCCGACACCTGCCCTTTATCCTGGGATTATCTGTGGGCCAACGTGAGCAGATGACGTCTGAACACTGGCAGGTACTGCGCGAGACCGGTACCAGTCATCTGCTGGCGATTTCCGGCCTGCATATCGGCCTCGCTGCAGCAATAGGCTTTTTCCTGTTTCGCTGGGGCTGGAGTCTTTCGCTGTCTACCTTGAAACTGCTGCCGGCAAGGCAGGCAGGTGCAGTCGGCGGGTTCAGCTTTGCATTGTTTTATGCCCTGCTGGCGGGGATGGCGATACCCACCCAGCGGGCGCTGATTATGGTCACTACGGTGATGCTGGCATTGCTCTTGAAGCGGCCGCTCTATCCTGCTCATATTCTGGCACTCAGCCTGCTACTGATTTTAGCGTTTGATCCGTTCTCGGTACTCAGTGCCGGTTTCTGGCTGTCCTTTTCGGCCGTGGCATTGATCATGCTGACCTGCAGTGCACGCTTCCCGGCAAGTCGCAGTAACTGGCTCACGATCCACTTATGGCTGGCGCTCGGGCTGATGCCCCTCCTGATTATTTTCTTCGGCCAGGTGTCATTGATTTCACCGTTAGCGAACCTGATTGCTGTGCCGCTGGTGAGTCTCCTGGTCGTGCCTTTGATTTTAGCCGCTATGCTGCTGTTACCCATCAATGAGACTGTCAGCAAGCTTGTTCTGACGGCAGCTGATTATTTATTGCACTGGCTCTGGCAACTTCTGAGCTGGCTCTCATCCCTGCCCTTTGCGGACTGGCGCATGGCGGAACTGCCCTGGCCATTGCTTATTTTCATTAGCTTATTAGCTTTGCTGTTATTACTGCCACGCGCCATGCCGGCAAGGTGGATCGGGCTTGTGCCCGTTTTTGCCCTGATAAGCTATCAACCGGAAAGACCGGCTGCAGGCCAGATCTTTTTCACTTTGCTCGATGTCGGACAGGGTCTTGCTGCGGTCGTGGAAACCCGTACACATACCCTGGTATTCGATACCGGCCCCCGCTACAGCGAGCGCTTTGATACCGGCAGCGCTGTGGTGGCGCCTTATCTGCAAAGCCGGGGAATTGAGCAAATTGATAAACTGGTGGTCAGTCATAGCGATAACGATCATCTCGGCGGTGTTGCCGGGCTTAAACAGCTGGTTCCGGTGAAACAGACGCTCAGCAGTGATATCAAGGCCTTGCCCGCTGCCAGTCGCTGTGTGGCAGGACAGCATTGGCAATGGGATGGCGTCATGTTCGAAGTTCTGTTGCCGCTTGCTGACCAGCCAGGCACTGATAACAATCGCTCCTGCGTGCTGAAGGTCAGTGCCGATAATCTCAGTTTATTATTACCGGGCGATATCGAACGCGATAGTGAAAGGCAATTGCTGAATTTGTATGCGGATAAGCTTCGCGCCGATATTCTGGTGGTGCCGCATCATGGCAGCCGCACCTCATCCACTCACCGGTTCGTGACAGCAGTGGATCCGGTTTTCGCCCTGTTTCCCGTGGGCTATCGCAATCGCTATGGTTTTCCCAAACAAGAAGTCCTTGAACGCTATCTTGAGCAGGGAAGTATTATTCTGCGCAGTGATCAGCATGGCGCTATTTTATTCCGGCAGCAGCAGAGTGTGTCTAGCTGGCGGCAGCATGCTGCCGGTCTGTGGACAGCAAACTACTGAGTCTCGACTTTTTCAAGTATGATGAGCGCTGTCATCATTGGATCAACAGAGACGAAATATCATGCTGGAACTGTTCAAAGCAGGCGGTTGGTTGATGATACCGCTGTTTATCTGTTCGGTTATTTCCATTGCCATTATTGCCGAACGCTTCTGGAGCCTGCAGACGAAACGCATTGCGCCTCCCGAACTGGTCACCCAAATCTGGCAGTGGCTGCAATACAATCAGGTCGATGAACAGCGGATTAAAACGCTGCAGAACAACTCGCCGCTGGGCCAGATCCTGGCAGCCGGTCTGACCAACCGTTACAGCTCCCGCGATATCACCAAGGAAAGCATTCAGGACGTGGGCCGTCATGTCACTGTCGCGATGGAACGTAATCTCAATACCCTCGGCACCATCGCTGCCATATCACCGCTTATCGGTCTGCTCGGTACCGTGGTCGGCATGATCAAAGTCTTTGCGGTGATTACTGCGGAAGGGGTGGGCAATCCGGAAACCCTGGCCGGTGGTATCTCAGAAGCACTGATCACCACCGCCGCCGGTCTCGTTGTTGCCATTCCCAGCCTGATTTTCTACCGTTACTACCGCGGCAAAATCAACAAGCTGGTCGTGGGCATGGAAGAACAGGCGATGAAACTGATTGAGATCCTGCACGGCGAACGCCAATTTGATGTGGATGAGGAAACCCGACGTGAATCTGTCACCACAACGATCTGAAGAGCCCGATGTCAATCTGACGCCGATGATCGACGTCGTTTTCCTGCTGTTGCTGTTTTTTATGGTGTCCACCAGCTTTATTCGCGAGAGTTCGCTGAAAGTTGACCTGCCTGAAGCCACCGGCGAAGCGATGGTAGAACAGACGCAGCCGATTGATATCGTGATTCAGGCCGATGGCCAGTTTCTGGTCAATGGCGAAGCGCTGACCGTGGTCAGCCATGACAGTCTGAGAACCGTATTGCGCCATGCCGCCGGCGATAATCAGGATCCGCATATCATTATCAGCGCCGATGCTGATGCCCACTACCAGCATATTGTGACCGCGATGGATACCGCTCAACAGATGGGCTACAGCAAGCTGACTCTGGCAACCCGACAAACCCGAACTGAGAACGAATGACAGATAACGACGTCGAAATCAGCGCTGTACAGCTGTACAAGCGCCTGCTGAGCTATGCCAAACCCTACTGGCGTGCCTTTATCGCCGTGGTGCTGGCGATGGTGGTGTATGCCGGCACTGAAGCAGGTGTTGCGATGATCATGAAACCCTTGATGGATCAGGGCTTTGTCGATCGCGACCCCACTATCATTCAGCTGATCCCGGTGGCGATTATCGGCCTGTTTCTGGTGCGTGGTCTGGCCGACTTTTTTACCACCTACGGTCTGGGCTGGATCGCCCGCAATGTCATCAAAACTCTGCGCGAGGAAATGTTCAATAAGTTGCTGGTATTGCCCGCGCCTTTCTACGATCACAGCACTTCCGGTCAGCTGATGTCGAAGCTGGTTTACGATGTGGAGCAGGTTGCCTCCGCCGCTACAGATGCCGTACTCACCATTATCCGCGACAGCCTGACCATTGTCGGCCTGCTTGCCTGGATGTTTTACCTCAGCGGCTTTTTATCGCTGCTGATTTTCTTCACCGTGCCTTTCATAGCTTTATTGGTATATTACGTCAGCATTCGCTTTCGCCGCATCAGTAAACATATTCAGAATTCCATGGGCGATGTCAGCCATGTCTCCGGTGAAATCATTGAAGGCCACCGGGAGGTCAAAACATTCGGTGGCCAGCGCTATGAATCCAAACGCTTCGACAAAGTTAATCAGGGCAACCGCCGTCAGCAGATGAAGAAGATTGCGACCGATGCGGTGAGTCAGCCCTTGACCGCACTGATTGCAGCTGTCGGTATGGCGCTGGTCATCTATATCGCCACGCTGCCGCAGATGCTCGACAGGATCACGGTCGGTGATTTCATCTCTTTTATCACCGCGATGATGATGCTGCTGACGCCGATGAAACGGCTGACCAAGGTCAACGCCAAGCTACAGGCCGGTATTGCTGCCGCCGAGAGTATTTTCAAACTGCTGGATGAGCGTCCCGAGGTCGATGACGGTGAGCGTGAGCTTCAACGCGCCAGGGGCCATATCGAATACCGCGATGTCAGCTTCAGTTATAAAGAGGATAAAGGCCGGGTGCTGAGTCATATCAGCTTCAGTGCCGAACCGGGCCAGACCATCGCCTTTGTCGGCCACTCCGGCAGTGGCAAAACCACGCTGGTGAGCCTGCTGGCGCGTTTCTATAACGTCCGGGATGGCAAGATTCTGCTTGACGGTATCGATATCAATGAACTCAAACTGGTCGACCTGAGACGGCAGATTTCACTGGTCAACCAGCAGGTGGTGCTGTTCAACGACAGTATCGCCAACAATATCCGTTATGGTTTGCCGGATGATGTCAGTGAACAGGCGATTATAGACGCTGCTAAATCCGCCCATGCCTGGGACTTTATTGAACGTCTGCCAGAGGGCCTGCAGACTCAGGTCGGCGAGAACGGGGTACTACTCTCTGGCGGCCAGCGTCAGCGCCTGGCGATTGCCCGGGCGCTGTTGCGTGATTCGCCTGTTCTGATACTGGATGAGGCTACCTCGGCACTGGATACTGAAGCCGAAAGGCATATTCAAGCCGCGTTGGAAAATCTGATGCAGCAGCGCACCACACTGGTCATTGCCCACCGTTTGTCTACCATTGAGAAAGCCGATTTGATTGTGGTCATGCACAACGGCGAAATCATGGAAACAGGTACCCATAGCGAACTGCTGGCGAAGGGCCGGCATTATGCCGAACTGCACCGTCTGCAATTTCAGGAGCAGGCATAAATCTGATGAAATGGCTCAGTGACAGCTGGTACCGACCCCATCCGGTGCGCTGGCTGCTGTTGCCACTCAGCCTGCTTTATCGCCTGCTAAGCAGTATACGCAGAACTGCTTACCAACGCGGCTGGCTGACCCGGCATAAAATGCGGGTGCCGGTGATTGTGGTTGGCAACATCAGTGTCGGCGGCACCGGTAAAACGCCTTTTGTTTTGTGGCTTTGCCAACAGTTGAAACAGTCGGGTTATCATCCCGGAATTATCAGCCGCGGCTATGGCGGCAGAGCGAAACAATATCCACTTGATGTCACCAGTGAAACCGCAACGGCCTCAGCCGGTGATGAACCGGTGTTAATTGCCCGGCGCAGTGGCTGTCCGGTGGTGGTCGACCCGGATCGCAGTCGTGCCGCCGTGCATTTGCTCAGTCAGCAGGCCTGTGATGTGATTATTTCCGATGATGGCCTACAGCATTATGCGCTGGAACGGGATATCGAAATCTGCCTGGTCGACAGTCAGCGTCGCTTCGGCAATAAACTGTGTCTGCCTGCAGGACCGCTCCGCGAGCCGGTATCACGCCTGCAGACTGTCGACTTTGTGGTCTATCACGGCGAGGCCGCTAGCCAGCGCTACCAGATGCAGTTGGAAGCCAGCCACTGGCATAACCTTGCCGACACTGAAAAACAACTTCCGCTTTCGGCTTTTCATGAGCAGGAAGTCCATGCCCTGGCCGGCATCGGTCACCCGCAGCGCTTTTTCGATTTTTTATGCGCGCAGGGCATGATTGTGCATCCGCACAGCTTTGATGATCATCATGACTTTAAGTCTGCCGATCTGGCCTTTGCCGATGAATTGCCGGTACTGATGACCGAGAAGGATGCGGTAAAATGTCAGGCATTCGCCCGGCCGCACCACTGGTATCTGCCGGTCACGGCCCGCATTGATGACAGCCTGGCGCAAGCCATACTGAAAAAACTAAAGGATCCCGCTGATGGATAATGCCCTACTCGAAATTCTGGCCTGTCCCGCCTGCAAAAGCAGCCTGCATTACAACAAAGCCCGTCAGGAACTGGTCTGTCGCGGCTGCCGGCTGGCTTATCCTATTCGTGATGATATTCCGGTCATGCTGACCGAGGAAGCCCGCGAACTCGCTGCAGACGAAGAGATATAAGCCTGAATGAGTTTCAAAATTGTTATCCCGGCCCGCTATGCTTCAAGCCGCCTGCCGGGTAAACCCTTGCTGGATATCGCCGGCAAACCGATGATTCAGCATGTTTATCAGCGTGCCATTGAAAGCGACGCGACTTCAGTCATTATCGCAACCGACGATCAGCGTATTGCGGAAGCCGCCACCAGCTTCGGCGCCGATGTCTGCCTGACGGCTAATCAACACCGCTCCGGCACCGACCGTCTGGCGGAAGTGGTCAACAGCCGCGGCTTTGCTGACGACGATATTGTGATTAATGTGCAGGGCGATGAACCCTGTCTGCCGGCCTTACTTATCAATCAGGTCGCTGCCGATCTGGCGCAGCATCCGCAAGCCGATATGGCCTCGCTGTTCAGCCGAATCAAACAGGAAAAACAGGTCTTTGATCCGAATGTAGTTAAAGTAGTGATGGATGGCAACGGCTATGCCCTCTACTTCAGCCGGGCACCGATTCCTTGGATGCGAGATCACTTTAATACGGCGTCGCCGTTGCCGCCGGAACTGCCGCATTACCGGCATATCGGCCTCTATGGTTACCGTGCTTCATTTCTCAAGGATTATGCCGGGCTGACGCCCTGTCTGCTGGAAACAGAGGAATCGCTGGAACAGCTGCGTGCGCTATTCCATGGTAAGAAAATTCATATGACTGAAGCCTTGATCAGTAGCGGTCATGGCGTCGACACCGAGGCTGATTTAGCGACCGTCCGGCAAATACTCGCTGAGTAGTTTATCCAGCCCTGCCGCTTCCAGTTCGGCATGCAGATTCCCTTCACCATCAAACACCGGCAAAGTGTAAGTGACCGGCACTGTACGGTGTCCCTCGCCATACTGGGTAGGCTGGATATCATGGTCATTTTCCAGTACCTGCAGGACCAGCTGGCAGCCATCCAGCAACTCGATGATCTCACAGCGATGCTGGTGATAAGTGACCTGCTGGCCGATTAAGGCCAGCAGATTTTCACCGGGAATATCACTTTTCGTTGGCATGAGAAGTTGCACTCGCTTCGGGTTTGGCCTTGGATTTGTCTTCCTTGCCATTATCATCCGATGCGGTGTTTTTTTCTATACCTGTGTCACGCGGCTTGCTCTCTGCTTTGTCTTTGGCAGGTGCGCGCTTTTTTTCTTCAGCCTGACTGGGGTTGTCGGACTTGGCACCAGACTCTGCCTTGTCCTGTTTGGCACCAGACTCCGCCTTGTCCCGTTTGGACGCTGAGGCGGGCTTGCTGTCGCTGGACGCCGTCGCTTTGCTCGCATTTGACTCGGACGCAGTATCTTTAGTCTCGCCTGTACGACGTCGACGATTACTGCCCGCTGAGGTTGAACGCGGACGCTTAGGCTTGCTGGCAGGGACTTTATTGCCATCCACTTCAGGCTCTTTGTCCGGTTTGATCAGGTTGCCATTGACCTCCGGTTCCGGCTCGGGAATAGCGTTGCCATCGACCTCAGGTTTGGGTTCAGGCTGAATGTTACCCTTTTCCTGTTCCTGTCTGATAGCCTGCTCTGTTGTTTCCGGACGGGAACGGCGGCGACGGCCACCACGACGGGAACGCCGGCCATTACCACTGCGCGGTTTACCGTTATCGTCATTGTCTGCTTGTGGTTTGTTATCGCTGCCAGGCTTTTTATCGTCTGACTTTTTGCTCTCATCGCTACTGTCCTGATTATCAGGACGACGGCGCGGCTTACGACGCTCGCTACTGCCGCGGTTTCCACGGTTACTGCTGCGGTTCTGAGAGCGGCTGGTTTTTTTGGCTTCTGGCTTTTTGTCTATCGTCTTGTCCTCTTCTTCCGCTTCGGGTTTACCGGTCAAGACACTGAGCAGACGTTTGAGCAGGCTCGGTTTCTGCGGCTCTTCTTTGTCACGGTTGATCACCGGTGCCGGCGCTGATGGTGAAATTCCGGTCACAGCCGGTTGTTCCATTGTGGGCTTGTCGCGCAGCACCACCGGTGTTTCAAGTTCCGGCGTAGTGATCATCTGGTGACTGACCTGTTTACGTACATTGCCGTCCTTGATGCGTTCGATATCGTAGTGCGGTGTTTCCAGATGCGGGTTCGGGATCAGCACAATCTTGACGTTATGACGCTGTTCGATGGCTTCGATCTGCATTCTTTTATCGTTCAGAATAAAGGTCGCCACCGGCACCGGCAGTTGCACTACCAGCTGGGTGATTTTGTCCTTGGTCGCCTCTTCCTCGACCAGACGCAATACGGCAAGGCCCAGAGATTCGACACCGCGGACATGACCCAAACCGGCACAACGCGGGCAGATCTCCTGATGCGCTTCGCCTAATGCAGGACGCAAACGCTGACGCGACATTTCCAGCAGACCGAAACGGGAAATACGCCCCACCTGTACCCGCGCACGGTCGGCTTTGAGATGTTCGCGCAGTCGGTTTTCCACTTCACGCTGATTACGGCTCGGGCCCATATCGATAAAGTCGATAACCACAAGGCCGCCCAGATCGCGCAAACGCAGCTGACGGGCAATTTCTTCGGCTGCTTCCAGGTTGGTATTCAGTGCGGTTTCTTCAATATCACCGCCTTTGTTGGCACGCGCCGAGTTAACGTCGATGGAAATCAACGCTTCGGTCGGGTCGATGACAAGAGCACCACCGGAAGGCAGTCTGACTTCATGACGGAAAGCACTTTCGATCTGGCTTTCTACCTGATAACGGGTAAACAGCGGCACCTTGTCCTGGTAGAGCTTGAACTTGCTCAGTTCATGCGGCATGACCATACGCATGAAGTCATAGCCGGTCTGATACACCTCAGGCGAATCGACCAGTATTTCACCGATATCCTTACGCAGATAATCACGCAGCGCGCGAATGATGATATTGCTTTCCTGATAGACCAGAAACGGTGCACTGCGGTCTTTGGTGGCGACATCAATCGCGGTCCACAGCTGCAGCAGGTATTCCAGATCCCATTGCAGTTCTTCCGGCTGCTTGCCGACGCCGGCGGTGCGTACGATCATGCCCATGTCATCGGGCACTTCCAGATGGCGCAGGGTTTCCTGCAACTCGGCGCGATCATCGCCTTCGATACGACGGGAAATGCCACCGGCTCGCGGACTGTTAGGCATCAAAACCAGATAGCGGCCAGCCAGGCTGATAAAGGTGGTCAGCGCGGCGCCTTTGTTGCCACGCTCTTCTTTCTCGATTTGAACGACCAGTTCCTGGCCTACAGAAAGCACATCCTGCACGTTGATGCGGCCGGAATCTTCACCGCCATCACGTTTTTTGAAATAGCTTTTAGAGATTTCCTTGAGTGGCAAAAAGCCCTGACGCTCAGAACCGTAATCAACAAAAACGGCCTCAAGACTGGGTTCTACCCGGGTAATTTTGCCTTTGTAGATGTTGCCTTTTTTCTGTTCCCGTGAGGGGGTATCAATATCCAAGTCAAACAGGCGCTGGCCATCGACCATTGCCACACGCAACTCTTCTGAATGGGTTGCGTTAATTAAAATTCGTTTCATGCATTAACCTCAAATTTGAGGTTCCGGCATGTCCTGCCGCACACCACATGATGTGGACGCTGGGCCAGTTGGGCCGACAGAGCGACGTTGTCTGTGTCAGTAATTAATTGTTGCTGTTATTTTCCATTCATGTGCCCTCCGTCAGGCCATGATTTCCCGGTTTTATTCAATGTCGATCGCAATAGGGTTCTGCGATAGCGTTTTTCTCGCGGTTAAATCTGAACCGTCGATAAAATTAATTACTTATGTCGTCTTGTCTGTTGCGTCTTTCTATTTCTTTCTGATGGCAATCAAGACATGGGAACCTGATGTTCTTCACGGACTACCGATGAGTCCACCTGCTGAACCCCTGTTCAGCCGTTAATATTTCTTTTCCGGGCGCCGCATCGACCTCTTAGAAGGGAGCGACGCAATATTTAGGTCTTCGTGGCCGAAGTCAGTATACTGACCTCATTTTTACACACGGACCAACGGTCGAATATAGCAGCCAATCGCCTGCTCAGCAACTGATATTTTGTCAGGCTCCGCAGTACGATGATTGTGGTCATCTGTTCAGCTCGGAGCGGCTTAAACGAGGCCAGCGTAATTAACCGTCATTCGGTAGAATAGGCCCATCATAATTATTCCCCTCTCCAGTGGCAAAAAGCCACGACAGAGGGCAGCGGCAACTCAATAGAAACACCATCATGGCAGCCCATAAACCTCAGTCGCAAAAAGTACAGTTCCTGGAAATCAATGCCAATCAGGCTGGACAGCGCATCGATAATTTCCTGCTCAGTCTGGAAAAAGGCGTTCCCAAAAGCCGGATATACCGGGCTCTGCGCAAGGGAGAGGTGCGGGTCAATAAAGGCCGGATCAAACAAACCTACAAACTGCAGTCCGGCGATATCGTTCGGGTACCGCCTCTGAGGGTCACGGAAAAAAGCACACCGGAGACCATCAGTGATTCACTGAGAACAGCACTGCTGTCCAGTATCCTGTTTGAAGACGACAGCATGCTGGTTATCAACAAACCTTCGGGCCTCGCTGTTCATGCCGGCAGCCAGATTCAGTTGGGACTGATTGAAGCCTTGCGGGTGATCAAGCCTGAACAGACTTTTCTGGAACTGGTACACCGGCTGGATCGTGATACTTCCGGCTGCCTGATGATCGCTAAAAGCCGCGACTGCCTGCTGAATCTGCAACAGCAGATGCAGTCAGATTCCATAGATAAGCGTTACCTGACTCTGCTAAAAGGCAAGCTGCACGAGCGTGAACAGCTGGTCGAGCAGCCATTGCAGAAAAACACCTTATCTTCCGGAGAACGCATGGTGGCCGTCGATCCAGCCGGTAAAAAAGCCAAAACGCTGTTTCTGCAGCAACAGGCAATGCCACAGGCCCAGTTGACCGAAGTTAAACTGTTCACCGGACGAACTCACCAGATCCGGGTCCATGCCGCCTGGCTCGGTCATCCCGTTGCCGGAGATGACAAATACGGTGACCGTGAATTCAATAAGACCCTGAAGCTTTATGGTCTCAAGCGCCTGTTTCTGCATGCCTGGCGACTGGGCATCAAACATCCGCTTAGCGGTGAGCCGCTGCAACTGCAAGCGCCGTTGCCGGACAACCTGAAAATCGTGATAGAAAATCTGCAAAATCCATGAGTCAATATCAACTGATCATCTTCGACTGGGACGGGACCCTGATGGATTCCACCGGTCACATTGTCAACTGCATGCGTCAGGCCATCAGCAAACTGGAACTGGCCCCGCTGGCTGATCATGAAATCAGTCATATCATCGGCCTTGGACTGCATGAAGCCGTGCAGACGCTGTACCCGGCGGGTAATGATGCGCTCTGGACCAGCCTGGCTGACTGTTACCGCCAGACCTGGCTCAGCAGCCCGGAACATACCCCGCTGTTTGCCAATGCCCGTGAGTTAGTGACCAGTCTTGCCGAACAGGATATCTTCCTCGGCGTCGCCACAGGAAAAAGCCGCCGTGGGCTGGATAAGGTGCTCAAAGCCACCGGACTGGGTGATCATTTTATCGCAACCCGTTGTGCTGATGAATGTCATTCCAAACCGCATCCACAGATGCTGATGGAATTGATGGACTACACCGGCGTTACTCCGGATCAGGCGATTATGATCGGTGATACCGAATTCGACCTGATGATGGCCTGCAATGCCGGTGCCCATGGTCTGGGTATCACCCATGGTGCCCATGATGAGGCCAAGCTGTTGGCCTGCTCACCACAGGCCATCGTGCATGATCTGTATGAAGTCGAGACGTGGTTGCGGCGCACGGCAAAACAGTTCTGATATCATGTCAATTTTGATTCAAGGCAGATAAAACATGGCGACATTTGGAGATTTCCCGCCTGACAATGGCGATAAAAAACCCCGCAATACAGCCGATGACAGCCAGTGGGAACGCACTGTGCTGAGAGATCTGGCTTTTGCTGCAATTAAAGAGCAGCGTGCCAAACGCCGCTGGGGCTATGTCTTCAAATTCCTGATCCTGCTTTATCTGGTCGGCTTTATGGTGCTGGCCTATTCCCCCGGCAAGTTGTCCAGCGTCGCCGAACCGCACACTGCAATGATTGATATCCAGGGGATTATCGCCGCTGATGCCGAGGCCAATGCCGACGCGATGATCACAGGTATCCGTGAAGCATTTGAAAGTGAAACCGCCAAGGGCTTAATCCTGAGACTGAACACCCCTGGTGGCAGCCCGGTGCAGGCCGGTCTTATCAATGATGAAATCCAGCGGCTAAAAGAAAAACGTCCCGACTTTCCGGTTTATGCCGTGGTGCAGGATGTCTGCGCTTCCGGCGGTTATTACATCGCTGTCGCCGCGGATGAGATTTATGCCGACAAAGCCAGCATCGTCGGTTCCATCGGTGTGCGGATGGACAGCTTCGGTCTGACCGGACTGATCGACAAGATCGGTGTTGAACGCCGCTCGCTGACCGCCGGTGAGCATAAGGCTTTCCTGGATCCCTTCCTGCCGATGCAGCAGGAGGATATCGAACATGCTAAACAGATGCTCGATACCATCCACCAGCAGTTCATTAACGTAGTCAAAGAAGGCCGCGGAGACAAACTGGCTAACAATGATGACTTGTTTTCCGGCCTGTTCTGGTCCGGTGAGCAGGCTATCGATCTGGGTCTCATCGACGGTTTTGCCGGCACCGGTAAAGTCGCCCGCGAGCTGATTGGGGCGGAAGAAGTGATTGATTACACACCCCGTCCCAATTATCTCGATCAATTCGCTGGTAAACTCGGCGCATCCATTGCTAATCTGATGACCGAAAAAGCTAACTGGAGTCTGCAATGAGTCAGTCGCCCTTATCAGAAGAAGAGTTGAAGAAACGCCAGGAGCGGTTTCGCTATGTCGATCTGAATCATCCGCTGATGCAGGTGTTGTTTCAGATGCAGTTGCCCGCCAAAAAACAGCCGGAGCAGCATTTATGAGCCTGACCCCGGAAGCCCTGGTCAATAAATCGCTGGAGCTGGTGTCACCACCCAGCACCTATCTCAAACTCAATCAACTGATCCAGGACCCGGACAGTGCACTGGATGATATCAGCGCAGTGATCAATACCGACCCGGCGCTGGCAACCCGTTTGCTGAAAATCGTCAACAGCCCGTTTTACGGCTTCCCGTCGCAAATTAATACCATCTCGCGTGCCATTACGATCGTCGGCACCCGAGAGTTGATGCATCTGGTGCTGGCTACTTCGGTCATCAATGCCTTCCGCGGCATTCCGGCTTCCCTAATCGATATGGATGATTTCTGGCGTCACAGTTTCGCCACTGCCATTACCGCCAGATTACTCGCTGAAGAATGCGGCCAGAAAGCCACCGAACGCTTTTTCATTGCCGGGCTGCTGCATAATATCGGTAGCCTGGTGCTGTATCAGTCGCTGCCGGAACTGGCCGGCGAAGCGATTCGCAGCGCCGAGTTCGGTCATGAAGTACAATTTCAGGCCGAGCAACGCCTTATCGGTTTCGATCACACCGAAGTCGGCTACGCACTGGCCCGCGAGTGGCACCTGCCCCACTCACTGCAGGAAGTCGCGCGATATCATCATCGTCCCTCCGATGCTGAAGACTTCCCTATCGATGTCGCGATTGTGCATATCGCCGATATCCTGGTCTCTGCGGTGCCTTTCGGTCACAGCGGTGATAATCATGTGCCGCCGCTGGATCCCGCCGCCTGGGATTTGCTGGCCCTCAACGAGCTGCAGATGCCATTGCTGTTGCAACAGGTGGAAGAACAAATCGACCGCCTGAGTTCTGTGATGCTGACACAGGATGCGTCCTGATTTAAGTTAATGATGAAAATAAAATAAGAGGCTAATAATGAGAACGGTTCTTCTCGGTGCCCCCGGCTCCGGTAAAGGCACTCAAGGTGTCGTCCTTTCCAAAAAATTCAATATCCCGCAAATCTCCACCGGTGATCTGCTGCGTGCCGCAGTCAAAGCCGGCACAGAATTGGGTAAAAAAGCCAAAAGCGCGATGGATGCCGGTGCGCTGGTGTCTGACGACATTGTTATCGGTCTGATCCGTGAACGTCTCTCCGAAGACGATGCCCAGAACGGCTATATTCTGGATGGCTTTCCGCGCAACATTCCACAGGCTGAAGCCCTTGATGAGATGCTGGAACAACTGGGTCAGCCACTGCAGGGCGTGGTGTTGCTGGATGTGCCTTTTAACGAACTGATGCAGCGCCTGACCGGTCGCCGTACCTGCAAAGATTGCGGCGCTATCTACAATATTTACCTGTCACCGCCCAAAACCGAAGGTCACTGTGACCGCTGCGGTGGTGAACTGTTCCAGCGTGAAGACGACAATGAAGAGACCATTGCCAATCGTCTTAAAGTCTATGAAGAGCAGACCGCGCCACTGGTTGGTTACTACGAACAACAGAACAAGCTGCATACGATTCCCGGCACCGGTGATATTGATGAGATCACCAATAAAGTCGGCGCTGTATTCGACGAAATTTAACTAATTAAAACCGGCCCCTGTGGGCCGGTTCTTTCTCCTATGGCCCGAATCCTCGGCACCGGCATTGCCACCATCGATATCATCAATCATGTCAGCAGTTATCCGGCTGAAGATGATGAAGTGCGGGCTTTATCGCAAAAACAGGTCCGCGGCGGCAATGCCACCAATACCCTGGTCGTCCTGAGTCAGCAGGGGCATGACTGTCACTGGTGCGGTGTGCTGATTGATGAGGCTGATGCCGCTATCGTTGAGAATGACCTCAAGCATTATCAAATCGACTATTCGCATTGCCAGTGGCTCAATCAGGGCAAAATGCCCACCTCCTACATCACCCTCAGTGAAGCCAGCGGCAGCCGCAGCATCGTGCATTACCGGGACTGCCCGGAGCTGTCATTCAGTCATTTCAGTCAGCTCGATTTAGCCGCTTACGACTGGCTGCATTTTGAAGGCCGTAATATCGATGAACTGTCGCAGATGTTACAGTGGGTCAAACTGAATTACCCGGCACTGCGCTGCTCTCTGGAAGTGGAAAAACCGCGAACGGGCATTGAATCCCTGTTTGACCTGGCTGATGTGCTGATGTTTTCCCGTCCCTACGCTCAGAGCCAAGGCTACCAGGCAGCTGCTGATTTCCTTGACAGTCTCCGCTCAGAAGCGCTGATGAGTTGCAGCTGGGGCGAACAGGGGGCCTGGCTTAAGCATCAGGGCATTGTCCTGCATAGCCCTGCCTTTCCGCCAGCCCAGCTCAAAGACACCCTGGGCGCCGGAGATACCTTTAATGCCGGTCTTATTTCAGCATTAGTCAAAGGCCTCTCTCCCGGGAAGGCACTAGAACAGGCCTGCCGTCTTGCCGGCCATAAATGCGGTCAGACCGGCTTTGCCAATCTCGATATAAAGTTATGAAAAAGATCTTTGTCTGCCGAAGCGACCAACTGGAAGAATATCAACCCCGCGGTTTCACTTTAGAAGCGGGTGAAGACAGCCTCGACTTTTTTCTGCTCAAACAGGATGGTGAGATTCGTGCTTACCTCAATTTCTGCCCGCATCTCGGCATTCCGCTCAACTGGCAGCCGGATGAATTTCTATCGGTGGAAGGCACCCATATTCAATGCGCTACTCACGGTGCGCTGTTTCAGCTGGAGGATGGCTACTGCTTTTCCGGCCCCTGTCGTGGCCAGAGCCTGACACCACTCAATATCGAAATCACTGACAGCCAGAAAGTTTACCTCGTCTCCACGGACTGATAGGCTCTGAGCCATATCAGGCAAAAGGAGTTCCTATGACTAATTTGCTCGATAAATGGGCAGAAGCGGCTTTCACCAGTCTCGGCTTTTTCTGGATGGCATTATGGGCCTTTGTGCTGGGTTACCTTATCAGCAGCATTATCCAGGTCATGGTGTCACGCCATGAAATGCGCAAACTGATGGGAGATGACGGCCCCAAATCGATGACGGTGGGTACGTTCTTCGGTTTTATTTCCAGCTCATGCAGCTTTGCCGCGCTGGCAACCACCCGCGCTCTGTTCCAGAAAGGCGCCAATTTTTCACCATCCATCGCGTTTCTGCTGTCTTCCACCAACCTGGTGATCGAACTGGGCTTTGTCATTGCGCTGTTTCTGGGCTGGCAGTTTGTGGTGGGCGAATATGTCGGCGGCATTATTCTGATTCTGTTTGCCTGGCTGTTTATCATGCTCACCAATCCCAGAAAACTGATTCAGAAAGCACGAGACAGGAATCAGGATGATGCTAGTGGCAGAGATGAAGAAGGCCATGCCTGGTCGCGCATTCTTGACAGGGAAATCTGGTCAGCTATCAGCCAGAAATATGTCATGGAATGGCAGATGGTCTGGAAAGACGTGCTGATAGGCTTCACCATTGCCGGCATCATTTCCGCTTTTGTCCCCACCGCCTTTTTCGAGTGGCTGTTTATCGGCGCCGGCAGCGATGACCCGGGCTTCTGGGCCCTGCTGCAGCAGACACTGGTCGGACCGGTAGCCGCCTTTTTCACCTTTATCGGCTCCATGGGTAATATTCCGCTGGCTGCGGTGCTGTTCGGTGAAGGCGTGGCTTTTGCCGGCGTGATGGCTTTTATTTTCTCCGACCTGGTCGTGTTACCGGTGTTACGTATTAACGCCCGCTATTACGGCTGGAAAATGGCACTGTATATTCTGCTGCTGCTGTTTACCTGCCTCATCGGCACGTCGCTACTGATGCATTATGGCCTGCAGCTGTTCGACTGGTTACCGGACCGGAGCCAGTGGACCTCCCCCGCTCAGCAGGATCATTTCCAGCTCAACTACCAGTTCTGGCTCAATGTCATATTCGGCCTGGCCTCGTTATGGATGCTTATCGTCTGGAAACGACAGCAGAACGGCGCTCAGCATGGTCACCATCACCACCATCATGGCGGTGGCGGCCAGCCGATTATGAATAGTCTTTGTGTGCTGGCGGTGATCTGGTTAGTTGTCGGCGTTATTCTGAATCTGCTCTGAGTAAGCCCGCCACGGCAGAGCGGCACCGTTCAATGATGGCTTTGCGGCCGCTTAACTGTAAAGCTTCCGCCACCACGGTGAAGGGCTGACCCTGCAGTATTTTTTTGATGAGCACAGCCTGTTCCTCGTCAGGCAGGCTGGCCATTGCCCCACTGACCAGTTGCTGATGCAGCCATTGCCATAATAATGGCTCGACAGCTTCAAACGGATGTTGTTCGAAGGCAAATGCCCTGAGCACGGCAACCTGTTCCGTTTCCAGCTGAGCTGATTTGAGCGGCAGATCGCGCGACAACATGCTCACCAGCTTTACATCCAGCGCAGATTGCGTCTGCAGCAGCATAAAAGGCCATGAACGGGCAAAAATATGCCGGGCCTTTGACACGACTGCTTCGCTCCCGATATTCAGGGCCTTGAGCAAAATCCCGGCGCGCTGACCACTGACCTCATCAGCCTGCTGCCCGACTCTGACCGGCAGATAAGCATTATTGAGCCAGAACTGCAAAAGCTCAGGTGAAAGCGCAAAGCTCGTGCCCAGAGCATCAACGCGGCCGGCATAATAGCGCTCTATTTCCTGTAGCAACCGACTGCCCAATCCCTGCCCCTGCAGGGCAGGATGCACCGAGATACGGATAATTCGCTGATAGCGGTAGCGGCCGGCATCCATCACACCACTGTGCGCCAGCAAGGTTTGCGGCAGTAATTGCCCTTTGAGACGGCGGCGGCCATTAAATACCTGACGGGCCAGATCGTCGGCAAGTGCTGCCTCTTCCACCAGCCAGGCAGAAGCAATAACATGCCCCTCCGCCCGCAAGACCAGCACGGAGATATCATCACGCTCCAACAGCATTTGCAGATCCGACGGCCGGGTTCGGTAATGCGCCAGCGCCATCAGGCCGAATACTTCTCTCAGCAACGTCTCGTCAGCGGCGAGAGCTTGTTTGCCTAGCACTGCCACTTCGGCTTGATGGACTGAGACCGCTGCGAGCTGTGCTTCATTGACCGGTTCAGCATCAAGCAACAGCGCATCAAAACTGAAAGCCTCGAGTCTGTCATTATTGGCCCAGCGTACCGGCTGGCTCAGCCTTATCTGCCGCCAGTTCGGCGTCAAGCTGTCCAAAGTTTTTCTGAAACGGATGGCAAAGCCGCGGCCGGTACCCTCATAACCGTGCTCAGTGGTGGCAAACACCATACGGGAATAATGCTGCAACAGGGCTTCCAGCATCTGTACCGGGATCGCTGCCGCCTCATCCACTATCAGTAAATCAGCAGACGGCTTGTCAGCAAGCAAGGCATCCGGGGCAATAAAACTGATCTCGGACTGCTGCCAGTGCAGACTGTATTGGCTTAGCTTTGCCCCGCTTAACAAGCGCCAGGCATGTTCCATCAGCGCTTCGATATTGTTGATTGAGGGTGCGGTCACCACAATCCGGTTTTTCCCCTGCTGAAACAGGGCCGCGGCTGCCATGCCCAGCAAGGCAGTTTTACCGCGGCCGCGATCAGAAGCAATCACCAGCGGCCGACGGCGATGACCACTGACCACATGCAACACAGCTTCAATTGCCTGTTGCTGTTCTGGGGTAGGCGTGATTTCCCTGGCTGATAGGGTTCCGGATAAATCAATAACAGGCAGTGCTTCGCCCTGACGAATCCGCTTGATCTCAGCATATGTCTCACTGATCTTGAGGAAACGCTGCAACCAGAGCGAGTCAGGTAACTCAGCGGGTAATAACAGTAGCAGCCAGCCACCGGCACTGAGCGTGCCGATCATTGCACCAAAAGCATCTGCAGCTATGTGGGCGCGGCCATCGAAGATAATCAGCTGATTACTGCGCCCCAGTTGCTGCAGCGCCTGTTTGCTGCCTATAGCCTCAGCAACAGTATCAGACGCATCAGAGAGCCAGCACCTTTGCGCCCTTTCTGCACGCTGATAAACCTGCTTTGCCTGCTGCTGGAGCCAGTCGCTGTCGCCCTGCAGAATAAGACAATGGCGTTGAGGCAGCTGCATCGTTAATCAGTAATGCGGCGGCGGGGGTTCGTCACTCTGCTGCATCAGTTGGGTTTGATGCATGCTTTCAAGCTGGGATTTGAGCGCGGCTATCTGGCTTTCCAGCCGGTCGATCTGCTGTTGCTGACTGGTTACCACCTCATTCAGCTGTTCCAGCAGGCCATCCTGGAAAGCGAGCCTGGTCTGCAAATCAACGATATCGTCATTCATCAGATATCTCCGTCATAGGACAGGGCCGGTCCCAGCCAGCGTTCAGCGGTGGCCATATCCCAGCCCTTACGTTTGGCGTAATCTTCCACCTGATCCTGATCGATTTTACCCAGACCGAAATAACGTGACTCAGGATGGGCGAAATAGAAACCACTCACTGCCGCGGTCGGCAGCATCGCAAAGGACTCGGTGATGGTCATGTCGGCATGGGTTTCCGGATCAATCAGCTCCCAGAGCAATCCCTTTTCGGTGTGGTCGGGGCAGGCCGGATAACCCGGTGCCGGCCGGATACCCTGATATTTCTCATCGATGAGGGCCTCGTTATCGAGGTTTTCTTCACTGGCATAGCCCCAGAATTCCTTACGCACACGTTCGTGCATACGCTCGGCAAAGGCCTCGGCCAGTCGGTCTGCCAGGGCTTTGAGCATGATGCTGTGATAGTCATCATGATCGGCATCAAAACGCTCGACATGTTCATCAATGCCGATACCGGCAGTCACCGCAAAGGCGCCGATATAATCATTGACGCCACTCTCTTTCGGTGCCACGAAGTCAGCCAGTGCGGCATTGGGCCGGCCCGGCGGGCGCTCGGTCTGCTGACGCAGACTGTGTAGGGTCATCAGCACCTCAGCGCGATCATCATCAGTGTAGACTTCAATATCATCATCATTGACGCTGTTAGCCGGGAACAGGCCAATCACGGCCTTGGCGGTCAGCCATTTCTCGTCGACGATTTGTTTGAGCATTGTCTGGGCATCATGGAAAAGATGGGTGGCATGTTCACCGACAATTTCATCTTCCAGGATGCGTGGAAATTTACCGGCCAGTTCCCAGGACTGGAAAAACGGGGTCCAGTCGATGCGATCGACCAGTTCTTCCAGCGGGTAGTCGGAAAACACTTCCAGGCCGAGTTTGGCCGGTTTGGTGGGCTGATAGGCCTGCCAGTCAATTTTGGTTTTGTTGGCACGCGCCTCGGCAATCGGTAACTGACGGCGTGTGCTCTTACGGCCGGTGTGACGGGCACGCTTTTCTTCGTAGTCTTTTTTCAGCTCGGCAATAAAGCCGTCGCGGGCGTCTTTACTGACCAGTTTTTGCGCCACCCCCACAGCGCGTGAGGCATCTTTCACATAAATGCTGCAGCCGTGATAATTGGGTTCGATTTTTACCGCAGTGTGAATCAAAGAGGTGGTTGCACCGCCTATCATCAACGGCACTTCAAAGCCCAGTCGCTCCATTTCCTTGGCGACGTGAACCATTTCATCCAGTGACGGTGTAATCAGACCGGACAGACCGATAATATCGACATTTTCTTTTCTGGCGGTATCGAGAATGGTCTGTGCCGGCACCATCACGCCCAGATCGATGACTTCAAAGTTATTACACTGCAACACTACGCCGACGATATTCTTACCGATATCGTGCACGTCGCCCTTGACCGTGGCCATCAGGATCTTGCCGTTGTTCTTGCTGGTATCGCCCTCTTCCTTGGCTGCCTCGATAAACGGCATCAGATAGGCCACCGCCTTTTTCATCACGCGGGCTGATTTCACAACCTGCGGCAGGAACATCTTACCCTCACCGAACAGATCACCGACCACGTTCATGCCATCCATCAACGGGCCTTCAATCACTTCCAGTGGCTTGGCATAAGCCTGACGGGCTTCCTCGGTATCGTCTTCGACATAATCGGCAATGCCCTTGACCAAGGCATGTTCCAGCCGTTTCGACACCGGCAGCTCACGCCAGGAAAGATCTTCCTGTTTGACGGTGCCGCCACCTTCACCTTTATATTTCTCGGCAATTTCCAGCAGACGGTCGGTGGCATCATCGCGGCGGTTCTGAATCACGTCTTCGACGTGCTCCCGCAGCTCTTCCGGCAGGTCGTCATAAATCGCGAGTTGGCCGGCATTGACGATACCCATATCCATGCCCGCCTTGATAGCGTGATAGAGGAACACGGCATGAATCGCCTCGCGCACCGGATTATTACCACGGAACGAGAATGAGACGTTGGAGACACCGCCACTGATCATCGCATGAGGCAAGCTCTGCTTGATATCACGCGTGGCCTCGATAAAGTCCATCGCGTAGTTATTGTGCTCTTCGATACCGGTCGCCACGGCGAAGATATTGGGGTCGAAAATAATATCTTCCGGCGGGAAGTGCACTTTCTCGGTGAGCACTTCATAACTGCGGGTACAGATCTCCCGCTTGCGTTCCCGGGTATCGGCCTGCCCGACTTCATCAAAGGCCATCACGATGACGGCGGCGCCGTAACGACGCACCAGCTTGGCCTGTTCGATAAACTTGTCTTCACCTTCCTTGAGGCTGATTGAGTTGACGATGCCTTTGCCCTGAATGCATTTCAGACCGGCTTCAATCACTTCCCACTTGGAAGAGTCAATCATCACCGGCACCCGGCTGATATCGGGTTCGGCTGCCAGCAGATTGAGGAAGGTCACCATCGCCTCTTTCGAGTCGAGCATGCCCTCATCCATATTGATATCGATGATCTGGGCACCGTTTTCGACCTGCTGGCGGGCAACTTCCAGCGCCGTGTCGTAATCGCCTTCCTTGATGAGGCGCGCAAACCGGGCGGAACCAGTGACATTAGTGCGCTCACCGACATTCACGAACAGGCTGTCTTCGGTGATATTCAGCGGCTCAAGACCACTCAGACGGCAATGATGCAGATTCTTTTTAGGCTGGCGCGGTTTGATGCCTTCAACAGCTTCAGCAATCGCTTTGATGTGTGCCGGCGCGGTACCACAACAGCCACCGACAATATTCAGAAAACCGGACTCAGCCCATTCCTTGATATGCGCCGCCATGGTTTCCGGTGATTCATCATACTCACCGAACTCATTGGGCAGACCGGCGTTGGGGTGCGCGCTGACATAGGTGGTGACCACATTAGACAGCTCTTCCACATATTGACGCAGTTGTTCGGCGCCCAAGGCACAGTTCAGACCGATGCTGAGTGGCTGAATATGGGCCAGCGAGTTCCAGAAGGCTTCGGCGGTCTGCCCGGAGAGCGTGCGGCCACTGGCATCGGTAATGGTGCCGGAGATCATCACCGGCAGATGAATATCGTGATCTTCACAGAACTTGTCGATGGCAAACAGGGCGGCCTTGGCATTCAGCGTATCGAACACCGTTTCTACCAGCAGCAGATCGACACCGCCATCGACCAGCCCTCGAATTGACTCGGTATAGGCTTCCACCAGCTCATCGAAATCGACATTACGATAGCCGGGGTTATTGACGTCAGGAGAAATACTGGCGGTGCGGTTGGTCGGCCCAAGTACGCCGGTCACAAAACGCGGCTTGTCCGGGTTATCCGCCGTAAATTCATCAGCGACTTCTCTGGCGAGCTCAGCCGAGACTTTATTCAGCTCATACACCAGATCTTCCATCTGGTAGTCGGCCATCGCGATGGAAGTGCCGTTGAAGGTATTGGTCTCGACAATATCGGCACCGGCTTCAAAATAAGCGCGATGAATATCGCGGATAATATCGGGCTGGGTCAGCGACAGCAGGTCGTTATTGCCTTTGACATCACAGGGATGATTTTCAAAGCGCTCACCACGGAAATCCTTCTCTTCCAGCTTGTAGCTTTGAATCAGAGTACCCATCCCGCCGTCCAGGATCAGGATTTTTTCTTCAAGCAGGGTGCGAATTTGGTGGTAAGCGGTCATTAAAACGGTTTTCCTGTCAGACAGTTACACTAAGAAAAACGTCAAATTATAGCAGATAATCAGCAATCCACCTTGCTTCAATGCCTTCTTTTGGAGGGAAAACCGGGGCATCCTTTCCCCGTTTTTTACGCCAATTCAGACTTTGAAAAGAGAGAGCCTGTTTTGCAGACCATTCGCAGCTTCATCCAGCTCATTACCGACTTGGCTCAATTGCTGCGCCCCTTCTGTGGTTTTCTGTACCAGATGCGAAATCTGGGACAGATTGTTACTCACTTCTTCACAGACTGCGCTTTGTTCCTCGGTGGCCGAAGCGGTCTGCAGTGACATCTCTGTCACTTCCTCTATCGCATTACTGATTTCAATCAAGGCCTTTTCTGCAGCCTGCGCCAGTCTCACGGTTTCAGCGACCTGCTGGCCACTGGTCTGCATGGCGACAGTGACCTCCTGATTACCCTTATGCAGGGTCTCAAGCTTTTGATGAATATCTATCGTCGCATCCTGGGTTCTACTGGCCAGTGCCCTGACCTCTTCTGCGACGACGGCAAAACCACGGCCTTTCTCTCCGGCCCGCGCAGCTTCAATTGCGGCATTCAAAGCCAACAGATTAGTCTGTTCAGCGATGCCCTGAATAACGGTCAGGATCTCGGCAATCCCGTCACTGTTTTTCTCCAGTTCCAGCATCGCTGTCTCTGACTGTCTGACTGATTCATTGACATGATTAATGGATGTCGCCGTCTGTTTAACCAGACTGGCACCCGAATCAGCAGCCTCATTCGCTTGTTGAACAAATTGCGATGTTCTCTCGGCATTGCCGGCAATCTGCTGGGCAGAGGCCGCCATTTCCGTTACCGCAGAAACCATTTCTTCAATCAGCCTCTGCTGTTCCAGCATCTGGGCACTCGTCTCTTCACTGATTCTTCTTCCTTCCGCTGACAGAGAGCTGACATGACTGCCCACTGGTAACAGTTGCTGGACCAGGCCACGTAACTTATCAATGAAGGTATTGAGAAGCCCTGACAGCTTGCCGGTTTCATCACGGCTGGAGACCGTCAGCTTTCGCGTCAAATCCCCTTCCCCTTCTGCAATCGATGCGACCAGTTCGGTCATCGCGGATAAAGGTCGCGTGCTGTTTCTGGCAACAAACCAGACTGTGGCGACTCCAATTATCGCCAGCAGCAGCCCCAACACTGTCGTAGTACTGATAAAGTGTTTCTGCGCGGTGCTCAGAAACGCCTCCTGCTCAGCCACCGTTGCAAGAACCACCTGCTCAGGCACTTCAATGTAAGTCACCCAGTGCTGGCTGCTGCCAGGCAGCGAAAAAGGCTCAAGCGCAATGAACTGACCGTCGGCATAAATAATCCGGCTCTCGCCGCTAATTGCGGTGTTTTTGATATTTTCCTGCAATGACTGATTCAAGGCTGACAGATTCTGGCCAATCAGATCGGGCTGATGACTGTGGCCGGAAATAATGCCTCTCGGGCTGACCAGAAGTGTTTTACCCTGTCCGCCATACAAACCCTCGGCCACCGTTTTGATTTCCGACTGCAGAAAACCGGCCGTGATATCGACGCCGCTGATGCCGACGAAGCGGCCATTATGAATTACCGGCGCCACCAGGCTGCTCATTAATACCGGTTTGCCTTCAATCGGGTAAAGATAGGGATCAATCACACAAGCCTGGCCGCTGTCACGTGAGCAGAGGTAATACTCGCCGGCACGGACCCCATTTTCATCCAGGCTGGCGTCTTCCAGCCCGGCGAGCGGTTCGACCACAAAACCTTCATCCGTTCTCACTACATAGGGCAGAAAGCGGCCACTTGCATCACTCCCTGCTGACTGTGAAAGGTAATCGCTGCCATCAAAGCTGTTGGGTTCAAAAGCGACATAGGTTCCCAGGAATGACGGATTATCTGTCAGTGTTTGCTGGAGTATGTTCAGCGCCAGCTGGCGTTTACCGGTGCCATTAGGCATCTGGATTATGGCAGTCATGGCTGATGCCGTGGTTTGCGCTGTCTGCAAGGCCTGCTCAAGTGGCATCGATAATTGCGCCGAGGTGTCATCGGCAAGCACAGCGAGATAATCTTCGACCTGCTCGCGAGTCAGATCATAGCTGTGACTGGAGAGGGACTGTTTGATATTGCCGAACTGCCAGACGCCAATGAGTGCGGTAACCAAGACGACACTGAGCAGGCTTAAACCGGCCCAGAGGCTGAAACGTTGCTGAATGGATAAATGCATCCTGTTCTCCCAAGGGATAAATTCCAATTACGCATTCTGATATGCTGATCAGAATGCCAAATGAATACCCGACCCGGCTCAATCAAAAGCTGAAGTCAATTATTCGGTTCTACCCCTTGTTTGCAGGCGGATACACGCCGTTCGGTCCCGGCTGTATAGATGAAACCTGCAGCTGTCGCGAGGCTCGCGACAATGGCAAATCTGCCACAATTTTTTACAGATAGCAATGAGTATGCTGACAAGGAAAAAGCGCTCTCAGTGAATGCGCATTCCCACTTTCAGAATGGTATCGCCTTCCACTTCCTTAACCACCCAGTGAATGCCGTGCCAGTCGACATCATCGCCCACTACCGGGTGGCCACCTACACGGCGGGCAATAAATTCGCCCAGAGTGAGATGTTGCTGCCGGCCACTCACTGTCAGGCCATAAGCCTTGGCAACCTCAATCAACGGCGCATCGCCATTGAGCACAAATGCCCCGAAAAAGGCCTGCTGTGCTTTTGCCAGTTTGGTTTCACCGCTGAAGATTTGATTGAGCTGTTCCAGATCTTCCTCGCGGCTGATGACACACAGCACATCACCGATTTTGAGGCGGGTGTTACCTTTGGGATGGAGCATAACCCTGCCACGGAACAGGCCTGAAATTAAGGCGCCGGAAGGAAACTGCAGCAGCTGAATCGGCTGATCATCAAGGTTTGGATTCTCGACGGTATAGACAAAGATTTCATAATCCTGCTCAGGCAGAATGCCCAGCGCGCCCCGCTGCTTGGGCGCAACGGCTTTGGGCACCTGTATCTGCATCCACCGCGCCATCGGTGATAAGGTTCCCCCCTGTATCAACAACGACAGCAGCACGACCGCAAAGGCGACATTAAAATACAGTCCGGCGTTATCGACACCGCCAATCACCGGAAAAATCGCCAGCACGATAGGTACAGCGCCGCGCAGCCCCACCCAGGAAATAAAACCCAGCTCACGCTTCCGGAATTTGAAAAAAGGCGTCACGGTGAGCAGCACGGCCAGTGGCCTTGCCACAAAAATCAGTGCCAGCGCAATCAATAGAGACGGCAGGGCAAACTGGATCATTTCCGACGGCGTCACCAGCAGCCCCAGCACCAGGAACAGACCAATCTGACTCAGCCAGGCAAGACCGTCATGCACCGGCAGAATATGCTGCAGATGACGTCCCGGCTGATTGCCTATCAACAAACCGCAGAGATAGATAGCCAGAAAGCCGCTGCCACCAATGACACTGGCCAGACCAAAGGTGGAAAAGCCCATCGCCAGCGCCAGCAATGAATACAGAGCAGGCGCCAGCTCTACCCGCTTGAGCATACGGCTGGTCAGCCAGCCACCGGCCAGCCCCACCGCGATACCGAGGCCAAACTGCTGCACAAAGAAGATAACCGAATCCAGCGGTGTCTGGAAGTCCCCCACCAGCATCTCGATCAGCAGCAGCGTCAGGAAAATCGCCATCGGATCATTGGTACCGGATTCAATTTCCAGCGTCGCTGCGACCCGTTCATTGATATTGATGCCCTGCCCGCGCAGCATCGAAAACACCGCCGCCGCATCGGTAGAACCGACAATCGCGCCAATCAATAAACCTTCGAGCACAGATAATTCAAATACCCAGGTCGCAATCAGCCCGACGATGCCACTGGTGACAAACACTCCCAGGGTGGACATGGTGAGAGCCGGTTTAAAACCGACCCGGAAGGTTTCAAGACGGGTTCTGAGACCACCATCAAGCAGGATCATGGCCAGTGCCAGGTGGCCGATAACAAAGGCCTGTGAATAATTATCGAAGCGTATCCCCAGCAGACCATCCTCACCGGCCAGCATGCCCAGCGCGAGAAAGATAATCAGCAAGGGAAGTCCGAATAATGAGGAAAGGCGACTGGCGAGAATACTCAGTGCAATCAGCAGACCACTGAGCAGAAATAAACTGTTTATCGAATCCATAGTTTTCTTATATCCGGCCTGAGCTCAGCATACCATAGCCCAGCCTGGAACGGCTTCAGGCTATCAGTTCCCGGTGTTGCTGCCGGTTCCTCCGAAACCGAACTCGCCTTCCTCTTCCAGTGTGATGTAGGGCAATAAACGGCCGACATCAAAACGGGCACGGAACAGATAATGCAACGTGTCGCGCTGCCCCGACAAGAGCTGGTTAATCAGGCGGGCACTGCCCAGCAGGTCAGGCGAAGCCTTAAGAGTGAATTCAGCCGTGCCATAGCCCGGCACTTCAGGCAGATTCGGCTCGGCACCGGTTAATATCCGCTGATTTTCGACTTCCACTGAATAACTCATCCCCTTCAACGGCAGAGCACTGCGATTGGGATTGACTACCTGCAAGCCGATCAGAAAGGTCGGTGCGACACCGCTGGATTCCGGTGCCAGCGCAAAGGATGTGATATTGATCTGCGGTTTTTCATAGGCAGGAAACCAGCTGGCGCAGGCCGTAAAAAAAGCCATGAACAGCATGATCAGGCTAACTTTGAGGATGCGCATGGGATCACTCTCATTACAGAACTGCTTCCAGTGTAACTGAGGACAGGAAGCAGCGTTGTCTGTTAATTCATAATAGCGGCAAATGTGCTGACTTATGATTACTAAAAAAAACACCGCATTAGAAACTAATGCGGTGTTTTGTTTGGCTAGATGTTATGAGTCTAGCAAAGGATATGTTTATTCTTTTTCATTAAACACATCGCCTTTACCCATTTCATGTGCGGGGTGAGGCATGCCTTTGGCTTTTCTGTTCTTCTTCAGGTTGTCAATATAGGTCTGACAGGCATCGATATCGTCAGGTACTGATTGGTTATTTATTTTTGAGCAGGGATTATTGAACAGATTCGCCTCACCCATTTCATGTGCTGGATGGGGCATACCTTTGGCTTCTTTATTCTCTTCAATGTTCTCTTTGTACTCTTTACTGAGTTCGCCATTGTCATGCGCCATGGCTGGTGAGATGGCGAAAAGCATTGTCACTAAAAAAGTCAGGATTCCTTGCTTCAACATAATTGCCTCCTTCGTTTGAAACTCAACGTTAATGTCGAGGTATCGCTCAATAAATTTGGCATTGAGATAAAGTGGATCAATAAATTTATTGATCAATATAGGTGACATGCGATCATGTTCAAAGTTCACAAGACAATAGACACAAACCTATAAAACCAATCTAACACAAAGACTTACCAGCATGATTCCATTCAGAATAATTCCGAGCATTGACCGGCAACAGGCAAAAAAAAGCGCCGTATTCAGAGAACAAATACGGCGCTTTCGGGCTCAATGAAATTATCAGCTGATATGTTGCCCGTAAGCTCCTGGCTTATTCTGCTTCCATGCAGATGAGAGCATGGTTACAGCTTCAATTTCATCCAGCCAACTATATTCCCTTATTTTATTGACTCTGTGTCAGATTTAGTTTTGTCCTTGGGATTTTCATCATTTTTGAAGGTGTTACCTTCACCCATCTCGTGGGCCGCGTGCGGCATATTAGCCGATTCACGGTTATCTTCCAGGTTCTGTTTATACTCTTTGCTTAATTCCTGCCCAGAATGTTCCTTGGCTTTATGGTCATCCGCCATTGCAGGTGTAACAGCAAACAGCAATGCAAATAATGTAGTAATAAATCCTTGTTTCAACATGACTTCCTCCTTATTGGAATATCTGTTTGAAGTTAACAGCTGATAGCCTTCTTCATCAGCATTGACTCCACCATAAGCCATGTCCTGTTTCAGATCAAACCCGAACAAAACAACAAAATTACATTTATTTCAGACACTTACCAATTATCATAGTGTGTTCTCAGCATAATTCTGAATGCTTCAGTGAGAATATTCCTTAATACTGCAGCCCTATTGCACGGCCTGTCTTAGCTGTTGGCTGTGCTCATTATTATCCGCCACAGCCCGGTTAACCCCATTGATCAGGGCTTTAATGGCCGCTGTGGTGATGTTCTTGTCCTGGCCGACACCAAAAATAGTGGGTCTGTCGCCGACTTTGACCTCAACATAGCTGACTGCCGCTGCATCAGAGCCCGCGCTCATGCCATGTTCATGATAATCCGCCACGGTGACTGTCTCACCGAGATGGCCGCTAATCGCCCTGGCAGCCGCATCCAGAGGGCCATTACCATGACCACTCAGTTCAATGCGGCTATCATCATGACTCATCACAATTTTAGTCACCACATCGCTGGTTTCCTCGTCAATGACATGGCTGCTCATGTAGCGATAGGGTGACTCGAGCTGCAAATAGGAAGCTTCAAACAAGCTGACAATACTGGCGGTATCGACTTCCCTGCTGGTTTCATCACTGACTTTCTGCACGATCCGGCTGAACTCAATCTGCAAACGCCGTGGTAATTCAAAACCCGCTGCATTCTGTAACAGGAAGCTCACCCCACCTTTACCGGACTGACTGTTGACGCGCACTACCGCATCATAGCTGCGGTTCAAGTCAGCAGGATCGATCGGCAAATACGGCACCTGCCAGAATTTATCTTCTGTCTGTACCGCAAAGCCTTTCTTAATCGCGTCCTGATGCGAGCCGGAAAAGGCCGTAAATACCAACTCACCTGCATAAGGATGCCGTGGATGCACCGGTAACTGCGTAGTTTCTTCATACATCTGACGGATTTGATCGATCTGGGTGAAGTCGAGACCCGGATCAATACCCTGTGAGTAAAGATTCAGAGCCAGTGTCACCAGATCCACATTACCGGTGCGCTCGCCGTTACCGAACAGGCAGCCTTCCACCCGGTCGGCACCGGCCATCACCGCCAGCTCAGCAGCCGCCACTGCGGTACCACGGTCATTGTGCGGGTGCACGCTGAGGATAATGCTGTCGCGGTTATTCAAATTGCGGTGCATCCATTCAATCTGGTCGGCATAGGTATTGGGTGTCGACATTTCGACTGTCGCCGGCAGGTTCAGAATCATTTTGTGTTCGGGTGTAGGCTGCCAGATAGCCGTCACCGCATCACAGACTTCTTTGGCAAATTCGATTTCAGTGCTGGAAAAGACTTCGGGTGAATACTGGTAAACCCACTCTGTTTGCGGCTGTTTGCTGGTCATTTCCTTGACCCAGCGGGTGCCGCGTTCGGCGATGTCTTTGACGCCGGCTTTATCAGTGCGGTAAACCACTTCACGAAATGTCGGTGAAATCGGGTTATACATATGCAAAATCGCGCGTCTGGCACCTTTCAGCGACTCGACAGTACGCGCAATCAAATCCTCCCGAGCCTGGGTCAGGACTTCAATGGTGACATCATCCGGAATGCGGTTTTCTTCGATCAGGCGACGGACCACATTAAAGTCGGTTTCAGACGCAGACGGAAAACCGACCTCGATTTCCTTGAAGCCGATACGAACCAGTTCATCGAAATAACGCAGCTTGGTGTCAACCGACATCGGGTCAATCAGGGCCTGATTACCATCACGCAGATCGGTGCTCATCCAGATTGGCGGCTGTTCCAGCACCGCATCGGGCCACTGGCGATCGCTTAATTTAATAGGCTCAAAACGACGGTACTTCTGAGCTGGGTTGGTAATCATCTCTGACTCCTGAAAACATTGAATACGGTTAGCTGAAAAACCTTCGCGTTCGTCTGACCTTGCCAGTCGGGTTAACTGGAAGCTTGCGAGCGTCGACCATCACTTGTGATGATGTGGGAGCACCCGTGCCAGCGAGAGCTTGTGACTCATTCGCTGCCGGTTTCAGCTATGGAGAATAGTATAGATAGATTGCAGTAGAATTAAATTGCCAATATTGCATTAAAATCAAAATTTAAAGCATATAATTGCTGTAAACAGCATTTAAATGAAATAATATTTCTCTCAAGCTTTTATCGGAGATATAAGATGGCAGAAAAACTGGATCGCTACGACCAGATGATCCTCGACATCCTGCAAAAAAACGGGCGCATTAGCAATCAGGAACTGGCTGAAGCGATCAAACTCTCGCCCTCCCCCTGTCTGCGCCGGGTCAGGCAGATGGAAGAGGATGGCCTGATAGATGGTTATGTCGCCTTACTCAATGCCAAAAAACTGGGGCTCAGTCTGATGGCCTTTATCGGCATCAGCATGGACCGGCACACCCCGGAACGCTTCGAAAAACTGGAATCGACCCTGGCCGGCTACCCGGAGGTGCTGGAATGTCATCTGATTACCGGGCAGGATGCCGACTACCTGCTCAAAGTCATCGTGCGTGATATGGATTCCTATCAGCAGTTTCTGCTCAATAAACTGACCCGGATTGAGGGCGTGACTGGTGTCCATACCTCCTTTGTGATGAAATCGCCAATCAACTCCACCGCTTTGCCGGTAGTCTGATCAGGCCGTTTGTCCCTGTCTGCGTCTCAGTTGCTGCCAGAGCCCGGCCAAGAATAAAAACAGCGCAACCCAGACCAGGATAAAGGTCACCATCCGCTCAGGCGGGAAATGTTCATTAAGAACAAACACACCAATCAGAAACTGGATGGTGGGGTTGATATACATAATAAAACCAACTATCGACAGATTAATGCGGCTGGTCGCCATGGCAAACAACACCAGCGGCAAGGCAGTCAGGAAACCAGACACAATCAGCAGGGTGGTTGTCGTGTTATCGAGGCCAAAACCCATCTGGCTGTCTGCTGTCAACATTTGCCAGGCGACAAAGCCCAGCGCTAACGGCAGCAGCCACAGGGTTTCGATGGTGAGGCCATTGAGTCCGTCAATCGGATGGATCTTCCTGACCAGCCCGTAAAAGGCAAAGGCAAAAGCCAGCACCACCCCGACCCAGGGCAGGGCACCGAAACTCCAGAGTTCCCACAATACCGCTACTGCCGCCAGCACCCCGGCCCAGGCCTGCAGCGGATGCAAAGATTCTTTCAGAATCAGTCGCCCCATCAGCAGGCTGACCACCGGCATGATGAAATAACCGAGGCTCGCTTCCAGAACCCGGTGCTGTCCCACTGCCCAGATATAGACCAGCCAGTTAACGGCAATCAGCAATGACGAGACACCCAGCCAGAGCAGCGTTTTTTTATCCTGCAGGGCGCTGACCAGCAGGCGGCCACGTTGCAGCATCAGCCCGAGACTGAAGGTGGCCACCAGCGACCAGATGATCCGGTGCGACAACACCTCCACCGGTGACACATGATTCAGGTAGCTGAAAAAAAGCGGGAAAATACCCCAAATGGAATAGGCCAGAACGGCCAGCACAAGACCTTGCATATAATGCCCACGGAATTAAAGGCATATGTTATCAATTTTCCGTTACAGAATCGTCGACACTGCCATCCCACTGATACAGGCGCAGCCGGATTTTGTCCCGCTCAAACTCAACACCTTCCTGTTCCAGCCGCTGTTTTTGCAACTGATAGCTCTCACTGTCCGGCGGCAAGGCAATTTCACCTCGGGCATTAATCACCCGGTGCCAGGGCAAGGCAGTTTGTGGCGGTAATTTCTTGAGGATATGACCCACGCCGCGAGCATGGCCGGGATAACCGCAACAAGCAGCAATCTGCCCATAGGTGGCGACCTTGCCTTGTGGGATCATCGCTACCGTCTGCCAGACCATTTCTCTCAGCTGTTGATCCATTTCTATCGCCCCAATCTGCTCAGTTATTCCAGGCTCAGGCAAAATCGGCCAGAAGTAAATGCAGAGCCAATGCCATGAACACTATCGCCGCGAGACGATTCAAAACATGCTGTACCTCTGGCGAACGTAGGAAAATGGTCGACAGTCTGCCGGCCATCAATGCCATCGTGCCAAATACGACAGCGGTTGCCAGGATAAACAGTGCTCCCAGTAGCACAATCTGCTGCGTGACATCATCGGCAGCGGCCGACACAAACTGGGGCAGAAAAGCGAGAAAAAACAAAGTCACCTTGGGATTGGTGATATTCATGATAATGCCGCGGCGATAAGACCAGATAAAGCTTGGTTTATGTGTCTCAGCTTCATCCAATGACAGTGACTCGGCCGTCAGCGCCTGCCAGGCGAGATAAAGTAAATAAACGGCGCCCAGCATTTTCAAAACCGGAAAAGCCCAGCCTGAACTTTGTAATACCGCGACAATCCCCAGCGCCACGATGGCCGTGTGCAGCAGCAGACCGGTGCAGAGTCCTGCTACCACGGCCAGTCCCGCATCCCGGCCGCGAAAATCGAATGCGTAAGCACAAAGATATTATCCGGTCCGGGCGCCAGGGCCAGCATCACAGAAGCGATAAAAAAGCTGAATAAAGTCTCAATGCCCATTTATTCTCCATTTCCCGGCAAAGCTGCATGTTCAAAGCACGAGATATGCTGCATGATAATAGCTCATTCCAGTCACGCCCCTGATTCAATGACAAACGTTCTATCACTCTCTGTCGGTCAGCATAGTTCAGCAGGCATCAAAGCCGTCAACCAGGATCGCTGCGGACTGTCGGTGCCGGAAGGCGACGAAAAGATAAGCCGGGGCATCATCGCGGCCATTGCCGATGGCATCAGCAGCAGTGAAGTCAGTCAGGAAGCCAGTGAAGTAACGATTGCCAGCCTGCTTCAGGATTATTACGCAACACCCGAATCCTGGTCGGTAAAAACCGCCGGCGAACGCGTTTTACAGTCGATTAATGCCTGGCTTTACGGCCGCAGCCGTAACAGCCAATACCGCTACGACCCTGACAAAGGCTATATCTGCACGCTCAGCACCCTTATTTTCAAAGGCAATCAGGCTTACCTGTTTCATGCCGGTGATAGCCGTATCTATCATTGGCGCGATTCAAATCTACGGCAACTCAGCACCGATCACTTCTCGCATGATGCCGAAACCGGGCCAGTGCTGTCACGGGCGATGGGACTGGAGCATCAACTGGATCTTGAATACCGCAGTTTGCCGCTTAAGACGGGGGATGTCTTTATTCTGGCCACGGATGGTGTATATGACTTTGTCAGCGGCCAGCAAATCAGCGACACCCTCTGTCAGCATCAGCATGATTTGCAACTGGCCGCTGACACTCTTGTCGAGCAGGCGCTGCATGCCGGGAGTAATGACAATCTGACAATTCAGATCCTTCGCGTTGAGAGCGTGATGACGGATGCCGAACAGACACTTTTAAACGCAGCAACGCTTCTGCCCCCGCCCCCTGCCCTGGCGCCCGGCATACTCTTCGAAGGCTATGAGATATTGCGAGAGCTGTATATCAGCAGCCGCAGCCACGTGTTTCTGGCCAGAGAGATTAGCTCAGACAGCCTGGTCGCATTGAAAACCCTGTCGACCGATCTGGAACAGGATCCGGAAGCCATTGAACGTTTTTTGATGGAAGACTGGATCGCAAAACGGCTGGATAATGTTCATTGCCTCAAAGCTTTTGACAGCGCCCGCCCGCGGCAGTCACTTTACAGTGTCACTGAATACATTCAAGGTCAGACCTTGAGTCAGTGGCTGGCTGATAATCCCGAGCCCACGCTGGATGAGGTGCGCAGAATCGTCTGCCAGATAGCCAGGGGACTGCAGGCCATGCATCGCAGGGAGATGATTCATCAGGATATCCGTCCCGACAATGTGCTTATCGACAAAACCGGCACCGTTAAAATCATTGATTATGGTGCGACCCGCATCGCCGGACTGGCCGAGCTCGGTACGGAAAGTGAACTGATTCTGGGGACGGCTCAATTCACTGCGCCCGAGTATTTTCTGGGTCAGGCTGGCACGCCTCAGTCCGATATCTTTTCTCTGGGCGTCTTGACCTATCACCTGCTGTCACGTGACTTGCCCTATGGCACCCGGGTGTCCAGAGCCTTTAATGAAACTGCGCAGAAAAAACTGCAATATCGTTCCCTGCTTCAGTCACAACGCCAAATCCCGTTCTGGGTCGATGACAGCATCAAAAAAGCCGTGCATATCCAGCCGCACAAACGTTATCAGGAAGTGGCAGAGTTTGTTTATGATCTGAGCCATCCCAACAAGGTATTTCTGAACAAAGCGCGGCCAGTGCTTATCGAGCGAAACCCGGTCTTGTTCTGGCAATGTGTGTCCCTGGGCTTGTTACTCATCCTGCTTTATCAGACTCTGCCCGTCTTTCACTGATTCCTGCTCAATTTAAGCGGCGGTTGTTTGCAGTAAGTCAGCCCTGATTTCTGTCAAGTTAGTATCCCTGAAGCATGGAGCCAGATCATGATGATTCAGCCATTTAAATCGAGCTTAGGCCCGATTGTTCTGAACCTTGCCTTAGCTTTGCTGGTTGCCGTCTCAACGGCGCAGGCAGAGCAGAGCGATGACACTTTACCCGGCCTGCTCAAATTCAAGGAGTGGCAAGTGCCATGGAAGGATACGCGCCCACGCGATCCCTATGTCGCTCCCGACGGCACAGTCTGGTTTGTGGGGCAGGTCGGTGACTATGTCGCCAAACTGAACCCTGAGACCGGCGTAATGAAAAAGTTTGATATCCCCGGCGCCGGCCCGCACACGGTGGTGGTCAGTGACGAGGGCATTCCCTGGTATGCCGGCAACAAGGATAAACATATCGGCAAAATGAATCCGGACAATGGTGAGGTGACCTTGTTTCCCACACCGGATGGCATCAAGGATCCGCACACCATGGGCTGGACCTCCGAGGGCGATCTCTGGTTTACCGCCCAGTGGTCGAATTACATCGGCAAGCTGAATACTGAAACCGGCAAAGTCAAAAAGATTGTCCTGCCCCGAGACAACATGCGGCCTTACGGACTGGTTGTCGGGCCGGATAACCGCCCTTGGATCGCCTTTATGGGAGAGAATGCAATCGGCACGGTAGACCCGCAAAACCTGTCACTGGAGGTCATCAAAACGCCGACTGACGACAGTTTGATCCGGCGTATCGGCATGACCTCGGATGGTCGTGTTTGGTGGGGTGATAATGCGATGGGCCATCTCGGCGTCTACGATCCGGAAACCGGGTCTATGCAGCAATGGGCGACACCGGGCGGGGAAGCGGCAGGCATCTATGCGCTGGCAGTCGATGACAAGGATAGAGTCTGGTATGTAGAAACCGGTCTGCAACCCAATCGTTTTGTCGGCTTTGACAGCAAAAGCGAACAATTCATCTCGATTGATGAAGTACCGTCGGGCGGCATCACCATCCGCCATATGGTATTCGACAACAATGCCAATGCCATCTGGTTTGCCACCGATGCCAATACTGTCGGCAAAGCGATTCTGCCAGATTAACAATCAGGCCATTTCCGCCAGACAGGCTGTTTTAGTAAACCCGGGCCATACCAAACAATTTTTTTCTACCACGGCGCTGCTGGCAATTGAGCAACAGCTAAACCAGAGCCCAGCGGTCAGGTAAGGCAGCACCGGACAAATAAGTCGATGAAGATGGAATATGCCAACGCCGACAGAAAAAACTTTTGCCCATTGATAGTTGGACAGCAACTATGTCATTGCCTGGTTAGCTTTGTCCTGACGTTTGAGGGAGATTTGTCTGTCGACAGGTGGGACTTGCCATATTAACACTAAATTCCGGCTTGTGAAGCCAGTGCCGCCCACTTCCATCACCGCATCAGTCCCGTGATGATAATTGCCCTTTGCAAGCCTCATTTCTTTGATCATAATCAAGACAGGCTCCACCTAATCAACAAGAGGACTTCTTGCAGATGATTAAAAGACCCGCCGCCGGCAGACGCCTGTTCATCCTGGACACCAATGTGCTGATGCACGATCCGACTGCCATCTATCGCTTTGACGAACATGATATCTACCTGCCGATGGTCGTGCTGGAAGAGCTGGATCGCGGTAAGAAGGGTTTATCCGAAGTGTCCCGAAATGTACGTCAGGTCAGCCGTTTCCTCGACGAGCTACTGCTGCAGGCGGAAGACAGTGACGCCATCACCCACGGTATTCCGCTGCCCAGCGTCGATAATGGCGATAATCACCATGCCAGCGGTCGGCTGTTTTTCCAGACCACCCAGATGCAGCGGGAAATTCCCAAGGAACTGCCCAGTCACCAGGGTGATAATGCGATTCTGAGCGTCGCGGTTGCGCTGCAGCAAACGGTCACCGATGCCACGGTGATTCTGGTTTCCAAGGATATCAATCTGCGGATAAAAGCGACGGTACTCGGCATCCTGGCGGAAGATTATTACAACGATAAGGTACTGGATGATGTTGACCTGCTTTATCGTGGCTCAGCCGAATTAGCGGCTGATTTCTGGGATGATTTGAACCGTCTCGAGTCCTGGACAGCCGAAGGGCAGACTTTTTATGAAGTTGAAGGCGAAGTCGTCAAAGACTGGCATCCCAACCAGCTAATATACTCCCCCGGTGAAACCAGCAATATCGAAGCGGTGGTGCGTTCGGTCAGTGAGGACAGTGCCGATATTCAACTGGTCAATGACTACCGTAAGGACAATCATGCCATCTGGGGTATCACCGCCCGTAACCGTGAGCAGAATTTTGCATTGAATCTGCTGATGGACCCGGATATTGATTTTGTCACCCTGCTGGGCCAGGCCGGCACCGGTAAAACCCTGCTGACGCTGGCAGCGGCGCTGACTCAAACCATTGAGCACAAACGCTACAGTGAAATCATCATGACCCGTGTGACCGTGCCGGTCGGTGAAGATATCGGTTTTCTACCCGGCACCGAGGAAGAAAAAATGACCCCGTGGATGGGCGCATTGATGGACAACCTGGAAGTGCTCAACAAAACTGAAGGCGGTGAATGGGGACGGCAGGCCACCAATGATCTGCTGCAACGCTGGATCAAGATCCGCTCGCTGAACTTTATGCGTGGCCGCACCTTCCTCAATCGCTTCATTATTATTGATGAAGCCCAGAACCTGACTTCCAAGCAAATGAAAACCCTGATCACCCGTGCCGGTCCCGGCACCAAGATCGTCTGTCTCGGTAATATTGCCCAGATCGATACCCCTTATTTGAGTGAGACCACATCGGGTCTGACTTACGTGGTGGATCATTTCAAATACTGGGAGCACAGCGGCCACATCACATTGATGCGTGGCGAGCGTTCAAGGCTGGCGGACTTTGCTTCGGAACATTTGTAGCGGCTGCCCGGTCTGTTAAGCGCCGGATTATTCAGGGAATATGTCAATCCCCTTCCTTGTCCGTCATTATTGTCATAAAGCTGGCAAAGCCCGCTGAAAATGATATAAAGGGTGTATTGATTCTGAAATGAATCAACTAAAACTATAATTATTATAAAACCGTGCGAGACGGGTTGGATTGGATGAATATGATGCAATACGCAGGTTCCGACAGACGGGAATTCTTCCGCATCAATGACACGGTTGTTGTTGATTACAAAGTCATACAGAGAGATAACGTGAGCAATGTGGCACGTCGCATTGCCCAGTCGGCTGATGATGATATGGGCAATGAAAAAGCCCAGTTAAGAGCGATTCAAAATGCTTTCAGTCACCTGGTTGATCAAATCAATCATCATGACCGTGAAATCGCCAGAGCGCTTCGCATGCTCGACGATAAAATCAATCTGGTCTCCCAGAGTATCCAGCGTTATAACAACCCCGTTAATCCCGATGATTTAACCGAAGCCAATCTCAGTGGCGGCGGTATTGCCTTTATGGTGGCCGAGCCGGTTGAGATTCGCGGTCATGTGGAACTGCATGTGCAACTGCTGCCGACAGCCAATACAGTCCACGCGCTTGCCACTGTCGTGTCCTGCGAAAAGATTCTGTCAGCCCCGCCTGAAAAACCCTACCACCTGCGTATGGTCTTCACCCATATGGATGAACAGGACCGTAACCAGCTGGTCAAACATACCCTGAACCGCCAGGCGGAAATGCTGCGCGGCGGAATTTCCAGTGAAGGCATGAGCCTGCGCGAATTTTAATTCCCCTGGTGCTGAATATCAGTCAGTCGCTCTGGCGCTGATATAGCTGTAATACAGCAGGGGAATCACCACCAGCGTCAAGACGGTAGACACCAGAATACCGAATAATAGCGCCACGGCCAGCCCGTTGAATATCGGGTCATCCAGAATAAACAAGGCGCCCAGCATCGCCGCCAGCGCGGTCAAAGCGATAGGTTTGGCCCGAACCGATGCGGCCTGAATCACTGCCTGCTCGGCAGGTACACCGCTGGCCATCGCTTCGCGGATAAAATCCACCAGCAAGATGGAGTTGCGTACGATGATACCGGCCATCGCAATCATGCCAATCATTGAGGTTGCCGTGAACTCGGCGCCCAGCAGAGCATGCCCCGGCATCACCCCGATAACAGTCAGCGGAATCGGCACCATGATAATCAAGGGCAGCAGATAGGATCGGAACTGCGCCACAATCAGGATATAAATCAGCACAATGCCGACCGCATAAGCGAGCCCCATATCGCGGAAGGTCTCATAAGTTATCTGCCATTCGCCATCCCACTTGATGCTGTCTTTAATAGACAGTGAAGGCGGTGAGAACAAGTATTGCTCTATCTCATCGGCTTGCAGACGCTGATAGATGTTGAACATCCCGTACAGGGGGCTATCCACATCTCCGGCCATATCGGCGGTGACAAAAACGACCGGCTGCAGATCTTTGTGATAAATCGTCTGCTGATGGGTGGTATCAATCACCGTCACCACCTCGCCCAGGCTTGTCATCTCACCGGTCTGATTGCTGAGTTTGAGATTCAGCAATGTATCAAGATTACGTTTATCCGCAATGGGGAGTTGCAAGCGTAAAGGCACCGCATATTTCACCGCAGCATCGTGAAGATAACCCACATCCTCCCCTTCCAGTGCCAGCCTGATAGCCTGCACAATCTGCTGCTGACTGAGCCCAAATAGCGCCGCTTTATTTCTGTCGATATCAATCACCTTGCGTGGCGCCTTTGTTTCCACACTGGTGTCGATATCCACTACGCCGTTGACCGCGGCAAAGTCCTGTTCTAGCTTTTTGGCTGTCACTAATTGCGCGTCATAATTAAGCCCATAAACCTCGGCGACAATCGGCGACTGCACCGGCGGCCCCGGCGGGACTTCAACCAGTTTCAGATTGGCCTGCCACTGTGCAGCAATCTCTTGCAGCGGCTCACGCAGGCTCAGCGCGATGTCATGGCTGCTGCGGTCACGTAAGGATTTATGACGGAAATTCACCTGCACATCGGCCATATGCCAGCCTTCTCGCAGATAGTACTGTCGCACCAGACCGTTAAAATTGATCGGCGAGGCAGTGCCTATATAAGCTTGATAATCGGTGACTTCCGGCACCTGCTGCAGATAGAACGTCAGGTCTCTGACTGCAGCAGCGGTGGTTTCCAGCGGCGTGCCCTCGGGCATATCAACGACCAGTTGCAGCTCTGACTTGTTATCGAAAGGCAGCATTTTCATTACCACCAGTCTGGCTGCAGCCAGGCCCACAGACAAAACAATCAATATCACCAGTCCCAGCCACAGCAGGCGTCTGTAAAGCCGGGCACGGGCTGAGAGAACAAACGGTGACAGCAGACGCTGAAAGAAGCGGTTTTCACTGTGATGCTGCTGCGGCTGTTGCTGCCGATGACGGGCCAGCAATCTCAGCACCATCCACGGCGTAATGATGTAGGCCACCAGCAGTGACAGCAGCATACCGATACTGGCATTAATCGGAATCGGGCTCATATACGGCCCCATCAACCCTGACACAAAGGCCATCGGCAGCAAGGCGGCGATCACGGCAAAGGTAGCCAGGATGGTCGGTTGACCGACTTCATCGACCGCCAGCGGAATAGCTTCACGCAGCGTCTTTGCACCATGCTGCAGGTGTCGATGAATATTTTCGACCACCACAATCGCGTCATCGACCAGAATGCCAATTGAGAAAATCAGGGCAAACAGCGATACCCGGTTCAAGGTAAAACCCCAGGCCCAGGATGCAAACAGCATCAAGAGCAGGGTGATCACCACCGCGACACCGACAATTATGGCTTCCCGCCAGCCCAGCGCCAGTAACACCAGTGCCACCACGGCGATAGTAACGAAAACCAATTTATGTATCAGCGTTTCCGCCTTGTCATTGGCGGTTTCACCATAGTTTCGGGTGACAGTGATGTTGACCGCATCGGGCACAATCACACCACGCAGCGCCTCAATTTTGGCGAGCACAGCTTGCGCGATATCAGCCGCATTGTGACCCGCTTGCTTGGCTATCGCCAGGGTCACGGCATCGAACTCTCCCTGAGCGCTAATGCCTTTATCCTGGGCAGCCTGTCCCGTACCAAACCAGACATAGCGTTCGGCTTGTTCCGGACCATGACTTATCGTAGCAACATCACTGAGATACACCGGTTTACCCTCATGCAGGCCGATGATGAGTTCCTGCAGAGTCTGTGTCGACACAATCAACTCCCCGGCCTGCACTGAAGTTGCCAGGTTGTGTTGTACCACGCTACCGGCTTCAGCAGATTGATTGGCGGCGGTGAGCGTCGCGCTTAGCGCAGCCGGATCGATGTGATAGCTAGCGAGCTTGATCGGATCCAGGGTAATACTGACAACACTATCAGGGCCGCCAACAGTGTAGATATCGCGGGTACCATTAATGCGTTTGATCTCAGCTTCCAGCGCATGGGCGACCTGTTTGAGCTGGTAGGTATCCTGTTTGTCTTCCCGCCACAGGCTCAAAGTCAGGATGGGCACATCATCAATGCCCTTGGGTTTGATGATCGGTTGTGCCACACCCAGTTCAGCCGGCAGCCAATCACTGTTGGAGTAGATTTTGTTATACAGGCGCACTATCGCCTCGGTACGCGGCTCGCCCACTTCAAACTGCGCGGTCAGCACTGCCATGCCGGGTTTAGAAACCGAATAGACATGCTCCATCCCCTCGATTTCACTGATGACCTGTTCCGCAGGGGTGGCGATCAGCTTTTCCACCTCCTGTGCACTGGCTCCGGGATAAGCGATAAAAACATTAGCAAAGGTCACATCAATCTGCGGCTCTTCCTCGCGCGGCGTTACCATAATGGCAAACAGCCCCAGCAAAATCGCCAGCAGAGCAATGAGTGGTGTCAGCGCATTATCCTGAAAAAAGGCAGCGATCCGTCCAGAAAGCCCCATCTCTATTGACCCTGATTGTGTTTGATGATGCCAACGGCCTGAGTAGGATCGGTAATGAAAACATCACCTGCTTGCAGCCCCGCCAGAATCTCGCGTTCAGTCCCTACCGTCCTGCCCAGTCGAACCTGACGAAGCTGAATATCATCGTTTTTGAGCAGATACACCGCACTGGCCTCCCCTCGCTGAACCACGGCTTCGGCAGGGACCAGCAATAGGGTTTCATCCGGGCCTTCCAGGCTCACTTTGACACTGCTGCCCGGATACAAATTTTCTGCCGGCGTCAGCAGCGGGATCCGAAGACCGAAACTATGACTAGCTGCATCAGCCTGCGGTATCAGTGTCGCTTCACCGGCAGACAATGTATGGCCATCATCGGTAGTAATGCTTGTAATCCTGGCCGGCAGCAAATCATTGAGCAGACGCTGTGGGATCTGAATCACAACCCGAAGCGAGTCCAGTGAAACACCCGACAGCAATAACTGGCCGGGACTGGCCATCTCACCGACTTCAATCAGCCGCTCAGTCACAATGCCGGCATAAGGCGCTTTTACAACGGTGTATGATAAAGCGACTTTTGCTTCAGCGACCTCGGCTTCACGGGCTTTGATTTGTGCCGCCAGTACATTGACCCGTGCGCTGGCAGCGGCTTTATCTGCCTCTGCCTTATCCAGTGCCGAACGGGTCACCTGCTTGCGGGAAAAGAGATCAGCAATCCGCCCGGCTTCAGCCAAGGCTTCTTTTTGCCTGGCCAGGGCTTCCTGATACTGCGCCTTTTCAGCGAGTAAATTTGCCTCGGCGCGCATCAGCCGGGTTTTAATTTCATCGTCGCGGAAGCGTAGAATGACTGCGTCTTGAGCGACCCTGTCATTCACATCAACATTAATTTCAATGACTTCCGCCGTGATACGCGATGAGACCGTCGCGCGGTTCACCGCCTCCACCACCCCATCAAACTGATATTGGGCTGGTATCGTTTTCAGCTCGACGCTGGAAGTGGCTAGAGACTCAGCCTGACTGAGCTGGGGTATCAGCCATAGGCAGAAGGCGAAAAAAACAGGATAGTGGCTGAGCTTCATGAGCTGTCCCTGTATATACTCGTATATTAGTATTTACTAATTTATAATTATCACGTCTGTTTGTCTATACTGGCGGCCTTTTAGTCGTGATTAATGAGTGAAATGACTGAGCAGAATCTAGCCACGCTTTATAGTTTTCGCCGCTGTCCCTATGCCATGCGTGCCCGGCTGGCGATTGCCCGGAGCGGCATCAGCTGCGAACTGCGGGAAGTGGTGCTTAAAGACAAGCCGCAGCAGCTGATTGCTTTATCACCCAAAGCAACGGTACCCGTGTTGCTGACGGCTGATGACAAAGTGATTGATGAAAGTATCGATATCGCATTCTGGGCACTGGCACAGCAGGATCCTGATAACTGGTACCAGGCACTTTCCACCGAGCAGCATCAACAAATGCTCGACCTTATCGAAAACAATGATGGTGAGTTCAAATATTTTCTGGACCGCTACAAATACGCTGATCGCTACCCGGAACAGGATGAGGGCTATTACCGCCAGCAGGGCGAGAAAACCCTGGCAAGACTGGAACAGTTGCTGAAAGAAAACGGCTGCTTATTGCAACAAAGCTGGACGCTGGCCGATATCGCATTACTGCCGTTCATCCGTCAGTTCGCTTTTGTCGATAAGGACTGGTTTGACCGCTCCCCCTACCCCAGAGTCAGGGACTGGCTGGAAGATTTTCTGGAGAGTGAGCTGTTTCGCTCCGTGATGAAAAAATATCCGCAATGGCACGAGGGCGATGAGCCCGTGCTGTTCCCCCAGGGCTAGGGACAGCGGGTTCTGGCTTCTGCTGCGGGCAGGTCGTAATACTGATAACGACAGATCATGGTCCGGCTATCGGCGGCCTCGACATCCATGCTTTTAAGCAAGTTCTGCCACAGACTGATGCGTTCTGAGTTATCGATAAAATCGCTGTCGTGATTGCGTTTATTCAGCCACAGTCCGGCACCGTTAAAGCTGTAGACCGGATATAAATCATCGCGCTGCGTGGCCGGCAGAATGCGCGTGTTGAGATTATCCAGTACCAGCGGCACGGCTTTCGGTGTTTCGTAATAACTGACCACCATATGCGCCTGGTTGAGTTCCAGGGCTTTGACATAAGTCAGCCGCAGCTTGTCCTGGTCCATACCCATTCCGGTCAGGGTAAAGTACTTGGCCAGCGAAAAGTCTTCACAGTCGCCGCCACCACTGACAATCGTCTGCAGCGGTGTGGCCCAGTAATCCTGCTGCCGCCAGTGCTTGATATCATCAACAAACACCAGCTGATTCACAAAATCATTGGCTGCCTGCAAGCGACGTTTATCAGACCAGCGCTTGCCATTGTCAATCAGCTGGTTCCAGCTGGCGACGCGGGCCTCGATCTCGGGGCTGATAGCCGACTCCTTCTTGGGAGAGGATGAGCAGCCGGCCATTAGCGCCAGCATCAAAACGATCAGCCATTTCATTTTCAGTCCTCCCGGCAGAGGAAATCCGCAGCAGACTGGCCATCGACGAGTGTTGGAACAACGCCGAGGCAAGGAGCTGCAATATGCTGTTTCAGTGTGTCTATAATGTCTGCCGATTCGCCTTGCCGGTCAAGATGATTGGCTACCCAGCCCGCGATCCGCAGGCCACGCTGCTGAATCGATTCAATACTGAGTAAAGCGTGGTTTATACAGCCCAGCTTGATCGCCACCACCAGCACTACCGGTAAATCCAGGGCGACAGCCAGATCGGCCATGGTTTCTGTGTGATTGAGCGGTACCAGCCAGCCGCCGGCACCTTCCACGACCACAGCCTCGGCCTCGCCATTAATCTGCTCGAACTGCGCTTTTATCTTGCTGATGGAGACTTCAGTATTAACCTGGCTGGCGGCGATATGCGGTGCAATGGCCGGTTCAAACGCATAAGGATTAACCACAGAATAAGGCAAAGTCACATTACTCTGTGCCATCATCGCCAGTGCGTCTTCGTTCTGCCATTGCCCATCCAGCCAGTCACAACCACTGGCGATGGGTTTCATTCCTGCTACTTTCAGGCCCTGCTTCTGCAACACTGCGATGAGGCCGGTGGCAATACGGGTTTTACCGACTTCCGTATCGGTGCCGGTCACAAAAACATGTTTGGGAATCATCGACGTTGAATCTCACTCAGGGGAATATGCACGCTGCCATCGGCCGCAGGCCGCTGCCCCATGGGCTGCAGCTTCCAGCCATGACCATAGACCACTTCATAACTGGCCGGAATCAGACCTTCAATACGGAAATTTTCGTACTCGGCAATGACCTGACGCATCAGTTTTTTTCCGGTAAGACCTCGACGCCGGCCTTCATTGACATTACGCGCCCCCAGAATTTTGAGGTCACGCATCATCGCCATTGGCGTCGGGTAGGTCAGCACATGCGCTTCAATATCCAGCACGCAGTCCGATAAGCCGCTTGCCGTCATGGCATCACCGACATCATGCATATCGTAAAACACATTGACATGCGGATAGGGATCGACCGCCGCCCAGGCCTGTCTTAACTCGGTCAGGGTATCGGGACCCAAAGAGCTGAATAGCAATAGCCCTTCAGGACGCAGCACACGCTGGATTTCAGTGAAGCTGACTGCAGGCTCACACCACTGCAGCGCCAGGTTGGCAAAAACCAGGTCAACACTGTTATCAGCAAGCGGAATCGACTCGGCGTCGCCGGCCAGTAATTGCAGTTTCTGACTGCTGCCGGGCAGCCAGCGTTTAAGCCCGAGATCCTGACGGTAGCGTTTACGTGCCTGCTGCAACATATCGGGGGCGATATCCATCGCAAACAGAGTAGCCTGGGGATAATGTTTTTGCAGCAACGAGAGATTACGGCCGGTGCCCACGCCAAGGTCCAGGATCGACTGCGGCGCAATCTTCATCAGACTGAGGCGATCCAGTAACTCATCCGCGGTCTGGCGCTGTAAAATCGCGACATCATCATAGTTTGCCGCGGCGGCCGCAAAGGACCGGGCCACTTTGGATTTATCAGGACGATATTCAACCATTAATAAACTGTTCTATCTGTTGCTGACATTCTTCAGCCTGTGCAATAAACGGCGCATGCCCCAGACCATTCAGCAGTACCACCTGCAGCGCCGGATTAAGCATGCGGGCATACTCCGCCATTACCACTGGAATCAGGGTATCGCGCGTACCCAACAGCAATTGCACCGGGCAGTTTAAGCTCGTCAGCGCCTCTCGCATATCCAGTTTCAACAGGCAATCAAGCCCTGCATTCAGCGCTTCAGGTTCTGGTGAGTGCTGGGTGGCCAGCCGCTCGCTCAACTGACGAATCGTTTCGCGGCTTTTATCCGCGCCCTTGGCCTGCAGCATCAGAAACCGCTGCAGTGTCTGCTGCTGATCGACATCGAGACTGGCAGCAAAATTCTCAAAAACCTTGCTTTGCATCGCACAGGGCCAGTCGCGGTCCTCAACAAACCGCGGCGTCGCCGCCATCAGGCTCAGTTTATCGACCCGCTCCGGGTACTGCTTCGCAAAGGCCAGGCTGAACAGACCACCCAGCGACCAGCCGAGCCAGACGGCTTTTTGCGGCAAATTTGCGGCCAGGGTGGGCAACAGCTTTTCCAGTTCAAAGGCACCGCTTTGCCACGCAGTTAAACCATGGCCGGGCAAATCGACTAGGTGCAGGGTAAAGCGTTCAGACAGGCGCTCCGCCAATTCAGACCAGACGCCGCTGTGCATGCTCCAGCCATGTAACATCACCAGATCCGGTCCTGTGCCCCGCCGTTCAATATGCACGCGCCTGCTCCAGTGCGCCCAGCAGTTTGTTAACATCCTCTTCACTGTGCGCGGCAGAAAAGGTGATCCTCAGCCGGGCAGTCTTTTTGGGTACCGTCGGCGGCCGAATCACGCCGACCAGAATGCCGGCCTGTTCCAGTTGCTGGCCGATGGCGAGGGCTTTTTTGTCATCGCCGATAAGCACTGGCTGGATCGGGGTTTCTGACGGCATTAAATTGAGGCCCAGTTGCTCGGCACCGCGCCTGAATAGCTGAATCAAGGCCCGCAGTTTTTCCCGGCGCCAGTCCTCCTGTTGTACCAGTTTCAGACTGATCAGCGTCGCCGCCGCGACCGCCGGTGGCTGCGCCGTGGTATAGACATAGCTTCGGGCCTGCTGAACTAATGTTTCGATCACGGTTTCCTCGGCTGCGACAAAGGCACCGCCGGTACCGAAAGCTTTACCCAGTGTGCCAACCTGAATCGGGGCTGCGTCGGCAGCCATATCAAAATGCGAGACCGTGCCGCGGCCGCCTCTGCCTATCACACCAAAACCATGGGCATCATCAATCAGTACCGCTGCCCGGTGCTGTTCCGCCTGCGCCATAATCTCCGGCAAAGGGGCTATATCGCCATCCATGCTGAAAACACCGTCTGAGACGATAAGGCGGTGTTTGGCGGTTGCCGCGTTATGCAGACGTTTATGTAACAGAGACATATCGGCATGGGGATAGCGCAGTTGATCGGCTTCGGTCAGTCGGCCGCCGTCAAGCAGAGAGGCATGATTGAGCTTATCCTGGATCACCGCATCACCGCGTCCCAGTAAACCGTCAATCACACCCAGATTCGCCATATAGCCGGTAGAGAACAACAGAACCCGGGGCTGACTGGTGAAATCAGCCAGTGCTTCTTCGAGCGCCTGATGATAATAGCTGTGCCCGGTCAACAGATGCGCGGCACCGCTGCCTACCCCTTCCTTATCCACGGCTTGTTTGAAAGCCTGTTTGATATCGGGATGGGCAGCGAGACCGAGATAGTCGTTACTGCAGAAAGACAACATGGTCTTGCCGTCAACCGTGATATTAACGTCCTGTTCACCCAGGCGAATGCGGTTCTGGCGGTAACGACCCGCCGCTTTACGATCGGCTAAAGCGGCGCTTAATTCCTCATGCCAGGGGAGCTGTGACACTCTTGGCTATCAGGCCGCCGAACACTGCTTGTCTTCGGCTTTGTCGTTACCGACCCAGGGTGTGATCCCCAGCCGTTTGAACAGTTGCTGATCGTGATTGGTATCCGGATTGTCGGTAGTCAACAGTTTTTCGCCATAGAAAATCGAGTTGGCGCCAGCCAGGAAACACATGGCCTGCATTTCGTCACTCATATTTTCGCGGCCGGCTGACAGACGCACAAAGGATTTCGGCATCATGATTCGGGCTACGGCAATGGTACGGACGAATTCCAGCGCATCCAGATTATCGGTGCCGTTCAGCGGTGTGCCTTCAACCTGAACCAACAGGTTAATCGGCACGCTCTGTGGCTGGGTCGGCAGATTGGCGAGGCTGATCAGGAGCCCGGCACGGTCGGTGCGGGTTTCCCCCATACCGACAATACCGCCGCTGCAGACATTAATGCCGGCATCGCGGACATGGCTCAGCGTATTCAGGCGGTCTTCATAGGTGCGGGTGGAAATGATTTCACCATAAAACTCAGGTGAAGTATCGAGGTTGTGATTGTAATAATCGAGGCCGGCCTCTTTCAGACGCTTGGCCTGATGATCTTCCAGCATACCCAGGGTGACACAGGTTTCCAGACCGAGGCTTTTAACACCTTCGACCATCGCAGCAACGCGTTCCAGATCACGGTCTTTCAGATTACGCCAGGCAGCGCCCATGCAGAAGCGGCTGGCACCGGCATCTTTGGCATCATTGGCGGACTTCATCACTTCTTCCAGCGGCATCAAAGGTTCGGCTTTAACCGCTGAGGGGTGATGTGCACTCTGCGGACAGTAACCGCAGTCTTCGGCACAGCCACCGGTTTTGATGCTGAGCAGCGTACTGATTTGCACCGCATTGGCATCGAAATGCTGACGGTGAACGGTTTGCGCTTGAAACAGCAGATCATTGAAAGGCAAAGCAAACAGGGCTTCGACTTCTTCCTGCTTCCAGTCTTGACGAATCGTCGCTTGGGTTTCTGCTACATTCTCAGGCATGATGACTCTTCACTGATTTAAAGGATTAAGTTGGGTGACGGTCATGGCTGTATTCAGCGCTTTGACACATCGATCTGGGGAATTATACAGGAAACTGTTGCCGATACCCTGTTTGCTCTGCGGCTTGCCTGGCAAGCAGGAACCGCTATGCCAGGCCTGTGCCGCGGAGTTACCGCTGCTGGGACCGGCCTGTCAGCGCTGTGCGATGCCACTGGAATCTGCGCAAATCTGCGGTCGCTGTCTTCAGCAACCGCCGGTTTCCAGTTACAGCTTCAGTCTTTATCGCTACCACGCTGCCATCAAACGCTGCATTACCGCTTTCAAGTTTCATCAACAGCTGCAGTTTGCCGATTTTTTTGCTGCCCGGATGCTACAGCAGCTTAAAGCAGATCACGAGCCGCCTGACTGCCTGATTCCCATCCCGTTACATCCCCTGCGGTTCAGGCAGCGCGGTTTTAATCAGGCCTTTGAAATCGCACGCAGACTGGCCCGGGGACTGGATATAGACTGTCAAGCCGACCTGCTGCAGCGGGTCCGATATACCCGTTCCCAAAGCCAGCTGTCGTTCAACCAGCGACGCCAGAACATCCGCCGTGCTTTTGATTGCAGCACTCAGCCGGTCCCCGCCCATATCGCCATCGTTGATGATGTGATGACCTCGGGCCATACTACGGCCGAAGCAGCCAGGATCCTGCAACAGAACGGCGCTGAAACGATTGAAGTGTGGACAATCGCCCGCGCAATAAGCCATTATTAATGATAGGGCTTGTTGCTCTCTCATATCCACCACTGCTGGCGGCTATTTTTGTGTCCGGCAAGGCGGGAAAGCGCGCGGTGTAGTTGTTCTACATAAGCGATTGACAACGCAGCCGGGCGCAAAAATAGCCCAAGCCCTGCGGGTTGACGCTTTTTCAGTCACAACAGAGGTGGAGATGAAAGATCAACAAGCCCTAGACTCATAAGGCGCCTGGATGCACGATATCGCCACCTTACAAGCTCGATTGGATGAATTGCTTCGTATCGCCAAAAGCAATGAGCGGAAACAGGAAAACTTCCAGCAGTATGAGCTGGCTCTGCTAAACAGCACCAGCCTGCATGAGCTTCTGAGCATTATTCTGGATCAGCACAAAGAACGCTTCCAACTGACTGAAGTCACGCTGATGCTGTATGACCCTGAATACGAAATCCAGCGTCTGGTGGAATCCAAGATCGCCCAGCATGCCTGGGCCGGCCGGCTTATCTTCACCGATGCGGCACATAGGGTGAATCAGCATTTCAGCCCGCAGAGAAAGCCCCGGCTGCTCAAATATTCACCGCATCAGCACGCCTATCTGTTCCCGGAACAGGATGAACTGGGATCCGTCGCGCTGCTGCCACTGGTGCGGCAGAATCATTTATTCGGCTGTCTGAACCTGGGCAGCAGGACTCCATCGCGGTTCCAGGGCCAGATTGGCACGCTGTTTCTGGAACATCTGGCCGCCGTGGTGTCGGCCTGTATTGAAAATGCCCGACTGCATGAACATATCAAACTGGTCGGCCTGCGTGATGCCCTCACCGGTATCAATAACCGGCGCTTTTTTGATCAGCGTCTCAAGGAAGAAGTCAGTCGGGCGCAGCGTTCAGGCATGCCACTCTCCTGTTTGTTTATCGATCTGGATCATTTCAAGCGGGTCAATGACCAACATGGTCACCAGGCCGGTGACGCCGTGCTCAAACAGGTGTCACAACTATTATCGGATCGTTTGCGTCAGACCGATGTGCTGGCCCGGTATGGCGGGGAAGAGTTTGTGATCCTGCTGGCTGAGACGACACCAGCGGATGCGATGCTGATTGCAGAACAGATCCGTGACCGGGTTGCCAAAGCGCAGTTTGCTATTCCCTCTGGCAAGGCTTTGCAGGTTACCCTGTCGATTGGTGTCGCCACCATGCAGAAGCCGGGCAGCATCAAGGATGGCCGCCAGTTAATCGCAATGGCGGATCAGGCAGTCTATGCCGCCAAACTGTCCGGTCGTAACCGTGTGAAGCAGGCCCGCTGACGTTGCTGGCGACCTTTATCATCAACACAGTCATCGTTGTCACAACCGTACTGATTCACTACGAAACCCTGTATCTGCTCGCCAAGCGATTACCATCGGTCAAAGTGATCCATCGCTATCGCGTGTTATTGGCTGTCATGGCCATTATGCTCGCCCATATTGTGGAAATCTGGCTGTTTGCCATGGGTTACTACATCATGATTCATACCGGCGATTTCGGCACCCTCAGCGGTAATATTGATTTGAGTCTGCTCGATTGCAGTTATTTTTCCTTCACCACCTTCACGACCCTGGGGTATGGTGATATTGAGCCCAGTGGTTATCTGCGCTTCCTGACCGGGCTGGAATCACTGACCGGACTGGTGATGATTACCTGGTCAGCTTCCTTTGTTTTCCTGGAAATGCAGAAGTACTGGCCGAAACGCTAGCATTTGTTGAAACCTTGTCTCTGCCTCTGCTGTGGCTGTGAAAGATCAACGGGTCCTGACCTTGAGAGGTGACTGTCATGAACGGCAGAATCGACCAGCTTCTGCAGCAAATACGCCAGTTGGAAGAAGAGCTGCGGGCCGAACTCAACCAGCGCAGTCAAGTCATCGGTTTTACCATCCGCGGTCGCAAGGTCGAATTCGAGCGCTCGATCAAACAGACACATAAACGTCTCAAACTGAGTTTGTGGCGCTGGCTCGGTATACGCCCGGTCAATCTCATCACCATGCCGATTATCTACGCGATGATTGTGCCGCTGATCGCCATCGATATTCTGGTCAGCTTCTATCAGTACAGCTGCTTTCCAATCTACCGTATTAAATTAGTCAAACGCCGTGATTACATTGTGTTCGACCGTCACCAGATGCGCTATCTCAACATCTTCGAGCGCTGGCACTGCGTTTACTGCGCCTATGCTAATGGTGTCGTGGCCTATATCCGCGAGATTCTGGCTCGCACCGAGCAATACTTCTGCCCGATTAAACATGCCCGCAAAGTGCTGGGTACCCACGAGCGTTACCAGTATTTTCTGGAATACGCTGATGCCGACAGTTACCACCAGCAGCTACAGCAATATCGGGATCGGCTAGCCAGTGAAGAATAATATTCAGCGTGGCTGAATTGCGGAAGGATGCTGGACAATCATAAAGTGCTGATTGCCCTGCCGGCGCAACCAGCCACGCACTTCCAGCCGCTGGTCGAGATATTGGCTGAGTGGGGGAAAACGGTCTTGCAGTGACTTGGCAATCTTGATAACAAAGTGTTCTGACACTATCAGGTTGATATATTTGCGGCTTTCGCCAATGCGCCTCGGTGTCACCTGCCAGCGCTGCCAGCCCCGATAATCATTGCCGAGTGAGAGATCTTTCAGTGGTTTGGGCTGAAACTCAGGTCTTTGCCAGATCCCTGTAGCGGCTGTTTCCGCCTGCTGCTGGGCTGCAATCAGTGTTTTGCTGTAGCGCAGATTGGGCGGCGTCAGCGTCAGCATCGCCAGCCCCTGTTCCAGTAAACTCGCGTTCAGATACTCTCCCGATGGCAGAAACACATGGGCCAGGCGTCTGTCGTATTTATCACGCTGCTCGGCATCATATTCCAGCCAGATTTCTGCCTGGCCCAGCTTTTTACGCAGCCAGTCACGTGCAGCTTCACCACCGGCTTCGGCGCGGGTATAGTGACTCTCAACTTCCGGGGTATTGATGCCGATTAACCGGACTTTTTCACCGTTTTTCAGCACCAGCGTGTCACCGTCGATCACATGTCTGACGCTGAACTTGTAGCGATACGTTGCGGCATTGACTTGAATCTGTTCAGCGCCAGCGGATGGCTGATCGCTGAAGCTCGCATGGCCAGACTGATCTTCGCTGCGGTAAATATCTGCCTGCAGGCTCATCGCCAGCAGCAGCAAGACCATGGCTATCCCTGAGCGCATTGTGTCTCTCCCTGATTTGTGATTAGCTTAAGTCCAGCAGCGTATCAAGACTTTGCTGCTGCGCCGTCACCTGCCCGCGGCAATCCTCCACCAGTTGCTTGAGCATGATCGCCACCGCATCAAAGCTGTCGCTGTGTTCACTGGCATGCGCCGCTTCGACCGCGCAGCAGATCGCCAGATACTCGCCTTTTTTGACCGCTTGCGGCATGTCTGAGAGCGCCATCAGCAGTTGCTTGATTAACAGCCGCGCCTGAGTCCAGTTATCAGCTTGCCTCAGCCTTGCGAGCAAAGTTTGCGCTTGCTGTAAATCCTGATTAATGGTCTGACCCAGCTCCTGAATCCCCTGGGTCAGCACCCGGAAAGCATCACCTTCGCTGCCGGCTCGGGCCGCAGCACTCACGGCGTTGGACGACAGTAGATGCATCTGTCGCAGCAAAGGCTGCATTGCCGCCAGTTGCTGTGCCAGTGATTCAAGCGGTGATTTAAGTTGCTCAAGTCTGCGGTTATCAAGCTGGCCGGTCATCAATCGGCCCAGAACAGATAATGCAGGACCACACTGGCGAAGATCACCAGTCCCACCCAGTTATTATTGAGAAAGGCCTGCAGGCAGGCCCTGGGCTCACGAGTACGACTGAGAAACTGCTGATAGATGAACAGACTGGCTACGATCCCCAGCCCCAGGTAATACACCGCGCTCAATTCAAGTTGCCGTCCAATCAATAGCATCACCAGCAGATAAGCTACCTGCAGAATGCCCTGAATCACCCTGTCATCATCGCCGAACAGAATTGCCGTGGATTTGACCCCGATTTTCAGATCGTCCTCCCGATCAGCCATCGCATAAAAAGTGTCATACACCGTGGTCCAGATAATATTGGCCATAAACAGCAGCCAGGCAATAATCGGCAGGCTACCGGTCTGGGCAGTAAAAGCCATCGGGATCGCCCAGCCGAAGGCCATGCCCAGATAAATCTGCGGCAGGTAGGTGTAGCGTTTCATAAAGGGATAAGTCGCGGCAAGAAAAACCGCCACCAGCGACAGCAAGATGGTCATCGTATTCAGCAGCAGCACCAGCCCGAAGGCAGTCAGCGCCAGCAGCACAAACACCTTCACTGCGTCACGCGCCTGTAATTCGCCGGTGGCCAGCGGTCTGCCTTCAGTGCGCCAGACATCACCATCGACCTCGCGATCGGCAAAATCATTAATGGCACAGCCGGCACTGCGCATGATGATGACGCCCAGAATAAACACGATTAAGACCGTTAAATCCGGCACACCTTCTGCGGCAATCCACAAAGCGGTGAGTGTCGGCCACATCAGGAGCAGAATGCCAATCGGCCGGTCGAGTCGCATCAGGCGCAGATAGGGCTGTAAAACGCTGAGCTTTGATCTCACTCACTCACTCCATTTATCAGACGGCAAAAATATCTCATTCACCAGCAAACCCTTATCTTCGAGATAAAAACAGGAACGCCGCGCCCATAACTGTTCAGGTGCTTGCTCTAAATGGCGGCTAGCCATTTTAAACAGGCTGTCCTGCGGTTGCAGGCAGGTCACTTCGATCTCGCCGCGTTGCAGCGAGGGATCATTAAATAGCATCTGTCCCAGCGAGCGGTTACCCAGGCTTTCAAAGCGGGCCTGCATCGCCTCATAAGTACGCTTGGGCACCATCGTGCGGGCATAGACTTCCGCTTTTTCCCCATCCATTAAATGCACTTCACGGCTGTACATCAATTGGCTCAGCGGCTGGTTCAGCAACAGGGATTCATCGGCAAGCGGTCGCTGCCAGCCACTATGCAGTAATCTGACTGAAAACTCCTGCTCACAGGCCTCGGTTAATTGCCGGGTCAGCGAGCCAGTGCCGGTCAGCCAGTCGCGTAATCTTAGCGGCAGAGATTGAGTCAGTGGTGGCTGCCAGTGGCTACGAAAATTCATTAATGGTCCATTCATCACACATTGCCGAAATCGAGTTTGTGGGCGAACCAGCGATTGACCAGCGCATCCGCCTGCTGCGGTGTTTCCTTGAGTATCGCTCTGGCTGCACGATCCATCACTGCCAGCAGTTCCTGATCCTCAATCAGATCGGCGACCCGGAATTGCGGCAGACCGGTCTGTCGGGTCCCCAGCACTTCGCCGGGACCGCGAATTTCAAGATCACGCTGGGCTATCACAAAGCCGTCATTAGTTTCGCGCAGACATTTCAATCTGGCCTGACCATTTTCGGATAAAGGCGGATGGTACATCAATACGCAATGACTCTCGATCTGACCACGCCCCACCCTGCCCCGCAGCTGATGCAATTGCGCCAGGCCCAGCCGCTCGGCATTTTCAATCACCATCAGACTGGCATTGGGCACATCGACGCCGACTTCAATCACGGTGGTTGCCACCAGCATATCGAGTTCACCGGCCTTAAAGGCATTCATCACCGTGTCTTTATCCGCCGTTTTCATGCGGCCGTGGACCAGGCCAATCTTAATATCGGGCAGGCTGCCCTGCAGAATCGTCGCCGTGTCTTCAGCAGCCTGACATTGCAGGTGTTCGGATTCTTCAATCAGGGTGCAGACCCAGTAAACCTGGCGCTGCTGCTGGCAGGCCGCATGCACGCGGTCAATCACATCCTGGCGCCGGTTATCCGGCACCACTACCGTAGTGACCGGGGTTCGACCCGGCGGCATTTCATCGATGATTGAGACATTGAGATCGGCATAAGCGGTCATGGCCAGCGTGCGCGGAATCGGGGTTGCCGTCATCACCAGCTGATGCGGCATCGAATTCACATCCCGGCCCTTGTCTCTCAGCGCCAGACGCTGATGCACACCGAAGCGGTGCTGCTCGTCGATAATGACCAGACCGAGATTATTGAACACAACTTCATCCTGAAACAGCGCATGCGTGCCGACCGCGACTTTGATTTCACCTGCCTGCAGCTCAGCCAGCACCTGCTTGCGCTCGGATGCAGTCTGTTTACCGGCACACCAACCCACCTGAATACCCAGTGGTGTCAGCCAGTTGGCAAAAGTGCGGTAATGCTGTTCGGCCAGCAATTCTGTCGGTGCCATCATCACCGCCTGACAACCGGCAGACACCGCTTCAATCGCGGCTAGCGCCGCGACCACCGTCTTACCGGAGCCGACATCGCCCTGCACCAGTCGCTGCATCGGATGTGGCTCGGCAATTTCCTGCAGGATCTCATCAACCACCCGCTGCTGTGCCGTGGTCAAAGGAAACGGTAAAGCGCTCAGGAGTTGCTGACGATACTGGCTGTCACCATTAAGAATCGGTGCCGTGTGGTGCTGGGTCTGAGCACGCAGTTTTTTCATGGTCAGCTGCTGTGCCAGCAACTCCTCGTAAGCCAGCCGTTTCTGTGCCGGATGTTTACGTTCCAGTAATTGTTCGACAGCTGCATCAGGCGGCGGCTGATGCACGTATTTAAGCGCGTCGACCAGCGAATATTCGGCGGCCTGATGCAGTCTGGATGAAGCGGTCAGCAATTCCGGCATCGAATCCTGATCCAGAATCGCCAGTGCCTGCTTCATCAGTTTACGTAATGACAGCTGGTGCAGGCCTTCGGTAGTGGGATAAATCGGGGTCAGCTCATTATCGACCGGGACAATGCCCTCAGAAGCAATCAGCTGATATTCGGGATGCACCATCTCCAGCGAGGACGGACCATTGCGTACCTCGGCAAAACAGCGGATACGGCGGCCTTTGGCTAATTGCTCCTGCTGAGCTTTGGAAAAATGGAAGAAGCGCAGGACAATGGCGCCAGTGCCATCAAAGAGATGACATAACAGGGATCGGCGGCGGCCGAATTTAACCTGTGACAGCTGGATTGTGCCTTCTATGAGCACTTCCTGCCCGGGCCGGAGTGCACCCAGCGGCATCAACCGGGTCCGGTCCTGATACCGAAGCGGCAAATGAAACAACAGATCCTGGACCTGCTGTATGCCGATTTTGTTCAGGCGTTCGGCGACTTTGCCGCCGACGCCTTTAAGCGAAGTTACCGGTTGTGATAACAACTCACCCGCCACCACAGCCGTCGACGCCATCATTGATTGTTTTACGCGCCCAGGTGCAGCACCGCGTCCATTTCAACCGGCACATCCTTGGGCAGGGAAGCCACACCAATCGCAGCACGCGCCGGGTAAGGCTGTTCGAAATATTCGGTCATAATCTCGTTGACCGTGCCGAAATGGCTCAGATCAGTCAGGAAAATATTGAGTTTGACCACATCCTGCAGGCTGCCACCGGCGGCTTTGGCCACGGCAGAGAGATTATCGAACACGCGACGTACCTGGGCAGAGAAGTCACCATCCAGTACCGTCATGGTTTCCGGTACCAGCGGGATCTGGCCGGACAGATAAACAATATCGCCGACTTTGACTGCCTGAGAGTACGGGCCGATAGCTTCAGGGGCATCGGCGGTATGAATGATTTCGCGTGTCATTGAGTTCTCCATTGAAGGCCGCTGTTGCGGCGTCATTGATTAATACGGGAAATTCGTTCCACCATATCGAGCAGTCGCAGACGGCGGATAACGCGCGCCAGATGCTGGCGGCTCTGCACTTCGATGGTGAGTCTGAGATCGGAATAGCCTCCGTCACGCTCATCAACCACCACATTGTCGATATTGGAGTCCGCCTCCGAGACCACGGCAGCGACCGTAGCCAGCACGCCGCGCTGGTTCTTGACGTGCACCATGATATCAACCGGGAATTCGCGGTCGACATCCGGTGCCCAGGTCACATCCAGCCACTTCTCGTTCTGCACGCGAAGGTGCGAGGTATTCTTACAACTGCGCTGGTGGATAATAATGCCGCGGCCGGTACTGACATAACCGTGAATCGGGTCGCCCGGAATCGGATGACAGCAGCGGGCGAAGCTCACCACCATGCCCTCGGTACCGGCGATCATCAAAGCCTGCGGTTCTTTGTTCGGGGTCGATTCAATGACCAGTTTCTGCGCAATCAGCAGCGCGGAATGATTACCGAGACCGATATCTTCCAGCAGATCGTCAAACTGCTTGAGTTCAAATTCATGGACCAAATCATTAAAGCGCTCGACCGGAATCTCATCCAGATGGGTCGAAAACGCTGTCAGATGTTTATTGAGCAGACGTCGGCCCAGCATGATGGCTTCTTCGGTCTGCAGGTGACGCAGATAGTGACGGATGCTGGTACGGGCCTTGGCGGTGACGACAAAGTTGAGCCAGGCCGGATTCGGATGTGAATTGGGCGAAGTAATGATTTCGACCGATTCTCCGGTTTCCAGCTGGGTGCTGAGTGGCACCAGATGACGGCCGACACGGGCAGCCACACAGTTATTACCGACATCGGTATGCACGGCATAGGCAAAATCCACGGCGGTCGCTCCCCGTGGCAGGGTCAGAATTTCCCCTTTCGGCGTGGACACGTAAATTTCGTCCGGAAACAGGTCAATGCGCAGGTTTTCCAGGAACTCCATCGAGTCTCCGGAGCCTTTCTGCATTTCCAGAATGCCCTGCAGCCACTGTCTTGCCTTGCGGTGGGCCAGATTATCACCGCCGGACTCACCGGTTTTATACAGCCAGTGCGCCGCCACCCCGGCTTCCGCCATGTGGTCCATATCGCGGGAGCGAATCTGAACTTCTATCGGCACCCCGTAAGGGCCGAACAGGACGGTGTGCAATGACTGATAACCATTGGCCTTGGGAATAGCGATGTAGTCCTTGAACTTACCCTGCACCGGCTTGTAGAGGTTGTGCACCACGCCCAGCATCCGGTAACAGGCATCGACATCATCAACGATGATGCGGAAAGCGTAGACGTCCATTACTTCCGAAAACGACAGCTGCTTGCTGACCATTTTCTTGTAGAGGCTGTAGAGATTCTTCTCCCGCCCCTGAATATCGGCGCTGAGCCCTTCCTGTTCCATGCGGTTGAGAATCGAGGCCGTGATCTGGCTGACAATTTCCTTGCGGTTACCGCGCGCCTTGCGCACCGCATCCTGCAACACACGATAGCGAATCGGATACAGCACGTGAAAACCCAGATCTTCCAGTTCGCAGCGCATCAGGTTCATACCCAGGCGCTGGGCAATCGGGGCATAGATATCCAGGGTTTCATGGGCAATGCGGCGGCGTTTTTCCGGACGCAGATGACCCAGCGTGCGCATATTGTGAAGGCGGTCGGCCAGCTTGACGATAATGACGCGAATATCGCGTGACATCGCCAGCAGCATTTTGCGCAGGTTTTCCGCCTGCGCATGTTTGGTGGTTTCAAAAGCGGCCTTGGCGAGCTTGGTCACGCCTTCCACCAGCTCAGCCACTTCTTCACCGAATTCGGCCGCGAGATCATCGCGGCTCAGCGCCGTATCTTCAATCACATCGTGCAGCAAACCCGCCATGATGCATTCGTAATCCATATGCATCATCGCCAGCACGTGCGCTACTGCCAGCGGATGGGTGATGTAACGCTCGCCGCTGCGGCGGGTCTGGCCTTCATGGGCATTATCAGCAAAGTGATAGGCACGACGAATTGAATCAACATGTCTCGCATCCAGATAATTGGAAGTCGCGAAACACAGATCGTCAATCGTGAGTTTCGGCTCGGATTCCTGGATGAAATCCAGTTCGGAGGCGACTGAAGGCTTGGCGCTCACAGCTTATTCTTGGCTTTGCAGCTCTTCGTCAGCAACGATGCTTTCTTCAGCATGTTCGCGGGCGCTGGTTTTGGTCAGGATGTCCGGACCGACCAGGCCTTGGGCGATTTCACGCAGTGCCAGTACGGTGGGCTTGTCGTTATCGAGTTCGACCATGGGGTCATCGCCCAGAGCGATTTCGCGCGCACGCTTGGCGGCAACCAGAACCAGCTGGAAACGGTTCTCAACGTTTTCTAAACAATCTTCTACAGTGGTGCGAGCCATTTTATTTTTCCCGTGAGTTAAAAGAGGTAATTCTACGTAATATCAGCGTTTTAAGCTAGGTGAAACGCGTTTCTGCTGCGGGCAGAAATCTCGGTGTCAGCCTAGCAATTCGCTGATGAGCCCTGCCTGCTTCTGCTTCTGCAGAGCCAGCGTATGTCGTTTGGCCATGATGATAGCTGTCAGACTGTTCAGTGCCTCGGTGAAATCGTCATTGACGATGAGATAATCAAATTCTACGTAATGGGAGATTTCATTTTCAGCATCCCGCATCCGCCGCGCGATAATCTCTTCATTATCCTGACCACGGTTGCGCAGACGTTGTTCCAGCGTCGTTTTCGACGGTGGCAGGATAAAAATACCGGTGGCGTCAGGCAGATTATTTCGGACCTGCTGGGCACCCTGCCAGTCAATTTCCAGGATCACATCCAGTCCCTGCGCCAGCATTTCCTGCACCGCAACTGAGGAAGTGCCGTAACTGTTATCAAACACCGTGGCAGACTCGAGAAAATCGCCTTTATCGCGCATCTCCGCAAAGCTCGCCTGGCTGACAAAGTGATAATCCCGACCATCAACCTCGCCGTCGCGTGGCGGCCGTGTCGTGTGGGAAACGGACAAGCGAATATCATCGTGGCGCGCGACCAGCGCATTCACCAGACTGGTTTTTCCTGCGCCTGAAGGGGCGGCGACGATAAATAAACTTCCTATCATGCAAGTAAACCTTGGTCTTAATTCCAGAACCGACCCGAGCCGGTGCAACCCAAACCGTCATTATACCGATGAGAAATCATTGTGCGGCGAATTCCTCATAACAACGACTTTGCAGCACGGATTAAGCCAAAGCTTGATTCACTTGGGATACTTCTTATTGACGGTTTGCTAATTTAGCGTTCCATGACAGTGGAGAAGTCAATGAGCCCCGATACTTCACAGCTCAGCCGAGATCATTTGCTGGCCATGTTCAGGCTGCAAACTGATATCGCCAGGCTGGGCCTGAATATCAGTCACATTCTTGATATGGTCACAGAACGCAGCATGGCGCTGACCGGCGCTGACGGCAGCGTCATAGAGCTGAATGACAATCAGCACATGGTCTATCGTGCCGCCACCGGTATTGCCAGTAGCCAGCTCGGCCTCAGAATTCCGGTCCAGGGCAGTCTGTCCGGGCTATGCAATGAGACCGGCAATACACTGCGTTGTGATGATGTCAGCACCGATCCGCGTGTCGATCGCGCCGCCTGTGAACGCATCAATCTCGGCGCCATGCTGGTGGTTCCTCTACGCCATGGTGAGCACTCTATTGGCGTGCTGAAAGTCTTGTCAAAAAAACGCAAGGCCTTCAGCGAAGCCGACGAAGTGATGCTGACAATGTTGTCGGACATGGTGGCTTCCGCCATGTTTTACGCCACCGAATACAATTTTGAAGAACTGTTCCATCGCGCCACCCATGACCAGATGACCGGCCTCGCCAACCGTGCCCTGTTTCTGGATCATATGCACAGTTCGCTGGCACAGGCCCGACGCCATCAATCACTGGTCGGCATATTGATGATTGATATGAACGACCTGAAGCAGATCAATGACAATTTCGGCCATCTGAGTGGCGACGCCGCGATTTGTGAATTTGCCAGAAGACTCGAACAGAAAAGCCGGGCGAGTGATACCGTTGCCCGCTTCGGTGGCGATGAGTTCGGTATGATTCTCGCCCCCATCACCCTGAGGGAAGATATTGTTCTCAAAGCCAGACGGCTGGAACGTCAGCTTCAACAGGCCTTCCACCATAATGACGATGTGCTGCCGCTCAGTGCCAGTATCGGCGGCGCGGTTTATCCTCATGATGGGAGGAATCTGGAAACCCTGCTGGAAAAAGCTGATCGTGAAATGTATGCCCGCAAGCGGGCACTGAAAAAAAGTCGCTAAGTTATTCGATATTCTGAATCTGTTCGCGCATCTGTTCTATCAGGACTTTCAGATCCACGGAAAAACGCGTGGTATCGGTATCAATCGATTTTGAACCGAGCGTATTGGCTTCCCGGTTCAGCTCCTGCATCAAAAAGTCGAGCCGGCGACCGATAGGCTCGTTCCGCTGAAGGACAGATTCAACCTCGCGGACATGGTTCTGCAAACGGTCCAGTTCTTCGGCGACATCGCTTTTCTGGGCCAGCAAAACCATTTCCTGCTCGAGTCTTTCCGGCTCCAGATTGATCGCAAGATCCTGCACTCTTTCCTGAAGTTTCTGCCGGTGATTTTGCAGAATTTCCGGCATCCGCTCCCGAACCTGCTCGGCAATATGGTGGATCTGCTGACAACGCTGTTCAATCATAACCTGCAGAGCGGCGCCTTCACGTTCGCGGGTATCGACCAGATCAATCAAGGCTTGTTGCAGTGAGGCCATCACCCGTTCGCTGAGCGCTTCCTGATCCAGGCTGGGCGTTTCAATAACGCCCGGCCACTGCATTACCTTCATCAGGTCCAGCGGCGCGGCATTGTCACTGAGTAAGGCCAGTTGCTGATAACGGCTGATAACCCGCTTCGCCAGCGCTTCATTGATTTCCAGACTCTCCTGTTGCCGTTCCGGTGACTTGTAACGCAGCGCCACTTCAACCTTACCGCGCCCGAGTGTATCGCTGATAAATTTGCGCATCGCCATTTCCAGCGGCCGGAAGCTGTCTTCCAGACGAAATCCCACTTCCAGATAACGGTGATTGACCGAGCGGATTTCCCAGCTCAGAGTACCCAGATCAGTTTGCTCCTCATAGCGGGCAAAGGCGGTCATGCTTCGTGTCACAGATAAATTCCAGCGTCAGAGAAAACCCTGATCTTACCCAAATCGCTCTGCGACCGACAGTCACGATCGGTATAATGAGCCAAATTTGATTGGGAGAAATATCGGTTATGCGTCCAAGTGGTCGTCAAACGAATGAGTTAAGACAAATCAACATCACCCGCAACTACACCAAACATGCTGAAGGCTCGGTGCTGGTCGAATTCGGTGACACCAAGGTGCTGTGTACCGCCTCTGTTGAAGAGCGTATTCCCCCTTTCCTGCGTGGCACCGGCGAGGGCTGGGTCACCGCTGAGTACGGCATGCTGCCGCGCTCCACCGGTTCACGCATGCAGCGTGAAGCGGCCCGCGGCAAACAGGGTGGCCGCACCATGGAAATTCAGCGTCTGATCGGCCGTTCCCTGCGCGCGGCGATTGACCTGAAATCACTGGGAGAGCGCACCATCACCATCGACTGCGATGTGATCCAGGCCGACGGCGGTACCCGCACTGCCTCTATTACCGGCGCTTATGTCGCGCTGCAGGATGCGATTAATTATCTGCTTAAAAACCGCAAAATCAAATCCAGCCCGCTTTACGGTCAGGTGGCCTCGATTTCCGTCGGTATCTTCCAGGGCACGCCGGTGCTGGATCTGGACTACGCCGAAGACTCTTCTGCCGAAACCGATATGAATGTAGTCATGAACGAGGCCGGGGCGTATATTGAGTTACAGGGCACTGCTGAAGGTCATGCCTTCCGGGCTGATGAGCTCCAATCCATGCTGGACCTCGCCAAAAAAGGGATTGAAGAACTGATGGAAAAACAACGGGAAGCTTTGGCGGCATCATGAGCCAAATCGTACTGGCCACAGGAAACCAGGGTAAGCTGCGTGAATTCACGCAGCTGCTGGCACCGCTCAATATTGATGTTGTCACACAATCTGAACTGGGCGTCACCGAAGTGGCTGAAACCGGCCTCAGTTTTGTTGAGAATGCGATCCTCAAGGCCCGTAATGCCTGTGCCCAGACCGGAGTGCCGGCGATTGCTGATGATTCCGGTCTGGAAGTCGATGCCCTGCTCGGTGCGCCCGGCATTTACTCCTCCCGTTATGCCGGAGAGAACGCCAGTGATGCTGACAATATCGAGGCCCTGCTGACAGCCCTGCAGGATGTGCCCGAAACAGAACGTCAGGCCCGTTTCCAGTGTGTACTGGTATTTATGCGCCATGCGGATGATCCGACACCGCTGATCTGTCAGGGTACCTGGCATGGTCAGATTCTGAATGCACCTGCCGGGGACGGGGGGTTTGGTTATGACCCGGTGTTTTTTGTTGCTGAAACCGATTGCAGTGCGGCTGAACTCAGTGCCCAGCAGAAACATGCAGTCAGCCATCGCGGTCAGGCGATGCGCCGTTTTATCGAGGAGTTTCAGTATGCGAGGCACCTGCCCTGAGGCACTCCTTTCTTGAAACTCAGTTTGCCTTTGTTGTTGCTGTTTTTTCTGCCCGGTTTGTTTCTGAGCGGCTGCAGTCTGTCTCCCTACAGCGAACGGGCGATTAAGCCCATCTGGCTGCAACAGAATGTGCATGAAAGCTGGCAGCAGTCGCATCGTTATTTTATCGGTTTCCCTGAGCCGAGCGCTTTTTCAGTCTGCCATGATTTGAGCTGTCACAGTGTCAGTAATACCTATTTTTCCGCCGCTGAATGGCAGCAAATTCAAAGCCTGTTCAGGGCTGATACAGACTCCGCGCACGAGGAGCGTAAGCAGATTCAGCAGGCTGTGGCGCTGATGGAGACACTGGTCGGTGATAAAATCGGCACCCGTAATGACCTGGCACAGAATGCCTTGCGTGGCAGCCGCATCGGCCAGCTCGACTGTATCGATGAAGCCACCAACACCTCGGTGTATTTACGCATGATGGAAACTCAGGGTTTACTGCAATGGCATCGTGCAGCGCCGCGAACATCCCGCGGTATTTTTATCGGCCGGGCACCGCATAACACAGCAACGATTGTCGAACTGAGTACCGGTAACCGCTTCGCCGTTGATGCCTGGTATTTTGATAACGGCGAGCCACCTGCCATCGTGCCGCTGTCAAGCTGGAAACAAGGCTGGCAACCCGGAACTGTTGAGAACTGATGTTTAATTTTACTGCCCTGCCCCCTTTAAGCCTCTACATTCATGTGCCCTGGTGTGTACGAAAATGTCCTTACTGTGATTTCAACTCGCATAAAAGCCCGCAGGAGATTCCGGAACAGGCTTATATCGATGCGCTGATCCGCGATCTGGAACAGGAGGTCCCCCTGGTCTGGGGCCGCAGTGTGCAAAGCATTTTTATCGGCGGCGGCACGCCCAGCCTGCTGTCGGCAGAGGCCTATGACCGTCTGTTTTCCGCCATCCGCGCTCTGCTGCCGCTGCAGCATAATGCTGAAATCACGCTGGAGGCCAATCCGGGCACAGTGGAGGCCGGTCGTTTCGAAAACTATCGTGCTGTCGGTATTAACCGTCTTTCCATTGGCATTCAGAGTTTTGATAATGAGGCACTGAAAGCGCTAGGCCGGATTCATGACAGCAGGCAGGCTATCGCTGCGGTGGAAACGGCACGTCAGGCCGGTTTTGATAATTTCAATCTGGATCTGATGTTCGGCCTGCCGGGGCAGGATGAAAACAAAGCCCGCCATGATGTCGAGACGGCAATTGCCCTGAATCCGGCCCATATCTCTTATTACCAGCTGACAATCGAACCCAATACCCTGTTTTACAGCCAGCCGCCCGCATTGCCCGATGATGATCCGGTTTATGACTGGCAACTGGCTAACCAGACAAGATTAGCTGAGGCCGGTTATCTGCAATATGAAACCTCGGCCTATGCCCGTAAAGGCAAACAATGCCGGCATAATCTCAATTACTGGCAGTTCGGTGATTACCTCGGCATCGGTGCCGGTGCCCATGGCAAAATCAGCAGCGCCTCACCGCAGCAGATTGTGCGCCGGGTCAAGCAGAAACAACCGCAGGCCTATATGGATACTGCCGGCAAAGATAATTGCCTGCTGGAAAGGACTCTGGTCGATGAACAGGAAGTCGGTTTTGAGTTTATGCTTAATGCGATGCGCCTGCTCGATGGCGTGCCCACGCCCTTATTCCAGCAGCACACCGGTGTGCCGATATCACAGATTAAAAAACCACTGGCGGAAGCGGAAAAACTGGGCCTGATAGAGCACGATATTCATCGTCTGCGCCCCACAGAGAAAGGTCAGCGTTATCTCAACACGCTGATTGAGCAATTCCTGACCCCGTAGTATTCTGTTATCACTCATTCTAGGAGCATATCGATGCGGACCATCAGCTTAATGCTTGCAGCCTTTATTCTGAGCCTGACAGCGGTGCAGGCAGAAGTGATTTCCATTGCCGATCCGCGCTATGACGTGCCAAACAGCGACACCGGTGTGATGCGCCCGACCCAGGGCATGAATATGACCCAGGTTGAACAGAAATACGGCGCGCCTCAAACCAAGCTGCCAGCTGTCGGTGAACCACCCATCAGCCGCTGGATTTACAGTGAATTCGAAGTTTTTTTTGAATACGATAAGGTGATTCACTCGGTCGTTAAACGCGCCGAGCAGCCCTAAATTAGCAGTGCTCATTCGGTCCGTTAACGTTTCTCTGCCGAAACAGATTCAGTATAAAAACAAAACGGTCTCTACCGGTATCTTCAAGCAAGCGGTTTCAGGCCGCGTCATTGTTAAGGCCTTCAATCTGGAGGGTGACAAGCAGGTCGACCTCGTCAATCACGGTGGTGAGCACAAAGCCGTTTACGGCTTCGCTGCAGAACACTACTCATACTGGCAAGCTAAGCTCGGTCTAGTCTCATTGCCTTTCGGCAAATTCGGTGAAAACCTCACAATAGAAGGACTCGACGAAGCGACATTGTGTATTGGTGACCGGCTCAAGGTCGGCCGGACGCTGCTGGAAATATCGCAACCACGAGTACCCTGTTTCAAACTGGGCATCGCCTTTAAGCGAGACGATATGCCAAGATTGTTTGTAGAGCATGCCGCGACCGGTATTTATTTCAGAGTAATTGAGGCCGGCTCGGTCGCCGCTGGCGATACTGTCACCGTGGTTGAACCGCATCCGGCGAAATTGACTGTGCAGCGTGTATTCCGCGCCTATTTCGATAAAAGTCTGCCCGACAACGAAAAAACGCCTGTTATCAAACAGGCGCTTACAATCGATGCATTGTCTCAGGAATGGCGCGAGAAACTGGAAAAACGGTTGACTCAGTCCTGAGTAGGGGCCGGCTCGATACCCAGAAAACGACGTAAAGCCCAGCCCGGCAGTGTACCGACCCGGGCATGGTGTAATGAGTCTGATTCAATCACGATCAGTATCAGTACCGTTACCAGCGTCGGCAACAGCCCTAGGCCACCAATCATGCCGTACACCGCTTCGCGCATCATGCCAAGGTAGGTTTTGCCCATCCAGCCCAGCGCTGATACCGTGACCAGAAGCAAGAGTACATAGAAGAATATCTTGCTCCAACGCCTGGCTATCTGCCAGTGCGCCCAGACAAACTCACTGTCTTCACGGTGAATATGGCCCGAACGATACCATGTATAAGCAAGCGCCGAAAACGAAAGCAAAGGCACCAGCACCATGTACTTGAAGTAAGCCGGACCAAAGGTCGAGATAGCGGTAAAAATCAGAATATGATTACCGATGAGATTACTCAGAAAAATATCATGCGGCCGCTTGGCCAGCAGTCTCTCTCTCTCGCTAGGGTCCGGTAAATTAGCCATGAATCTACTGTGCCATATTTTGAATGATGGCGTCACGTACCGATTCAAGATTCGCATCCACAGTCACCACAGCCGAGGTGCTCTGTTTGATAGCGGTATCCGGATCTTTCAGACCATGACCGGTCAGGGTGCAGACAATGGTGCTGCCTTCCGGAATCTTGCCGTTTTTAACATCACGCAGAGCACCCGCCAGTGACGTCGCTGAAGCCGGTTCGCAGAACACGCCTTCTTTTTCCGCCAACAGTTTCTGCGCCGCCAGTATCTCTTCGTCACTGCACTCGTCGAACCAGCCGCCGGACTCTTCTTTAACCTGCCAGGCTTTATCCCAGCTTTGCGGGTGGCCGATACGAATGGCAGTCGCCACAGTTTCCGGATCGTCGACCATATGGCCACGCATAAACGGCGCGCTGCCGGCAGCCTGATAACCGATCATTTTCGGACGGTTGCCGACAATGGCACCGCCGGCGTATTTGCACTTACCATCACAGTAAGCACAGGCATCAGTGACATGATCGCCGGAATCGCAGGAATATTCGCAGTAACCAATCCAGTGGGCGGTGATATTACCGGCGTTACCGACTGGCAGGCAGTGGTAATCCGGCGCCCGGCCCAGCTCTTCAACGATTTCGAAAGCTGCGGTTTTCTGACCCTGCAGACGATAGGGGTTGATGGAATTCACAATGGTGACCGGCGCATGGTCGGCGACTTCTTTCACCAGACGCATGCCTTCATCAAAGTTGCCTTTGATCTGAATCACGGTGGCACCATGCATCATTGCCTGCGCCAGTTTGCCCTGGGCGATTTTGCCGTCAGGAATCAAGACGAATGCCGCAATACCGGCACGCGCCGCATAAGCGGCTGCAGCGGCTGAGGTATTACCAGTGGAGGCACAGATAATCGCCTTGCTGCCTTCCTCGACGGCTTTGGTCACGGCCATGGTCATGCCACGGTCCTTGAAAGAGCCGGTCGGGTTCAGACCCTCGTATTTGACGTAGATATCGACATCCTTACCCAGCTCTTTGGCAATGTGGTTGAGCTTGATAAGTGGTGTGTTCCCCTCGCCCAGACTAATCAGGCGAGTGTCGTCATTGACCGGCAGCCGATCGCGATAGCGTTCAATCAGTCCAGTGTAACGGGGGCGAAATGACATAGTGTTTTCCTCTAAACTAAATTCGTCAGGCTGGCTTTATCAGCCGCCCAGAGATTCCATGCGGATGCGCATGATGGAATCAGGCACGGTGTCCAGTGCTTCAATCTGACTGATGGCGCGGTCCATATTTTTCTCGACCACGGCCTGCGTCAGCATAATGATGGGCACCATGCCTTCGTGTTCTTCCGGTTGTTTCTGCAGAATGGCTTCGATATTGATGCTTTCATCACTGAGAATACGGGTGATATCGGCCAGCACGCCCGGTTTATCCAGCGTGTTAATACGCAGATAGTAGGATGTGACCACCTCGGTCATTGGCAGAATCGGCGTATCTTTCAGGGCATCGGGCTGGAAAGCGAGATGCGGTACACGGTTTTCCGGGTCGGTAGTCAGGGCGCGGACGATATCGACGATATCAGCGACCACCGCTGAAGCAGTCGCATCCGAGCCGGCACCGGCTCCGTAATAAAGGGTCGGTCCGACCGCGTCACCTTTTACGACAACGGCATTCATCACCCCGTTCACATTAGCAATCAGACGGCGTTGCGGGATCAGGGTCGGATGTACGCGCAGTTCAACTCCGGAAGCGGTTTTCTTGGCAATGCCCAGGTGCTTGATGCGATAGCCAAGCTCAGCCGCATTCTGCACGTCTTCCTGGGAAATCTTGCTGATGCCTTCGGTATAGCATTTGTAATACTGCAGCGGGATACCAAAAGCGATGGAGGCCATGATGGTCAGCTTGTGAGCGGCATCGATACCTTCAATATCGAAAGTCGGGTCGGCTTCGGCATAACCCAGTGCCTGCGCTTCGGCCAGCACATCGGCAAAATCACGGCCTTTTTCACGCATTTCGGTGAGAATGAAGTTACCGGTGCCGTTGATAATACCGGCCAGCCATTCGATACGGTTACCGGCCAGGCCTTCACGCATCGCTTTGATAATCGGAATACCGCCGGCAACGGCCGCTTCAAAGGCGATTGTCACGCCTTTTTGCTGAGCCAGTTCAAACAGCTCATTACCGTGCATCGCAATCAGGGCTTTATTGGCGGTGACTACATGCTTACCGTTTTCAATCGCCTTGACCACCAGGTCTTTGGCAATACCGGTGCCGCCGATGAGTTCAACCACGATCTGTATATCGGGATCGTTAATCACCTCAAAGGCATCATCCGTCAGGTTGATGTTTGAAGTATCACAACTCTTGGGTTTATCCAGATCGCGATCAGCGACGCGATATATCTCAATATCACGACCGGCGCGACGGCTGATTTCTCTTGAGTTGCGGGTCAGTACATTGACGGTACCGCTACCGACTGTACCCAGACCCAGGATTCCGATTTTTACTGATTGCACACAGCCCCCTAAGCTTTTCTCATCATGTCACGGATCCCGCGGATCGCCTGACGCGTACGATGTTCATTTTCAATCAAGCCGAAGCGAACATATTCATCGCCGTATTCACCGAAACCGATACCGGGTGAAACCGCGACTTTGGCTTCCTTGAGTAATTTTTTACTGAATTCCAGCGAGCCCATCTCACGATAACGTTCCGGAATACGGGCCCAGACAAACATGGTGGCCTTGGGTTTCTCCACCTGCCAGCCAATCGCATTCAAACCATCACAGAGCACATCACGGCGGCTCTTATAAGTCGCCACGATTTCATCGACGCAGTCCTGCGGTCCGTCCAGCGCGGTAATCGCCGCTACCTGAATCGGCGTGAACATGCCGTAGTCGAGATAGGACTTCATGCGTGCCAGTGCCGCGATCAAAGTCGGATTACCGGACATGAAACCGACGCGCCAGCCGGGCATATTATAGGTCTTGGACAGGGTATAGAACTCGACCGCCACTTCCTTCGCACCGGGCACCTGCAGAATAGACGGCGCTTTGTAACCATCGAAACATATCTCACCGTATGCGAGATCATGCACCACCCAGATCTGATGTTCCTTGGCAAAGGCAACGATACGTTCGAAGAAGTCCAGTTCCACACACTGCGTGGTCGGATTACCCGGGAAGTTCAGCACCAGCATTTTGGGCTTGGGCCAGGAATCCTTGACCGATTTTTCCAGTTCGGCAAAGAAATCGACATCGGGTGTTAACGGCACGTGACGGATATCGGCACCGGCGATGACAAACCCATAAGGATGGATAGGATAAGCCGGGTTCGGCACCATGACCGCATCACCGGGACCCATGGTAGCCAGCGCCAGATGTGCCAGACCTTCTTTGGAACCGATGGTGACGATACATTCACTGTCCGGATCCAGGTGGACGTCGAACTTGCGTTGATACCAGTCGCAGCAGGCTTTGCGCAGACGGGGAATACCCTTGGACACGGAATAACGATGGGTATCCGGTCGCTGGGCCGCCTCGACCAGCTTATCAACAATATGGGCCGGGGCCGGTTTATCCGGATTTCCCATGCCAAAGTCGATAATATCCTCACCACGCGCACGTGCTTTTGCTTTCAAATCATTTACAATGTTGAAAACATAGGGCGGGAGGCGTTTGATTCTCGGAAACTCGTCGTTCAACTGAATACCTGCGATTAGCTAAAACTGTCGGCAAACTAAGCAAAATAACTGAAATTCATCAACACTTCAAATTCATTTATCAGAAGCGAAACCCATGAGCGAACAAGACGTATTTTACAACACTATCCTGGAGGAAATGGACAGCGGCAAGCTTGTCCTGCCAACACTTCCCGAAGTCGCCCTGCAAGTTCGGGAAGTCGTCGATGACCCCGAGGCCACCGCCAAACAGCTGGCCGATATCATTACCACCGATGCCGCCCTGTCTGCGCGTCTGCTGAAAGTTGCCAACAGCCCCTTATACCGTGGTCGGGTCGCTATCGACAGCGTGCAGATGGCCGTGTCGCGTCTGGGTCTCTCCATGGTGCGAAATCTGGTCACCAGTCTGGTGATGGAACAAATGTTCCAGGCCACCAATAATCGTCTGGATAAGCGTCTTCGCGGCTTATGGGAACAAAGCACCAAAGTCGCGGCGGCGTCTCAGGTCATCGCCGCCAAACTGCCCGGCATCAGAACCGATGAAGCGATGCTGGCCGGTCTGATTCACGCGATTGGCATACTGCCCATTCTGATGAAAGCCGATGAAGACGGCGATCTTATCAGAGACAGTAGAAAACTGGATCAACTGATTGATAATCTCTATCCGCGTCTGGGTGCCACCATCCTTGAGAAATGGGAATTTCCGGGTAATCTGGTCACTGTCGCCCGTGAACACGCTAACCTGAACCGTAACAGCGGTGAAAACGGACCGGACCTGGTCGATGTGGTTCAGGTCGCCGTACTGCAGAGCTACAACGGCACCGATAAAGCCATTGATCCCTTAAAACTCAATGATGTTATTGCTTTCAAACAGGTCGGCGCCGACACCGGCTTCAGTGTGGAAGAGCTGGATGAAAACAGCGAGGAATATCGCGAGGCGTTGGCCCTGTTCAATATGGGCTGAGATCAGAACAGTCAATTACCCCGTCAAAACCCGGCTATTGCCGGGTTTTTTTACAGCTGTGTAAATCGCTTCGGTGCCTTGCTGCTTGCGATCAATTTACTGCGATGAACGAAATGCCGGTTTTGTTGACTATTTTATTAAAGGGTTGAATAAAGCTAGGAGTATTCAATGAGAATAGGCTACGCAAGAGAGAGTCGGCAAGGCCAGCCGCTGCAAATGCAACTCGATAAACTTAAAGACTGCGACACGGTGTTTAAAGAAAAAGCCGGTGGCGGCGATCAGCAAAAAACGCTGGATGCCTGTCTGGATGCCCTTCATAACGGTGATGTGCTGGTTGTAACCCGACTCGACCGCTTGGCTGACAACACCAGTAAACTGGCGCAAATAGCGGCAAGGCTGCAGAAACAGGGGATTGATTTAGTCGTTAGGGATCAGGCTATCGATACAAGTAAAGACGCCAATGATGCGGCGCTGAAAGTCATATCCGCGCTGGCCGATCTCAGACAGTCAGACGCCGGACCGCAATCAGCAACAGTGACCCCGATTCATAATGGTAAAGCTATGGCCAGCCATACCGGCGTGCAACTGTCTAAAGAGCAAATCGCTGAAATGCAGTACCGGATTGCCTGTGGTGAGGAAGTGTCTGAACTCTGTGATGAATACAACATCAGCATCCCGACTTTTTATCATCTCACCGACTAAGGAGAGCTGAGTGTGACAAGCTGGCTGGTTTTTTCAGTCTGCGCTGTGTAATTTATGCTGAAGATTTATCCAAATGGCTGTCACTGATTAAAATGCCGAATCTCTCTGTTATTGCTTCACCCCGGCGCTTTCTGCCTTTACTGTTGCTGGTGATGCTGCTCACAGGCTGTGGCAGCAGCCCGAAAATGCCCTCGCCCGCTTTCAAACCTGAATTAAAACCAGCCGCAGCGGATACTGAATCCACCCTGTCACGACTTTATCAGCAACATACAGACTGGCGCGGCACCCCCTACCGTCTCGGTGGCCAGAGCCGGAGCGGGATAGACTGCTCAGCCTTTGTGCAAATCACCTATCAGGATGTGTTCGGACTCCGTTTGCCGAGAACAACCTCTCAGCAGATCCGGGCGGGGCAGCCGATCAGCAAAACAGATTTACAGGCTGGCGATCTGGTGTTTTTCCGTAATGGCAATCATGTCGGAATCTATCTTGAAGACGACCATTTTCTGCACGCCTCCACCCGCCTCGGTGTCACCATCTCCAGCATGAATAATATTTACTGGTCACGAAAATACTGGCGCTCAATAAGGATCAAACCCTGATTAGTGCAGCTTTCACTGTGTCATTTGTGATACTGAATAGCTGGTCTCTGAAATGCTGACAGCCACTGAAACCGGCTCAGCGCTGTCAATATTGATAACCACCGGAATCAGTGGATACAGCGTGTTTTGATTGTTTTGCTGGAAAAACTTCTGATTTCTTAATACCAGCCTGTACACGCCTCGATGATCGTTCCCGCGAAGAAAACCTGCAAACGCTCCCTTTTGATTACTGACCTGACTGTCTACCAGCCGCCAGGTCGAGCGGGTCTCGCTAAAATGAAACAGCACCACCTGCATGCCTTTGATGGGTTCGCCTGTTTCGGCATCGCTCACCGTCAATTTTAGCTGGGGCTTAGCTTCAGTGGCCTGAAGTGGCGCTGTCACCAGCAGCGTAGCCAGCAACAGCAGCGTTTGTGGCCTCATCACTCTGAGCGGTATATCGTTTCATACTCAGGATTTTCCAGCCGCGGATCGTCGGCCTCCACGCACTGAAAGGTAACGTCGTAGCGATAGCGAACCTGATGCTGCTTGAAAATCTTGATTACCAGCAGGGATTTAGCCATTTCATTACAGTGATTTTCAGCCAGACCCAGTGCCGTGCCCTTGGCCGTGGTGTCATCCAGATCTGTAACGGTAATAGTATAGGTCTCACCGCCCAGAGTGCGGACACCGGAAGTTTTGACGCCACAGGCACTGATCGCAAACAGCGCCAGCAAGGTGGCAATAACAGCGATAGTTTTCATTCAAATTCCTCAGCTAAAAAACGCCATAAGGTCTGACAGACAATGATCATTATCATCGCATCTGCTGACTGCCACAATGGGCAGAAATTTACTGAAAGAAAATCACGGTGACGCCAATAGCGTAACTCAGCAGTACCAGCACCCCTTCAAAACCGATATTGCCCAGACCATGACGCTCACGACGCAGCAGGCCCAGTAACAAAATGCCGGTCAGCAGAATATTGAGCGCCATCCAGAACGCCAGCGTATCCGACACCGCCAGGTAGATCGAGCCCGGCCGGTAAGCCATATCCGACAACACCAGAAACAGCACATCAAAGGTATTGCCGCCAATAATATCGCCGAGCGCCAGCGCCAGCGCCCCGCGTCGCACAGCGGTAATCGCAATCACCAGTTCCGGTATGGACGTCACGACCGCGGTGAATATAGTCCCGAACAATGTCTGACTGAGACCGGTATGACGGGTGATCGCAATCCCGGTTTCGGCAATCAGCCAGCCGCTCACTGCCACCATCACTGCTAATAATAAAAATGGTATCCACAATCCCAGTCCCGCTGAAGCCATATTTGCAGACGGTGGCGAGGGCTGCTCTGCCCTGGTCTCACTGGTTTTCTTGGGAGACCACATAGGCGTGTTATGTGACTGGCGCAGTAAACGCAAACCAAACAGATAAGCCGCCAGAATCACAAAGGAAAGGATATCCACCGACCAGACCGTGATGCCAGGCCCAGCCATGGCCAGCATCGGCAGCGACAGCATCACCACCAGCAGCACGCCCTGCATCAGATTTTCTTCCGATGCCGCCGCATGCTCGAGGTTAGCGTTGCGATAGAGCATATCGGCAATCACCAGAAAGGTCGTCTGCGCTGCAATACCACCAATCGCGTTACCGAAGGCGAGTTCTACGGCCCCCTCCCAGGCGGACGTGACCGAGGTGATTGTGCCCGCCAGCGAAGTAATAATGCCGAGAAATACCGCACCGAGGATAGCCTGTCCCAGGCCGGTGATATGCGCCAGCTGCTCCGCCCGCTGCGTCAGCCAGACACCGCAGATACCCACAACGGCACCGGCAGCGAGGAAGATGACGAGATTAATGCCTAAACTGAGGTCGACAAACATGTGACTCCGGTTTGGGTTGGGATCTTGGTGTCTATCCTAGCGGGTGGGGTTGGGAGTTGTCATTGTTGTTGCGGTTTTGGTTTTTATCGACTCAGGTTTTTTCTTTAGTCAGGTGATTAGATCAAAGCTCCATCCCATATCATGGATTGATTTTCGCCTTGATGGCGAGTTCATTTTTTGCGTGGCCAAAAAACGAACCAAAAAAGGCCAGACCCATGCTTGCCCTGGGGGTCCCCCCCCCCTTTTGTGCTGACGAGTAGCGCAGGTTTATCTGGGTAAGGATTGAGCAGTGTCTGAGCGCAGCGAGTTTTGCTCAATCCCCAGATAAACTGAGCAACGCAGTGGAGCCGCAGGCCAGCACAATGGGGCGCCCTAGGGTTGTTAGGGAAATGGGCGCGCATTTCCCTGACTCGCCATCAAGGCGAAATAATTCAGTTAGTTAGAAACTGCCGTCTAACTGAAGGGAGTAAAAGCAGTGTCAGGAAAGCAATGAAAAGTACAATAAACATGCCCATCAACAGTGGCAGTGTCGACTGAGAAGACAACAACCTTTGAGCAGCGATACTAATACCTATCAATTGATAAATACCTGCCACTAAGCCCAACCACCATGACCAGCGATAATGTTTAATCAACCCAAAGCCAATGACTAATGCCATAACAAGCACTAACCATGTTTTTGGCAAGCTAAGGCTATATTTCAAAGTATATGAACTACCTGATATGAGGTAGTGAAAAAAAATGCCACCAAAAAAAGTGATGGCATAAAGAATGGCCAGAATTCCAGCAAGTTTGGCGTATCCATTTCGCATTATTTCATCCTTGGTAGTCGGTTGTGTCTTCATATAAGGCATCAACATCTTATCCGACGTTCAAACTCAATACTTACTCTGGTCTCATATGCGGGAAAAGAAGAACATCCCGAATCGAAGGCGAGTCGGTCAACAACATGACAAGACGGTCGATACCAATCCCCTCTCCCGCTGTCGGCGGCATACCGTACTCAAGAGCCCGGATGTAATCGGCATCAAAATGCATCGCTTCATCATCACCGGCATCTTTTTCAGCGACCTGGGCCTGGAAGCGCTCGGCCTGATCTTCGGCATCATTGAGCTCGGAGAAGCCATTGGCAATCTCGCGACCACCGACGAAGAACTCGAAACGTTCGGTGACAAACGGGTCATCATCACTGCGGCGGGCCAAAGGCGAAACTTCGGTCGGATAGGCGGTGATGAAGGTCGGGTCCATCAGGCGGTGCTCAACCGTTTTCTCGAAGATCTCGATTTGTACCTTACCTAAGCCGTAAGTCTCCTTGATCGGAATATCGAGACCAGCGGCAATTTCACGAGCCGCTTCCAGTGTTTCAAGATGCTCCGGCTTGATACCCGGATTGAAGTGCAGGATCGATTCCCTGACCGTCATACGGGTGAACGGCTTGGCGAAGTCGATATCGAGACCCTGGTAATGCACCTGTGAGGTACCCAACACATCCTGGGTCACTGTGCGCAGCATATCCTCGGTCAGGTCCATCAGGTCGTGATGGTTAGCGTAAGCCTGATAGAACTCGACCATAGTGAATTCCGGGTTATGGCGGGTCGACAACCCTTCATTGCGGAAATTACGGTTGATTTCAAACACCCGCTCGAAACCACCGACAATCAGCCGCTTGAGGTAGAGTTCAGGCGCTATACGCAGGAACAGGTCCATATCGAGCGCATTGTGATAGGTGGTGAACGGACGCGCGGTCGCACCGCCCGGAATCGCCTGCATCATCGGCGTTTCGACTTCAAGGTAGTCCTTGCTCATCAGGTAGCGGCGAACACCGTCAATAATCAGCGTGCGCAGACGGAATACATCACGGCTCGCTTCGTTCATGATGAGATCAACATAGCGCTGACGATAGCGGGTTTCCTGATCCGACAGGCCATGAAATTTTTCCGGCAGCGGACGCAAAGACTTGGTCAGCAAACGGATATTATCGACCAGCACCGACAGTTCGCCTTTCTGAGTGCGGAACATCACGCCTTCAGCAGCAATAATGTCACCCAGATCCCAGCGTTTGAACTGGGCATAAACGCCTTCCGGCAGATCGTCACGTTTGACGTAAAGCTGCATATCTCCGGACATATCACGGATATTGGCAAAGCTGGCTTTACCCATCACCCGTTTGGTCATCATCCGACCGGCAATTTTGACCCGGCGCGGGGTTTCGGCCAGTTGCTCGGCGCTCCAGTCTGCATATTCGGCGCTGAGCTCTGCATTCATCACATTACGGCGGAAGTCGTTGGGAAAGGCATTGCCCTGTTCACGCAGTTCGGCCAGTTTTTCGCGACGCTGCGCGATCAGTCGGTTTTCGTCCAGTTCGGTTCCGGTTTCGGTTTCGTTGCTCATGCTTATAATCCTGATTTCAGCGACGCTTCGATAAATTGGTCCAGATCGCCGTCAAGTACGGCCTGGGTATTGCCAGTCTCGACATGGGTGCGCAGGTCTTTAATCCGTGACTGGTCGAGGACATAGGATCGAATCTGACTACCCCAGCCGATATCCGATTTCGATTCTTCTGCGGCCTGCTTGACTTCGTTCTGCTTCATTAATTCCAGCTCGTACAGCTTGGCCCGCAGCTGGTTCATGGCACGGTCACGGTTCTGATGCTGACTGCGCTCGGTCTGGCACTGCACCACGGTATTGGTCGGTACGTGGGTGATGCGCACGGCCGAATCGGTGGTGTTAACGTGCTGACCACCAGCGCCACTGGAACGGTAAGTATCGACACGCAGATCGGCCGGGTTGATTTCAATTTCGATGGTCTCATCGACTTCCGGATAGACAAACACCGACGCAAATGAGGTATGACGGCGGGCACCGGAATCGAATGGCGATTTACGCACCAGACGATGAACGCCGGTTTCGGTACGCAGCATGCCGAAAGCATATTCGCCTTCAAAGCGCACGGTGGCACTCTTGATACCGGCGACCTCACCGGCTGAGACTTCCATCAGTTCGACCTTGTAGTCATGGTCCTCACCCCAGCGCAGATACATGCGCAGCAGGATATTGGCCCAGTCCTGTGCTTCCGTGCCGCCGGAGCCGGACTGAATATCCAGATAGGCACTGTTTTTATCCAGTTCGCCGGAGAACATGCGCTGAAATTCGAGTTTCTCCAGGCCTTTTTCCAGTTCATCCAGATCAGCGATAACCGCATCAAAAGTGGCCTGATCGTTTTCTTCCGCTGCGAGTTCAAGCAGATCCTGGGCATCATTCAGGGTATCGCGGTGTTTGGACAGCGTGCTGACGATTTTTTCCAGACTGGCCCGTTCCTGACCCAGTTTCTGGGCCCGTTCCGGATCGTCCCAGACGCTGGGAGATTCAAGTTCGCGGGTAACTTCGATTAAGCGTTCAGACTTTTCATCGAAGTCAAAGATACCCCCTAAGATCGTCACTGCGATCACGAAGGTCTTTAATACGTTGTAATGGCGCGCCTAGTTCCAAGGTTAACCTCTGATATTGAGTAAAGGATGAAACGCCGGATAAAAACCGGCAAAACGCTATATTGTAACGGATTAATCGTGTTTTTTGTGGTTCAGCGCTTGGGCAGAAAGCGCATCGGGTCGACCGGCTTGCCGTTACGGCGGATTTCAAAATGCAGCTGATCGCGCTGGGTGCCGGTGCGGCCCATCAGGGCGATTTTCTGACCACTTTTAACAACAGCGCCCTCTTTGACAAGGAGCCTGTCACTGTGCGCGTAAGCGCTGAGATAAACATCATTATGTTTGATGATCAGCAGATTACCGTAGCGTGGAAGACTGTTGCCGCTGTAGACCACTTTGCCGGAAGCCGCTGCATAAACCGGTTGCCCTGACTGACCTGCAATATCAATGCCCTTGCGACCGGGGCTGCTGTTGGAATAGGTCGAGACCACTCGTCCCTCTGTCGGCCAGCGCCATTGCAGGTTCTGATTGCCGACAAAAGGCTCTGCTGATGGTTTCGGTTGCGGTTGTGGCTTCGCTGCGGTGGTCTTCGGCGTCGGCGCTGGCAGCGGTTTAGCCTGAACCGATGGACTCGGCTTGATCGGCTGGGTTTTGGTCGGCTGCGGACTGCTTGCTCGCTGCGCCGTTGTAGCGCTGGTCGGTTTGAAACGGATTCTCTGGCCGACATAGATGGTATAGGGCGAACGGATGTTGTTGATACGGGCAACATCCTTGTAGTCCATGCCATAGCGCCAGCTTATTGAGTACAGCGTATCGCCTTTTCTGACCGTATAGTAACTGGGTGGTGTGGCGATTTTGCGCTCGCTGCTACGGTCATCACTGTAAGAACCGACTGGCGCTACAGCCCGACCACCGCCGCCACAGGCGGTCATCATGATCATCAGCAATAGCGGCAGAATCCATTTCATCTCTATGCAAATATCAGGTAAGCCATCACCAAAATCAATACCGTCAGCCAGCCCAGCCTGTCGACCCAGAGGTGCAGACTGGCCTCCAGTTCCGGTCCGCCCCAGCGCATCAGGCCTGCAACCAGAAAAAACCGCATACCGCGGCCTATTAATGAGCCGATAACAAAAGGCAGCAGTAACATATTGGCAGCGCCGGCAGCGATAGTAAAAATTTTATAGGGGATCGGGGTAAAACCGGCGATGAAAATCGCCCAGAATCCCCACTTATCAAACCAGGCTGCGGCCTGCTGATACGCATGCATATAATCCAGTGAGATCAGCCAGGGTTCCGCCATCTGAAAGGCGAACAAGCCAATCGCATAACCAAGCAGCCCACCCAGCACCGAGGCAATCGTGGTCAGCGTGGCATAAAACCAGGCGCGGTCGGGCCGGGCCAGGCTCATCGGCGCCAGCATGACATCAGGCGGAATCAGAAAAAAGGACGACTCACTGAAACTGACCAGCGCCAGCCAGTAGCTCGCATATTTGTGACGGGCCCAGTGCATAACACGGGCATAAAGACCGGAAAATAAACGCATCAGATTTGACCGCTCAACAGGGGTACAAAGCTGACCGGATCCAGTTCGGTCTCCTCATAACGGTCCCCGACACGGTCTATCACCCGCAGTGACTGTCCCATACTGCCTCCAACCGGGATCACCAATCGGCCACCCGGTGCCAGTTGCTTGAGCAGTTCATGCGGCACCTGTTCGGGCGCGCAGGTGACGATAATGCCATCGTAAGGTGCATACCACTCCCAGCCCCAATTACCATCACTGTGCTTAAGCTTAATATTATTCAGTTTAAGCTGGTAGAACCGTTCACGAGCCTGGTTCTGCAGCGGCGAAATGCGTTCCACACTGAACACACGGGACACTAGTCTAGACAGCACCGCTGTCTGATAACCGGAACCAGTACCAACTTCCAGCACTTTTTCCCGTTCACCGTCACCGGCAAGCAGGATTTCGGTCATTTTAGCGACGATGTAAGGCTGGGAAATAGTCTGACCATGGCCGATAGGCAGCGCAGTATCCTCATAAGCACGACTGGCCAGGGCTTCATCGACGAACAGATGGCGTGGCATTTCACGGATCACAGCCAGCACCTCGGGGTTGGTAATGCCGCGCTCCTGCAAGCGGGCAACCAGCCGGTCACGGGTACGTTGTGATGTCATGCCGATACCGCGGTAATCCGTGTTCATATCAGCAATCTTTCAGCCACCTGGCGACACCATCGATGGCGTCATAACGGGTCAAGTCGATTTGCAGCGGCGTAACAGATACCGCGCCGCGGCGAATAGCATCAAAGTCGGTGCCGGGACCGGCATCCTCTTCATCACCGGCCGGACCGATCCAGTACATCGGCCGTCCGCGCGGGTCGAACTCCTTGATGACCGGTTCCGCTTTGTGGCGATGGCCGAGGCGGGTGCTCTCGATACCGGTGATTTCCTCGATAGGCAGGTCAGGGACATTCACATTGAGAATGGTGTCTGCCGGCAGTGAAGATGTTTTCAATCTGGACACCAGCTTCTGCGCCACCCAGGCTGCAGTCTCGTAATGCGTACCGGTATGTGAGGCCAGTGAAATAGCGATGGCCGGCAGGCCCAGAAAGCGACCTTCCATTGCCGCAGCGACGGTGCCGGAATAGAGCACATCATCACCCAGGTTGGCGCCGGCGTTAATACCGGAGACCACCATATCCGGATCTTCATCCAGCAAACCGGTAATCGCCAGGTGAACACAGTCCGTGGGCGTGCCCTCGACCCGGTAGACGCCGTCTTCCTGCCTTTCCAGCCGCAGCGGGTTTTCCAGGGTCAAAGAATTGCTGGCACCACTGCGATTTCTGTCAGGTGCCACCACGGTAATATCACCAAAACTGCTTAATGCATCGGCCAGGGTGCGAATGCCCTGGGATAGATAACCATCATCATTGCTGATCAGGATTTTCATTATGATTTTAGCCTAATTGGAGCTCTGAAATACGCTCCATATCTTAGCAAGAATGTGAACTGCTAGTTAGAAAAAAGGCATCCGAAGATGCCTTTTTTATTGGAAATACCGCTTATAGCAGTACGTTTTTCGACTGACCGCCGCCGTAGCTATAGAACTGCATCGGTTCACCACCCGGGGTGACATTGACCGCACAGTACTTGAACTCGGGGATTTTCGCCGCCGGGTCCAAAGCCGGGTTGGACAGTTTATTGACCGCCGCTTCGTAATAACAGAAAGCCATAAACACGGCGCCGGTCGGTACGCCCATATCGGCACGGGCAATTGCCGAGACACTGCCACGGCGGGTAGACAGGGTAATCAGTTCGCCCGGATTGACGCCCATTTCATCGAGCGTAATCGGATTCACTGTTGCTACCGCTTCCGGCTCCAGCGAGTCGAGCACGTTGGAACGACGGGTCATTGAACCGGTATGCCAGTGTTCCAGCATGCGACCGGTAATGAGCACGAACGGATAGTCTTCATCCGGTCTTTCATCCGGCGGCACAATATCAGCCGGGACAAACTTGCCACGACCACTCGGGGTCGGGAAGGCGCGGGTAAAGATCACCGGATCGCCCGGATCCCCCTCTTCCACACAGGGGTAAACCACACCATGCTCACGTTGCAGGCGATCCCAGGTAATACCGGCCATCGACGGCACCGCTTTGCGGATTTCAGCAAACACATCTGCCGGTCCGTCATAGTGCCAGTCGAGGCCCATACGGTTGGCAATTTGCTGGATGATCCACAGATCCTGACGGGCATCACCCGGCGGGTCGATAGCCTGACGGCCCAGTTGTACCCAGCGGTCGGTATTCGTGAAAGTACCGGTCTTTTCCGGGAACGCCGATGCCGGCAGAACCACATCAGCCAGGTAGGCGGTCTCGGTCAGGAACAGATCCTGTACCACCAGATGCTTAAGCTCTGAGAGTGCCTGACGGGCATGATTGACATCCGGATCCGACATCGCCGGGTTTTCACCCATGATGTACATGCCATGCAGTTTACCGGCATGGATCGCATCCATGATCTCGACCACGGTCAGACCGGCTTTATCGCTGATTTCCCCCTGCCAGAGCTGCTGCATATTTTCACGCGCCGCCTTGTCTTCAACACGGAAATAATCCGGCAGACACATCGGAATCAACCCCATGTCGGAGGCGCCCTGGACGTTATTCTGACCACGCAGCGGATGAAGGCCAGTGCCCGGACGACCGATCTGACCGGTCATCAAGGCCAGTGAAATCAGGCAGCGGGCGTTATCGGTACCATGCACATGCTGGGAAACTCCCATGCCCCAGAGGATCATAGAGGCGTTGGACTTGGCATAAAGCCGTGCCACTTCACGCAGGGTCTCTGCCGGAATACCGCAGACTGATTCCATCAGTTCCGGCGTATATTTTTCCAGATGCTTCTTCATTGCCTCGAAGCCTTCAGTTCGCTCAGCAATAAATGCGTCGTCGATGAGTCCTTCCTCAACGATGGTATGCATCATCGCGTTGAGCATAGGCACATCAGAGCCCGGTTTGAACTGCAGGTGATAGGTGGCTTCACGGCGCAATTCGGTACCGCGCGGATCCAGCAGGATCAGCTTGGTGCCATCGCGCACAGCATTTTTCATCCAGGTCGCGCCAACCGGGTGGTTGACGGTCGGATTAGCGCCGATAAGCACAATCACTTCGGCTTTCTCAACATCGGCGACGGGGTTGGACACAGCGCCGGAGCCCAGTGTCTCCAACAAAGCCACTACCGATGAGGCATGGCAAAGACGAGTGCAGTGATCGACATTGTTGGTTTTGAAGCCGACCCTAATCAGTTTCTGGAACAGATAAGCTTCTTCGTTACTGCCCTTGGCACTACCGAAACCGGCCAGCGCCTGGGGACCGTCATTATCACGAATATCGACGAGACCCTGTGCGGCACGCTCCAGTGCTTCTTCCCAACTCGCCTCACGGAAAACCTTGTCGATATCGTTGGGATCCATTTCAAAGTCAGGATACTTGGGCGCATCGTCGCGACGAATCAATGGCTTGGTAATCCGGTGGGGATGGTGCACATAATCGAAACCATAGCGGCCTTTAACACAAAGACGGCCATGGTTGGCAGGACCGTCGCGGCCTTCGACATGCAGGATTTTATTGTTCTTGATGTTGTAGGTGAGCTGACACCCGACACCGCAGTACGGGCAGACCGAATCGACTTTCTTATCCGGCTCAACCATCGCGACCTCACCCGCCGGCATCAGCGCGCCGGTCGGACAGGCCTGCACACACTCGCCACAGGCCACACAGGAGCTCTCTCCCATGGGATCATCCAGATCAAACACGATTTCGGTGTGGTGACCGCGCATCGCCAGGCCAATGACATCATTATTCTGTTCGTCACGGCAAGCCCGGACACAGCGGGTACATTGAATGCAGGCATCCATATTGACCGCAATCGCCGGATGCGACAGGTCGGCCTGCGGATTTTCACGCGGCTTGAAGCGGGGTGTGCTGATCTCCAGCTTACCGGCCCAGTAATCGAGCTCGGAATGCAGAGTATGTGGCTGCTCAGACACATCGGACTTGAGCAGTTCCAGCACCATTTTCTGTGACTTCAGTGCACGCTCGCTTTGTGACTGGACTTTCATGCCTTCCGACGGATAACGGCAACATGAAGGTGCCAGCACACGCTCGCCGTCGATTTCGACCATGCAGGCACGGCAGTTACCATCCTGCCCCTGGCCTTCGGAATAGCACAGGTGCGGGATTTCCACGCCATGACGCTGCGCCGCCAGCAGGATAGTCTCGCCTTCTTCGGCAAAGATCTTTTTGCCATTGAGATCAAAGGCAATCAGTTCGCTTTCAATTTCCGGGTTGATAGCCATTATTTCAACTCCTCAGGGAAATACTTAATCACGCAGCGCAACGGATTGGGTGCTGCCTGGCCGAGTCCGCAAATAGAGGCATCCACCATTACTTGTGACAACTCTTCCAGTAAGTCTTGATCCCACTGTTTCTGTTTCATTAAGGTCACAGCCTTTGCTGTGCCAACGCGGCAGGGCGTACACTGACCACAGGATTCATCTTCAAAGAATTTCATCGCATTGACTGCCAGGTCGCGTGCCTTGTCCTTGTCGGAAAAGACCACGACCGCAGCGGAACCGATGAAACAGCCATAGTCATTTAGAGTATCGAAGTCGAGCGGAATATCCCCCATTGAGGCGGGCAGAATGCCGCCAGAGGCTCCGCCCGGGAAATAACCATAAAATTCGTGGCCTTGCTGCATACCGCCACAATACTCATCAATCAGCTCTCGCATGGTGATACCCGCCGGCGCCAGATGCACACCAGGTTTGTTAACGCGGCCACTGACCGAAAATGAACGCAAACCCTTACGACCATGGCGACCGTGATCAGTCAGGCATTGCGGTCCTTTTTCCAGGATATCGCGTACCCAGTACAGCGATTCCATATTGTGTTCCAGTGTCGGTCTGCCGAATAGCCCCACCTGGGCCACATACGGCGGGCGCAGACGTGGCATGCCGCGTTTGCCTTCAATCGATTCGATCATCGCCGATTCTTCACCGCAGATGTAGGCACCGGCACCGCGGCGCAGATACAGCTTGGGCATATTGGCAACCGGTGGACTGGCCACCAGTTTAGCAATCTCAACTTCCATCATCTCGCGGATCGCCGCGTATTCGTCACGCAGGTAGATATAGATTTCATCAATACCCACGGCCCAGGCGGCAATCAGACTGCCTTCCAGGAAGCAGTGGGGATCACGATCGAGGAAATATTTATCTTTAAAGGTGCCGGGTTCACCTTCGTCGATATTGACGGCCATCAGTTTCGGTGCCGGTTGATCGCGCACGATGCGCCATTTACGGCCGACCGGGAAACCGGCACCGCCGAGACCACGCAGACCGGAGTCATCCATGGTGTCGAGCACTTTTTCGACATCATAATGACCTTCCATACAGAGGCGGTAGGTGTTGTAACCACCCTGCTCGACATATTGTTCAAAGCGAATCGGTTCGATGCCTTCCGGACGGGTGTGTCTGTTTTCAACCAGTTCGGAAACCCGGGCGGTATCGGCATTCTCTACCGGATGCATACCGACCACCGCAACCGGCGCTTTATCACAGCGGCCGACACAGGGAACGCGCTGCACACGAACATCACTGCCAAGGCCCTGTTCCAATGAGTCTATTAGTTCGTTTGCACCCAGCATTTCGCAGGTCATCGAATCACAAACACGCACGGTCAGTGCCGGCGGTGGTGTCTGATCTTCTTTAATGACATCAAAATGATGATAAAAGGTGGCGACTTCGTAGACTTCGGCTCGCGACAGTTTCATCTCATAGGCCAGCGCCACCAGATGGGCAGCCGAAATGTACCTGTAGTTGTCCTGAATTTTGTGCAAATGCTCAATAAGTAAATCTTTGCGGCGCGGTTCATCGCCCAGTAATGCCTGGACTTCAGCCAGCGCTTTGGGGTCAACCTGTCTGCCTTTATTGACAGCCCGCGGCAATTTAAGCTCTTTGCCCAGCTTTTGAGCACTGATTTGCTGCCCACTCATGAAAAAGGCCTCTCTCTAATCTTCTATGCCATCGTTGGCTTTTGTTGCTGTTAAACAGACAAAAATTAGCATGGCTAAGTTTTACTGTGAAGCGGCATCAGCTGCCATATTTTCCTGTAAAACAGGCATTTGCTTCGTTTTGGTGCAGATTCGGGCGGTTTCAGCCATGGCCGGACGTGACTTTTCCGGCTACTGGACTGTATCCAGCCTCAGCTTAAACCTAGGGGAGTTTGTAAGTCATTGAAATGACTAAAAAGTAGTAGTCGGCATCAAAAGCAGGCAAAAAACTGATTTATTTAGAGAAAAAATTTACTCAAAAATGCATAACGGATTGCTGGCAACCACAATTTATACCTATTTGCGCAAAATCAGTCGGAGCGGTCTGAGGACGAGGCATTTTTTTCACGGATCTCCTGTAACCAGAGATCGTGATGCTGCTCCGCCCAGGCGACATCAACACGGCCTGTGGTCATGCCTTCCAGTGCGCCTTCGGTTCCGATAGTGCCGATATAGATATGACCGAAAGAAAAGGCAATCAGGATGAGGGCGGTGGTCAAATGAATGACATGCGCCAGTTGGATCACCTGACGTTCCTGTCCGAAATTGGGGAAGTCCAGCACCAGTCCTGAGAAACACAGGGCAATACCGGCAGTTGCCAGTGCCCAGTACCAGACCTTTTCCCCGCCATTCATGCGCCCGGCAGAAGGATGTTTATCCCCTACCATGCCGCCGTAGGCCTTGAACCATTCGAGATCGACTTTGTTAAAGAAGTTATGCCTGAAAAACTTCACCAGGATCGCAAACAGGGCAATCATGAACACCGGTCCCAGGGCGTTATGCAAAAACTTGGCGCCAGTGGCATAAAGAGAAAAGCCGGGGTAGCCCATCAGCGGAATCAAAACCGCCCGACCGTAGAGAATGCTAAGCCCGGTGATCGTCAGTAGTATGAACAGAATAGCCGTCGTCCAGTGCAACCGCCGTTCGTTGAGTGTCCAGCGTTCTACCGTTTCACCTGTTCGCGGATGCGTCAGTTCAACTCTGCCGCGCATGACATAAAAGGCCAATATTGCCAGCAGCACAAAGCCCATCAACCAGCTGCCGTATGTCGCCATCGGACCATTTCGCACCTGCCGCCAGGTTTCCCCGGAAGACTGAATCAACTCATTGGCTTCCTGACCGGTGACCGCGGTATAGCCCTCGTTGCCACGCCGGACCTGACGCCAGGTATCAGAACGGGGATTCTCAACATCTGTTTGATACTGCTGATTTGGCTCATAACCGGTAACCAGGTAGCCGCTCATCGGCAAAATGATGATGGCAAGCAGAATCACAATGCCGCTCCAGAGCATCATTTTTTTGCGTTTGTTCAGCGAGTCTGCCACAGCCATTTATCGCCTCCGCTAGCGGTCGGTCTGAACTTGTTGAAAGCGTCTTGCCAGGATATCCGCCCGCGCTTCATACGATTTGACATGGCTATCCGGCTTGCCTTTGTAAACACCGGCTTCATGCAAAGTCACGTCGGTGTCCTCGTAACAGCCGCTGACAGCAAACAATGCAATTAAAGGTAGGAGATATTTCATAGCTTCACTTCGTATGCTGTTTCCCAGCCACCCCAGTTATCAGGGCGGCCACCACGACGGACGACCCGTTTGCGGAACAGATCGGCAACAATATCGCCATCGCCGGCCAGCAAAGCCTTTGTAGAGCACATTTCGGCACATAAAGGCAGCTTGCCTTCTGCCAGTCGGTTACGACCGTATTTATCCAGTTCCGCCTGGGAATTATCCTCTTCAGGGCCACCCGCACAGAATGTGCATTTATCCATTTTACCGCGGGCACCGAAGGCGCCTTCCTGTGGATATTGGGGTGCACCGAAGGGACAGGCATAAAAACAGTAACCGCAACCGATGCAGATATCCTTGTCATGAAGGACTACCCCTTCCGGGGTGGTATAGAAACAGTCTACCGGGCACACGGCCTGACAGGGGGCATCAGTACAGTGCATACAGGCAACAGAAATCGACTTTTCCTGCTTGAGACCATCATCAATGGTCACAACCCGGCGGCGGTTAATGCCCCAGGGTACCTCATGCTCGTTTTTACAGGCAGTGACACAGGCGTTGCACTCGATACAACGATCGGCATCACATAAAAACTTCATTCGAGCCATGGTTTGACCTCTTTACTCAAGCTGCTCTGACCCGACACAGTGACACCTTGGTCTCCTGCATCATGGTCACGGAATCGTAGCCATAGGTGAAAACAATATTGCAGGACTCGCCCAGCACATAGGGCGCAGCCCCTTCCGGATATTTATCCCGCAATACTTCGCCCTGGAAATGGCCGCCGAAGTGGAAAGGCATAAACACCGTGCCACGCTCTACCCGTTCGGTGACAAAAGCCATGACTTTGATCGAACCGCCTTCGGGTCCGTCGACCCAGACCATATCACCGTGAATTACACCGGCATTGTTGGCATCGGCAGGATGAATCTCGACAAACATGTCCTGCTGCAGTTCAGCCAGCCAGGGATTGGAACGGGTTTCCTCGCCGCCACCTTCGTATTCGACCAGACGTCCACTGGTCATAATCAGCGGAAACTCCTGGGTAAAGTCCTTGGCCTGGATCGAACCATAACGGGTCGGCAGACGGTAGAAGCTGCGGCGATCTTCATAGGTGGGATATTCATCAACCAAATCCCGACGGTTGGTATAAAGCGCTTCCCTATGTATCGGCACTGGATCCGGGAACTGCCAGACGATAGCCCGGGCTTTGGCATTGCCATAGGGGGCACAACCATGTTTGATTGCCACACGTTGTATGCCGCCGGACAAATCGGTTTTCCAGTTTTTGCCTTCTGCCTCTTGTTGCTCTTCGGCGGTCAGTTCATGCCACCAGCCCAGTTCTTTGAGCATATCGGCGGTGAATTCGGGATAGCCGTCTTTAATATCAGAGCCGACTGTGTAGGAATCTTCAGCCAAGAGATTAACGCCATCACGCTCGATACCGAAACGAGCCCGGAAAGGCAGACCACCGTCTTTAACCGGCACCGAAGTATCATAAAGAATCGGCGTGCCTGGATGATTCATCTCGCCGGTTCCCCAGCAAGGCCATGGCAGACCGTAATATTCACCATCACAGGGGCCACCCTGGGCTCTGAGCGTAGTGGTATCGAATGTATGCAGATTTTCAGACTGGCGTTTCAGTCGTTCCGGTGTCTGACCGGTATAGCCGACGGTCCACATGCCACGGTTGTACTCGCGGGTGATGTCTTCAATCAGGGGCTCTTCACCATTGACCTGGATATGTTTGCAGAGCTTATCGGCATAGCCGAATTTTTTGGCAAACTTGTACATGATGGTGTGATCAGGGAGTGACTCAAACAGTGGATCGATAATTTGATGACGCCACTGCACGGAACGATTGGAAGAAGTCACTGAACCGTATGTTTCAAACTGGGTCGATGCCGGCAGCAGATAAACACCGTCAGTACGATCATGCATCACTGCGGAAACCGTCGGATAAGGGTCCACGACCACCAGCAGCTCCAATTTTTCCATTGCCGCTTTCATTTCCGGACCACGTGTCTGGCTGTTGGGTGCATGTCCCCACAGCACCATGGCACGGATAGTGTTTTTCTGATCGATGTTTTCCTTGTCTTCCAGCACCCCGTCTATCCAGCGTGACACTGGAATACCGTTGGTGTACATCGGTGATTTACCGGCTTCGGTGGGGCCATCTTCGCCCATGCCGGCCTCCGGCTCGTAAACATGCTGATCAAAGCGTTTTTTCAGCCATTCGTAATCGATGTCCCAGACCCGGGCCCAGTGTTTCCAGGCCCCTTCGGAAATACCGTAGTAGCCCGGTAAGGTGTGTGAAAGCACGCCAAAATCGGTCGCCCCCTGAACATTGTCATGGCCGCGGAAGATATTGGTGCCGCCACCGGCAACCCCCATATTGCCGAGCGCCAGCTGGAAAATGCAGTAGGCGCGGGTATTGTTGTTACCGATGGTATGCTGGGTGCCGCCCATGCACCAGACAAAGGTACCCGGACGGTGTTCAGCCATCGTTTTGGCTGCCTGATAGACATCTGCCTCTTTGGCACCGGTCACCCGTTCGACTTCGGCTGGCGTCCAGTGCGCCACTTCTTTGCGGATCTCATCCATGCCATAGACACGCTGGCGAATGAATTCTTTGTCTTCCCAGCCGTTTTCGAAGATATGCCAGAGCATACCCCAGACAAACGGCACATCGGTGCCTGGACGAATCCGGATAAACTGATCAGCATGCGCGGCAGTGCGGGTCATTCGTGGATCAACCACAATCAGTGGCGCACCACGTTCCTTGCCACGGAAAATATGCTGTAAGGAGACCGGATGGGCCTCGGCCGGGTTGGCACCGATAATAAAAATGGCCTTGGCATTATGGATATCGTTGTAGGAGTTGGTCATCGCGCCGTAACCCCAGGTGTTGGCTACACCGGCTACCGTGGTGGAGTGACAGATCCGGGCCTGGTTATCGACGTTATTGGTACCCCATAGCGAGGCAAATTTACGGAACAGGTAGGCCTGTTCGTTGGAATGTTTGGAACTGCCCAACCAGTAAACAGAGTCGGGGCCGGCATTCTCCCGAATCGCCAGCATCTGGTCACCGATTTCCTCAATGGCCTGATCCCAGCTGATCCGCTGCCATTTGCCGTTGACCTTTTTCATCGGATATTTGAGCCGTCTGTCGCCGTGGCCGTGTTCACGAACCGACGCGCCCTTGGCACAGTGTGCGCCAAGATTGAAAGGATGCTCGAAACTGGGTTCCTGTCCGGTCCAGACACCATTCTGAACTTCAGCAATAACACCGCAGCCGACACTGCAGTGGGTGCAGACACTGCGTTTGCGAACGATTTCGCCATCAGCATAGGTCAGCCGTTGTTCTTCCGCGGCTTCCGCTTTCTGCATCATCGCCGGTGGCAACATGGACATGAAAGCAGCGCCACCGGCGGCGATACCTGAGCCTTTGAGGAAAACTCGGCGGTTCACACCATTGGCATTGCTGGCCGGAACAGATTGTCGTTTAGTCAGTTTCATGGCAGGCACTCAAGCTTAAAAATCAGCAAGGCGGTAATAGGTCTCAACATGCTCGGTATGTTGATAGCCTTTTTTAGGGGAATCGGGCTTGGTTTCTGTTTCAGGCGGCGAAGTTGTTGGCGCGGCCTGAACCATACCCGATGACGCAGCGAGGGCGGCACCGCCACCTACTGCCGATGTCAGCTTGACCAAAAAGTCCCTGCGTGAGCGACTGTTTTGCATGCTCATAGCGCCTCCGAAAAACCGAGTGTTGAGGTTCAACCTCAATATTTAATTGCTGCAAACATTGGCTGTTTGCTTTTATTGTTTGTTATACGTGAGTATCGCGCAGCTACCGTGCTCTATCAAGGCTTTATTGATGAAATATCTCAATTAATGCCTATTTAATCGACTGCAGCTCGGACTGCAAAAAAACACTCGCAACATGGGCGAGCTGACGATAGAAAACAGCGCTGTCGGCTTTAGCCAAATCGGCGAAAAACTGATTGGCCCAGGGAGAAATGTGTTTTTTAAAAAATGTGGCAGCATCAATAACCGGCGTTCCCTGCGCAGTCAGGATGAGACGCATCACATCACATTCAGCCGCGATATGATCCTCAGGTTCTTTTTTGTCCTGTTGTCGCTCCAGCCCGAGTAAAGCCAGATCCTGGCGTAACGCTGCCAGCGGCTTCTCATTTAGAAAACCGGTCTGATAATAAGAGCCATAAGGGATGACTTCCCCCTCGCTGAGGCCGATAAACAGATCATTGTATTCCTGCTCCAACTCATCCGCTTGCACAGCACCGGCAACCTGTTTCAGACCCTGCCAGGCACGGCCCATTTCCGAGTCCGGATCAGTAATGTCAATCCGGGCAATTTCATCCAGCAGATTCTGTGAAGGCGGTGCTGAAAGCAATGTCGCCAATAGCGCGTAGTGCTGGGCCCGCCAAGCATCCTGTTCCATTTCTTGACCTTCAGTTTTTGTTCTAGTTTTTGAACATCGATTTAACCCGGCAGTCTTCGCACATTTTCAGCCTTTCCAGCGCCTGCCCCTGAAACATCGGGTGGTCAGACAATTTGCCGATAATGGTGTCGATCATTTTCTGGGTCGCAAACGGTTTGTGACAGCTGATGCAGTTGAATACCGGTTCTTCATGTAACAGACGTTTCTGGCGGGCCTGATTTCTGTCGAAAACATAGCGCGGTGATAAATCAATCGCATCCTCGGGACAGGCAGTCTCGCATAGACCGCACTGCACGCAGAGATCCTCGATAAAATGCAGCTGCGGTTTATCGACGCCGTCTACCACCGCGCCGACCGGACAGACGGACACGCAGGACATACACAAGGTACAGGCCTGTTTATCCACCAGAATTTCACCAAAAGCCGCATCCTCAGTCAGCGTCATCTGTTCTGGTTTTACAGCTGCCTGCTCATGCAGATGCGTGAGGGCCATGGTGGTCATACGCCGTTTGTCGTTGATACCGGCAAAGCGGGCAGGCTCAATCTTGCTGACTTGCGGAGATACTGACAGGGCTGACTGCAGCGTTTCAATATCCCGGCTGTGAAGATACTCAATGCGGCGATCCGATAAGCCCAGTTCCGCCAGCATCGCATTACTCTCACCGATACTGCGCTGCAGTTCCTGCCAGTCATGATCGTCGTGGCTGCCGGCGTCCCAAACGACAATTCTGGATACGCCGTAAGCTACGGCTGAGAGCCAGAAAGGCTGACCGAGGGCAGCGATTTCTTCAATTGAAAACGGCAACACATCATCAGCAAACGGGTAATCATAGGCATCAAGCTGCTGTTGTCCCAGATTTTCATCATGAATCAGTAACTGCGGCGGCTTAGACTGATAGTGCTCATATTGCTGCAGCATCTGCCGTAGCCGGTTAATGCTGACATCCAGGCTCGGCAGGCTGTAGCTGATAGCACCGGAAGGACAGACCACAGTACAACTGCCACAGCCCTGACATAAATTCGGATTCACATTGATTAAATCACCGCCGCTGCTGATCGCTTCCGCGGGACAGGCTTCAATACAGTTAGTGCAGCCTTTGACGCCACGACGACTGTGCGCACAGATATCGGCTCTGTAATCAAAATAACGCGGCTTATCAAACTCCCCCACCAGTTCGGGTAACTGTTGCAATGCTTCGGCCAGCGCCTGCGGATCATCGCCGGGCGCGAAATAGCCCAGCGGCGGCACTTTGCTTTTTATCCGGGGGGTATCGCTTAAATCCAGTACCAGATCGACCGTCAGTTCATGTTCACCGAAACGCGCTTGAAACTGACCCAGCCAGCCATTCAGTTCGCTGAGAGGCTGACGGATCACGGTGACTGTTTCTACTGTTTCTATGTCTGCCTGATCGCTGGAATAAACATACAATTGCAGCGAAGTCAGCCGTGGTATGACCCGACTCAGGATTGCGGCCGGGGCAATTAGCAGACAGCGACCACTGGATTCGAAGCTGATTTGCTCTTCAGGCTCAATTGGAATCTGCCCGGCTTCTACCACCGCTTTAAGCAAGGTCTTTATCCTCTTTATCTTGGTTATCAGGCTGCGTATCAGCTTCTGGAATTGTGTTTTCCGGCATCTCAGGCGGCCGGGTTTTCTCCTCAGCCAGTTTCAGCATCCGTTTCATCTCATGGGTCACGATATTGCCAAGACTGGCAAAGCGGGTGAAATCATCATCGTATTCATTGAGGCCATCACGGATATTAAAATCAGGCTTGCGAAACAGTGCGCGCAACGCCGCCTTTTTGCTGTCTTCATCGACATCGTCCCGTTGCCAGAGCGGTGTTTCCTGCTCCGACTCTGCTTCTGCAGCCTGAGCCTGTTCCGGACTATCAACAGCCTCAGAGGGCGCCTCAGATTCTACAGGCAAGGATTCCTCTTTATCAGCGCTATCTATGTCCAGTTTGCGGCTGGACCAGCGGCTGAGAAAGCCCTGTTCATGCTCACGGCTCATTGCGCACCCCCTTTTTCCGCCTCATGCCATTTACGGCGACGGCGTTTTTTGGGTGCCGTCGGCTGATAATGAGTAACGACAAAATGTTCCAGCCAGACACACATGGCATCGGCCAGCGGCGCATCAAACACGACTTCATCGGTTTCCATAAAGGAAGCAGCTTCATCGAAATCCACAGTCGCCAGCATTGGTGCCAGATTGTCACCTTCCTCACTGCAGATAAGGTAGCCCTTGGGTTGACCTGACATCAGGTTGTGATAGTAAGCATCACAGTGCTGTTTATACAGCTGAAATTGTAACTCGGTGAGATAAACCAGTTCGCCCTCACTGGCAGCCTGTTGCAGCCTGGTTTCGTCGAGCCCGGGCATAAACCCCAGTAACTGCCATGAAGTTTTCAGCCAGCGGTGCTGACTGGGTTTTCTCAGTAATACCGCGGTGACCGGAAAATGGGCGGAAGGTGTGTCCTGCATAAATCCTGTGACTGCAAAAGCAAACTAAAGTTTATTCCGCGACTTCGACGCCACTCACCTTCTGCAGACCGCGCGGCAGCTTGTGACCACGCTTACCACGCTCACCGGCATAATGCGCCAGATCCGCCGGTTTCAGGGTCAGGTGTCGACGCCCGGCATGCAGGGTCAGGCTGCTTTCCTGCGGCACGATAATGACCGACTGCAGCCATTCCTGGCCGGCACTGAAACGGGCCTGTGGAATATTGATCAGACGTACACCCTTGCCTTTATTGAGCGGCGGAATTTCTTTAGCCGCGAAAACCAGTAATCTGCCATCGCCTGAAGCGACTGCGATCTGATCCTGTTCAGGATTTTCCAGCATCAAAGGCGGCAGGATCTGAGCTCCCTCCGGCACATTAAAGACCGCTTTACCGGCCTTGTTCTTGGCCAGCAGATTTTCCAGCGTGGTGACAAAGCCGTAACCTGCGGTATTGGTCAGCAGCACCGGCTTGTCAGCATCGTCAACCGCCAGCACCGAGACAAAACGGACTTCCGGAGGTGACTGCAAGCGACCGCTCAGAGGCTCGCCCTGACCTCTTGCCGAGGGCAGTGAGTGTGCTGACAGCGAATAGCTGCGGCCGGTCTGGTCCAGGAACACGATCTGCTGATTGCTGCGGGCCTTGACCGAGGTCAGATAACGATCACCGGTTCGGTAATTCAGCGAGACCGGATCGACGTCGTGGCCTTTGGCTGCACGCACCCAGCCGCTTTCGGAGAGCACAATGGTTAACGGTTCGGTCGGCAGCAATTCAGTCGCATCCAGCGCTTTCGCTGCTTTGCGTTCGACGATATGGGAACGGCGATCGTCCCCGAATTTTTCGGCATCGGCAGTCAGTTCCTTGCGGATCAGTGTTTTCAGACGGTTATCCGAGCCCAGCAGTAATTCCAGCTGTTTGCGTTCTTTCGACAGTTCGTCCTGCTCACCGCGGATTTTCATTTCTTCCAGCTTGGCCAAATGGCGCAAACGCAGTTCCAGTATCGCTTCTGCCTGGCGGTCACTGATGCCGAAACGTTCCATCATCACCTGCTTGGGCTCATCCTCGTTACGGATGATGGCAATGACCTCATCGATATTAAGATAGGCAATCAGCAGACCTTCCAGGACATGCATGCGGTCCAGCACTTTATCGAGCCGGTACTGCAGGCGGCGGCGCACGGTGGTGACGCGGTACTCCAGCCATTCCACCAGCATATCGCGCAGGTTTTTGACCTGCGGGCGGCCATCCATGCCGATCATGTTCATGTTAACGCGGTGACTGCGTTCCAGATCAGTCGTTGCGAACAGATGTGACATCAGACCGTCGATATCGACCCGGTTGGAACGCGGTACAATCACCAGCCTCACCGCATGTTCGTGATCCGACTCGTCCCGTAGATCGGCAACCATCGGCAGTTTCTTGGCCTGCATCTGGGCGGCGATCTGTTCCAGAATCTTGGCACCGGACACCTGGTAAGGCAGCGCATCGATAATGATTTCGCCATCGACTTTGTCATAAGAAGCGCGTTGTTTGATAGAACCGTTGCCGGTTTCATAAATCTTGCGGATTTCGTCGCGGCTGGAGACGATTTCAGCACCGGTAGGAAAGTCCGGTCCCTGAATATCTTCCAGAATCTCATCCAGTGTGGTGCGGGATGACTTCAACAGTTTGAGACAGGCTTCGACCACTTCGCGCAGATTATGCGGTGGGATATCGGTGGCCATACCGACCGCGATACCGGTGGTGCCGTTAAGCAGCAGGTTGGGCAAACGCGCCGGCAGCAGCGACGGTTCATCCATGGTGCCGTCAAAATTCGGTACCCAGTCAGCGGTACCCTGCCCCAGTTCACTCAGCAGCACCTGCGCATAAGGGGCCAAACGCGCTTCGGTATAACGCATCGCAGCAAAAGACTTGGGATCGTCAATTGAGCCCCAGTTGCCCTGACCATCAATCAGTGGATAACGATAGGAGAAGGGTTGCGCCATCAGCACCATGGCTTCATAGCAGGCCGAGTCGCCATGCGGGTGATATTTACCCAATACATCACCGACGGTACGGGCCGACTTTTTATGCTTGGACAGGGCGCTCAGCCCCAGTTCCGACATCGCATAGATAATGCGTCGCTGTACCGGTTTCAGACCGTCGCCGATATGCGGCAGCGCCCGGTCCAGAATGACGTACATCGAATAATCCAGATAGGCTTTTTCTGTGAAGTCACGCAGTGACAGCTGTTCCAAATCATCGACAATAGCAGTCATGGTCTTATCTCTTGTTACTTACAGGGCAGCCAGATCGGCAAGATCGCCGTGCTGTTCCAGCCAGGCTTTTCTATCCGAAGAACGTTTCTTGGCCAGCAGTTTATCCAGCGTCATCAACGTGTCATCTTCGGCTTGAATCGTGAGCCGGACCAGACGGCGGGTATCCGGTGCCATCGTGGTCTCACGCAGTTGCATCGGGTTCATTTCACCCAGGCCTTTAAAGCGCTGAATGCTGAGTTTGCCCTTGATGTTTTCCCTTTCGATGCGGTCCAGAATGATTTGCCGCTCTTCATTATCGAGGGCGTAAAACACCTGTTTACCCACATCGATACGATACAGCGGCGGCATCGCAACGCAGATATGGCCCGCTTCCACCAGCGGCCGGAAATGACGCACAAACAAAGCACAGAGCAGCGTGGCGATATGAGCACCATCCGAATCGGCGTCGGCCAGTATGCAGATTTTACCGTAACGCAGCCCGCTCAAATCATCTGAGCCCGGATCGACGCCAATGGCGACGGCGATATCATGCACTTCCTGCGAGGCCAGCACCTGAGTCGGTTCCACCTCCCAGGTGTTCAGAATCTTACCGCGTAGCGGCATGATGGCCTGGAATTCACGATCCCGGCCCTGTTTCGCTGAACCGCCGGCGGAATCACCTTCCACCAGAAACAGTTCGGTACGCGCGGGTTCCTGTGAGGTACAGTCCGCCAGTTTACCCGGCAGCGCGGGACCGGACTGGACCCTTTTACGCACCACTTTCTTGGCCTGCTTGAGCCGCGACTGGGCATTACTGATGGCGAGATCGGCGATCTTTTCACCATCTTCAATATGGTGATTGAGCCAGAGACTGAAAGCATCTTTCACCGCCCCGGAGACAAACCCGGCACATTGTCTGGAGGACAGCCGCTCTTTGGTCTGGCCGGAAAACTGCGGATCTTCCAGCTTGACCGAGAGTACGTAACAACAGCGCTCCCAGACATCTTCCGGTGTCAGTTTGACGCCGCGTGGCAGCAGATTACGGAATTCGCAGAATTCTCTCAAGGCATCGAGCACACCACTTCGCAGACCATTCACATGGGTACCGCCCTGCGCGGTCGGAATCAGGTTGACATAGCTTTCTGCCAGGACCTCTCCCGGTTCCAGCTGCCACATGATGGCCCAGTCGACTTCTTCATTTTCTTCACTGATATGACCGACAAACGGTGAGGCCGGTACACAGGGCTCATCAGTCATGGCGGAAGCCAGGTAGGATTTCAGCCCGTCTTCATAACACCAGCGGTCTTCCACTTTCTCCTTACCGCTGAGATCGGTGAAGGTCACCACCAGGCCCGGACATAACACGGCTTTGGCGCGAAGCACATGACGCAGTCTGGCCACCGAGTATTTGGGGCTGTCAAAGAAGGATTCATCAGCCCAGAACCGCAGGCTGGTACCGGTGTTACGCTTACCCACGGTACCGATTTCGGACAGCGGTTCTTTCAATACCCCGCCTTCAAACGCGGTGGCATATTCAATACCATTGCGCTTGATTTTAACTTCCAGCCGGGTAGACAGCGCATTGACGACCGACACCCCCACCCCGTGCAGACCGCCTGAGTATTTATAGTTCTTGTTGGAGAATTTACCGCCGGCATGCAGACGGGTCAGAATCACCTCAACCCCCGGCACCCCCTCTTCGGGATGAATATCGACCGGCATGCCGCGACCATCATCGCTGACTTCCAGTGAATTATCCTTGTGCAGGGTGACCTGGACCTGACGGGCGTGGCCGGCTATTGCCTCATCCACGCTGTTATCGATGACTTCCTGAGCAAGATGGTTGGGTCGCGTTGTATCGGTGTACATGCCCGGTCTCTTGCGGACCGGCTCCAGTCCTGTCAGGACCTCAATCGCCGAAGCATCGTAGGTATTTGTCATCGTTTACAAATCAAGTTGAATTTATTCCCATCGAAGATTAGCAGCATCAAAGCCTAACACACAACATTTAAGCTTTTTTGTTCCGCCACGCTTGACAGCAAGAGTGACAGCCAAAATATTAGAAGTTAATAATTATCTAACATGGAGACTATCATGAATATTGATCGTGCTGTGATGGCCTTTGCCGGCTCAGTCATTCTGTTAAGTCTATTGCTGTCGCAACTTCACCATATTGGCTGGCTATGGCTGACAGCTTTTGTCGGCGCCAATTTGTTACAGGCTGCCTTTACCGGCTTTTGTCCGCTGACCCGACTACTGAGAAAACGGGGCGTTTCTGCCGGCCCGGCATTTGACTGACGGAGTTTATCCCAGGCTGCTGAGCCTTCCGCAGCGGAGGGTTTACATAGCGTCTGTATGCACGGGACTTCTCAGCAACATGCGCTGATGATAGTGTGAATATAGACATACACATCGGTAAACTCGGGCGGACAAAGCCCGCTACTGACTGATAAAATCACTTCAGTGCTGACAAATCCGATGTCCGGATAATTAACTATGCTATCTGTGTGAGGATATATCCATGTTGCGTTCGTTAGCCTTAGTTCTGGCTCTGCTGTTTACCGGCATGATAGCCGCCAGGGCTGAAGATACCGCCCAACAGGCATTCGAAAAAGATGCTCAGGCGGCCATCAAGGAACTGGCAAGCAGTCTTAAGTCATCGCTGATGGCGGCAATGAACGAAGGCGGTCCGGCCGAAGCGGTGTCGGTATGTCATCTGATAGCCCCGACGCTGGCCGCTGAAATTTCCAAGAAATACGGTCTCGAAATCCGTCGCACCAGCCTCAAGGTGCGTAATCCTGCAAATGAGGCCGATGCCTGGGAAACAGACGTACTGCAACGCTTTGAGACCCGGCTGGCCAGTGGTGAGGCGATACAGAAACTGACCTTCAAAGAGAAAGTCGACAGCGAATCCGGCAGCCAGTGGCGAATGATGAAAGCCATTCCCACAGATAAAGTCTGTCTTTCCTGTCATGGCAAAAAGATCGCCGAGCCGGTCCAGGCCAGAATAGATACTCACTACCCTGACGATATGGCGACCGGCTTCAAGCTGGGTGATATCCGCGGCGCCTTTACCGTCAGCAGAGATATTATCGAATAGGGTTATTTGAGGCTGATCATTTCGCTGCGGCCTTTGACTTCAAAGCTGAGCTTGTCTTCCTTGGCCAGCCAGCCTAATGCCCGATGCAGGACTTTGCTGTCCAGCTTGGTGTCTTTGGCGAGTTTGCTCGCTGAGACCACCCCATTTTCAGCAAGATAATGCCAGATAATGCCTGCCGCTGAGCCAATTGCCTCTGTCATAGCTTCTTCTCCATCAGTCAGTTGCGTGATGCCCTAAGGCTTTGATTATTTGGCAACTTTTGTGCCAATCAAAAGCGCATGCTAAAGCCTTATTTTTGCAGCAGCATGACAGATGGATGCACTTTTTCGGCGCAGTAACAGCAATGACTGCACCGAAATCAGCGTTTTATTTGAGCGACAGCCTCAGCCATTTTAGTCAGCGCCGTTTCCAGCTGTGCTCTGGGGCAGCCCATATTCAGACGCATAAAGCCAGCGCCGGAATCACCGAAAACGTAACCCGGGTTCATGCCGACACCGGCCTGTTCGATAAAAAATGTTCGCAGTGCCTGATTGTCCAGCTTGAGCTGACGGCAATCCAGCCACAACAGATAAGTCCCTTCCGGCTCAATCAAGTCAATATCTGCCAGTTCGTGACTGATAAAGCCACGTGCTGAGGCCAGTGACTGCTGCAGATAAATCATCAAGGCATCCAGCCAGGCTTCACCGTGACGGTAAGCCGCCTCATAAGCCGTGATACTGAAAGGGTTGGCGGCACTGACATGCCAGCTATCGAAAACCTGGTTGATGGCCTTACGGTCATTCTTTTGCGGCACCAGCAATGAAGACAGCCCGAGACCGGGGATATTGAAGGTTTTGCTCGGGGCGATGGCGGTGAGCACGTTGACTGAGTCAGTCAAATCCGCCAGTGGCAGATGCGTTTGTCCCGGAAAGATCAAATCAGCATGAATTTCATCCGAGATAATGGTCATTTCATAACGCGCAGCCAGTGACAGCAGATCCAGTAATTCCTGACGCTGCCAGACCCGGCCCACCGGATTATGTGGCGAACACAGTAATAACAGTCTGGCACCGGCCTTGGCGCAGTCTTCCAGGTGGTCGAGATCCATCGAATATCGACCATTTTCAAGCTTCAATGGATTGAGCAGCAGTTCCCGACCGGTCTGGGTCACTGCCGTGAAAAACGGAAAATAGACCGGCGGCTGAGCAATCACTTTATCACCGGGCTCAGTCAGGGCTTCAATCGCGGCATGCAGGGATGGCACCACTCCCGGACACATCATGATATCGCTGCGTTTGACCGACCAGTGATAGCGGCGCTGGCACCAGTCGATCAGAGACTGGTACAGTGACTCCGGATACAGCGTGTAACCATAGACAGGGTGCTCGGCTCTTGCCACCAGCGCTTGCGTCACCTCTGGCGGCGCGGCAAAGTCCATATCGGCAACCCACATCGGCATCACATCAGCACGGCCGAAATAGGCCTGCCGGGCATCAAATTTCAGACTGCTGGAATGACTGCGATCTACTGGCCTGTCAAAATCAAAGCTCATGCTTAACCCGCTATTATTTCAACTCAAGAAACAGCGAGTTTAAGGTCTAGCTGACCGCTTGGGCAATTCACCGCTCAGGAAGACTGTTAAATGGCTCAGCTTGTCTGTCCAGCGGGTTTTAGTTTCCACACCGTGACTTCAGACAGAGTATGTTGGAATTTATGACTGGTTTCACGAATCACAAACGGGACTGACTCGGGACCACGAACCAGTTCAAAGTGCGGCTGCAGAATCGCTTTGATGCCATCCAGCGTGGTAAAGCTCTCCCCGTCTTTTTTGAAGCCACCCAGCCATTCCGATTTCTCGGTATGATCTTCCAGCCAGGTGTAAGGAGACGCCAGCATCAGAATCCCGCCTTCATTGAGTCTCTCATGCACACTGCGCAGGAACTGAGCCGGGCGATAGAGGCGGTCAATCAGATTGGCTGCCAGAATCAGATCATAACCACGGTAAATCGCTTTCAGATTGCAGGCATCGCCCTGCATAAATTCGACTTTATCAGCGACTTCAGTCAGACCCAGTTGATCCAGCCGGCGTTCTTCATAGTGCACAAGGTCACCTTCATCAGTGATGGTGTAACGCACCACGCCTTTTTGCGCCATCTGCACACCCAGGTTGATGAGTCGAGCTGAAAAATCAACGCCGGTGACTTTTTCGAAATGATGCGCCAGTTCGAAACTGGCACGGCCGACCGCACAGCCGATATCGAGCGCATGGCCTTTAGGCTGTTCGCCCATCACTTCCACAGCCAGTTGCGCCAGCGTTTTAGGGAAATTGGCGACATTGAAGTAGCTTTCACCGTAGTGAAATTCAGCATACTGCGAGAGCATCTGGTCGGTTTCATAATTGGAGCTGTGCTGCTCGACTTCGTTGTCGGAGACCACATAGCGGAAACCGGCATGCTGGAAAAAGTGGCGGCGGAAAGCATAGCGTGATGCCAGCCGGCTTTCATTACCACAGGAAATCCAGGAACCGCCCTTGATCAGATTGTGCTGACCATCGAAGGTCGGTGTAGTGAAATCATCATAAATCGGATGCACCTTGAAGCCATCAAACGGATAGGTCGGTGTTTCTGTCCATTGCCAGACATTACCAATGACATCATAAAGCTCGCCGTGGGCAAACTGATCCACCGGACAGGATGAGGCGGCATAATCCAGATGGATATTCGCCACCGCCGGTTTATCATCCAGCTCGCTCAGACCGGCGTGTTCATAAATCCGGTACCATTCATCCTCGGTGGGCAGACGCACAGGCTCTCCGGTCTGTTCAGCTTTCCAGTTACAAAATGCCTTTGCCTCGTGATAATTCACATCGACCGGCCAGTTCCAGGGCATATCGACCACTTCAGTCATCAGGCGCAATTGCCAGCCCTTGTGATTTTTAATCCAGAAGCTGGGATGGGTCGCCTCGCTAAACCGTCTCCAGGCCAGACCTTCTTCCTGCCACCAGTCATCTTGCTGATAGCCCCCTGCTTCGACAAAAGCCAGAAATTCCTGATTACTGACCAGAAAGCGGGATGCCTGAAAATCATTGATTTCAGCTTCATGCTGACCGTATTCATTATCCCAGCCATAGATAGTGTCACTGTAGTCTTTACCGACTCGAACCGTCCCTCCCGGTATGGCAACCAGGCTGTTTTCAGGAGCCTCGCCTTTCTGTTTGAAAGGCCGCCACTCAGGTCTGGGCTGCACCAGTTCCAGTTTCTGCTGACGAATCAGTACTGAAGAGGTTTCGAGGTGGATCTGTTCATGCTCGATACCCATCAGAATCGCCCACCACGGATTGTCCCAGTCGATCGGCAGTTTCAGCGGCGCTTTCTGAATCACTTTGTTAATCATCGCCTTGACCTGCTGACGATAAGCGGTGACCTCTTCCACCGCAGGCCACTCATAGTGATCTTCATTCAGATCATCCCAGCTCATCTCATCAACACCGACAGCAAACATGGATTCGAATTTGGGATTGATACGTTTATCGATAAGGCCAGACAGCAGCATTTTGTTGACAAAAAATGTGGCGGTATGACCGTAATAGAAAATTAACGGATGGCGCAGCGGAATCGACTTGCTATAAAAGGCTTCATCAGATTTCAGGGTATTGAACAGAGACTCGTAACGCTCGAAAGTAAAGTTGAAATAGTCTGCGATTTCACGGCGTTTGGCGGCGGGATCATCGCCATCCAGCAGCGGGGTGCGTAAAAAACTCTGCTCAGCCGCTGCGCTTTTTTTGAGGGTGCTTTCAGCTGTCATGATCCTACTCCGTTGTGACTTTTGATGAGTCGTTATGACTAGTGAAGCGTGAAATTGTTGCGAAAGAATGGCGATGCGGCAAGGTTTAAGAGATTTGTCTCGCCAGCCAGTCTGTTTTGGCCGACAATTCCAGCGAACAACTCCATTTATACGCGAGATTGATGGTTTCTGCACAGGCGTAGACGCCATGACCGGCGACCACGGTAACTTTATGGTCCCTCAGTTTCTCCGCGACCATCGCCGGGGATTTGGCAAGGTAATCCTGATAGGGAATCTTAATAACCGGTACCAGTGGAAAGTAATACTGGCCTTCAAAGTCGACCGGCACATAATCCTGACCATTGAGAGTGAGTGCCACGGTGTGGGGACCATGACTGTGAAAAACGGCGCGGACAGCCGGATGCTGACGATAGACCTCAATATGCAGTGGCGCATCCAGTGAAGCCCCGTGCTCGCGGCGACCATCGATATGACAGCGAATCAGATCTTCAGGCTGCAGCGTATCGGCACAGCATCCTGTCGGTGTCACCCAGACTTCATCATGCCAGCGCAGGGAAGCATTGCCGCTGTGAGAATCATTGCAGCCGTATTGACGCAGCCAGCGGTAATGCTGCACCAGTTCCTGTTTGAGCTGATTCAGATCAGCCTGCCTCGGCATTGTCCTGTCTCTCCAGCAAATCATCAATGTGGCGCAGCCACTGACCGGCCTGGTTCGACTGATTTTCAAACGCCATCGCCCGGCCGAAGGCGGATTTAGCCTGCTCCAACTGATCCAGATGGAAATAACTGGTGCCGAGCAGTAGTTGTGCCCGGCCTTTGTCATTGCCTTTAAGACCGTCCACCACTGGTGTCAGGGTGTCGATGACTTTCTGCCAGTTTTCGGTACTGATGTACACCTGGGCCAGTTTAAGATGACTTTCACCACTGCTGTCTTTGTCCAGCATGCGGGTCAGTGTCTTCGCAGCCAGGTCATTTTCGCGGGCTGCCAGCCAACTGTCGGCCAGTTTTTGCAGGTGTTTGAAATCAGCCGGAATCACACCGTCATTCATGGCGCGTTCCAGCAACTTGCCTGATTTATACGGTACCCGCAGGTAACGATACATATCGGCCAGGTTAACCAGGGTTTCAGCATCGCCCAGATTGAGACGATCGGCCAGCATACGCACAGCCAGTGATCTGAACTCTTTTTCCTGCTGCAGGTACAGCGCTGATAACTGATCCCAGTAGATTTTCCGGTGCGGATAGCGGGTAATCAGGGTTTCCAGCACGCTAATGGCCGACTTGTACTGCTTCAGCGACATATGCGCTGACAACTGCAGGCGATACCAGTCTTCCTTGGGGTCGCGGTCGTTTTTAATCGCAGTGCGGATATGCTCTATGACTTTGCTGTAATTCTCCACCCGGTAATAAGCGGTTGCCAGCAGTACATAAACATTGTTTTCGGGCTGAGGTTCATTGGCCAGCCAGGCTTCCATCAGTCTGATGCCCTGGCTGTACTGACCCTCGGCAATCAGCAGCTGCGCCAGGTTATAGCGCAGGTTATGCGTCACATCCTCGGGCAAAGCATCAGCCTCCAGTGCCTGCTGAAAGGCTGCCGCCGCCTTGTCGTACTGATCCTGCTCAGAATACAGATAACCGATAGTCTGCTGCACTACAGCGCGGTCATAGCTGCCGGCCTCAGTCTGAGCCAGTAATTCATTGAGCTGTCTTGCCGCCTGAGTATACTGCTCGGCTTCCATCAGTTCCTGGGCCTTGCTCAAAGACTTATAGGTTTTCTCTGTCAGCAAATAATCATCTTCCTGCGCCTGCACAGGCGACAGCAGCAATAAGCTCAGCAACAATGACGGGATTAGCAATATTCTCATCGTGACAATTTAAACTCGATTTCCTGGGTTGCCTGACGTTCTACCGGCTGCCCCTCCACCAGTTTGGGCTTGAACTTCCATTTCAGTACCGCCTCAATGGCTTCGTCATTGAAAACATTCGCCGGTTCCGCCTTGATCACTTTGGCGTCTCTGACCGTGCCATCTTTGGTGATAATAAACTGTACCGTGACTACGCCCTCAATGCCGCGTCTGGCCGCTACGCGAGGATATTTGGGCGGGATGCGTACCAGCGGCACCACTTCATTATCAATGATCGGTCCCTCGACCGGGGCGGGTGCCGGCGCAGGAGCGGCTTTCGGCGCTTTGGCAAAATCCCCCAGATAAGGGCCACCGGTGATATTCATCGGCACGTCGATTTGCGGTACATCCAGTTGTGGCTTGGGCGGCTGCGGTTTATCGGTTTGCGGGGCCGGTGTTTGCGGCGGTGGTGGTGGCTCTTTCGGTGGTGGCGGCTTTTTTGGCAGCTCGCGCTTTTTGGTTTCCGGCTGCGTTTCCTCACGCTTGAGGCGCACGAAATCAAGCAGGCGGATATCTTCGGTCACCTGTTTGTCGACTTCCTTGTTGCTGATCATGTTCTGCATCAGCACGAACAGGCCGAAGTTCACCAGCAGCGCCAGAATGATTCCTATCGCCAGTCTCATAAATTGCTGTTATTCCCGTTCGGCTGCAATCGATACGTTGGCCACACCAGCCAGCCGCGCCTGATCCATAACTTCGATCAACAGGCCGGTTTTAGCTTCCTCGTCAGCGAGAATAATGACTGACCCTTCCGGGTTTTCCGCATGCATGCGTTCGACATTAGCCCGGACTGCACGACGGTCAATCTGACGTTTATCCATCCAGATTTCATCATTGGCCTTGATTGAAATCAGAATATTGGCCCGTTCTTTCTTCACTGCGGTTTTTGCCGTCGGCCGGTTGACATCGACGCCGGTCTCCTTGACGAAGGAAGTCGTGACGATGAAGAAAATCAGCAGAATGAACACCATATCAATCAATGGCGTCATATTTATATCTGCAATGCCACCGCTTTGTCTGCGGGAGTGTCGGTTTCTCATCTCTAATTCCTAGTCTCTTCGCAAGGCATCGGCTACGTTGTCGACTTCGCGCGATACCCGCTGACTCAGTTGGGTACTGAAATACAGGCCTGACAGCGCTGTCAGCAAACCGCCCATGGTGGTAATCAGGGCAACCGAAATACCCCCGGCCATACCACGGGTATTACCGGTTCCAAATACCGTCATCACATCAAAGGTCTGAATCATCCCGTTCACCGTACCCAGCAGGCCCAGCATCGGCAACGCCACCGTCAGTGTTTTGATCGACATCAGGTAACGTGACAGCTCAATCCGGCTTTCGGCAATCATGCCCTGGCGGATCTGATGCGCATACCAACTGGTGCGGTCACGGCGTTCATGCCACTCATCAATCCGCTGTTTGACCTGTTTCGGGTGCTGATAATAGACGTAAATATATCGCTCTATGATCAACGACCACATCAGAATCGATGCCAGCAGAATAATCCACAGCACGAAGCCGCCGCTTTCCATCAGCAGCTGAATCTGAAACAGCCCGTTAGTCAGACTGTCCATGCTGGGTTTCCGCGTTGCGGGCCACGATCGATGCACTCTCCTCATCCAGGATCTGGATCAGACGATTGGATTTGCTCGACAGGCCGCTATGAATCAACAGTAAGGGAATCGCTACTGCCAGTCCCAGCTCGGTAGTGACCAATGCCTGGGAAATACCACCAGACATCAGTTTCGGATCACCGGTACCAAACAGGGTGATCGACTGGAAGGTTTCGATCATGCCCGATACCGTACCCAAGAGGCCCAGCATCGGGGCAATCGCTGCCAGTATCGCGAGAGTTATCAAGCCTCTTTCCAGCTTGGGCATTTCACGCAGAATGGCTTCATCCAGTTTCAGTTGCAGGGTTTCCACATCCTGAGCCAGCTTGTCGTTGTAAACCGACAGAATCCGGCCCAGCGGATTTTTCAGGCTGATTTCTTTCTGCTTCTGCTGCTTGGCGACACCACTACCGGCACGCTGCAATGACAGGAACTGCAACAAGGCCACCAGCAGACCGACCGCACCCAGAATCAGGATGATGTAGCCAATCCAGCCCCCCTGCTCGATACGTTCTTTCAGCGTCGGCGTCTGTACCAGCAGTGCCATAATGGCGCCACGTGTCGGGTCAACGACCGCAGGCATCAGCTCTCCGGCATCGGCTTCTGTGAACTCGATCATATGCTCTCTGAGACGATCGACCGGTTGTCTGGCCAGCTCCACCAGGTTGCCGGTTTCAGACAGATAACGCAGGAACTTGCCGTCACTGAAGGCCGTGAACACACCAATGCGGGTGACATTCTGCTGCTCCACTTCCCCGGTGACAGTAATGACCGGTGCTTCAAACTGTTTCACCTTGCCGGAAGCGGTCATTTCTTCCTGCAGGGTCAGCCAGAGCTGGCGCAGTTCATCAATCGTCGGTTGCTGTTTACTCTCGCTGAGCTTTTGCAGAAATTCGAGACGATCCTTGCGGGTCACCGAGGTCATCGAGCTTTCCAGCACACCGCCAGTATCGCTGGCGATTTGACGAACGGTGCCAAACAGCTCGCCCAGTGAACCGGATTTTTCATCCAGCAAAGCCTGCTGCTCAGCCAGTTTCTGCTCCAGTTCGTTGAAGGACTGGTTCAGCTTCTGACTGCGCTGCTCTTCTGCGGCCAGCTGCCGGCGGGCCTCTTCCAAGAGACGCGCCTGCTCATCATGCGCTTCAACAAATTCGGCTTCACGTAATTTATTCTGCTGCTGTTCCAGCACCCGGTCGCGCTTGACCTGCTCCAGCAGTTCATCCAGATTGGCCGGTTTGTCCTGCGCTGCCAGCGGCAGACTCAGACCCAGCATCAAGATCAGGGAGAGTAAGGATTTCATTGCTCACCTCCCGTGGCTTTGAGCGGCAGGACCATCAGATCCGGTGGTAATTGTTTACGGGCGACTTTGAGACCGTCGCTGACCGGTTGCAGATAACTGTCCGGCAGGGTTTGCCATTGACCGGATTCGGCATCCCATACACCTGCTTCACGGCCGTCCAGCGTCAGGTAATAAAGGCCGACGCGACCGATCCGGAGGAAATCAACGGTACGGCTCTCACCCTCGCTTTCCAGATCTGCCTGATAAGCTTCGATGGTCCGGCCGTATTCGGTTTCCACCTGGTAGGCCTCCATAATGCGGCGATATTTTTCAGCCAGGGAAACATCCGCCCGGCCCATCATGGTCTTGAGGGCGACGATGCGATCATTGCGTTCCTGCTGCAGGAAAGGAATATCGAGTGCCACGAACTGTTCCAGCACCTCGATCATTTTAGTCATCAGCGGCACGATATCGCGCTGGGTGGTCTCGATGTTCTGCAATTGGAGACTGATTGACTCAAGCTCTTGACGCTGAGAGTTAACCAGTTGTTGCAGCTGGTCATTGTAGGCCTTGAGACTCTGGGTCTGACGCAGAATATTGCGATACTCAGCCAGCATATCGGTGGTTTCATCGGCCAGGTTATCAATCTTTTCCTGTGATTCCTGTGCGGCGATATCGGTATCGACCTGGGTGTCGATAGCCTCATCCAGAGCGCCGGCGCCCGCTGTGAGCGGCAGCGCCAATAGTAGCGCCAGCGGCCAGCCCCGTCTTATCGTCTGCTTCAATTGCATAGATATTCAATCCCATAGTTACCGGTTTTCGGCATTGTAAAAGCAACATCGTAACAAGAGAAGGCATTTTATAGGAAACAATACATATTCGCAATTAAGAATCGTTATCAAAAAGCGAATGACGGGCAAAAAAAAGCCGGGTAACAGGGTACCCGGCGAAACCTTCATAGAAGGAGAGAGAAATATAAGACTATAGAAGCTGAAAATTTCTATAACTTGATGCAAATTTTACAGTTCGTCAGTCTTGCGGGGATGAGCGACTTGTCCCAATAAAACGGGAATTTCTTCCTTTGTTTCTCTCGCCTTAATCAGGGCTCATGACGACAGACCGTGACTGATTGCAAAGCGCATCAGCTCGGCGGTTTTATTGATATCGAGCTTGCTCTTAATCTGGGTCAGATTGTTGGCCACTGTTTTATAGCTGATACCCAGAACATCTGAAATTTCATTCATGCTCTTACCCTCGCCCAGCAGGCGCAGAATTTCCAGTTCACGACGCGACAAATCACTGAGGGCACTGGTACCGGCATCGATGTTGAGCATGGCCAGTTGCTGGGCCATATCAGGGCTTAGGTAAATCTTGCCATCCAGCACTTTTTCCACCGCTTCAACCAGATGGTCTGCCGCGTTGTTCTTGGTGATATAACCGCGGGCGCCGGCCTGCATCGCCCGTGAGGCAAATACCGGATCTTCATGCATGCTGAACATCAGGACCTTGGCATCTTCGCGATTGGCACGGATGCGGCGCAGCACTTCCAGGCCGCCCATTCCCGGCAAGGTGATATCCAGCAGCACCATGTCAGGGTATTGCTCCTGGAACAACCGGTAGCCTTCCTCGCCGGTTTCAGCCTCAAAAACCTTGGCCGAGGGAATTTGCTGGATGAGCTGACGACAGCCGGCCCGAACTATCGGATGATCGTCCACCACCAATATCGTTACTGCCTGTTTCATTGTTTGTTTCACCTTTCAATGGAATTAATACCCGCACCTGCAGGCCATGTCCTTCTGCTGTATCAAATGCGATGCGGCCACCCAGCGCAGTGACGCGCTCGCGCATCCCAATCAGGCCGAAGCCGCGTACCATATTGGAATCCAACCCCTTACCGTCATCGGTGACCGCGACTTTCATCGCATCGCCATCACGACGTACTTCCACCTTCACATGACTGGCATTGGCATGGCGCACACAGTTGGTCGTACATTCCTGCACCACCCGATACACCGTCACCTGCAGGGTGTCAGGCAAATCATGAAAGTCACCGACAAAATCCCATTCCCAGTCGATTTCCGGTTGGCGATCGCGCCAGTTATGCAGCATATCGCGCAAGGCTTCGGCGAGGCCCAGATCATCCAGCGTCATCGGCCGCAGACGGCTGAGCATTTTACGAACCAGCGACTGAATGTGGTTGGTAATGGTTTTGACTGAACCGACTTTTTCTTCGATTTGCGGAATCTGTTTTTCTTCAGCCAGTCTTTCAATTTCACCAAGGTCTACCCGGATACCGAACAGGCAGGGTGCCAGTTCATCGTGCAGTTCCCGCGCCAGATCGCGACGCTCGGACTCCTGCAGACTGAGCATATTCCCCGCCAGCGCATGGTTTTCCGCCATAGTTTTCTCGAGCACGCTGGCCATATGGTTAAAGCGGATCTGAATCGGGTTCAGTTCTTTCACCGCCGTGGTGTCGACCCGCGCGGCAAAATCCCCCTGTTCCAGGTGTCCCAGGGCATCGGATAACTGGGACAAGGGTTTCAGGCCCTGTCTCAAAGCCAGATAAATCAGCGCCAGGATCAACAGCAGAAAAACCAGCCCCAACCAGAACAGGGTGTTGATGTCCTGCCAGACTTCCGTCACTTCATCGCTGGGATCGGCCTCGACCACCAGGTAGCCATAGGATTTGCTGCCTTTGGTAATAAGCCGCCGGAAAGCGACTGCCTCCGGTTCCATCATCCGGATAAACCAGTCAGGCGCATTCGGCTTGTTGAAAAAGCCGATCTGATCTTCCTGGCCGATCAAGGGCTGACCATTCATATCTTCAAACCAGGCACGGATGTGGCGGGTGTGGCGCACACTATCCACGATCAGCGTCAAACGTTCACTCAAATCATTGGAAAAACGCAAAGTGGGCAGCGCGTTGACCAGCAAACCTTTCGCCAGTTGGGTACTGGAAGCCATTTCCTCTGCCAGTGCCTGTCTGGCATTCTGTACCATCAGATAACCAGCCGCGGCAAAGTTAATCAGCAGAATGATGGTGACGATGATCAACAATCGTAATTTTAAACTCATGATCATTTGCTTATTGCATAGATAAGTTAGAATTATCGCATATCTTGTTACTACACATTATCGGAGAGATTTAGGACCACAGCATGCAAACCAATCACGAATTGTTTCAAAAAGCACAAAAACATATCCCCGGCGGCGTTAATTCACCGGTACGCGCATTTAAAGGTGTCGGCGGTGACCCGGTTTTCTTCCGTGAAGGTAAAGGCGCCTGGCTGACTGATGCTGAAGGTAAACAATACGTGGACTATATCGGCTCCTGGGGTCCGATGATCGTCGGTCATGCGCATCCTGAAGTTTTGAACGCGGTCAGCGAAGCGGTACAGCATGGTCTCGGCTTTGGTGCCCCTACTGAAGTGGAAACCACCATGGCCGATCTGGTCTGTGAGCTGGTGCCTTCAATGGAACTGGTTCGCATGGTCAGCTCAGGCACAGAAGCGACCATGAGTGCGATTCGTCTGGCTCGAGGTTATACCGGCCGCGACAAAATCGTGAAATTTGAAGGCTGCTATCACGGCCACGCCGATTCCCTGCTGGTCAAAGCCGGTTCGGGCGCATTAACGCTTGGAGTGCCCTCTTCTGCCGGTGTGCCGGCGGCGCTTGCTGAACACACCCTGACACTGCGCTTTAATGATATGGATTCGGTACGCGAATGCTTTGAGCAGGCGGGTGATGACATCGCCTGCATTATCGTTGAACCGGTGGCCGGCAATATGAACTGCATCCCGCCTGAACCCGGTTTTCTGGAAGGTCTGCGTGAAGTCTGTGACCAGTATGGCAGCGTGCTGATTTTTGATGAGGTGATGACCGGTTTCCGGGTCGCCTTGGGCGGTGCTCAGGCGCATTATGGTGTGACGCCGGATTTGACCACTTTCGGCAAGGTTATCGGCGGCGGTCTGCCGGTCGGTGCCTTTGGCGGTAAACGGGAAGTGATGGAACATATCGCCCCGCTGGGACCGGTCTACCAGGCAGGTACACTGTCCGGTAATCCCATTGCGATGGCGGCTGGTCTGGCGACGCTGAACCTGATTAAACAGCCGGGTTTCCATGATGATCTCAGTGCTGCTACCAGTAAACTGGTGGATGGCCTGCAACAGGCGGCCAATGAAGCCGGGGTGCCGATGACTACCAACCACGTAGGCGGCATGTTTGGTCTGTTCTTCACTGATGATAAGAAAGTCAGTTACTACGAACAGGTTGCTGCCAGCGATCAGGAACGTTTCAAAAAATTCTTCCATGCGATGCTGGATCGTGGTGTTTATCTCGCCCCGTCAGCATTTGAGGCCGGTTTCCTGTCTGCTGCCCATGGTGACAGTGAAATCGCCAAAACCATCAGTGCCGCGAAAGAAGCGTTCGCGTCCCTTTAAAGCTTTACTTGATGATGCAGCCATACATCGTCCTGCGGTGTATGGCTTTTTTATGTCAGCTTGTTCTCTTGGCATGGCTCGGTTAAGTTAAGTTCACTCACCTTCAGACACAGACATTTTATGACCACGCTTTATTGGCACGACTACGAAACCTCCGGCACCGATCCCCGCTTTGACCGCCCCATGCAGTTTGCCGGTGTCCGCACCGATGAAGACCTGAATATCATCGGTGAGCCCCTGATGATTTACTGCAAGCCAGGCGGTGATTTCCTGCCTCACCCGCAGGCGGCACTGGTCACCGGCCTGACCCCACAGCAGGCTGAGAAAGAGGGCTTGACCGAAGCCGAATTCATCGCCCGCATTCATCAGGAACTGGCCGAGCCCGGCACCTGCGGCGTCGGCTACAACAGTCTGCGCTTTGATGATGAGTTCACCCGTTTTACGCTGTTTCGTAATTTTTATGATGCCTATGCCCGTGAATGGCAGAATGGCAATTCGCGCTGGGATATTATTGATATGGTGCGGCTGACCCGCGCCTTACGGCCGGAAGGCATCAACTGGCCCGATCGTGAGGATGGCCGGCCCAGCTTTCGCCTGGAACATCTGACTGCGGCCAATGGAATTGAACACACGGGCGCGCATGATGCGCTGGCTGATGTTTATGCCACGATTGAGATGGCCAGACTCATTAAAAATGCCCAGCCCAAACTGTATGACTTTGTTTTCAACCATCGCCGCAAGCATGACATCGCTCCCCTATTGAACCTGAACGAGCGTAAGCCGGTAATTCATGTGTCGCGGATGTATCCGGGTGAATACTGCGGTACGGCGCTGGTCCTGCCTTTGGCTAAGGACCCGACCAACAATAACGGCATCATTGTTTATGACCTGCGCCATGATCCCAGCGATCTGATTGATCTCGATGTTGACACCCTGCGGGAAAGACTGTTTACCGCCAGTGCCGATCTGGAAGCAGATACCAGCCGACCCGCGCTGAAAACCCTGCATATCAACAAGTGTCCGGTAGTGGTGCCAGCGAGCACGCTGGATGACGATGCTGCAATGCGTCTGCAAATCGATCGCGTAGCACATGATAAACATCTGGCCATGCTCAATGCTGCCGGCGATTTAACCACGAAGCTCAACGCCATTTTTACCAAACCCGAGTTTGAGCCGATCGATGATCCGGATGCCAGTCTCTACAGCGGCGGCTTTTTCAGTGATAACGACAAACGCAAGATGGAGGTCATCCGCAGCGCCGAAGCTGAAATGCTTAAAACCCTGTCCATTCCGTTTGAAGACAGCCGACTGCATGAGCTGCTGTTTCGTTACCGCGCCCGTAACTGGCCAGAGACTCTGGATCCGGCTGAACAGGAAGTCTGGCTCAATTACCGCCAGCAGCGTTTGGGGGATGCTGCACCTGAGCACATCCTCAACTTGGCCCGCTTTGAAGCGGCGCTCGCTGAATGCCGTCAGCAGACGCTCTCTGCAGAACAAAGCCAGGTGTTAAGTCAGCTGCAGGATTATGCTGATTCGCTACGAAAAGAACTGACATTGTGATAGGTCTGGCCTTGCCGGCAAGGTATAATTAACTCCTTGTTTTCTAAGCCTCCTTTTTCAGAACTGAATTTATGCCAACACAGCGCGATATTCTGCTGACTACGCTCAACGCCCGCTATATGCACAGTGCATTCGGCCTGCGCTATCTGTATGCCAATCTGGGCGAATTACAGCCTGAGGCCGAGATCGTGGAATTCACGATTCAGCAAAGACCGCTCAATATTGCCGAAAAACTGCTGAGTTTCCAGCCACAGATCATCGGTTTCAGTGTCTATATCTGGAATGTCGCCGAAATTCATAACACTGTCGCGCTAATCAAGCAGATAGCGCCGGATATCACCATTGTGCTGGGCGGTCCCGAAGTCAGTCATCACCCGGATTTACCGGCTGTTTGTGAGCTGGCTGATTATGTCATCAGTGGCCAGGGCGAGCAGAGCTTCCGCCAGTTATGTGAGCAGGTTCTGGATGGTACTGCTCCTGAAGCCAAACTGATTGAAGGCCAGCCGATGAAGCTGGATGAAATAGCGCTGCCTTATCGCTTTTATAACGATGAGGACATCCGTAACCGCCTGATCTACGTTGAAGCTTCACGCGGCTGTCCGTTCAAATGTGAGTTCTGCCTGTCAGCACTGGATAAAACAGCGACGCCTTTCCCGCTGGAACCGTTTCTGCAGGAAATTGATCAGCTCTGGCAACGGGGCGTTCGCAACTTCAAGTTTATCGACCGCACCTTTAATCTTAAAGTCAGCACCAGCACCCGTATCCTGGAATTCTTCCTCGAGCGGATGAGTGATGATCTCTACCTGCATTTTGAGCTGGTGCCCGATAACCTGCCTGAAAAGCTCAAAGCGGTATTGAAGCAATTCCCGCCCCAGAGCCTGCAGTTTGAAATCGGTATACAGACTTTTGATCCCGAAATTCAAACGCGGATTAGCCGCAAACAGAATAACGACAAGACCCGCGATAATATCCGCTGGTTGCGTGAACATACTGGTGCCCACCTGCATACTGATCTGATTTTCGGTCTGCCCGGCGATACGCTGGATAATTTCGCCGACAGCTTTGATCAACTGGTGGCGCTCAATCCGCATGAAATCCAGTTAGGTATTCTCAAGCGACTGCGCGGTGCGCCGCTCAACCGTCATAATGATCCTTATGATCTGCGTTTCAACCCGCAGCCGCCTTATAACATCCTGTCCACCAGTACGGTTGATTTTATGACCATGCAACGCGTCAACCGCTTTGCCCGCTTCTGGGACATGATTGGCAACTCCGGTCGCTTTATCAATACACTGCCTTTGATTATGGGAGAGCAACCCTTTGCCCGCTTTATGCAGTTGTCGGACAAGCTTTATGAGCTGGCAGGACAGAGTTACAAAATTGCGCTGCGGCGTCTGTTTGAAATGATTTATGTCGTGATGACAGAGGAACTCGCACTGGATGCAGAGCGGGTGAAAGCGCAGCTGAAACTGGATTATGCCCGCGCCAATATCAAGGGCGTGCCGGATTATGAGAAGCTGCCCAGTCTCACCAAAAAAGCCAAAGCCGGTGTCGCCAATAAGCGGCAGCTGCAGCACGCCTGAGGATTGCTCCAGCTTGGGGGGAAGTAATTATCTTTCAATTTGTTGGTTTCCAATCATCTTCACTGCTCTCATTTCGCTTTAATGGCGAATCAGGGATTTATTCGCCACCTCCCTGTGGCTCACCTGCAAGCAGGTTGCTTCGCAATTCAAAATCGTTCCCGACGATTTTGTGCGCGGCCAAATCCCTGATTTGGCCCTAGGCACCCCTTGACGCGAGAACGCTGGGGTGAGGCTATTCCGCCCTTTTGAGAAACGCAGGGTCCCTAGGGTTAGTAGTGGACTCGTCCTTTTGTTTGGTTCGTTTATTCCGGCATGAAAATAAATGAACTCGCGTTCAGGCGAAATCTGTCTTCAGAAAAGCGCCGTAAAGTCACCACCCAAACTAACTTAAGACGGTAAAATACCCACCCATGAATCAACAAAGCTTCATCCCCAGTCCCTGTATCCGCAAATGCGGACTTGATGAGCGTGAAATATGCCGCGGCTGTTTTCGTTCGATTGATGAAATTATCGGCTGGGAATCAATGAGTCGCGAGGACCGACTGCAAACACTGGAAAACTGTCGCCAGCGCCGTGAAAAAAGGGCGCGGCGTTAGGCTTTAAACTATCAGCTTGGCAAGTTTTTTAAACTCGGGATGGCTGGCATCCCCCAGCCATTCGAACAGTACTGACTCGACGTTGGTGATAACCGCTCCGGCCAGCCGCAGACGCTGCAGAGCATTGAACTGATTGCCCTTGGCACGCGAACTCACTGCGTCTTCAATGATGAAAACTTCATAGCCCTGTTTCAGTAAGTCCAGTCCGGTCTGCAGAATACAGATATGAGTTTCCATCCCGGCCAGAAAGATCTGTTTGCGGCCGTGCTGTTCCAGTGCCGTACTGACGGCTTCCACTTTAGCGGAAGAAAAATTGGTCTTTTCAATGACCGGCGACCCGGCCGGCAGTTTAGCCAGAATGGGGGCCTCCAGCGGCCCCAGTCCTTTAGGATATTGCTCTGTCGCCACTACCGGTACCGACAAGGCTTCAGCCGCTGTCAGCAGCACTTCCACCTGCTCAACCACGCGGTCACGCACGCCTTTGGGCATCGCCGTGGTCAGTCTTTCCTGTATATCGATCACCATCAGCACACTGTTGCTGCTGTCTGCAATCGACATATTGATTTCCATTCTATGCTCCCAGCCAGGTGTTGATTTGTTGTAAATCTTCAACCGTGACAATACCGGCCGCCTGTTTCAGACGCAAGGTATCAAGGATGTAATCATAACGTGAGCGCGCATAATCTCGGCGGGCACTGAACAGATTACGGCGGGCATTCAGCACATCAACCGTGGTGCGAGTGCCGACTTCATAACCGGCCTGCGTTGATTCCAGCGCTTTCTCGTTGGAGATCACGGCCTGTTTCAGTGCCTGAACCCGGCTGATACCGGAAATAACGCCATTGTAGGATTCCCGGGTCTGTCGGACGATAAAACGCCGTTGTTCTTCTTCATTCTGCATCGCTTCATCAAGCCGGTAGCTGGCTTCGCGGGTGCGGGAGACAACAGCCCCACCTTGATAGATCGGCACATTCAATTGAATACCGATGACATCTGTATGGGTTTTGCTGCTGCCGCTGAAATTACCGTCACTTTGCGAGTCGTAATTCTTCTGGGCGACCAGATCAAGGCTGGGATAATGCCCGCTTTTCTGCAGTTCAATATTCTGCTCGGCATTGTTCACATTGGCCCGGGCGACCATGATAGACGGGTTCTGAACCAGTGCCGTTTCGCTCCACTCATTGATATTGGCAGGTTCCGGAGCCACCAATGGCGAGTCTTCCAGTTCGGCAAGTTCGTCAACATATATTCCTGTGGTCTCGCGCAACTGTTCAATGGCATTGGCCAGGGCATTTTCCGCTTCAATCACGGCGGCGCTGGCCAGATCAAATGCAGCCTGCGCTTCGGTGACATCAGTAATGGTGGCCATACCGACATCAAAGCGTTGCTGTATCTGCTCCAGTTGCTTGGCAATTGCTTCTTTTTCAGCAAGTGCAAAGGTCAGATCATCTTCAGCGCCCAGTACCGCAAAATAACGTTCAGCAACGCGCAGAATCAGTGCCTGCTCTGCGACCGCATAACTGGCAGTAGCCCCATCAATCGCAATTTCAGCCTGGGTTTTCTGGACGAAGTTTTCTCGCCGGTAGATGGGCTGAACCAGACTCAGTGTATAACCATGATTGTTGTAATCGGTCTGACCACCAAAGTTCTGGGCTGAGGCATCCACCCAGGTTTTATTGGTATTCGCCGTTAAGTCCACCTGGGGCAGAAAATTAGCCACTGCCTGATCATCCAGTTCACCGACCGCAAGACGGGAGGCGGCTTCTGCCAGCAGTTGCGGGTCATTTTTCAGTGACAGGGTAAATACGTCCATCAGATCTTCGGCCCAGACCTGGGGTGACATGATGGCTGTTGCCAGCATGGCGCTTAGAGCGAGTCTTTTCATCTTCCTTCCTTAGGCATTGCGACGTTTGTGCAGGTCTGTCTTATCAAAAGCTGTTGTAAATCACTGCTTTTCAACAAACCGACCAGTCGGTATGTTAGCTGGAAATGGTGACAGAGCCAAACGCAAAAACAATTTTTTGAGCTCGATGACAGCAGGCGCTGTCAGCAGCGCAGTCAGTATTGCCTAGTAAACCGTCATGCTGCTGTCGACCTGACTGGCCCAGTCGTTCATGCCACCATCCAGATTAATGACGTCTGTAAAGCCGACATGTTCCATAAACTGGCCGACCTGCGCACTGCGTTTGCCGCTGCGGCAAATCAACACCACACTCTGATCCTTATGGGATGCAAACTCTTCCAGACGACCCGGGATATCATTCATCGGGATGTGGACCGCTCCCTCAATCACACCATTGGCCAGTTCATGGGGTTCACGCACATCGATCAACAAGGGTTTAACACCACTTTGCAGCAGTGCCTGCAGCTCGGTTGCACTCATTTGTTTCATGGTTTTTCTCAGTCTTTCAGAATTCAAATTCAGCTTTCGGTTCAGCGTGGATCATGGCTGGAATTACAGTCTCAAACAAAGACGTTGTTTGCCATTCCCGTTCACCGACTCGTCGTATTAATTGTACCGACATCGCTGGTGCCTTGCCGACCACAGCCACCATTCGGCCGCCGACTTTGAGCTGGTTGAGGTAATCATCCGGTATGAGCACCATGGCTGCCGTCATCACGATTGCGTCCACCCGCTCAGGCAAAGACCAGTATTTGGCGGCATCGCCGACCTGAAATTCGACATTGTGCAGGGCGAGGTGACTTAGTCGGTCCTGCGCCTGCTGGGCTAACTCATCGAAGTATTCCACCGTGATAACTCTGGCAGCGAGTCTGGCCAGCAAGGCGGTGAAATAGCCGGAGCCGGTACCGATTTCAAGCACAGTCTCGTCAGGCTGCAATGCCAGTGCCTGCAGTATCCGGCCCTCCACCATCGGTGACAGCATAGTTTGACCACAGCCTATCGGCAGTTGCACATCGGCATAAGCGAGACCTTTGAGCGAAGCATCCAGAAATTTCTCTCGGGGGATGTCCGAGATCGCTGCAAGCACCTTGGCATCGGCGACTTCATTGGGACGCAGCTGCTGATTGACCATGTTGAAATGGGCTTTATTCGGCTCGGACACTGGCTACTCCTGTTGCTGTCACTGAACTGGCTTAGACAAGCTAGGATAAGTGCTTTCTTATATAGCTGCAAGCCAGCTCAAGCGTCAATTAAAGCGTTTTTTGCAAGCAGTCTGCATCGCCGACGAGACTGACACGATAGAGCGCCGCTATGACTTTTTAGCCGTGACCCGATGAAACAGAGGCTCGTGTACTGATTCACGTGAAAAACGCCAGCAGGCAACCACAATAGCCACCATGGAAAAGCCTGTCAGCACGGCGACATCGGTCATGATAGAGAAATCACTGGTGGCAGCCGGGACTGCATGTTTCATCAGATCCACGCCGTAACTGAAAGGATTAATCAGCACCACATACTTGAGCAGTTCAGGGAGTTGTGACACCGGGTATAAGGCACCGCTCAGGAAGAACAGCGGAAAAATAAAGAAATTCATAATCACGGCAAAGTTATCCAGCGTTTTGGACCAGGCCGCAATCAAGCCACCAATTGCGGCGCAGCAGATGGCTGTGGCAAAGGCGGGAATAAGCAGTAACAGGGCGATATTCCAATCGATTAGGCCTATCAGCACCAGGATCACCAGCAGCATCAGCGCCTGCACCATGGCGGTGATGGTCGCCGCAATCAGCTTGGCAATGACGATCCAGTAATGCTCAATGGGCGCAATCATCATCATCCGCATCACGCCGAATTCTTTGTCATAAACCAGCGTCAGTGCCGATAATAAAGCCGCAAACAGCAGAGTCATGGCGACGATGCCTGGCACCAGAAATCCGAGGTAGCCTTCCTGCTGACTGCCCTGCAGCATGCTACCGACACCGCTGCCGATAACCAGTAGCCAGATCAGCGGCCTCACCATGCTGCTGACAAGGCGCCCACGCTGACGGAAAACCTTGCTCAGTTCACGTCCGGCGACGGCTTTAACGGCCAACCAGTTCTTCATGTGACCACTCCGGTTTCAGGGGGACAGACAGTCCACAGATATACATCATTCAGATTGGGCTTGCGCCATTGCAACGAAATCACGGCATCGCCAAGAGACTGTTGCAACTGAGTGAAATCAACATTTTTATCTTTGACCCGGTAAGTCAGATGCTCATCTTCCCAGATAGGCTGACCAAACTGCGGACTCAAGGCCCGGTTAACGGCTTCGGTATCAGCACAATCGATCTCGAGAATGTAAGCAGCAAGATCACGGATCAAGGCGCTAGGCGCTCCCCCATACTGCAGTTCGCCTTTCTGGATAAAATCGACACGGTCACAGGACACGGCTTCTTCCAGATAGTGGGTAGTGAGGAACACGGTCATGCCCTCTTCCTTGCGAAGCTGTTCTACAAAACGCCAGATCGCACGCCGGTTAGGCAAATCAAGACCGATGGTGGGCTCGTCCAGGAACAGGACTCTGGGTTTGTGTAATACGCCACGGGCGATATCCACCGCCCGGCGCTGACCACCGGATAAGGCGGCCAGTTTCATATGCCGCTTTTTCTGCAAGCCAAATATTGCCAGCAGTTCATCAATACGCTCATTGGCCTGGGCTGGCTTCAGATTGTATAGCGCTGCCGCAAACTGCAGATTTTCATCGACCGTCATCATCCGATCCAGCGCCGAATCCTGAAACACCAGGCCCACAGTAGCTCGAATCGCAACCGGATGCTTCAACACTGATTTTTCTGCGATAAAAGCCTCTCCGGAAGTCGGCGAGGTCATTGTCGTCAGCATGTGTATCGTGGTGCTTTTGCCTGCGCCATTAGGACCGAGCAGGCCGTAGAACTGACCAGACTGAATGTTTAAATCAAGGTTATTAACAGCAACGGCCTGACCATATCGCTTGGTCAGGCCGTTGGCGCGAATCGCAAATTTAGGTGCCACTGATTTCTTTTGAGTTTTTGGGGTTTCTGAAGACTAAAGGTTTGGCTTCCTGGGCCGGCTTGGCAGCTTCCTCACGACCACGTTCAATCGCTTCCAGGATCAGGTGATGATCCGGGGACTTACTGCAAACCGGATCAGCCATCGCCGGATCACCGGTCAGCATATATGCCTGACAACGGCAACCGCCGAAGTCTTTAAAGCGTTCATCACAGCTGCGGCAGGGTTCCTTCATCCAGTCAAAGCCGCGGAAGCGGTTAAAGTCGTTGGAGTCTTCCCAGATTTCCCTGATGCTCAAGTCACGCACATTAGGCAGTTCCATGCCCGGCAGATCACGGGCCGCGTGGCACGGCAGCGCGGTACCATCCGGGGTCACGGTCAGGAAGACGTTACCCCAGCCGTTCATACAGGCTTTCGGCCGCTCCTCGTAGTAATCGGGCACAACATAGTAGATCTTCATATTGCCCTTCTGCTCTTCCTGATAGCGGTGAGCAATCGCCTCGGCACGCTCAAGCTGCTCTTTCAGGGGTAACAGTTGATCACGGTTATGCATGGCCCAGCCATAATACTGGGTGGTTGCGAGTTCAACATAGTCGGCGTCAAGATTGATCGCCAGATCCAGAATGTCTTCAATCTGATCGATATTCTGGCGGTGAGTCACGAAACACAGCACCATCGGATAGCCGGCCGCCTTGACGGCCTTGGCCATCTCGATTTTATGCTGGAAAGCGTCAGTCCCGGCAATCAGATTGTTCAGATCCTCGGAGCTGGCCTGAAAGCTGACCTGAATATGGTCGAGACCGGCATCCTTGAACGCCTGTGCTTTGGATGCATCCAGACCGATACCGGAGGTAATCAGATTGGTGTAGAAGCCCAGGTTACGCGCTTCCTGAATCAGTTCGATGATATCCGGACGCGCCAGCGGCTCACCGCCTGACAGACCGAGCTGGGTGGCTCCCATCGCCCGTGCCTGTTTGAAAACATCGATCCATTCTTCAGTGGTCAGTTCGCTTTTGATGTTGGCGAAATCCATCGGGTTGGAGCAATACGGGCACTGCAAGGGACAGGCATAGGTGAGCTCAGCCAGCAGCCACAAAGGCTGACGGATATTGTTGCGGGCATTGAGGCCGATTTCACCACCGGTACTGCCCGGGGCTTTATTCTGCTCTGATCCAGTCGTTGTCATGAGCTTCCTCCAAAAACTGATAGACGTCATCGTCCAAATCGGCGCCGTTAAAGGCGGCCTTTAATTCAGCGATAAGCTCGCCTACGGTTTGTTTTTTCTCACTGACTCGCTTCAGAATTTCCCCGGCAGCCGGGTTCAGTTTCACCATGCCTTCCGGGTAAAGCAGGACATAGCAGTCCTGAGCGGGCTCCCACTGGAAGCGATAGCCCAGTGCCAGTACTGGCACTGAGTCAGCGTTAAATATTCGTTCTGTCATTTTTCTACTTCCACGTCCATGCAATAGGGCGGACGGTTTTCGATATAAGCCATCCACATGGCATCCAGCATAGTCCAGAGGATATCGAGTTTAAACTGCAGCAAATCGACCGCTCGCTGCTGTTTCTCACGGGTATCGCAATAGTCCAGCGTAATCTGCAGGCCGTGTTCGACATCACGTCTGGCTTCGCTCAGACGCTTACGGAAATAACGATAACCTCGTTCATCGATCCAGGGGTATAGTTCCGGCCAATTGTCGAGACGTGCCTGGTGGATTTTCGGCGCGAACAGTTCTGTCAGAGAGGAACCGGCTGCTTCCTGCCAGGGCGCCCGGCGGGCAAAGTTGACGTAAGCATCAATCGCGAATCTTACACCAGGTAAGACATGCTCGTATGACCAGAGTTCTTCACGGCTGAGGCCTACTGACTCGCCCAGTTGCAGCCAGGCTTCAATACCGCCTTCCTGTCCTTCATAACCATCATGATCCAGAATGCGTTGTACCCAATGCTTGCGGACTTCGGCATCGTCACAGTTCGCCATGATCGCTGCATCTTTGATGGGAATCGCAGTCTGATAGTAAAAACGGTTGGCAACCCAGCCCTGAACCTGTTTCTGGTTCAGTTTGCCCGTGTGCATCAACTTATGGAATGGATGGTTGATGTGATACAGCGCTTCTTTGTCACGCAGTTTCTGTTCGAATTCTTCACGGGACCATGGGGCGGGTTTGTCTGACATTCTCTCTTCCTCTCTCTAATCTGCTGGCAGTGTTTACAGTTCGATATCCATGCCATCGTAGGCAACTTCGATACCGGCTTTATTCAGAATCTGCCGTTGTTCCGACTCTTCATTGAGAATCGGATTAGTGTTATTGATGTGAATCAGGATCTTGCGTGGCTTTTGCATGGCATTGAGCAGGCTCATAATGCCACCTTCACTGGACTGATCCAGATGCCCCATTTCCTGGGCGCGTTTATCACTGATGCCTTCGTGTGACATTTCATCATCGGTCCAGACAGTACCATCAACCAGTACCGCATCGGCATTACTCATGTATTCCAGCACGTGGGGTTCGGCAACACCAAGGCCCGGAGCATAAAACAGGTTTTTACCGGTACGGGTATCTTCAATTCTCATTCCGATATTGTCACCAGGCACTGTGTTATGGCGATGAGGTGAATATGGCGGCGCTTCACTTTTCAGCGGAACGGCAGTAAACACCAGACCTTCTGCACTGGGAATGGTGAAAGAAGATTGATCGGTCGCGATTTCATGATGGTTGATACCGCGGAAGTGGCCCAGGATGTTGAAGACCGGAAACCCCGTGGTCAGATCTTCATAGACGGCCTTGGTGGTATATACCTCCCAGGGTTTATTGTACTCACGCAGGGTCAGCATACCAGTGCTGTGATCAATCTGGGCGTCGGTAATCACAATCGCGGTGATTGCGGTGTCACGCACTTCCCGTGCCGGTTGCAGTGCCGGAAAATCGTCCAGCTGTTTTTTGATATCAGGCGAGGTGTTGAACAGGATCCAGTCTTTACCGTTGGCGCTGACTGCAATCGAAGACTGTGTGCGGGGGCTCGCTTTAATGGTGCCCTCTCTGACGCCTTTACAGTTGGCGCAATTACAGTTCCATTGCGGGAAACCGCCACCTGCACCTGACCCTAAAACATGTACAAACATAAATGCCTCTATCTATCTGCTAAACCGAATCACACTCGGTGAATGGGATTGGGTTTAACGTTGCCCGGGGCCATAAAGGCCCCGAGCATACATCAAAAACCGATATTAACGGTTGCAGATGTACATGGTTACTTCAAAACCAAAACGCATATCTGAGTATTCAGGTTTAGTCCACATAGTTATATCCTCTCTAAAATTTTTTTAGAAACGTTGGTCACCCGACCCATTCGGGTGACGGTTAAATGCTACACAGCTCTCATATAAGCCACGTCAGGATTCCCCGCCTTGCCGTTCAGGATTTTCCTGATTTGTCTCTCAGTCGCAAAACCAGTCGCAATGCGGGGTTTGCCACTCAATACGGCTCACTGATTCAGAGTAGTTCTGGGGTTAGCGGGAAATTCTTCTCGGTACTGAAAGGGAAAAAACACCCTGATTGTCAGGCTGTTTTACTCAAGTTTTTTTGTTGCAGGATCAATAGACTATGAGCCTGATATAGACATCAGCTTATATCTCTCTCGTTTGGCACTCGCATTCCCGATGCCAAAGCTTTTTTAGCCGGGCTTATGCCCGGCTTTTTTTTGCATAAAAAAAGACCCGACATCTTGCGATGCCGGGCCTTTCTCAGACTAGTTAGATTAATTGCTTAATCTATTCGGGTCTTGGTCTTACAGGCTAAATACGCTCAGAACACCACCCAGGTTAGTCCAGCTAGACAGTGACTTGTATGCACCGACTGCGCCCAGACCATCTGTGTCGTTTTCCAGGCTTGGGATAGCCATACCGATACCAGCCCAACCACCTACACCAGACAGGATGGAGATGTACTGCTTACCACCGTGTTTGTAGGTGTTGACGTTACCGATGATGCCTGATGGGGTCTTGAAGCGGAACAGCTCGCGACCGGTTTGGGCATCAACTGCTTTCAGGTAACCTTCCAGCGTACCGTAGAACACAACGTCAGAGGCAGTGGCCAGGGCACCTGACCAGACTGAGAAGCGTTCCGGGTTAGACCAGACGATTTTACCTTCACGAGAATCCCAGGCAATGAAGTTACCGAGGTGTGTACCACCTGGTGCCGGGAACATGCTCAGGGTAGCACCAACGTATGGCTGACCTGCAACATACTCAACTTCGAATGGCTCGTAGTCCATGCACACGTGGTTGGTCGGTACATAGTGCAGACCGGTACGTGGTGAGTAAGCAGAAGGCTGTTGGTCTTTTGAGCCCAAAGCTGCAGGGCAGATACCGGTGGTGTTCACATCTTCACCGTTACGTGCAGTTGAGTATTTCGCTACACGGTCATGACGGCCGGTTTTCAGGTTAACACCGTTTGACCAGTTAACCGCAGGGTCAAATTTTTCTGCCACCAGCAGTTCACCGTTAACACGGTCCATGGTGTAAGCGAAACCGTTACGGTCGAAGTGAACAGCCGTTTTACGTGCTTTGCCGTTAACCTTCTGGTCAACCAGAACAACTTCGTTAACACCGTCATAATCCCACTCATCGTATGGCGTCATTTGGTAAACCCATTTCGCCATACCGGTGTCAAGGTCACGACCCCACAGAGACATTGACCATTTGTTGTCGCCAGGACGTTGGACCGGGTTCCAGGTAGATGGGTTACCTGAGCCGTAGTAGAACATGTTCAGGTCTGGATCGTAAGAATACCAGCCCCAGGTGGTACCACCACCGATTTTCCACTGGTCGCCTTGCCAGGTTTTCAAAGAAGAATCTTTGCCAACCGGTTTCAGCATGGAAGTGGTTTTTTGCGGGTCAACCAGCATTTCTTCGTCTGGACCGGTGCTGTACGCTTTATATTTAACGTTGCCTTCCAGGTCGTAGGCTTGAACATAACCACGAACACCGAACTCACCACCTGAGATACCAACGATGATGGTGTCATCAAAAACGTGAGCCGCAGCTGTGCTGGTCGCACCGCGTTTTGGATCATCACGTTTGTCAGACCAGACAACGCTACCGTCAGCGGCATTCAGTGCAACCAGGGTAGTGTCAGCTTGGTTCAGGAAGATTTTGCCATCAGCATAAGACAGACCACGGTTAACGGTGTCGCAGCACATGACTGGCACGGTTTCGTCGTAGTTTTGCTTAGGCTCGTATTTCCACTTGATTGCACCGTCGTTGTTCAGATCCAGCGCGTAAACGATGTTCGGGAACGGCGTGTGAACATACATGGTGCCGTCGATAACCAGTGAATTACCTTCGTGACCACGCAGAACACCGGTGGAGAAAGACCAGGCCATGTTCAGATTTTTGACATTGTCTTTATTGATTTGTGTCAGTTCTGAATAGCGCTGGTTGGCATAATCACCAGCTGGCATCACCCAGTTGTTTTCGTTTTGCTGCATAGTCAGCAATTCGTCAGCTTGTGCCGCGCCAGCGACAGCCAGTGACATCATTGCCAGAGATAATGTTTTCAGCTTCATTAGAGTAACCTCTATTTTGGTTTGTTATTAGCATGGTGAGACGCTTAGCGTTTCTCACCACAGAGGCAACTCTATTCCGCTTTTACCCTCGTTTCATTAGGCCAAACTCATTGGTATCTTGGGAATATTTCCCAAAGCACCACGGAAAAGCCTGATATGACAGCCTGCATTCAGAATAGAAAAAATGAGAAAAAAGTCTCAGTGGCTACTGATCACACCATATTTGATGGCCAGACGGACCATCTCTGCCGATGTTGAGAAGCCCAGCTTGTTTTTGAGGATGGTCTGATAGTTAGCAACCGTCTTGGATTCCAGATTCAACTGCTTGGCCACACTGGACAGGCTCAAGCCCTCTGCCAGCAACCTGAACACTTCAAATTCCCGGGCGGTGAGACGTTGGGTCGGATCTTCATTGCCGGATACACTTTGCAAAGCAATTTTCTGCGCCATTTCAGCACTGAGATAACTTTTACCACTGATGACCTCACGGATAGCGACCACTATATCGCGACTGTCCCCGGCTTTGGATACATAGCCCATGGCACCAGCACTCATCGCCTGCATCGCCAGTGTGACGTTTTCGTGCATCGAGAACATAATGACCCGGGCATCACTATAGCGGCCGCAGATCCGGCGGACTGCTTCCAGTCCACCAATGCCGGGCATGGTCATATCCATCACCAGCACATCCGGTTCCAGTTCACTGTACTGCTGGTAAGCCTGTTCTCCGCTGGCTACTTCGTGAATGACCTGCATATCCTCATATTCGCTAAGCATACTGGCCAGACCGGAACGAACGACTTCATGGTCATCGGCCAGAAGAATTCTGATTTTCGACATCTATTGTTTCCCCCCTACAGGTAAAGCTGCCAGGATCTGCATTCCCTGCATCGGCTGACTCATCATTTTGAATTCACCAGACAGCGCTTCGACACGCTGCTTCATTCCCGGCAAACCAAATCCGCTCTGTTCGGCATCAAGATCACAGCCGCGACCGTTATCTCTGACCTCAATCACCACCTTGTCTGCTTCTCTATAGAGCGAAACAACTACAGTGATCTTCTCTCCGGCATGGCGGCTGATATTGGTCAGGCATTCCTGAATGATCCGGTAGGCAATCAGTTGTGATTGCGGATCCAGTAATCTTGGATGACAGGACAGGCTGAAATCGATTTGATGTTGCGGATGCCGCCATTGCCAGTCATCGATAAGCTTTTGCAGACAATATCGCAGTCCCTGCTCGGTCAACTCCGGTGGGTTTAACTGCTCCAGATTCGATCGCACAATCTCTGCCAGACGCTCACTATGCTGACGCAATGCTTTGATTGACGGTTTAGCAGCGCTGTATTCATCCTGTGAGAGCTTATCCAGTTCCATTCTGACTGCCGTCAGATGCTGTCCCAACTCGTCATGCAATTCTGCAGCAAGACGTTTTCGCTCGGTCTCCTGGGCGGTAATCAGCTGTCTTTTTTGTTGATCAAACAGTCTGTTCAATGCCCCTACCGCTGCCATCAGTCTGACGGGTAAATGGCGCGGATTAACCAGAGCTTGCAAGGCGAAAGACCTCTCCTGCTGAACCTCGGCAGTTTGAGTCGATAACAGTGGCTCAATGCCATCAAGCAGAAACGAGAATAATTTCACCAGCAGCAAACTTGACAGTAAAAATAAAAAAAGCCAGGGCAGTAGAATCTCCACGGCCTGCGTCGTGACTTCTGTCAATTCATTGCCAAGATTATTACTGATGATCAAATCGCCAACATGCTGTTCTGCAATAAATACCGGTGTGATAACGGACATCAGGCCCAGATGCTTATCCACCAGCCAAGTCATGAAGCTGGACCACCATGATTGCGAAGCGAAGTTCGGCTGGTTGGAGTCCAGAACGCGTCCCTCTCCATCGACAAAGCTGATATTAAGATTTTTTAATTTGCTCAATTTCTCCAGTGCAAACGCCCGTTGGTAATCATATTCAGCCGTATCGGCTATTCTTGCTTCCAGATGTTGCATTTGCTCCTGCAGAATCTGCTCTACCAGCCTGGCATCACGAACGGTTTCGGAGTGCGTTTCACTGTAAATCCGGCCAAGCATCAGCAGTTCGGCCAGCATGACGGCGAACAGCAAAAAAGTGATCGTTTTAAAACTGAACAAGTGGGACATGTTGATCTGAGACTTATAAATTTTTAGTGTTTTGCCAGAGCTGTCTGCCACCTTCTCCTCTTAAGCGCATCGATTTCCGCAGAAGGATGACAAGCCGAATCAGCTCAGGATGGCTTTTTAATTTATGAGTGACAATGAGCTGGAGATTTGATTCCCTGCACGTCTCAACTTAAATGCTCACAGAAGGCGCTATTATACGTTGGCATGGCTCAAACTGTCAGGTTTGAGTGCGCGCGCTGCCAATCCGTATTTCTCATAAAAAAAGACCCGACATCTTGCGATGCCGGGCCTTTCTCAGACTTGTTAGATTAATTGCTTAATCTATTCGGGTCTTGGTCTTACAGGCTAAATACGCTCAGAACACCACCCAGGTTAGTCCAGCTAGACAGTGAGCGATAAGCACCCACAGCACCCAGACCATCTGTGTCGTTTTCCAGGCTTGGGATAGCCATACCGATACCAGCCCAACCACCTACACCAGACAGGATGGAGATGTACTGCTTACCACCGTGTTTGTAGGTGTTGACGTTACCGATGATGCCTGATGGGGTCTTGAAGCGGAACAGCTCGCGACCGGTTTGGGCATCAACTGCTTTCAGGTAACCTTCCAGCGTACCGTAGAACACAACGTCAGAGGCAGTGGCCAGGGCACCTGACCAGACTGAGAAGCGTTCCGGGTTAGACCAGACGATTTTACCTTCACGCGCATCCCAGGCAATGAAGTTACCGAGGTGTGTACCACCTGGTGCTGGGTACATGCTCAGGGTAGCACCAACGTATGGCTGACCTGCAACATACTCAACTTCGAATGGCTCGTAGTCCATGCACACGTGGTTGGTCGGTACATAGTACAGGCCGGTACGTGGTGAGTAAGCCGCTGGCTGTTGGTCTTTAGTACCCAAAGCTGCAGGGCAGATACCGGTGGTGTTCACATCTTCACCGTTACGTGCAGTTGAGTATTTCGCTACACGGTCATGACGACCGGTTTCCAGGTTCACGCCACGTGACCAGTTAACCGCAGGGTCAAATTTTTCTGCCACCAGCAGTGCACCGGTTTCACGGTCCATGGTGTAAGCGAAACCGTTACGGTCGAAGTGAACAGCAGTCTTGTGCATTTTGCCTTTGACTTTTTGTTCAGCCAGGATCACTTCGTTAACACCGTCATAATCCCACTCATCGTATGGCGTCATTTGGTAAACCCATTTCGCCATACCGGTGTCAAGGTCACGACCGAACAGGGACATTGACCACTTGTTGTCGCCAGGACGTTGGACCGGGTTCCAGGTAGATGGGTTACCTGAGCCGTAGTAGAACATGTTCAGGTCAGGATCGTAAGAATACCAGCCCCAGGTGGTACCACCACCGATTTTCCATTGGTCGCCTTGCCAGGTTTTCAAAGAAGAATCTTTGCCAACCGGTTTCAGCATGGAAGTGGTTTTTTGGGGGTCAATCAGCATTTCTTCGTCTGGACCGGTGCTGTACGCTTTATATTTAACGTTGCCTTCCAAGTCGTAGGCTTGAACATAACCACGAACACCGAACTCACCACCTGAGATACCGACGATGATGGTGTCATCAAAAACGTGAGCCGCAGCTGTGCTGGTCGCACCGCGTTTTGGATCATCACGTTTGTCAGACCAGACAACGCTACCGTCAGCGGCATTCAGCGCAACCAGCGTGGTATCAGCCTGGTTCAGGAAGATTTTGCCATCAGCATAAGACAGACCACGGTTAACGGTGTCGCAGCACATGACTGGCACAGTTTCGTCGTAGTTTTGCTTAGGCTCGTATTTCCACTTGATCGCACCGTCGTTGTTCAGATCCAGCGCGTAAACGATGTTCGGGAACGGCGTGTGAACATACATGGTGCCGTCGATAACGAGTGCGTTACCTTCGTGACCACGCAGAACACCGGTGGAGAAAGACCAGGCCATGTTCAGATTTTTGACATTGTCTTTATTGATTTGTGTCAGTTCTGAATAACGCTGGTTAGCATAGTTACCAGCAGGCATCACCCAGTTGGCTTCATTTTGTTGCATCTGCAGCAATTCGTCAGCTGCAGTGGCCATACCGGGTACAGCCAGAGACATCATTGCCAATGATAATGTTTTCAGCTTCATTAGATTTACCTCTTCTACATTAGAGTTGGTTGGTGACTATGAAGTGGATAGTCACTGAGCACTACTCTATGCCGGATATTCCCATTTTTCATTAGGAAGCTATCACTGTGGAGGTAGGAATTTTTCCCTATGAATATAGGAAAATATCTTAGGAGAGAATCAGACTACTGTAGTCTGATGATTTGATGTTTGATGGCCAGTCTCACCAGCTCGACCGGAGTATGAATATTAAGCTTGTGTTTGAGCTGGGTCTGATAATTAGCCACCGTTTTTTGACCGATTTTAAGGGTCTCAGCGATTGTGTCAATGTCTGCTCCTTCTGCCAGCAGACGGAAAATTTCAAACTCTCTCGGTGTCAGCGAACGGGTTGGATCGTCATCAGCAGAAATATTTTGCAGTGCTATCGCCTGCGCGACTTCCGAACTGAGATAGCTTTTCCCGCTGGCAACCTGACGAACCGCCTGAATCACTTCCTCGGCCGTGCTGGATTTCAACACATAACCTTTAGCCCCGGCACCGATGGCCTGAACCGCAAACACCACTTCTGTATGTGACGTAAACATGATGAGCTTGGCTTCGGGGTAGCGGGCTTTGATCTGGCTCAGAGTGGCCAGGCCACTTGAGCCCGACATGTTCATATCCATCAACATCACGTCGGGCTGATGCTGATGGTAGAGCTTGTAAGCATCGTCACCGGTATCGGCTTCTGCAATGACCTGCAGGTCCGCCTGCTCTTCCAGCAGTCGTTTGACGCCGGAGCGCACTACAACGTGATCGTCAACCAGTATTACTTTAATCATTATGTTGTCCCTTTCAAAACTTCCATTACTGCGAAGCCCATTTGAGTTGGACTGCCTCACAAAAATGACCGTAATTCACAAGTCATAATCAGCTCTGTAACGCTTTTGTAGACCGCTGGTCGCGGTTTTAGTTCTTCAAAGCAAATGTAACAGCCTTAGCTGAATTCATTATTAATAACCATACACCGTTGCCTCCGGTTTCGGACATAAAAAAACCCGGCAGAGCCGGGTTTTTCTGAGTTTGGTTTCTCTATGCTATTAGCGGTTGCAAATATACATAGTGACTTCGAAACCGAAACGCATGTCTGAATATTCTGGTTTAGTCCACATAGTAATCACCTCTTTTTATTTCTTGAAACACCGGATGACCGGATTCGTTAAGTTGTAGATTACAGAGCGCCCCAAAAAAGCCAGAGAGGAATTTGCTCGCTGTGACTCAGGATTTTCCTGAATCGATTTCAGGCATCCACCAGACCACTGCGAATAGCCAGACGAGCCAGTTCAGCCGAGTTGGAAACATTCAGTTTTTGCTTGATGTTGGTGTGGTGTGTGCCAACTGTTTTGGGGCTGAGGCTGAGGATGTCGGCGATCTCATTGACGGTTTTGCCCTCGGCCAGCAGCCTGAATACTTCAAACTCCCGCTGACTTAACACATCCAGCGGATTCTCGGAGCCGGTTAATTTCTGCATCGCCAGTTGCTGCGCGATTTCCGGTGCAATACAGGTTTTGCCCTGTGCCACCAGCTCAACGGCTTTCAGCATTTCTTCCGGCGCACTGCGTTTGGGAATAAACCCCAGAGCCCCGGCCTGCATGGCCCGGGTAGTAAATACGCTGTCCTCATGCACGCTCAGTACCAGAATTCTGGCATTCGGCTCGCGCGCGACAATGCGCTCAATAGCACCGACACCGCCAATGCCGGGCATGGATATATCCATTACCACGACATCCGGATGATGTTTGTTGAAATCCTGAACCGCCTGTTCGCCACTGCCTGATTCAGCTACGACGGTAAACTTGTCACCATCTTCCAGTAAACGGCGAAAGCCTGCCCGTACCAGTTCGTGATCATCCACCAGCAAGACTTTTGTTTTGTTTAGGCTCATATCAGTCTGTCCGCTCCGAGAGGAATCTTAATTTTTATCGCCACCCCGTCACCGGGTTCACTCAGCAGCTTGAACTCGCCGCCCATACTCTGCACTCTTTCACGCATGCCCAACAGGCCGAAATCGACATCTGAGTGAAAATCTTTGACCACCATGCCTTTGCCGTTGTCACTGATTTCAATCGTCAACGCATCCTTATCAGTACCCTGCTCGGCATGAATCTGAACTTTGATCTGGCTGGCCTGGGCATGACGCACCGCGTTGGTGATGGCTTCCTGCACTACTCTGAAGACCGTCATATTCATGGCTTCGTTCAGATTGTCGAGTTTACCGCTGATCTGCAACACAAAATTGATATCCGCTTCGCGTTCACGCCAACTGGCTATACTCTGCTCCAGTGTCGGCACCAGTCCCAGATCATCGAGCGGACTGGGTCGCAGACGGGTGATCATATTATGCACCACATCATAGATATGACTGGCGGTGTCAATAATCGCCTGGGCACTACCATGAATGCGGGGCTCATTGTCCTGCGTGCGGTTACGGATTAGTACCGCATCCGTCTTGATGGCGGTCAGACATTGTCCCAGTTCATCATGCAGCTCACGTGCGAGGTGACGACGCTCTGCTTCCTGGACCTCGTCCATGTGCTTGGTTAACAGCCGGGTTTCACGTAACTGGTTACGCGCCATTTCCGCCTGTTTAAGCTCAGTAATATCTCTCAGCGTACAGACCAGACCGATGATTTGCTGATTGTTGTCATATAGCGGCACGCTGGACATTAACAAGGTCAGTTGTTCTCCGTCAGGCCGTGTCAGCGTGGTTTCCATATTCTCAATGGTTTCGCAGTTTTCCAGTACCCGGGCTATCGTCTTACGCTGATGGTCAAAACCGAGATTGGCCAGAGCTTCGCCTTTGAGCACTGGCGTTTGCTTGGCAAACAAGCGTTCAGCGGTGGAATTGCAGAAAGTGATGTTACCGGCATGGTCGAGTGCCAGGATGGCGTCACCGGATTGCCGGACCAGCATGGCCAGCCTCTGGTTTTCGGCTGAACTCAGCTCCAGCGCCTGGCCCATACGGTTGAACGTCTGGCTGATCTGATTCATTTCGGGCAGCGTGAAGCTGGGCAGCCTTGAATGCAAATCACCCCGTTCGAAAGCCGCCAATGCCTGAAGCAAACGTTGCAGTGGTCGCAAAAACCAGTCAACGCCCCAATATAAAAAGATACTGACAAACACAAACACCACCATTCCCAGTCCGATGATGCTGCGAATATCCTGCCAGCGGTCGCTGATTTCCTGCATTGGCGCGGCATAAATCACCATATGACCGTTGCCGAAGCGTTTGCTTAAAGGCGTAATTTCAGGGAACAGAATTTTAACGAACCAGTCCGGTGGCTCGACTTCCAGGGTCGGCTCCGGCTCGCCTTCATAAAGCAGCCCCTGGGCATCAAACAGCAGGATATGCAGGCTGCGAATTTCACTCAGTGCCTTGATCATTTCATGCATCTGTTCGTTGATACCCAGCTCCCGGTTGAGCGGACGGTCAGCGAGCGTGAGTGTGATCAGTCTTGCGGCGGCATCCATGGTGTCCTGGACTTCTTTTTCTACCGACTGCCGGGCGTTGGAGATCAAGACACCGGTTCCAGCCATCAGAGAGGCCAGTAAAAGAATGGTGAAGAAAAGGTTAACCTTGAGTTTCAGACTCATGACAGGGTGGTCTCGGCAATCCCTTTGGCGCCGAGGTTATCCACCCAACGAACCATGATTTTGTCGCCGGAAGCACCACCTGCCAGTTGAAAAGAAAAATAGGGGTTACGTGCTGTCGCTGTGCCGCACTTGATAGTCAGAACTTCCCTGCCATTACGCCAGCAGCGGATATCCTGGATAAACTCGGCCGGGATCAGCTCGCCCTGCTCGTTTTTACCTCTGCCGGTGTGCATCGGGTGAGCGAGCAATACCCGCACGATGGTCTGCTCATCGATGAGCTTGGCACGTATTCTGTCTCTGGCTTTGATCGCCATCAGGCACAGCCTCCAATATCTACCGCAATGTCGCGTGAGGTTCTGTAGAGCTTACCATCCGCTCGTACCACGGCAATCACTTCAGAGTCTTCCGCGACTTTGATCATGCTTTTGAAAGGCAAGACCACATCAGGCGTCAGCTCAACGCTCATCGCCAGCGGGTTGGGATTTTTCTCAACCAGAATTGCAATACGTTCGATATTCTTCAAGTCACTGCGGACCTCGACCGGCACCGAGGCACCGTTAACAGCATAGCTGGGCGGCGCGCCAAGTTTAAAAGCGATTTGTTTGGCATCTGCGACTTCTGCTTCACCCAGCAAAGCCAGCAGCGCATCCTCAACGCTTTCTGCAGTAAAAGCATCGCTGGGCCAGTGGGCGAGCAGGCGACGCGGAAGCAATAATCCGCTGCTGGCAACCAGGGCCAAGGTGGAAGCGGAGATAGCGCCTTTAAGAAATGAGCGCCGTTTGGAATCGGCTTGGTGTGTCATGCTGTTACTGTTCCATTTGCGCCATAGCTTCTTCTATTTCACGCAGTCTTGAAGCGATTTTGGCGCGTTGATATTCATCATTGCCGGCGGCTTTTGCTGCCAGTTGCAATTGGTCTGCGGCGGCTTTGAGCAGGCCTGACTGGTAGTAATATTCTGCCAGCCAGCTATGGGACTGACTCATCTGCCCCATCTCCCCTTTGGCCTGCGCCAGCAGTTTATACACATTGCGGGAAGTTTCACCGAGCTCAATCTGTGTTTGCAACAGTTTATCGGCTTCAAAGGCGCGGCCGGTTCTCAGCAATGCCTTGACCTGTTCCATCGTCAATGCCTGATCATCAGGATAGAGGCGCTGGTTATCTTCATATATTTCCAGTGCTGCCTCAACCCGGCCAACCGCCATTTCGATATCGGCCAGTGCCAGTTGGTAAGCCAGCCGGTCTTTTTCTTTTTCCAGTAGCGGCTGCAGGGCTTCTCTTGCCAGTGTATGTTGACCACTCTTAAGCAAAGCCAGCGCGTAGCCATAACGAACGGCTTCCCTATTGGTGTCATCCTCACGTGACATTGCTGATTTGTAATGCTGCAGCAAATCACTGGCATCTTCCGTCATCATCACCCTGAGCTTCTCTTTGATGAGATAAAACTGCTTGGGATCCGACAGTTGCGGCTTCATCTGATAATTGGCAGCGCGTCCACGGGCATCAGCGATACGGGAAGTAGTCACCGGGTGAGTTCGCAGAAATTCAGGGATATTATCGCCGCCATAATAGCGGCTGGCCTGCTGTAATTTTTCAAAAAAACTGGGCATGGCATCGGGGTCAAAACCTGATTCCACCAGCGTTTCCATCCCCAGGTTGTCGGCCTCGGCCTCATGTGCGCGGCTGTAATCAAGCTGACTCTGAATATCGCCGGCCTGAACTGCCATCATTGCTGCTGAGCCGGCTCTCGGATCGGCCGCGCCCAGCAGCGCCGCAGCAATCATCGCCGCAGTACGCGGAATGGTCATGCGTTTATGACGTTCAAAGCTGCGCAGAATATGCCGCTGGGTAATGTGCGCGATCTCGTGCGCCATCACTGATGCCAGTTCCGACTCGTTCTCCGCGGTCAGCAACAAGCCACTGTTAACCCCGATAAAACCGCCGGGTGCCGCAAAGGCGTTGACAGTCGGATCGGGCAGCATAAAGAAAGTGTAATCGAGCCCGGGTTCATCACTGTTGGCCGCCAGCCGATAGCCCAGTGACTGAATATAGCTGTTGATCTCCGGGTCCTCAATCAACGGGGTGGATTGCTGCAAGCGCCAGAAAAAGGCCTGGCCGATTTCATATTCCTCCCGGGGAGAAATCAGCGCACCGGCACTGTCTCCCATTTCCGGCAGGGCAATGTCGAGGGCATTGCTCTGTGTCAGCGGCAATGACAGGCAGGCCAGTAAACTCAGGGTGATTAATCGTTTCATACAGTGCATAGACTCATCCCCCGGGATAGGGGTTCCGGCAAGACAATGAATGTAATTCCGTTTATCATTTAGCCATCATTTGAATTATTCCTGGATCGCAAGTATGTCAGAATTTGATGTAGAAATTGACTCATCCGGTCTCAATTGTCCACTGCCCGTATTAAAAGCGCGTAAAGCACTGGCCGATATGTCGGCAGGCCAGAAATTACACCTGATTGCTACCGACCTCGGTGCCAATAAAGACATTCCGGCATTCTGCAAAATGACCGGCAACCCCTTGATCGACAGCTCTGAATCAGAGGGCAAACTGCATTTCACTATCGAGAAGGGAGAAACCAATGGCTAAGAAAATGGCCATCATCGCCAGCAAAGGCACACTGGATGGGGCCTATCCTCCATTTTTGCTCGCATCGACTGCAGCAGCGTTGGGGTTTGAAGCCAAGATTTTCTTCACCTTCTACGGCCTGCAGCTGCTTAACAAAGAACTGAACCTGAAAGTGTCACCATTGGGTAACCCGGCCATGCCGATGCCGGTGACCGTACCCAGTATCGTTCAGGTGCTGCCCGGCCTCGAGGGCTTTGCCACCTGGATGATGAAACGCAAACTGAAAAAGAAAGGCGTCGCCAGCGTAGAAGAGCTAAGAGAAATCTGCATAGAGTCCGGCGTTGAACTGATTGCCTGTCAGATGACTGTGGATCTGTTTGACTTCAAACACGAAGACTTTGTTGAGGGTATCAGCAGTGGCGGTGCCGCTACCTTCCTGGAATTTGCTTCCGAGGCCGATATCACACTCTATATCTAAGCTGGCGTCCCCGGCAGGAGTCGAACCTGCGACCTTCCCCTTAGGAGGGGGACGCTCTATCCTGCTGAGCTACGGGGACAATGGCTGGGCATTATAACAGGCGTCTGGCATCTCGACGAATGGGTGATAAATGCGGTTGTTGGCTGGCAGGTACAGATAAAGAAAAAGGGGAGCCAACGCTCCCCTTTTTGATGGATGACGATGCTTATTCCCAACCGGATGGCTGATGAGAATGTTTATCCTCTTTAGGCGCGTCAGTAATCATGACTTCGGTGGTCAGCATCAGGCCTGCTATTGAGCATGCATGCTGCAAGGCACTGCGTGTGACTTTGGCAGGGTCAATAATGCCCATCTCCAGCATGTCACCATACTCGCCGGTCTGCGCGTTATAGCCGAAATTGCCAGCCTCTGTGCGGACTTTTTCCACCACCACGCTGGCTTCATCCCCCGCATTGGTGACGATTTGACGGAAAGGTTCTTCCATCGCCCGTAATGCAATGCGGGCACCGGCGTGCTGATCTTCATTGGCGAGATTGAGGTCTTTCGCCTTGACCAGGTCGGCAACGCGAACCAAACTCAGTCCGCCTCCTGCGACAATGCCCTCTTCGACCGCGGCGCGGGTAGCATGGAAGGCATCATCAACCAGGTCCTTTTTCTCTTTCATTTCGACTTCGGTGGCGGCCCCCACACGGATCACGGCCACGCCACCTGCCAGTTTGGCCAGGCGTTCCTGCAGTTTTTCCTTGTCGTAATCAGAGCTGGAATTTTCGATCTCTTTTTTGATCTGGCTAACGCGTGCCTCAATCGCCTTATTATCGCCAGCACCATCGACAATGGTGGTCGCATCTTTACCGACCAGCACCCGCTTCGCACTACCCAGATGTTCCACTGTGACAGATTCAAGTGACAGCCCCACCTCTTCACTGATCACAGTGGCACCGGTTAGCACCGCAATGTCCTGTAACATCGCTTTGCGGCGGTCTCCAAAGCCCGGCGCTTTGACTGCAGCGACTTTCAGAATACCGCGCAGTTGGTTGACGACCAGGGTCGACAGCGCTTCGCCTTCAACATCTTCAGCAATCAGCAGCAAAGGCCGGCTTTCTTTGGCGACGGCTTCCAGGGTCGGCAGTAGATCGCGGATAGAGCTGATTTTCTTGTCAAACAGCAGCACATAGGGATTATCCAGCTCTGCCAGCATTTTTTCCTGATTGTTGACAAAATAAGGCGACAGATAGCCGCGGTCGAACTGCATGCCCTCAACCACTTCCAGTTCGTTTTCGAAGGATTTGCCTTCTTCCACGGTCACGACACCGTCTTTACCCACTTTTTCCATCGCTTTAGCCAGGATGTCACCGATATCGGTATTCCAGTTGGCAGACACGGTGGCAACCTGACGGATAGCATTGTTGTCGTCACAGGGTTTGGCCAGTTTGTGCAGCTCTTCGGTAGCGGCTTTGACCACTGCATCAATACCGCGTTTGAGGTCCATCGGGTTCATACCGGCGGCAATCGATTTGTGTCCTTCTCTTATCACAGCCTGAGCCAGCACGGTCGCTGTGGTGGTGCCGTCACCGGCGACATCTGCCGTTTTTGATGACACTTCTTTTACCATCTGGGCGCCCATATTCTGGAACTTGTCTGCCAGCTCGATTTCCTTGGCAACGGAAACACCATCTTTGGTGACTCTGGGCGCACCAAAGCTCTTGCTTAAAACCACATTTCTTCCCTTGGGTCCAAGAGTCGCTTTAACAGCATTCGCTAAAATGTTGACACCTTCAATCATGCGTTCGCGAGCATCATTTGAAAATCTCACATCTTTGGCACTCATGCGGCTTTCTCCTCTGCAATGTCATGTTCAACGATGGCAAGCACATCGGACTCTTTCATCACCAGCAAGGTCTCACCATCGACTTTAATTTCAGAACCGGCGTATTGGCCGAACAGCACTCTGTCACCGACCTTTACTGCCATTTCACGGCATTCTCCGGAAGCAGTCAGCGCTCCCTCACCCACGGCCAGCACTTCACCCTGAGTCGGTTTTTCGCTGGCTTTATCGGGGATAATGATGCCGCTTTTTGTGGTGGTTTCCGCCTCCAGACGGCGAACCACTAATCGATCATATAGAGGTTTCAAATTCATCAAACTCCTCCTAAAATCACAATAAAATCACTGTACAAGTTCAGGGCTAAACCACTGAACAAGCAAGCATTTGGGGAATGAAATTTTGTTTTCAAGAGTCTGATATAAAAATTTTTGATGAGGGGGATGAGCATGCAGAAAAGCACAACACTGATCGCCAGCAACAATCTCAATGAGTGGTTCAAAGACAGACTTTCAGATGCATCACGCAATAGTTCACCGCCACTGTCGGAGAATACCCTCGTCTATCTGGTTAAGCTGCTCGTTTTCTATTCAGACAGCCGGCATTTTTTTGAAGCCAATGAGCATGGTCTCAGCCTGCCCACGCTGGCCTTCATCTACCGCGATGCTCAGGAAGCTAAAACGACCTCACAAAAACTCATTAATCTGCGTCGTCTGGGTGATCTATCGCTGTTTATTGGTTCGTTGTTTCCAGACAAGCTCAAACGGGCAGGTATCAAAAAAGACTATTTCATCGGCATGGGAGGCGGAGCCTACAGTACGCTTGCAGAATACAGCTATGGCGACCCGCAGGTTTTTCATGAGTTGTCGGCGCGCTTCCCCCGCTTACTGCAGATTATATCGGCCGCCTGTCACCGGGAACTTCAGTTTAATGCAGAAGAAATCTTTGCCCTGCTCCAGCGCTGGCAAGCTTCCGGTGACGATCTGCTGAAAAGACAGTTGTTATCACTCGGGATCAGCACGTTGCAGCAACCCCGAATGCAGTGACCCACTGGCTGTGTTGAATAAATACGCCGTTAAAATATCCGTCCCGACAGATGCAGAGGCCGTGTGCTAAAGCAGATAACGCTGTTCAAGCGCTGACCATCTGATAACCTGTTATTAGAGAATGCAAATGTGTTTGTGTTGCTCTGCACAAAGGCTACGCATATCAGTTGCAGCCTGTACTCCCTTGCGACAGGAAGGGCATCATGACCGTCGAAATCGCAATCGTGTTTTTGATCATCGCCTGCGGGCTTTACCTGTTCGCCTCCCAGAAACTGCCGGTTGATGTCACGGCTTTGATCATTCTTGTTACGGTCATGGCCATTCCCTTGCTGTTTCATTCAGACTGGTTGCTGGCGCGGGGCGTTAACCTGAAAGCCGCTTTTCCCACTATCCCCGAAAGTCTGTCCGGCTTTTCCAGCACGGCAACAATCACCGTTCTGTGCATGTTTATTCTGTCTGGCGGTATTCAGCGTTCAGGCATGGTGAATCTGCTGGCCAAAAAGCTGATACCACTGGTAGGTCATTCTGAAATAAGGCAGCTCATTATTGTCGGCATGATGATTGGCCTGGTGTCCGGTTTTATCAATAATACCGCTGCGGTGGCTATCGCGATTCCATTGATGCTGGATATGTCGAGAAGCAGTCATTTCGCTGCATCGCGGGTGCTGATTCCACTGAGTTTTTTCGGCATGATGGGCGGCACTCTGACACTGGTCGGTACTTCTACCAATATCCTGACCTCTTCTATTCTGGCCGATGCACCGAGCTTCGGGCGTCCCTTGTCTATGTTCGAATTCAGTCATATCGGCATACTGATTCTGTTGAGCGGCCTGATCTATTTTCTGACCCTGGGTCGCTGGCTGTTACCGGCAAAAGATGCCAAACCCATGGCCAACGACAAGCAGGAAAAATTTGTCATTGAACTGACAGTGATTCATGGCAGCAGCCTTATCGGCAAAACCCTGGCAGACGCCAAGTTTGAAGCCCACAGCGGCGTCAATATCATGAAGCTGATCCGGGGTGGCAGAACATGGACCCACAAAGCCGCTGAAGTAAAAATAAAAGCCGAAGACATTCTGATTGTCTGCAGCACGGTACGTCAGATCATGGAGCTGATTAAAGAGAACTGGGTCGATGTATTGTCAAACTTCACCAGCCTGAGAAAGGCGCGCGCCGATACCAAGGTGGTGCCGGTGCTGCTGCGCAACCGTCGGCTGTTTGACGGTCGACGTGCCGGTGATATCAATTTCTGGCGCCGCTACAATGCCAGACTGATCGGCATCGATACCAAAAAAGTACGTTCCCGCCGTCTCGCTGATGAGGAGCTCAATGTCGGCGAAGTCGTCCTGCTTGATATTTCAAAAACCTCATTGACCCAGCTTCACCGCAGCCTGGATGTCGTGGTACTGGATGAGTACGAGGATTATTTTGACAAGCAGCGTATGCTCCTCGCCGGCGGCATCATGGCAGCGGTGATAGTGGTTGCCGCGGTGACACCGCTGCCAATTGTGCTGACAGCCATCGGTGGTGTCATCGCCATGGTAGTGACTCGCTGCGTGCCCTATCAGGAGATGTATCAGGATGTGTCCTGGAGTGTGATCCTGTTACTGGCCGGCGTGATTCCGCTGGGCATCGCGATGAGCAAATCCGGTGCGGCGGACTGGGTAGGTTCTCTTATCGCACTGCATGCGCTGGATTGGCATCCTATATTTATCCTGATGTTGCTTTATGCCATCACCACATTACTGACGGAAATGGTCAGCAACAATGCCTCTGCTGTGATCCTGGTACCGATTGCCTTATCACTATCCGAGCATGTCCCCCTGGAACCGCTGGCTCTGGTGCTGGCCGTGATGTTTGCCGCTTCCACCAGCTTTCTGACTCCGATTGGATACCAGACCAACACGATGATTTATGGCACCGGCGCACTCAAATTCAGCGACTTCGGCCGTGTCGGCGCACCGCTTAACCTGATCTTGATGGTGGTCAGCAGCTGCGCCATATACTGGACTATCTGATCCGCTATTAAAGCTTTCTGACCCGCTTTCGGCCTCTATTAATAGCCCTTATTCTCGCTTCAGAAATAAATTTCACATTTTTTATACCAGTTTTAATTGAACATCTGCAGCCTTGCACTCATCTTTTCGACCATTTAAGTAGCGCGCTACATTGTAGTCAGCAATAATAAATAAACTTTCACCGCAACATGGAGACAGTGATGTTCAAACAGCGTAAAGCACTCAAGCAGGAACTCTCCACAGTTCAGAATGAATTATCCCGACTCAAAGAACGTCACCAGGCAATGGATCAGTCAGTTGCCATCATTGAGTTTTCCATCGATGGTCTTATTCTGAACGCCAATCAGAACTTCTGTGATGTCGTAGGTTACACAGAAAAGGAATTAGTCAATCAACATCACCGGATTCTATGCGATGAAAAATATGCTCAAAGCCCGGCTTATGGCGATTTCTGGCTTAGATTAGCTCGCGGCGAAGCATTCAGCGGCCAATTCAAGCGCAAACACAAAGACGGTTCACTGATCTGGCTTGAAGCCACCTATTTCCCGGTCAAATCCGCTGATGGCAGCTTGCAGAAGATCATCAAAACTGCAAACGCCATCACTGAACGAGTTGAATCCGCCCAGAACGCCGCCAATCTGATTAGCGCACTTAACCGCTCGATGGCAGTCATTGAATTCCACATGGATGGCACAATCAGGGAAGCCAATGATAATTTTCTGCAATTGATGGGTTACACCCGCGATGAAGTTATCGGTCAGCATCACAGCCTGTTCTGTGAGAGAGACTATGCTGAAAGTGAAGACTATCAGGCATTCTGGCAACAGCTGAATCGCGGTCAGTTTTTTGACAATAGCTATCGGCGGATAACTAAAAGCGGACGTCTGGTCTGGCTTGGCGCCACCTATAACCCGATTCTTGATGAGCATGGCCAGCCATACAGGGTCATCAAATTCGCCACCGATATTACCGATCAGGTAACGCGTATCGAAGAGGAGAAAAAAGGAGCACTGACAGCTTACGAAGTTTCAAAGGAAACCGAAGAACTGTCGAGCCAGGGTGAGAAAATTATATTCGATACGGTGGAAAAAATGCAGGAGTTGTCTGAGCAGGTTCGCGAGTCTTCCCGCAAGCTTGAGAGTCTGGGGCAGGAAACAGACAAAATCAGCTACATCGTCAAAACCATCAGTGACATTGCTGAACAGACCAATTTACTCGCCCTCAATGCGGCCATTGAAGCCGCCAGGGCTGGTTCACAGGGCCGTGGTTTTGCTGTGGTCGCCGACGAAGTACGCTCACTGGCACACCGGACACATACCGCCACCAATGAAATCTCGGCGATGATCTCTGACGTGCAGTCAAACAGTCAGGACGTTATTAATAGTATGACCGGCAGCCTGAATGGGGTTGATGACGGGGTGGCGCTGGTGAATGAGGCCGGAGCGGCTATCAGCAGCATTAAGTCCGGCGCCATGAGGGTCGTTAATGTTGTCGAGACCATGTCTAAATACAATTAACTGTCGCGCCTTCACATCATTTTGCGTGCGCGCCATTCAAACTCCGGCTTAATCTGACCTGATGGTTTAAATTTGATAATGAACAACAATATCAATGTCATGCTAACGCAAGTCCATGAGTTGCAATATTCACTTAAACGACTGCTGGTTATGGCGATGGAACTGGAGCAGACTGCAACAATAAACGTTGACCGTTCAGCAGTTGAGATGCAGACGCGGCCCGATAGGATTGAAACCAGACAGCCGAACCACGCTGCTCTTTAAGAGTCACAATACCGGGTTTTAGCGGGTGTAGTTCAATGGTAGAACCTCAGCCTTCCAAGCTGATGATGTGGGTTCGATTCCCATCACCCGCTCCACTTCAATGTTTGTCTGTCGCGCCGTGCGCGCCGATGCCGGTCTGTGAACGGATGAACTGGTGTTCAAACAAGGCCCGTTCTTTTCTTCCCCGTTCACTATTATCGGTCACCGAGAACAGCCAGATTAAGACAAATGCTGTCAGCACCGAGAACAAGGCAGGATACTTGTAGGGGAATACGGCCTCAGCATTGCCCAGAATATCGACCCAGACAATCGGCCCCAGAATTACCAGCACAATGGCTGTGGTCAGACCGGCAAAGCCGCCCACCAGCGCCCCACGGGTGGTTAATCTGTGCCAGTACATCGACAAAATCAGGATCGGGAAATTGGCACTGGCGGCAATGGCAAAGGCCAGCCCGACCATAAACGCCACGTTCTGTTTCTCGAACAAAATGCCCAGTACAATGGCGACGATACCCAATATGATCGTGGCTATCCGTGACACCCTGATTTCCTTGTCATTGGCAGCCTGGCCTTTCTTGATGACACTGGCATAGAGATCATGCGAAATCGCTGAAGCGCCCGCCAGTGTCAGCCCTGAGACCACCGCCAGAATGGTGGCGAAAGCCACGGCAGAAATAAAGCCCAGGAAAATATCTCCGCCGACCGCCTGGGACAGATGAATCGCCGCCATATTATTGCCGCCGATAAGACGACCATCGGCATTCAGAAAATCTGGGTTGGTCGAAATCAGCACTATCGCCCCGAAACCGATAATAAAGGTCAGCATATAGAAATAACCGATAAAACCGGTGGCAAAAAATACCGAGCGGCGTGCCTGCTTGGCATCAGCCACGGTAAAGAAACGCATCAGGATATGTGGCAAGCCGGCAGTGCCGAAGATCAGCGCGACTCCCAGAGAAATGGCCGAGACCGGATCGGAAACCAACCCACCCGGCCCCATAATGGCTTCACCCTTGTCATGAACAGCGATGGCCTGTCGGAACAACTGTTCCAGATCAAAATCAACATGATTGAGCACCATCAAGGCAATAAAAGTCGCCCCCGACAGCAATAATACCGCTTTGATGATCTGAACCCAGGTGGTCGCAATCATGCCGCCGAAAGTGACATAAAGCATCATCAGCACACCGACGATCACGACGGCAAACTCATAAGGCAAGCCAAACAGAATTTGAATCAGTTTCCCGGCGCCAACCATCTGCGCAATCAGGTACAAAGCGACGACAGCCAGTGCGCCGAAGGCCGACAGAGTGCGAATCGGTAGCTGTGCCAACCGGTAGGAAGCGACATCGGCAAAGGTGTAGCGGCCGAGGTTACGCAGACGTTCTGCTATCAGAAACAGAATCAGCGGCCAGCCTATCAGAAAGCCAATCGAATAAATCAGGCCGTCATAACCGGACAGGAATACCAGTCCGGAAATCCCCAGAAAAGACGCCGCGGACATATAGTCACCGGCAATCGCAAGCCCGTTCTGCAGACCGGTAATACCGCCACCAGCCGCGTAATAATCTGACGTCGAACGGGTGCGTTTGGCGGCCCAGTAAGTGATCATCAGCGTGGCGGCAACAAACAACAGAAACATCACGATAGCCGGCAGATTGAGCGGCTGCTTCTGCACTTCGCCGCTTACTGTATCAGCAGCTGCAATAGATGAGAGCCCGAGTAAACTGATGAAGAAAAATAGCTGGCGGGCGATCATTGTTCAGTCTCACTGATGATCTGCTGATTTATCCGGTCAAAGTCAGTATTGGCTTTATGCACATAGATGCCGGTCAGCACAAAGGCCACAATAATCAACAGCAGTCCCAGCGGGATACCGATGGTAATCACGCTACCGGACATAATCGGTTCTGCGAGCCACTGCGGGGTAAAGGCAATCAGCAGAATAAAGATGAAATACATCAGCAGAATCACGGCAGCCAGCCCCCATGCCCAACGGGCACGTCTGGCAACCAGTTGATGAAATTTGGGGTTTTGCTTCACCTTTTCATACAGGTCTGCACTCATGGTTCTCTCTCTTTGTATGCCGTCAGCGGCGTTATTATTCTGTTTTGTTTTCTGGCCGATTATGCTGACTTTGTTCGGCACTGACAAACATTGGCCTTTCTGCACTTTATATAGCCAGCTCTGTTGTGACTGAAATAGCCACAGCAGAGGTGAAGATGAGAGCTCAACCAGCCCCTAATCAAGTTCAAGTTGAGCTCAATCTGCAAAAGATTCAAAATATTGTGCTTAACTGTACAAACATTAGCGGCCGGGACACTCATGTTCATTGGCTGAATGAAACTGATTTTTCTCCGCTTTCAGCTGAAATTCGCTACCAATATTGGATAAGAAAATGACCGGGCAGCCCCCAGCCAAATCAAACAAGAAATCGATACCTGCCGTGATGGACAGCAAGCTGTTGTTCAATGCGCTGAGTCATGTATTCAGAGGTGGGCTTCGCTTTAGAAAAGGGCATATTCCTCCGCATTCACACAAAGTGGCTGCGGACTTTTCCGGTGTCGGCGTTGCAGCTTCGAGCGATCCTGCAGTCGATGATTATCTGCTGGAAAAACTGAAAGAGCTCGGGGTCAGGAATGTCCGCATCGATTTCAGTTATGGCGATGAAAATAGTGACACCGCCCGGCTACTGGAAAAACTGCTGGCCACGGATTTGAAAGTCCTGTTGCACCTGGTTCAACCTTTTGATGCGGCACGCAGCATGCGGGACAAGGCTGCTCAGGATAAATGGCGGGAATTTGTCGAGAATATCTGTGATCTATACGGTCACAGGGTGCACACCATCGAAATCGGCTCCACGATCAATCGCCGTCGCTGGGCGGGGTATGACACCAAGGGCTTTTTCATCACCTGGCAGATTGCCTATGAGGAAATCAAAGGCCGCAATATCAAGATGGCCGGCCCCAATATCTCCGACTTTGAGCCGTTTTATACCTTCTCCGTGCTGGAAAGATTACGCAAGTCTGGCATGTTGCCTGATTTTCACACCAATAATCTGTTCTGCGAGCGGGTCACCGAACCGGAACGCTTCGATCACCGTATTCTCGGTTTTCAGTGGGCTACCCGCCTCAAGGTGAACCTGGTCAAAAAAGCCCGGTTACTGCATCGTATCGGTGCCCGTAAAGGGGTCGATAAAATGGTTTCGCCAGCTGCTTTCTGGACCCTGCCACGTATTCAGCGTCTGCTGGAAAACAGCGAAGAGAAAATGGCCGATTACCTGAGCCGTTACATGGTCTTGCTGGCCACCTCCGGCGCCATGCGGCGGACCTTCTGGGGCCCGATGGTGTGCTGGCGTGAAGGCCTGATTGACGATGGCAGTGGCCGTTACCCGGAACTGGAGCGCATTACCCACTACCAGAGCATTCTGGGTGAGCTGGCGAATTTCCGTGTGCGTCCTGCTTTTCATGCGATGAAACAATTCAACGCGATGCTGCCCGGCACGGTTTATGAAGGCCCGCTGAAAACCGCTCAAAATCTCGAAGTGCATGTATTCCGTGCCGATGACAAACGCATTCATGTGGCCTGGACTATTAACGGTAAAGCCTGTGAGCTGGAATCGCTTTACCGAGCTTCAGATATTGCCAAAGCAGAAATCCAAAGCCGCGACGGTGAGGCTTTTGAGGAAACGCCCCGGTTTATCACTGAGTCGCCGCTGTATCTGAGCTGGCCGCTGACAGACACTATTAACATCAAACCGCTGCGTACCCCTTACCCGCTTGAATCGATCTACGCGCATCGTTCCAGCGGTCGTTATTACCCCTATCATCAGAACGGCTGGCGCGGCATGCTGATCGCGGATAATCAAGCAGAAGCCGTGAAACTCGCTGACCTGCTTCACCCGGACAAGCTACCCGAAGCAACAGCTGAGACCACTTTGCGTAAAGCGCGCAATATTATCTGGACCGTTCCCGGACCGGCTGGCCACTCCGTAGTCGCCAAAAAACCGCTCAAAATGCATCCGCATAAACGACTGCTGGATCGATTCAAACCCAGCAAAGCCCACCGCAGCTGGATTGCCGCAGCAGAACTGTCACGTCGTGGTATTCCGACAGCCCAGCCTCTGGCTTACTTTGAAAAAGAAAATGACAAATCGATGCTGCAGAATCTGTTTGTCTGCGAAAAGGTCGATCATGATTTTTCCGCCCGTGAAATGCTGATTGCCTTTCGGGACGGCGCGGACAGCTTTGAAGGCATTGAAGCGCTTGAAGCTTATCGTCAGCTGGCAACCTTTCTGCTGCGTATGCATGAGCATGGCGTGTTCTTCCGGGATCTGGCCGGCGGCAATATTCTGATTAAGAAACAGCCGGATCAGAGCCTGGCCTTTACCCTGATTGATATTAACCGAGCCCGTTTTTATAACCGCAGCACACCACTGAAACAGCGTATTTCTGATCTGACGCGGATTTGCCATAAACTGCATTGGACAGGGCGCGACTATCTGGTCGAGCACTATTTAAACAGCATGCTCAAATCACAGCATTTCAGCTGGCGTTATCGCCTGCCGTTTTATCTGTATGACTTCAAGGTCAACTTCAAGCGTCGTTATGGCCGCAAAGCCATCAAACGCCTGTGGCAGAAACTGAGCAGGAATCACTAAACCTGAACAGCCGGATCGGCTTGCAGTAATTATGCACAGCGATCTGTCTGATCATTGAAGCTTTGTTGCATAATAAAATCATGCGTTTTTCCGGAGTCATTGTCATGCGTCAATACCCTCTCAGGCTTATCTTTCTTATCGCGGTCTTTCTGCCACTGGTCTATGCCTGCGCTTCCCGCTCACAGAGCAGCTACTATGCAACAGAGGTCGGCGAAGCTATGGCCACCGAGGATGTCCGCGTTATCTCTTCACGGCTGGTCAAAATTGAAGGCCTGGATGAATCCGGTCGTCCCGGCTGGGGTACTGCCGTAGGTGCCACCGTTGCCGGTGCCACCGCATATGGCATCACTGAGAGTGATAACCCGGCTGGCATCGCCATCACTATCATCGCATTGGTCGGTGGTGCCATCGCCGGTCAGTTCATTGAAGAAAAAGCCAAATCTTCTCTCGGTGTGGAATATATTCTGCGCAAGGAAAACGGTGACAAAATTGCCGTGGTTCAGGCTGTAAAAGACGAAAATGAACGTTTACCTTCCGGTAGTTATGCTTCGCTGATTCGTGGCAGCCGCGGCTACGTCAGAGTCATACCGCAATAAATCCGGCACTTTTCTGATTGGCACCGGTCGGAGCGTAGGTGCCTGAGGAAAACGTTGCATGAAATCAATTGCGATCATTGGTGCGGGTATCAGTGCCTTATCACTGGCCCGCCAGATTCAACCCTATTATCACTACCAGCTTTTTGAAAAGTCCGCTACAGCGGGCGGCCGGGTTGCCAGCCGCACACTAGCCGAGCAGACTTTGGATCATGGCGCCCAGTTTTTCACGGCCCGTTCCCCCCAGTTCAGGCAGTTTATGCAAGAAATGACGGCTGCGGGCCATGCTGCAGACTGGCAGGCCCGTTTCGTAGAAATGGAAGGCGCTGTTATCACAAGCCGCCGGCAATGGGATGAAGAATACCCCCACTATGTCGGCATGCCCGACATGGCAGCAATCGGACGGGCAATGGCGCAGTCGCAGCCGATCCTGTTCAACTCAGAAATCATCGAACTTAATCGCCAGGCTAAAAGCTGGCATTTGAAAGATAGTGAGGGACACCGTTATGGTCCTTTTGATTGGGTCGCGCTCACTTTGCCCGCGCCTCAGACGCTCGCACTGTTACCGACAGATTTTTCTGCGTACAAGGCCATTGCAGACATTCCCATGAAGCCCTGTTATGCCTTGATGCTGACTCTCAAAGCCGATCCTGCATTCGCTTTTCAGGCTGCCCTGGTTAAAAATGCCGATATCAGCTGGGTCTCGGTGAACAGCAGCAAGCCCGGCCGCGAGGGTCACAGCCTGCTGGTGCATGCCACCAACAAATGGGCAAGGGCACATCTGGATGACGATATCGAGTCGGTTAAACAACATATGATAAAAAGTGTTACTGCTGTCACCGGCCTTGATCCCCAGTTGATTGAGGCCGCCGAGGTCAAGCGCTGGCGTTATGCCAACCTGCCCAAGCAGGAGCAACCGGCTTTTTACATTGACCATGAACTGCAACTGGCCGCCTGTGGCGACTGGTGCATCAAAGGCCGGGTAGAAGCGGCCTTTACCAGTGGTTTGAAACTGGGCCAGAAGCTCAAGCTATGATGCCTGAACCCCGCATTGACAAAATCAGTACGCACAGCTTTATTCTGCCCGGTTTTGCCCGCGCCGAGGATGAAGCCCTGATGACGGCTATAAAGCAAATTACTGCTGAGGCCCCTCTCCGGCAGATGTCAACGCCACGGGGCTTTAAAATGGCGGCGCAGCTCAGTAATTGCGGCGATTATGGCTGGGTTACCGACCGCCAGGGTTATCGTTATCAGCAGACTGATCCGGACAGTGGTGAACCCTGGCCCGAGATGCCGGCCTTGTTCCAAGCACTCGCTGTCAGGGCGGCAGCAAGCTGTGGCTTTGATGACTTTGCTCCCGATGTCTGCCTGATTAACTGTTACCAGCCCAGGGCCGGCATGGGTCTGCATCAGGACAAGGATGAACGGGATTTCTCTGCCCCCATCGTTTCTGTCTCTCTGGGCGTGCCGGCTATTTTTCTGTTTGGCGGTCTGCAACGACGCGACAAACCAGAACATTACCTGCTGCAGCATGGCGATGTCGTTGTCTGGGGCGGTGACGATCGGCTGCGCTTTCACGGCATCCAAGCTATCAAACTCTCGCATCATCCACTGACCGGTCAATATCGTTATAACCTGACATTTCGACGGGCTTTTTGAGGCTGGACGAAATGATTCTCACTGGCGATAATGGAGCGGATAAGCCTGTTAGAGAATGACAGTAATATTGTAAAAACACCGGCTGCAGAGGGTCACGGAAAAGCCGGAACACAGTTGTGGCTAACATTGCGGGATGCACAGTCAGAAACGCCACGATAATGAGGTAACATTATCTTGACTGGCAACGACACAGAACAGCTCAGTGATCAGCCGTATATGAGTGCCAGGAGGCATAATATTCTGAAGAAGAAAAAGAAGGTCCTGATCATTGACGATCAGACCACCGGACGTACGATTCTGCAGAAAATTATTCAGCAAATCGATGACAATCTCGATGTTACCGCCTTCGGTAGCCCCCTGGAAGCACTGGACTGGGTCGAAGATCACGAGCCTGATCTCATCATCACCGACTACCGCATGCCGGAGCTGAACGGCGTCGAATTCATCCGGGCCATCCGCCAAAAGCCTCACTGTGAAAATGTACCGATCATGATGATTACGGTAGTCAGTGAAAAAGAAGTCCGTTACGAAGCACTGGAAGCCGGTGCCACTGCCTTTTTAACCCGCCCGATTGACCAGATTGAATGCCGCACCAGTTGCCGTAATCTGCTCAAAATGCATGAACAGCACCTGATCATCCAGGACCGTGCTGACTGGCTGGCCAGGCAGGTCGAGGTCGCTACCGAGCAGATCATTCAGCGCGAAAAAGAAACTATCCTGCGACTTGCCCGCGCCGGCGAATATCGCGATGAAGGCACCGGCAATCATGTTTTGCGTATGGCCAAGTATTCACGCCAAATCGCCGAGGCCATGGGCACTTTCAGCAAAGAAGAATGCGATGATCTGGAATATGCGGCGCCGATGCACGATATCGGCAAAATCGGCATCCCTGACGGTATTCTGCTCAAGCCGGGCAAACTGAATGAATACGAGTGGGACATCATGATGACCCACACCAGCATCGGCCATGCCATTCTGTCAGACAGCCAGTCGCGTTATATGCAAATCGGCGCCATCATTGCCCTCAACCATCATGAGCGTTTCGACGGCAAAGGCTATCCCAACGGTCTCAAGGGCGATGAAATCCCGCTTATCGCCCGCGTGGTCGCCGTGGCTGATGTGTTTGATGCGCTGGTCTCAGCCAGGCCCTACAAACATGCCTGGGATACTGAAGAAGCGATTGCCTATATCAAACAGCAGTCCGGCACGCATCTAGACCCGGCTTGTGTTGATGCATTTGTGTCTCGGCTTGATGAAGTTCGTCGTATCCAGTCTGAATACAAAGATGAGTAAACCATAGACATGAATGCAATTTTCAGTCTGAAATCAAGTTTCAAGCGACTGTTGCAGAGGCTTGCTCAGTTTTCAGACCCTGAAAAAGAGCAGGCCATTAAACTCAGACTGACTATTGGCATCGGCCTCATCGGCTATTTCTGTTTGCCATGGTCTGAAGGCGAAACCTTCGCTGAAGCAATTATCACCCTGCCTAGTGTAATCACTTTGATGTATTACTCTACGGCGTTGATGATAGCGGTCGCAATTGTAATACGTCCGAGGCCTTCTCCGGTTCGAAGAATATTGGGTATTGCTCTGGATTTAATTTCTTTGTCGGTGGTCATGTTTTTCGCCGGCTCAGAAAGTGTTTTTTTGTTTGTCCTTTATCTCTGGGTCATTCTGGGCAATGGCTTTCGTTATGGCACAGCCTATCTATATATCTCACAGGCTATAGGCACTGTGGGGTTTGCACTATCGATTACTTGGGGCGAATATTGGCAGGACATTCAACATCAGCCCATCGGCTTAAGTTTGTTGATTTTAATTATTCTGATTCCTCTTTATACAGGATTTCTGATCAAAAAACTCCATAGCGCAATTGATTCAGCAAAACTGGCCAATCAGGCAAAAAGTCGTTTTCTTGCCAATATGTCCCATGAATTGAGAACACCGCTTAATGGTGTTATTGGCATCGCTGACCTGATGGGCGAGACCGAACTTAACATTGAGCAACGCGAATTCGTGAGAATCATGCGTAACTCGGCCAATACCCTGCTCGGACTGATCGAAAATGTACTCGATATTTCTAAAATCGAGGCGGGGAAAGTAGAGAGCACTATCAGTCAGTTCGACCTACATGAGCTTACAAACACGATCATCCGTATGCAGACGCCCATGGCAGAGGCAAAAGACATACAATTGTTCTGCAATTTAGACCCTCAGATTGCCTTTGACCTTAATGGCGATCCACAACACCTAAAGCAGGTTCTCATCAATCTGATTGGTAACGCTATTAAATTCACACAACGCGGATTTGTGCGATTATCGCTAAAGGCTATAAACCATGAAGCCGATATACAAATTATCCGGTTTGAAGTGACCGATACCGGGATTGGTATTCCGGCAGAAGAACTAGACACCATTTTTGACGACTTCACCCAAGTCACTACAGCCAGCGGTAACATCGCAGGAACAGGGCTTGGGACTACCATCTCTAAAGAACTTGTAGAGCTAATGGGGGGTAGAATTGGGGTTAACAGTCAGCTCAGTATCGGAACCACTTTCTGGTTTGAACTACCATTCAAAATTAACGAAAATAAAATTATGTCGCTTGAAAATTACAACATCTTCATACTCGGTAATGAAAACCGACAGCGAGAGCTCAACACGTTTATGCAAAGCTGGGGAATCAGCGCTAATTGCACCAATAACTCTGCTAAAGCCCTGGCGACATTGATAAATAAAGCAGAATCAGGGGAGCCTTACTCAACTCTTATAGTCGACACCGAAGTGATGTTGGATATCGAACCGGCCAAGTTCGCAAGACTGATCAAGTCGGACCCATATCTCAGTGACCTCTCACTGATTTTGATCAATAGTAACGACCAAGTAATAACTGATGACATCAGCAACCATTTCATTTCTGTAATCCAAGGAAAACCTGCAAAAACCGGCCTTTTCAATGCCCTACATGCTGCCCATTCATCAATTAGCCATGATGAAAACGTCATCAGGCTGGCTGACTTTTATGCAGCTCAGGGCATAGCGAGACCGCTTCGTGTTCTGGTCTGCGAGGATAACAAGGTTAATCAACATGTCCTGCGTGGTGTATTACACCACGCAGGACATAAAACCATGTTGGCGGAGACCGGTGATCAGGCCCTGGATAGTCTGACAGAGAAACATCATGATATCGATATGGTAATTCTTGATATGAATATGCCAGGACTATCAGGACTGGAAGTCCTAAAAGCGTTCCGTTTTATCGACACATCGGCCAATATTCCCGTCATTATGCTGACAGCAGACGCTACTCCAGAAGCAAGACAAAGCTGTGAGCAAGCGGGTGCCAATGCTTTTCTGACTAAGCCCATTAACTCTCGTGCCTTACTGGAAAAAATCGCTCACCTATCCGCTGAATTAGCTATAGAGCAGCCTGCTGAAATGGGAAAAAATTCACACGAAGAGGCTGATGGCAACCTGATTGATGAGTCTACATTCAAGCAACTGATCGGGCTAGGTGATAGTCATTTCCTAAACACATTGGTAGATAGCTTCAAACAGGATGCAATGAAGCATATAAAACTCATTCAGCGGTATTGCTTTGATGATTACCTAGGCTTTAGAGAGAGTCTTCATGCACTTAAAGGCTCAGCTACAGAAATGAGTGCTACCCGTCTTGCTGAACTATGCGCCGCTGCAGAAAAGGTAAAACCCGATCAACTGGGCAAGACTGAAGTGCTGAACAGCGTCGCCGAGATTGAAAAAGTCTTCACCGACACTATCATGCAACTCGAAACAAGGTTTGATTCCAAGTTGCATGACAGCCGGCGTATTTGATTAAGCTTGTTTTTTAGCTTGTTTGGCTGATTGTCTACTGACTAACCTTGACATCATTTTAATATCTTTGCTGGTCAGCTGCAGAGCGGCATCAGCCCAGACACCTGCTATAGCCGATAACTCTTCATAACTGACCGGATTACAGATATCTTTCACCCTAGACATCGCTTTGTAAGTATTCGGAGACTTTTGCGCTTTACTAATGTAACGATAGAGCGCCAATTCACCCTCGCCTTTCTCGGCAAGAATATCCACTGCGCCCATTTCGTACATTTCTTCTGCAGTATATAGTTTACCACTCAGTATCATTTCTTCAGCCTGGCGTGTGCCAACCTTGCGCGAGAGCAAAGAATAGGCTCCCATTCCAGGGAATAAATTAAATAACACTTCTGGCAGTCCCATTTTCACTCCACGCTCAGCAATGATGATATTGCTGGAAAGTGAGGCTTCGAAACCTCCGCCCAAAGCATCGCCTTGAATTAAGGAAACCGTGGTCAAGTCAGAGCCGAAATGGAACATATTATCGTAAAGAATATCGACACAATGCATGGCGTATGAGAAAAGCGCCTGCCGGTTTCGCTGTTCAATTAACTGCATGAATAAATCGAGGTCTCCGCCAAGGTTAAATACTCCTTCTACCTTAGACCCTACAACCAAATAATCATATTTCTGATTGTTAGTGCCCGCCATTTCCTTTTTTACAGATGACAGATAATCAGTAAGCTCATTTAATAGTGTCGGGGTAAAACACGGCCTTGGGAAGCCCTGCATATAGAACCAGCCGATTTTGTATTTTGCGTCATAAAATGTGCTGAGTTGCTCGTATTCGCGTGACTCAGAAACCTGTATATCAGTAACATTTTCTTTCAATTGGGCTATGGCATTCATCTCGTTCTCCTTGAACTGCTGGTAATGACCTTGAAGCCAGCTGAACACTGCATTCTCGGTACTACAACACGTTCTTAGCAGAAACTATGCCCACTCCATTCCTATGGCCAGGCAAGTCATGTGGAAAAACAGAAATAGTTATTTAATATCAGCAACTTGAACAAATTGGTGAGAATTTTCTGGTATCAGAAAAATACTGCCAAAACTGTGAACAAAGTCTGATGTCAGAAAATTGACTATCTTTCAGACCTGGCTAAGCGCTTGCAGATGACTGAGCACCGCACGGCTATTGCCCTGGATGTTGTAGCCACCTTCCAGCAAGGAAACGATTCGGCCTTCACAGCAATCTCCGGCTACTTCCATAACCCAGCGGGTGAGTTGATAGAAACCGTCATCCGTGACCTCAAAACAACCCAGCAGATCATCCTGTCTGCTGTCAAAACCGGCTGATATGAGAATCAGCTCCGGTCTGAAATTTTCCAGCGCAGGGCGCAGATGTTGCTCAAAGGCAGCAAGCAAGGTCTTGTCATTACAGCCGCAATCGAGATGCACATTAATGTTAAGCCCTTCCCCCGGCCCTTCGCCTTTGCGGGATGGACTGCCGGTACCGGGATAGGCAAACTGATCATGCGTAGAAAAAAACAGCACCGAAGGGTCACGATAAAATGCCCACTCAGTGCCATTGCCGTGGTGATAGTCCCAGTCGATAATCAGCACTTTTCCGACGCCATAATGCTGCTGGGCATAACGAGCCGCTATGGCAATATGATTGAAATAGCAAAAGCCCTCTTCCTGCCCCGTGTTTGTGGCGTGATGTCCCGGCGGTCTGGAGGCGCAAAAAGCATTTCTGACCTTTGACTGCATCACCGCATCCACGGCGGAAAGACAACCTGCCGTAGCCAGCAGAGCATTATCAAAAACAGGCTTATTCTGCCGGATTCCGGCAATATGCTGCTTGCTGTGAATAGCTGACAGCCAGCTTTCGGCGGAAGAGAGTGACTGCGGACTTAAGCTGGTCAGTGATGCAGTCCATGGTGTCTCTTCAAGCCTCTCCCTGATGGCACGGTAACGGGCAGGTGACTCCGGGTGAGCAACTGAGATCTGGTGCTGCAGATATCTCTCATCGAGTACGATGCCGGTTGTCGACAGCGTCTCGGCAGAGAGACGCTGCGTGAGAACGCTTAGCGAAGCCAGGCTCAGCAGGAAATCACGCCGTTTCATCATTATTCATCCAACATTTCTCTCAGGCTGTAGGCGGCGTTTCCTCCGCCGTCTCCGGATTGAGAATGGCACTGATAGGCATCGGTCTGCCCAGATAGAAACCCTGACCATAATCGACACCGATTGATTTCAGCTTTTCCCAAATCTGTTCATCCTCAACAAACTCGGCGATGGTCTCCAGTCCCATCACATGGCCGATATCATTAATGGATTTAACCATTTCGAAATCCAGTGGATCACTGTTCATATCTCTGACAAACATGCCGTCAATTTTAATGCTTTGCACCGGCAGATTTTTCAAATAACCAAATGAAGACAGCCCACTGCCAAAATCATCCAACGAGAACTCACAGCCCACTTCGGCCATAGTGTGAATGAAGTGAGTGGCTTCCCGAAGATTACTGATAGCAGCAGTTTCGGTTATCTCAAATTTGATTTTGGAGGCCGGAAAAGACACCTTGTTGATCTTGCTTGAAATGAAATCCAGCATTTCGTCATTACCCAGCGATGCCCCTGAGAGGTTTATCGCTAATTGTTTCAAATTCGGCAATTCGACAATGTTTTTATCCAACCATGACAAGGCTTTATCTACGACCCATCGGTCAACTTTGTCTGACAAGTTATACCGCTCTGCAGATGGCAGGAATGCGCTCGGTGGCGACAGATCGCCCTGCTCACTTCTGAGCCTCAGCAAGACCTCATAGGTTTCCGCGACATCTTGCTGCAGAGAAACAATAGGTTGAGCAAATAATTCGAAGCGATCTTCCGAAAGTGCCTGTTTTATCTCGTTAACCCAGTGAAATTCACCTTGCTGTCTGACTAGATGACTATCTTCATCATGATAAAGATAGACTCGGTTTCGGCCCGAATTCTTTGCTGCATAGCAGGCTGTGTCTGCTTGTTTCAGTACTTCAGTCATATCCACTGTTCGATAATGGATACTGGTGACGCCGATACTGGCACCAATGGTAAACACTCGTGACTCCCAAACGAACTGAAATTGCTCAATCCTCTCCCTGACATCATTCGCAATTTTTTCAGCCTGTCTAGGATCACAGAAAGCCATTAAGAGAGCGAATTCATCACCACCAAGACGCGCCAGAGTGTCACTCTTTCTGACAGTTCCCATCAACAAATGGCCGAGTTGTCTCAGCAATTCGTCACCGGCGACATGGCCACAGGTATCATTGATAACCTTGAACTGATCTAGATCCACAAAACACATTGCGTGAGCTGATTTATTTCTCTGTGCCTCGAGGACCAGTTCAGAGAGTCTGCGCTCAAACTCACTTCTGTTGATCAAGCCAGTGAGCTTGTCATGTGTAGCCTGATAAGACAGCTCATTTGCCAGCATCCGCGCTTCAGTAATGTCCTCCTGAATGGCAACGAAATGGGTCACGTCACCGTTTTCACCCTGAATAGGCGCAACATACTCTTTAATCCAGTAAAGCTCCCCATTTTTACGCTTGTTTTGCAACTCCCCACTCCATTCTTTACCAGCACGTATTGAGGACCACATCTCATCATAAAAATGACTGCTGCTTTTATCAGAACGGTATATTTGGGGTGTTTCGCCAATAACCTCTTCAGAGCTGTAACCGGTAATTTGTTCACATCTCGGATTAACGTACTGAATCGTACCATCGGCACCTGTAATCATAATACCGTTCGGACTAGCCTCAACGGCACTTGATAAAGTCAGCATGTGTGCCTGACTCTTTTTCAGTTGTTGGTTCACAATTGTGAGTTCTCTGGTTCGATCTGCGATCCGGCTCTCACGCTCTTCAACTTCTTTGTTCAACTCACTGACTAGAGCATCGTTTTTATATTTAAGCTTTAGCTCACTGACAATATTTTTAAAAGAGCGCCGCGCTAGAGACAACAACATTGCGTAATAACTTGAAAGCGCGATTATCAGAAAATAGGAAAGCGCTTCTGTATCGGCCCCAGTGTATCCCTTGTGTAAAGTGACAATCGATAAAGCAGCTACCTGCGGAAGTGTGTAGGCCAGGTACGCTGGAAACCAGGCAGAGAGAACCGGCACACCAGCCGTCGTAACACCACAGATCAAAACATAGAAGAGAGTATTGATTTGAATATCATCTATGAGGAAATAAAAAACACTAGTTCCACTCCATGTAACGCCCATCAGAAAAGTCAAAGCGACATGGCGTCTGATCCAGATTGCAGGCGGGGCTGATTGGGGATACTTTAGATGGAGGTACCACAGACCAATTCTTAAAAAAGCCACAGTACAAATTGTAAAAGACCAAACTTTCAGAATATGCGCGCTGACATGATCCAGGAATAGCCAATACAGCGCTATAGCAGTGAAAATGATAGCGATATTGGCATATAAGGTTTGTTGATATAGGAGTTCAGCCTGATGGCCAATAATCTTGTACTGCTTGCCTTCCATAGATATTCAATTCCTGACGCAAGCATGCAGGATAGCATTATTTTTAATGCTTATGACTTAGCCAGCGAGCAATAATTATTTGCTCTTAACTGCGCTCTAAGGCTTCAGATATCATTCCTCAGGCTGAGATCATCCGGATAAGGCTGCAGATAGGCCTGGCGGTTGATGTAGGGATCGGGATGATTATTGAAGTGATGTTTGAGCAGGGTCATTGGCACAATCAGCGGTACCTGGGCTGTGCGGTATTGCTCGATAATCCGCCCGAGTTCGGCTTTTTCACGGCTGCTGATCTTTTTCTTCAGATAGCCCTGCAAGTGCATCATGACATTGGTATGGGTTTTTCTGGAAGCCAGCTTGCGTAATGTCTCCATCAACGCTGCAAAATAACGTTCACCCAGTTGTTCTGGATCATGATTACCGGCATCTGCCAGCATGCGACCCAGTTCTGCATATTTTTCCGGCGAATGTGCCATCAGGCAGTATTTGTAGCGGACATGGAAGTCGATGATACGTTTGGCGCTCAACCCCTCTTTTTTCAGTGCCTGCCAGTTGGCGTAGGCAAACACGCGGGTGATGAAGTTTTCCCGTAAGGCCGGGTCAGACAGTCGGCCGGACTCCTCCACCGGTAGCAGCGGGTGTCTGTCGATGAAAGCCTGGGCATAGAGCCCCCGCCCCGGTGTCTGCGAGGGATAGCCATTGTTCTGATAGACCTTGACCCTGAAGACCCCGCAGCTGGGTGAGTTTTTCATGAAGATGTAGCCGGACAGATCATCATGTTGTTCTGCCTTGCTGTAACCGAAAGTCGTGAGTGCCTCGGTGTAGTCGAGGCTGTCGTCATGCACGGCAACCGCCCGCGGGCTGTCGACATCGCCTACCAGTCGGATGGGTTTACGGGGCACGCCCATGCCAATGCCCATTTCCGGACATTCAGGCACAAACTCGAAATAACGGGACAGGCTGTCGGTGGCCAGTCGTAAATGCTTATGCGAGCCGTCATAGCGTACGGCTTCACCCAGCAGACAGCTGCTGATTCCGACTTTGATTTTCATGGATGTCGACGGTTCCGGCTGGTGTTGGTCATTCATAGTAACATCGGGCAAACTTTGACGTAGAACTGTGTTCTTATACCTCAGGCACACAACTGACGGTTAAATTATGAACTATCTCATTACCGGTGGCACCGGACTGATTGGCAGCAAAATCTGTCAGAAGTTGCAGGCGGCAGGTCACACCATCATTGTCCTCAGCCGCAGCAAGGATAAGGTCCAGCGCCGTTGCGGTCTGTCTGCGATTGCAGTGACCAGTCTGGACGAAATCGGCCATAACGAGCAAGTGGATGTCGTCATCAATCTGGCCGGCGCTCCGATTGCCGATGCTCGCTGGACCCAGAAACGTAAACAGGAACTCAAAGACAGCCGAATCAAACTGACTGAAGAACTGGTTGAATGGATAGGCAAACGTCAGCATAAACCGGCTGCTCTTATCAGTGGGTCAGCGATTGGCTGGTATGGTGATCAGGGTGACACAGCATTGACCGAACAGAGCGGTTTCAAAGATGAATTCGCCCACGCGCTGTGTGATGAGTGGGAACAGGCTGCCCTGAAAGCGCAGCACTTCGGTGTCAGGGTCTGCCTGGTCCGGACCGGGCTGGTTGTGGCTCCACGGGCCGGTTTCCTGCAGCGTATGTTACTGCCTTTCAAGCTGGGACTGGGTGGCCCCATCAGTGATGGCCAGCAGTATATGTCGTGGGTGCACCTGGAAGATATCAGCAACCTGTTTATATTCCTCAGTAAACAGCAGGATCAGCAAGGCGTTTTCAATGGCACCGCGCCTCAGCCGGTGACTAATGCAGACTTCAGCCGCATGCTCGCACAAAATCTTCACAGGCCGGCGTTTATGGTCGTGCCTGGCTGTATGTTGAAGCTGGCTTTCGGGGAAATGTCGCAGTTACTGCTGGGCGGTCAGCGCGTGTTACCGGAAAAAGCCCGGGCAGCGGGCTTTGAGTTTCAATATACTGATCTGAATTCTGCACTGGGAGATGTGCTGCAATAAGCGAGACGGAGAAGCATGACAAAACGCGCAGTATTACTGGCCAATCTCGGCTCACCCGATGCGCCGGAAACAGAGCCGGTACGTCGATATCTGAATCAGTTCCTGATGGATCCTTATGTGATCCAGTTACCCTGGCCCTTGCGAAGGCTGATTGTCAGCCTGTTTGTGCTGCCCAGCCGCCCTAAGGATTCGGCCGCAGCCTATCGTAGTGTCTGGACTGAAGACGGGTCCCCGCTCATCGTATTATCTGAACGTCTCAAGGCGGCAGTCGAACAGCAGGTTGACCTGCCGATCGCAATGGCGATGCGTTACGGCAATCCCAGTATTGAGCAGCAACTGCTGAGCCTGTGTGAGGATAAATCCATCGAGGAAATCCTCTACATCCCGCTTTACCCTCACTTTGCTGACAGCACGATTACCACATCGGTTGAGGAGGCACGCCGCGTCATCCTTCAACATAAGCTCAATGTCCGCTTGAACGTGATTGACCCGTTTTATGATCATCCCGACTATATCAACGCTTTGGTGGAAAGCGCTCAGCCCTTCCTGGAACAGGATTACGATCATCTGATTTTCAGTTATCACGGCCTGCCCGAATCGCATATCACCAAGCTGGATAAGACAGGCAGTCACTGTCTCAAGCAGGAGAGTTGCTGTCAGATTCCGCATCCGGCGCATAAAACCTGCTATCGCCACCAGGTTATGCGTACTACCGAGTGTTTCGCCGACCAGGCGGGACTGCCAGCACACAGCTACTCAGTCGCTTTTCAGTCACGTCTGGGTCGTGCCAAATGGCTGGGCCCCAATACCGAAGACAGCTTAGTAGAACTGGCACAGCAAGGCGCTAAAAAAGTCCTGGTGATCTGCCCGGCTTTTGTCACTGATTGCCTGGAGACGCTGGAAGAGATTGCGATTCGCGGTGAAGAGGTATTCAAGCAAGCAGGCGGGGAATCACTCACACTGATTCCGTGCATGAATGATCATCCCGCCTGGGTCAAACTTCTGGCTGACTGGTGTCAGCGCTAGTTAAACTCTGCCGATAAGCGGCTGACGAACCACCTGGCTGGTATATTCACCACCGGGACCATAGGCGCCGGTTTCCGGATCACGGCCACGCAGGATGCTCAGGGCCCTGACCAGATGTTGACGGTTAACGTTAACGATGCCGCCATTGATTTGATTACTATCGCGGCAGATTCTTGCCGCTTCGCGAAGTTGCTCCAGTAGTTGCAACACAGGCCTGGCTTCATTGTCCGGATGATTGGCAATAAATGCCTCCAGTCCGGACTTGCCGCCGGGAAAACCTGCCGCTTTGAGCAAATGCTCACGCTGCCGTCCCAGTTGTTCCAACTGGACGACATGTGGTTGTTTTTGTTGAGTAAGCACAGAGATTTGCGCCAGATCAGCCGCTTTGAGGGCTTCTCGTTCCTGCTTCAGCAGTTGCGCCAGTTGAACACTATGATTGAGTTCGGATTGCAGCATTGAACTCAGTTGCTGCAGCGCATTCATCGACATGAGGGTGTTCCTTGTTTATAGGTCTCCCTCAAAATCAATCATTTTCCGTGCCAGTTCCTGACTGTCGATCTGATAGGAACCGTCTTCAATCGCCTGCTTAATCGTTTCAACCTTCGCGGCATCCACCACCGGCACCTCAGCCAGACTTTGCTCCAGTTGCGACAAGGTGTCGCTGAGGCTCACTTTATCCACCGGGTTTTGCGCAGGCGTTAACGAAGAACTGGTGAGGCTCTTGCGCTCGGCCACATTGCGAGTCGAATTGATATCCGGCTGCAGAGGCGGCTTTATGTTATTAATTTCAGCCATTGATGCTGTCTCCAAATACTTTCTGTTCCAGTTGTCGACCGCTTCAGAAAAAACTTGAGTATTTTTCTCGGTTGTCTGAATTTTGACGCTACATTGTCACTTTGACAATCCCTGCAGCGTGAACAACACCCTCGACCACTCGTTCTGATGAGTTATTTCTGACCCGGACTGTATCACCGATGCTGGCATCTTCCAGTGCGGTGCCATTCATTCTGACTTCCATCGTGCCGGCTGCTGCCACCAGCACAATCTGCTCGCCGCGTTTGACTACTTTTTCCTGTTTGAGGCCACGTGACGGAATGACTGAACCCACGGTCAGAGGATAACGCAGTTGCTGGCCTTCAATCTGTGCAGTCGATTCCAGAAAGCCCTGACGCAGGTCAGCAATATCCATTACCTGCATGCGTACATCCGCCTCAGTCAGCGTGGTGTGGGCTGATAAAGGTTTTGCAGCAACCACCACCTCTTTCATCACTTTCACTTTGACAGGAACATACACGGTCCATTCGGTCGTGGCCGGACACTTCACACCAATTGTGCGGCTACCTACCGTGTTAGCGGCAGAGTTGGAGAAAGTCTGCAGTGATTTTTCACACTGCTGCAGTCGCAGCCGGTTATCCAGTGACTCCACCAGTACTTGCGGGCTGTTGTAACTGAGCTGGGCGTCATTCAGGGCATGCACATACGCCGCCTGCTCAATATCGGCAAGTGGCTGAAGGTTGTCGGCCTGGGCCCCCTGTGTCAAAAAACCGACGCATAGACTGATTATAATGGTACGCATAGACATTGCGGGCATCCTCTGGCGCCTGAACAAAATGATGTTTTGTCATCTGCAAAGTCCATGCCCGGAAAATAATCAAGTCCGCGTCGCTGCCGCCGATAAGCTTTATATTACGGCCATTCGCGCAATCAGAGCCAGCGTGAAAGACAGGCCGTCAGGAAAGGAGCAGGCATGAGCAGCATCATTGAGGGTGTAGACCAACGCACCAACCTCGCCGGTACCAACCGACTGGAATTACTGTTATTCAGACTGGGCGGCGTGCAGTTGTACGGTATCAACGTATTCAAGGTCCGTGAGGCCATTCCCTGCCCCGCTCTGACCAAGATGCCTAATGCCCATCCGGTGATAAAAGGCATGGCCTCAATTCGCGGTAAGACCGTGAGCATTGTAGACCTGTCCCAAAGCATCGGTCGCCGTGGGGTGGACGACACCAGAGACAAGTTTGTCATTCTCACTGAATATAACCGCACTGTTCAAGGCTTTCTGGTCAGCGCCGTCGACCGTATTGTCAATATCAGCTGGTCGGATGTGCTGCCGCCACCCGCTGCATCCGGGGCCAACAACTACATGACCGCGATTACTAAAGTCGATGGCCAGTTAATACAGATTATTGATGTCGAGCAGGTATTAGCCGAGGTGATGGGCATCAACACAGAAGTGTCTTCTGATATCGCTGAAAAAGGTGATGAAAGCGGCGATGAACAGCGTAAACATATTCTGGTCGCTGATGATTCCAGTGTTGCCCGAAATCAGATTAAACGCACGCTGGATCAAATCGGGGTTGCGTCCACCATTGCCAAAAATGGGCGTGAGGCATTGCAGATCCTGCAAAGCTGGGCTCAGCAAGGCATCAATGTCAGTCAGCATGTTTCCCTGCTTATCTCCGATATCGAGATGCCGGAGATGGATGGCTATACCCTGACTTCCGAAATCCGCAGAGACCCGGCCCTGAAGGATTTGCAGGTATTGCTGCACACCTCGATGAGTGGCACTTTTAATGAAGCTTTGGTCAAGAAAGTCGGCGCCGATCACTTTCTGCCCAAGTTCTCGGCCGATGAACTGGCCAGCGCCGTTAAATCAATCATAGACTGAGATCAAAAAAGGGCACCCGCAGGCGCCCTTTTTATTGTTCCGTCAGTAATTGACTACTGGCCGGGACCGGGACCGAAACCAGTCATATCCGGCGGCATCGGTATCACATTGGAACGTTCAGTGACGATATCATCCTTAGCCCGCATCAGATTGGTACCGACAAAACCACTGACACGATAGACCCAGGGCGACAGACGCTGGTTCAGCTTTTCAACTTCTGCCCGGACTTCATCCGGTTTTTTGATGACATCCAACTCCTGAATCCCTTTCGGGGCTGGCTGGATCGCACTGGGGTCAAACTCCGCGCTCAATGTGGTGAAATAGAAACCGTCAATGAACGAGGTTTTGGCTGTCACCACCAGACCGTCAAAGGTAGTGAATTCCGCCGTGACGACATCGGCATCACCACGTTCAAACTCTGCCACCGGTTTCACATCTTCCAGCCGCATCTGGTGCAGAGAACCGGCGATGTCATAACCCAGCTGCGGATATTTAAAGATGGTTTTCTCACCGGACTGCGGTGTACCGAACTTGTCTTTTTCCCCCAGATTGACCAGCACAGCGGCATTGCCGTTGGGCTGGGTAATCTCAACCCGGGCAATGCGCTCACGGGCCAGGTTGATAATTTCACGGTCAATCCAGTTCAGCATGACCGGATTGATCTGCAGATAGCCCTCGGCCAGCCAGCTTTGCTGTTCACCAACACGACGCACATAAAACTGCTTGGGACCCGCTGCCATGGTGACTTGTCTCTGTTCGCCCAGGATCAGCCCTGCCACCGGTGCTTCATCATCGAGCAGACTGACTCTCAACGACTCGCCACCCGGCACTTCAGGGTTGGGACCTTCTACGCCCAGTACGGCATAGTTTTCCGGATCACTGGTTTTGCGCTCCAGAATCTCGGCTTCAGACAAGTCGATGAGCATGCGTTTCACTTCATCGAAGTTGGCCGGGTAGTTGTAGTGACCGGGCAGATACCAGTTTTCATCTTCACGCTGCAGTGTGAAATTACCCTCACCACTGGCAAAGCGAATCTGATTCACCGTACTCAGCTGTTCAAACAAATCCGGGAACAGCAATCCATATTCATCTTTGTTGTCTTCCGCCCGGTAGATGGTGACCAGCATCAGCAGCACCATCAATACGGTGATGATGAACAGGACAGTCAGACTATTGCGATTTTTTATCATCATTTTCAACCTAATTTCTGCTATCGACTTATAAGACTCATGCCTTACTGCTGGCTGCGGGCCTTGTTACGTTTGCGGATTCGCATCCACCCTGTAAACACGGCGAGCAGGGCCACCAGAATGGGCACCAGGCCGATATTGAAAAACTTCAGCTGCGTATCCAGCTGGTCGATATCCTTACGCAGATTGGCCTGAACCTGGCGCAGTTGCTGTTCGGTCTTATTCGCCATCAGACGGAACTCGGCAATCTCTTTCTGCTGTTCCGGCGTCAGGATCTGCTCACCACTGCCACTGCGCTGTACCTGCATGCGGGCAATCCGCTGCTGGGTTTCTTTCAGCTTGTTCTGCAGCTCACGCTCCTTGGTACGGAAACGCTTCTCGGCTTCACGCTGCAGCGCAATGACCTTGTGGAAAGGCCGGGTAAAGCCCGCTCGTGAACGGACACTGATAAGGCCTTCGCTACCGGTCAGGTCCTCAATGCTGTTGATCAGGAAATCGATATTATTGGAAGTGCTGAAAGCCAGCTGTTCCCCGTAAAAGTCCTGAGTCTGTACCCAGAAGCGGTCATCCAGAATATCGACATCCGCCACCGCGATAACATCAATCTCGCCCTTGGCTTTATCCAGATGGCCGGGCATTTTCTTGATTTCACCGGTTTTATCCTTGGCACCGTCCGGGAAAGCAGTGGTTACTGCCCCCTGCACTCGAACCGCATAGGGATAGCTGAGCGTACCGGGCTCATATTTAGTGAGCAGCGCCACCGGATCGTTACGGAACTGAACCACGCGTTTGTCGACCAGCATCGCTTCATCACTGGAAGAGAACAGTGGCGTCACTTCGGTGGACTTGTCTTCAAGAATCTTGAAGTAACCGGGCGTGGCTACATTAATCCGGTTCAAGGCTGATGTAATACGCTCGTCAGCATTGAAATTGTCTTCATCCAGCGACTGCCACAATACGTAGTCAATCGGTTGGTGATCGGTTCTGGCACCGAAGTCGACCTTGGTCGCGGTTTTACGATCAGCCACTACATCAGCACTGGCACGTTCAATACCCCAGGCTTTGAACAGCTCATCCATATTGGAGCTGCGGGAGGCCAGCATCGCCGCCATCGGGTTATCCGGATTTTTTTCCGGTTCATCCAGTTCGGCGTAGGGGTCGACATAGCTCACCAGCTTGCCGCCTGCCAGTACATACTGATCAATGGCGTAGAGCGTGGTGTCTTCGAAGTCTTTCGGATGCACGACGATCAGGGCATCAATACTGGACGGGATACGGCGGATATCCTTGGGCAGCATGGTGACATCGAACATTTCACGCAATTCGCTCATCATCGCCCAGGGCTTGGCACCATCCTTTGAAGCCACTTCGCCCTTCAGGGGATCGTATTGCTCACCATCCACTTCCAGTGAACTGATCACACCGACCGTTTTGCGCTCCTGATTCGACAGCTTGTAAATCAGCTTGGTCAAATCGTATTCCAGCGTGTCTTCTTTTTCCGGCTGGAAGAACGGGATGGTCTCTACGCCATCCAGCAGATTGGTGCCAGCCAGACCGAAATAAAGCGGATCAGGCTCACCTTCAATCGGCACGGACTGCAACCCGTATTGCTGGGCACGCTGCTCCTGGTCAGAAAACGGCTGCGGATCCATCACGTAAAGACGAATCATGCCATTGGACGCACGCTGGTATTCCTGCAGCAGTTCCTGCACCCGCTGGGCATAAGCCTTGAGGCTGGGCAGCGCCTGCGCGGTCTTGTCGGTGTAATAGAACCGCAGCGTCACCGGTTCCTCCATCGACTCCAGAATGTTGAGTGAACCTTCGGATAGGGTATAAAGATTATCTTCGGTCAAATCCACCCGGGCGGACTTGAAATTGCCGTTCACCACGATGTTGAAGGCAATAAACAGAATAATGGCCAGAATCAGACCGGTAGTTGATAACAGTTGTTTATTCATCTTCGCTTTCTCTCCTAGTCGGCCTTGCGCGCATTAACAATCAGCGCATTGGCAAACAGCCAGATGGCAATCAAAGAGATGAAATAGAGCATGTCACGCAAGTCTATGACCCCTTTGCTGATGGCATCAAAATGCGTCAGAAAGCTGAATGAGCTGATGACATCCACCAGCGTCTGCGGTGCCCAGCCGGCAAAGAAGTCGATAACAATACCGAAACCGGCCAGCACGAATATCAGGCTGACGACCAGACTGATGACAAAGGCAATAACCTGATTCTTGGTGATCGCAGAGATACAGGAGCCAATCGCCAGAAAACCACCGGCCATCAGCAGACTGCCAAGGAAGCTCGCCACAATCACGCCGTTATCGGGGTTACCCAGATAATTCACCGTGATCCACAGCGGGAAGTTGAGCAGCAGTGCCAGTCCGGTAAAGGCCCAGGCGGCCAGGAACTTACCCAGTACCGCTTCAAACACCGACACCGGCAGTGTCATCAGCAGTTCGATCGATCCGCTTTTGCGTTCCTCGGCCCACAGGCGCATCGAGATCGCCGGGATCAGCAGGATATACAGCCAGGGATGCAGTGAGAAGAAAGGATACAAATCGGCTTCGCCGCGTTCGAAAAAGTTACCGACATAGAAAGTCGAGAAACCGGTCAGTAACAGAAAAATGATAATAAAGACGTAAGCCACCGGCGTCGCGAAGTAGCCGTTGAACTCACGCTTCATAATGAACCAGATGTTTTGCATATTCATTACTTGCTTGACTCCGCGTTAGGCAGGGTAATACTGCGGAAAACCTCATCCAGCCGGCCGTTCTCGGCATGCAGGGCATCGATGTCCCAGCCATTGCCGCGGATTTTTTCCGACAGCTCAGCGGTGATCTGACGACCGTCCTGCGGGAAGACGCGGAAGCCGGCTTCGCCACTGAGTTTTTCCACATTGGCAACAAATTCCAGCGAACTGAGGAAGTTTTCAAAGGCCTGTTGCTCGATATTCGCCACATTGACGCAGACCGCATTGAAGTAGCGCGATTTGGACTCGAGCTGCTGCGGTGTACCGTCGAATTTGATCTTGCCGTTGGCAATCACCACGTTGCGGTTACACAGGGCGTGGACTTCTTCCAGGATGTGCGTGGAGATGATAATGGCCTTGTCTTCCGCCATTTCGTTGATAAGCGTACGAACTTCATGTTTCTGATTCGGGTCCAGACCATCGGTCGGTTCGTCAAGAATCAGAACCGGGGGATTATGCAGAATGGACTGGGCCAGACCGACACGGCGTTTATAGCCTTTGGATAAAGTCTCGATGGGCTGGAACATCACATTGGTGATACGGGCGCGTTCAGCAGCCAGTCCCACTGCCCGTTTCTTGTCAGCGCCTTTGAGACCACGGATTTCGGCAATGAAGTGCAGAAAACTGTCCGGCGTCATATCGGCATAGGCTGGCGCCCCTTCCGGCAGGTAGCCCAAGTGGGCTTTGACCGAAATCGGGTCTTTCAACACATCGTAGCCACAAACTCTGACCGTACCCCTGGTCGGCGCCAGAAAGCCGGTAATCATTTTCATTGTGGTGGATTTCCCGGCCCCGTTTGGTCCAAGAAACCCCAGAACTTCGCCTTTGCTGACGGAAAATGACACGCCATCAACGGCCTTAATCGCGCCAAAGTGTTTGGCCAGATCATCGATCTCGATTCTCAATGTCATACCTAAAGCGTCCCCCGCTTCTGAAACATTTTTGCAAACCCGACATATTCTGGTGTCTGCCAGCCTAAGTCAAGTTTGAATTCGGCCTGAACAAACCCCATTGTTTTAACCTGTGTTAACGCATAAGCTGATTCCGACCACATCAAAAAGAGTTTGCTATGGCCCTGAAAAGCTTGACCCAAAAAATCCGTGATCTCGGCTGGACTGTCAGCGACAGCTTTGCCGATGCCACGACCCGCAGACAGATCCTCAAAGCCGGCGCTGTCGTTATCGGCACCATCGCTATGATCATGCTGCTGTTGATGTTCTGGTGGAACATGTCGCCCGCCCCTTTCAACCCGGTTGAGCACGCCCGCCAGACAGCCAAGCTGCAGGGACAGGCCATGGTGACCGGTTACACCTCAACCGAGACCACCATCGAGCTGGCCCAGATCATGCTGGATAAACCGGGGGGCTACCTCTCAAACGACGTCATGCCGCCATCCGTGTGGATGGACAATATTCCCAACTGGGAGTTCGGCGTGCTGGTACAAATCCGGGATTTCACCCGCGCCCTGCGTAATGACATCAGCCGCAGCCAATCGCAATCCCGCGAAGATCCTGATCTGATTGAAGCTGAGCCGCAGTTCAACTTCAATTCCGAATCCTGGCTGTTTCCTCCCAGCGAGCGCGAATATCGCACGGCCATCAAAGCCCTCAAATCCTACCGGGCCAGACTGAGCAGTAGCGGTAATGAGGAGGCCCAGTTCTTTGCCCGGGCCGATAATCTGGCTGCCTGGCTTGCCATTGTCGAAAAGCGTCTGGGCAGTCTGTCTCAGCGTTTGAGCGCCAGTGTGGGCCAGATCAGAGTTAATACCGACCTTGCCGGTGAGCCCGACGCCATGCAGTCGACACCGACCGCCGAAGTGGTAGTCAGTAAAACGCCGTGGTATGAAATCGATGATGTGTTTTACCAAGCCCGGGGCACGACTTATGCCCTGATTCACCTGCTGAAAGCGGTGGAGCATGACTTTGCTGATATTCTTCGAAAGAAAAATGCGCTGGTCAGTCTGCGTCAAATCATCCGTGAACTGGAGGCCACGCAAGCCACTGTCTGGAGCCCGGTGATTCTCAATGGCAGTGGTTTCGGTCTGTTTGCCAATCACTCTCTGGTGATGGCCTCCTATATTTCCCGGGCCAATGCCGCCATCATCGACCTCAGAGCGTTGATGAGTCAGGGCTGATGACATATTAGAACTTGCTTAAATTGACTGATTTGCCCCAGTCTGTGGGCAAATCACCTATTTTAAACAGGGGTTTTCTTCCTAATATTGAATGATGACGGGCTGATTAATCAGTCACTTGATTCAGATTAGATGGAGGACACCATGTCACGAGCTCATATCAAAGCCGTTGCCCTGTCAGCGATGCTGCTCCTGCCTTTCGCAGTGACAGCCGAAGACACACCCTACACAGTCACTCACGGCCATGAACTCGATGCACAAAGCTATCAAGGCTTTAACTGGTGTAGCCGCTGTCATGGCACCTATGCACAGGCATGGTCGGACCCAACCAGGCTGAGAGCCTGAATGTCATCAGTAAAGAAGAATTTTTCAGCGTAGTTGAAAATGGTAAGACCGCTACCATCGGCAGCATGCCGGCATGGGCATCCAACCTGCAGGTAATGGCAGGCCTAGAGCAGCTTTATCGCTATCTGAAAGCTCGTGCCGATGGCGCCATTACTGAGGTTAAACCCAGAAAAGCCAAGTAAATAAAAAAACGGGCTGCGACCACGGCAGCCCGTTTGATGATTAATTACTCACTGATTGCATCGGGGTGGAACAGTTGCTGTTCATGCATGCGGAAATCGCGAATAATTTTCTGACCTTCAGGCCCGGCGACAAAATCAATATATTTTTTGGCCAGATCATAATTCACATGATCATGTTTCGCCGGATTTACCGCCATGATGTGATAAGGGTTGAACATGACCTCATCCCCTTCAAACAGGACTTTCAGATCCATCTTTTCGGCATAGGCAATCTGCGTTCCACGGTCTGTCAGTGCATAAGCCTGCTTTTCATCAGCGATTTTGAGCACCGCCCCCATGCCTTGCCCGGCGGCGATGTGCCAGCTGCCAGACGGTTCAATTCCGGCGTTTTCCCACAGCGCTTTTTCTTTTTTATGGGTGCCGGAATCATCACCGCGCGAGACGAACCCGGCTTTGGCATTGGCAATGCGGATAAAGGCGCCGGCGGCATTTTCAGCCTGAGCAATATTGGCCGGGTCCGATGCGGGGCCGACAATTACAAAGTCGTTATGCATCACTGCCGTGCGATCAGTAAAATCACCGGCCTGCATATACCTGAGTTCGGCCTCGGGGGCATGCACAAATACGATATCGACATCGCCGTTACTACCGATTTTCAGCGCTTTACCGGTGCCCACCGCAATTACATCCACCTGGACGTTATATTTTTTTTCAAAAGCCGGATTCAATACGGCCAATAAGCCCGAGTTATCGGTACTGGTTGTCGTCGACATCTTTAAATGCTCGACAGCCAGTGCTGTACTGCTCAGCAATGCCAGCAGTGCGAATCCTAAGCATTGTCTTAATTTCATATCAGTCTCCTTTCTCCTTTCTCATTCCTCATCAGATAGCTACTGTTTTAACAACTAATCAAGATCTATCTGTGACTAGAATGCCCACTGACTGCGCAACTGGAATACGCTCGGCTCGTCACTGTCATTAGCCCCGCCTTTGACATCGAGCACATCGACATAATTGGCAGTAAAGCGCAGTGTCGGTGTCGGGTACCAGTTCATACCGAGCGTGACTGAATCAGCCTCACCGCCGTCGATATCGGCATCACTCAGATCCAGGGTGCTGAAACGCAGCGCCAGTTCCCAGGCACCGATACCGCCTTCCCCGACATTGGCTTTGGGCGTAATACCGCCGAACTTGCCGTTTTTATAATTGCGCGATTCACCGGTCAGAAAATAACCTGCCTGGGCATACCAGCCGTCGAAATCAAGATTGCTACCGCTATCGCGTTTGACTGAGGTGCTAATGTATTCAGCCTGCGCTGAGAATGGTCCCTGTACGGTGGCGATTTCAGCACCGGCTTTGAGGACATCATTCACGCCCGCTATTGAGCCGGTATCAACAATATTCACGCCGGCAATATGGGTCTCCGGTTGCTGGCGGAAACGTGCCGAGTTTGCGCCACCGGTTTCGCGATAATTCAGACCCAGTCCCAAGTGGATGACCTGTGCCTGTTGATTGATTGGAGCCCAGGTCAGGCGGCTACCGGCGCCCCAGCCTTCATCATCTTCGCCGCCTTCACTGCTGACGGTATCACCGAACAGCCCCCCGGCCAGAGTCCAGTGCTGATGACTGGTAGTCGCCATGACACCGATATGGCGGCCGGCCGCAAAGGCCGATGGCAAAGCCCGCTCGGTAAAACTGATGAACTTGGAACTGGTCTGCTCCTGCAGGCTGAATGGGTCTTTGAAATTACCGGCCTGTATTTCAAGATTATCAAAGCCGTTGTAGCTCAGATACGCATCCTTAATGCCGCTGGCGCCGTCATCAACAAAGTCATATTGCAGCTTGTAGCCCCAGTCATAATACATCGTACCCTGCAGATACAGACGGGCACGGCGGATTTCGGTGCCATCGCCCATTTCAGGGTCGCCGCCATAAGCTGCGGCATCAGCCTGAACCCGGCCACCCAGTCTGGTTTCAAACTTGCCGTCGCGGCTTTTAACTTTGAGCCCGCCATTGGTAGTCACCTCGACATCAGAGGGTTTAGTCGCCTCAGCCAGTTTTTCTTCCACTTCAGCTTTGTCTGCGGCTGCCTGCGTCTGGTTCTGTTTCAGCTCAGCCATCAGGCGCTGGTATTGCGCATCAGTAACGGTGCCATTCTCATGCAGCATGTTAATCAGGCTCTCGATTTCAGAGCCGGCATAGCCAGGCATCGACGTGACCAGACCGATGCCAGCCAGCAATATGGTGGTTTTTAATTTCATTTTCTCCTCCGCGCGCTTTATAAGAAGTCTTTATCAATATGATTTTACAAGCATATATAATCACCAGAATACGAGTATAATCGCTGAATCACCCCACAAAAATATGAAGCAATAAACATAAATATGGATATCAAAATCAATTTCCACTGGCAGATGATTCAGCATGGTGAGAAACACGATATCGATACGATTCTTTTTCAGTTACTGGAAGCCGTGCAGACATCGGGCTCGCTGAAAAAAGCCACCGACCGTCTGGGTGTGTCTTATCGCTTTGCCTGGGGACTGGTTAATAAGTGGGAATCACTGCTGAGTCATCCACTGGTCATACTTGAACGGGGCCGTGGTGCGAGACTGACGGCAGCGGGCGAGAAGCTGATGCATGCTAACCGGCAACTGGCCGCCTCGTTCTCACCGGAACTCGATAACTTTTCCACCCAGTTCAAACGCGAGTTTGAGGCGATTCTTAACCACAACCATGCTGAAGGTTTCAATATTTTTGCCAGTCATGGTCTGGCGGTCGGTGCCTTACGCGATTTAATCAATCAGCAGTCAGATTTCCAGCTGGATCTGCATTTCCACGGCAGCCTGGAAAGCCTGCGTGCGCTGCGCAAGCGAGATTGTCATATCGCCGGCTTTCATATCCCTGAGGGTGAACTGGGTCATAAGATGAAGCAGGATTATCTGGAATTCCTGAATGAAGACGCGCATCAGCTGATTTACGTCGTCAAACGTAATCAGGGTCTGATGGTCGCCAGTGGCAACCCCAAGCAAATCAGAAATATACAGTCACTGGCAGATGGCAAGCTGGCCTTTATCAACCGTCAGGCCGATTCCGGCACCCGCCTGTTATTTGATCAGCTACTGCAGGTTAATGGCGTAGCTGCCAGCATGATTCAGGGCTATCGACAGGAAGAATTTACTCATATGGCAGTGGCTGCCATGGTGGCCAGTGGCGCCGCCGATGTGGGCTTCGGCATTGCGCCGATGGCGGACAAGTTTCATCTCGACTTCATCCCGTTGGTTTGGGAACACTACTGTCTGGCGGTGCCGCATCAATTGATTGAGGATGATCGGGTAACCGAAATTATCTCGCTACTCAAAAGCCAGGCCTTCCACGACAACCTTGCTGGTTACTCCGGCTATGACACCGGGCGCTCCGGAGAAACCGCCAGTTTTAAGGAGATTTTCGGCTAATCGCGCTGCCAGTGACCGCTTTTGCCACCGGCTTTTTCCAGCAGGCGGATATTGCTCATAACCATGCCGCGGTCTACCGCCTTGCACATGTCATAAATCGTCAGCAGGCAGACCTGAACCGCGGTCAGGGCTTCCATTTCCACACCGGTCTGACCGCTGGTGCCGACCAGAGCCTGACAGTGAACGGCAGACTGCTCCGCATCCAGTTCGAATTCGATTGAAACCTTGCTCAGGGCGAGCGGATGGCATAAGGGCACCAGATCCGAGGTTTTCTTGGCCGCCATAATGCCGGCGATTCTGGCGATGCCCAGCACATCCCCTTTTTTGTGGCCGCCCTGTTCAATCAGTGTGAAGGTTTCGGGCAGCATCGAAATCGTACCCGCCGCCACTGCAATGCGGTCAGTGACCGCTTTGCTACCGACATCAACCATATGGGCTTCGCCGGCCTGATTAAAATGGGTTAAATCAGCCATCGCAAGTGTTATCCTACTATTTTGAAATGTGCTGAAACAATCAACCAGATGAGTATCCAAGTCAAATTTTTTGCCAGCCTGCGCGACAGGATCGGCAAGTCCGAAGTGGAATTGAGCGCTGCCAGAACCACCGGTGAAGCCTGGGATCAGGCCACTGACAATGCACCGCGTCCGAATAATGTGCTGGTCGCCATCAATCTTGAATATGCCCGCTTCGATGACCCGGTCGAAGACGGTGATGAAGTGGCTTTCTTTCCGCCGGTGACCGGGGGCTGAGATGAGCAGCTGGGTCAGTGAAAATGACATCGACCCGTGGCAGCTTATTGCTAGGCATCAGACCGAACTGAACCAGGCCGGTCGTTTCGGCGCCGTAGGCAGCTTTGTCGGCACTATGCGTGACTTCAGTGACCGTGAAGGCCTCAGCAAAATGCAGCTGGAACACTATCCGGCGATGACCGAACAATACCTGCAGAAACTGGAACAACAGGCACGGGAACAATGGCCGCTGCTGGATTGCCTTATCGTCCATCGCGTCGGCGATATCTACCCCGGCGATGCGATTGTGGTCATCGCCTGCTGGTCAGCACATCGGCGTGCGGCGCTCGATAGCTGTAACTGGCTTATCGAAGAACTCAAGTACCGCGCACCGTTCTGGAAGCGGGAATTCAGCCCGGAAGGGGCGCACTGGGTAGAAGAGAATACTGACGGTCACAGCCAAGGGAAAAAAACATGATTACTGCCTTATATGCCAGTCTTTGTGCTTTGTGGATAGTGAGACTCTCACTGCAGGTTATCAAGCTGCGTCGCCAGCACCGTGTCTCTATCGGTGATGATGGTCACCCGGATCTGCAGACCGCCATCCGGGTTCAGGGTAACGCCACTGAATACATTCCCATCACCCTGATTCTGATGATTATCCTGGAATGGTCCGGCGCGCCCTGGTGGCTGATTCACATTGCCGGTATCGCCCTGCTCACCGGTCGCTTTATTCATGCCACTGCCCTGCAACGCAATGATGGCGAACGACGGGTACTGGGCATGAAAATCACTTTTTATCTGATTATGGCGCTGTCTGCGCTCAATATTTTCTATCTGATTGCCGGTTATTTCTTTGCCGACTAACTAGCTAAGAAAGTCCCGCACACCAATCAGCATCATATTGACAGCGACCAGGTTCAGCAGCAGCCCCATCAGCTTTTCCACCGCCCGGATGCCGCGCTCGCCCAGCCAGTCACTGAGCCTGCGACCGAGCAGGAAGATGACAAATGCCGTTACCAGCACCAGCAGCAAAGCCAGCAATAATTCGACCAGACTTGCTTGTTGCTGCGATCGCAGAATCATCACCGTGGTAATCGCCGATGGTCCTGCCAGACAGGGCACGGCAATCGGGAACAGGAAAGAATCGTGACTGTAATCGCCGGCAAACACATCCTTGGCCGACTGGAAAATCATCTTCAACGAGATCAGAAACAAAATCACGCCACCGGCGACCATCAGGGAGGCCCGCTCGATACTGAGATAACCCAGCAAAGCCTCGCCGACCAGCGCAAACACCACCAGCACCAGTAAAGCCAGAAAGGTCTCGCGCAGAATGGTTTTACGGTAATAGGATTTTTCGGCACCGCCGAGCACGGCCAGCACAAACGGCAGATTGCCGAAGGGGTCGATGACCAGAAACAACAATAAAGCGCTTTCAATCATAAAGACTGCCTTTGATGTTTCCCCTCGCCCCGGACCTCTCCGCGATAGGGAAAGGGAATAAGACGGTGCCAACCTGGATTGAGCCCGCCTCTCCTTCCCCCTCGATGGGGGAAGGCCGGGATGGGGGTGCGCACCCAACCCGATTATAGCGCCGGTCTTTAAAACTGAGCGACTGACTTAAAGCCCCAACTCATCCCAAATCGCATCAATCTTCGCCACAACAGCCGAATCGCGTTCAATCGGCCGTCCCCACTCACGATCGGTTTCTCCCGGCATTTTATTAGTCGCATCCATGCCCATTTTGGAGCCCAGGCCTGATACCGGCGAGGCAAAATCCAGATAATCAATCGGCGTGTTTTCTACTAGGGTGGTATCCCGTACCGGGTCCATGCGGGTGGTAATCGCCCAGATCACATCCTGCCAGTCACGCACATTCACATCATCATCAACGACGATCACGAATTTTGTATACATAAACTGCCGCAAAAACGACCACACCCCCATCATCACCCGTTTGGCATGACCGGGATACTGCTTCTTCATGCTCACCACCGCCATGCGGTAGGAACAGCCTTCAGGCGGCAGATAGAAATCGACAATCTCCGGAAACTGCTTCTGCAGAATCGGCACAAACACCTCGTTCAGCGCCACGCCCAGAATCGCCGGTTCATCCGGTGGCCGCCCGGTATAAGTACTGTGATAAATCGGGTTCTGGCGCTGGGTAATGCGCTCAATGGTGAATACCGGGAAGCTGTCGACTTCATTGTAATAACCGGTGTGGTCGCCGTAAGGTCCTTCCTCTGCCATATCATCCGGGTAAATAAAGCCTTCCAGCACAATCTCGGCATTGGCCGGCACCTGCAGATCATTGCCTATGCATTTAACCAGCTCTGTCTTGCTGCCACGCAACAGGCCGGCAAAGGCATATTCAGACAAGGTATCCGGCACCGGCGTCACAGCACCGAGAATGGTGGCGGGATCACAGCCCAACACCACACTGACCGGAAACGGTTCGCCCGGATAAGTCTGCTGCCATTCCTTGAAATCCAGCGCGCCACCACGATGCGATAACCAGCGCATGATCACGCGATTCTTGCCAATCACCTGCTGCCGGTAAATCCCGAGATTCTGCCGTTCCTTATGCGGCCCTCTGGTCACCACCAGCCCCCAGGTAATCAGCGGCGCCGCATCTTCCGGCCAGCAGAGCTGAATCGGGTAATCAGCCAGATCAATCTCATCGCCTTCCAGAACCTGCTCCTGACAGGCCGCCTTTTTGACGACCTTCGGCCCCATATTCATCACCTGTCGGAAGATCGGCAATTTGCTCCAGGCATCCTTCATGCCCTTGGGCGGCTCAGGTTCTTTCAGAAAAGCCAGCAGCTTGCCTACCTCACGCAAGGCTTCGACTGACTCCTCGCCCATCCCCATCGCCACCCGTTTCGGCGTGCCAAACAGGTTCAGCAAAGCCGGCACCTTTGAGCCTTTGGGGTTTTCAAACAGCAGTGCCGGACCACCTGCGCGTAACACCCGGTCGGCGATTTCGGTCATTTCCAGAGCGGGATCGACTTCGGTGGTGATACGTTTAAGTTCGCCTTGTTTTTCCAGGCCGGAGATGAAGTCTCGGAGATCGGTGTATTTCATTATTTAGTCTAAACAAAGGAGAATATTGGCTTAGGATATCTATGCACAATTACTGTTGGACTATTAGCCTGCATTAATTTTTAATTGGGTAGAAAATATTGAGTTAGATATTGATTCAAGTGAATGATTAATCTCAGCAATTCTTGATGTGCTGTAATTGTATTGTCCTTTCACTACCTTTACATCAGCATCCTTGATTGGATCTGCTGGTGTCGAAGTCAACAAGTTATTAAGCCCCCTCAACTCTTTCTGTAAGTTTTCAAGCTCTTTGTTCAGTGCTGGTTCAGTACCCAATATCAACCTCAGTTTAGTCTCAATCCCTTTTGTAAAAGAGTTAACGTAATATAATGATGCTCGACCATCTGCGATTTCAGACTGAAGCTTATCAATTGATTCTATTAGAGTTTTAAGTCGTTCAATTTTGAGGGTCTTCTCTGATGAATTTTTACTTCTGCTAGGCTCAAAAAGTAGTGAAATGCCTATAGCAAAAGCAGCGGTGACGACGATTGAAAGAGCATGAGTAGGACTGATGACTGGCTCAATCTTAATATGTGGAATATCTGTCATTTTCAACACAATTGCTAGAGAGACTATCACCAGAGTTAGTAAAACAAGTCTAAATAATCTGTTCAAAGTAACCATCGCTAACTGAACCACTAATCCTCTGTGATTTCTGCATCAGCCAAATAATCATTAATATCATCAACTAAATAAGGCTGCTCTTCAGAAACGACACTAATATGAGACATAATTTCCGCATGTGTTAGATTGTTATGCCGAATTAGACCTCCAAAGGCCTCTTCCAAAAAAGAGGTACCGTATCCCGCTGTTCCATCCAACACAATCACTAATTTTGAATCATTTTCAATGCATGCTCGTAACTTTGGGTACAGATATTCTTTTCGAAATACCTCACCAGAAAATTTCCCTTCAATTTCCATTCTTGGTCCTGGAGTTTTTGAGAATTCTTTAGCGACTACTAATTCAGTATTCAAAGTTTTCATTTGTAGCATCTAACTCCCAATAAACAAACGTGCCATGAAATGGCATTTCAAGTAACTCAAAAAGCCCCTTATTTACATCAGCGCTTACATCATTAGTGATGAATCGTAGGTTCCTAATTTGTTTTCTTTCACAGGCTTGTGCCACACCTGGCAGCCCCTTCCCTCGGTACTTTTTACCTGTAACAGTCTTGTGCAACTGACCACTCAGAATCATACTCAGAAGTTCTGCGTTGTCATTAAAATGAAATAACTCGCTCAATTTTTCAGTTAAGTTTTTAAGCATGTTTTTTTGAGTCGGATTCTTCAAGTTCTCGAAGATACCAACACCAAAATCAACGAACGCAAAAGATACTGAATGATTAACCTCATCAAAGCTTACTGATAGCCACCAGTGCTTCTCGCCCAGTTTTTCAGCATCTGCATGATTATTAGTATTTTGCATCAGTTCGATGAGCGTTCGCTGAACTCCAGGACATCGTTTCTCATTTCCCCATATAAATTTAGAAGCTTGCTGAATCAATCTATCACCTAGCTCGGAGTCGACCTTTTTTTGAGCGTGCGTACAAATATTTCCACCATTCTCAGGGGAAATTTCGTAATAATCATTTTCATCGTGATGTTTGAATAAATTACTAAAGAAACCTGAGTTAATTAGCTTTTTCTTGGCTTGTTTGTTTTCAGGTAATGTGCCGTCGAAATCTAGCCCCTTTGATTTGAATTTAATCATCACTGAGAGCAAAACAACTATCGAACCATAGTCAATTTCATCAACTTGGTTTAGTACAACTAGAGTCTTCTCGTTGTTGTCATATGCGCTTTTTAACTCTGCAATAAAAAAATTTACCGACTCAGTATTATTCAAAAGTGACAGATTATGTGGAGCAATAACCTTGGTAAAGTTTTTATATCTTTGAGCACGAGCCTTTTTCACTGATGCTAACTTTCTAGCCTCCAACCTTTTGAAATGAGTCCGCTTTCGCTTGGCTGCTTTTATATTTCTGGATTTTATCCAGTTAATGTAGCCCCTTTCCTTGTACCTTTTTTTCATATTCCGTTGTTACTCTCTAGTTATAAGCTTTCCTGACTAACGAACCACAAAATCGAGGCTTAACGTTGAAATTTAATCTCAAGATTGTAGCTGATTAAATTACACCAGCGAACTTTGAGTATGCTAGTGGGACCTCGCAATGAGAGAAAAGTAGGTTGGGCTGAATGCAATGAAGCCCAACATCCCCTTAAACACAACCGTTGGGCTTCGTACCTCAGCCCAACCTACCCAGAAAAATAATCACCTTGAGAAGTTTGATCCCAATCCCCATCTTTACAATATAATGAAACTATTATGAATCAGTCATTTGGAGGTTGTTATGGCTGGAGGATGGTCCCGAGACGGGGCAGTACAAGATCAAATTGATGCCAGTGTGGAAGATGCTGTCAGCGCCGTGCGCGGTCGTCTTCCCAAAGGCGAGAGTCTGAAATTCTGCGAAGAGTGTGAAAAAGCCATTCCGGAAGCGCGCCGTGAGGCGATTCCCGGTGTGCGTCTGTGCGTTCAATGTCAGGAAGAAGTCGACAAGGAAAACAAAGCATCCGGCCTGTTTAACCGCCGGGGCAGTAAGGACAGTCAACTTCGCTAAAAAGAGTTATCTCTGAAAAAGGGCACTTGCTGCCCTTTTTTATTAGCTGCTGTGTCTGCCAGACTGCCGGTTTGCAAAGCCACGCTGGCATGATTGCAGTTAAGCAGATACAGTTCACAGGAAATTGATTCCGAACATCTTATGTTTCAGTATTAATACCCCGATGAAGGTATCGGGGCCCCAACACGAAAGGATATGCAATGAAAAAATTATTATTACTCCTGCCTTTTGTTTTTGCCGCTCAGCAAGCTCTGGCGATTGATGCCGAGGTGCAGGAGAACTACAAAAAGCACTACAGCGAACAGATGAAACCCCTGGTAGTGAAAAAACTCAGCAGCGACAGACCGGACATGACCGCCAAGGCCATCCGCGCCGAAGCTGATGCCTATGTTGCCAAAATGGCCGAGTGCCAGATCAAGGGACTGGGTAATCTGCCAAAAGAATACCGTGACCAGGCGATTATGCCGGTGGCTGAAGGTGGCGATGTGGCTAACACCACCCGTGCGCTGAACCAGAAACTGAAAGAAGATATTGATGCAGGTCTGGTGACCAAGGACGATGTGATGGTAATGATTCAGACAGCACAGGAAAGCGTGCAAATCTGCATGAACTCATAATCCTGCTTTCTGCCAGCACAATAAAAAAGGGCCTTTCGGCCCTTTTTTTGTTTAAGCAGCAATGCCTGAATGCCGGAGCAAGGCATCAATTTCCGGCTCACGGCCGCGGAACTCGATAAACAGTTCCATCGGTTCCTTGGAACCACCCTGTTCCAGAATGGACGACAGAAATTCCAGACCGGTCTTGCGATCGAAAATACCGTTTTCTTCGAACTTGGAAAAGGCATCAGCCGACAGTACTTCCGCCCATTTATAGCTGTAATAACCCGCTGCATAGCCGCCGGCAAAAATATGCGCAAAGCTGTGAGCAAAGCGGTTGAATTTCGGCGGCTGCACAACGGCGACCTGATCCCGCACTTCAGCCAGAATCTTGTCGACCTGGTTAGGCTCGTTGGGGTCAAATTCCAGATGCAGACGGAAATCAAACAGCGAAAATTCCAGTTGTCTCAGCATCATCATGGCTGACTGGAAGTTACGCGCGGCAATCATTTTCTGATACAGCGCTTCCGGCAGCGGTTCGTTGGTCTCGTAATGGCCGGCAATCAGATCCAGCGCTTCGCGTTCCCAACACCAGTTTTCCATAAACTGGCTGGGCAGTTCGACCGCATCCCAAGCGACGCCGTTGATACCGGAAACGCCCGAGTAATCAATCTTGGTCAGCATATGATGCAGGCCATGACCGAACTCATGGAACAGGGTGGTCACTTCATCATGGGTGAACAGCGCCGGTTTACCGCCTACCGGTTCCGAGAAGTTACAGGTCAGGAAAGCGACCGGAGTCTGAATGCCGCCAGCAGTTTTACGGCGCACCAGGCATTCATCCATCCAGGCACCGCCGCGTTTGTGCTGTCGGGCGTAAAGATCAAGATAGAACTGACCGCGCAATTCGCCGCTGGCTTCACGGATTTCAAAAAAACGGACATCTTTATGCCAGGTGTCGACATCTTTGCGTTCGCTGATTTCCAGACCGTAGAGTTTGTTCACCACGGCAAACAGGCCGTTCACGACTTTGTCTTCCGGGAAGTAGGGTTTCAATTCTTCCTGCGAGATGGCATAGCGTTGCTGACGCAGTTGCTCGGCAAAGTAAGTCACATCCCAGGCTTGCAGATCGTCCATGCCAGCAGTTTCTTTGGCATAGGCTTTAAGTTCTGCAAATTCTTTTTCAGCAATCGGCTTGCTGCGCGCAGCCAGGTCATTGAGAAAGTCCAGCACCTGCTCCGGGCTCTGTGCCATTTTGGTCGCCAGGGACCGTTCGGCGTGGTTATTGAAGCCCAGTAACTGTGCCAGTTCATGGCGCAGTTTCAGAATTTCGGCCATGACTTCGGTGTTGTCCCATTTACCGGCATTCGGACCCTGGTCAGAGGCTTTGGTAGCGAAGGCGGTATACATTTCCTCGCGCAGTTCACGGTTATCGGCGTAGGACATGACCGGCATATAGGACGGAAAATCGAGGGTGAATACCCAGCCATCCAGCCCATCGCGTTTGGCGAATTGCTCCGCCATCGCCACGGTAGACGGCGGCAGCCCCGACAGCATGGCTTCGTCGGTAATATGCTTTTTCCAGGCGTGGGTCGCGTCGAGCAGGTTTTCTTCAAACCTGGCGCTGAGCTCGGTCAGCTTCTGCGTGATCTTTTTATATTGATCGCGTTGTGCCGGCGGCAATTCGACACCGGACAACCGGAAATCACGAATCGCGTTATCAATCACTTTTTTCTGCGCGGTATCAAGCTGTTTATAAGCGTCGCTTTCCGCCAGCGCCTTGTAGGCCCGATACAGATCTTCATTCTGACCCAGTTCGGTGCCAAACTCGCTCAGCAGCGGCAGGCAAGCGTTATAGGCTTTACGCAGCTCATCGGAATTGACCACCGAATTCATGTGACTCACCGGTGACCAGACATGATCAATGCTGGCTTCGATTTCTTCCATCGGTTCCACCAGCGTTTCCCAGGTCGGCTCGGAAATCTGCGTCAGCAGGGTGTTGACTGCCTCTCTGGCTTTCTCGATAGCCTGTGTCACAGCCGGCTCAACGTGTTCCGGCTTGATTTTGGAAAACGGCGGTAAGGTGTAATCGTCTAATAATGGATTGCTCATAATTCTCTCTGATCCGGTGTAAGCCCTGAGTATACGACAGCCGCCATGACGGTCTTACGTCACGATACTGCAATAAAAGGTTAATCAGGCTGCAATATTAATTAGTTAGTGTGCGCTCAAGATAAAAGGTAGGGGCACAATATGCAAAAACAAGTCAGTCAGAAAGAAAAGATAAAAGTTCGCAGCGTCTGGATCTCGGATATTCACCTGGGATTCCGTGGCTGCAGTGCTGAATTCCTGCTCGATTTTCTGCATAAAGTGGAATGTGATTATCTCTACCTCGTCGGTGATATTGTCGATGTCTGGGAGATGAAAAAGAAGATGTTCTGGCCCCAGGCTCACAACAACGTGGTTCGCACCCTGTTGGGTAAAGCCAAGCACAACACCAAGGTGATTTATGTGCCGGGCAATCACGACGAAGTGCTGCGCGATTACGACGGCGCCGTGTTCGGCAATGTCGAGATTCACAACGAAGTGATTCATACCACCGCCGATAACCGCAAACTGTTGATCCTGCATGGCGACCAGTTCGACAGTGTGGTGAAAATTTCTCCCCTGCTCGCCAAGGTCGGCAGCCGTCTTTATGAATGGCTGCTGCGCGCCAATCGCTACGTGAATTTGGTGCGCCGCAAACTGGGATTTTCTTACTGGTCGCTGGCAGCCTTTCTCAAACACAAAGTCAAAAACGCGGTGCAATACATCAGTAATTTCGAAGAAGCTGTCGCCTATGAGGCCGCGCGCCAGGGGGTTGACGGCGTAGTATGTGGTCACATTCACCGGGCTGAAATTGCCCGCCATCACAATGTCGATTACTACAATTGCGGCGACTGGGTGGAAAGCTGTACCGCACTGGTGGAACACCCCAACGGCGACATGGAAATTCTCTACTGGACCGACATGCTTGAACAGCCCAAAGCGCTGGTTCAGGCAGCATAGGACGACCAGACCGAATGAAAATTGTCATAGTGACCGACGCCTGGACGCCTCAGGTCAATGGGGTGGTGCGGACTTTAAAACAGACCCGCAAATGTCTGGAACAACTGGGCTACGAAGTGCATCTCATCACGCCCGAACTCTTCAAAACCATCCCCTGCCCCAGTTATCCCAGCATCCCGCTGGCATTATTTCCCGGCCGCAAAGTCGCTCAGTTGCTTGCCGATTACAATGCCAATTCAGTGCATATCGCCACCGAAGGGCCACTGGGGATGGCCGCCAGACGCTGGTGTCTGCGAAACAAGGTGCAGTTCACCACCTCTTATCACACCCAGTTCCCCGAATATGTGCGCCTGAGAGCACCGATTCCGCTGAGCTGGACTTATGCCTGGCTGCGTCGTTTTCATGCTAAGGCAGTACGCACACTGGTGCCCACCGAATCACAGCGCCAGCGGCTGCTGCAACACGGTTTTGATCATGTCGAAGTATGGGGCCGCGGTGTCGATACGGACATCTTCACGCCGGACAAGCCGCAGCAATTCAATCTGCCGGGGCCGGTTCTGCTCAATATGGGACGGGTGGCGGTGGAAAAGAATATCAAGGCGTTTCTCGATCTGGCCGTTCCCGGCAGTAAGGTCGTGGTCGGTGACGGCCCCGATCTCGAACCATTGCAGCAGGCCTATCCCGATGTGCTGTTTACCGGCGCCAGATTTGGTAAAGAACTCGCTAGTTATGTGGCAGCGGCAGATGTTTTTGTTTTCCCCAGCCGGACCGATACCTTCGGACTGGTCTTACTTGAGGCGATGGCCTGTGGTGTACCGGTGGCGGCGTATCCGGTAACGGGCCCTGCCGATGTAGTGCAGGATGGTGTCACTGGCAGCCTGAATGACAATCTTGAACAGGCGGTCAGAAGCGCTTTAACACTGGATTCTCAGCCCTGTATTGACTACGCCAGAAAGAACAGCTGGCTTGCCTGTAGTGAGGTGTTTGCCAGCTATATGCATGACAATCTGGCACCAGTCGACTGGCAGGGACGCGAACAACCAGCCCGCGAGCATTGACAAAAATCTGTTGCATATACGCAACAAAATATTCCTTTTGTTTGCCGAAATTACAACACTATCTCTTGATCGGCCCTGACCAGCGTGAGATTATTTGCAGGTCAATAAGAATAAACAGGGATAAAGATTTCAATGACACATCTCCGTACCGTTTTCAGATTGGCTCTAGTGGCCATGGTTCTGTTCATGACCGGTTGCGCCACCACTGACCAAAGCGCAGGCGTCAGCGATCCATTGGAAGGATATAACCGCGCCATGTACAAATTTAACGACGCCGTTGATACTGCCGTGCTCAAACCGGTCGCCAAAGGCTATGACGCTGTTGTGCCTGATCCCATCAGCCAGGGTGTCAGCAACTTCTTCAGCAACCTGAATGACATCACCGTCATCATTAACGATCTGTTTCAGGGCAAGTTCTATCAGGCTTACCGTGACACCCATCGTTTTGTGCTGAATACCACTGTCGGTGTCGCCGGTATTTTTGACGTTGCCAGCCTGAGTGGCTTTACCAAGAATAACGAAGATTTCGGTCAGACCCTGGGCGTCTGGGGTGCAGAGCCCGGTGCCTACGTGGTGCTGCCTTTCTTCGGCCCACGCAATGTGCGTGATACCTTCGGTCTGGTCGGCGATATGTTCACTGACCCTGTGATGTATGTCGAAGGCGATGATGCCCGCCTCGCTCTGGTCGGTACCCGCGTTGTCGATACCCGCGCCAATCTGCTGAAAGCGGAAAAAGTGCTGGATCAGGCTGCCACCGACGAATACAGCTATGTGCGTGATGCTTATATGTCACGCCGCGAATATCTGGTCTTCGACGGTAATCCGCCGATGAATGACGACTTCGATGTATTCGAAGAAGATGAGTGACACGACAATCACAGACTGAGACTTTATAATAAAGAGCCGGGTTTAGACCCGGCTTTTTTTATGGTTTAAATAAAACCCGATTCAGACACGTCACGGAGACTTATGACCAGTATTTTATTTATTCTCGCCATTGTGGCCGGATTTGCCATTCTGATTTGGGGCGCAGATCGCTTTGTTGATGGTGCCGCCAATATTGCCAGTAATCTCGGCGTGTCACCTTTGATTGTCGGTGTCACGATTGTCGGTTTTGGTACCTCGGCGCCGGAAATGCTGGTATCCGCACTCGCTGCTGTTGACGGCGTACCGGCGATGGGTATCGGTAATGCCGTGGGCTCCAATATCACCAATGTCGGCCTGGTGCTGGCGGTCACGACCTTAATTTCACCACTGGTCGTCAATTCCGCTACCCTGCGCCGCGAGTTTCCGGTGCTGGCTTTTGTGATGCTGGTGTCTTTAGCCATGCTGCTTGATGGCGTATTGAGCCGTGCTGACGGCAGCATTTTATTTGCTGGCTTCCTGTTGACTATTGCCGGCATGGGCTGGATGGCCTACAAAGGACTGGGAAAGAATGATCCACTGGAAGCCGAATTCGCTGAGGAGTATCCCGACCACAAAATGTCGACCGGTAAAGCCAGCTGGTATTTTGTTATCGGCCTGGCATCTTTGCTGGTCGGCTCCAAGTCGCTGGTCTGGGGCGCGAGCGGTATCGCTACTTTACTGGGCGTCAGTGATCTGATTATTGGTCTGACTATTGTCGCCATCGGCACCAGCCTGCCGGAACTGGCCGCCTCTATTATCTCCGCACTCAAAAATGAGCATGATATCGCGGTCGGCAATGTACTTGGCTCCAATATTTTCAACCTGCTTGCCGTGCTGGCGATGCCGGGTCTGATTGCACCATCAGAAGTCGACCCGCTACTGCTGTATCGTGATTATCCCTTCATGATTGGTCTCGCAGTCGGTCTGTTCCTGTTCGCCCGCTATTGCAGTCAAGGCCGGATTGGCCGGGTAGCCGGGATCTTGATGTTACTCGTCTATATTGGCTATAACAGTCTTCTCGCCTACCAGAACATGCCTGGAATCCAATAATGAAGGTCGATCACGATAAGCTCAGAGAACTCGCCGCCGCGGTTATTGATACCGAATTGGCCGCTGTATCGGCTTTACGCGATCGCATCAATGACGACTTCATCAAAGCCTGTGATTTTATGCTCGCCTGCAGCGGCCGTATTGTGGTTATCGGCATGGGTAAATCCGGCCATATCGGCAGCAAGATCGCCGCAACCCTGGCCAGCACAGGCACGCCGGCTTTCTTTGTGCATCCCGGTGAAGCCAGTCATGGCGATCTGGGCATGATCACCGATAAAGATGTGGTACTGGCTTTATCCAATTCCGGTGAGACCGCCGAAATTCTGACCATTTTGCCTTTAATCAAACGTCTGCATGTGCCTCTGATTGCCATGACCGGCAGAGCGGAATCGACCCTGGCCCAGTGTGCCAGCGCGCATCTGGATGTCAGTGTCGAGCGTGAAGCCTGTCCGCTGGGACTGGCCCCCACCTCCAGCACCACCGCAGCTCTGGTCATGGGCGATGCCCTTGCTATCGCCTTACTGGAAGCCCGCGGTTTTACCGCCGAAGATTTTGCGATGTCGCATCCGGGTGGTTTGCTGGGCCGGCGTCTGCTGTTGCATGTCAGTGACATCATGCATACCGGCCCGGCGATACCGACTATCAGCGAGTCAGCCCTCATCAGTGAAGCGCTGATAGAAATGTCGGCCAAGGGTCTGGGAATGACCGCTGTGATCGACGCCAGCCAGCAGGTCGTGGGCATATTCACTGACGGTGACCTGCGCCGGGTACTGGCCCAGGAAGTGAACATTCACAGCGAGCCGCTGTCTGCCTTCATGACGCGAGGCTGTAAAACCGGCAAACCGGATATGCTGGCAGCAGAAGCGCTGGAACTGATGCAGCGATTTAAGATTAACGCTTTACTCATTCTCAACGAACAACAAAAACTGACCGGTGCCATCAATATGCATGATTTGCTTCGTGCCGGGGTGGTGTAACAGGAAAAACCATGCAGGACATTCTGGAAAAAGCTAAAAAAATCAGACTCGTTATCTTCGATGTCGACGGTGTGCTCACCGATGGCCGAATTATCATCGGCGATGATGGTCAGGAGTATAAATCCTTCAATACCCGTGATGGTCACGGTATGAAACTGCTGCAGCTGACCGGGGTGGATATTGCGATTATCAGCGGCCGTACGACCAAAACTGTTGAGCACCGGATGAACAGCCTGGGCATTAATCACGTGTTTCAGGGGAAGCGCGTCAAACTCCCCGTGTTTGAGCAGTTAATCGCCGAACTCAATCTGCAACCGGAAGAATGTGCTTTTGTCGGTGATGACTGGGTCGACCTGTCGATCATGAGCCGGGTCGGTCTCGCCATCGCAGTACAGGATGCTGACAATGTCGTCAAAAAACATGCACACTGGATTACACCATCTAATGGCGGTCACGGCGCCGCCCGCGAAGTCTGTGAACTGATTATGGAAGGACAGGGTAACCTGCAGGACCAAATTGAACGTCATTTTTAATCTGCCGCTCTATGCCCGGCTCGGTCTGCTGCTGATCGCAGTTTTCAGCCTGTGGCTGATTCTGCATGACAACAGTCAGCCGCCACAGCAGGCGAGTGAAGTGCGTCGCACCAGTGATTATGCAATGACCGACTTCACCATGACGATAATGGATATCAATGGTGAGCCGGCACGTGTGATTAAGGGCGAGGAAATGGCCCATTTCCCGCATGATGATTCCACCGAAATCATCCAGCCGGTGACCGAATTTCTGGAACCCGGTCAGGATACCTGGGTGGTCAGCTCGCAGCATGGGCATACTCAGGGTGATGGCGAAACAATACTGCTGACCGGAAATGTTATTATCAGCAACAAGGATGATCCGGCGTTTGAAATGCGTACCGAGAGACTGACGCTGAATACGCAAGAAAATACGGCTTATACGGAAGCGCCGGTGACCATTCATTCTCCCCAGGGTGTTACCGACGCTGTCGGCCTGCATGCTGCGCTGGATGATGAGACAATCAATCTGCATTCAAGGGTAAAAGGACAATATGATGCGCCTGCCAATTAATCTGCTTGTCATTGCCATGCTTATGCCTGCTATGGCGCTGGCTCTGCCCAGTGACCGTGAAAAACCGATCAGCATCGAGGCCGACCACGCTCAACTGGATGACCGTGAAGGCGTGACGCAGTACAAGGGCGATGCCATTCTGACCCAGGGCACACTGCGTATTACCGGCGACATGATTACCTTTTTCTATGATGAGAATAAGCAGCTGACCAAGGCGGTGGCCGAGGGCAAACGTGCGACGTATCAGCAAGTGCATAAGCCGGGCGAAAACCCGGTCAAGGCCAAAGCCCTGAAAATGGAATACTACGCCGACCGTCAGAAAATCTATCTGATTGGCGACGGCTATGTCTGGCAGGACGGCGATGAATTCACCGGCAACTATATCGAATACGATATTGAACGTAATGTGGTCAGTGCCAATTCCAGACCGGTCACGGTCGACGGCGAAACCCAGAAAAAAGGCCGCGTCCATATTATTATTCAGCCGGAAAATACCCGTAAGCCGGCCAAATCGGAAAACAAACCCGCCCCGGCCCCGGAAGCAGTCACACCACCGGCAGAGTCCAAAGCAGGTGATGAGCAGCAACAAAATAGTCAGGCAGCAGAACCCAAGGCCTATCCGACTGCCATGACCACCAGCCGCCTCAATGTCCGCACCGGTCCCGGCACCCAGTATCAGAAACTGGGCACCTTTGATCAGTCTATGGAAGTCATTGTGCTGACCCGGCAAACCAACTGGGCTCAGGTTCGTGGCACCGTCAACGGTGAAGTCGTCATCGGCTGGGTCAACAGCCGCTACCTGCAATAAGCCTGACTGCTAATGAGTATTTTATCCGCGCAGCAACTGGCGAAGCGTTATGGTGATCGCCAGGTCGTCAAAGACATTTCTCTGGACGTCAAAAGTGGTGAGATTGTCGGTCTGCTGGGCCCCAACGGCGCCGGCAAGACCACCAGCTTCTACATGATTGTGGGTCTGGTACCGGTCGATCACGGTTTTATTTTCCTCGATCAGTATGATCTGACCGACTATCCGATTCATGACCGTGCCCGGCTGGGGATTGGCTATCTGCCGCAGGAAGCCTCGGTGTTTCGTAAACTCAGTGTCGAAGACAATCTGTACGCCATCCTGGAAACCCGTGACGAACTGACACCGGCACAGAGAAAAGATCTGCTGGAAAGACTGCTGCAGGATTTTCATATCGACCATATCCGTAAATCCAAGGGCATGTCGCTGTCCGGTGGCGAACGCCGAAGAGTAGAAATCGCCCGCGCGCTGGCGATGGATCCGCAGTTTATCCTGCTTGATGAACCCTTTGCCGGCGTCGATCCGATTTCAGTGCTGGATATACAGGGGATTATCAAGGAACTGGCCGAGCGCGGCATCGGCATTCTAATTACCGATCACAATGTGCGTGAGACACTCAATGTCTGTCAGCGCGCCTACATCTTCAATGAAGGTGAAGTGATCGCCCGCGGCACACCCGAGGAAATTCTTAAGGATAAGAAAGTCTTAAGCGTCTATCTCGGCCGCGACTTCAGAATGTAATAAAGCTGGCGTTGTGAACAGGGGTTCAGCTAAGATGCAATGTGACCTGATGCACCGCCATATATGAGTTTACGATACCTATTCAATCTCTTATTCCTGTTCATTTTCAGCATAGCGCAGAATGCGCTGGCCGATGAGCAGGCACAGCATGATGTCACCATTCAACTGCACTGGCAGCATCAGTTTCAGTTTGCCGGCATTTATGCTGCTAAAGAAAAAGGCTTTTTCCAACAGGCCGGTCTTAATGTCGATATTCAGACCGGTTTTACCCATCCTTACGATGAAGTAGAAAGCGGCGAAGTCGAATTCGGCCTGTCCGGCACCGGCATCGTGGTCGAATACCTTAAAGGCCGGCCCCTGGTGGCATTGGGCGCCACCTTTCAGAATAGTCCCTATGTCTGGCTGGTCAAAGCCGATTCCGGCATTTATTCGGCACAGGATTTTATCGGCAAAACAGTCACACGACAGTCTTATGCCGACGATCTGGCAGCGATTTTTCTGAAAGAAGATATCGATACCAGCCGGATCAATTTTGTGCCGCCCAAGGCCAGTGATATCGACGATCTGCTGGCTGGTAGGGTCGATGCCCTGACAGCCTATATTTCCAACGAGCCCTTCAAGCTGGTAGAAAAACAGGTGCCGTATCGCACCATTGCGCCAAAAGATTACGGCATCAGTTTTTACAGCGATATTCTGTTCACATCACAACAATATCTCGACAACCACCCAGAAGCTGTTCGGGCTTTCCGTGAGGCGGTCTATCAGGGTTGGCGCTATGCCGCTGAACATCCACAGGAAATCATTGAGCTGATTCTGGCCAAATATAATCCCCAGAATAAAAGCCGTACCCATCTTCAGTTTGAAGCTGACCAGTTACTCAAACTCAGCCTCTATCCCACCGTTGAGTTTGGTCATATGACTGAGAGTCGCTGGCAACAAATCGCGGAAATCTATCAGGCACTGGGACTCTATGACTCGGTCGGCAATCTCGATGGTTTTCTCTACAAAGACGCCGGAAGCAGGGACTGGCCTTTTCTGCTCAGCCTCAGTTTTGTTGGCCTGGTATTGCTTGTCGTCATCAGTCTGCTGTTGAAAAAGCATCATGACAAACGTCTGGATAGGACTATCCGCGAGCATACCCGGGAACTCAAACAGGAGCTCACAAAACGTGAGGAGCTGGAAGCCGCGGCGCGCCATGAAAGTCTGCGCTTACAGACTTTGCTCGATCACACCATCGACAGCGTGATTACCATCAATCATCACGGCATTATCGAGAATTACAACAAGGCTTCTGAAGGACTTTACGGTTATCAGCCGGAAGAAGTGATTGGTCAGAATATCACCATGCTGATGCCGGCCAGTTACCGGGATTTACATAAGCTGGGCATGTCACGCTTTTTGTCCACCGAAGAGAGCCGTATTCTGGGCAAGCCGGTCGAAGTGGAAGCGCAGCATAAAAGCGGCAAGACCTTTCCCATTGAACTCACTATCAGTGATTTTCAGTGGGAAGGTGAATACATGTTCACAGGTATTGCCCGTGATATCAGCACACAGAAAGCCGAACAGCAGGCTTTAATCGAAGCCAAGCAGCAGGCGGAACGCGCCAATAATGCCAAGTCTGAGTTTCTCTCCGCGATGAGTCATGAGCTGCGCACCCCGCTAAACGGCATACTCGGCTTTGCCCAGTTACTGCTCAGCGATAAAGAGCAAAGCTTAAGCAAACCGCAGATCAAAAGCGTGCGTCAGATCATTTACAGCGGAGAACACCTGCTGACTTTGATTAATGACGTACTGGAGCTGGCTAAAATTGAAGCCGGCAACATTAAAACTTCGCATGATCATGTTCATATTTCCAGCGTGTTTGAAGAGTGTCTGCCCATGCTGCAGACACAGGCCAAGCAATATGATGTGCATGTCGATCTGCTCAACAATAATGACTGCGTGGTCATTGCCGACTTTACCAAGCTCAAACAGGTGTTTATCAACCTTGTCACCAACGCCATCAAGTACAACAAGGCGGGCGGTAAAGTCTTGATCAGCACCAGCGTGCGGACTCACAACAGCTCATTGAAACTGACAATCACCGATACCGGTCAGGGTATCGCGGCTGACAGACAGTCCCAGGTGTTTACCGCATTTGAGCGGCTGGGTCAGGAATACGCCAATATTGAAGGCAGTGGTGTGGGGCTCAGTGTCAGCAAACGGCTGATTGAAGCCATGGGCGGCAGTATTGATTTCGCCAGCACTGAAGGTCAGGGCAGCAGTTTCTGGATTGAATTGCCCTTATCCACGCAACAGCAAAGCATATTGCCTGCAACACCCCGGATATTGGGCTCTGCAGAGCAAACACTCCTGCTGGAACGACGTGGAGACAGTGAGCGCAGTCAACAGCGCTATCATGTGCTGTATATTGAGGACAATCCCGCCAATATTCGCCTGATAGAGGTCTTTTTCTCACGATACCCGCATATCTGTCTGCATACTTGCGAGAGCGCTGAAGCCGGTCTGGAACTGCTGAAAACAATGATTCCGGATGTGATTCTGCTGGATATCAACCTGCCGGGCATGAGTGGCATTGAACTGCGCCGCGTCATGCAGGAAAACCCGGATTTTGCCGATATTCCGGTGGTGGCACTGACGGCTGCCGCGATGCAGGACAATATCGATGCGGCAGACGGCCTGTTCAAGGCCTATATCACCAAACCGGTCGATTTCGGCTTACTGACCCGGACTTTACAGGCTTATCTTTAGGGCCCTGTCTGCGGAAAAAACAACCGCGGCTCGACCCTTTCATCATTGAGGCTGACGCCGAAATGCAGGTGCGGGCCGGTTACCCGGCCGGTGGCACCGACCAGACCAATCACCTCGCCCTGCTCGATTTTCTGGCCGTCTTTGACATCGATCCGGCTCAGGTGACAGAACATGGTGACCAGTCCCTGGCCATGATCGATAAACACGGTATTGCCGTTAAAGAAATAGTCACCGGTACCGCGGATAATGCCGCCTGCCGGTGCCTGAACCGGTGTGCCGCTGGTGGCGGCGATATCCATACCGCTATGCGGCTTCCTGGGTTCGCCATTAAAGACGCGGCGACGGCCAAACAAACCGCTGATTTCCCCTTTCAGCGGCCAGACAAAGTCAAATGGCACTTCACTGGTTTCAGTCCAGTGCTGCAGTGCCACATCGATGCGGGCGCTTTCGCGGTTAATCCGCTCCATATCGTACTGGTTGGGGTTGACCTTTCGCTTGTCTTTAATCGTGATGTGCTGGGTCGGGTACTGCTTGTCTTCAATCGTGAAGATCAGGGTTTTGTCCTTCCCGCCCTGACTGACCGAGATTTCATGGGTTCCGGGCTTTGCCTCCAGTGGCACCCCCACAACCGCCTGCCAAAGCCCATTTTCAGCCGCCACCAGCACCGGTTTATTTTCGTATCTAACAAGGGGCCGCGATGTTGATGCAGGCGCCAGCGGTAAAATCACCACGCCGCCGGGCACCGCCGACTCCTGGGGCAGAGCCTCTGCCAGCAATGGCAAACTCAGTGCCAGTAACAGCAGAAACTTAACTGTCTTTAACACCTTTCACCTCGCAGTCAATCTCGCCCTGATGCAGCTTGATACGCAGCGCATCGCCCGCTTTCACCTGCTGGCTGCGGGTAATGACTTCATCACTGTCAGCTTGGCGCGTAATGCTATACCCCCGCTCCAGTGTATTGAGCGGACTGACCGCCGCGAGGGTTCGCATCTGCTGTGACAACAGGCGCTGCGCCGCTGTCAGTTGCGCATGCATCAGCTTATCGATTTGGCGTTTGAGTGTGGATACATGCTGCTGTTGCTTTGCGATCTGCTGTACCGGCAGTTGCCGTTTGAGTCGCGATTGCAATGTGATCAGAGAGTGTGCTGCCTGCTTGTGCTGTGATTTGAAAGCCGTTTGCAGACGATGCATCAGACTGTGCAGGTGCGCTTGCTGGCTGTCAATCTGAGCCTGGGGATGCTTCAGTCTGGCTGCGAGATAATCCACCCGCTGGGCCCGATTCTGCTGCCCCCGCAGCCAGGCTGCATCAAGCATATGCTTGAACTGATTTAAACTCTGATTTTGCTGGCGGATCTGCAAATCCGGTCTTGGCAGTCGTCGCTGTAAATGCAGTAAATGTCGTTGCTCACCGGACAGCCATTGCTGGGTTCGAGCAGTCAGCCGTTGCATCAGGCTCTGTATCGTGGCCAGCACTTGTTTGGCATCCGGCACCGCCATTTCCGCCGCTGCCGATGGCGTGGGCGCACGTACATCGGCGACAAAATCGGCGATGGTGAAGTCGACCTCATGCCCTACGGCCGAGATGACCGGCAATTCACAGTCATAAATCGCCCGCGCCAGCTGCTCGTCATTAAAACTCCACAGATCCTCCAACGAACCACCACCGCGACTGAGGATCAGCAGATCACAGTCTTTACGGCTGTCAGCCAGCTTAACCGCTTCCACCAGTTGCCGCGCCGACGTCTCTCCCTGTACGGCAACCGGATAAAGAATCACATCGACCGCCGGGAAGCGGCGTTTGAGCACGCTGAGAATATCGTGAACCGCTGCGCCATCGGGTGAGGAGATGATTCCGATGGTGGCTGGCATCGTCGGGATCGGTTTTTTATGCGCCTCATCAAACAGACCTTCCTGCCCCAGCCTTTGCTTTAACGCCTCGTAAGCCCGCTGTAAAGCGCCGCTGCCGGCTTCTTCCATGTGCTCAACCACCAACTGGAATTCACCGCGGCCTTCATACAGCGTGACACGCACCCGTAACAAAACCTGCAACCCATTTTCAGGGGTGAAGCGCAGTTGCCGGTTTCGATTACGGAACATCGCGCAGCGAACCTGCGCAACTTCGTCTTTCAGTGTGAAATAGATGTGCCCTGAGCCTGGCATGGCCAGGTTGGATATCTCGCCTTCGACCCAGATGAGAGGAAAAGAGCCTTCCAGCAGCACACGGGCCTCGCGCACGATCCGCGAGACAGGATAAACCTCTCTGACGGCCCGGTTAGCCAGTGAGCCACGTTGATCGGATGTATTTTGTGATGCCATTGGCACTGATTTTCCTGATATAATTGCAGGATCATATTACAGCTAATTTCAGGAACAAGCCCGATGAGAATTGCTCAAGAAGCTCTGACGTTTGATGACGTTTTGCTGGTCCCGGCCTATTCAAACGTCCTCCCGCGTGATGTCAATCTGGCGACAAAGTTGACCCGTGATATCACGATTAACATCCCGCTGCTCTCTGCGGCGATGGATACTGTCACCGAAGGCCGTCTGGCCATTGCAATGGCGCAGGAAGGCGGCTTGGGTATTCTGCACAAAAACATGACCATCGAGCAACAGGCCGATGAAGTGCGCAAGGTCAAAAAGTTCGAAAGCGGTGTGGTTCGTGACCCGATTACTGTCAGCCCCAACACCACGATCGGTGAAGTGGTTGAACTGACCCGCACCCACAATATTTCCGGCGTACCGGTGGTGGATGGTGTCGACCTGGTCGGTATCGTTACCAGTCGTGATCTGCGTTTCGAAACGCACTACGACAATCCGGTCTCTTCCATCATGACCCAGAAAGACAAACTGGTCACTGTCAAGGAAGATGCTTCCCGCGAAGAAGTGCTGAACCTGCTGCACACCAATCGCATCGAGAAAGTGCTGGTGGTGGATGACAACTTCCATCTGACCGGCATGATCACGGTCAAGGACATCCAGAAACAAACCGATAACCCGCTGGCTTCCAAAGACGACCAGGAACGCCTGCGTGTCGGCGCCGCTGTCGGTATCGGCAGTGAAAGCCAGGCCCGGGTTGAAGCTTTGGCCGCGGCTGGCGTTGACGTCATCGTCGTTGATACCGCCCACGGTCATTCGCAGGGCGTGCTGGATCAGGTCAAATGGGTAAAACAGAACTTCCCGCAGGTGCAGGTTATCGGCGGTAATATCGCGACTGCTGAAGCGGCGCTGGCACTGGTTGAAGCCGGCGCGGATGCGGTTAAAGTCGGTATCGGTCCCGGTTCCATTTGTACCACTCGTATTGTGGCCGGTGTCGGTGTGCCGCAAATCAGCGCGATCAGTAATGTCGCCGCTGCACTGGAAGGCACAGGCGTGCCGCTGATTGCCGACGGTGGTATCCGCTTCTCAGGTGATATCGCCAAAGCCCTGGTTGCCGGTGCTCACAGCATTATGATCGGCGGCATGTTCGCCGGTACCGAAGAAGCGCCGGGTGAAGTCGAGTTGTATCAGGGCCGTGCTTACAAATCCTACCGCGGCATGGGCTCGCTGGGGGCGATGTCACAGAAACAGGGTTCAAGCGACCGTTACTTCCAGGAATCCAATGAAGCCGACAAGCTGGTGCCGGAAGGCATCGAAGGCCGCGTGCCATTCAAAGGCAGCCTGGGCGCCGTAGTTCATCAACTGGTTGGCGGTATCCGCGCCAGCATGGGTTACACCGGCTCGGCCAATATCGAAGAAATGCGCACCAAACCGCAATTCGTTAAAGTCACCGCCGCTGGCATGAGCGAAAGCCACGTGCATGACGTGACGATTATCAAAGAAGCCCCGAACTACCGTCTTAACTAAGCCTGAGAACCACTGCGCCTTTTCCCTGGCGCAGTGGTTTTTTATTTGATTTGAAGAGATCTCAATGACCAGCAATATTCACGATCATCGCATTCTTATTCTGGACTTCGGCTCCCAGTACACCCAGCTTATCGCCCGTCGCATCCGCGAAGCCGGCGTTTACTGCGAACTGCGTAACCCGGAAATCACCGAAGCCGAGATTCGTGAATTCAATCCCAAAGGCATTATTCTTTCCGGCGGCCCCGACTCCACCATCGGCGAAGCAGCGCCCAGCGCCCCGCACTGTGTTTTTGAAATGGGTCTGCCGGTTCTCGGCATCTGCTACGGTATGCAGACCATGGCAGCGCAGCTGGGCGGCAAAGTCGAATCTTCCTCACACCGTGAATTCGGTTATGCCCAGATCCGTGCCCGCGGCCACTCCCTGTTTCTGCGTGATATTGAAGATCACACCACAGAAGAAGGCTGGGGCATGCTCGATGTCTGGATGAGCCACGGTGACCGTGTCGCCGAACTGCCGCAAGGCTTTAAAGTCATCGCCAGCACCGACAGCGCCCCGATTGCGGGTATGGCTGATGAAAGCCGTCACTTCTATGGCGTACAGTTCCATCCGGAAGTCACCCACACCACGCAGGGCCAGCGCATGATTGAGCGCTTCCTGGTGGAAATCTGTGGCTGCGAGACCCTGTGGACTGCAGCCAATATCATCGATGATCACATCAGCGCCATCCGTGAACAGGTCGGTGATGATGAAGTGTTGCTGGGCCTGTCCGGCGGTGTTGATTCTTCTGTCGTCGCCGCGCTGCTGCACAAGGCGATTGGTGATCAGCTGACATGCGTATTTGTCGATAACGGCCTGTTACGTGAGCATGAAGGCGATCAGGTGATGGCGATGTTCGCCAAGCATATGGGCATTCGTGTGATTCGTGCTGATGCTGAAGAGCGTTTCCTGAGCAAACTCGCCGGTATCGATGATCCGGAGCAGAAACGCAAAATTATCGGTAACACCTTCGTCGAAGTCTTCGACGAAGAAGCCGCCAAACTGCCTAAAGTGAAATGGCTGGCCCAGGGCACTATCTATCCTGACGTGATTGAATCGGCTGCCTCCAAAACCGGTAAGGCGCATGTGATTAAAACCCACCACAACGTCGGTGGCCTGCCGGAAGAAATGAACCTCAAGCTGATTGAACCGCTGCGTGAGCTGTTTAAAGATGAAGTCCGCAAGCTCGGTGTCGAGCTGGGCCTGCCCAGCGATATGGTTTATCGTCATCCCTTCCCAGGACCGGGTCTGGGCGTGCGTATTCTGGGTGAAGTCAAAAAAGACTATGCCGATCTGCTGCGTAAAGCTGACCATATCTTTATTGAAGAACTGCGTAAGCACGATCTTTACGATAAAACCAGTCAGGCCTTTGCCGTGTTTCTGCCGGTCAAATCCGTTGGCGTCATGGGCGATGGCCGCCGCTATGACTATGTGGTCTCACTGCGCGCGGTCGAAACCATTGATTTCATGACCGCTCGCTGGGCTAACCTGCCCTATGAGTTCCTGGACCTGGTATCCCGCCGTATCATCAACGAAACTGCTGGCATTTCAAGGGTTGTCTACGATATCTCAGGCAAACCACCTGCTACCATCGAGTGGGAATAAACCCCGCTTTTATCATTCGTCTGGTTTAGCAAGCGGGGCCTCCCGCTTGCAGCATGCCGCCACCGGTCACTGCAGAATCCTGCCTGTCCCACTCCCTCCCCTCAGGACAATTTACTTTCACTCAGGCAATACCGCCCTGTAAACCGCAAACAATCCTGATTTTCCGCCCCCCCAACACCCGTATTAGCCTTGTTTTATTCGATAAGCCTGTTACACATTTTCCCGCCCCCATCATAAAGTCGGGTTTACAACTTGAGATGAGCGTGTAGGGTGGTCTTCTGATACATCAATCAGCCCATGAAGTAGCAAGACCCGGGTCGCGATATTTCAAATCAGGAGGATTGATCTATGAACTGGCAATTTCTCAGCTTTCTCGCTGAACCCTGGTTCGTCCTGCCGTGGTATGGCATCGGCATCATCGGATTTTTCTATTTAATCTATGACATCAAGCGGCATAACACCCCGCTGAAACAGGCCATGAAATGGGCCTGGCCGATTATCGTGCTGTTTTTTTCCGTGCTAGGCCTTACCCTTTACTTCGCTACAGCTCGCGCGCCGGGCATCGCTAAACTCAAGGATGATAAGGCGAAACAGCAGGCTCATCTGGATTACGAAAAAAATATGTATCGCCGGGTCAATGGCGCGGTGATTCACTGTATCGCCGGTGACGGTCTCGGCATTATCACCGCGATGGTGATAGCCAGAGCCACCGATATGAGTTTCTGGCAGGAGTTCTGGTTTGAATATCTTGTCGGCTTTCTGTTCGGCTGGTTCATCTTTCAATATAAATCCATGTCGATGATGGCTGACAGCAGACGCGAGGCCTTATGGATGGCTTTCCGCGGTGAATTCATGTCAATGTTGACTGTGATGGGTGGCATGGGTGTGGTGATGGGCTATATCACGCCCATGGTCGTGCCGGCTCAGCCTGATCCGCTGACTTATGCGTTCTGGGGCTTTGCCATGCTGGGTCTGTTAATGGGCTACGTCTGGACCTTGCCGATGAACTGGATGATGGTCAAACTGGGCTGGAAACATGGCATGGGCGGCATGGACTATGCTCATGAAAAAGAAACCAAAGCGTCGCCCCAACGCGCCGGTTTGTTAGCGTCGATGACTATACTTGGTATTGTCGCAATGATGATTCCCGCCTGGGCTGCTGAAAAACGTGAGGGCACGCCGCTACTGTCAGCAGCGCCCGGTCTGCTGGCGAATGCCAGTCGCAGTCAAGACCCTATTTTTAGCCCTCGCCAGGGACTTCAAGATAGCGTCAGTGAAAGTCTGCAACAGCTTCATATGAACCATCGCAGTAACAGTGCTCATGCGCTGGATGCTGCGCATCGGGCTGTCATGACAATGCATTCGGCCTATCCAGCCAATAATGAATTTAGTGAATTGAAAAACTCATTGACCCGGGCACGCCATGCCCTGCATATGGGCCGTTACGCTGATGCGGTGGACTGGCTTAAGCAAGCTCAGACTACACTGGCGCAACAGGAAAACCGCTTATCACCGGTGTCGAATGCGAGTCTGAAGCCTTATCTTGGCGCTGTGGTATTGAATGCTCATGGCGTAAAACAAGGGGAAATCGTTCGAGTCAGCCAGGATAAGGTGATGATAGCCGGGGGATACCGCGATGTGTGGGGTTTTATCGACTTTAGTGGACAGCCATTCCCAGTATCCAGGGATGCCTTGCTATTGGGTAAAAAGCAATCCATTGGCTCGACTATGGTGTTAATGCCGATGCTGCCGCAAGCGGCATCAAAAGCACCAACGCACTAAAACTGCAACCTCGGGCAGCGAGTCCTAGCTGATTGAATCTCAGCCGGGACGGCTGCCGCCGCTTAATTGCTCTCCTCGCTCCTGCCAGAAGCTATCAAACAGATGCCCGCTAAATGACGGAAGGCGATAGTTTTCCTGTCGTTTCACTCCCCCTGGCATATTGGCTTCAGCCAGGTTCTGCCTTCCATGCCCCCATAGAACCTAAATAAATATCGACCTTGTCAAAGCCTTTGCTGGCGAGCCATGCAGCCGCCACGGTCGCTCGCATGCCGCTGGCACACATCAGTGTGTAACGACGGTTTTTGTCCAGTTGTTTCCAGCCCTGGTTCAGATGACCCACATAGATATGCTCTGAGCCTTCAATGGCTGTTTCGTCACGTTCATCTGCTGAGCGGACATCCAGCAAGCACCAGTCGACGTCTGGCTCGCCAAGGCGCTGCGCGACCTCTTTCGTAGCTATCATCGGGATCTGAGACAATGATTCACCTTTCGCCGCTGTGGCGACCATTCCGGTATAGCCTCCCAGCACATTATCCAGGCCGATACGCATTAAATGTCTCCTGGCTGTCTCTAACTGGTTTTGATCAGTGGCCAGTAACACGAGGCTGTCTTTTTCATTGATAAACCAGCCCGCAAATGCAGTCATCATTGAAACCGGCAGATTGATAGAACCGGGAAGATGACCTGAGGCGTAGGCCATCGGCTCACGCACATCGATAAGCACATCCGCTGCCGAGTCTTTGACTTGCTGCAGACTCAGATTGCGAGGGCGCAGGCTGCTGGGGCAGGGCCTGGCGCCCTGACTGTTAAGGTGTTCCATCAATTTGAAGTACGGTGGTTGATAATGCCGCTCTTCAAGTTTGAAACGAATAAATTCCTCTCTATCAGTGATTTGCAGACGAGGATTATTGAGACGCTCGTGGCCAAGCGTAGAGAATTCACGCTCAGCCATCCCGGCACCGCAGACTGATCCGGCACCATGAGCAGGATAAACGATGGCCTGATCACCCAATGTCAGTATTTTTGTCAGAGAGTCATAAAGCAAACCGGCCACTTCTTCAGCACGATCGGGATAAAAATCAGTGCGGCCGACATCACCGATAAAGAGCGCATCGCCCGTGAAGACCCCCACAGATTTCTCAGGATAATGACTGTCGAACAAGGCGAAGGCCAGGTGATCATCGGTATGCCCCGGTGTTTCCAGCACCTCGATTTGCAACTGGCCGATCTTGAAAGTCTCTTTCTCCCGTGTGGTCTCTGCATAGGCCACCAGTTGGGGCTGCGGTCCATGCAGCACTCTGGCGCCGGTTAACTCAGCCAGGATCGGGGCACCGGAAACCAGATCTTCGTGACAATGCGTTTCAAAAATATGCGTGATTTCCAGCCCCTGTCTACGCGCCATTTCAAGATAAATATCGCAATCACGCCGGGGATCAATGACCGCCGCCTGTCCGCCTGATCCGATTAAGTAGGAAAGATGTGCGAGGCCCGGGGTTTTGATTTTTTCCAGTAGCATCAACTTCCTCCTTTTTGCCCTGAAACAGCGTAAACACGAGCCATGCTCTTAACCCCGCTATGAGTTCGCAGTCTAGATAGCAGAACATAACAAGTTATGGTTCCGCTAATGAGAGTGAAGCGAGACCTTGCTGACACGGTGTCCCAGACGGTCACTATGTTGTAACCAACGATAAAACAGGTAGCCAATCACCAGAATATACAGTAACACTGGCGGCACCCACATGATGACGCCTGCCAGTTTCTGGTCCAGCAGCGGCGTCAGCAGCCAGTCCGGCGGAATCTGTTTATGGCTTTGATACAAGGGTCTCGATGCTATTGTGAGCAATGCCCCAAGCACACTACCCTGAAGCGCCATGCCAAATACATAGAGGATCCGCAAGCCATTGCCCTGATGATCCCGCGGACGCAGCCGCAAGATCGTCGCCCAGAACAGGGCCGCAGTCACTACAAAGGCAACATGTTCCGAATAATGAATCGCTTCATTCGCCACGGCGAGATCATAAAGTGCCGGCAAGTGCCATATCCACAGCACACCGGTGGCCAGTAAGGTGACAAGCAACGGTACAGCAGAGTCCCCTGTTTCATTATTGAGGGCACCACCAAAGCGGCTGCAGAAACGGCCATAGCCATGGCGCCATGACCGCGGCAGCGCCCACAACAAGGCCATATCGGGAGCACCCAGCACCAGCAGGGGGGCTGCGACCAGTATCAATAGCAGATGCTGAATCATATGCACTGAAAACAGTACGCCACTCACAGCATCTATCGGTGACATCAAAGCCAGTAGCAAGGTGAAGATACCAGCCGCGAAACTGATAGCTGATGGGATGCTGATAATTTTCCCCCGGCCTCTGCCCTGCCAGGCACGATACAGCCCAGTGTAGTAAAGACCGCTGGCTATCAGCAGAGGCAGAATGACGGCAGCAGAAAAATCCCAATGATTCAGTATGGCCGCCGGGTCCCCGTCATGAGCTGTCGCGTGTGCAAATGCTGTTTGCGCGAACAGCAGTAAAATCGGTGTCAGACTGAAACAGACAGCTTTTCTCACTCAAGACTCTCAAGGTAAGCTGCCAGTGCATTTAGTTGCTCACCATCGAATTGCTTCAGGGTGGGCATATTGATACCGGGTTTAATAGCCTGCGCGTCTACAATCCAGGCCTGCAGATTGGCTCTTTTATTGGGTAATATCCCGGCGCCCAGCATCTCTCTGCTGCCGAAATGGGTCAAATCCGGGCCGACACTCCCTCTTGCAGGGGTCCCCCGCACAGTGTGGCAACTGGCACAGGCATAGGATTCAAATATTTTCTTGCCCTGAGTTAATTTGGCAGTATCAGGCTTAACCGCCGGCTCTCTCTGCGCTGCCACCCAGCGCTGGTATTCCTCAGGGGAATGCGCTATCACCCGGAAGCGCATATGACTATGTTGCATTCCACAGTATTCAGCGCATTGACCACGATAAGTGCCGGGCTTATCCGCTTCCAGTATCAGGTAATTTTCCTTGCCGGGAATCATATCCAGCTTGCCATGCAGTCGGGGCACCCAGAAGCTGTGAATCACATCAGCTGATAGCAGCTTGATACCGATTTTGGCATTGGTCGGAATATGAATTTCGTTAGCCGTTTCAAATCCTTTATTTTCATTGTCGCCCGGATAATTCACTTCCCACCACCAGCGATGAGCAGTCACTTCAATCTCCAGGTCCACCGCCTGCGCTTTGCTTGCCAGCGGATTGAGTGTCCATAATGTGATCAGAAACAAAATGGTCAGCACTGTGCCAGAAAACAGCAGGCCGCCAATCAGAATCCACTGCTTGCCGCCGCCGCTGTCGACCGGCATATGTTCATACAGACTGCCATTGCGCCGCAGCGCTGCCCACACCACCAGCACCGACATCACCACAATGACAATCAGCATAAACAGTGACAGCCACCAGCCCAGTGAGGCCAGACTGCGGGCTTCAGGCCCGGCAGGGTTGAAGGTGTTAAAGGGCGAACTGCAGCCCGCTACCAGACCCAGAAGCAAAAAAACCAGCCAGCTTCGCAGATGACGCATTATTGGTCCCCTCCTCCGGCCGTGACACCGGGAATGTCACGACGTGGCGGCGGATTGGGATAGGAAGGATTTGCTGGCGGCGGAGACGGTTCGAGATCGGTATTCAAAGATTTAATATAGGTTGTCAGCTTCCAGATCTGCGGGGCCGGCAGCTTAGTCCCCCAGGCGGGCATGCCGTGGGGACGACCCTCTGCAATGGAAGCAAAAATATCCGCGTCTTCATGACCATACAGCCATTCCGCATCGCGCAGGCTCGGCCCCATTCCACCGCCGGCTCTGCCACCATGACAGCCATAGCAGTTGAAATCGACAAACAGCCTGCGACCATCCCTGACGATCTTCTCTTCCATGGCATAGGGATTTTCCGGGGTATCGAGTGGATGATCTGCCCCCGGTTGCGGGCCTAAAGGATTTTCATCTGCCGGCAAGCCCAGCATCGATTCCGGCGACTGGGCGGGATCGGCCTGGAGCTGGCTGATACCTGCCAGCACTGGCACGGCCAGGCTGAATAGAATTAGATGGCGCACGCTTAACATAGTCATTACTCCTGAGAGGAATTGTGGTTTGCCATTTCAAGCATAGGGACCCGATAGCGACGAAGGACCTGACTCACCTTTACAGCTTGCTCTCGCATCACCCGTTCGACTTCCTGTTTCAATTCCGTGTCGCCCTGACGCACCGCCATCGCGATCGGAAAAGTAAAGCGGGTCCCCTGCTCCTGCGCCGGTGTGACCGGGCTAATATCTAATGCCACTGCCTGCTGATCAGCAAAAAAGCCCGCCACCGGCCCCCAGACAATGGCGACATCGATCGCTTTTGTCGCCAGCGCTTCAATAATGCGTGAAGCCGGGTGCGGTTTGCTGTAGTCACCATAAACAGAAAAGCCGGTGAGATTATGAATATAGCCACGTCGCGCCATAGCCGATGCGCCCGGTGTATTGGAATAATCATCCCCCACCACCGGCACCCCCACCTTCAGTTTTCCGAGTCTGGGATCATCCAGTGATGTGATCTGCAGTTTGTCAGCCTGGCGGGTCACGAACACATAGGAAGAGCGATAGTAGGGGGCCGTGGTGTCTGCACGTTGCAGGCCCGGCAGCACGCCCATCACCAGGTCGCATTTGCCGGCATTGAGCGTATGGCGGAAGAAACCCCGCCGCTGCGGGTACCAGACGTATTCAAGTTCACGTTGCATGCTGTCCGCCAGCAGTCGTGCCAATGCATTTTCAAACCCTTCTCCAGCCTGGTTGGAAAAAGGCAGATTGTTGGGATCAGCGCAGACTCGCAGACTGTCTTTCTGCCTGGCCCAGCCTGCCTGGCTAGATAACATCAATAGCGTCAGGCCCAGCGTAAGGAGGCTGATCCCGATCTTAGGTTTCAGGTATAGCGAATACATAAAAATCGCTCCCCGGCGCTGTCACTTTTTTCAGATCCGCTGCCGCACCCGTGGTGCCGAGCGCGGCGGTGGGGTCGTCGGCAGAAATGGCTTCAAAAGCGTTGGCCCCGACCCAGCCGCCGATACCGGCATAAATCGCGACATATTGCCGGCCATCCTTACCGGTAAAGGTCATCGGGTTACCCACGATGCCGGAAGACAGCCTTTGCTTCCACAGCACATCTCCATTACGGGCGTCGATGGCTTTAAACCAGCGGTCCGTCGTGCCGTAGAACACCACATTACCGGCCGTCGCCAGTACACCGCCCTGTAAGGGATATTTTTCATTCACACGCCATTTTTCCTTTTCGGCTGCGATATCCCAGCCAATCAGATGGCCGCGGTATTTACCCGGCCCGGGATACATCTTCACATCCGCCCCGAGATAAGGCGTGCCGGCGATGTAATTCGCCTCCATCCCTGTGTAGTCCATACAGAAATTGTGTGCGGGAATATAGAGCAGTCCGGTTCTGGGCGACACTGCGGAAGGGAAGACTTCTTTCCCACCGGTGGAAGAGGGACAGATATCAAAGGTCGTCTCACCTTCATGGGTACGTTTCGCTTCCACCACATCAGGCAGTCCGGTTTCAAGGTTATAGCCGGTGGCCCAGTTGGCATGTTTGATAAATTTTTCAGCGGACAGTAATTCACCGGTGAGTCTGTCCAGCACATACACAAAGCCAGTCCGACCGGGATGAACCAGTACTTTTCTTTGCTCCCCCTTCCATCGCATATCAAGCACGATATTTTCCATGATTTCGTCGTAATCCCAGGCATCATGAGGCACCAGTTGATTGGCCCAATGCGCCTGACCGGTATCAGGATCGCGGGCAATCACAGACAAAGACCATTTGTTGGCCCCCTCACGGATATCCGGATTCCAGACACCGGGATTACCGGTGCCGTAATAAACCAGATCCTGTTCCGGGTCATAGGAAAGCCAGCCCCACACTGTGCTGCCACCAAGCTGCCACTGATTGCCGGGCCAGGTTTTACTGCCCAGGTTTTTTCCCTGATCCTTGGCGTAGAAGGGTTTGAACTCAGGTCCGTTCATCAGCGTTTCTTTGTCTGAGCCGGTGTTGTAGCCGGTCCAGAGCAGTTTGCCGGTATTCACATCGACAGCTTTAAGCCAGCCACGTACACCCAACTCACCGCCGGAATTACCTACCAAGACTTTATCTCTGACCACCAGCGGCGCCATGGTGATGGTCTCACCTTTATCGACTTCGCCCAGCTTGGTGTCCCATAACAGGTGGCCTTTTTCGGCATCGACTGCCACCAGATGGGCATCAAGTGTCGCGTAGATAATCTTGCCATCGACATAGGCAGCGCCACGGTTAACCACGTCGCAGCAGGCCTTGCCCACTGCCATCGGGTCGGGATGCGGTTCAAACTTCCATTTGAGCTTGAAGCCTGATTTATTGAGCTCAAAAGCCAGCAGATTATTGGGAAACGGGGTCACGACATAGAGCGTATTATCAACCATCAATGGCTGACCTTCATGCCCGCGCGGAATGCCCGTAGAGAAGGTATCGACCATTTCCAGCCGGGATACATTGTCGGTATTGATGGCATCAAGCTCACTATAGCGGGAATTGGCTCTGTCCCCCGCCGGTGTCCACCACTCCCCGACCGGCCCGGCCGCCTGGGTGCGCGGAATTTTGATACCACTCTCCCCGCTGACATAGCGAACAGCTTTGTCATCACCGTTTGCGGTATCGGCAAACGCCACTGTGGCACTGAGGCTGAATACGGCGCTGATTAGCCACATCAAGCCCGTGAAGGTGATGCGGCTGGGAAGATTAAGGCTGGAACTCATAATGTCTCCTCGCGCATTGAGAACAGATAGGCTGCGATATGACGGGCTTCTCGCTCAGTCAAATCCAGCTCGGGCATTGCGGTCTCGGGGGCGACGCGGTGCGTGTCAGTGAGCCACAGCACCAGATTGTCGGTATTGTTAGGCAGCTTGCCGGCGATATAGGCACGATCAGACCAGTTGCTGAGCGGCGGGCCTATAGTGCCGTCAGCCTCGTCTATACCGCTAATCCTGTGACAGCTGCCGCAGGCTCTGTCACGAATCAGATCGGCACCGCGGGCAGCAACCGCATTATCCAGAACCGGGGCCGGTGTCTGACTGCTTTGCTCATCGCAGCCGCCCAGCAAAATAAAAGCACTGAGAATAATCAAAAACTTCACGCGCATGACGTCACCAATACAGGTAAAACAGTGAAATAGAGCATGTTGAGCAAAAGCAGGCCGGCCACGAAGGTCGCGAACAAAGCCAGAAACTGAATCGGATCCCAGCCTTCAAGTCTGAAGATGGTTTTATGCTGACGCTGCTGTCTCAACAAGCGAATCCCCATCACGATGCTTAGCAGCGTTACAACAATGGCTACTGCTGATATGGCAAGCAGCGCCATAAACGGCATTGATGCCAAGCCCTGCTGGCAGGCCTGTTCGGCAATCACCAGACTGCTCATTTCATGCAGCACCCAGGCGACAGGCGGCGTGAAAATGATAAATATCAGCTGCCGCCGAATCGTTTGGTTTATCTGTGGCAATTGCTTAAGCTTCTCTTCACTCATAGCGCAGTTCCATAAAAATGAGGCGAGAGATAGAGAATGCAGACAACGACTATCCAGACCAGATCAACAAAATGCCAGTACCAGACCACATTCTTGACGGCGATATGTCGTTCAGCACTGAAATGGCCAGCCAGCGCACGTGCCAGCACATAGGCCAGCATAATGAAACCCAGCACCACATGGGCAAGATGAAAGCTGACTATGGTGTAGAAAATGGAGCCGTAGGCATTGTCGGTCGGTGTCAGTATTTTCAGGTGCTGGCTGTATTCAAAATACTGCACGCTCATAAAGGCCACACCGAGCAGCAAACTGAGCGCAAGCCACAGGTTGAGGCTTTTGCTGTCACCTTTTTCAATGCCGCGTTGTCCCAGGTGCGCAGTCACACTGCTGAGCAACAGAATGACCAGCAGAACAAGGGCCAGTTTAAAGCTGGGGTCTTCATGAAACGGCCATTGTTCGCTGTTGCTCGCCAGAAAAAAATAAGCGAAGAAAAAAATCACAAACAGCATCGCTTCGGTGGCAATAAACAGCGCCATGCCCCACTGACTGCGCTTGCGCTCGTGTGGTCTGGGCAGGACAGGCTGATAGGGATTAAAGGTCGCACTTCTCATGACACCAGCTCCTTGTCAGCAGGCCACATCCACCAGGCCGTGAGAATAAATCCGAGCAGCGTTAGCAGCGCAGCTGCCCAGCCCAGTTGCCAGATAAGAGACAGACACAACGCAAAAATAACCAGCGACAGGCACAGTGGCAGTACGGATTCAGAAGGGAAACGCACCGTCTGGCCATCGGCCGCTTCAACACTGCTGGTTGCCAGTGATTGCTTTCCCTCCAACAGCAGGCGGATATTCTCAGGATCGGCGGTATGATCATGTTCATCCCACAGTGGATGCCGGCTGGCGACAGTGGGAATGCGAACAAAATTGAACTCCGGTGGCGGCGAGCTGGTAGACCACTCAAGGGTATCAGCGCCCCAGGGATTGTCACCAGCAATCTCGCCTCTGCGCCAGCTATAGATAACATTAAGCAGGCCCAGCAGTACGCCCAGCGCAAAGATAAACGCCCCGCCTGAGGTAATCAGGTTCAACAGCGTCCAGCCACTGTCGGCACTATAGGTGAAGACCCTGCGCGGCATGCCCAGAATGCCGGTGATATGCATGGTGAAAAAAGCCAGCATCATGCCGATGAACATGAACCAGAAATTCCATTTGCCCAGGGTCTCGTTCATCATCCGTCCGGACATTTTCGGCATCCAGTAGTACAGCCCGGCAAAAACCGGGAATACATTCGCCCCGACCAGAACAAAATGAATATGGGCCACCACAAAATAGGTATCATGCAGCTGCCAGTCGTAGGGGATCACCGCTGTCATCACCCCGCTGAGTCCGCCTATCACCAGAAGCACAATAAAGCCCACACAGAACATCATCGGCGTGCGCAATACCGGTCTGCCGGTGAACATCGTGGCAAGCCAGGCAAATACCTGCAGTATCGTGAACATCGAAATCGCCATACTGGCAGCGCTGAAAAATCCGGTCGTGATCTCGGCAAGGCCGGTGGCGAACATGTGATGCATCCAGACACCAAAGCCGACCAGACCGGTTAACACTGTCGCCAGCGCTACCCAGACATAACCCACAATCGGACGACGGCAGAAAACCGGCAGGATCATTGACACCATGCCGGTGGCAGGCAGAAATATGATATAGACCCAGGGATGGCCGAATAACCAGAACAGCTGCTGCCACAGCATCGGCTCGCCACCGAGGGCGATATCGTAGAAATGCGTGCCGACCAAGCGGTCCAGCTCAAGAAATACCAATGCCGCAGTCAGAGCCGGTAAAGACAGCACAATGACAAAACTTATTGTCGAGGTACTCCATAAAAACAGCGGTAAACGGTTAACCGACATGCCCGGCGCCCGCAGGCGGAATATCGTCGCGATAAAGTTGATCGCCCCGGCGGTAGTGGAAACAGTGAGAAAAATCAGGGCAAAAGCAAAAAAATCGATGTTTTTGGTGGGGGAATATTCTTCTGAAGTCAATGGTACATAGGAAAACCAGCCGCCATCCGGGGCAATGCCCAGCATCGGAGCGACATAAAGCAGAATCCCCGACAGCAGAAAGGTCCAGTAGCTGAAAGCATTGAGGCGGGGAAATGCCATATCACGTGCACCGATAAACAAAGGCACCAGGTAATTGGCAAAGCCGGACAAAACCGGTGCCGCATACCAGAAAATCATCGTGGTGCCGTGCATGGTCATCAGCTGGTTGTAGGCCTGGGGTGAGAGCAGCCCCACATCGGGACCACCCAACTGAATGCGCATAATCAGGGCTTCAATGCCACCCAGCAACAAAAACAGGAAAGCAGTGACCAGATAAGATTTGCCAATCTTTTTATGGTCGGTGCTTGAGATCCAGCCTCTGATACCGCCTGGTTCTGACCAGATTGACTCCAGACGGTCTTTGGCCTGCTGTTCATCTATTGAGAGAGTGTCATGCATGTTTATGCCCTTTTGCCCGCTTTGGCGGTTTTCTGGTCATAAGTTGCTGACGCTGTGACTGCGTCCGGGAAGCAACGGGATCAACGAACAATGTCGGTGTTGCGTGACAACTTCACCGTAAAAGGCGATTCAAGTAAGAGTCAACCCCCAATACTCAGGGTTTTCAACAGAATCTGTCTGAATCTGAGTCCTTTTTGCAGGAATGCTTTTATATCAGCAACTGGCATGCCTATTAAAACAGCGTCATTTTTGACTGCATAAACAGCCGGCCTTAAAAGCAGTCTCATTTTGACTGTAAAAAAAACGGATGCAGTGTGACCTTGACTGGCAATCAGATTGATTTCTGCGCAGATTGAGGCAAGTATTCGCTCAGACCGAGGACCCTGTTGCAGAGATGGCTCGGCGCAGTATAGTGATAATTCATTTTTAAACTGCCAAGCGCTCGGGTAGGGGAAACCCTTTCTAATTAATCCGGATAGTCGCAGCTCGACGATATGCTGGCAGCCAAAGCTTTCAAAGGTGTAAAGATGTCAACGGCAATAAAACGCTACCACCTGATTATCAGCGGCCGCGTTCAGGGTGTCAGCTACCGTGTGTCAGCCTGGGAAAAGGCACGGCAACTGGGCCTGAGCGGCTGGGTCAGCAACCTTCGTGATGGCCGTGTAGAGATGATTATTGAAGGTGAGCAGGAACAGCTCGATCAAATGACTGAATGGGCAGCTGAGGGCCCCCGTTTTGCCAAAGTCAGTCATATTGACCTCACTGAGGAAACTGCAGCGGCTGACTTTGCTGATTTTCAAATCCGTTAGCTTCAGTAAAGTCGCTGCGTCACGGCCGCGCTTTATTATTCTGACTCATCTCTGTTAGACCTTCTTCCTTAAGCTCCATTTGCTGCGGGCGGGAGCCCATCAAACCTGATCCATCCGTTTCGGCTTTATTCTATCTTCAAGCTGATGATGAAAAAGGCAATTCCCCGCGGTTTGCTAAACAACAGACAAAGGCTATGATGTCCCGATACTGCATCACTATTAAAAGGACAGATCATGGCTCGGCATTTTGATTCACGAGGCTTCATGTGGCGTTTTATCTTTGCGCTGGTGCTGGTCTATGCCACCTATAACCCTACAGGCATAAGCTACTATCATTGGCTTAAAAGCGGTCTTGGCGAGGGTGAACTTCTGACCCCGGCTTTTGCGCTCATTTCTATAGTGCTACTGATCGGCTGGACCGTATATCTTCGTGCCACCTTCCGCTCTCTCGGTGGTTTCGGCCTGCTGCTGGCAATTGCTTTCTTTGCCATCATCATCTGGTGGCTGGTCGACCTCGGCCTGCTTGGTATTCAGAATGTCTCCGTGCTCAGCTATATCGTGATGCTGTTACTGGCTGCGGTGCTGGCGGTTGGCATGAGCTGGTCACATATCCGCCGTCGCCTGTCCGGCCAGGCGGATATGGATGATGTGGATGAAAACTAGCCAGCCCGCCGGTTGATGAGCGCGCCACAGAAGACTGAGTCACTCGGCGAGAGTGCGGCTAGAACAGCATATGATCTGTTAACAGCTGAGGATGATGGCCGCGTCTGTCGTGATATTCCGGAGCAGCTGTGTGATGAACAGCCCCGTAATTTCACTACCCATGTTCTGTCACTGTCACTGACTAAAACAGCCGATGCGCTGCTCAACCCCAAACTGATTCTGAGCTGGATCCTGACCACGCTCGGTGCTAGCTCGTTTGTCGGTCTGCTGGTGCCGATAAGAGAAGCCGGCGCCCTGTTGCCGCAATTATTCATTGCCGGCAGAATTCGCAACCTGCCACTGCGGAAATATGCCTGGGCACTGGGCAGTGGGCTGCAGGGCATCTGTGCTGCTGCTATGGCATTGGCGACCGTGTCGCTAGAAGGGGCAGCCCTTGGATGGACCATTATCAGCCTGCTGATCCTGCTTGCCTTATCCAGGAGCATCTGCTCGGTATCTTACAAGGATGTGCTGGGAAAAACGGTGGGCAAAACCCGTCGGGGAACGGCGACCGGTTCTGCAGCCACTGTTGCCGCGGCCATGACTATCGGCTACGCGGCGCTGATTGCCTCTGGCCTGTTCGACAAAATCAGCATTGTGATTACCGGCCTGTTTCTCGCTGCTTTATTCTGGCTGACGGCAGGTATTCTGTTCACTAGTCTGAGAGAAACTGCAGGTGCAACCGAGGGCGGAGCCAACCCGGTAAAAGTCGCCAGGGAGAACCTGCGTTATCTTGTCGATGACCGCGAACTGAGGCTGTTCATCATTACCCGCTCGCTACTGGTTTCAACGGCGCTTGCGCCGCCTTTTATGCTGGCTTTGAAAGCGGAATCGATGCAGAACAACATCAGTGGTCTGGGCTGGCTGTTACTGGCATCGTCGATTGCCAGCCTGCTCAGCAGCTACATCTGGGGTCGCCTGTCAGACCGTTCCAGCCGCAAAGTATTATTGCTTTCCGGACTGGGTGGCGGTGTCTCCCTGACACTGACGGTAATTGCGGCACAGCTCAACTGGTTGAGTTTGACCTGGCTTTTACCCGTTTTATTATTTAGTCTGATGATTGCCTATGGTGGTGTGCGGCTGGGACGATCGGTGCATCTGGTTGATATTGCCGATCAGGATAAAAGAGCCATTTACACCGCGCTGTCCAATACCATCATTGGCATTATTCTGTTGCTGACCAGCCTGTTCAGCATCGTTGCCAGCCTTTATGGTGAAGCGGTTGTGCTGGCAGTTTTTGCGTTGATGAGCTATGCCTCAATGGCTTCTGCTTATCTCATGCGAGAAGCACAGGCATAACAATCAAAACCAATAACAAGACCCAACACACGTACAAGGAGACAACAATGGATAACTTTCTCACTGCCTGGAGACCGCGCGTTCTCAGTCTGGTCCGCATTATTTCGGCGTTTCTGTTTATGGCCCACGGTACTCAGAAAATGTTCGGCTTTCCGGCTGAACAGCGCTACCCGTTCGAGCTGTTCACACTCTCCGGCGCGGCCGGTGTGCTGGAAGTCGTTGGCGGCTTCCTGCTTCTGATTGGCCTGTTCACCCGCCCAGTCGCATTTATTCTGTCCGGTCAGATGGCAGTCGCCTATTTTCTGGTTCATGCCCCACAGGGTTTCTGGCCACTGAACAATGGCGGTGAGCTGGCAACGATGTTCAGTTTTGTGTTCCTGTACTTTGTGTTTGCAGGTGGTGGTTCATGGAGTGTCGACTGCCTGTGTAAACATAAACGCAAGCACGCTCTCTAAGGCTAAAGGCTGCGGTCAGTCTAATCAGACCTGACCGCAGCCGATAAGCTCTAAAAGCATTAATTCTGAATGGAAATACTCCATGTTTCTTTGCTGTTTGTTCTCACCGCAGTGGCAGAAATCATCGGCTGTTATTTGCCGTATTTATGGCTGAGACAGGGCTACTCTGCCTGGCTGCTGCTTCCCGCTGCCATCAGCCTTGCGCTGTTTGCCTGGCTGTTAACCCTGCATCCGCAGGCTGCCGGCCGGGTTTATGCCGCCTATGGCGGTGTCTATGTCAGCGTGGCTTTGATCTGGTTATGGGCGGTTGACGGTATCCGTCCCAGTATCACCGACTGGCTGGGCGTTACAGTGGTGCTGGCTGGTATGCTGATTATCATGCTGGGTCCCAGACATTTATAGCCGGAAAAATAAATTTTGCATGCCTAGCGCAATATTTACCGGTTTGAGATAGCATCGTCAGAAACTCATCTCAGGAGCGTTTCATGTTCAGTTCAACGATGCCGTTGTTATCCCGCAGCTCTGCCGCTTTGATTGGCCTGGTTCTGTTGTGTAGCCTTACCAGCGGCTGTGCCACCCGGATGCTGATGTCTTCTGATCGTTATGAAAAGCCGGATAACAAAACTATGGAATTCCGCTCCAGTGATGAAATCTCCCGCAGCTGGTATCCAGATCAAAATCTTGAGCAAGCTTACCTCGCTGCGCTCAGAACATGAGCAACAGCTAGCATTCACTTTAATCGATTGCTTCACAGTTCTTCACATGAATTTGTCGATTGAACATGTTACTGTCGAAATATAGTTATATAAAAGGAGTTGAAGATGACGAAAAAACTGATGATGCTACCAGTCTTGCTGGTTCTGCTGTCTCTGGCTGGTTGTCATGGTCATCTCCATCATAAGCATCCGCCAGGTCATGATCCTGATGGTCCGGGAAACAGTGAAAATGCACCCGGCCATCAATAGCCTCTCACAGCTGCCATGATCAGTGATTGACGGCGCATGCTATGTTCATCAATAAACGCATTAGAGGAATGAGATCATGACTCTGGCACGTATCCTCGGCATTTTGCTGATTGTGGCGGGCACTGCCGGCCTGATTTATGGTGACTTCAGCTTCACTAAAGAAACCCATCAGGCAGAATTGGGCCCACTGGAACTGGAACTGCAGGAAAAAGAAACCGTGCAGGTCCCGCCCTGGGCAGGTGCCGGTGCGATTGGCATCGGTGTGGTTCTGCTACTGGTTGGCGGTCGCCGTCGCTAGCGGAGATAAAAGATGGACATCGTCAGTTTGACCGCACTGTTTGGCTGGATGACTGTGCTCAACTTCGCGCTGTTGATTATCAGCACACTGATGCTGACGCTGTTCAGGACACCGATCATCCGTATTCATAGCCGGCTAAGCGGACTTGAAGAAACAGCGCTGAAACCGGTTTATCTGTATTTTCTTGGCTTTTATAAAGTCCTGATCATTGTGTTTAATCTGGTCCCCTATCTGGCCCTGAAACTCCTCTGAGCGGTCATGAGGGCACAGGCTCTGAACTCTGAACCTCACTCAGTTCACCCGTTTATACCGCTATGCTATTCAAGCAACTTGAGGAGGATGCGCTATGCTGCGTTATCAATTCCATAAAGATACCGGACTGCTACATCTTCAGCCGGAAGGGCGGTTGAGTCAGGCTGATTTTGAAGGCCTCTCAGCTCTCGTCGATCCTTATATCGAACAACATGGCGCGCTTGCCGGCATAATTATCGAGAGTAAAAAATTCCCCGGATGGCAGGATCTCAAGGCTGCGCTGGAGCATGTACGCTTTATTCACGACCATCATCAGCAAATCAAAAAAATAGCCCTGGTCACCGACTCCCTGCTTGGCGATTTTGCTGAAGATATCGCTTCGCATTTTGTCGCCGCTGAAATCCGTCATTTCCCCGCCCACCACGCTTTACTCGCGCATGACTGGATCCTGGAATAATATTCATTAGATGGCGATATCAGCCTATCTTTTTTGCTGCTAAACCATTGACGGGATTAGCTTTCAAGCAAAACAAGGGATTTGTTTCTGAGTCCAGAAAAGACATTTTTTCGGACTTTAGTACAACTCATTCCGAAATTTTGCTGATAGTATCGCCAATCCACAAACGGATCTCTGCTTCTTAAACAACTCTGTGAGCATGTTTAAAAAACAGTCATTCAATGTGGGTGTTGTTATTTAATGAGGAACACCAATGGAACACCAAGTCAAAAAATCGGTGAGCCGCACGCTCGCTATGGCACAGGATTTTGGTCTACTTGTCGTCGCACTGGCCACGCTGGTCGCTATTGGGATTGAAATCAAGATTATGGTGGATAACCGCTTTGTCTCGCTGACAGATCTATTACTGCTTTTTATCTACCTTGAAGTCATTACCATGGTCGCGGTTTATTACGAATCCGGTGAACTGCCGATCAAAATACCACTTTATATCGCTATCGTGGCCCTGGCGCGGTATCTGATTCTGGATATGAAAAATATCGATACCTGGCGGATCCTCGGTATTGCTTCAGCAATTTTGCTGATTGGCGGCGCTATTATCGTCATTCATTATTGCAAAACGCTGATGCCGGACAAGGTTAAAAGCTAATCATTACGCGATGAGCGGCTTTTATGGCGGCGGTAGCAATACCGCCGCCTTTTTTATGTTTTGCGTTATGCATGTCCGTGCATTACGATTAAAGCATTCGAAACCGGATGAAATGATGGCATCACAATTTACTGTTCATGGCCGACTATGGATTGAGGGCCCCGACGGCACCGTACTGGGCCATGGCCGTGTTGAATTGCTGGAAAAAATTGACGCGCTGGGCTCACTGAGTGCGGCAGCCAATGCACTGGGTATGTCCTATCGCTATGCCTGGAAACTGGTGAAGTCGATGAATGCGCACAGTGACAGCCCCCTTATCACCCTCAATGCCGGCGGCCGCGGTGGCGGTCATGCCAGCCTGACCGAGGTCGGCAGAAAGGCAGTCGCAAGCTACCGCGACACCAACCGCGAATTTGAACAATTCCTGTCCGAACAGTCTGACAAACTGCCGGGATGAGTTTTTGGGTTGGCGTTATGCGTCAGGGTGCATATCAAAAGCAAGGAATGAGATGACTTTGATCAGATCACTGGCTGTTTTTGCCCTGCTGCTGTTACCACTTGAGCTTATCGCCGAACCGGTTCGCATCGCGGTGGCCAGCAACTTCACGCATGCGATGCAGGACCTCAAACAGGCTTTTGAACGGCAAAGCGAGCATGAAGTAGAGCTGATTTTCGGCTCTACCGGCAAAATTTACGCTCAAATCATCAACGGCGCCCCATTCGATGCTTTTTTTGCGGCCGATGTCACCCGGCCGGAAAAACTGGAACAGGAAGGCCGGATTCAGCCGGGTTCACGCTTCAGCTATGCTTTGGGTCGTATCGTACTGTGGAGCCCGCAGTCCGATCTCAGCATGGATGAGGGCCGGGTTCTGCAAGAGGGCAACTTTCATCACCTCGCTATTGCTAACCCCAGACTGGCTCCATATGGCAAAGCCGCTCAGCAGGTATTACAAACCAGGGGCGTCTGGCATGCACTGCAGGACAAAATTGTACGCGGTGAGAATATCGGCCAGACATTTCAGTTTGTGAGCAGCGGCAACGCTGAACTGGGTTTTATCGCGCTGTCCCAGCTTAAATCCCAGGCAGGTGAATCAGCAGCTAATCTGTGGCTGGTACCGACTCAGCTTTATGAGCCGATTGAGCAACAGGCTGTTCAATTGAGTGACAAAGCCGCCGTGACCGTGTTTATGGACTTTGTCAAAAGTGATGAGGCCAAACAAATCATTCATCGCTACGGTTACAGTACCCCCCGATGATGCATCCGGATCTGACTGCTCTTCTCATCACCCTCAAGCTCGCAGCCATTACCACGCTGATTCTGCTGCTCATCGGGACGCCGCTGGCCTGGTGGCTGGCGCGCAGTCAGTGGCGCTTCAAGTTTCTGATTGAAACAGTGATTGCCTTACCGCTGGTACTGCCCCCCACGGTACTGGGCTTCTATCTGTTAATCATGCTGGGGCCCAACGGTCCTCTCGGTGGTCTGGCTGAAGCGCTGGGCGGCAGGCCACTGGCATTCACCTTTACCGGGCTTGTTATCGGCTCGGTGTTTTATTCCCTGCCCTTTGTGGTGCAGCCTTTGCAGAATGTGTTTACCGCGATTGGCGATAATGTGATGGAACAGGCAGCGACCCTCAGGGCCAGCCCGCTGGATCGGTTTTTTAATGTGATGGTGCCGATAGCACGGCCCGGATTTCTGACGGCGGCAGTGCTGGGCTTTGCCCATACTATCGGTGAGTTCGGCGTGGTATTGATGATTGGCGGCAATATTCCCGGTGAAACCAAAGTAGTCTCAATTGCGATTTATGATCATGTCGAATCGCTGGAATATGCTCAGGCGCATATCCTGTCTGGCGGCCTGTTGCTGTTGTCATTTTTAATGTTGATGGCTGTTTATGGTCTCAACCGCCGTTTCAGTGTGCTCCGCTCATGAGCTTGCAGGTTCGACTCAATATTCCTCGCAAGGACTTTGCGATTAATGTGTCTTTAACGGTCACATCGAGTCAGATCACCTCTGTTTTTGGTCCTTCAGGTTGCGGTAAAACCAGTGTGATGCGCGCCATCGCCGGACTCGAAAACAGTGCTACCGGTCATATCCAGATGGCGGACGAAATCTGGCAAAACGCTGATTTTTTCCGGCCGCCCCACCAGCGTGATATCGGCTATGTGTTTCAGGATGCCAGCCTGTTTCCACACCTGAATGTGTTTGATAATCTGCAGTTCGGTTTGCGCCGCCAGCCCCGTGACAAACGCCGGGTCTCGCTGGAACAGGCGATTGAATTACTGTCACTGTCACCGCTATTGAAACGTAGTGTTGATAAACTCTCCGGCGGTGAAAAGCAGCGGGTGGCGATCGCCCGCGCAGTAGCGACATCGCCCAGCGTTTTACTGTTTGATGAACCGCTGGCCGCAGTTGATATTCAGCACAAGCAGGAGATCCTCCGCTATATCCAGTCTTTGCACCAGGAACTGGATATTCCGATGCTGTATGTGAGCCATGCGATCGAAGAAGTCGCGCGTCTCAGTGATAACCTGGTACTGCTGGAAAAAGGTCAGCAGCTGGCCAGTGGGGAAACTGTCGATCTGCTGTCACAGTTGAACCTGCCTTTTGCACGCTATGAAGAGGCTGCGGCGGTGATTGATACCGAAGTCACCGGCCATGAGGATGATTATGGTCTCAGTCTGTTGCGTTTCGCCGATGGGCCTATCCGTGTCACACGCGGGCAAATACCACTGGGTCATAAAGTCAGGCTGCGGATTCTGGCACGCGATGTCAGCCTGACGCTGACCAGGCCGCAAGACAGCAGTATTCTCAATATTTTTCCGGCCGTGGTTGAATCGATGGTCGCCGATGGTACCGCAATGAAACTGGTGCGTCTGAATGCCGGTGGTCAGATCATATTAAGCCGTGTTACCGCTAAATCTGCAGATAAACTGGCTTTGAAACCGGGAATGCATTTATATGCCCAGGTGAAAGCCGTCTCACCGTTGATTTAATCCATCCAATATAAAAAAAGGCGGTCCTGAGACCGCCTTTTTAATGACAACACGCCTTAATCAGACATCGTAGGTGGAAGCCGACACATTGCCGCCACGACCGGTCCAGTTGGTGTGGAAGAACTCGCCGCGTGGCTTATCCAGTCGCTCATAGGTATGCGCACCAAAGTAATCGCGCTGTGCCTGCAACAGGTTGGCCGGCAGACGTTCACTGCGATAGCCGTCATAGAAAGACAGTGCACTGCTGAAGGTCGGTACCGGCACACCCAAAGCGACGGCAGTGCCGACCGCTTTGCGCCAGCCAGGTAATGCTTCGGTGATCGCTTCAATAAAGAAGTCATCTAGCAGCAGATTTTCCAGTTTCGGATTCAAATCAAAGGCATCGCGGATTTTGCTCAAAAACTGGCTGCGGATAATACAGCCACCACGCCACATCAGCGCGATACCACCGTAATTCAGCTCCCAGCCGTATATTTCAGCGGCTTCGCGCATCAGCATATAGCCCTGCGCGTAGGAGATAATCTTGGAAGCATATAAGGCATCACGGATGGCATTAACCATTTCCGCTTTGTCGCCTTCAAATTTAGCAGCGACTGCCGGCAGCACTTTTGAGGCGCGCACCCGTTCGTCTTTGCGTGCTGACAGGCAGCGGGCGAACACGGCTTCACCAATCAGCGTCAGCGGAATACCGAGATCAAGTGCATTCATACCGGTCCATTTACCGGTGCCCTTCTGCCCTGCGGTATCGAGAATATGGTCAATCAGCAGTTCGTCGTCATCATCTTTGACTGCGAGAATATCGCGGGTGATTTCGATGAGATAGGAATCCAGCACGCCTTCATTCCACTCGGCAAACACCTGCTGAATTTCATCGCCGCTCATGCCGAGGCCCTCACGCATCATCTGGTAGGCTTCACAAATCAGCTGCATATCACCATATTCGATGCCGTTATGAACCATTTTGACGTAGTGACCGGCGCCGTCATTGCCGACCCAGTCACAGCAGGCTTCGCCATCGACATGGGCAGCAATGGCCTGGAAGATGGGTTTGATATGTGGCCAGGCGGCATTGTTACCGCCGGGCATCAATGACGGCCCGTGACGGGCGCCCTCCTCACCACCGGAAACACCACTGCCGATAAACAGAATGCCTTTCTTATGCAGTTCATGAGTGCGGCGGTCGCTGTCGTTGAACAGGGAGTTACCGCCGTCAATAATAATGTCGCCCTTGTCGAGGTAGGTCACCAACTGCTCGATAAAGGCATCCACCACCGGACCAGCCTTGACCATTAACATGACTCGTCGCGGTGCCTTGAGACTCTCAACGAAGGCCTTCAACTCATGAAAGCCCATGATATTGGTGCCTTTGGCGGGCCCCTCGATAAATTCATCGACTTTACTGGTCGTGCGGTTATAAACCGAGACCCGGAAGCCCTTGTCATTCATATTGAGGACCAGGTTCTGGCCCATGACGGCCAGACCGACCAGACCGATATCCGCTTTTGCAGGATTCTCTACTTCACTCATAATTCTCTACACACCTTTATGTATTCACCAATAGCTTCTCGCGTCGACCCTACCACCAGTCGCCTTTGACCGGAGGCCGAATCACATTCAACAGCACCGGTGACCTCAATGGTTTCGCCCACCTGCGCCTGACCGACGTAGGTATGAGTAAACGACACCACTTCGGGCGTCATTTCGTTATCAATCAGATAATGGGCAGGAAAATCGAAAGCGCGGTGATCGTCGATCACGGTGGCTTTGACCGTTGAGATTCCCTGTTTGATGTAGTGATGATGGTTGTTTTCCAGCTCCTGTGGGAGCGAGACCATACCGATATCAAACTTGGTGCCATCAATTGCTGCTTTATTGAATTTGCGAGATTCATGCCAGGCAAATTCTTCGAAATTCAGTTCACCGCCACGGCGCTGAAAATTATCCCGCATTAATGACAGATCCAGCTCCTCGATAAGCCCGGAAACTATGGCCTGCCTGACGGCATGGCGGGTTTGATGAAATGCGTCGCGGCCGTAAACTACCAGATCGATATCCGAACCGGCTTTCTGATTGCCAATCAGCATTGAGCCGGTCAGCCCCAAAAAGTCACAATCGACGCCGAATTGCACCAAAATAGTGAGCAGACGCGACAGCTTCTCCTCAATTTCATCCGCTGGTGCTGACTGCGTTTTGAGTGATCTAAGACGCATTTCAGGCCGGTGGTGAATGGCGATGTCGGCTATATCAACCGCATGAAACTCGGCATCAAACTGTTTGGATTTATAGAGATAGTTTGGGTGATGACGGGAAAGCAGGCGGTTAGCCTGCAGGGTATCGACTTTCTGCCAGTTGTCGCCGTTATCGACATAACGCAGAAAACAGCCGACCTTACCCTGATGAGGATGATAACTGACCACAGCAAAGATGAGACCATCATCAGTCTGGACAAAGTCCTTGGGTAAATAAGGGAACTCTGTCTGTCTCATGTGCTGTTAAGCTCTCCTCTGATTAGAATAAAGTGATTATAGTCTTCTTCCCCACATCCACAGGCCGGTGAAAGACAAAATCACCAGTAGAATGCCAAGGATATCGATAAGCCAGACACCGACTGTGCCCAGAATACGACCGTTGTGGATATCGATTAACAGCTGTTCGACTGTCACCCCTTTGCCGTAAAAGAAGGTTTTCAATTCTTCCGCCACACTGTCCGGCATCGGGTGGGGCTTACTCCATGAGACGCCCTGTAATGACATCGGTTCCCAGACATCCAGCATAAAATTGCTGCGCCACATGCCACTGCGCGCCTGCAGAACCGGCTCTCCATGATAGGTGCCGATATTCTGAATGGGGGCAGGCACCCCGGCTTCGGCTCCCATCCTTTCAACAAACTCGCCTTCATGGGTGAGCAGCACCAGCGCCTGATCGGTAGCAAGCACAATCAAATCTTCCAGCATGATAGCGCCGACCAGGGGGCGATCCAGATGAGTAACCGGCTTCGCATCAACAAATAACTGCGTATCAAACTGGGAAATGATTTGGTTGTTAACCAGAAAGGAAATATCGGCTTCTGCATCGCCGATACCATAATGACTCATCAGCCAGTCGTTGCTGATGTAACGTTGGTCCAGTTTAAACTGGGCCGAATGATTAAGAATGACACCTGTTGCCGAGAACAACAATAAAAACACTGCCACCGCCACGCCCATGCTTCGGTGCAGGCTCCGCATTCTGCGATTCATAGATTAACTCTGCGTGCTGACAAACTCATCCAGATATAATGCCAGTGTGACGACGGCAGTCATAGCCCTGACCGACAGGGTCGCGCCGGTAATACCGTCGATATTGCGATCCAGTTCATTGTTTTTTAATTGCGCCTCACTGAACTGCTGGGTAAAAGCCGGGTGTTTGACTTCCCAGCCCCGGCTTTCGCGATAGGCCAGCACTTTGACCTGCTCGACCTTGTTATTGTTGATGACAATACCGAAAGTGATAGGCTCTTCCTTGCCAATCTCCTCCAGGATCCAGGCACTGCGATCGTTTTGCATCCAGTATCGAATCCGCAGACCGGCATAATGATGCCCCAGGATTGATTTAACCTGTTCTCTGACTTCACCTTTGAGCCAGACGACATCGCTTTTCGGTACCTGTTGACTGAAAACCTCATTGAGGAATTCATCATTGGTCTGATAAACCCCGCGGGCACTGACAGTGGTGGTAATGATAAACAGCACAAATAACAGCAGCGTTGTCAGCAAAGCTTGTCTTGTCATACTGTTCATCATTACCACACCTTTATCAGCCTTGATTAGAACTGATAGCCAACACCAACGTTGAAGCCATCAAACTCGTCATCTTTGTTTTCAGCATCCTGATCCTGGTAGTCAGCTTTGATCACGACTTGCGGATCCAGCCACCAGTTCAGACCTAGATCCCACTGTTTGATTTCTGAATCTGAAGAATTACCGGCCTGATTATCCCACATGCTGTAACGGGTGAAGACACCAACGCTCTCTGTCAGCTTGTAGGAAGGCTCGATGTACCAGCCGGTCTGTTCATCAGCACCAACTGCTTTAGGTCCGTCACCATCGAGGTCCCAGGTCGCATACAAGGCACGCAGACCGAAATCACCTTTCTGAATCGCTGCATGCGCTTCCCACAGGAAGGCGCTACCGGCATTCGGATCCAGGCTCTGAGTAATATCTTCCTGATACTGAATCGAGGAGGCGAGTTCGACACCTGGCATCCCGGTCCATTTCAGACGTGCTGTGTAAGCGAAATCATCCGCCAGCGCTTCCGAGACTTTCTGACGACCACTACGGACAGCATAATCACTGCTGGCGCTGGTTTTCAGACCACCAGTGGCAGCCACGTCATAGGAAAAACCTTGTGCCAGCTCACCACTGAACATCAGACCACCTTCCCACCAGGTAGTCGGAATAATCCGGCTCTCTACACTGTTACGCTCAACACCATAGAAAGTATTCGGTTCGTGAGTCTCGTTCAACAGACCAATCGGCAACAGGAACAAACCGGCATTAACTCGATGTTTGTCATTCAGGTCGTATTGAATAAAGGCTTGTTCCAGTTCGACTTCACCTTCTTTGCCTTCACCGGCCAGAGAGTGTTCCAGTTCCAGTTCAGTAAAGAGGCGCAGCCGATCATTGAACTCGTGGTTGAAGAACAGGACGAAACGATGAAAATCGAGTTCATCTTTATCTTCACCGGCACCCTGGTTTTCCAGGTTGTTGTAATGCAACTCACCGTAACCACCAATGGATGTTTTATCATCTTTGGCAGCGGCGGTCTTAATCGCTTCTTCACTGGCAACGGCCACGGCTTCAGCGGCTTCTGTCGCTTCCTGGGCTTTCGCCTCAGTGGCTTCTACCTGATCTTTCAGGTTTTCATTCTGTGCTTTCAGCGCTTCGTTTTGCTGTTTAACGGCATTGAGTTCCTGCTTCATTTCCTGAAGCAGTTGCCAGATTTCTTCATTGCTGGGCGTGGCCGCCTGGGTGGTAGACATCGCTGCCAACAAGGTTGTTGCCAGAAGTGTACGTTTGAATTTCACTCTGCTTTCTCCTATCTGCGTAATAAAAAATAAAAAGCAGTTGAATTATACACAGAGTGCGAATCATTCTCATTTGTTTTTGTTACTTTTGTGACAAATGTTAATTATTTGTTGCAAAAAAGCTACATCATCATCCGCAGACCCGGCTGACTGGCACTGTCGGTGTTGAATTCAAACAGGCCTCGACTGATATCTTTGGCGAATTCGGAGAAGTGATGCTCTGTCATTCGAATGGTGATCGACCCCATGGTCAGATGAATCATCTGGCAATCCGGGCAATGCTGAATATCGACCGTCTGGGACTCGAAAACAGTCTCGGGTCTGCAGTTTGAAGCCATTTTGCCTCCTTAGTTAATAGCGAATGAAAAGTCATACTGCGAATGCAGCGGTAGTTGTTTTTGACGGCAATAGCATGCCCACCAGTGTTGTGACAAATGCTGCCATAGCTGTTTGATATCCGGCTGATCGTAATGAGTCAGTAACAAGCGGTAATTACGGCTGATTTGCAGCGCGACGCAGGCACTGGGTTGCGACTGGTAATTTTTTTCCAGTTGCCGGTTAGCGGCAATCAGACATTCACGGCGCCAATCCGGCCGGCGATGCAGACGCGCCGTCATGACATTTTCCTTGCGGCCGCTGCCAGCAGCATGCTCCAGACAGTGCGCTTGGAAGGTTTATCCAGACAATTGAAATCTGCCGCATGCAGTTTGCCCTCGGCAATGAGGGTCTGCAAACGGTCCTCGCTGAACGCGAGATGAATAGTGTGACTGCTTTGCTGATTAAATTGTGCTGCTTTCATATCTCACCCCTACTGAAAAACAGTAAGGATGAGTATAGATACAGATTAATCTAAATGCAAATCATTATCATTCAATTAATGATTTTCCGGGGCGAACTCATTTAAGGGGAATATGAGCCTGTCGCATAATAACCGAAGCCAACAAAGGGCCAGTCATGTTTGGGGTTATAGGGCCTGCCGGAAGCGCTGTTAACCGGCCAGCGCTGACTGTCGATGATGTCGATAACGGGTAGTGTCAGCGTCTTCTGATCGACCTGAAGCGGGGTTTTATCACTGATGTTGCCGTAAACCGTCAGCATACTGCCGATAGTGAAAATGGCCGGATCGAGAAACTCACTACTTTTCACCACAAAGCGTCCCTGACTCTCACTGGACTCCACCGGCCGGCCGTAACGGTTAAGGGGAAACTGTACTAACTGAATCCGGGAATAGTTCTGTTCGTTTTTAACTTCAATGATTTTGCCGCCCCAACGAACGGCTTCACCGATATGCGCTTCAATATCAGGGCTAACCTGCTTGAGCTGAAGATCGGCGCCGGGGGCATGTTGAATAGTGGCTGGTGCAGAGCTGCAGGCTGTGATTAATACAGCCAAACTGACGATAATGAGTGCTCGCATATTTTCTCCCGTCCGGTGCCGCACCGGTGATTATCTGTGTATCCAGATCGACAGGCGGGGAGATGATTAGTTTCCTTGAGACAGGTCTGTTAACGACGTGTTTTCTTCTGTTTTCGGGCTGCTTTTTTAGCCGCTTTCTGCTCACGCATGATAAGCACCTCGGCCCATTCTTTTTCGGTCATTGCCGGGGTTTCCCAGCTGATGGGGCCCAGCATGCCGCTGCGGATTTCTGTGAGGATAATTTTCGCCACGCGCTCCAGATCGACATGGCCCCCGCCCCGCAGACAGCCTCGACGCGTGCCGATAGCTTCCATCGTCTCGAGACCGGTTTCTGGTAATTCACTGAGCTCGAACCGTTGCTGCAGTTGAGCAGGATAAGCGCTCATCAGATAGTCCACCGCATAGAGCGCAATATCATCATTGTCGATGGCCGTTTCTTTGATGGCACCGGTTATGGCCAGCCGATAGCCGCTGTGCGGATTTTCGAGATTGGGCCACAGCACGCCCGGTGTATCGTGGAGCACAATCCCCTGCTCGAGTTTGATTCGCTGCTGCATTTTGGTGATGGCCGGTTCGTTGCCGGTTTTGGCAATCTGGCGGCCAGCCAGGCTGTTGATCAGGGTGGATTTACCAACATTGGGAATGCCCATAATCATGGTCTGGATTTGTTTCACACTACTGGCTTTGGCCGGCATCATTTTCTGGCACAGATTGAGCAGGTCTTTGACCCGCTCCTGCTGCTGAGCAACCATGGTCAGTGTTTTTACCGATTGTTCCTGCTCAAGATAAGCCTGCCAGCTCTCTGTGACTGTGGGGTCAGCCAGATCCATTTTATTAAGCACTTTGATGCAGGGCTTGTTACCGCGCAGTTCGGCCAGCATCGGGTTCTGACTGCTGAAAGGAATGCGGGCATCCAGCACCTCGATGATCAGGTCCACCTGCGGCAGCACCTGCTTCATCTCTTTGCTGGCCTTGTGCATATGCCCCGGATACCACTGGATGGCCATCAATCTGTCCCTTGCAGCCGTCGGGGCTGGATAACTGTGTTCTGATTCATGGCGGCTATTCTAGCCGAAAGCCGCGTTGATATCAGTTGTCACGCAGATACTTGCTGATGTCCACCTCATCAATCTGTTTGGCAGGCAGGAAGCGCTGTGCGTATTGGAGGTACACGCCGCTTTGCAGAAACAGTTCGAACACTTCCACATCTATGTGTTCGTTCTGCACCATGCTGTGAAGAATATCCAGCGCCACGCTGACCGGTTTGGCTTTCTTGTAGGGCCGGTCGGCCGCGGTCAGGGCTTCATAAATATCAGCCAATACCATGATCCGCTCCGGCATAGACAGCTCGTAACCAGTGAGTTTGCGCGGATAACCGGTGCCTTTCATGGTCTCATGATGGGTGGACGCATAACGCGGTACCCGTTTGAGCTCCTCAGGGAACGGCAGACTTTCCAGCATCTTGATGGTACTGATGATGTGCTCGTTGATTTTGAACCGGTCTTCGGCGCTCAGTGTGCCGCGAGAAATTGCCAGGTTGTGAAGTTCGCCCAGGTTATAAAGATACTTGGGCACCTCCATTTTAATGCCGAACTTCGGATCGAAATCTGTGCTGTGCTGACGCTCGATAAGATGCTCGGGACGATCCACCAGCAGTTTCTCGGTAGCCGGCAACGGCCGTGGAGCTTCCTGCAACCGCGACATTTCACCGGAAGACAGACCAAGCTGGTCATCAAAGTAGCGCAGCCAGGTGATTTCTGCCAGCTCGTGCAGTTTAGCGACATCCTCTTCGCTGATGAACTCACCACCGACATTGGCATTGGCAATAAAGGCAAAATCTTCACGCAGTTGCTGCTGTTTGTCGTTCTTCTGCTGTTCCAGGGCAGCTTGATCAGCGCCGGGTTGTGCCAGTTGAATCAGGTAATCAATTTCGGCATCACGCCACAGCACCTCAAACCGCATTCTGACTTCATGAATGCGGTTATAGATGGTTTCCAGCTTGGTGCCCTTGTCGATGATATGTTCCGGCGTGGTGATTTTGCCGCAGTCATGCAGCCACGCGGCCACCTGGAACTCGCGCCATTCCTCGGCATTTTTGAAAGCAAAGTTTTTAAACGGCCCCTGGTCTGACTGTTCTGCTGCTCTGGCCAGCATAAAGGCGAGTTCAGGCACCCGCTCGCAGTGGCCGGCTGTATGCGGTGACTTATCGTCGATAGCCTGTGCGATCACCTTAATGAAAGCATCCAGCAGTTCTTCCTGGGCTTTTTCGTGACGCTGGATAGCTGATGACATATTGCTCATCGAGCCGGCCAGATCACCGACTTCAACAATATTACTGGAGACTTGCTGCACCTCGTCGTAGCGACGCTGGGTAATTTTTTCACTGTCGTCAGCTAACTGGCGAATCGGACGTACAATCGGGCTCGCCAGCAGCCATGAAATCGGCACCAGTAACAAAACCGCAAGAGTGGTCAGCAAAATCGAAGTTTTGACTTTCTCAAGGCCTGGACCCAATACGGTATCGACTGGCGTGGCAATCGCGAAATAGTCCTGTTTACCCTCAGTCTCTCCAAACGGTGTCAGATACACAAAATGCTCTTCACCATTGAGCGACACGGTCTGCAAGTCATCTGACACATCTTGATGAGCCATGCGCATCAATTCTGAATAAGGCACAGCGCCAAGTTGGCGGGAAACACTGCTGCGGCTATCCAGCCACTTGTCTTTCAATGCCTGCAGATGGTCAGGCCCAAGTGCCGCCATGGCCTGATTGAAAACCTCGGTCAGACCGGCGTGAGATTTATTCACCATAAAATGAAGCTGGGTCGGCATAGTGGCTTCCCCAAAGTCCAGGGGCTGATAGATCTCCACATCCTCAATAAAAAACTGGGCGGCGGTGTAGTTCAGAATGGGGGCGGTATCAATCGCGGCGTCCACCTCACCCTGGCGCACGGCATTGAACATGGCACGCACGTTATCGACCCGGATGATTTCAATCTGCGGAAAGTTTTCCTCCAAATTATTGGCCAGCGACCATCCCGAAGGAATAGCGACTTTCTTACCGAATAACTGCTCGACTTGAGTGATGGTTTCACTCCCTTCAGCGGTGATAACGCCATAGGGCACCTGCAGGAAAGGTTCGGTCAGATTACCCAGTAACTCGCGGTTCTCCTGAAAGAAAACAGGCTGCAGCACATCGAGCTCATTACTCAAAAACATCTGCCCCATTTCATTCCAGTTGAGACCATTGACGTAACGAATGGGAATACCGGTCATCTCAGAAATGTATGTCAGTACATCAATGGCGTAACCATACGGCTGACCTGAAGCGGCAAAGTTGATTGGCGGCCAGTCAGTCTCATTAGAGACAGTGAGGTATTCAATCGAATCGACCAGTTGCTGCTGTGCTTCTGTCAGCTCAAGCTCGGGGGCCGGTGGCAGGCTTTTGGCTTCTTTAACGGTCTGGTTAGAGGCGATGAGCTCTCCCGTTTCCTGATACAGATAGATCTCGCTGTCTTCGCTCAGGTCCTGGGTGTTGAGAAAGCCCGACAGGGAGGACAGGGTAATGTCCAGTGCCAGCACTGCCCGGTTGTCCGGCACTACAGTTGAATAGGTTTCGCCCGGTGCCTGCAGGTGCTGAAACAGATAAGGATCGGTTTTATTGACCTCGCCCAGTTTGGCATCGGTAAACCAGGGCCGTTTACGCGGGTCATAGTCGGTCTTGTGTTCACGGCTGAGCCGGATATTGAAGTCAGCATCCAGATAATTAAAGCGACGCAGGCGCTGCTCACCTTCACCTGTCACCCGGATCGCGACCCAGCGATCCTCCGGTTTCGCTCGCAGTTGCCTGCGTATCGTCGGATCGGCTTCAAGATTGATCAGCTCATAAAAATCCCCGTTCTGGAAGCCGATATAGATGGCATAGAACAAGGGGTTGCGAATCATGGCCTCTGCAAACAGCTGACGGGAATCTTCGGTAATACCGGTGTCACCGACAAAACGGGTGAATTGCGACAGGATTCGGGTCGCGGCAGCAGCTCGGCTATCTACAGCAGAGAGATAATCGCGGGTACTGGCCGCTGTTTTTTGATACACCGACAGGGTCGATTCGGTGGCCATATCGGTGCTGAAGAAATATTGCAGACTGATAGCGACAGACGCTGTAATCACTGTAGCGAACAGAAAAAAACCAATGACGGTCGCTCTGATCGAAATTCGTAAGGGTTTACCCCCAGGCCATGACATCATGGGTGTTCCTCGTTGCTGGGTCAGACTTTATTTATAGGTATGGTGAATTAAATCCAGTTTATATCACCATTGTCGAGTTCACACTATCGACTGCTTGGGTATAATGCGATTTTTGTCTGAATCCGGAACCTGTTTATGCCCAAGGCCAGTGAACTCAAACGCGGGATGGTGGTGGAACTGGCTGCTGAGCCCTATGTGGTCAGTCAGATTGAAGTTCGTAATCCGTCTTCTCGTGGCGCCTCCACTTTATACAAAATCCGTTTCAATCATCTTAAAACCAGGCAGAAACGCGACGAATCCCTTAAGGGCGAAGATTTTCTGAAAGATGTCGACTGTGAAAGACGACTGGTGCAGTATTCCTATCAGGATGGCAACAGCTATGTCTTTATGGATAACGAAAGCTTTGAACAGTTCATGATAGACAGTGCTGACATTGAGGAAGAACTCGGCTTCATCAGTGATGGCCTGGATAACATCGTCGCCGTGTTACTCGATGGTCAGCTGGTTGCCATTGAACTGCCGGCCGCTGTTAACCTTCAGATTGTCGACACCGCACCGGGCATCAAAGGGGCCACAGCCGCTGCCAGAACCAAGCCGGCGACGCTGTCCACAGGACTGGAAGTGCAGGTGCCCGAGTATATCGAAAACGGGGAAGTGATCCGGGTCAATACCGACAGTGGTAAGTTTATGTCGCGTGCCTGAATCTGCAGCATCAGCGACCTTGCTCCGGGGTGGTTCAACGTGCCGGGCTTAATCCGCTATCATAACTTCACAATCCACAGCAGTTGAAACCCACCCTGATGATGTGATGCGTAACAAACTGAAACAATATCTTTTTATCTGTCTGGGCTGGGTGTTTGTCTTGCTGGGGGCTATCGGCGCCGTATTGCCGCTGCTGCCCACCACGCCCTTCCTGATCCTGGCGCTCGCCTGTTTCGCTGAAAACTCACCCCGCTTTCACAGCATGCTGCTCAATCACAGCTGGTTTGGCCCCCCACTGCAGCAATGGGAAAATACCCATACAATGCGTCGGACTGTGAAGAAAAAGGTCTATTTACTGGTTATCCTGACTTTCGGTATATCCATCGCCGTACTCTGGGGCCGCACCGGGCTGCAATTAATGCTGGTCGGTATCTGCCTGATACTGCTATGGTTTATTTCACGAATCAAAGAAGCCGAGAGTCTCGTCAAATGAAAGCCAGCGACGCTATCCGGCAACGTCATTCCGTTCGCCGTTTTCTGGCTGAGCCAGTAGCTAAAAGCCAAGTCCGCTTTTTACTGGATATTGCCAGCCACGCCCCTTCCGGAGCTAATACCCAGCCCTGGCGGGTAGCAGTCTTGACCGGTGACAGCAAGCAGCAGCTTTGCCGGCAGATCACCGAAGCTTTTGAAGCCGGTATCAAACCGGAACCTGACTACGAGTATTATCCGCTGGAATGGCAGGAACCTTATCTCAGTCGCCGCCGCGCCTGTGGTCTGCAGCTTTATCAGAGTCTGGGCATCGACAGAAAGGACAAGACCGCACAAAAAGCCCAGTGGGCCGCCAACTACCGCGCTTTTGATGCCCCTGTGATGTTATTGTTCTGGATGGACGATGTGATGCAGACCGGCTCTTTTATCGATTTTGGGATGTTCCTGCAGTCCTTTATGATTGCCGCCGTTGATGCCGGGCTGGCAACCTGCCCTCAAGCCGCTTTAGCCGAATATGCGCTGCTGGTGAAACGCTTTCTGGACATTCCCGCTGAGGCAACCTTGCTATGTGGCATGGCGCTGGGTTATGAAGACAGCGAAGCCGCCATCAACCAGTACCGGACAACACGCGAATATCACGATACCTTTACCCGTTTTTACGATTAAATGCAGGAGACAAAATGCAATTACAGGCCTTTCTGGACCGACTCAAGAAAGAACCGGAATCTATCCAGTTTGAAGACAGCATGACGGTGATTGAAGCCAACTACGATTTCACCCCGACCACCTTCCGCAATGGCGAAATACTGAACGAGGCCGGTCAGAATAACGGCTCCTGCAAGATTCTGGCTTTTGGACAGTTAAACGGCCTCAGCGTCGATGAAACCCTGGCCTGCTTCGGCAAGTTTTACCGTGAAGATGTGCTGGGTAATCCGCAAGGCAATGATCATCAGAACATCCGTCATTTTATGCAAAGCGGCTGGGATGACGTCAGTTTCCGCGGCGCGGCGCTGATGCCCAAGTAGGCAAATTATTCTCTTGCCACATACCGGCTGAGACAGCCATTCACGGGCGCAGCGCACTGATTTGGCAGTATCTAAAACTGCTTGATTATGTTAGAGTTGCGCGGTTATATCGCCCATTCATCGGAACTTAGACACTTCGCTATGGAACTACAACCTAATAAAAAGTCTGACACGCGATTTTTATTGCTGGAAGGCGTGCATAAAAATGCCGTCGAATCGCTGGAAAAAGCCGGCTTTACCAATATCGAATACGTTTCCCATGCTTTGGATGAAGCCTCGCTGATTGAAAAAATCAAAGGTGCACGCTTCGTCGGCATTCGCTCCAGAACACAGTTGACCCAGAAAGTGCTGGATGCGGCGGATCGTCTGACCGCTATCGGTTGCTTCTGCATCGGCACCAACCAGGTGGATCTGGAAACGGCCAAGATGAAGGGCATTCCGGTATTCAATGCGCCCTACTCCAACACCCGCTCCGTTGCCGAAATGGTGATTGGCCAGTTGATTCTGCTGCTGCGTGGTATTCCGGAGAAAAACTGGAGCGTGCATAACGGTACCTGGCCGAAATCGGCTGACAAATCCTACGAGGCCCGTGGTAAGACGCTGGGTATTGTCGGTTATGGCAGTATCGGTTCACAGCTTTCCGTGCTCGCCGAGAGCCTGGGCATGAATGTGATCTACTACGACGTCGTCACTAAACTGCCGCTCGGTAATGCCACCCAGGTCGACAGCATGGATGAACTGCTGCGCCTGTCTGACGTCGTGACCCTGCATGTGCCGGAGCTGGAATCGACCAAGAACATGATGACCAAGGCCGAGTTCGACAAAATGAAGTCGGGTGCGATCTTCATTAATGCGGCCCGTGGTACCTGTGTCGATATTGATGCGCTGGTGCAGGCGCTGGAGGAAAAACGTCTGGCCGGTGCCGCTATCGATGTGTTCCCGACCGAACCCAAGTCCAATGACGAACCGCTGGAATCACGGCTGCGTGGTTTCTCCAACGTCATTCTGACACCGCATATCGGTGGTTCAACCGTGGAAGCACAGGCCAATATTGGTCTGGAAGTGGCGGATAAATTTATCCAGTTCGCACAGAATGGTACTACTGTTTCTGCCGTGAACTTCCCGGAAATTGCCCTGGCACCGAGACCGAATACGCATCGCCTGCTGCATATTCACCACAATCAGCCGGGCGTGCTGTCCAGCGTCAACAGACTGTTTGCTGAGCACGATATCAATATCCTGGCGCAAAGCATGACCACCAAGGATGAAATCGGTTACCTGTTGATTGATGTGGCCGAGTTTGATTCGACACTGGCATTTGAACATCTGCAAAGCGTCGAAGGCACGATTCGTCTGCGGGTACTTTACTAAACGAACAAAAAAGCCCGCACCCTTGAAGAGAGGGTGCGGGCTTTTTTTATGCCTGGTCCTCAGCCCTGGTCCTCAGCCTGTCTGGCTTCACCCCAGTATTTCAATTTACTGGTCTTACCAATACCCGGATTAAATGAGTTGGTCGGGTCCAGCTTCCTGTAAAAAGTTTTCAGTGCGTCCTTGGCGAAGTATTCCTGGCCGACATTGTGCTCGGCGGGATACTCGGCACCCCGTGCATCAAAAAACGCCAGCAGCTGCTGCTTCAGCGCCTTGGCATCCACACCTTTTTTCAGAATATAGTTCTGATGCATCACGTGACAGAACAGATGGCCGAGATAGAGCTTGGCTTCAATCTTGTCTTCGATTTCCGGAGGCAGGACTTCCAGCCATTGCTCCTCATTACGCCGCAGTGCCACGTCGATAGTCATCATCGGCCCGAACTGCTTGCGTTTCATAATGTGGTAACGCCCCACTGCGCCGCCGGCAACAAAACGATTGAGGATCGCTTTTTCACCTTCCCGCTTGCTGCATTCGAAAAAGTCGCCGTCATTATTCTTGAAGAACTCAGTGAGATAAGCACGGGCTTCTTCGACACCCTCGTTGTTCATCTCCAGAATCCAGTGATGCGCAAAACGATCCCGATACTCTTCCATCCGTTTCGGCAGATGATTGGGCCACAGGTAACTCAGATACTGCATCATGATGTCTGACAGCTTGGTCGGCAGAAACTTGAACCTGGCCGCGATGCGATCAACGCTGCGTTTCATCGCAAACAGCTTGGGAATGTATTTAGAACCCAGTTTGTCGATGACCAGAAAGGTGTCCTTGCCGTATTTCTTACAGACATCATAGTAATCGCGTCCCAGGTATTCACCCGACACAGGCAGGTTTTTAAAGCTGGAAAGAATATCCCGACGCATTCTTGCCAGCACACTGGCATCATTGGTGCCGATGTAGAACACCTGCTGTTTCTGCGCGATAGGATAAGTATCCATACGCACAGCAAACACCGCCAGCTTGCCGGCACAGCCCGACGCTTCGTGCAAACGGCGACCGTCATTATTGAAACGGGCCGGAGTATCTTCGTCGACCTGTCTCACGCGCTCATGATATTCATTATCGGAAGCACGCTTGTCCGGGAACTGGATATCCTTTTCAGTGTAATTCTGCTTGTCCAGATTGCTCAGGATCTCTTCCGGGGTCGAGCCCAGCTCAATGCCCAGATGATTAACCAGTTCCAGTTCACCATCGGCATTGATCTGGGCAAATAATGACAACTCGGTATAAGCCGGACCACGCTGGACCAGCGCGCCCCCCGAATTATTGCAGATCCCGCCGACAATCGATGCACCGATACATGAAGAACCAATCACCGAGTGCGGTTCACGACCATAAGGCGCCAGCGTCTCTTCCAGCCCAAACAGGGTGCTGCCGGCTAGACCTATGATCTGACGGGCATTATCAATCAGCTGAATCTGATCGATACGCATCGTGTTGATAATGACCACGGGCCTATCATAATCTTCGCCATTGGGGGTGGAACCGCCGGTCAGCCCGGTATTGGCTGCCTGCATAATCACCACCACATCTGCCTCGACGCAGGCCTTGAGCAGTTGCCAGACCTGGAGCAGGCTAGCAGGCCTGACCACTGCCAGCGCCTTTCCCTCGCCGAAGCGGAAACCTTTACAATAAGGCGCGACTTTGGCGGGGTCTGTCAGGGTATAGGCGCTGCCCACGAGATTCTTGAATTGCTCAATCAGGGCATGGTGTTCGGCATACTCGGGCATTTTTGCTCTCTGTCACGTTTCTGGTTAACTCATTAATTCTATCACGACACAATGCGATACCATTTAGCGTTTTATAAGCCTTAATTAACTTAAATCCACTCGGGACATCTTCAAATGGCTTTTTATCAGATTGCCTTACTCGCCCTGCTTCAGGGCCTGACAGAATTTCTGCCGATTTCCAGCTCGGCGCATCTCATTCTGGTTCCGGTTATCCTGGAATGGCAGGATCAGGGACTCGCTTTTGATGTTGCCGTTCATGTCGGCACACTCACGGCGGTGCTGCTTTACTTCCGCCAGGATATTAAAACCATACTGACAGATTGGATATCATCGCTGAAACAGCGAAAAGCAGTGGGTGACAGCCGCCTGGCCTGGGCGGTCGCTTTTGGCACTATTCCGGTCGGACTGGCCGGCCTGCAGTTTGCCGATATCATTGCGACCAGTCTGCGCAGTCCACTGGTGATTGCCACCACCACTATCGTCTTTGGTCTGTTACTGGGCTGGGCTGACTGGCGCGGTAAAAGACAGCGCAGCGAACATCAGCTTAACTGGTCAGATATTCTGTTTATCGGCGTCGCCCAGGCTGTTGCGCTGATTCCCGGCACCTCGCGCTCAGGGATCACCATCACTGCCGGTCTGATGCTGGGGCTGACCCGCCAGGCGGCGGCGCGATTTTCTTTTCTGTTATCCATTCCAGTCATTATTCTTGCCGGTGGACTTGAAGTCACAGAACTCGTACAATCCTCGCTTTCCGTCGACTGGACAGCTCTGATTTCAGGGGCCGTGTTTTCGGCAGTCAGCGCCTACCTCTGCATTTTCCTGTTTTTGAAGATGCTGGACCGGATCGGGATGTGGCCATTCGTCATTTACCGCTTGATACTGGGCGCTTTTTTACTCTGGCTGTTTCTGTAAAAGCTGTTGACAGTCCGACTATGAATGCGTAATATTCTCCCTCTTTATTTGGACCGCTTGCGTAATTATCAGGAGCAATTCGCGGATGAAAACCATTAGTGCAAAACCAGCAGAAGTTCGTCGTGACTGGTTCGTTATCGATGCTGACGGCAAAACCTTAGGCCGTATGGCAACTGAGATCGCCCGTCGTCTGCGTGGTAAACATAAAGCGATTTACACGCCTCACGTTGATACTGGTGATTATATCGTTGTCATCAACGCTGAAAAATTGCGTGTAACCGGTAATAAAATGAAAGATAAGATTTACCACCACCACACAGGTCACATCGGTGGTATCAAATCTATCTCTCTGGAAAAACAACTGGACAAAGCTCCGGAGCGCGTTATCCAGACTGCTGTTAAAGGCATGCTGCCTAAGAACCCACTGGGTCGGGCCATGTTCAGCAAGCTGAAAGTTTACGCTGGCGCCGAACACCCTCACACAGCACAACAGCCTAAAGCGCTGGAAATCTAATCGGATATCAACATGGCAGATTCATACTACGCAACAGGTCGTCGTAAAAGCTCTACCGCTCGTGTATTCCTGAAACCAGGCAGCGGTAACATTTCGATCAACACTCGCACTCTGGAAGACTACTTCGGTCGTGAAACTTCACGCATGGTCGTTCGCCAACCGCTGGAACTGGTCGACATGCTGGACAAGTTTGACCTCAAAATCACCGTCCGTGGTGGTGGTAACAACGGTCAGGCCGGTGCCATTCGTCACGGTATCAGCCGTGCCCTCGTTGAATACGACAATGAGTTGAAAGCTGAACTGCGTAAAGCCGGCTACATCACACGTGATGCCCGTGCCGTTGAACGTAAGAAAATCGGCTTGCATAAAGCGCGTAAACGTCCACAATTCTCCAAACGTTAATTGTCCGGACCCGTCTGTACAGACAGAAAAGGCCATTCCGCGGGATGGCCTTTTTTTTTTGTGCTTATTGTCATATTGTTTTCACTCATGCTATATAAATAGAGCACGCGCAGATAGCATGGACGATACAATGAAAAGAATACTGATAACCGGGCTGCTGGCATTGAGCCTGCCCGTGATAGTGATGGCCGAAGAGCAATCCGCCATTGCCCTGACCGCCGGTGGTTACGACGCCTTTGATAGTGACGACAATGCTGCAGAAATCGGGCTGGAATACCGCTTCGCCCCGGCCGCTGGATTTTATAAGCTCATCCCCATCATTGGCGCTTCAGTCACCTCGGATGGCGCTTACTGGGCCTATGCCGGGCTGCGTTATGACTGGTCTTTGTCAGCTGACTGGATTGTGACGCCGCACTTTGCGCTGGCTGCCTATGAGAATGGTGGCGGGGTTGATCTGGGGTATGGTATGGAATTTCGCACCGGCCTTGATATCGCTTACCAACTGACGGATAGCAGCCGGCTGTCGCTGGGCTACTACCATATGTCCAATGCTGATCTCGGTGATGACAATCCCGGTGCTGACTCGATTATCGTCAGTTACAGCTATACGCTGGGTCACTAATCACAGATTTTTATAGAGCAGCCCCTTGCCTTCCGGCTGGGTCTTGAAGCGGCGGTGCACCCATAGGTATTGTTCAGGGGAGCGGCGTATGGCCTGTTCCAACCAGTCGTTAATACGCTGGGCGTCGATCAAATCATCACCCGTCGGATAATCCTCCCAGGCTTTGCCAATCGTAATGGTGTAGCTGCCGTCTTTCTCACGATGCGGCACGAAGGGCACAATTCTGGCACCCGTCATTTTGACCATTCTGGCTGTCGCCACAATCGTCGCCGCCTGTACGCCGAAAAACTTGGCGAACACGGCGGTGCGTTTGCCAAAATCCTGATCCGGAGCATACCAGACCACTTTGTTTTTCTTCAGTGCCCGTAACATGGAGCGGGGATCATCGCGCAGAACAATACCCTCGCTGTGATAGGTTCTGGCACGCATCATGACCGCATTGAACAGCGGATTCTTTAATTGCCGGAACATCACATAGGCAGGTGTTTTCAGCATGATGAGACGGCCACCCAGTTCCATGCTGGTGAAATGGCCGGTCAGCAGAATAACGCCTTTGCCTTCCGCCTTGGCCTGCTCCAGATGCTCCAGCCCTTGATAGCGGACCCGCTTGAGCAGAGCTTTGTCACTGGCCCACCAGCTCATTGCCGTCTCAATCATCATCATGCCCATCGTGGTCAGGCTACGCTTGACCAGTTTTTGCTGTTCAGCCGGGCTCAGTTCAGGAAAGCTTAATTCGATATTACGGCGCGCGATTTTCGCCCGTGAACCCATAAATGGGCGCATCATCAGCCCCAGTGTCTGACCAATCATGACCTGCAGCCGACCCGGCAGATACACCGACAGACGCATCAGGGCCAGACCCAGCCAACTTGACCAGTAGCGCGGATGCAGGAACTGTTTCTGGAAAATTTTCATCTGGGTGTGTTCAGTACTCAAGGTTGCGCCTATGCTATCATTCCTGCTCGATTTCCGCTTAGCCAATGAGTCTGAATTGAGATTTTTATACAGCTTTGTTTTTGTTCTGGCGGTGCCGCTGATTCTGCTGCGTTTGATATGGCGTGGCAGCCGGGCATCCGCCTATTTCAAACGCTGGGATGAGCGTTTCGGTATTAAAGCCGCTCCATCGGCCAGTAAACCGGTGATCTGGGTTCATGCGGTGTCAGTCGGAGAAGTGGAAGCAGCAAGACCTTTAGTCGAGTCGTTACAGACACAGTACGCTGATCATCAGATCCTGATTACCACGATGACTCCGACCGGCAGTGCCCGCGTGATCAGCCTTTACGGCGATAAGGTACTGCATTGTTATCTGCCCTATGATTTACCCCTTGCGGTCAGCCGCTTTCTGAAATCAGTACGGCCTGAGCTGGGCATTATTATGGAAACCGAGCTCTGGCCCAATCTGATTCATCATGCCCATGCGCTGGATATTCCTCTGGTGCTGGCTAATGCCCGTCTGTCTGCCCGCTCTGCAGCCGGCTATCAGAAAATCGGCAAGCTCACCCGAACTATGCTGCAGCAATTCACGCTGATTGCCGCCCAGTCCCAGGATGACCGTCTGCGTTTTATCGCCCTGGGCGCTGACAAGGAAAGTGTGCACGCCGTCGGTAACCTCAAGTTCGAGATCGCCCTGCCCGCCAGTCTCAATGAAGAAGCCGAAGCACTGCGCAGTATCTGGGGCAACCGGCCGGTATTTATCGCCGCCAGTACTCATGAAGGCGAAGACGAAATTATTCTTAATGCTTCGCGTAAAATCCGCGCCGAGTTTCCGGATTTACTGCTGATTCTGGTGCCACGACATCCGGAACGCTTTGATAAAGTCGCGGCGCTGAGCCAGCGCAGTGGCTTCAAGATTCTGCGCCGCAGTGATAATGGCATGTGCAGCCGTGAGATTCAGGTCATGGTCATTGATACCATGGGTGAACTGCCGCTGTTTTACGGCACCGCTGATATCGCTTTTGTCGGCGGCAGTCTGGTGCCCAGAGGCGGCCATAACCTGCTGGAACCTGCCGCACTGGGACGCGCAGTCATTATCGGTCCGCATTACTTCAACTTCAGCGAAATCAGCCGCCAGTTTCTGGAGGCCGGGGCGGCGATTCAGATTGATAGCAGCGAGAGGCTCGCAGATGCGGTAACGGATTTGCTGAGAAACCCGCAGAAACGCGCTGATATGGGCCAGGCGGGACAGAACCTGATTAAGCATAGTCAGGGCGCCAGCAAACGCCTGCTGAACCTTATCAAGCGGCATATTGATGTCTGACGACAGTCGCTGGATGCAACGGGCGCTGGAGCTTGCCCGCCACGCTGAAGCCGAAGGCGAAGTCCCCGTCGGTGCTGTTGTGGTGCTGAACGGTGAGATTATCGGTGAAGGCTGGAATCATCCCATCACAGCCCATGATGCCACCGCGCATGCAGAAATTATGGCTTTGCGTCAGGCTTGTCTGTCACAAAACAATTACCGTCTGCCCGGCGCCGATCTCTATGTCACTTTGGAGCCCTGTGTGATGTGTGCCGGCGCGCTGGTGCATGCCCGCATTAACCGCCTGGTTTATGCCACCAGCGAACCTAAAACCGGCGCCGCTGGCAGCTGTATCGATGTGTTTTCCCTCGCTAATCTTAATCATCGGGTGCAGTGTGAATCAGGCCTGCTGGCTGAACAGAGCAGTGACATGCTGCGCGCCTTCTTCCGGGCACGCCGCTAGAGATACTTGGCAATTATCGCTCTTTCCGGTAACCGCCCCTGATAGGGAATATAGACCTCGTGACCACTACCCGGTGCAATATCAACTGGTTCCCGGTGCTGATTAAGCAACTGCTCCAGCACAAATTCTTGATTGCCTGAAGGCGTAATCAATTCCAGCCGGTCACCGGCAGCAAAACGGTTTTTGACATCCACTCTCAGCAACTGCCTGTCTTTATCAACCGCCGTCACCTCACCGACGTACTGCTGCCTCTCACTACTGGAGTAACCATGCAGATAATTCTGCTGTTCCCGGGTGGGATGGCGCTGATAGAAACCATCGGTATAGCCCCGGTTGGCGAGATTATCCAACTTGCCGATCAGGGTGGGGTCGAAGGGTTTGCCCGCCATTGCGTCATTGATTGCCTGGCGGTATATCTGCGCGGTGCGGGCAACGTAGTAAACGGACTTGGTGCGCCCCTCTATTTTGAGTGAGTCGACACCGATTTTGACCAGCCGCTCGATATGCTGCACAGCACGCAGATCTTTCGAGTTCATAATATAGGTGCCATGTTCATCCTCGAATATCGGCATCATCTCACCGGGCCGGTTTTTTTCTTCTATCAGATAAATCTGGTCGGCCAGTGGATGTCGCTGCTGACCGCCACAGTCTGACAGACCGCTCTGATTCATGGCATCAAAAGCCTGAAAATCGATTTTCTGCGGCGCATCCTCATTGCCGTCACAGCTGTGGGTTTTGTATTCCCAGCGGCAGGCATTGGTGCAGCTACCCTGATTGGGGTCACGGTGATTAAAATAACCGGACAGCAGGCATCGACCTGAATAGGCTATGCAAAGTGCGCCGTGAACAAACACTTCCAGTTCCATCTCCGGGCATTGCTGACGGATTTCTTCAATCTCATCCAGCGACAGTTCGCGTGACAGAATCACCCGGCTCAAACCCAGCGACTGCCAGAATTTGACCGCCTGATAGTTGACTGTATTCGCTTGTACCGAGAGATGCACCGGCATTTCCGGCCAGCGCTCGCGTACCATCATGATGAGACCGGGATCAGCCATAATCAGCGCATCCGGGGCCATTTCAATTACCGGCTCCATATCCGCCATATAGGTTTTAAGCTTGGCGTTATGTGGCATCAGATTACTGGCGACAAAAAACTTCTTATCAAGCTTATGCGCCTCATCGATCCCTTGAGCCAGTACAGGCAATTTATGGAAATCATTATTTCTGACCCGCAGGCTGTAACGCGGCTGACCGGCATAAACGGCATCAGCCCCGAATGCATAGGCGTAACGCATATGCTCAAGACTGCCGGCAGGTAGCAATAATTCGGGCGCATTCATCGGCAATATTTCCACATAAAAAAAGCGTGAATTATAAGGCTTTTATGAATTTTGCCAATAAAAACAGGGATATTTCGTTTCCGCAAAAACTCTGTCAGGTGCAATAAGGTCGATAACAAGCGATAATTATGACGTTTGTGTTAAGAGGATGTTGCTTGAAACGCTTAATCATTTTTCTGCTTGCCGTGTGCATGACTGCGGCCTGCAGTGAAGCCCAACCTCACCTTCAGGAAATACAGGATCGCGGTGAGCTGCGTGTTCTGAGCCGATACAGTCTGACCAGCTACTATGTCAAAGGCGATACCCTGGCCGGTTTTGAGTATGAATTAGCGCAGCGCTTCGCCGAACGATTAGGCGTTGAGCTCAAAATTATCGTGCCTGAGAACCTGGGCAATGTGCTCAGACTGATCGAGGAAGGCAAGGCGGATATCGCCGCAGCTGGTCTCACTGTCACCGAACAGCGTAAAAACCATATTCGTTTCGGACCGGTTTATCACGAAGTGACCCAGCAACTGGTATACAAACACGGCACAGGCAAGCCGGACGATATCACTGATATTACTGACGGTCAGCTGGAAGTGGTCGCGGACAGCAGTCACGTCGAACAACTGCAGTCTTTGCAGGAGGAAATTCCGGAACTGGACTGGCGCGAGAATGAAGAGCTGGATAACAGTGGTCTGCTCGAACTGGTTCAACTTGAGCTTATCGACTACACCGTGGTCGATTCTAATGAAATGTCCGCCAATCAGAGCCTGTTTCCGGAGTTACGTGTCGCCTTTGATATTTCAGAACCACAGCCTCTAGGCTGGGCAATGCCGCTGTCTAATGACGATTCGCTGTATCTGGAAGTCCTCGATTTTTTCCATGAGATGGAAGCTTCCGGTGAGCTGGATAAGCTGATAGAAAAATATTACGGCCATATTCGCCGCTTTGATTATGTTGACACCCGCGCCGTCCACCGCCGGATTCAGACCCATCTGCCGCGCTACAAAGATCTGTTCCAGCAGGCCGGTGAGCAGTTCGGATTTGACTGGCACCTGCTGGCTGCCATGTCTTATCAGGAATCACACTGGAACCCGGAAGCGGTTTCCAGCACCGGTGTCAAAGGTTTGATGATGCTGACCCGGGCCACCGCCAGAGAAATGGAAGTCACTGACCGGGAAGATCCTGAGCAAAGTATCTTTGCCGGTGCGGGTTACCTGGCTTCAATCTATGAGCGCCTCCCGGACGGGATTAAGTCGCCTGATCGTATCTGGTTTGCGCTCGCTGCATACAATATCGGTCTGGGTCATCTTGAGGATGCCAGGGTGATTACCGAAATCGAAGGCAAGAATCCGGACTTATGGACCGATGTCCGTGAGCATCTGCCATTACTATCAAAGCAGAAATGGTTCTCCCAGACCCGGTATGGTTACGCCAGAGGCAGTGAGCCGGTGCGTTACGTACAGAATATCCGGCGTTATCTTGATATTCTTCTGCATCATGACAATGCAGCAGTACCAACAATAGATCCGCCAAGCCTGGAAGAGCCCTTGCCCGCCGCACTGTAAAAAAAAGCCCGGTCAAACCGGGCTTTTTTATGTCTGCTGGAAGATGCTGCTCAGCGCGCCTGCTCAATCAGCATATCCACCACTTCAAATAATTGTTCACTACCGCCGGCACTGCTGGCATTAGTCCGGTACTCCCCCTCGACGATAAATGCCGGAACACCGGTAATACCTGAGGTACGGCTCATAATGAGAGCCTTTTTGACTTTGCTTTTAACACTGAAAGAGTTCATGGTCTTGGCAAAGGCCTCGCGGTCAATGCCCTGCTCTTCAACAAAATCGAGCAGTTGCTCTTCGGTGCTGAGACGCCGTTTCTCGACATGAATCGCATTGAACAGTTTGGGATGCAGCATCTCCAGATCGCCGGTCGCTTCGGCGGCATAATAGACGCGTGCCAGTTCCAGCCAGCTGTCACGGAAAATTGCCGGTACTTTCACAAACTTCACGTCATCAGACAGGGTTTTCTTCCACTCTTCAATTTCCGGTTCCAGAGCGAAGCAGTGCGGGCAGGTATAAGAGAACATCTCCACCACCACGATTTTCTCGGCATCAGTGGTCGCCATTTTTTCTGCCGTCGGGAAATAATGTGTGCCTTCCACATATGACATGGGCACTGCCCAGGCAGAGACGGAAACCAGACCAGCCAGCAGGCCTGCAGCCAGCGTTGAGAACAATTTAGTCATCTTCATATCCTTTCATTTTAAAGCGTACCGTAAGAGTGCAACCCGGATAAAAACATATTGACACCAAGGAAGGCAAACAGGGTCACAAACAGACCGACAATCGCCCACCAGGCCATTGGTCGACCGTGCCAGCCTTTGGTCATACGCATATGCAGCCAGGCGGCGTAGTTCAGCCATACGATCAGGGCCCAGGTTTCTTTCGGATCCCAGGACCAGTATCCACCCCAGGCTTCGGCGGCCCATAATGCCCCCAGAATCGTAGCCAGTGTGAAAAAAGCAAATCCCAGCGCGATGGTTTTGTACATCAGGTCGTCCATCAGCGACAGTGACGGCATTTTCTGTACCCAGCGGCTGACTGATGCTTTTCCTGTCTGCCTCTCTACCAGCAAATAAGCCACCGCAATCATGGCAGCCATGGCAAAAGCACCGTAACCGATGAAGTTGGCCGGCACATGTATTTTCATCCAGTAGCTCTGCAGAGCCGGCACCAGTGGTTCAATATGATGTGCCTGTCTGTCGAAGGTGTACCAGAGCTGAAAGGCTACTGCCGCACTGATCACGAGCAGCACAAAGCCACCCAGGCTGCGGGTCTGATAACGCCGCTCGTAAAACAGATAGAGCAGCGCAGTGACAACGGCAAACAGAATGAAAACCTCGTAGAGGTTACTGACCGGAATATGGCCGATATCCGCGCCTATCAGGTACGATTCGCGCCAGCGCACCATCAGACCAATCATGCCCATGGTCGTCGCGGCCCAGGTCAGGAAACTGGCAACTTTCTCGGTGAATTCAGAATGGAAAATCAAGCCGCCAAAATAGGTCACGGTGGCCATCACAAACAGCGCGCTCATCCACATAAAGGCAGACTGACTGGCCAGCAGATAGTTGAGCCAGAAGCTGGTTTCGGCACGTCCCAGCTCACTGCCGTATATGGATACGGCTAACAGACTGAATAGCGCGACAGCAACGGTATGCCAGCGGTATCCGGACCAGTTCTGACCCAGCCAGGCCATGCCGAGAGCGGTCAGAATGATGATGACGACTTCATAGCTATCCAGTATGTCGCTGTAGAAAGCAATCAGGCCGATAGCTGACAGCGCCATCAACAGTCGCCAGCCCCAGGCCGTCAGGCTGGTTTTATCTGAATCAAAGGTAGAAAGGTGTGTGCTCATATCCGTCTCGTAATGCGCTGTCGCATGTAGAACCTAAGAACATCAGTCGGCAGCAGAGTTCCGCTGCGGCGACTGCAATTGAGTAAGAATTTTTTCGAAATATTCATCGAATTCGCGCGGGTTGCGATTGGTCATACCAGCCAGATCAATCCGCACCTGTTCACCATCTCGGCTGAGCCAGGCCCAGAAACGCCTTTGTGGCAGATAAAACAGCAGAAAGACGCCGGCAATGAGGAAGGCGCACCCCAGATAAACCACATTTTTACCCGGCGATCGGGCGATCTGCAGCCCGGTCGATTCAATATGATTATAGTCAGTCAGAGACAGATAAACTGGTGAGCCATAACGCGGCAAGGTGCCGACCGCATCGATGGCATCCTGTAAAAACAGCAGTTGAGATTCGTCAATGGTCTCTTCGGGTCCCAGGTTGAGGCTGTTGAGATAAATCCGACCCAGCATTTCGCGAAGCATGGCGAGATAAGCGGGTGCCAGCGTCTCGCGCTCAGCTTCCGGCAGGCTATCTTCAATGAAATCACGAACCTCATCAAAGCCACCGCGCACAAACATGGCCATCAGGGTTTCCAGGGTGCGCTGCAGACTGTTGCCGAGTACTTTATCCTCTTCACTTTGCAGGCTGACCAGTGTTTCATCTTTCATTTCCGCTGCCACTGCGGCCACATTTTTATCATCATGCAGGGCATGCAGGAAATGGATAAAGCCCTCAATGCTGCCATCTTCATCTGCCGGCAGATAGAGATAAGCGAATTCTTCCGACGGACTGCCACGCACGCCGCTCAGAAAGAAATCACGGCCATCGCGTTCAACCGGGTACATATAATTTTCAAACTCCAGCGCCTCCCCGGTTTCACGACGCAGTTTGAACTGAATACTGGGGCCGAAGTTACGAACATTCCTGGGATCATCCTCGGTCGGATCGGGGTTGATATTAAATGGCCGGAAACCGGTAATTTCCAGCTGCAGTTCACGCTCGCCCCACAGCATCTGGCGGGTTTCAAAGACCTTGATATCCAGTTCTGTCGGCTCAGCCTGACCGGCAAACAGCGGCCAGGCATCGATGCTGAGCTCAGAGCCGCCGTCACCGAAGCTGGCCTGGTATATGGCATAACCTTTGTGTATCAGCGGATGATTGACCGCAATGGTCTGTTCCAGCGGCTGTTCAAGATCCGGGTCATAAATCACCAGATCCGACTCAAACGATTTGGGCTGACCAGAAGGATAATGCTCGATACGGAATTCTTTCACCTCGATAGTGAATGGCAGATTCTGCACCAGATATCCATCGCGCATCGGCAGATAAGCGACACTCGCGGCACGGCCTTCAGGGATGCTGACACTGCCACGAAAAGCCTGCTGCCCCACCGCGAGTCGGCTTTCCTTAGGAATCTGGCTCAAAGGCAGATCGCGCGTTTCGATTTCCAGCCGTCCCTGCCACTCAGCGATTTTGAGCGGCAGATTACTGTCCATCAGGCCGCCGACGCAAATGACAATAATCGCCACATGGGTCAGGATGTAACCCAGCCGGTTCATGCCGCCACGCATCCCTGAAACCAGCCTGTCATCGCCTTTTTCAGTGATGCGGGTACGGAAACCCAGGCTGGCCATCCGCTCGCGGATGATACTGCTATTATCGTCAAGCGAGCCCGGCTGATGCCAGTGCGCATGATGATGCATGCTAAGCAGAGATTTATGCTGGACATTGCTCCGCAGGTTGAACATGTCCTTGAGCATCGAGGGCGTGTGACGGATCACACAGACGGTGGTGGAGGCCACCAACAGGGTCAGGATCGCCAGAAACCACAATGCGCTGTAAACATCATAGAGTCCCAGCGTTTCAAATACTTCAAACCAGTAAGGTCCGAACTTGATGACATAGTCCGGGTAAGGCTGATTTTGCTGTAATACCGTACCGATAACTGATGCGATCGCCAGTGTGATCAGCATGGTAATGGCAAATTCCATGCTGCCCAGGAAGTGAAATACCCGCCAGGCAAAGGAACGATGCGGCAGTTGCGAGTCCTTGGATTGTGACATCGTGGAGCCTCAGTTTCAGGTCTGACCTGAATTCAGCCTGACTGCATGTGAAGAACATGCAGTCAGCAATTCTGTTTGCTTAGGGTTTAAGACCGAATACGTAGGCAGAGACCGCCTTGATTTCCTCTTCGGTCATTTTGCTGGCGATATCACGCATCATGCCATTGGGATCGTTGGCACGCTCACCCTTGGCGAAAGCATGCAACTGCGTCTCCACATAGGTACTGTATTGGGAAGCCAGTTTGGGCCAGTTAGCTGCCGGCACACCGCTGCCGTTTGGACCATGACAGGCCATACAGGCAGGTAAACCGGTTTCTTTATTACCGGCACGGTAAATCTGCTGACCGGCCGCCAGCAACTCTTCTGAAACCGCGCCCGGTGCAGTTTTCTGGCTGGAGAAGTAAGCAGCGAGGTCCGCCATGTCCTGTTCTGACAGATTAGCCGCCATCGGTGCCATTATCGCGTTCTGGCGCTCACCGCTTTTGAAATCCATCAATTGTTTGATGAGATAGCCCTCGTGCTGGCCTGCCAGCTTGGGGAAACCATCAGACAGACTGTTACCGTCAGTACCATGGCAGGAGGCACATACTGCCGCTTTTTCCTTACCCGCCGAGACATTACCGGCAGCCCATACAAAAGGAGTCGTACTTATCGCCATGCCCAGCACAGCGGCCATCAACATTCTTTTCATCTTCTCTACCTGAAAACTAAGCGCTTGCATCAATAAAACTCTGGGTATGCTACTCTTGTTAGGATTTTTTTTCACCCAGAATGGTTCCATGTCACAGCTTTACCGAAACGCCTATTATAGCGGGAGTGCGACCAAACTGTCCCAGTTGCCCGGGGACGATGGTTATGAAGTCGCGTTTGCCGGCCGCTCCAATGCCGGCAAATCCAGTGCTATCAATACGATTACCGGCATCGGCTCGCTGGCAAGAACCAGTAAAACACCGGGCCGAACCCAGATGATCAATTTCTTTCATCTGGATGAACAGCGCGCCTTGGTCGATCTGCCCGGCTATGGTTATGCCAAAGTCCCGGAAGCCATGAAGCACAAATGGCAGGCGACGCTGGCGCAATATCTGGAAAAGCGGCAATCTCTGCGCGGCCTGATGCTGATGATGGACATCCGCCACCCGCTGAAAGAGTTCGATCTGCAGATGCTGACCTGGGCCAATCAGGCCTCCCTGCCGGTACACATCCTGCTGACCAAGTCAGACAAGCTCAAACATGGCGCTGCCAAGGCCGCAATGCTGGATGTGCAGAAAAAGCTGCGACAGGCAGAGCTTGAGGCGAGCGTACAGCTGTTTTCCTCACTCAATAAAAGCGGCCGCGATGAAGCGGTAAGTAAACTCGATCAATGGTTTGAAGTCGACGCCCTACTCGCTCAAGAGTGATTCAAGATGAAAAAAGCCCCGCTTGAAAGTCGTCGACAGTTTCTCCACTACACGGCTTTGAGCGGCGCTTTTGCCGGCTTCAGCCTGCCATCTCTAGCCGCGCAAACTGCTATTGATTACCGCGAAATTCTGCCTCAGTCGATGACCTCAGCTGGCGGCGATTTCAGCAACTACGGTCAGCCCTCTCCCTACGAAAGCAAGATCATTCGCTGGATTTCTGCCAATCCCGATATGCCGGGCAACGGCGTATCCTGGTCGCCGCTGCATGAATTGCAGGGCACTATGACGCCTAATGGCCTTCACTATGAGCGTCATCACAATGGTGTGCCTGATATTGATCCGGCAACTCATATTCTGCTTGTTGATGGCCTGGTGGACAAGCCGCTGAGTTTCACTATCGATGCGCTCAAGCGCTACCCGATGCAATCACGGATCTGCTTTATTGAGTGTGGTGGTAACAGTAACAGCAGCTGGCACAGCCGGCCGATTGAAACTGCCGCAGCTTATGCCCACGGGCTGGTGTCCAATGCCGAGTGGACCGGGGTCCCGGTGAAATATCTTTTGCAGGAAGCCGGCATCCGGAATGAGGCGAAATGGGTTGTTGCCGAAGCTGCCGATGCGGCTTCACTCAATGTCAGTATTCCGCTGGCAAAATTGCTCGATGATGCCATTCTGGCGCTATATCAGAATGGTGAACGCTTACGACCGGAGAATGGTTACCCGCTGCGGCTGGTTTTACCGGGCTGGGAAGGCATTACCAACGTCAAATGGCTGCGCCAGCTGCGGCTCACTGAGTCCCCGGCGATGACCCGTGATGAGACGGCCAGGTACACTGATTTGATGCCGGATGGCAGTGCCCGCCAGTTCAGTTTTGAGATGGCAGCCAAATCGCTGATTACCTCGCCTTCGCATGGCATGAGCCTGCCGGACAATCCCGGTATTTACCAGTTAACCGGTCTGGCCTGGTCAGGCCGCGGTAAAATCACCCGGGTGCAGGTCTCCGCTGATGGCGGTGAAAGCTGGGTTGATGCCGAACTACAGCAGCCGGTGTTAAGCAAGGCATTCACCCGCTTCAGCCTGCCCTGGCAATGGCAGGGCCAATATGCGGTACTGCAGAGCCGCGCGACTGACGACACAGGCTATGTGCAACCCAGTCGTGAAGAACTGATCGCCAAGCGTGGTCGTCATGGCTATTATCACTTCAACGCGATCATCAGTTGGGAAGTCAGCGAGGATGGCACTCTCTATCATGTTTATCCGGATTAGCCTGACGCTGGCCTTATTGTGCGTCCTGCCCGGCCTGGCAGCGCAGCCGCTGTATCAACCACTGGGTCAGCCTGCAGCCGGACTCAGTGATAAGCCCGAATGGAATCTCACTATCCGCCCGGATGGTGGAACTCTGCCAGCGGGCTCAGGTAATGCGGCCCAGGGCAAGTTACTGTTTGAGCAGCACTGCGCCGCCTGCCATGGTTTCGGCGCCATCGGCGGCAGTGCCATGCCGCTGATTGGAGAGGTCGGCTCGCTCAACAGTGAATACCCGGAAAAAACCGTCAACAGCTACTGGCCATATGCCACCACGCTGTTTGACTACATCCGGCGCTCAATGCCACCCTCTGATCCATACGCTTTGAACAGTAATCAAATCTACGCACTTTGCGCTTATATTCTGAGTCAGGATGGTATAATTAAAGCCGATGTGGAACTCAATGCAGTCACATTACCCCAGGTAACGATGCCTAATCGGAACGGCTTTTCTGCCATCTACCCTCAATAAATTTTGAAATGAAGGATCTGTCTATGAGCCCTCGCTATGCGCTGACCGCTACGCCTGCTCCAGAGCTATACAATACGCCCAAACTTGGCATGAGCAGTACTGATCTGGTCAACGATTTCAAACGTTATTACGGCACGCACCTGGCGCAGGATAAAGGTTGCGCTTCCGGTCATTATCTCTACTCAGCCCTGGCTTTGACCCTGCGTGATCGTCTGTTCAACCGGATGAAGCACACCAAACATACCTACGCCGAAGCTCAGTGCAAACAGGCTTATTACCTGTCGATGGAGTTTCTGATGGGAAGGGCCATGGGTAATGCGGCGTTGAACCTGGGTCTGGAAAAAGAGACCGTCAAGGCGCTCAACGAACTGGGCATGAATTTCGAAGAACTGATTGAAATGGAACATGACGCCGGCCTGGGTAATGGCGGTCTGGGTCGTCTGGCAGCCTGTTTTATTGACAGCTGCGCCACATTGCAACTGCCGGTCACCGGTTATGGTCTGCGCTATGAATACGGGATGTTCCAGCAGAAAATCGTCAATGGCTATCAGGTCGAAAAACCCGACCACTGGCTGCGCGATGGTAACCCCTGGGAGTTGGAGCGGCCTGAATTCACCCAGCGGGTCAAATTCGGCGGCCACACCGAGTTCCATCGTGATCATGATGGTGAACTGCGTGCCTACTGGGTCGAGACCAATGATGTACTCGCCGTACCCTATGATTTGCCGGTACCCGGCTATCAGAACGGGACCGTCAACAAACTGCGACTGTGGAAAGCGGCCGCCACCGATGAGTTCAACCTGGAAGACTTCAATGCCGGCTCTTACACCGATGCGGTGGCCGCCAAGAATGAAGCTGAAAATATCAGCATGGTGCTCTACCCCAATGATGCCAGTGAAAACGGTAAGGAACTGCGCCTGCGCCAGCAGTATTTCCTCGCTTCTGCCAGCCTGCAGGATATTCTCGATTACTGGGTCACCACCCACAGCGAGAAATTTGACGATTTTGCCGATAAAAACTGCTTCCAGCTGAATGACACCCACCCCACGGTGGCGGTGGCTGAGCTGATGCGTCTGCTGATGGATGAGCACGGCCTGAGCTGGGATGAAGCCTGGACTATCACCACCCGCACCATGGCTTATACCAATCACACTCTGCTACCGGAAGCGCTGGAGCGCTGGCCGGTCAACATGTTCGGCCGCCTGCTGCCACGGATTCTTGAGATTATTTACGAGATTAATGCCCGTTTCCTGCGCGAAGTCGCCAACCACTGGCCGGGTGACAAAGAACGCCTTGCCAGAATGTCGATTATCGAAGAAGGACCACAGCAGCAGGTTCGTATGGCGCATCTTGCCATTGTCGGCAGTTTCTCCATTAATGGTGTTGCCGCCTTGCATTCGGAGCTGCTCAAAAAAGGACTTTTCCATGACTTTTACGAGCTTTGGCCGCAGAAATTCAACAACAAAACCAACGGCGTTACCCAGCGCCGCTGGCTGGCCTGGTGCAACCCGGATCTGAGTCAGCTCATTTCAGACACCATCGGTGACAAATGGATAACCGAACTGACCGAGCTGAAAAAACTGGAAAACTATGCCCACGACTCCGCCTTCCAGCAGAAATGGCATGCCGCCAAACGCACCAATAAAGAGCGCCTGGCGGCGCTGGTGCAGCAAAACTGCGGCGTCACATTCAACCCCGATGCAATGTTTGATATCCAGGTTAAACGGATTCATGAATACAAGCGTCAACTGTTGAATGTATTACATGTGATTCACCTCTATGACCGCATCAAGCGCGGCGATACCGAGGGCCTGACCAAGCGTTGCGTGCTGTTCGGCGGTAAAGCGGCACCGGGTTATGTGATGGCCAAGCAAATCGTCAAGCTGATTAACAATGTTGCCAATATCGTCAATCACGATGAGGAAGTCGGCGACTGGCTGAAAGTCGTTTTCCTGCCCAACTATCAGGTTTCGGCGATGGAAGTCATTTGCCCTGCCGCCGATTTGTCTGAGCAGATTTCCACCGCCGGTAAGGAAGCTTCCGGCACGGGCAATATGAAGTTCATGATGAATGGCGCTATCACCATCGGTACTCTGGATGGCGCTAACATTGAGATCCGGGATGAAGCCGGGGAGGACAACTTCTTCCTGTTCGGCCTGACTGAATCTGAAGTCGAAGAAGCCAGAAAAGACTATAACCCGCGTTTTATCATTGATAATGATGCCGACTTGCGCCGCGTTGTCGATTTGCTGGAATCAGGGCATTTCAACCAGTTCGAGCCGGGTGGCTTCGATGCGGTTGTTGCCGCTTTCACCAGTCCCAATGACCCCTGGATGACCATCGCTGATTTCCGCAGTTATGTCGACGCGCAGCAACGGGCATCGGAAGCCTATGAAGACAAACAGCGCTGGCTGGCAATGAGTATTATCAACAGCGCCAACAGCGGTAAATTCTCCACCGATAGAACGATGGAAGAATATAACAAGGAAATCTGGCAACTGGAGAAAATCAACCCCCAGTACTAATATCAAGTGGTGGGTGCGGTCCGCGACTGCGCCCCATCTTTTGATGCAGAACGCGGTCAAAATACGTATAATCTGCCGCTCTAATTGATGTTTTCATCATCACGCGCCCGTAGCTCAGCTGGATAGAGTATCGGTTTCCGAAGCCGAGGGTCACAGGTTCAAGTCCTGTCGGGCGCGCCATTTTTCCCGCCATAAAAAAACCGCCACGAGCAAAAGCCCGCAGCGGTATAGAGGAAAACCAATAAAGCTATATCAGTTGGCTCCAGCTTAGCGCTGCTCTGCCGCTACCGATATAGGATAAATTCCTTTTTTTGCTGTCTGCTGCGGTTCACTCTAGACTGCGGCTATGAAACCCTTGTTCTCCACCCAATTACCCTGTCTGCTTTTGTTGTCGGCTTTGACCGGATCTGTTCAGGCTGACAAGCCTCACTGGCAGAAAAACGATTACATCCTCGACAGTTTCGTGGATATCTCGCTGAACCGCGAACATGGCGGACGCAGTGGACAGGTCACTAAATGGTTGCGGCCAGTCCGGTATCAGATTGTTGATAGAACTGGAGATCAGCAGTTGCATCAAAAAATGGTAGCTGCGCACCTCTACCACCTTTCTTTCATCACCGGACTCGATATCAAGCCTGCGACCAACACAGAAAAGGCTAACCTGCATATTATTTTCGGTTCAGAGCAGGATTTGGACAAGGCTTTGCTGAATGATTTCGGCCTCAGCAATGACACTTTCCGTCAGCAAATCGCTCACAGCAGTGTCTGCATTGCGCGAGTTAAAGCTTCAGCAAAGGGGGAAATTACCAGCGCGGGGGTGATCATCCCGGTGGATCGGGCACGGGCTCATGGCAAGCTGATGAGCTGTGTTGTGGAGGAGCTGACCCAGGTGCTTGGGCTGGTTAATGACTCAAGCCGGGTTTTCCCTTCCATCTTCAATGACCGCTCATACAATGACTTTCTCAGCGGTCTGGATTATGTCCTGCTGAAATTGCTCTATGAACCGGGGATCAGAGCAGGTATGACTGAAACTGGACTCAGAAAAAAACTGGACATCATTCTGTCTCAGCCCGCTTTCCAGCCTGTAATTGATACCGCGGACCAGGCGGTGAGACAACATAGCCTGGAAAACTGGCTGAATTGACAGGTAAAAAAAAAGGGCCCTGCAAGCAGGGCCCTTCATAAGTGAACTTGGTGTTTACTTATTATTGGTTAACATCAAACTCCACACGACGGTTCAGTGCGCGACCGGCGTCGGTGCTGTTGTCAGCAATCGGGAAGTTTTCACCCAGACCTACTGGTACCAGGTAACGACCGTCGATGCCATTTGCAGTCAGGAAATCAACTACAGATTGGGCACGACGTTGTGACAGGTCCTGGTTATAAGCTTCGGTACCGATGCTGTCAGTGTGACCTTCAACGCGTACTTCAACGATTTGGTCAGTTTCTTTCAGCAGGGTAACAGCTTCTTGCAGGGTGTCTTTCGCTTCAGGAGTCAGTGTTGCTTTATCAAACTCGAAGTGAACGTCTGTCAGCGTCAGCAGGTTTTCACCTGGCAGCGGGCAGCCGTCTTGGTCAACGATGACACCTTCCGGGGTACCTGGACACAGATCGAGGTAATCAGCGACTGCGTCGTTATCAGAATCCAGCGGACAGCCCACGCGGTCAACGGTTACACCTTCCGGTGTGTTACGGCAAAGGTCGATACCGTCGTAGACGCCATCACCATCAGTGTCGTAGGCACAGCCATTTTGATCCAGTAACGCGCCCGGTGGTGGTTCAACAGCACATACTGGCTCTTCAACCATAGGCTCTTTGGCCTCAGCTTCGTGAGGGCAGAGCAACAGACCGAGCATACCGCCTACTGCGGCACCACCGGCGACACCAGAGCCACCGTCAACAGCTGCAGTTGCAGCACCACCAACCAGAGCACCACCAGCGGCACACATGAAGTTTTTACCTGCATCACGTTTGGCGGGACCAGAACAACCAGCTAACAAGGCTGCCATAAACAGCGCAGCAAATAATTTGCCTGATAGTCTCATTTTGCCTTCCTTATTGTTGCTTAGTGAAAAAAAATCGAATCGATATCGCCATACTCTTGTGCACGACTGATATCACACTGTTGTAGTTTGACTACATAATAGACCGGATTTCAAGTAACGTCTAATAAATTTCTTTTATTTCGCTTTTTATTGTCGCAGAAAAACAACAGTGATTACATTCTACCGATGACACCCGAGTCATCTGCTTCTAGAGACAATCCCTGGACCGATTCATCTTCAGGCAATTCACCGGATTCAGCGCCGAGTTTGATCATCAGCCGGACTTCATTGGCCGAATCAGCATTTTTCAGGGCTTCCTCGTAGGAAATTTCACCGGCCTTATAAAGATCATAAACCGCCTGATCGAAAGTCTGCATGCCCAGTTCTCTTGAACGTTTCATGACATCCTTGATTTCCGAGACTTTGCCTTTCTCAATCAAGTCACCAATCAGGGGCGTATTCAACAGCACTTCAACCGCGACCGTACGGCCGCTGCCGTCTTTCTTGGGAATCAAGCGCTGGGCAACCACCGCTTTCAAATTGAGCGACATATCCAGAAACAGCTGTTTGTGACGCTCTTCCGGGAAGAAGTTGATAATCCTGTCCATCGCCTGGTTGGCGTTATTAGCATGCAGTGTCGACAGGCAGAGGTGACCGGTTTCAGCAAAGGCAATACCGTAATCCATCGTATCGCGCGAGCGAATCTCGCCGATCATGATGACATCCGGGGCCTGCCTGAGAGAGTTTTTCAGGGCAATCTCATAAGAGTCAGTATCAATCCCCACCTCGCGCTGTGTTACCACACAGCCGGCATGTTTATGATCAAACTCAATCGGGTCTTCAATACTGAGTATGTGACCGGTACTGTTCTGATTGCGGTAACCGATCATCGCCGCCAGCGTGGTCGATTTACCACTGCCGGTGGCGCCGACAAAAATCACCAGCCCGCGCTTGGTCATTGCCAGTTCTTTGATGATTTCCGGTACATGTAACTCTTCAATGGTCGGAATTTCATCCTTGATCCGACGCAGTACCATCGCTACCCGGTTACGCTGGAACAGCGCGCTGACACGGAAACGGCCCGCCCCTTTGGTTTCGAGGGCATAGTTACATTCTTTGTCGCGCTCAAAAATTTTCTTCTGTTCATCTGACATGGTGCTAAGCACCAGATCCCGGGCTTCATCGTCCGATAGCGCTTCCTGCGACAATGTCGCCATCCGGCCGTTGACCTTGAGTGTAACCGGGCGTCCAGCGGTAACAAAAATATCTGACGCGTCGTGTTTTACGGCAGCTTTTAAAATAGTGACGATTTCCATCGTTAACTCCTAACGGAATAAGTCTTTATTGACGGCGCGGGGCAGGGCTTCCTGTTTGGTGACCTGTTGACGTCTGACCAGGTCCTGCAGACACTGGTCCAGGGTCTGCATGCCCAGTGCGCCACCGGTCTGGATGGCGGAATACATTTGCGGCACTTTGTCTTCACGGATCAGATTACGAATCGCCGGGGTACCAATCATGATTTCATGCGCTGCCACACGTCCGCCCCCGACTTTTTTCATCAGCGTCTGGGAAATAACGGCCCGCAGCGACTCTGACAACATGGAGCGCACCATATCTTTCTCAGCAGCCGGGAACACGTCGATAATCCGGTCGATGGTTTTGGCGGCCGATGAGGTATGCAGCGTGCCGAAAACCAGGTGACCGGTTTCCGCCGCGGTCAGCGCCAGCCGAATGGTCTCAAGATCACGCAGCTCACCAACCAGAATAATATCCGGATCCTCACGCAGGGCACTACGCAGAGCTTCACTGAAGCCGAGCGTGTCACGGTGGACTTCGCGCTGGTTAACCAGACATTTCTTACTTTGATGAACAAATTCAATCGGGTCTTCGATGGTCAGGATATGTTCATTATCTTTTTCATTACGGTAATCCACCATCGCCGCTAGCGTGGTGGATTTACCCGACCCGGTCGGCCCGGTGACCAGCACGATACCGCGGCGGTTATCGGCGATGGTTTTGAAAATCTCCGGCGCATTCAGATCCTCCAGAGTCAGTACTTCGGAAGGAATGGTCCGGAATACGGCGGCAGCACCCCGGTTCTGATTGAAAGCATTAACCCGGAACCGCGCCATATTAGGTACTTCAAAGGAAAAGTCGGTTTCCAGAAATTCTTCAAAGTCCTTACGCTGTTTGTCATTCATGATGTCATACACCATGGCGTGGACTTCTTTGTGTTCCATTGGTGGCAGATTGATACGCTTCACATCGCCGTCGACGCGGATCATTGGTGGTTCGCCAGCAGAAATGTGTAAGTCAGAAGCCTTGTTCTTGACGCTGAAGGCGAGCAATTCGGTGATATCCATCCACGTTCCCTTTACTGATTGGTGTAATCTATCCGCTTTGATAATTGAAGCGATTAAGCATTAAAGTAGCGCGCTGACTTCGGGCTTGCAAGATGACTGAGATAAAAAAGCGTTTCCACTCCATCAACAACGATATCAGGCTGGCTGAACAGCAATCCGGGCGGGCTCCCGGTTCGGTGAAACTACTGGCGGTAAGCAAAACCTGGCCAGCTGAAAAACTGAGACTGGTCGCCGAAGAGGGACAACAGCGTTTCGGCGAAAATTACCTTCAGGAAGCACTGGAAAAAATCGAGGCCCTTGCCGGTCTTGATTTGGAATGGCATTTCATCGGCCCAATTCAATCCAATAAAACCCGTGATATCGCTGCCCATTTTGACTGGGCGCAGAGTGTCGACCGGCTTAAAATCGCCCGTCGTCTCAATGAGCAACGGCCAGAAGATTTGCCACCGCTGAATGTCTGCATTCAGGTCAATATCGATGAAGAGGACAGTAAATCCGGCGTCAGCGCCAGTGAGGTTCTGTCACTCGCCGAAGCCATCAGCCAGCTGGACAGACTCAGATTACGCGGACTGATGGTGATTCCGGCCAGACAGGAAGATGAAGCGGCACAGCGGGACAGTTTCCACCGGGCATGGGATTTATTCGAGTCTATGCAGACTCAGTTTGAGGGGATCGATACCCTGTCAATGGGCATGACCGGAGATCTTAATGCTGCTATTGCCGAAGGCAGCACGATGGTCCGCATCGGTACCGCGCTGTTTGGTCAGCGTGATACCCGTCAGGCTGAATAAGCTTTACACTGGTGGCCAAGGCAAACCAAAACAAGAGGTTCAAATGAAAGACTGTACGCTCGCTTTTATCGGCGGCGGAAATATGGCCCGCAGCCTCATCGGCGGTCTCGTCAATAACGGCTTTGCGCCACAATCGATTCACGTCGCCGATCCCAGCTCTGAAAGCCTGGAGCAGTTGTCTGCCCGTTACCCGGTGCAGACTTTCACTGAAAATGCAGCAGCGGTTGCCGATGCAGATGTGGTCATTCTTGCGGTTAAACCACAGCAGCTGCAGAAAGTCTGCCGCGAACTTGCCCCCCACTGGCAGCACAACAAACTGCTGATTTCGATTGCTGCCGGTATCCGGCTCGATGATATCAGCCGCTGGATTGGGCAGTCCGGTGCTGCTGTCGTCCGCGCCATGCCCAATACACCTTCGCTGGTTCGCGCCGGTGCCACGGCTTTATGTGCCAACGACCATGTCAGCAATGCGCAGCATGAACTGGCGGAGTCTATCCTGCGCGCAGTCGGTCTGGCTTTATGGGTCAAAGATGAAGCGCAGATGGATGCTGTCACAGCACTATCAGGCAGTGGCCCCGCCTATTTCTTCCTGGTGATGGAATCGATGCAGACTGCTGGCATGGAACTGGGACTGCCGGAGGAAACCGCCCGCCTGCTGGCGCTGGAAACGGCCTTCGGCGCGGCTAAAATGGCACTGGAAAGTGATGAGTCCGCCTGCGTGCTGCGTCAGCGGGTCACCTCTCCCGGTGGCACCACGGAGCGGGCACTGGACGTGTTCGAGGACGAGGATTTACGCGGCAGTTTCAAAAAAGCCCTGAATGCTGCTGCTGCACGGGCTGCAGAGCTGGCTGATCAATTGGGACAAGACTATGACTAACGGTTATCTGGCTAATCCACTGATTTTTGTGGTTGAAACCCTGTTCTACCTTTATATGGTGGTAGTAGCACTGCGACTGGTGATGCAGTGGGCCAACTGGGAATATCACAATCCGCTGGTGCAATTCATCATCAAAGCGACTCAGCCGCCGGTCAAATTTCTGCGTCAGTTTCTGCCCGCGATGGGACGTTGGGATACCGCGACCATCGTACTTTTACTGTTAGTGACACTGGCAAAAATTATGATTGTCGGGCTGATTGCCGGCGCCTGGCCTACCGGCCTGCTCTGGCTGAGCCTGATCGCTGCCGAAATATTTTCTTTGTTTATCGGCATTTTTACCGTCAGTATCATTATCGAGGTCATTCTCAGCTGGGTCACGCCTCCCGGTAGCTATAATCCGGTAGCGCCGTTGGTAGAGCGGATGAATGCGCCCTTACTGCGACCGGTGAGACGTCTCATTCCCCCACTGGGCGGTGTCGATTTGTCGCCCCTGTTTGTGATTCTGGGCCTGCAGGTATTGTCGATGCTGGTCATGCCGCTGTTAACCGGACGAATTTAGGCTCTGAGATTGCGCTCACGGCGCTGTCTGATTAGACTTATCGCTTTTTTTACAGGAATCAACCGTTTATGCCGGAAACGATACCAGCCGACTCCGTTGGTTTGGTAAGCCCCTCCACCCTGCATGTCGACGCTCCGCTGAAACTCGACTGCGGACGCACACTGTCGAGCTATGATCTGGTCTATGAGACCTATGGTGAACTTAATGCCGATCACAGTAATGCCGTGCTGATCTGCCATGCCTTGTCAGGCGATCATCACGCGGCGGGCTATCACACTATGGAAGATCGCAAGCCAGGCTGGTGGGACTCGGCGATAGGTCCCGGCAAGGCAATCGATACCAACCGCTTTTTTGTGGTTTGCCCCAATAATCTTGGTGGCTGTAAAGGCTCCAGCGGCCCCAACACCATTAATCCTGACAACGGCGAGTTATACGGCCCCGACTTTCCGATTGTCACCGTACCCGACTGGGTACGCAGCCAGGCGGTGCTGGCAGATAAGCTGGGCATCAAACAATGGGCAGCGGTCATCGGCGGCAGCCTCGGGGGTATGCAGGCTTTACAATGGGCAATCAGTCTGCCGGAAAGAGTCAGACATACTGTGATAATTGCGGCTGCCCCCAAACTGTCGGCACAGAATATCGCCTTTAACGAAGTGGCTCGCACTGCAATCAAATCCGATCCGGATTTCCACGACGGCCATTACATGCGATTCAACACGCTGCCTCGCCAGGGACTGGGTCTGGCACGCATGCTTGGGCATATTACCTATCTTTCCGATGAGGCGATGGGTCAGAAGTTCGGTCGTGAACTTCGCAGCGGCGCGATTCAATACGGTTATGATGTCGAGTTCCAGATCGAAAGCTATCTCCGCTATCAGAGCACCAGCTTTGTCGAGCGTTTTGATGCCAACACCTATTTGCTGATGACCAAGGCGCTGGACTATTTTGACCCGGCCAAGGAATTTGATGACGATCTGACCCGCACTGTCGCCCATATCGAGGCCAAGGCATTAGTCATGTCCTTTACCAGTGACTGGCGCTTCTCACCGATGCGTTCCAGGGAAATTGTCAATGCCATGCTGGCGGCCGGCAAACCGGTCACCTATGCTGAAATCGAAGCGCATCAGGGCCATGATGCGTTCCTGATGCCGATCCCGCGCTATCTCGATATCTTCGGTACCTATATGCGGCAAATCGCAACGGAGGTGACAGCATGAGTTTGCGTATTGATCAGCAAATCATCAGCGACTGGATCCCCGATGGTGCCAAAGTGCTGGATCTGGGCTGTGGCAACGGTGCCCTGCTGAATCATCTGCAACAGCGTAATATCACCGGCTACGGGCTGGAGATCGATAACAGCAAGTTTGCCGACTGCATTCGCGCCGGCATTAGCGTATTGCAGGCTGATCTGGATGAAGGCCTGTCCCAGTTCGCTGATCAGAGCTTTGATTTTGTCATCCTGTCACAGACATTACAGGCGATTAAACGCCCTGATTTCCTTCTGCGTGAGATCGTGCGGGTGGGTAAAAAAGGCATTATTGGCTTTCCCAACTTCGGTCACTGGCAGTGTCGCATGCAATTAGCGCTGGGCGGGCGTATGCCGGTCTCCAGGGCCCTGCCTAATGCCTGGTTCGAAACACCGAATATCCATTTATGTACGATTCAGGACTTTGAGCAATTATGCGCCTCGCATAAGCTGACCGTGCTGAATCACAGCATTGTCAATCACGAGCACAAAGACAGCCTCGGAGTCCGGCTTCTGCCTAATCTGTTCGGGCAGGTTGCCGTTTATCTGGTGCAACAACAAGACAACGAATGAAAGATTATCAACGCGAATTTATTGAGTTTGCCCTGAAGACCGGGGTACTGAAGTTTGGTTCATTTACGCTGAAGTCGGGACGTCAGAGCCCTTACTTTTTCAATAGCGGCCTGTTTAACACCGGTGCCTGCCTGGCCCGGCTGGGCCGTTTTTATGCCCGCACCATTGCCGAATCAGGCCTGGACTTCGATGTCCTGTTCGGGCCCGCCTATAAAGGCATCCCACTGGCCTCAACCACTGTGGTAGCGCTGGCCGATCAGCATGAACGCGATGTGCCCTATGTATTCAACCGAAAGGAAGTCAAAGATCACGGTGAAGGCGGTCAGCTTGTCGGCGCTGAACTCAAAGGCAAAGTACTGATCATTGATGATGTGATTTCTGCCGGTACCTCAGTGCGGGAATCGGTCGACATTATTCGCGCCGCCGGCGCTGAACCGGCCGGTGTCATTATTGCTCTTGATCGTCAGGAACGCGGCCAGGGCGACTTATCAGCCATTCAGGAAGTGCAGGCCGAGCATCATATTCCGGTTCTGAATATCATCTCACTCAATGATCTGCTGGGCTATCTGCAGGACAGTCCGGAACTGGGTGAGCACCTGCCAGCCGTACAGGCTTACCGCGATAAGTACGGCGTCTAACCCAGAATCAGCTTGACTGAGACCAGCAGCGTAATCACCTCAAAAGCCCGTTTGATCCAGCGGTTACCGTGTTTGATAGCAAGATGCGATCCGAAGTAACCGCCAAGCAGCGACCCCAGTAACAGCGCCGGCAGCCAGTCCCAGCGGATATCGCCGAGTATGCCCAGTGTCACGGCACCGGTGCCATTCCAGAACAGCCCAACCAGAATCAAGGTATAGGCCACGGCGCGCTGATAATCCATACCGAACCACATCACCAGCCAAATGGTCACGAATAGGCCGGTGCCGGATGTCAAAGAGCCGTTGAGAAAGCCCAGAAAGAACAACATCAGGCCGCCCAGCATCAGTCCCTGTCGATCACGATGCCTTGGTAGATGCTGCTGGCCAAGATCGCTTTTCAGCATCGAATAGATACCGAGTCCCCCTGTCAGCAAGCCCAATGCAATTTCCGCCCAGCGATCCGGGACCTGCAGAATCACACTACCGCCCAGTATCACGCCCGGCAGACCGCTCACCAGCATCAAGGCAACAAACTGACGTTCCAACTGGCTGGTGCGCAGATAGCGTAATACTGCGCCCAGCCCCAATGCCACGCTGGCTACTTTATGGGTGGCCAATGCCACCCCGAAACTCAAGCCCAAGAAAATCAGCACCGGAAACTGCAACAAGCCGGCGCCGCCACCGCTGAAGGCAGAAAAAGTATTGGCTACCAATGACACAAGAAACAGGATAAATTGCTCAGTCAGGTTCAACTTTCAGCGGACTCTCATTAGAATAAAGGTCATGATGATACGTAAATTCCCAAGCCTCAGCATCTTTGTACTTGCGTTTGTTTCTTTTAACACCCAGGCAGGCCAGCTTTACCGCTTTCCGGACGAAAACGGTGTACCGACCCTGAGCCGCAGTCTGCCACCGGAAGCCGCTCAGAAAGGCTATGACATTATCGACGACAAGAGCATGCGCCTGATTGAGCGGGTCCCGCCGGCACCGACCGAAGCTGAGATTGAGGCATTCAAAGCGGAACAGGCACGTGAGGCTGAACGTCAGCGTCAACAGGCTATAGAAGCCAGACAACTCGAGCAGGCACAACAAAAACAGCGACAATATGACCGCACTCTGCTGCTCACTTACCCGACTGAATCGGACCTGATCGCGGCCCGTGACCGGGATATCGGCTACCGTCAGGAGCAGATAGATTTATTATCGGAAAAGCTGCCAAAGTTGCAGGAAAGGCTGGAAACCGTACAGAAAGAAGCGGCTGAACGCGAACTCAATGGCGGTAAGATTACCGCCAATATGCAAAAGCGTCTCGATGCCGCTAAGGAAGAAATTCAGGTACGTAAACAGGCCATCGAGAAATACCAGGCCGAAATCAAACAGCTACAGGCTCAGTACCAACAGGATATGCAACGTCTGAGACAACTGCGCGGTACGCAGGCCAGGCAGGACTAGACCAGCGTATCGATCACCGATAGCAGGTGCTGATTTTCGCTCGGTGTGCCGATAGTTATTCGCAGAAACTGATCAATACGGCGCTTGTTGAAGTGACGCACAATCACCCCCTCTTTGCGTAAACCGGCAGCCAGATCGGCGGCATCATGTTCCGGATGACGGACAAACACAAAATTGGCCGCGGATGGCAGCACTTCAAAACCCAGCTCCTCTAGTCCCTGAGTCACCTTATCCCGGCTCAGAATTACCTTGTCACAGGTCTCTTTGAAGTAGGGCCGGTCACGGAAAGCAGCCACCGCTGCAGCTTCGGCCAGACTGTCCAGCGGATAGGAGTTAAAGCTGTCCTTGACCCTTACCAGCGCCTCAATCAAATCAGCATGGCCCACGGCAAAGCCAATCCGCATGCCTGCCAGTGAGCGGGATTTGGACAGCGTCTGGGTCACCAGCAGGTTGGGATATTGCTGGGTCAGCGGAATGGCCGTTTCGCCGCCAAAATCGATATAGGCTTCATCCACCACCACCACCGAATCCTGATTGTTCTGCAGCAAACGTTCAATCTCAGCCACGCTCAGCAGACAGCCGGTAGGGGCATTGGGATTAGGGAAAATAATACCGCCGTTATCACGCAGGTAATCATTGATATCGACCTGGAAATCCGCCGTCAGCGGCACTGTCTGATAGTCGATTTTATAGAGCTGGCAGTAAACCGGATAAAAGCTGTAAGTTATATCCGGAAACAGCAAGGGCGGTTCATGCTGAAACAGGGCATGGAAGATATGCCCCAGCACTTCATCGGAACCGTTACCGACAAACACATTCGCTGTGTTGACCTTGTAATAATCGGCAATGGTCTGTTTCAGCTCATGTGAGGTGGGATCCGGATACAGCCGCAGACGATCGCTGACACCCAGTTGAATCGCTTCCAGTACCTTGGGTGAAGGTCCGTAAGGATTCTCATTGGTGTTGAGCTTGACCAGGTTAGCCATTTTCGGCTGTTCACCCGGCACATAGGGCTGCAGATTATGGACAAAGGCGCTCCAGTAGCGACTCATGTTTAATCCTTCAGACGATATTCAGCACTGCGCGCATGCGCGCTCAGGCTCTCACCCCGGGCTAACACCGAGGCGACTTTGCCCAGGGTCTGAGCTCCCTGATCAGAAACCTGGATCAGGCTGGAACGCTTCTGGAAATCATACACACCAAGTGGTGAGCTGAAACGGGCGGTCCGTGAAGTCGGCAGCACGTGGTTAGGGCCGGCGCAATAGTCGCCCAGCGCTTCCGGTGTATAACGCCCCAGGAAAATCGCACCGGCGTGGCGGATTTTCTTAGCCATTTCCATCGGCTCATCAACCGATAATTCCAGGTGTTCGGCAGCGATAAAGTTAGCGACTTCAATCGCTTTATCCATATCGTCAACATGAATCAAAGCAGCCCGGTTCTGCAGTGAGGTGCTAATGATGTCTTTGCGTTCCATGGTCGGTAACAGGCGATCAATCGCCTCTTTAACTTTGACCAGGAAACCGGCATCGGGTGAAATCAGAATCGACTGGGCATCTTCATCATGTTCGGCCTGCGAGAACAGATCCATCGCAATCCAGTCCGGATCGGTCTTACCGTCACAAATCACCAGAATTTCAGACGGACCGGCAATCATATCGATACCGACGGTGCCAAATACCATGCCTTTGGCCGTCGCTACAAAAATATTACCGGGGCCGACAATCTTGTCGACCTGTGGAATGGTCTCAGTGCCATAGGCTAAAGCGGCCACTGCCTGAGCACCACCAATCGCAAAAATACGATCGACACCGGCAACAGCAGCGGCAGCCAATACCAGTTCATTGACTTCACCGTCCGGGGTCGGTACCACCATGATGAGTTCACCCACACCGGCGACTTTGGCAGGAATCGCATTCATCAGCACCGATGAGGGATAAGCCGCCTTGCCACCCGGCACATAGAGACCGGCCCGGTCCAATGGCGTCACCTGCTGCCCCAGCACTGTGCCGTCGGCTTCGGTATAACTCCAGGATTCCTGTTTCTGATGCTCGTGATATTTGCGGACGCGATCAGCAGCGGCTTCCAGCGCCTGGCGCTGATTCTGAGGGATATTTTTCAGCGCGGCATGGGCGCGATCCAGTGAAATCTCCAGATCGGCCATAGTCTCGGCGGTGACCCGATCAAAACGGCGGCTGTATTCAATCACCGCGGCATCGCCATTTGATTTCACCGCTGCCAGGATTTCTCTGACAATGGAAGTGACTTTGTCATCTGACACGCCTTCCCAGGCCAGCAGGGTTTCCAGTTGCGGCCAGAAATCCGCCTGTGCGGCATCCAACTGTTTAATTTCAAGCATTACTCTGTTCTCTTACTGCGTTGCGGATTTGTTCGATAAACGTCTGAATCCGCTTATGCTTCATTTTCATCGACGCTTTATTGACCACTAAACGCGAGCTGATATCCGCGATATGTTCCATTGGTACCAGACCGTTGGCGCGCAGTGTGTTGCCGGTGTCCACTACATCAACAATACGGTCTGCAAGACCGACCAGCGGCGCCAGTTCCATCGAACCGTAGAGTTTGATGATTTCCACCTGTTCGCCCTTCTCGGCATAAAAACGGCGGGTACTCTCAACAAATTTGGTAGCGACCTTGAGGCGTCCGTTGGATACCGGCTCATCAGGCTTACCGGCGGTCATCAGCTTGCAGCAGGCGATTCTCAGATCAACCGGCTCATACAGCTCGGCATGAGGATGTTCCATCAGGACATCTTTACCGGCGACCCCGATGTCGGCACCACCATATTCAACATAGGTCGGCACATCGGAAGCGCGGACGATAATCAGATTGACATCAGGCTGGTTGGTTTCCAGTATCAGCTTGCGGCTGGTTTCAGGATCATCCAGCGGTTCGATACCGGCGGCCTTGAGTAATGGCAGGGTTTCTTTGAAGATCCGCCCTTTTGACAATGCCAGCGTCAATGTTTCAGACACTAGACTGCCCTCCTGACCGAACTGGGTATTCGGCGAATACGGGCGCCAAGCTGCTGTAGTTTTTCTTCAATACACTCATAACCACGATCGATGTGATAAATACGTTCGACTTCGGTATCACCTTCTGCAACCAGTGCTGCCAAAACCAGACAGGCCGAAGCCCGCAGATCGGTGGCCATCACCGGTGCTGCCGTCAGAAAATCTCTGCCTTTACAGACCACGGTATTACCCTCGATCTGCAGGTGCGCTCCCATACGCTGCATTTCCTGCACATGCATGAAACGGTTTTCGAATACGGTTTCGACTATCGTTGCCTGCCCTTCGGCAATACTGTTCAAGGCCGTGAACTGGGCCTGCATATCGGTCGGAAAAGCAGGATAAGGTGCGGTGCGGATATTGACCGCTTTCGGCCGGTTGCCTTTCATATCAAGCGCAATCCAGTCTTCACCAACATCAATGTGGGCACCGGCTTCTTCCAGTTTGAGCAACACGGCTTCCAGCTGGTTGGCATCGGTGTCTTTCAGCTTGACCCGGCCACGCGTCAATGCGGCAGCCACCAGATAAGTGCCGGTTTCAATACGGTCGGGCAGGATTTTATATTCTGTACCGCTGAGGGATTTCACGCCCTCGATAATCAGTGTTGCAGTGCCGATACCACTGATTCTGGCGCCCATTTTATTGAGGTAATGGGCCAAATCAACCACTTCAGGTTCCCGCGCTGCATTTTCAATCGTCGTGGTCCCTTCCGCCAGGGTCGCGGCCATCATCAGGTTCTCGGTACCGGTCACGGTGACCTGATCCATGAAAATGTGCGCGCCTTTCAAGCCTTTACCACTGGTGGCTCGGATATAGCCATTTTCGACGCGGATATCAGCGCCCATCTGTTCCAGACCACGAAGGTGCAAATCAACCGGACGCGAACCGATAGCACAGCCACCCGGCAGGGAGACGTCGGCTTTACCGTATCTCGCCAGTAACGGACCCAGCACCAAAATCGAGGCACGCATGGTTTTGACCAAGTCGTAAGCCGCTTCCGTATCGGTCAGCGTGCTGGGATCAATCACCACCCCGGAGCGCTCATCCACCGTCAGGGTCACACCCATCCGGCCCAGCAGTTCCAGTGTGGTGGTAATGTCATGCAGATGCGGCACATTACCAATACGCACCGGAGAATCAGCCAGCAGCGCGCCCATCAATATCGGCAGCGCGGCATTCTTGGCACCGGAAATACGGATTTCGCCGTCAAGCGCGACGCCGCCGTTGATGATCAATTTATCCATGTCTAGATTTCAGGCTCGCGTCAGCTTAACGGGGGGCGGATGTTTTCAGGCCCAGTGCGTGCAGTTCACCACTGGTAAAACGGTCACCTAAAGTCGCCTTGACCATCTTGTGCTGTTCAATCAGGCTCTTGCCGGCAAAGGAGGCACTGACGACCACAGCATCAAAATGCTGACCGTCATCACCTTTCACTTCCACCTCGGCATCGGGCAGACCTGCTTCGATCAGGGCTTTTATTTCAGAAGCTTTCATATCAGATTATCAATTCGATTTGGTTATTTAACAGGTAAAATCTCATCCAGGCCGCTGGCCTTGGCAATCGCCAGCATTTGTGCCGGGACATGCTGAAATTCAATAGGCTTGCTTCCCTGCCGGGCCTGGCGCATCCATGACACCAGTAAAGCCAAACCCGCACTGTCGGCGCGGGTTACATTGGCAAGATCGATATCCAGTCTGGCGGCAGTGTCGAACAGGCTCGTCGACTTTGACAAGACTGCTGTGGCGGTTTCCAGAGTCAGCTCACCGCTGACGTTGTATACCTGACTGTCAGTGTCAAAGCTGATGCTGAATAAGTCGCTCATGTTTTAACTTTTTGATTACGTTCAGCCAGGTCCTTGATCAGCTGGTCCATACCACCGCTGCGGATTTCGTTGGCAAAGCTGGAGCGATAGTTGGTCACCAGGCTGATGCCATCAATTTTGACGTCATACACTTTCCAGGCATCCTGTTTGTTCTGATACAGGGACAGAGACATACCGATTGACGGGCCGCCTTTTTGCACCACTTCCATCGGCACCGTCACCCGTTTGCGGCTCAGATCATCGCGAAACGGCAGCATCAGGATTTCTTCGTCAGTGTACTCCAGCATCGCGGTTGAATAAGTTCTGATTAACAGGAGACGAAATTCTTCGATGAAGCGCTCGCGCTGATCGGCATTGGCTGCACGCCAGTTTTTACCCAGAGCCAGTTTCGACATTTTCTCAAAGTCGAAATGTGGCATCAGTATATCCTCAACCAGTTCGTAGATTTTCTCGGGATCCGCTTCAAGCTCGGCTTCATTATCCTTCAATGCTTTGAGCATATCGTCCGAGGCTTTTTTAACCAGTGCCTGTGGTTCCGGCATCGCTTCCGCTGAGGCTTTAACTGGACTGAAAGCCAGCATTAATGCTGCCAGCATCAGCAGCGCCTGCATCATGGTTTTATTCAGCATGGTCATTATTCTTCACCTTCCGCTTTGCTATAGAGGAATTGTCCGATGACCTGTTCAAGCACCAGGGCGGGCTGGGTCAGGTCTATGACATCCCCGTCTTGTAAAAATTCTTCTTCAGCACCGGCTACCAGACCGATGTACTGTTCACCCAACAGGCCTGCAGTGTAGATGCTGGCAGAGGTGTCGTATGGAATATTGTCAAACTGGGAATACATGTTGATGGTGACTTCAGCATTATAAGTCGTCGGGTCAAGATTAATCGATGAGACCCGGCCCACACGTACACCCGCCATCGTCACCGGAGCCCGGACCTTGAGGCCGCCGATATTCTCGAATTCTGCAGTGACCTGGTAACCGGCTTCATCGGTGAAGTCACCCAGATTGCTGACTTTCATCGCCAGCATAAACAGGGCAGCAATACCCGCGGCAACAAACATCCCGACAATAATTTCGGTACTCTTATTCTGCATCATTATTATTCATCTCCAAACATCAACGCAGTCAGCACAAAGTCCAGCCCCAGAATCGCAAACGCAGAATGCACTACTGTGCGCGTCGTTGCTCTTCCGACCCCTTCTGAAGTCGGTATGGCATCATGCCCCTCAAACAAAGCAATCCAGGTCACTACAAACCCGAACACAACACTTTTGATGACGCCGTTCATGATGTCATCGTAAAAATCGGTTTTGGCCTGCATCTGTGACCAGAACGCACCGTCATCAACGCCGAGCAAGCCATGCCCCACCAGGAAGGCACCAATAATACCCACCGCACTGAAAATAGCTGCCAGTAAGGGCATGGAAATAAGACCTGCCATAAAACGCGGTGCGATAACGCGGCGAATCGGATCCACCGCCATCATTTCCATGCCGGACAGTTGTTCGGTGCTTTTCATCAGACCGATTTCTGCCGTCAGCGCAGAACCGGCTCGACCGGCAAACAGCAGGGCACTGACTACAGGCCCGAGTTCACGTACCAGTGACAGTGATACCAACACGCCCAGCGATTCCTCAGCACCGAAATCCACCAGCGTATTATACCCCTGCAGGCCTAGTACCATACCCACGAACAGGCCTGAAATAAGGATAATCAGCAGCGACAGAACACCGACCGAGTAGACCTGTTGAATCACCAGCGAAAAACGCAGAAACAGGCCTGGAATACCAGCCAGAATATGCAGCAGGAACAGGTGGCCCCTGCCAAGACGCTCGAAAGTGCCCAGTCCCCAGCGGCCGAGACTGCGAATCAGGTTAATCATGCATATTCCTCTGGCTTGAGTAAGTCTTCGTCAAAGTCGGGACCGGCATAATGGAACGGCACCGGACCGTCCGGTAAGCCTTGCATAAACTGCTGTACCCATTGCGAGCCGGAACGGCGCAACTGCACCGGCGAGCCATGCTCAATAATCTTGCCGCCTGATAATAAATAGATATAGTCAGCAATTTCCGCTGTTTCGGCCACATCATGTGACACCACGATGCTGGTCAGCCCCATTGCATCGTTCATACGATGGATCAGGTTCACCAGGGTGCCCATCGAAATCGGATCCTGACCGGTGAAGGGCTCGTCGTACATGATCATCATCGGTTCCAGCGCAACCGCACGAGCCAGCGCTACGCGACGCGCCATACCACCAGACAGTTCGGCTGGTTGTAGATTACGGGCATTGCGCAGACCCACTGCCTGCAGTTTCATCAGCACCAGATCACGAATCATCGACTCGGGCAGGTTAGTATGCTCTCTGAGGGGAAAAGCCACATTATCGTAAACGGTGAGGTCAGTCAGCAAGGCGCCGCTCTGAAACAACATGCCCATCCGCTTACGCAGCTCATAGAGATCTGAGCGGGAAAGCTTGTGAACATTCTGACCATCAACTTCAATCGTGCCTTTGTCAGGACGAAGCTGACCGCCAATCAACTTTAATAAAGTGGTTTTACCGGTGCCGCTTGGGCCCATGATAGCCGTAACTTTGCCGCGCTCAATATCAATGTTGACGCCTTCAAAGATGGCACGGTTACCACGATAAAAGTGCAAGTCCCTGATCTTTATCAGTGGCACAGGTTTCTCCAGCATTATCAGTCGTGAATGAAAGGTCGTTAATTTTGGTGAATAAGCCACACTAAGTCAAATTGGCTTATGGAAAAAAACAGGCTTATCCGCTAGAGTGTGCACACCAGTTTTTGGTCTTAAGGGAATAATTCACATTGGCATCTGTTCAGATTCCGTTCAGACTTCCTGTGCTAATGTCCTTTACGCATTCATAATAAATCGGAGAGATATGATGAAGAAGTTTTTACAATTCTTTGCAACTGCCCTGATGGTAGTCCCAATGCTGGCAGTGGCCCACGGTCCGACCCGCCAGCAGGTCAAAGAAAGCGTTTTCATTAACGCTGCCCCTGAGAAAGTCTGGGAAGTTGTCGGTGACTTTGCGGGTCTGCACAACTGGCATCCTGCTGTCGCCAGCACTGAAATGAAAAACGATAAAGTTCGTGTTTTGACACTGAAAACCGAAGGTAATCCAACTATCACCGAAGAACTGGATAAACTCGACGACGAAAAAATGATGCTGGTTTACACCATCGAAGATATGAGCGTTGTCAAAACCATCACCTTCAACAGCCAGGACACGCCTTATTACACCCTGCCGGTCAACAACTACAAAGCATGGTTGACCGTTAAACCGAAAGACGGTGGTTCTGAAGTCACCTGGAAAGCGAAATTCTATCGTGCTTTCATGGCCAACCCTCCAGTGCCTGAAGGTCAAAGTGATGAAGATGCTGTCAAAGCAATCGAAGACGTCGCTAAAGCCGGCCTGAACAACCTGAAAGCGATTCTGGAAAAATAATGCGATTCGCGCTGAATCAGCCAAACAAAAAGGCGACCCGGTTACGGGTCGCCTTTTTTGTGACACTTGCGCTGACACTCACAGGCTGTTTTGGTGACGACAAGCAATATGCCCTTATCACCAATCAGCTTGCCGACAATGTCAGTGTGATTGACGTCGAGGCCGGTGAAGTCATCAAGGAAATCACTGTCGGAGATGCACCCGCGGGTGTGGCTGTCAGCACTGAGGCTGCCCGTGCTTTCGTGACCAATCCGGACAGTCGAACTGTCTCTGTTATTAACCTGCAGACTCTCGAAGAGTTACGTCAGATAAAAGTCGGCGCAGGCCCAGTCGGCATTGTCGCAGACCGTCGTGGTGAACGTGTCTATGTCGCTGACTGGTACGAAAACCGCATCAGCGTCGTTGAACCGGGGTCCGGTGACATCATTCAGACTATTCCTGTCGGCAAGTCACCAGCCGGCATGGTGCTGGACGAGAGCAAACAGCGACTCTATGTCGCCAATCGAGACGATAATGCGATAGCCTTTGTTGATCTTGAAAAAGGACAGGTGGTTCGGAGCGTCAGTGTCGGTAAGTCTCCGTTTGGCATGGCCATAACACCAGACGGACGCTATATCTACAGCGTTAATGTACAAAGCAGTAATGTCACGGTGATTGATACCGAAACCGCGGAAGTGGTGACAACCATTCCGGTCGGTGAATGGCCTTACTGTGCAGTGGTCAGCCCGGATGGCAGCAAGCTCTATGTTACCAATCAGGATGACAGCACCCTCTCAATCATTGATGTTAAAACCCATCAGGTCACCAATACCGTCGCTGTTGAAGACACGCCGGAAGGCGTCGACACCTCGGCTGATGGCAGTCTGGTTTATGTCGCTAACTGGGGGAATGGGACCGTTTCCGTGATTGATGCCATCACTGAAAAGCCACTCAACACCATCAAGGCCGCCACCGGCAGCCGTGCTTTCGGTGAGTTTATAACCACCCTTGAATGATAAAGCGATTGCTATCGTAGCGCTGGATGACCAGGCGATCGGTCGTGCTCAGGCACTGGCTGATCGTCTGGGCCTTGAACTGGCTACAATCGAGGCGGACAACAGTCAGCTCTGGCTGAGTGAGCACAGGCTTGCTCTCAAAGTGCCGGACTTCAAACAGCCTTTCTCGATTGATTTCAGCAGCGGTAAATATGATCATCGCCGCCGCTTCGGTGGCGGCCGCGGTCAAGCGATTGCCCGCGCTGTCGGTTTAAAGCAAGGCCAGACACCCAGTGTGATTGATGCTACCGCAGGCTTTGCCCGGGATGCCTTTGTGCTGGCAAGTCTGGGCTGTCAGGTCACCATGATTGAGCAAAACCTTGTCATGAGCCTGTTGATTGAGGATGCGCTGTTACGGGCTGCTGATGACCCTGACATTGCTGAGATTGCAGATCGGATGCAGCTTCATCAGGCTAATGCGATCAATATACTGGCTGAGGGTAAACTCCAGGCTGATGTGATTTACCTGGACCCGATGTACCCCGGCCGCGACAAATCCGCCCTGGTCAAAAAGGAAATGCAGTTATTGCATCAATTGGTCGGCACCGATATCGACAGCGCCGAACTGCTTGCTGCAGCCCGGGCTAAAGCCGGCAAACGGGTGGTGGTGAAACGCCCCAAAGGCGCCGAATTTGTCGGCGGGCAGAAACCGGCCGCCAGTGTGCACAGTAAAAATACCCGTTATGATATTTATCCGACGCGCTGAGCTCAGCCTCTATACTGCTTGTCTAGCTCGCGCAGCCTGGCCAGCTTCTCGGCGATTTTGATTTCAAGACCGCGATTGACCGGCTCATAATAGCTGCGATCACGCATCGAATCAGGAAAGTACTGCTCGCCAGCCGCATAGGCTTCGGGCTCATCATGCGCATAGCGATATTCCTTACCGTAGCCCAGCTCCTTCATCAGCTTGGTCGGTGCATTACGTAGATGCACCGGCACTTCCGCACTGCCATGGGTTTTGGCATCGTTCATGGCTGCTTTGAAAGCCACATATACCGCATTACTTTTCGGCGCGCAGGCGAGATAAACCACTGCCTGGGCAATCGCCAGTTCGCCTTCCGGGCTGCCCAGCTTGTCGAAACTTTCCCAGGCATCCAGCGCAATACGCAGGCCCCGTGGATCGGCATTGCCGATATCCTCGGTCGCCATACGCACGATTCGGCGCATCAGATAAACCGGGTCACAGCCCCCGTCCAGCATCCGGCAGAGCCAGTACAGAGCCGCATCAGGCGCTGAGCCTCGCACGCATTTGTGCAGTGCTGATATCTGATCATAAAAGGCTTCACCGCCTTTATCGAAACGGCGAATCGTGCCTGACAGCACTTCCGCCAGATCGTTTTCATCCACTTCGGTCTGACCTTTGCTGTCGGCCAGATCGACCGCGATTTCCAGCAGGTTCAGAACCCGGCGGCCATCTCCGTCGGCGGTTTGTGCCAGTTGATCCCGTAACGCGTCAGAAATTGTAATACCACGATCGGCGAGGCCGAGCTCACTGTCTGCCATGGCCCGGTCAATGATTTGCCTGAGGTCGGCTGCTTCCAGAGACTTCAATACATAAACACGGGCACGCGACAACAGGGCGTTATTGAGCTCAAATGAAGGATTTTCGGTCGTGGCGCCGATAAAGGTAAATGTTCCGTCCTCAACATAAGGCAGAAACGCATCCTGCTGCGATTTGTTGAAACGATGCACCTCATCGACAAACAACATGGTGCGTCGACCCTGCTCCTGCTGCAGTTGCTGGGCACGGGCTACGGCTGCCCGGACTTCCTTGACCCCGGCGAGCACCGCGGAAATAGTCATGAACTCGGCATCACAGTAACCGGCAATCAGTTTGGCCAGTGTCGTTTTGCCGGTACCGGGCGGGCCCCAGAAAATCATCGAATGCGGATGGCCGGAGGCAATGGCCTGCCTCAGCGGCTTTCCGGCTCCCAGCAAATGGGTCTGGCCGATATATTCATCGAGGGTTTTGGGCCGCATCCGGTCCGCCAGCGGACGGCTCGCCGGATCGGCCTCGATTTGGTCAAATAAACTCACTTATCGGCTGACTCTTTATTGGCTGTCACCAACGACATCGACCCCGGCCGGCGGTGTAAAGCTGAATAGTTCTTTGTCGAATGTCGGGTTTTCTTCAACCTGGCTGAATACCAGCCGGGTGCGCTGGTCAAAGCTGTCGCGCATGATCATCTGTGCAAGGGTATCGCCGTCAAACACCAGCGTGACAGCCTGGAAGTTGGAATCCGGTTCTTTGGGTGTCAGCTCAACCCACAGCCGGCCATCATCCGAAGGCAGGTTCTGTATGTGATATTTATCAGCCGGTACTACCTCACCGGAAAGCAGAGTGGCAGGGGTATCAGCCAGAGCTTCCTGCTGCGACTTGACGGTGACCTGTTCCAGCTCGACATCATAGAACCAGATTTTTTCACCATCAGCGACAATTTTCTGCGGATAGGGCTGCTGGTAATCCCAGCGGAATTTGCCCGGACGCTCAAGCTGGAATTCGCCCTCAGCCTCTTCCAGTAAATTGCCCTCGGCGTCGATCACCATCTGTTCAAAATGCGCAGAAAAAGTATGCACATTGTCTACAAACTGCTGCAGTTTCTCGGTCGCGCCATCAGCGGCTACAGCGATGGAAGAAAAGAAAATGCTCAACAGCAGGGCTGAAGATTTAATCAAGGTCATGCACTGACTCCATTGTCTTGTGGTAATTGAGCAGACTGCGCAAACGCAGCGGGGTTCCGCCAGGATTAGTCGCGTGGCGGCGGTGCCAGCACTTCGCGACTGCCATTGCCCTGCATCGCTGACACCACACCGGCAGCCTCCATGGCTTCAACAATTCTGGCTGCCCGGTTGTAACCAATCTTCAGCCGGCGCTGAATACCGGACACCGAAGCACGGCGGCTTTCGGTCACTATCTGTACCGCCTGGTCGTAGAGCGGATCGGACTCGGCGTCACTGGGATCGCCCAGACCACCCTCGCCTTCATCGCCCGCCGGATCCTGGGTAATTTCATCCAGATAATTAGGCGCCGCCATTTTTTTCAGATGTTCGACCACCGCATGAACTTCATGATCATCGACAAAAGCCCCATGCACCCGTTCCGGCAGACCGCTGCCCGGTGGCAAGTAGAGCATATCGCCCTGCCCCAGCAACTGCTCGGCTCCCATCTGATCCAGAATGGTTCGTGAGTCGATTCGGGAGGATACCTGGAAGGCAATCCGGGTCGGAATATTGGCTTTGATCAAACCGGTGATGACATCCACCGATGGCCGCTGGGTCGCCAGTATCAAATGAATACCTGACGCACGGGCTTTCTGGGCCAGCCTCGCAATCAGTTCCTCGACCTGTTTGCCCACCACCATCATCATATCGGCCAGCTCGTCGATAACCACCACGATAAACGGCAACGGCTCCAGCGTTGGTGCCACTTCACCCGGCTCCACATCGATGGTCGGATCTTTAATGGGTTCACCGCGTTCAATCGCATCACGGACTTTTTTGTTATAGCCGGCAATGTTTCTGACCCCTAAAGCGGCCATAAGCGGGTAGCGGCGCTCCATTTCCGCCACACACCAGCGCAATGCGTTGGCGGCTTCCTTCATATCGGTCACAACCGGGGCCAGAAGATGCGGAATATCTTCGTAGACTGACAATTCCAGCATCTTCGGATCGACCATGATCATGCGCACCTGTTCCGGTGTCGCCTTGTAAAGAATGCTCAGAATCATCGCGTTGACGGCGACTGACTTACCGGAGCCGGTGGTACCCGCCACCAGCAGATGAGGCATCTTTTCCAGATTGGCGACGGTGGGTCGGCCGGCTATATCCTTACCCAGCGCGAGTTCCAGCAGGGATTTGCTGTTTTCATAATCATCACAGGCAAGGATTTCCCGCAGCCGGACGATTTCACGGGTTTCGTTGGGGATTTCCAGCCCCACCACCGGTTTGCCGGGGATGACTTCAACAATACGGACACTGCTGACAGACAAGGCGCGGGCCAGATCTTTGGCAAGACCACTGATGCGACTGACCTTGATACCGGGGGCGGGCTGCAGTTCAAAGCGGGTGACCACGGGGCCGGGTTGCACTTCCACTACCTGCACATCGACACCGAAGTCCTTGAGTTTGAGTTCAACCTGACGTGACAGAGCCTGCAGGACTTCCTCACTGTAGGCGCTCTGACTGGCCTTGGGCATATCCAGTAATGCCAGCGCCGGCATGCCGGGAGCGTCCGGGGTTTCAAATAGCGGAACCTGTTTTTCCTTCTCTTCCCGCTTGCTGGGTTCTTTTTTCTCCAGCACGGGTTCGATCCGGACCTTGGCCTTATGCTGTAGTTTTTCTTTCTGTTCGCGGAAGGTTTCTTCGCGCTGCTGACGGGTGCGGCGTGCCTGCAAATCGTCTTTCATTTCCCGCAGCCAGCGGCTGGCATGCACTACGGCGATCATCGCCACACTGCCCAACTTGTCGATAACCATCAGCCAGGACAGGCCGGTAAATAGGGTGACCCCTGTGAGCAGCACCGCCAGCAGTAACAGACTGGTACCGGAGGCACCGAATACGGATTCAAAGCCATGGCCAACGACTTCGCCGAGCACGCCACCAGCACCCATCGGCATTAATTGGGCGTATTGGGTCAGGCTCAGAGAAGCCAGGCCACTGGCTGCAGCCAGCGCCATCAGCAGACCGGCCATTTTCAGAATCCAGAAATGCATGGCATCGGCACTGTCAGCGCGCTTGCCCCAGCTGAACAGCAACCAGCCGGAAAAGCCAACCATGAAGGGGAACAGATAGGCCGGGAAACCAAAGCCATACAGCAGCGCATCGGCAAGCCATGCCCCCACAATACCGCCGCTGTTGGCAATCACGTCATCGGCACCGGTAGTCGACCAGCCCGGATCGGTGGGCTCATAGCTTGCTAATGACAGTAACAGATAAGCGGCCAGCGCGACGGCCAGGATCAGGGCCGCTTCCCGCAACCGAAAGCCGACTGCGCCGCTCGCTTCATTCTGTTTCTGTTTGTCATTGACTCTTGTCGCTTGTGCCACGGTGATATTTCCAACTCAGCCAATAAATTAACGTCTGATTTTAACACAGCTTTTGAACTAAGATGCTTGTCCAAAGTCACAGCAGTGGTTACTCTACGTGCTACTCGATTAACATCCTTTGGAGGCACCCCTCATGGCAGACGCCAAACACTGTCGTTTATTAATTCTGGGCTCAGGTCCTGCCGGTTACACTGCTGCAGTTTATGCGGCGCGTGCGGCACTGGAACCGGTCCTCATCACCGGTATCGAGCAAGGTGGTCAGCTGACAACCACCACCGATGTCGATAACTGGCCGGGTGATGACCAGGGTGTGCAGGGTCCGGAATTAATGCAGCGTATGCAGCGTCATGCCGAGCGTTTCGGTACCGAGATTGTGTTCGACCATATCCATACTGCAGACCTCAGCCAGCGGCCGTTTCGTCTTATCGGTGATGCCGGTGAATACACCTGCGATGCGCTGATCATTGCAACCGGCGCCTCAGCCAAGTACCTGGGTCTGGAATCAGAAGAAAACTTCAAAGGCCGCGGTGTGTCCGCCTGCGCGACCTGTGATGGTTTCTTCTACAAGAATCAGCCGGTTGCGGTCATCGGTGGCGGTAATACTGCGGTGGAAGAAGCTTTATATCTGTCCAATATCGCTTCCAAGGTGACAGTTATTCACCGTCGTGACTCATTCCGTTCCGAGAAAATTCTGAGCAATAAATTGCTCAAACGCGCAGAAGAAGGCAATGTTGAGATTCTGTGGGACCATGTACTGGACGAAGTGCTGGGTGATGACGCCGGTGTCACCGGTATCCGGGTCAAAAGTACCAAAGATAACAAGGATCAGGAAATCCCGGTTCAGGGCGTATTCATCGCCATTGGTCACCAGCCCAATACCAGCATGTTCAAGGGACAGCTGGACATGCAGCATGACTACATTATTCTGAAGAAAGGCACTGAAACCAGCATCCCGGGCGTATTTGCCGCCGGTGACGTGTCTGATCCGATTTATCGTCAGGCGATTACTTCAGCCGGCGCCGGCTGTATGGCAGCACTGGATGCCGAACGGTTTCTCGATAACGACTAAAGTCATACAATGAAAGGGCGGCTTGACCGCCCTTTTTTTATTGGAGGAGCGCACATGGATTCTGATTATCAGCACATTCTGATCGCCGTGGATTTTTCCAGCCATACCGAGGAGGTCTGTAGCAAAGCGCAGGCCCTGGCGCAGCGCAATAACGCCAGACTCAGTATCTGCCATATCGTGGAGGACTTTCCGCTCACCGATTTTGCCTATGAGCCGATGATCAGCGTTGATATCGATATGCGCGAAGCCCTGCTTGAGGCCGGCAAAAAACAGCTTGGCAAGCGGGCCGAGGAGATGGGGATCCCCGCTTCTCAGCAATGGGTGGAATGCGGCAGCCCCGGTCATAATCTGGTGCGGATTGCCGATGAAAACCAGGTTGACTTGATTGTGGTCGGCTCTCATGGTCGACATGGCATTAAAATGTTGCTGGGTTCTACTGCCAATGCGGTCTTGCACCACGCTCACTGTGATGTGCTCGCGGTCCGGCTCAAAGATGACTGACGCCTGAAGACTGTTTCGTGAAAAAATCCAATCTGCTGGAGACTGCCGGCCTGCCCGGTTTTATCAGTTTTCTGGCTGTCGCTTTCATCAATGCGATGGTCGACCTGGGTCACAAAATCCTGATTCAGAACACGATTTTTAAAATCTATGATGATGCTACCCAGGTCGGTCTAACTGCCATTGTCAATGCCCTGATTCTGCTGCCTTTTATTCTGTTGTTCACACCGGCCGCTTATCTTTCTGACCGTTTTGCCAAACCCCATCTGATGCGCGTCACCGCTTTTGCCGCGATTTTAATCACGCTGCTGATCACGCTGGCTTATTATCAGGGCTGGTTTCTATTTGCCTTTGCGCTGACCCTGCTGCTGGCGGCGCAAAGCGCGCTCTACTCCCCCGCCAAGTACGGCTATATCCGCGAACTTGCTGGCAATGAAAGACTGTCACCGGCTAACGGTTTTATTCAGGCCACCACGATTGTGGCGATTTTGAGTGGCATTTTTCTTTTCACCATCCTGTTTGAAACCAAGCTGAGCGGCCATGTCTACCACAATGAAGCAGAATTAATTCAGCATATCGCGCCGATAGGCTGGCTGCTGGTGCTGTTCAGCGTGATTGAGTTTGTGCTGGCCTGCCGCCTGCCGATGACAAGTTCGGCCCAGCCTGATCAGCGCTTTGACTGGCAGCGCTACCGGCGCGGACATATTCTGCATGAGAACCTGCAGCGACTGTACCGCAATCCGGTCATCTGGTATGCGATTCTGGGTTTATCCATGTTCTGGGGAATTTCCCAGACTTTTCTGGCTACCTTCCCGGCATTTGCCAAGATTGTGCTTGCCGAAGATAACACGATTATTATCCAGGGCCTGCTGGCCTGTTCCGGGGTCGGCATTATTATCGGTTCGCTGGTCGCCGGCAGTGGTCGTAAAGGCCAGATCACAACCGGATTGATCCCGACCGGCGCTATTGGCATGTGCCTGGTGTTATTTATCATGCCTATGCTGGCATCAACGCCGGCGTTTGCACTGGCGATCCTTGGCTTCGGTTTCTTCGGCGGTCTGTTCATCATCCCGCTCAATGCGTTGATTCAACTACATGCACCGGCCAGTCAATTGGGTACGATTCTGGCCGGGAATAACTGGGTACAGAATATCGTGATGATTTTTTTCCTGCTGATTACCCTGTTCGCAGCACTGTTTGCAATATCCAGCCAGCTCATGATTGAGGCCATTCCGGTCATCACGGTTCTGCTTGCACTAGCACTGGCAAGATACGCACACAAAGCAAGGCAGACTTGATATTCCTGCAGTTTTGGGGGATTCTCTTAGCTCATGTAAGGTTAATTCATATTGAGAGCCACGCGTGAGCAAAGTAACGTCGTTCCCCCCGGTCTACGACCACGAATTCCAACAGGCATCTGAAAACCTTCGGCGCACGCTTCCTCTCGTTAATCAGCACAAAACCCCGGTTAACCCGGTCAATTATGCGGTCTGGTATGAATATGTCTCCGGCGACAATGCCGAGCTCGTCAGTGCTATCGATACCCGCCTCAGCAAAAACCAGCCGATTACTGCAGAAGTCACTCAATATCTTTACGAGAAATATGTGCTGATGGGCATGCCTGAGCGCCTGAATCACACCAACAATGGTCTGAAGCTCGTGGTTGATAATACCTTACACAATATCAACCGGGTGGAAGCCGCGGCGACATCCTGCAGCTCCGGTCTGAGCCAGAGTCAGTCGCTGCTCGAAAAGTGTAATGATATTCAGGAACTGAAAGGCCTGGTCACGCAGATACTGAATAATACCCAGCAACTGACTCAGAGCAGCCATGAGCTTAAAAATGAACTGGCCCGTTCCTCAGAGGAAATCCTGAAACTGCGTCAGGAACTGGAAGCCGTCAAACATTCTGCGCGCACTGATGGGCCTGACCGGTCTGCTTAATCGCGGTACATTCAACCGCGAACTGGCTCATCTTTGCCAGGACCATGATATGACCTTCTCACTGGCTTTGTTTGATATCGATCATTTCAAACGGCTCAACGACAGCTTCGGTCATCTTCTGGGTGATAAGGTACTGCAATATTTTGCATCGATCCTCAATGCCCACCGCGATGACATGCATCTTGCCGCCCGTTTCGGCGGCGAGGAAATGGCAATGATTTTCCTTCATAGCAGTCTCGAGGAAACTTTCATCATGGCAGAGAAGATTCGTGAGACATTCGCTGCCAGCCGCCTCAAGAAAAAAGGCAGTGACGAATCAATCGGTCAGGTGACTGTCTCGGTTGGCATTACCCATCTGCAACCGGGCGACACACCGAGAGACTTGATCGAGCGGGCCGACCGGGCCTTGTATCAATCCAAAACCGATGGCCGTAACCGCGTCAACTTCGCCTAGAAACGGTAAAAACGGCTGTTGAGATAATCCACCACCGCCTTTTGCTGATCCTGATCCCAGCTGACATCGGCTGCCCGCATACAAAACTGCAGCCGACTTTCCAGATCCTGCAAGGAGCGCACTTTACGATCGTCGCGTTGATACAAATGATAAGGGTCACCATCACCGAGCGAAGCATGGCATTCCATACAGGCAGCATCATGCAGTGCTTTACCACTCTGCGCCATGACGCCACTGCTGAACAGAAAAGCCAGTGATAACAACAGCAAACGCATTTTAAGCAGCCCCCGATTGCAGGTGGACAATCCGCAGCGCCGCAGGCGGATGTGAATCATAGACTGCAGACACCAACGGGTCCGGTGTCAGCGTGCTGGCATTTTCTTTGTACAGTGCCACCAGCGCCGCAATCAGATCATCGGCATTGGCCACCGAGGCCGCATAATCATCGGCCTCGTATTCATATTTGCGTGACAGCGCGGTCATCAGCGGATGCAGGAAAAACAGGAACACAGGAATCACCAGCATAAACAGCGCCAGTGCCATCGCATTTGACTCGGTATTGGCACCCAGCCCTTCAAAGAACCAGGACTCTCCCGACGCCCAGCCCAGCAGGGCCAGACCCAACAGACTCAGCCCCGCCATTACAAACATGTTTTTGACCACATGCTTGCGGCTGAAGTGACCCAGTTCATGGGCAAGTACCGCCTCGATCTGATCTTCATTGAGCGTGTTAAGTAAGGTGTCGAAAAACACAATGCGTTTGTTGCTGCCCATACCGGTAAAGTAGGCATTGCCGTGACCGCTACGGCGTGAACCGTCCATCACAAAAATGCCCTGGCTCTTGAAACCACAACGAGTCAACAGGTTCTCGACCCGTTTTTGCAGCTGTTCATCTTCCAGCGGGGTGAACTTGTTAAACAAGGGCGCAATAAAAGCCGGATAAGCCCACATCATAAACACCGCAAAGCCCATCCAGGCAGCCCACAGATAAAGCCACCACAACTCGCCGGCGCTGTTCATCATCCACAAAGCAACCCAGATAAGCAGCCCGCCGACCACCAGCATCAGGATGGTTTGTTTGAGAAAATCGGAGAAAAACAGCCCCGGCGTCTGCCGGTTGAAACCGAATTTATCCTCAAGCACAAACGTCTTGTAGTAGGAGAACGGTAATTCCAGCAGCGAACCGATTAAAAGAAAACTGAGGAAAAAGATAATGCCGCCCAGCATCGGTCCCATATCGAATTGTGACCAGGCGCCGTAGAGCACGGCGAGCCCGCCGCCCAGGGTCCAGAGCAGCAGAATGATCATGCTATAGAAGGTTTCGCTGCGCTTGAACTTGCCTTTGGCGACCGTGTAATCGGCTGCTTTCTGATGCGCACTCAGGCTGATTTGTTCTTTGAATGCAGTGGGCACTTCGTCGCGATGGGCAGCAACATAACGTCCCTGTCTGAATGACAACCAGATTTCCACCGCTGTCATCAGCAACACCGCAGCCAAAAAGATCCAACTGAATTCGTTCATATGCTAAGCCTAAGTTTTTCCATATAAAAATGTCATGCAGAGTAGCCTTTGATACAATCTCTGGCAAGTTAGTTCATCCCACCTCATCAACGATAAAGACGGAGACCATGGCCAAAAGTAAAAATAACCTGATTTGGATTGACCTGGAAATGACCGGTCTCGACACCAACAACGATTATATTATCGAAATCGCCACCGTCGTCACTGACAGTGAATTAAATGTTCTGGGTGAGGGTCCTGTCTTTGCCATTCATCAACCCGACTCAGTACTGGATGGAATGGATGAGTGGAATACCCGCCAGCATGGTAAATCAGGCCTCACCGAACGGGTGCGCGAGAGCACCATCAGCGAGGCTATTGCTGAAGAAAAGACGCTGGAGTTTTTGCGTAAGCATGTCCCGGCCGGTGTATCGCCGATGTGCGGCAACAGCATCTGCCAGGATCGTCGTTTTCTGGCGCGCTGCATGCCGGAACTGGAAGCCTTTTTTCACTACCGCAACCTGGATGTCAGCAGCCTCAAGGAACTGGCACGCCGCTGGGCGCCGAAAGTGGAGAAATCATTCAAGAAAAATGCCTCGCATCTCGCAATGGATGATATCAAGGACTCTATCCGTGAACTGCAGCATTACCGCGAGCATATGATTAAGCTGCCAGAAACCGTCTAGATTCACATCGTTTTCACGGACTGAAAGCGAGATTTACAGCTCTGTTTTCAGTACCGTGACATGGTCCATCAAAAACCACATCTGCCAAGCAAAATCTGCCCTGTGTGTGAACGTCCTTTCAACTGGCGCAAGAAATGGCGCAGGGACTGGGATCAGGTTAAATATTGTTCTGAACGCTGCCGCAGGCAGTCACATCAATTGTAATGGCTGATTTATCCGCATTTCCGTCGCGAATGGTATTGCTCGACTGTGAGACCACAGGAGGTCGTGCCAGTCGAGACCGTATGACCGAGCTGGCGCTGATACAGGTCGATGATGGTGTGGTGGTAGATCGCTGGCAGACATTGATCAATCCCGGCATCGCCATTCCGCCCTGGATTACACGCCTCACCGGCATCAGCAACCCGATGGTGGAAGAGGCACCGCTGTTTGAAGACATTGCCAGCGAATTGTTTGAGCGCCTGCAGGATCGGGTCATCGTCGCCCACAACGCGCGGTTTGATTACAGTTTTCTCAAACAGTCTTTTCAGCGCAGCGGTTTTCAGTTCAACAGTAAAACCCTGTGCTCAGTCAGACTGAGCCGCAAGCTGTATCCTCAGCATCGTTATCACGGCCTGGATCGCATTATCGAAAGACTCGGCATCGAAATCGATGAGCGCCACCGGGCCATGGCCGATACCGAAGTCATTCTGGCCTTTTTTCAACATGTCAGTGAACATTTCCCTGCGCAAGAGATTGAGGCAGTCTGCAAACAGCTGCTGAAACGCCCGAGTCTGCCCAGTCATATCAGCCAGGAACAGATTGATGCCCTGCCCGACTTGCCCGGCATTTACCGTTTTCTCGACGCGGAAGGCGTGCCGCTGTATATCGGTAAGTCGGTCAATATCCGTGAGCGGGTCTTAAGCCACTTCAGTCAGGACCACCAGAATTCGAAAGAGCTCGATATCAGTAAGGCCCTGCATCATATCGAGTTCGAACAGACGCCATCAGATTTTGGTGCGCAGTTGCTGGAAAACACCGAAATCAAACAATTCTCGCCCCGTTTCAACCGCCGTCAAACCAAAAGCAAAACCCTCTACCAGATCTCGCTGACAGAGAATGCTGAAGGCTTACTGCTGACTGAAGTTGTGGCAACCGATATGACCGCGATCGAGGATATTACCCGCCGCTACGGTCTGTTTCGCAGCCGTAAACAGGCGCAGAACAGCTTACTGGAACTGATACAAACGCATCAGCTGTGTCAGAAACTCTGTGGTCTGGAAAAACGTCAGAAAGGCGCCTGTTTCGGCTTCCAGCTCAGAAAATGCAAGGGTGCCTGCTGTGGTAAAGAGAGTGCTCTCAGCTACAACCTGCGTCTCAAAATGGCACTGGATAGTCTGAAAAATCAACAATGGCCCTGGCCCGGTCCGGTTCTCATCGAAGAGCATCCGCTACATCAGGACTGGGATTCTGTTCACTATCATCTGGTTGACCAGTGGCGCTACCTGGGCCAGGTCGAAGATGAGACTGACTGCCAGCAGCTGCTGACTAAAAATCAGCTTAACCCGGCTTATTTCGACCGCGACAGCTACAAAATACTGGTGCGCTTTCTGCTCAATCCGGACAGACAGAAACACCAGCGTCTGGTCATAAAACCTCTTTCTTTGGATCAAACGGAGCTTGTCTGATGAAAACACACCATCGCTACCTGGGTTATGCCGGCCTGATCCCCTTTGTTGTAATGGCGATTTTCAGTCTGTTCGACAGCCGTCATGCCGAGATTTTTCTACTGGATTATGCCGCGCTGATTTTCAGTTTTCTCGGCGGCATACTGTGGAGTTTGAGTATAAAAGAACCAATGCCGGCGCATGTGTCCCTGGTCTCAGTCAGCGCCATGCTCTGGGCCTGGTTATGGTTGCTCACTCCGGCCTATAACTGGTTCTGGCTGGCAGCCCTGTCGTATGTGGCTTTATGGTTATACGAATGGTTTCTGCTGAGACGCTTCATTGCGCATGACTTTCTGATCCTGCGCGGTCAACTCAGCCTGATTGCCGCGCTCTCACTGGTACTGGCCAATTTCTGATGCGCCTCAATCTGATCCTGGGCGATCAACTTAACCGTGACAGCCTGCTGTTTGAAGATGTCGACAAAGATCAGGATCAGTTCTGGATGGCCGAAGTGCTTAATGCTTCCAGTGAGACGCCGTCCAGCAAGCAACGCAGCGTGCTGTTTCTGTCTGCGATGCGGCATTTTGCCCAGTCCCTGGACATCGAAGGTTTCAACTTACATTACGCCACCTTAAGTGACGGTTATCAGAGCTTCAACCAAGCCCTCTCAGACACGCTGAAACAGCAGAGTATCAGCCATATCCGCTGCGTATTGCCGGGTGATGTTGCCGTGATGCAGGAACTGGCTGACTGCTGTCAGCGCCACCAGCTTGAAATTGAATGGCTGGCCGATAATCACTTCATCAGCCGCCGCGGCGAGTTCAAACAGTGGATGCAGGACCGGCGCCAACCCAGAATGGAGCACTGGTACCGGCATTTGCGGCAGGACCGGCAGATCCTGATGGATGATAATAATGAGCCAGAAGGCGGCCAGTGGAATTTTGATAAGGATAACCGCAAAACCTTCGGTAAAAGTGGTCCTGACGCTGTGCCTGAGCCTGTCGAGTTCAGACCTGATGCCATCACACGGGCAGTCATTAACGATATTGAACAATTCCTGCCGGATTTACCGGGTGAGATTGAGGAATTCAACTGGCCGGTCAACCGTGAACAGGCACTGAAGCAACTGGATGATTTTATCGCTAGGCGTTTGCCACAGTTCGGTGATTTTCAGGATGCCATGTGGACCGGGCAACCGTTTCTCTATCATGCCCGACTGTCAGGCTGTCTCAACCTGAAACTGTTGCACCCAATGGAAGTCATTGAGGTAGCTGAAAAAGCCTACCGGGATAAGAAAGCACCACTCAATGCGGTCGAGGGCTTTATCCGTCAGATTCTGGGCTGGCGTGAATATGTCCGTGGTCTTTACTGGTATTACCGTGACAACTGGCTGGACTATAACGCCCTGGATTATGACCGGGAACTGCCCGGTTTTTACTGGAACGCCAAGACCGATATGACCTGTATGCGCGAATCGATATCGCAAGTGCTCAGTTACGGTTATGGCCATCATATACAGAGACTGATGGTCACCGGTCTTTTTTCTTTGTTATGGGGTACCAGACCGGAACAGATTCACCGTTGGTATCTCGGCATGTATATCGATGCCGTGGCCTGGGTGGAAATTCCCAACACCATCGGCATGAGCCAGTATGCCGATGGCGGCATCGTCGGCTCCAAACCCTATATTGCCAGCGGTGCCTATATCAAACGCATGTCCAACTACTGCGATGACTGCCAGTTTAATCCCAAGCAGGCCAGTGGCGATAAAGCCTGCCCGTTCACCACCCTGTATTGGTCGTTTATTGATCATCATCAGAACTGGTTGTCGCGTAATCCGCGGCTGGGAATGCAGGTACGGAACTGGGACAATAAAAGCGATGACGAAAAGCAGGCGATTCGCGAACGCAGCAACTGGCTGTATCAACACCTGGATCAATCTGGCTATAAGGAGCAGGGATGACAACAACACAACTGGTCTGGCTGAGAAATGACTTGAGACTGGATGACAATCCGGCTTTATATCTCGCCCGGCAACAGGGCGATATTGAGGTGGTGTTTGTGGCCTGTCCTGACCAGTGGCAGCAGCACGACGAATCCGCTGCCAAGCAGGGGCTCAAAGCCGATAGTCTGAAAGATATACAACAACAGCTGGCCGCTAAAGGCATACCGTTTCACCTGCTGGAAACACCGCTGTTTGCCGACGTTCCTGCGCTGTTAGTGGATTTCTGCCAGTCTCATCAATTCACTGCCATCTGGTTTAACCAGGAAACGCCGCTGGACGAACGGCGCCGGGATCAGGCCGTGGTGGAAACATTCACTGAAGCCGGTATTGCCTGCCATGCACTGGAAACCGATCTGCTGGTCGCCCTGCCGGTGCTGACCCAGCAGGATGAGCCTTTTAAAGTCTTCACCCCCTACTATCGCCGCTGGCTGCAAATCCTGCAGGAAACCCAACGGGAACCTTATCTGGCCCCGGAAAAACAGGGCAAAACACTCAAAGTCAATTGGAAAAAGCCCGAATGGGCCGGTGATTACCGTGACGATATCTGGCCAGCGACTGAAGACAAGATTTTGGAGAAACTGGACAAGTTCTGTCAGAAAAGACTCAAAGCCTATTCAGAGCGGCGTGATTTTCCGGCGGAACCCGCCACCAGCTTGTTATCACCCTATCTCGCCCTTGGCAGAATCGGCCCGCGTCGGCTGCTGGCGACGATTCAATATCATTGCAGTGCCCAAAAACTGCACTGGCAGGATAATGTCTGGCTGCAGGAGTTGGCCTGGCGAGATTTTTACCGGCAGTTGCTGCTGCATTTCCCGCGCCTCAGTATGGAAAAACCATTCAAACCGGAAACCGATCAGGTGATCTGGTCCGATAATGAAGCCGGCTTCAAAGCCTGGTGCGAGGGTAAAACCGGATTCCCGATTGTCGATGCTGCGATGCGCCAGCTTTTGCAAACCGGCTGGATGCATAACCGGCTAAGAATGATTACGGCCAGTTTTCTCAGCAAGCTGCTGTTAATCGACTGGCGCCGTGGCGAACAATTTTTTATGCAGCATCTGATTGATGGTGAATTTGCCGCCAATAATGGCGGCTGGCAATGGAGTGCTTCGACCGGCTGCGATGCCGCGCCCTACTTCAGAGTATTCAACCCCACACGTCAGTCGGAACGTTTTGATCCGGAAGGGGAATTTATCCGTCGGTTTGTGCCGGAACTGGCAGATCTCAGCAACAAACATATTCACGATCCGAGCGACGAGCAACGCTCAAAACTGGCTTATCCGTCACCGGTCATAGACTACAAGCCGGCCCGCAAACAGGCGATCGAAGCCTTTGCCGATCTGAAAAACAGCTGACTTTCGCCCTGTTAAGCCAATGTGGTATCTTCAGCGCTTATTTTGCCTGATAGATACGTATGGCTCATCCTCAATTACACGGTTATCTGGATCCGTCACTACCCGCGCTGGATGCGGCCACTATCAGTGAACTGAACCAGCATGCGGCTCAGGATCTGGCCAAACGTTCCATCCCCGGTGGACTGATAGTCTTGCTGGCGCTACTGATCTCGGCCATCGCCTCGCCGATAATGAACGGTAGCTGCAGCCTTATCTGCGCTTTATTTACCGTGATGACACTGGTCGTTCTGCTTCGACTTTTCAGTATTCGTCTGCTGTTCAAACAGCAAATCAGTCTGCAAAACTGGCGCCGTCTCAGCTATGTCATGTTCTCCGTCTCTGCTGCAGTCTGGGGCTTTTATGTCGCGGCCAGCTTTTATCTGTTTCAGAACATCACTATCAACATGGTTATCATGATGTTCACTATTGGCATTGCTGCCGGTTCTGCGACCAGCCTGTTTATCTGGAAACGCATGACCCAAATCTATCTGCTGCTGATTTTTCTGCCGATAATATCCGTGGTGTTTTTTCAGTGGAATGCCCTGACCGCCAGTCTGATATTCGGTTTATCAGCTTATCTGGTTTTTCTGCTGGTTCAGGCCAAACGCGCCAATACTGAATACTGGCGGGCACTGTGCGTTAATAAGTTATTGCAAAAACAGACTGATGAACTGGTGGCCGCCAAGGAGCAGGCGGAAAAAGCCAGTCAGGCCAAAACCGAATTTTTGTCGAGCATGAGCCATGAACTCAGAACCCCGCTCAATGCCATCCTCGGCTTTACCCAACTGCTGGCGACTGATCCGGAATCCCCACCGACCCGGCAGCAGAAAGACAGCCTGAATCATATTCTCAAAGCGAGTAACCATTTACTGACGCTGATCAATCAGGTGCTGGATTTATCGAAAGTCGAGTCCGGCAAACTGGAACTGAACCTGACTGAACTGCATATCGGTAAGCTGGTCGACGACTGCCTGCCACTGATCAAAACCCTGGCTGACGAAAAAGCGGTATCGCTGAATATCTCTGCTGCACCGGAGACCCTTGTGATCGCTGATGCGATGCGGCTGAAACAGGTTTTGCTTAATCTGCTCAATAATGGCGTTAAGTACAATCGCAAAGGCGGCACACTGTCATTGAGCTATGACAGGCTGGGAGATCATCTGCGGGTCAGAATCAGGGATAGCGGTATCGGTATTTCCGAGAAACATCAGGAAATGATGTTCCGCTCTTTCTCAAGATTAGGTCAGGAAAACTCGACGACTGAAGGCAGCGGCGTGGGTCTGGTGATCACCAAAAACCTGCTGGAAGCCATGAACGGGAAGCTCGACTTCGACAGTCAGAAAAACCGGGGTTCCACTTTCTGGTTCGACCTGCCACTGGCATCATCATCCCTTAATCAGCCTGTTTCAGTTGCCTGACCAGTTGTTCCAGCGTGCGGCTGATGCGGGTCAGCCCTTGCCCGGCCTGATTGATATCGCTGACATAAAGATCCACCTGCTGGGAGTCGAGTTTGATTTGCTCTGTGGTGCGGGCAATCTCATCTACCGTGGTGGTCTGTTCCCGGGTGGCGGCGGCGATGGCGGCATTGATCTCATTGATGTTTCTGATTGCCAGAACCACCGGTTCCATCGCTGAACGCGCCATGGCAGTCTGTCTGGCACAGTCTGTTGCCGCCAGGCTCTGACGGCTGACGATGGCAGTGGCTTCACTACCGGAGCTGGTGAGTTGCTCGATAATGCTGCGGATTTCTTCGGTCGATTGTGTGGTTCGGGATGCCAGCTGCCGCACTTCATCTGCCACAACCGCAAAACCGCGACCATGTTCACCGGCACGGGCGGCTTCAATAGCTGCATTCAACGCCAGCAGATTGGTCTGTTCAGCAACGCCCTGGATGACTTCCAGCATGGCACGGATGTTATTACCGTTTTGCTCCAGCTTGCTCATCACCTTCTCTACCTCCATCAGATCCGCGGCCAGTTTTTCACTGGCTTGTGTCGCTTCACTCAGGGTCTGGCGTGCGGTCTGGGTTGCCTGATTCGCATCACTGGCAGATCTTGATGCCTGGCTGGCATTATCTGCCACTTCCTTGAAAGAATAGGACAGTTCGGTCACCGCGGTAGCGACCTGGTCGGTGGCATTGTGCTGCTGACGGCTTAATTCTGAAGTCGACGCCGATATGCCTTGCATCGACTCACTGGCACTGGTGACGCTCTGAGCCTGTGCTTCCAGTTTGGCAATGAGTTCCGCCAGATAAGCCTGCAGATGATTGGCGGAATCCGCCACTGAGCGGGTCTCATCAAAACGACTCTCCAGCGTTAAAGTCTGATCGAAATTCCCTTTCTGCATGCCCCGGAAAAAAGCTTCCAGATTCAACAGGGACGTCAGGGTCAGCTTTTGCAGTAATGCCTGCAGGCTGACCGCAATCACAATCAGCACGACGGCCACCAGCATGGCCCAGCGTACCTGACTGGTGATGCTGCTTTTAATCTCGACGATTTGCTGCTGCAAACGGTCAAGCGTGCTCTGTAAAGTCAGAATCTGCTGATTGAGCGCTGCCCTGCTGTCTTCAACCTGCTGCATCAAACTGAGGGTGTTGGCGATTTCCTTGTCATAACGCCGGGTCAGGCTCTCTAAAGAGGCGATGCTGACCTCGCCAATTTCATCCGGCTCCTTGGGGATTAGAGACATGTCATCGACTTCGGTAAAAATCCCGAACCGCGGCATCGATGCCAGTTTGGCAACAAGTGCCGCGAATGTCTGATTCTGAGCCAGCAATGCCTGATGTTGGGCGTCATTCTGTTGTTCAAAGAAGGCCTGCCGCTGGTGTGACAGCTGGTTCAGGCTCTGGCCCATTGCTGCCAGCGTAGACAGAAACACAAGCTGTTGATCACGGAACTGATAATCTGCCTGCTCGGCATATTTGACCAGCATACCGATATCTCCAGCCCTTTCCCGCTCATTGTTAATCAGCAATGTCTGAGGGTTAGCAGCCAATTTGCCCGCCGCCCGCACATCCTGCACACTGAGCTGCAATTGACTGATGGCTTCATGAATCTGCTGATTTTCTTTATCGCTCAGCCAGGTGAATGACTGTTCGCTGAGGGTGGTGAGCTTGTCTTCCGCTGCCTGCAATAAATCCGCCTGACCACTGGCAAGATAGCGTTCCAGCAGAATGCGGACGTCAATATCAAAGGTATTGCGGTAGTGCTGAAATCCAGTAGCAATCTGGTAGGGTTTATCCAGTTGTCGCCAGCCCCACACAGCTGTCAATGCTGACAGGATCAGTAACGCGACAATGGAAAAGGTAATAAGACGTGAGACAAGAGACAGTTTCATAGCAGCCGATCACATTCAAAATGCAATCTGCGAGCTTACTGGTCGTCAATGACAAATTTATGACAGGGCGTGCTGCGCCAGCGCCCAGTTCACATGCTCTCTGACCAAATCAGACGGGTGCGCCTGTTTTTGCTTCAAGGCTTCAATGACTGCCTCTGAAGTCTCGGCATTACCCAGCGCGACGGCAATATTACGCAGCCAGCATGGATAGCCGATACGGCGAATCGGACTGCCTTCCAACTTCTGCAGAAATTCCTGTTCGGTCCAGCTGAACAAATCAATCAATTGCGGTGCATCCAGCCCCTCGCGGGGCAGATAGTCTGATTCCACGGTGGCCTGGGCGTATTTATTCCAGGGACAAACCAGTTGGCAATCATCACAGCCATAGATGCGGTTACCCATCAGCGGCCGCAAGGATTCGGGAATCGATCCGCGCAGCTCAATAGTCAGATAGGAAATACAGCGACGGGCATCCAGTTGATACGGCGCCACTATCGCCTGAGTCGGACAGATATCAATACAGGCGCTACAGCTGCCGCAATGCGGCGTGGTGGCTTCGGTCAGAGGCAATGGCAGATCGGTATAGATCTCGCCCAGAAAAAAATAAGAGCCGGCTTCACGGCTCAGCACATTGGTGTGCTTGCCAATCCAGCCCAGCCCCGCTTTTTCGGCAATCGCCTTCTCCATCACCGGTGCACTGTCGGTAAACACGCGATAACCCATCGGCCCGACTTCTTTTTCCATGTTTGCCGCCAGCCTGGCCAGGCGCTTACGCATCAGTTTGTGATAATCACGCCCCAGCGCATACCGGGAGATAAATGCCTTACCAGCATCATTAATGACCTGCCAGGGTTCAGCCGCCTCCCCCGGCCAGTAATCCATCCGGACGCTTATCACCCTGACTGTGCCCTCAACCAGCAATTCGGGCCGGGTCCGCTTTTCACCGTGCTTATGCATAAAGGCCATTTCGCCATGAAACCCCTTAGCCAGCCAGTTTTGCAGCTTCTGCTCAGCATCGCGCAGATCGATATCGCTCACCCCCAGTGCCTGAAAGCCCAGAGAACGCGCCCAGCGCTGCATTCTGTCGAGTAATGCCTGCGATTCGGAGGCTGTGAATTTTTCACTCATGCACGTTATTATAAATCTTTATGCAATGGTAATTGGGACCGGGCTTTATGCTGAATCTGCCGCACGAACTGTTTAGTGCTGAACAGACCCGTGAACTCGACCGACTGGTCATTGAACATCACCATATTCCCGGCGCTCAATTGATGGCGCGTGCCGGTGCGGCGGCATTGAAAGCGCTGAAATATTTCTGGCCACAGGCAAAACAGATCGTCGTGGTCTGCGGTGGTGGCAATAACGGCGGGGATGGTTATGAGCTGGCGCGGCAGGCTGTACTCGACAATTACCAGGTCAGTCTGATTGAACTCGGCAAAGTCGAAAAAATGAGCGAGGAAACGCGGGCCGCGCGTGACGCATTAAACGCCGTTGCCGACGTCATACATCCTTTCGAAAACAGCTTACCCCATGCCGATGTGATTGTAGACACACTGTTTGGCACCGGTCTCGACCGGGATGTTGAAGGCCGATATGCAAAAGCCATCCAGACGATTGATGCCCATTATCCCACACCGGTTTTATCACTGGATGTGCCTTCTGGTATTCATGCTGACACTGGCAAGGCACTGGGTAGCGCCGTATCGGCCTCGGTCACACTCAGTTTTATTGGTCTCAATAAAGGCCTGTTTACCGGAGATGCGCCGGATTACTGCGGCCAAATCTGTTTTGACTCACTAGAGATCCCGGCTGAAGCCTATCAGGCTGTTCAAGCTGACGCATTGCGTCTTGACCTGTCGCAATACCGGCATCTGCTCAGCCCCCGTCCACGCACAGCTCACAAGGGAGCCTATGGTCACCTGCTGGTCATTGGTGGTGATAATGGCATGCCCGGCGCTGCACGTGTTGCAGCGGAAGCCGGTGCCCGTGTCGGTAGCGGATTGACCAGTGTTGCCACCCATTACGCGCATAGTGCCATCTTGAACCAGGCGCGGCCGGAGCTGATGTGTCACGGAATTGAACAGGCGGATGATCTTGCACCACTCGTGGAAAAAGCCAGTGTTCTGGCAATTGGTCCCGGACTCGGTCAGAGCAGCTGGAGTCAGTCCTTACATAAGGTGATTATGGCATCTGAACAGTCCATGGTGGTCGATGCCGATGCACTCAATCTGCTCAGCCACACACCGCAAAAACGCGATAACTGGATTCTGACACCGCATCCCGGTGAAGCGGGCCGGCTGCTGGCTTGCAGCAGCAGCGAAATTCAAGCCAATCGATTTGAGGCCGTTAAAGCATTGCAGCAGCGCTATGGTGGCGTGATTGTGCTGAAAGGTGCCGGCACATTGATTTATGATGGCCAGTCTCCTGTGAAGCTCTGTACGGCCGGTAACCCCGGAATGGCTAGCGGCGGCATGGGGGATGCGCTCACCGGTGTGATCGCCGGGCTGCTGGCTCAGAAACTGAGCCTGGCGGATGCGGCCTGTCTCGGCGTGCTGCTGCATGCCATGGCAGCCGATAAAGCAGCTGAAGCGTCGGGCGAACGCGGCATGCTGGCCATGGACTTAATGCCGCATCTGCGGCAACTGGTTAACCTGCGATACTGAGGGAACTCGATTTGCAAACATTTCTGGCGGATGAACAGGCAACTCTCGCACTGGGTGCGAAACTGGCGGCTGCCTGCCCGGATTCATTGTGTGTGATTCATCTGGAAGGCGAGCTCGGCGCCGGTAAAACCACGCTGACGCGTGGTTTTCTGCAGGCACTGGGCCATCAGGGCAAAGTCAAAAGCCCTACCTACACGCTGGTTGAGCATTATCAACTGCAGGACCGGCCTGTTTATCACTTTGATTTGTACCGGCTCAGTGACCCGGGTGAACTGGAATTTCTCGGCCTGGATGATTACATCAGCCAGGATGCCATCTGCCTGATTGAGTGGGCTCAACGCGGTAGTGAGTATTTACCAGAACCGGATCTGCTGATTGATTTACAGTACCGGAATGAGGGACGACAGGCGAGCATTTCAGCACAATCCGGAGGGGGCGAAAAAATCTGTGCAAAACTTCACATTTAATTAAGGTTTCAATTCTATCTTGCTTATTTAAAAAGAAAACTTGATTTTTACCTTGCTGCTCTACAAAATGTTAACCAAGTCGTTTATAGGATGATGAGATGTTCCGTCTCCTGCTAAGTTTTTGCTTATTGTTTGCTAGTGCTTTTGCCTGGGCGGATTCGGTTCAGGGGATCCGCGTGTCTCATGATGACCGCAGTGCCCGTCTGGTCTTCGATCTCAATGCCCGCGCAGACTACAACACGTTCACGCTGGAAAATCCCAACCGTCTGGTGATTGATATCAAAGATTTTCGCCAGCGCAATAAGCTCATCATTCCCTCGCTTGCAGAGACCCCGGTCAAGTCTGTGCGCTATGCGGCCTATGATCGTGAAACGCTGCGTATCGTCCTCGACCTGGCGCATGAAGTACAGTATGAGACGCAGACACTCGGCCCCAATAAAGGTTATCCGCACCGTCTGGTTGTTGATCTCAGCTATACGGCCAAACAGGCCAAGCAACCGCTGATTGCGGCACAGGAAGAGGCCGAAGCCCAGAACGAGCCCGGCAATGCTGCTGCACAGGAAAGCAGAGCCCGGGAAAAGGTCGTCAAAACCAGTAAAGTACTGCCCCGTCGCGATATCATCATTGCCATCGACCCGGGCCATGGCGGCCAGGATCCCGGTGCTATCGGCCCCAGAGGCACCAAGGAAAAAGACATTGTGCTCTCAGTCGCCAAACGCCTGGCGAGACTGGTCGATCAGGAGCCTGGCATGCGCTCTTACCTGACCCGTGATACCGACGTCTTTATCAGCCTGCGTGATCGTATTCGTCGTGCTCACGAAAACGGCGCGGATATGTTTATTTCCATTCATGCTGATGCTTTCCATAATCACCGCGCCCGCGGTTCCTCGGTCTACGTGTTATCCGAACGCGGTGCCAGTAGTGAGGCAGCGCAAATCCTGGCTGACCGTGAAAACGCCGCCGATCTGGCTGGTGGAATCAGCCTTGAAGACAAAGATGATTTGCTGGCTTCGGTTCTGCTCGACTTATCACAGACCGCCAGCCTGGAAGCCAGTCTGGAAGTCGCTAATACCGTGTTATCGGGCCTCAAGCGGGTGGGACACGTACACAAAAAACAGGTCGAGTCTGCTGCCTTTGTTGTATTGAAATCACCCGATATTCCGTCAGTACTGGTCGAAACTGCCTTTATTTCCAACCCGGAAGAAGAGCGTCGCCTGCGCACCGACAGCCATCAGGCCAAACTGGCACAAGCGATGATGGTCGGCATTCGTAATTACTTCCAGCGTAATCCACTGCCAGGCACCAGCCTGCCTCAACAGCATATTGTCAGTGCCGGCGATACCCTGAGTATGATCGCCCAGCGTTATCAGGTCAGCATGGCCGATATTCGCTCGGTGAATAATATGTCGAGCACCAGCATTCAAATCGGTGATGTCCTGAAAATCCCCTAGGGTTGAAATTGACTGATAGAAGCACAGAGGCACAGAGGGTAAATCAGTAGCGACTTTAAGGCGTTTTTTTGATCATAAAAGGCCTTAAGGTGGACTGGTAATTATCAAATTTGTCAGATATAGCCTAATGACCAATCACGGCTTCAGCTTCAGCGTTTACTAACCCGCTCTGAAAAATGATTATGCTCTGTGAACTGAGCCTCTGTGGTCAGTTATACCTCTCGCCTGCTGATGATGAACTGCTAAACTAACGCCATGAACAATCGTATTCATGCGCTGCCCCTGCACCTTGCCAACCAGATAGCCGCCGGCGAGGTAGTCGAACGCCCGGCCTCCGTGCTCAAGGAACTGGTCGAGAACAGCATCGACGCCGGTGCCACACAGATCGATATTCAGATTGAAGGTGCTGGCAGGCAACTGATTAAAGTGTCTGATAATGGCGGCGGCATTCACCCTGATGATCTCCCTTTGGCACTTAGCCGTCATGCCACCAGCAAAATCAACAGCAGTGAACAGCTCAGTCATATCGGCAGTCTGGGCTTTCGTGGTGAAGCCTTGCCCAGTATCGCCTCGGTTTCCCGGCTGACCCTGATTTCAAAACAGGCCGATCAGGACTGTGGCTGGCAACTGGTCAGTGAAGCAGACAAGCCTGAACCTGCCGCTCATCCGGACGGCACCAGCGTCAGTGTCGCCGAGCTGTTTTTCAACCTGCCAGCCAGACGCCGTTTTCTGCGCAGTGATAAAACCGAACTGCAGCATCTACTTACCACCTTTAACCGACTGGCTTTGAGCCGGTTTGATGTCGGCTTTAGTGGCCGCTTCAATGACAGTCAAATGATAAAACTGCCCGCGCTGACTGATCCGGCTCTGCACGCCCAGCGCATCAGCAAAATCTGCGGTCAGGCTTTCACCCTCAACGCCAGTTATCTGGATCAGCAATTTGAAAATATCCGGCTGCATGGCTGGGTAGGAAAACGCAGTGCCCACCGAGCTCAGACCGATGTGCAGTACTTTTTTATTAATGGCCGGGTTATCCGCGACCGCATCATTAACCATGCGGTGCGGCAGGCATATGGGGAGACGCTGCCGCCGGGCAGACAACCTGCTTATGTGCTGTATCTGACTCTGCCGCTGGACCGCGTTGATGTGAATGTGCATCCCACCAAGCATGAAGTCCGGTTTCGTGATGCCCGTCTGATTCATGGCCTCATTACCCGCGCGGTGGCAGAAGCCCTGGATCATGAGGCCCCCAGTATTCAGGATGAACTGCCTTTGCCCACGGTGTCCGCACAGGTCAAAGAACAAGCCACAAGCTATCACTCGCATCCGCCTGCAAAGCCGATAAGAATGCCTGAACCGACGCCACTTCAACGCCGCCAGGATGATGTTCTGATCCTGCATCAGCGCTTTGCGCTGACTCTGCATGAAGAGCCGCTACTGATTGATTTACAGGCTGCTGAGCGGCATTTTCGTCAGCTGCAGCTTCGCCTGGCAGTTGACCGAGGTGAACTGACATCAAGACCGATTCTGGTACCGATGCGGCTGACCTTACCAAGTCCTGCGCTGACGCTACTGGATCAGCATCAGCCTCTACTTGAACAGCTTGCGATTATCATTGACATAGATGCCAAGACAGCAGCGGTTAAACGCATTCCCTACCTGCTGTCCCAGGTTGATCTGCAACAGCTCATCGAGACAGTGGTCAACACATTGAATAAATATGGCAATGAACGCACAGCGCTGCTAACTGCTCTCTGTGAATTAATCCCGCTGTCACCGGTGACGTCACAGGAGCAGGCACGGCAAATTATCAGTCAATTGCAGCAGGCACCGGAAGCAATGGCACGCTGGCAACAGAAACTTGATCCGGCGACATTGACTGGCTTATTCTCAAACTGACTCCTAAGCCGCGAAGCAGAAACCTTATGGCCAAATCAGCCCGCCCCTCACCATCGCTCATACCCGCCATGCTGGCACTCATCGTCCTGGTTGTGCTGGGTTATGTGCTGTTTGCTGATCTGCAGCCATCACGCACTGAACATACCGTGACTCCGCCGATTGAAATCGAAGAGCCGGAATTAGAAATCATCACCGAAGAAACGCTGCAACCGGCAATTAAGCAAGCGCAGATAGCCGAGCAGGAGGCAGAAACTTTCGTCGGTAACCTGGCACCAACGCCGGATGAAAATGAAGCTGTAGTGATCACCGAAGAACAGGGTGAATTTGTTCGTCATGACGGTATCATCGCTATTCCCAGGCTGGAGCATCGTAACACCACGGTGGGTGACTTATTAAAAGATAAGACCATTACTGCCGACACGCCCCTGACCCTGCACTACACTGAAACCGAAGAGTCAGAGACGACACTGCGGGAGCTTGAGCAACAAATAGAAGACAAAACCCGGCGTATTACGCTGGCGCAACCTGATGGCAGCCGCCGTGAAGCGCCGCTGGCAGATTTACTCAATGATAAAAACCTGGATCCTGATGCTGTAATCACTGTCATCACGGAAAAAAAGCAAACCCGTCAACTCACCGCAGGGGAACTGGCAGCCTCAGAGCTTGATCCCTCACAGGAAGTGATTGCCAGTATTAATCGCGGCGTTGAAGAGTTATCGGTTAAGGATATCGTGCAATCCGGCGAGTTACCGGACAATGCCCTGTTTTATCTGCATCGCGTTACCGAGGAGGATCAACAGGGCTTATGGGGCATTATTCAGAGCGGCCTGATTCAGCGATTCCGCCAAGGGCTTACATTAGAAGGGATTGCCAGCAACAAAGATATGGTCAAGGTAACGATACCTGCTGACGCGGATGAACCACTGCCAACCGGTTTAAGTTCATTCCTGGGTAAAATTCTGAACCAGAAAGTCGAGTCCAGCTATATCTACAACTTCAGCACCCATACGATGGGGCATAATCCGAACCTGATTCATCCCGGCCAGCAATTAATCCTGATTCATTTCAGCCCTGAAGAACTCAAACGTATCTACCTGTTCTTTGCCGAACAGCGTAATGAACAGGCGCAAAGTTTCTCTATTAAACCCTGATGCTTGATTTACTGTTTTTACTGATCGTGGTCGGCATTATTGCCATTGCCTTCCTGATACCGCTGGACTAAATGCAGCGTCGCTCAATTTTCGAACCAGGTAGCCGCTCAAGACTTATCATGGCAGCTCGGAACGGTGTTGACTGCGGGCCCGTTTGATTGTCAGGGTTTCATTCTCCTGCCGGTTGAATTTGCCGTAGCGTAACATCACACTGGGCAGTACCAGCAGGTTCAGAATGGTTGAGGACACCAGACCACCGATAATGATCGCCGCCATCGGTCCCATAATCTCACGCCCCGGATTATCCGAATTGACCGCAATCGGCAGCATTGCCAGCGCAGTCACCAGAGCCGTAATCAAAATCGATGGCAGGCGCTCCTGTGCGCCGCGTATCGCGGTGTCCAGATTCCACTGTGCGCCTTCTTCAACCACCAGATACTGATAGTGAGAGACCAGCATTATCGAATTACGCAGGGTAATACCGAACAGGGTGACAAACCCCACCATCGAACCAATCGACAGCACACCATTAGTGACCAGCACCGCAATCACACCGCCCACCAGCGAAAACGGCAGGTTGATCAGCACCAGTGTGACATTTCTGACACTGCGCAGAGCCAGGAACAACAGCAGCAACACTGCGATACCTGCCAGACTGGAATGAACAATCAGATCCTCCCGCGACTCCGCCTGGGCAATGGCCGCACCGGTAAACTCAGGATAAATGTCGGCGCTGAACTCAACCTCCTCGTGCACCCGCTCACGCAGTTCATTAAAGAAAGAGGTCAGGTCGCGACCACTGACATTACTGGTCACCGTCTGCAGCCGCTGGGCATCACGGTGCAGAATCGCATGACGACCTGATACCTGCTGTATCGTTGCGACATCCTGCAGGCTCAGCATAAAACCGTCAGCTGCACGAATCGGTAATTCACGCACATGACGGGGTTGCTGACGCAATTCTTCCGGCACGATAACGACCACATCAAAGACCTGGTTACCTTCATACACCTGACCCACAGTGACCCCGTCATAGGCGGTTTTCAGGGTATTCATTACCTCTTTCGGGGTCAGTCCCCAGAACGCCAGACTGTCGAGATCGAGTCTGATTTCAAGCTGTGGCTCACTTGGTGGCGCACGTAGCTGCACATCCGCGGCGCCTTCGATGTCCTGCATGACGGCAGCGACTTCCTTGGCTTTGCGGTCCAGCGCCTCCAGATCCTTGCCATATATATTGACCACCACCGGTGAGGTATAGCCGGAGATGGTCTCGTCGATCCGCTCGGTCAGGAAGGAGTTCACCTCCGAATTAATGCCGGGGAAGGCCTCAAGAATCTCACGAATCTCATCCAGCACCCGTTGCTGACCGGCACCGTCCATCGGTTCCAGATCGATCTCATACTCACTGTAATAGGTGCCGAAGGTATCGGCGCCCCGCTCAGCCCGACCGGCCCACTGTGAAGTTGAACGAACGCCAGGGATTTCAGCGACCCGCTTTTCAATCTCGCCACCAATTCGCAGTGACTCACCGATAGAGGTGCCGGGCAGACTCGCGGTGTGAATAATATAGTGACCTTCCCGCAATTCCGGCAGGAAGCTGCCCCCTAACAGCGGCAGAATACCGACACCCGCTGCACAGAAAATCAGTACGCCGGCAATCGTCATCCGCGGTGCCTGACTCACTCTTCGTAGCGTCCTGCCATAGAGGGGTTTCAGCCATTGAATGACCGGTGGTTCACGGTCGCTGATGTCGCCTTTATTGGCGAGCAGAATATGACACAGTGCCGGTGTCACGGTCAGCGCTACCAAAAGCGAAGCAAAAATGGCCAGAATATAAGCTTCACCCAGGGGTTCGAACATGCGGCCGGCGACGCCACTCAGCGTCAGCAGCGGCACAAAGACCAGCATGACGATAAAGCTGGCATAGACGACCGAGCTTCGCACTTCCATGGAAGCGTCATAGACCACATCCAGCGTCGAGCGCGGCGAGGCCAGGGCCGCATTTTCCCTCAGCCTGCGGAAAATATTCTCGGTATCGATAATCGCATCATCGACCACTTCACCCAAAGCAATCGCCAGACCGCCCAGCACCATAATATTGATGTTGATACCAAGATGCAGGAGCACAATCAGCGCAGCCATAATCGACAGCGGAATCGCCGTTAATGAAATCAAAGCGGTGCGCAGGTTGAACAAAAACAGAACCAGTACCAGCATCACCAGGCCGCCACCGACATAGAGATGCTCCTGGATATTCACCAGTGAGCTTTGTATGTAATTAGCAGGGCGGAACAAATCATCATGCAGTGTGATACCTTCCGCCTCGAAACCATCCTTGAATTCGGCCAGCGCCGCTTCAACCCCTTCGGTAATCGCCAGCGTTTCGGCGTCATACTGACCAATGACCATCAGCACGACGCCCGGCACAGTGCCTACCGCAGCCCCACCGATGGTCGGGGCCGGCGCGGTTTTGACGGTAGCAACATCGCCCAGATGAAGAATATCGACGCCGTTTTTACGAATGACTACTTTGGCCAGTTGCTCGGCGGTCAGTGGCTGACCAATTACCTGCAGTGCCAGACGCTGATTGGGGTTTTCGATATAGCCGGCGCCCATAATGCCGGTGGCCTGCCGTGCTGCCTGGGTGACTTCCTCAACAGAGAGATCAAACTGCGCCAGCTTGTTCGGGTCGATTTGAATCTGCAGTTGCCGTTCATGACCGCCAAACACATTGATATCAGCGACGCCCTCTACGCTGAGCAGTCTCGGGCCCAGCGTCCAGTCCACCAGCGAACGTAATTCCATCAGATTATGGCGCTCGGAGGTCATACCAATGGTCATGACCGTTCCGGATGACGACTCCAGCGGCACCATAACGGGTGTTTCCACCCCGGCAGGCAGTTTGTCCTGCAAGCCCAACAACCGCTCTGAGACCAGTTGCCGGTCGAGATAAATATCCGTGCTGTCATAGAAAGTGAGGATCAGCACCGATAAGCTTGGAATAGACTGTGAGCGAATCGACTGCAGGCCGACCAGTCCGCGCAGCGCATTTTCCAGCGGCTGGGTGACCAGAATCTCGACCTGCTCAGCAGTCAGCCCCTGCGCCTCGGTCTGAATAATCACCTGCTTGGGCGCAAACTCCGGGAAGATATCCAGACTGGCATTGGACAACTTATAGGCACCGTAGATCAGCATCAGTGAGGCCAGTGCCACCACCACACCACGGAAACGAACCGAGAAGGCAACCAGCTTAGACAGCATCTGATTCCTCCTTAGACGCTGAGCATAAGTTATGAGTCTTTTTTGTTTTATGACCGCTTAAAAAAATGGCTTTGAGAGTGGCACAACAACAATCAATCATCATCTTCATCCAGGATCTGCCAGCGGAATTCTTCTGATAACAACATCTGGGAACCGGCCACGACCAGTGACTCGCCTTCCTCAAACTCTGACTGGATAAAGATGCCGCCGGTTACCGACTCACCATCGTCCAGGGGGCGCCGACGGTAGACCTGTTCATCCTGCTGCACATAAGTCCAGGGTTTACCCGAATACCAGACAATGGCGCGTTCCGGAATAAAGAAACCCTTCAGTCCTTCCGCATTACGTGGAATCCAGGCATGCAGCCGCATCCCCAGCCGCAACTTGCCCGTAGCCATCTTGAAATAATAGGTTTCACCCTGAGCAGCATAGTTAGCCACAAAGGCCGGTGAGACGAAATAGGCTTTTCTGGCATTTTCCCGCTGGCCCTGACGTGACACCCGAATCACATTAACGTCGGCCGGAAGACTCAGTGCCACCGGTAAGGTAATCTGAATCAAGGTGTCCTGACGGGTCACCAGGCGTTCAAATTCCTTTGAATCCGGATCTGTGACCCAGGAAGCAATCACAGCCCCCCAGCTCTGGATAAGCTCGGTTCTGGCAGCTTCTAATGTGAGCTCAGCAGCCTCCCGTTTTGCCCTCGCCTGCTGCCAGTTAGACTCGGCATAGTTGATATTTTTACTGGCAATACTGCCGGTGGCTTCAGCCAGTTTTCTTAGACGGTTGAGTTCCTGTAACTGCGCTTTCTCTTCCATTTGCGCCAGTTCCAGTTCCAATTCCAGTTGTTTGAGCCGGGTCCGCCACTGAATGAGATCACGCACATCCACAACGCTGGCATAAGCTCTCGATTCTGGATAATAGATATCCTGTTGCAGATTCATCAATTCAATGCCGGCTGAGTTTTTCACCTCGTCATTGATCTCGACCCGCATCGGCTGACCGTTCTCACGCTCGCCATCGTCCTCTTCTTCCTCGCCGATTTGTGAGGCGCGCTCCGCTGCATCCAGATAGCGCTCTACACCAGCATCAATAAGAGATGACCAGGACTTATCAGTTGCCAACGGTACCCCGAAGGCAACCACAAGCAGCACAGCCAGTGTCAGCCATAAAGAAAATTTGTTGCGTGATGCCATCTTATTCCCAACTTATTCATGACAAAATCAGCAGCCATTAGAGCACGCTGCCATAAACCCGACAAGTTCGAGCCGGAACCGGGCTGCAATGGCGTTTTCATTACATCACCTGAATTGCGATGCTCATTTGAACCATGTGCATGCTTGTAGCACTGATTACTCACAATCGACTGAATCAGCTCAAACTCAAGCTGAGGTCGATTGTAGACATGGGTTCATTAACCCAAGGTTAATTTCTTAAGCGATAACTGGATAATTAATCCGCAGTTACCCTTGACACATGGCCCCACACAAGGTTTAATACGCAGCCTTATCGGCTCGATAGCTCAGTTGGTAGAGCAAGGGATTGAAAATCCCTGTGTCCCTGGTTCGATTCCAGGTCGAGCCACCACGAACACGAAAGCCCTGTCAGTTTTGCTGACAGGGCTTTTTTGTTTTTGCTGTTGTGAAATTAACCACACAGGCACAGAGGACACACAGGACACAGAGTCAAGTAACAGAGCAGCCTCTGATTTATTATGTCTTCTTCAATGTGACTCTGATTCTCAACCCCGTGTTTATTGCAGACAATAACGTCTCATCACATTGCTTTGCCTAACCAAAAACAATTTCACTTTTTTGTAGGTAATATGAGACGTAATGGTTCAGCTCAACAGGAATACTGTCAATTCATTCTCTGAACTATGCCTGGCACAGTCTCATATTCAATGGTTGTTTATCTTTTCTCTGTGCCTCTGTGGTTGGATACGATGTGTTGTAAAAAACACACAGATTTGTGATTTTTTTGTGATTAATGAAATTTTTGTTGTAAAAGTGTTGCATTCGCTTTTTTTCTGTGCAAAATAAGCTATCAACCGTGATTCAATCCGGTTGCGAGAGAAATTAAAGTAATCTGTTAACAATAGAAGGTGAAACAGAATGAAATCATTGAAAAAAACAACTCTGGCCTCTCTGGTCGGCGCAGCTGCTCTGGCAACAGCCGGTGCTGCTAACGCCACCATCGTGGTTGGCGGCGAAAACGGCTACGAATTCAGCGTAGACGGCAACATCAACCAATTCTTTGTTCATACTGATGCTGATAACGCTTCAGACAACATCAACGAAGTACGTAACGGCCTGCTGCCAACTTTCTTCGGCTTCAATGTTTCCGCTCCGGAAATCAACGGTCTGAAAATTGGTGCCCGTGTTTCTATTTCTCCATCAACCAACGGTACTAGCTATGTTGCTGGTGGCGACCAAAACGCTATGGAACAACGTGAAGCGTTTGCAACGGTAGAAGGTTCTTTCGGTCAAGTTTTGATGGGTAAGGCGTTGGGCCTGTATGGTTCACACAACATCCTGACTGAACAAACTCTGTACGGTGTGGGTTATGGTACTGGTAACAATGGTCAGACCACTCTTGGTGGCATTGGCTTTGGTTATGATTACGCTGATTGGCGTTCACAGTTCCGTTACACCACTCCTGACATGAATGGCTTCAAAGCTGCATTCGCAGTTGTTGACTCTGCAGGTCCTGCTGTAAACCTAGGCCCTGGCCCAACTGGTCCAATTGGCGATAACTCAGACTCTGAAGATCTTCGTTATGAAGCAGACTTGAGCTATGCTGGTGCGTTCGATAGCGGTAGCTATATGCTGTGGTTGAGCGGTGTTACACAGCAACAAGACGATCTCGATGATGATCATCGTGCATGGACTGTTGGTGGTACTCTGAAAGTGTCTGGATTTGAGTTTATGGCTCAATATTCTGATGCAGAAAATTCATATGCTCAGTCTGCGAACCCATTGGTTGATGATTCTGTTGAATATGATCAATACGTAGTCCAAGCTGGCTATCGTTTTGCAGGTACTACTCTGGTATCAGCCAACTACTCTGAGTTGAAAGATGATTCTCCAAGTGTTGGTTCTGACGACACTGCAGAACGTATTACTGCTGGTATTTACCACGATGTAAACTCTAACCTGAAACTGGTTGCTGAATACACCAAAATCGAAAATGATGCAGAAACAATTGATGCAGACATCTTCGCTCTGGGTGGTTTCGTAACCTGGTAGTCAGCAGTTTCAGTATCAAGTCCTCGGATTTGATACAAAAACTGAAAAAAGCCTCAACTTTCGGGTTGGGGCTTTTTTTTGCTTTTTAAAAATTCTCAACCACAGAGGCACAGAGGCACAGAGGCACAGAGGCCACAGAGATTTTTTACTGATTTTTTTATCTTACCGGGGGTAGCGGATAAGATTTCTCGACTTCGCTCGAAATGACAGCCTGATTCTTATTTTCACTATTTCCGGTGATTTTTATTTTCTCTGTGTACTCTGTGCCTCTGTGGTTCATTTAATTAAGAGGAACAAGGCTTTATAATTCATTAAAGACTTAGAAAAGGAAGCCCAATGACCATCAGCACCCAATCCATCCCACATTTTCTTAAAGCCATCAAAGCCGAGATTGCAGCTAACGCCGACGAAGTCACCGCGCTGGATCAGGCGATTGGTGATGGTGATCATGTGACCAACCTGCTTCGGGGATTGGAAGCGTTAGAAAAGCAATCATCTGAACTAGCTGAAATGGAATGGTCTGACGCGTTGATGAAAATCGGTATGACGCTGATGTCGACCATGGGCGGCGCATCGGGCTCACTGTATGGCAGCTTGTTTGTGGCGATGGGTAAAGAAGCCAAGAACAATACAATGAGCCTACAGAGTTTGGCCGAGATTTTTCACGCCGGCGTGCAGGCGGTAAAAACACGGGGTAAAGCTGAACTCGGCGAAAAAACCATGCTGGACACACTCATACCAGCCTCACATGCCTTGAATGTCAAAGCCGATGCAGAAGCTTCTGATGTTTTGGATGCGATCAAACAAGCAGCATATGACGGTATGCTGTCCACCAAGGATATGCTCGCCACCAAAGGCCGGGCATCATTTTTAGGAGAACGGGCCCGTGGTCATATCGATGCTGGTGCAAGGACCAGTCAATTGATTATTTGTGCTATTGCGGATGTGATGGAAAAATCTGATTAATAACCACAGAGGCACAGAGGCCACAGAGATTTCTAATTATTGGTTCAACATCCTGACAATCCCCTGCCGCATAGTCGGGACATTGAAGTTAAGCAAAAGGCCATACCTCAGTTCTGTGATTTTCAGGTACGTCAATAATTGCGCCTTGTGAATTTCTGCAATTTTATCGACCGTTTTTAATTCAACTACAACTTTATTCTCGACAAGCAGATTGCAACGATACACGCTATTAAGTTGCTTACCTTTATATGTGACCGGAATCGGATATTGGTTGACCGTCGCCAAGCCTCTCTGGGTTAACTCAGCCAAAAGACACTCTTCGTAAATTGACTCTAGAAGTCCCGGTCCAAGCTGTCGGTGAACTTCAATAGCCGAGCCAATAATCTTATGTGTTAAATCATTACTCATAAGCCTCCTCCCTGAGGCTGTAATTTCTAAATATTCAAATTAATACTCTGTGCCCTCTGTGCCTCTGTGGTTAATTAATTTCTGCACCTATCAACAAGCCCAGCGAAGTGCGGCTGTATGAACCGGTGCATCCCAGTACTGAATCATTTCATCATCCAGCAACGTCACGGTGACAGAACAACCAGCCATATCCAATGAGGTGGTGTAGTTACCGACGAGCGATCGTGTCACCTCGACACCACGATCGCTGAAATACTGCGCTGCCAGATCGAATACCAGATACAGTTCCATTAAAGGCGTCGCACCAAACCCATTCACATGGAGCAGAATTTTCTGCCCCTTGGTTGGCATCAGGTCTTTGTCTATTGCTGCTGCCAAGTGTTCAACAATTTCACTGGCACTGCTGAGGTCCATCGGTTCACGGCCGCGTTCACCATGGATGCCGACCCCCATTTCAATTTCATTATCACCGATATCAAAAGTGGGTTTTCCCAAAGCCGGCACGGTACAACTGCTCAATGCCACACCCATTGAGGCCGTAGAAGTGGCGACCTTATCACCCAGCTTTTTACAGGTAGCGAGATCAGCGCCTGCCTCAGCAGCAGCGCCAACAATTTTCTCGACGATGAGTGTACCGGCAACACCCCGGCGACCGGTGCTGTGGTCTTTGGGAAGAGACACATCATCACTCACCAGCACGGTATTATGTTCGCACTCCAGCATTTCGGCAGCAATTTCAAAGTTCATCACGTCACCGGCATAGTTTTTAACGATGAACAGCACACCGGCACCGTTTTCCACCTCCTGGGCCGCCATCATCATTTGATCCGGTGTCGGTGATGTGAATATCTGGCCGGGACAGGCGGCATCGAGCATCCCTTTCCCTATCAGACCAATATGCAGCGGCTCATGGCCTGAACCGCCACCTGAGATCAGGGCAACTTTAGGCCTATCAACCGGCGCCTTGCGGGTCACAAAATGCGGCTGGTGATTGAGCTTGATAATGTCTTCATGCGCCCTGGCAAAGCCATTCAGGCTCTCTTCCAGAACGCTTTCGACGCCGTTGATCATTTTTTTCATTGTTCTCTCCCGTTCTTACAGAGCTTGTTTGAGGGCTTCAGTCACTGCATGCAGATCCTCTAATACCCAGGTCGGCTGATAGTCGATATGTTGCAAATCCTCTCTGGAGGACACGCCTGTCAATACCATTATGCTGCGGATACCGGCATTGACCGCGCCCAGAATGTCGGTGTTGAGACGATCGCCTATGGCAACCGTATTCGTCAGATCGGTGCCCAGCTGTTTCAGTGCCTGCTGGTATAAAATCGGTTCAGGCTTACCGATACAGACGGGCTCCACGCCGGTTGCAGCCTGCAAAGCGGCCAGAGTACCGCCGTTACCAATGACTTCGCCCAGTTCTGTCGGCAAAGTGGTATCGGCATTGGTCGCATAAAACAAGGCGCCAGCGCGGATGTTGAGTGTTGCCGTGGCAAGTTTGTCCCAGGTCAGCGTACGATCAAGTCCGGACACCACGATATCGGCGCCTTCATCAGTAATGCCTTTTGCCGGCTGGTTAACCTGATAAAGGTCGGTCAGAATAAAGCCCTCTGCTTCCAGAGGCTTTCTGAGACCATCTTCACCGATGACGAAAACACGTTTCTTATCAGCCGGCAGATTTTCGCGCAGATAAGTGGCGGTCGCCATGCTGGAGGTCAAAATTTCATCATTGCTGACCGAGATCCCCATCTCAGCCAGTTTCTCTATATATTGTTGCTGGGTCAGGCTGGCATTATTGGTGGCAAGTACAAACGGTAATCGCTTCTCTCTGAGCAGTGCAAAAAAAGCATCCAGCCCGGGCAAAGGCTTTTTGCCATGCCAGAGTACGCCGTCCATATCTATAATGAGTCCGCCGATGTTTTCCAGTATCGTGGTTTTCGCCGTTGTCAAAACAGGTCCTCTGATTGTCAGAATAGGGTTCAAAGCGTCGCACACATCAAATCGTCCTGTCTAGCAGCTAAAAAGTCGGAATTTGTCGGTTTTTTGGCAAAAATTGACATATTCGATGCAACTGCTTTATAGTCTGCGAGCGTATTTCTTAACGTATACCCTATAATCTCAAACTAACATTAGGAGCATGTCAGCATGGCAAAAGCACTTATTCAAATGGCACTGGACTCTCTGGATTTCGATCAAACAATGGCACTGGCTGAACAAGTCGCGCCTTACGTTGACATTCTGGAAGTCGGTACTCCTTGCATCAAATACAACGGTCTGGAAATTGTTACTGCACTGAAAAACAAATTCCCTAACAACCTGATCCTGGTTGACCTGAAAACAATGGACGCTGGTGAATACGAAGCGACTCCATTCTACGAAGCAGGTGCTGACATCTGTACTGTTCTGGGTGTTTCTGACAAAGCCACCATGGGCGGCGTTATCAAAGCGGCCAACGCGAACAACGCAGAAGCTCAAATCGACCTGATCAGCGTTAAAGACAAAAAAGCCGTTGCTACCGAAGCAGCTAAAAACGGTGCGCAAATCATCGGTGTTCACACTGGTCTGGACGCACAAGCAGCAGGTCAAACTCCATTTGCTGACCTGAAAGACATTGCTGGTCTGAACCTGGGTGTTCGTATCTCTGTTGCTGGTGGTCTGAACAAAGACACCATCCAGGATACCGTTCGCGCTGGTGCTACCATCGTTGTTGTTGGTGCAGCTATCTACGGTGCCGACTCTCCAGCAGAATCTGCTAAAGAACTGCGCGCACTGGTTGACGCAGCCTAAGCGGAAACCAATTTGCACTGAGCAAAGAAAAGAACGAGTGGCCCTGGCCGCTCGTTTTTTTTCAGTGCTACATCAGAGACTGTTCTGCTCGTCATGACAGTCTCTAGTGTCAAAAGCTTTACAAGATGGGTTAAAGTGTTGATGCCAGTCAGAAAAAAACCTGTGTCTGGCACAGGCGGACTGAATAAAAATAAGCATGTGGCGACACACCGGAATCGATTCATCCTGGCTCAATCGTGAAACTGCTTCTGGGTTGCCACATAATAACGAAAATAGTAATTTACCCGTTGCACCAACCTCGTTATGTTGGGCAGATGGGGTTTAAAAATGTAACAGGGGTATAATCATGAATGAAAATAAAGGTCTATTTGCTTCGATTTGTGGCTTCTTTAAAAGCTTGTTCTCACCCAGTCCGGCAGCAGAAAGTAAGCCGGCTGCATCTGCCGATGGTCTGACAGGTGTCGAACGTTACATCAGAAACAAGGCTCAGGGTGGTTCCAATCTGACCGGTGTTGAAAAATACATCAGAAACAAAACCACGAACGGCAAGCCACTGACCGGTGTCGAACAATATGTTCGCAACCAGTCTCAAGCAAAACCAATGACGGGTGTAGAACGTTACATCCAAAGCAAAGGCTAATCAGTCTTTAACCCCATCATGGTGATACGTGGCTGCGTCCATGACGCAGCCAGCCCAACGTGACGTATCCCGGACAATTTCAAAACTTACAGTCTGCGCTCTTTCAAGCGTGATTGTTGTTTTTAACTTTGAAAACTAAAGGTACATAACATGGCAAATTTACTTGATCAGCTTAAGGAAATGACCGTTGTTGTTGCTGATACGGGTGATCTTGAAGCAATCAAGAAGTACACCCCGCGTGACGCAACCACCAACCCTTCCCTGATTACTGCCGCCGCTCAAATGCCACAGTATCAAGACATCGTTGACGATACACTGAAAGCCGCTCGTGAATCACTGGGTGATGACGCTCCGGCTTCTGAAGTGGTTTCACTGGCATTTGACCGCCTGGCTGTTTCTTTCGGTCTGAAAATCCTGGACATCATTCCAGGTCGTGTTTCGACTGAAGTGGATGCGCGTCTGTCTTACGACACTGAAGCTACCATCGCAAAAGGTCGTGACCTGATCGCTCAATATGAAGCCGCTGGCGTTGACCGCAACCGTATCCTGATCAAAATCGCCTCTACCTGGGAAGGTATTCAGGCCGCTGCGGTTCTGGAAAAAGAAGGCATTCACTGCAACCTGACCCTGCTGTTCGGTCTGCACCAAGCCATCGCCTGTGCCGAAAACGGTATTACTTTGATTTCACCGTTCGTTGGTCGTATTCTTGACTGGTATAAAGCAGACACGGGTCGTGACTCTTACGAGCCACATGAAGATCCGGGTGTTCTGTCAGTAACCGCGGTTTACGAGTACTACAAGAAGTTCGGTTACAAAACTGAAGTTATGGGCGCAAGCTTCCGTAACATGGGTGAAATCACCGAACTGGCCGGTGTTGATCTGCTGACCATCTCTCCAAAACTGCTGGAAGAGCTGCAAAATACAGAAGGCAAACTGGAACAAAAACTGTCTCCGGAAATTTCTGCCAAGTCTGACATTGAGAAAATCTCAATGGATAAAGACACCTTCGACAAGATGCATGCAGAAAACCGCATGGCTCAGGAAAAACTGACCGAAGGTATCGATGGCTTTGCTAAAGCACTGGAAACACTGGAAGAATTGCTTGCCGATCGTCTGGCAAGCCTGGAAAGCGTAGTTTAAAACTACTCAAGCTTTCACACGTATTCAGCCCGCTCCACTATGAGCGGGCGGGAATGCAGCGGAAAACGGCTTCATTGACTTGATGCCGTTTTCTGCATATAGTCCCGCTTCACTTTTTGTTAAGCGTGAACAATCATTTTTACTACATTTAGGAGTATGTAACATGGCTGAAATCCAAATGGCACTCGACTCTCTGGACTTCGACGCAACTATGGCTCTGGCTGAACAAGTCGCGCCTTACGTCGACATTCTGGAAATTGGTACACCATGCATCAAGTACAACGGTCTGAAACTGGTTAAAGCACTGAAAGCTGCTCACCCAGACAAGAAAATCCTGGTTGACCTGAAAACAATGGACGCTGGTGAATACGAAGCCACTCCTTTCTTTGAAGCCGGTGGTGACATCACTACTGTACTGGGTGCTTCTGACATGGCGACCATCAAAGGCGTTATCAAAGCAGCAAACGCTAACAACGCTGAAGCTCAAATCGACCTGATTGGTGTTGAAGACAAATCAGCAGTTGCTAAAGAAGCCGCTCAAAACGGTGCGCACATCATCGGTGTTCACACTGGTCTGGACGCTCAAGCAGCTGGTCAAACTCCATTCGAAGACCTGAAAACCATTACTGGTCTGGGTCTGGGCGTTAAAGTTTCAGTTGCCGGTGGTATCAACAAAGACACCATCCAAAGCTGTGTCCAAGCTGGCGCTGCTATCGTTGTCGTTGGTGCTGCTATCTATGGTGCACCTTCTCCAGCTGAATCTGCTAAAGAACTGCGCGCTCTGGTTGACGCAGCATAAGGATTAGTACAATGACAATGCATCGTGATCTAGTTCTTAACAAAATCACTGATATCCTGGGAGCCACTGACGACTCTCTTGAAGCAGAATTCGTTGCTATGTGTGACGGTGCCAAGCGCATCTTCATCACAGGTGCGGGCCGCTCAAGACTGGTCGGCAACTTCCTCGGTATGAGGTTGATGCATAGTGGTTATACTGTATACGTTCAAGGTGAAATCAGCACACCCAGCATCCGTGAAGGCGATCTGTTGATCGTGATTTCGGGTTCTGGTGAAACCACACAGCTGGTGTCATTCGCGAACAAAGCCAAATCTGAGAACGCCAAAGTGGTTTTGATTTGCTCAAAATCCAGTTCAACGATTGGTGATATGGCGGATAAAACAATTCAAATCGGTAACGATGACAGCTTTGCTCCGACTAAGGGCATGCCGATGGGGACCATGTTTGAATTGTCTACGCTGATCTTCCTGGAAGCTATCGTGTCTCACCTGATTCACGAAAAAGGCATTCCCGAAGAAGAAATGCGTTACAGACACGCTAATATGGAATAATCACTTTTCCTTAGCAGAAAGTCAGAAAACGGGTAGCCTTCGGGTTACCCGTTTTTTTATGTCCGCCGGATGGATAGAGCTTGTCCGGTGAAAACGCTATAATAAGCTGTTATCCATTTAATTGATTTTGAATTCTATGTCCGCCAAAACGCTTTACGACAAACTCTGGGAACAACATGTGGTCCGCACCGATGCAGACGGCACAGCGCTGCTCTATATCGATCGCCACCTGGTTCATGAAGTCACCTCCCCGCAGGCTTTTGAAGGACTGCGTCTGGCACATCGCAAACCCTATCGTCTGAACACGATTCTGGCGACACCGGACCATAATGTACCAACCTCCGATCGCGACAAAGGGATTGCTGATCCGGTCTCGCGTCTTCAGGTCGAAACCCTGGATCTGAACTGTAATGAGTTCGGTATTACCGAGTTCGGCCTCAACGATCTGCGCCAGGGTATTGTTCACGTCGTGGGTCCCGAACAGGGCGCAACCCTGCCCGGCATGACCGTGGTCTGCGGTGACTCGCATACCTCCACGCATGGCGCTTTCGGTGCGCTGGCCTTTGGTATCGGTACGTCTGAAGTTGAACATGTCATGGCAACGCAGTGCCTGATTCAACGTAAATCCAAGAATATGCAGGTTCGTGTCGAGGGCCATGTTAAACCCGGCATCACCGCCAAGGACATTGTGCTCGCCATTATCGGTGAAATCGGCACTGCCGGCGGTACCGGTTATGCCATCGAGTTTGCCGGTGAGGCCATTCAGGCGCTGAGCATGGAAGGTCGCATGACTGTCTGCAATATGACTATCGAGGCCGGTGCCCGCGCCGGCATGATTGCCGTCGATGACACTACCATCGAATACCTGCGTGAACGTCCATTCGCGCCACAGGGTGACAACTGGGATAAAGCCGTCGCCGCCTGGCGTGAGCTGCATTCCGATGACGGTGCGCACTTCGATAAAGTCGTGACGCTAAAGGCTGAAGAGATAAAACCTCAGGTCACCTGGGGCACCTCACCGGAAATGGTAGTACCAGTTACGGCCAATATTCCCGACCCGACAGTTGAAACTGACGCCGTTAAGCGAAATGGTATGGAAAAAGCCCTGAAATACATGGGCCTCAATGCCAACCAGCCGATTACGGATATTCATCTGGACCGCGTCTTTATCGGTTCCTGCACCAACTCACGTATTGAAGATCTGCGTGAAGCAGCCAGTGCGATTAAAGGTGGCAAAGTCTCTGCCAGCGTCAAACAGGCGATGGTCGTGCCGGGCTCAGGTCTGGTCAAGCAGCAGGCGGAACAGGAAGGTCTGGATAAAATCTTTATCGAAGCCGGTTTTGAATGGCGTGATCCGGGCTGCTCAATGTGTCTCGCAATGAACGCTGACCGCCTGGAATCAGGTGAACACTGCGCTTCCACTTCGAACCGCAACTTTGAAGGTCGTCAGGGTCAGGGTGGCAGAACCCATCTGGTGAGCCCGGCGATGGCGGCTGCGGCAGCAATTGCCGGCCACTTTGTTGATATTACCCAGCAAAGCGCATGACCGATTACGCATCGGTACAGACCGAACTGCTGACACTCCGCGATTTTCTGCGCTGGACGACATCCCGCTTCTTTGAGGCGGGATTGTTTTATGGGCATGGTAATGAGGACGCGTTTAATGAAGCCTCTCAGCTGGTCCTCAGCAGTCTGAACCTGCCCGTCCATGAACTACCGGACCTGTTCCTCGATGCCCGTCTCAGTAACGAGGAGAAAGAAAAGCTTCTGAGCCTGATTGAAAAGCGCATAGAGCAGCGAATCCCCTTGCCTTATCTCACTCATGAAGCCTGGTTTGCCGGCCTGCCGTTTTATGTCGATGAACGCGTGCTGATCCCGCGCTCACCTTTTGCCGAACTTATCGACAATCAGTTTGAGCCCTGGCTGGAGAATCCGGAGCAAGTTGGCCGTATTCTGGATCTCTGCACTGGCAGCGGCTGTATTGCCATTGCCCTGGCGATGGCTTTTCCTGACGCTGCTGTTGATGCGGTTGATATCAGCGAAGACGCGCTGGCGGTGGCCGACATCAATATCAGAAAGCATGAACTGCAGGATCAGGTCCGGGCGATTCAATCCGATTGCTGGCAGGCCATTGAGCCGCAACAGCAATATGATCTCATTGTCAGCAATCCGCCTTATGTCGGGGCTGAAGAGATGGCTGGCCTACCCGCGGAGTACCGGCATGAACCGACTTCCGCGCTGGAAGCCGCCGATAATGGTCTGGCTCTGGTCAGAAACATTCTGCTCAATGCTGCCGATTATTTGAGTGATAACGGTTTATTGTTTGTTGAGGTCGGCAACAGTGATCTTGCGGTCGACGCTGCCTGGCCGGATATGGCCTTTATGTGGCTCGAATTTGAACTGGGTGGTCATGGCATTTTTATGCTCGATAAATCACAATGCATCGAGTTCAGGCAGAAATACGCCTAGAGCTTAAGCAGTTTCACTTTCTTCCTGATAGGTCACTACACAGTCCCTCCCCGCCATCTTAGCCTGATACATGGCTTTATCCGCCCGCTCAAACAGGCTGTTCAGTGTGTCGTTATTGTCTTTGGATAACTCTGCAATACCGACACTGACCGTGACCGATTTCTCCAGCCCGGCCGGTTTGAATTTACGCAGCCGATCCAGCATGCGATCCATCAGGCCATTGGCCGAGTCCAGATCACAGCCCGGCAGAATGAATACCATTTCATCACCGGCCCAGCGGGCAATCATATCAACATCGCGAACATGCCGTTTGAGCCAGGCCCCCAGTTCGGACAAGAGTTGATCGCCATGCTGAAAACCATGACTCTCATTGATTTGCTTCATGTGATCGATATCCATCACTGCCAGTGACAGAGTGCGATCAAAGCGATAAGCCTCACTGAAATATTTACCGGCAAACTCACGCAGCGCGTGGCGGTTGAACAGACCGGAAGTCTCATCCAGCATCGCCAGGCTGTACAAAGATTGCTGCTGAGTACGCAGTTCTCTCAGGGTCTGGTAGCTGGTAATGTGATTAAACACACGCTGGCGCAATTCTTCCCGTACAATCGGTTTCGACACATAATCATTGACGCCAAGATGGAATAACTCGATCTTGCGGGACATATTGTCGAAACCCGAGGTGGCGATAATGGGCACATTGCCGTATTCACTCTGCATCCGGCGGATTTTCCGTACCAGGGTAATCCCGCTCATAATGCCTTCCAGCATGATGTCGGTAATCACCAGATCATAATCGCCGTTGCGGAAAGCCTCCCAGGCACTCTCGGCATAGTTATAAGCATCCACATCCAGGCCCATATCGGTCAGTAGGTCAATGACGATGGTCTGCAATACGCGGGAGTCTTCGATGAACAGCACCCGGCCAGACAGTTGCCGTGACTCACGCTGGCTAAGGCGATTGAGATAGGTTTCCATCTCAGTGATATCGTGCTTGCTGAAGATATCCGTGGCACCGGCGAGTAAGGCCTGTTTCAGAATTTTGGCATTGTCCTGTTCGGTCAGCACCAGTAAGGTGGCAAATTCATAGCCACTCAGCGCACGGAGCTGACTGCAGAACTCACTGCTGGCATAGTCCTGCAGATTATCCGCACAACAGACCAGGCGATAATGTCCACTCGCAGCCTTGTCCAGCCCGTCATAGCCGGAATCCGCGATATCTACCTGAAAACCGGCAGATGTCAGTAAGTCGCTCAACTGCTCGCTGAAATAACTCGAACTATCAATCACCAGCGCGTTTAACATGCTATTCGCCTTACTGCTTTCCATACCGTCCATGTATCGTGGTTCTTATAAATTGGCAACATTACCATTATTTGAACTGTGTCGCGAATAATTGCCGGGTAAAGCTAGTGCGCAGGTAAAAGCCTTTGGGATTCATCTGGCTGCTCTCCCCTGTGTCCGACCAGGACTTTGCCATTACCCGGCTATGTGCCGCTTTAGGCCGGATTTGCAGAAACTCGCCTTCTCTGGCCGTAATCTCAGCCTGCTCACCGAGTACCACACGATCCATTAACTCTTCCCAGTCTCGCTGTAACTGCTGTTCCTGTGCCGGTGTCGGCTGCCAGATCCAGCCATGACCGACATAACGCTCCGCCAGAGGAATCGCAGCATCGGCTTCAACCGGTAACCACAATACCTTGGCCAGTTTTTTCCGGACCCAGCTGTTTTGCCATTGCAGACGACCGGTTTCAGTCAGGGAAACAGTACAGACATAGGTGGATTCCTTAGGCTGCCCCCGGGCATTGAGCGGTAGGGTTTTGAGTTCAATACCCAGACCGGTGAAATCCGGCTCTGCCTGGTTACCGGCATCGGCACCCAGATAACATTCCAGTAACTGGCCAACCCAGCCTTTGTGTCGGCGCAGATCGTCAGGCACATTGAGCCCGAGTTCGGCTGCGACCTGGCCCAAAGTTTTGCCGGCGAGCATACGGCAGCGCTCAGCTAATTCCGCTTCAGACTCAGGGGCTGTTCTCAGTTTCATCGTGTTTACCAAATTCTCAACCACGGCCCGGTCATGGTACCCTAACGTCCTTTATTCTGTCCTTGTGAGGAGCTGTGAAAGCCTTATCCATCAACAAGCTGAGCAAAACCTACCGCAGTGGTTTGCAGGCCCTCAAAGCGGTCAGCCTGGATATCGAACAGGGCGACTTCTTTGCGCTGCTCGGACCTAATGGTGCCGGTAAAACCACCACCATTGGCATCATCACGTCGCTGGTCACCAAAACGGCCGGTAGTGTCAAAGTATTTGATACCGATCTCGACGACGATCCAGAGCAGGCTAAAAGCTATATCGGCCTGGTGCCGCAGGAATTCAATTTTAATGGCTTTGAACAGGTCAAACATATACTGATTACCCAGGCCGGTTATTATGGCATGCCGGCCCATGAGGCCGAGCCCCGCGCCGATGAACTGCTTAAACAGCTCGGATTATGGGAAAAACGGCACACCCCCTCACGTTCATTGTCCGGGGGGATGAAACGCCGGCTGATGATTGCCAGAGCGCTGGTACATAACCCGAAATTGCTGATCCTAGACGAACCCACCGCAGGTGTGGATATTGAGCTTCGCCGTTCCATGTGGACCTTCCTGCGAAAAATTAACGCTGCCGGCACCACCATTATTCTGACCACCCATTATCTGGAAGAGGCAGAGAGCCTGTGCCGCAATATCGCCATCATCGACAAGGGGGAGATTATCGAAAACACCGATATGAAAACCCTGCTCAACCGTCTCGATAAAGAAGCCTTTATTCTCGATCTGAAATACCCGCTACTGAACAATGAACTCGATGGGCTCGACTATGAGCGTCTTGATGACACCACCATTGAAGTGGAAATCAGCCGTGGTGAATCTTTGAACAGCGTATTTGAAGTGCTGAGCCGGCACGGGGTGGAAGTCGTCAGTATGAAAAACAAAGCCAACCGACTGGAGGAACTGTTCCTGAACCTGGTTGAAACCTCGGAGCAAAGCGCATGAACCAGAGCCGTCAACAACGCCACTGGGTCGCCCTGTCGACACTGGTGACTCGCGAAATCCGCCGTTTTTTCCGCATCTGGCCGCAAACGCTGCTGCCACCCGCGATCACGATGACGCTGTACTTCATCATTTTCGGCAATCTGATTGGCAGCCGTATCGGAGAAATGGGCGGTTTCAGTTACATGGAATATATTGTGCCCGGCATTATCATGATGGCGGTCATTAACAATGCCTATGCCAATGTGGCTTCGTCGTTTTTCAGCGCCAAGTTCCAGAATCATATTGAGGAACTCATTGTGGCGCCGGTACCGAATTACCTGATCCTGGCAGGCTATGTCGCCGGCGGCACGGCCCGGGGGCTCTGCGTCGGTATTATTGTCACCATCGTCTCGCTGTTTTTTACCCGGCTGCCGATTGAACATATTTTTATCACTATCAGCATGGTGGTATTAAGCGCGGTGCTGTTCGCCATCGGCGGTTTTATCAACGCGGTTTATGCCCGCAGTTTTGACGAAATCTCGATTATCCCGACCTTTATCCTGACACCGCTGACTTACTTGGGTGGTGTGTTTTATTCCATCAGCCTGTTGCCGGAATTCTGGCAGAACGTTTCTTTGCTGAACCCGATTCTGTACATGGTCAATGCCTTCCGCTACGGCATGCTGGGCGTGTCGGATATTCCGGTAGTGGCGGCATTCAGCATCATTCTGCTGTTTATTGGTGGTCTGACGGCTTTTGCCCTTTATCTTCTCCATAAAGGGACCGGGCTTAGGAATTAAATATCAACCACAGAGGCACAGAGGACAGAGAGCAAAAAATTTATTTTCATTCTTTTTCTTAGCTGAGTTGACTGCAAAGGCTCTCCAAGACTGTTATTTTTCTTGAAAGGGATATTTGCCACTAACGGCGGTTTTAACACAGGAATTTTCACTCACTTGATTTTCTCTGTGTACTCTGTGCCTCTGTGGTTAATCACGATTACCCCACCAGCGCCAGAGCATCCTTGAGCGTTTGAATCCCCGCCCCCGGCAAATGGGCATTCTCACTCAAATGCCGCCGCCAGCGGCGGGCACCGGGCTGGCCCTGGAACAGGCCCAGTAAATGGCGGGTAATCGATTTCAACGGCCGGCCTTGCTGCATTCTTTGCTCGATATAAGGCAGCATGACTTCAATCACGTCATGACGCGAGAGAATCGGATGCGCTTTATCGAATACAACTTCATCGGCTTCTGCCAGCAGATAAGGGTTGTGATAAACGGCACGCCCCATCATGACCCCATCCACATGCTGCAGATGTTGCTGCGCTTCTGCCAGCGTTTGAATGCCCCCATTAATATCGATATGCAGATGCGAATAATCCTGCTTGACCTGATAAACCCGCTCATAGTTAAGTGGCGGCACATCGCGGTTTTCCTTGGGGCTGAGGCCTTTCAGCCAGGCATTTCGCGCATGCAGAATAAAAATCTCACAACCGGCGGCTGAGACCTTGTCGATAAAATCGGCCAGAAACTCATAACTGTCAAAATCATCAATGCCCAGGCGGGTTTTCACCGTCACCGGTATATTCACCTTGGCCTGCATCGCGGCAACCCCCTCGGCCACCAGCTCGGGTTCGGCCATCAGGCAGGCACCGAAACGCCCGGACTGAACCCGATCACTGGGGCAACCAATATTGATATTGATTTCATCATAGCCCGCGTCTTCGCCCATTCTGGCGCAGAGTGCGAGTTCTTCCGGTTCACTGCCACCTAATTGCAATGCCAGCGGATATTCCAGTTGATCGTGGGCCAGAAAGCGGTCCCGATCACCGTGGATTAAAGCGCCGGTAGTGACCATTTCGGTATAGAGCAGCGTCTCACGCGAAATCAGCCGTAATAAATAACGGCAATCGCGATCGGTCCAGTCCATCATCGGGGCGACGGACAGGCGTCGGCTGGGAGAAAAAGCGGTAGCTGCTGACATGATTTAACTGCGAATTTAAAACCCGCTATTTTCTCAAATAACTGGCGAAAAATCTTCCTGTTACGCACAATAAGGTCATGAAAAGCATTCATTGCAATGGCGTTGAGGTCGAGGTGATACGCAGTAAACGCCGTAAAACGCTGTCGCTGGCGATTCGTAATGGTGAGGTCAAACTGCGGATTCCAGCCCGGCTGCCTCTGCATCATGCTGAAAGCTTTGTGAATGAAAAAAGTCACTGGATTCAGCAAAAGCTGCTGGACCACCCGCCGGTCGCCCCCAAACAGTTTGAGAGCGGTGAAGATCTGCTTTATCTCGGTCAAACCTATCGTCTGGCGGTTGTTGCCGCACAATCACGCAATCAGATTCGACTGGAGCAGGATGTCTTTCACCTCGAACACCGAGGCATCCAGAGCAGTGAAAAGGCTTTAAAGCGACGAGTTGAAAGCTGGTATAAACAGCAGGCCACCAGCTGGTTGACCACACGCTGCGAAGAACTGGCAGACCAGACCGGACTCAAACCCAGCGCTGTTGAAGTCAAAACCTACCGTGCCCGCTGGGGCAGTTGCACGGCATCCGGCAAAGTGCAGCTCAACTGGAAACTCATCATGGCGCCGCCGGAAATCATTGACTACGTCATCATTCACGAACTCTGTCACCTGCGTCAGCACAATCATTCACCGGCTTTCTGGCAACTGGTCAAACAATTTGACCCGGCGTTCACGCAGCATCGGTCATGGTTGAAATCAAACGGTCTGCAACTTCAGCTCTAAAGCCTCAATCTGCCTGGTGAGTGGCGTTTATAAGCTTGAAAAATCTGCCGTTTCGATTAATATGTCGACTTTCGGATAAGGAACGCTGCAACAGGGCTCGCCCTGCTAGGCTTATCCAACAGGTTTCATCTAACTGCGTTCATTATTAACAGGTAACTGATAGTAATGAGCACTGTTCCCGACTCATGGCACCACTATCATTACCTCGAATTAATGTAATGAGGAAGCTGGCTATGAGTAGTAACTATCTTTTCACTTCTGAATCCGTGTCAGAAGGTCATCCGGATAAAGTCGCTGATCAGATTTCTGACGCCATCCTGGACGAAATTCTTCGTCAGGATCCCCGTGCCCGGGTCGCCTGCGAGACCCTGATTAAAACCGGTGCCGCGATTATCGCCGGTGAAATCACCACCTCTGCCTGGGTCGACCTGGAAGATGTGGTCCGTAAAACCATCACCGACATCGGCTATAACAGCTCTGAAGTCGGCTTTGACGGCCAGACCTGTGCCGTCATGTCTTTGATCGGCAAACAATCTTCCGACATCGCCATGGGTGTTGACCGCGATACCGAAGAAAATCAGGGTGCCGGTGACCAGGGCCTGATGTTCGGTTATGCCAGTAATGAAACCGATGTGTTGATGCCGGCGCCGATTACCTATGCCCACCGTCTGGTGAAAAGACAGGCGCATATCCGTAAAAGCGGTGAACTGAGCTGGCTGCGCCCGGATGCCAAAAGCCAGGTGACTTTTGTCTATCAGGATGGCAAACCGGTAGGCATTGATGCCGTGGTGCTCTCTACCCAGCACAGCCCGGAAATCTCCCAGGCGGATCTGCAGGAAGCCGTGATGGAGCACATCATTAAACCGGTGCTGCCGCAAGACTGGCTGACGCCCAAAACCCAGATCCATATCAACCCGACCGGCCAGTTCATTATCGGCGGCCCAGTGGGTGACGCGGGTCTCACCGGTCGTAAAATTATCGTTGATACCTATGGCGGCATGGCGCGTCACGGTGGTGGTGCTTTCTCCGGTAAGGACCCCTCCAAGGTGGATCGCAGCGCCGCTTATGCCGGTCGCTATGTCGCGAAAAACATTGTGGCCGCGGGACTTGCCGATCGTTGTGAGATTCAGGTTTCTTACGCTATCGGTGTCGCTGAGCCAACCTCGATCAGCGTTGAAACCTTCGGCACCGGCAAAATTCCGCAGGAGCGCCTGGAACTGCTGGTCAGAGAACATTTTGATCTGCGTCCGGTCGGTCTCATCAAAATGCTCGACCTCATTAAACCGATGTACCAGCCCACTGCCGCCTACGGTCATTTCGGCCGTGAAGATGCCGGCTTCAGCTGGGAAAACACCGATATGGCAGACGTATTACGCGACGCCGCCGGTCTGAAATAATTAAGGAATCATCATGGAATCTGTAATCGAAAACCTCAATCCCGACTATAAAGTCGCTGATATTTCACTCGCCAAATGGGGCCATCAGGAAATCAAGATTGCCGAGAGCGAAATGCCCGGCCTGATGGCGCTGCGTGAAGAATATGCCGGTCAGGCGCCGCTGAAAGGTGCCCGCATCGCCGGCTGCCTGCACATGACCATTCAGACTGCCGTACTGATCGAAACGCTGATCGAACTGGGCGCTGAAGTCCGCTGGTCTTCATGCAACATCTTCTCAACCCAGGATCATGCCGCCGCAGCCATTGCCGATCAGGGTATTCCGGTGTTTGCCTGGAAAGGGGAAACCGAAGAAGAAGCGGTCTGGTGTATTGAACAGACCATCGTTGGCCCTAACGGCTGGCGTCCGAATATGATTCTGGATGATGGCGGTGACCTGACCCTTATCATGCACGAGAAATATCCGGAATTGCTGGACGAGGTTAAAGGCCTGTCCGAAGAGACCACCACCGGTGTGCACCGTCTTTACGAAATGATGAAACAGGGCACGCTGAAAGTGCCGGCCATCAACGTCAATGACTCGGTCACCAAGTCCAAATTCGACAACCTCTACGGTTGCCGTGAATCTTTGCTGGACGGCATCAAGCGCGCCACTGACGTGATGGTTGCCGGTAAAATCTGTGTCGTACTGGGTTATGGTGATGTCGGTAAAGGCTGTGCCCAGGCTTTCCGCGGCATGGGCGCAACGGTACTGGTCACTGAAATCGATCCTATCTGTGCCCTGCAGGCCAGCATGGAAGGCTACCGCATCGTCACTATGGATGAAGCCGCAGCCATGGGTGATATTTTTGTCACTGCCACCGGCAATATCGATGTCATCACCCACGACCATATGAAAGCAATGAAGAACGAAGCCATTGTCTGTAATATCGGTCACTTCGACTCTGAGATTGATGTCGCGTCACTGCGTAAATACGAGTGGGAAAACATCAAACCGCAGGTCGATCATGTCATCTTCCCCGACGGTAAACGCATCATCCTGCTGGCTGAAGGCCGCCTAGTGAATCTGGGTTGTGCCACCGGTCACCCGAGCTTTGTGATGTCAGCGTCGTTCACTAACCAGGTCATGGCGCAAATCGAACTGTGGCAACATAGCGACAACTATGAAAACCGGGTGTACGTGCTGCCCAAGAAGCTGGATGAGAAAGTCGCACAGCTGCACCTCGGCCGCATCGGCGCCAGCCTGACGCAACTGACGCCGGAGCAGGCAAAATACCTGGGGCTGGAGCAGGAAGGTCCGTACAAGCCGGATCATTACAGGTATTAATCGTTAATCAGTTAAAATGGGCTGATTTTTTCAGCCCATTTTTTTATTCAAGACAAAAACATGTCCAATAATCTGACGCTCAGCTGCGAGTTTTTTCCACCCAAAACCGAAAAAGGGGTGGCCAACCTGCGCCGTGTTCGAGAAGCACTGATTCCGCTTGCTCCCGAGTTTTACTCCGTCACCTTCGGTGCCGGTGGTTCCACTCAGGACAACACCATGGAAGCGGTGCTTGAAATCCAGCAGCAACAACCCGTTACCGGCATCGATGCCGCACCGCATCTGTCCTGTGTTGGCTCCAGTGCCGAGCGACTGCGGCAAATGCTCGATATTTATCAACAAAACGGCATTCACCGGATTGTTGCCCTGCGCGGGGATCTGCCTTCCGGTATGCGCGATCCGGGCGATTTCCGTTATGCCAGCGAACTGGTGGAATTTATCCGCAAGGAAACCGCTGATTATTTCGATATTGAAGTCGCTGCCTACCCGGAAGTGCATCCTCAGGCCCATACCGCCGAGTTTGATCTTGATAATTTCAAGCGCAAGGTCGATGCCGGTGCCAACAGCGCCATTACCCAGTATTTCTATAACATCGATGCTTATCGTTTCTTTCTGGATCGCTGCGCTCAGAAAGGTATCGACATTCCGATTATTCCCGGCATTATGCCGATCAATAACTTTGCCCAGCTGGCCCGGTTTTCCGCCAGTTGCGGTGCCGAAATTCCGCGCTGGTTACGCAAACGGCTGGAAGAATTTTATGATGATGCCGAGTCGATGAAGGCGTTTACCATCGACTTTCTGACCGAATTCACCCGTCAGCTGATTGAGCTGGATGTCCCCGGTCTGCACTTCTATACCATGAACAAGACCGAGCCGACTCTGACCATCTGTCAGCGGCTTAATCTGATTAAGCAATAAGGCAAGACAGGCCCTGCGATGGAATATTTTGCTGATTCTTTCGCTGCTGCTTTTGCACTGATTGTGAAGTTCGATCCTGAGATTATTCGGATCGTCGTCACCTCAGTGTATATTTCCCTGTCAGCCTCGGTCATTGCTGCGCTGCTGGCGATTCCCGCCGGGGTGACCATGGCCCTGAACCGCTTCAACGGCAAAACCACGATTCAGCATTTGCTCAATACGCTGATGGCCATGCCTACCGTGGTTATCGGTTTGCTGCTGTATGGACTGTTCAGCCGCGCCGGACCACTGGGCGAATGGGGCCTGCTTTACACCCCGACGGCGATTATCATCGCTCAGGCCATTTTGATCTTTCCGATCATGATGAACCTGACAGTAACGGCAGTGAACGCGGCCGATCCGAGACTGATACCGACGCTGAAAAGCCTGGGGGCGCGCCCCCTGCCGATGATGCTGCAGGTCATCCGCACTACCAGGTTTGCCATTCTGGCCGGGGTCATTACCGGTTTCGGCCGCGCCATCGGTGAGGTCGGCGCCGCGATGATGCTGGGCGGCAACATTGAAGGCTTCACCCGCACCATGACGACCGCGATTGCCCTGGAGACCAGCAAGGGTGAATTTGAGCTGGGGCTGGCGCTGGGCATGGTGTTGCTGCTGATCGCCTTCATGCTGAATTTCCTGCTGTCGATTCTGAATAAGGCCAAATCATGACGCCGGCTTATCAACTCAATGATATTAAAGTCGCCTTTGAAGGCAGGGATGTACTTAATATCCCGTCCTTAAGCCTCTGTCTCCATCAGAGCACAGCTTTGCTCGGGGAAAACGGGGCCGGCAAATCAACATTGATGAATCTGCTGGCTTTTGTGCAGCAGCCCTGTCAGGGGCAAATCGCATTATTGAAACAAACCGTCGCTGCCAGACTGAGTTCTGAGCAGCGACGGCGTATCGGCTATGTCACGCAGCAGCCCTATATGCTGCAGGGCAGTGTGCGCGACAATCTCAATCTGGCGCTCAGATTACAGCAGATCCCGCGGCCACAGCACCATGCCCTGATAGAAAAAACGCTGTCTTTGCTCAACCTGCTGCCACAGGCGGATCAGGATGCAGCAACCCTGTCAGGCGGTGAGCTCAAGCGCGCAGCGATCGCCCGCGCTATCGTCTATGAACCCGATATTCTGCTGCTGGATGAACCCTTTTCACATCTGGATCAGCGTCATATCCGTCAGTTGGAGACCAGCATCTCCCAATTTGCCGCCCAGGATGGCAAAACAGTGATTTTCTCCACCCATGATCGTCTGCAGGCGATGGCGATTGCCGACAATTCGATTAATCTGGTCAATGGCCGGGTCACCAGCGCCCCTCTGCTCAACCTCTATCATGGACAGACACAACAACAATTATTCAACACTGGTAAATTGCTGATTCATATTGGTGAAGCCGATGACGGCGCCCGACATATCGCTATCGACCCTCGCCAGATTATTGTGTCCGAACAGCCACTGCAGCACACCAGCGTGTTGAACAGTTTTGCCGGTCGCCTGACCCAGATTGCTGAAGAAGCAGGCCATATCCGCCTGCTGATCGATTGTGGCGAACCCTTTTATGCCGTGATTACGCCGACATCGCTACAGAACCTCGCTTTACAGCTGGGGGACACGGTATGGGTTAATTTCAAAGCCAGCGCGGTAAGCGTGTTCTGAGGCTGCATTCGCGCAAACACTTATGCTCCGGCAGAGTGTTCTTCAGTTCACAGAACAATTTGGCGATATCCTGTAGGCAATGGCATAAGACTTGCGGTAACATAACTTCATGGTCGCAACATTAGTCCAAAAACACTTGTGAAACCCTCATTACAGCTACGTGTAGGCCAAAGTCTGTCGATGACTCCGCAGCTGCAGCAGGCTATCCGCTTACTGCAACTGTCATCGCTGGAACTGCAGGCTGAAATTCAGGAAGCGCTGGAAACCAATCCCCTGCTGGAAGTCGAGGAAGAATACGACTACGACGACAATGCTGCCAGTCGCAGCGATGATGATCAGGCCAGCCGCGACATCAGTCAGCTGGAAAATCAGGACATTCCCGACGATCTCCCCGTCGACAGCAAATGGGAAGATATGTACGACCACCAGCCTGTCTCCAGTGTCGGTAGCAGCCCGATGGCTGACAGTGATCTGGAACGCGAAAATCAGGACGAAAGCACCGACACCCTGCAACAGCATCTGCTGTGGCAGATGCGCCTGACCCCGTTTACTGAAACGGAAGCCGCCATTGCCACCATGATTATTGACTCGGTGGAAGACGATGGTTATCTCAAAACCACACTGGAAGAGATTCACGAAAGCCTGGCCGAAGAGTTCGAAGAACTGGAACTCGATGAAATCGAAACCGTGTTACACCGGATTCAGCATTTTGACCCGGTCGGGGTCGCCGCTCGCGATTTACGTGAATGCCTGCTGATCCAGCTGCGGGTCTATGAAGCCTCCGGCATTCCGCACATCGATCTGTTACGCGAACTCATCGACAAACACCTGGATACCCTGGCTAAACGCGATTACGCCCAAATCAAACGGGCGCTCAAGGTCTCTGACGATGAACTGACTGAACTGGTGCGCTCTATTCAACTGCTCAACCCGCGTCCCGGCAGCCAGATTCAGACTGACAACACCGAATACATTGTACCCGATGTCTATGCGCGCAAGCACAATGGCAAATGGCAGTTGTCGCTCAACCCAGATAATGCGCCACGTTTGCAGATTGCCGAGCACTATGCGCAACTGGTCAACCGGGCTGATAACAGTGCCGAAAACACTTATCTCAAAAACAATCTGCAGGAAGCGCGCTGGTTTCTGAAAAGCCTGCAAAGCCGCAATGAGACTTTGCTAAAAGTCACCGAGGCGATTGTGGAAAGACAGAAAGCGTTTCTCGATCACGGCGAGGAAGCAATGAAACCGCTGGTGCTGGCCGATATCGCTGAAGCGGTGGAAATGCACGAGTCCACTATTTCCCGGGTGACTACACGCAAATACCTGCACACACCGCGCGGCATTTTCGAACTGAAGTATTTCTTTTCCAGCCATGTCAGCACTGAGGCCGGCGGTGAATGTTCAGCCACGGCTATCCGCGCTATTATCAAAAAACTGGTCGCGGCCGAAAACCCGCGTAAACCCCTGAGTGACAGTAAGATCGCCGCCATTTTGGGCGATCAGGGCATCAACGTCGCTCGCCGGACAATTGCAAAGTATCGCGAGACGCTGGCCATCGCGCCATCGAATGAGCGAAAACGACTGGTCTGAACCAGTCACCACCACTCTAGAGGAGTCTTTTGTTATGCAATTAAATTTAAGCGGACAACACGTCGAAATTACTGACAGCCTGCGAGATCATGTCAATAAAAAATTCGAGAAACTGACTCGTCATTTCGATAACATGACCAATGTTCACGTCATTCTTTCTGTGGAAAAACAGCGCCAGAAAGCTGAAGCGACTGTCCACGTCAGCGGCGCTGACTTGTTCGCCTCCGATGAAAACGAAAACATGTACAGCGCGATTGAAAACCTGGTCGCCAAACTGGATCGTCAAATCATCAAGCATAAAGACAAAATCACTGATCACCATCAGGCGGTCGGTGCCGATATGAAGCACAGAAGCAATTAACTCTATTTACAGGACTTTCTATGCTCATTGCCGCCTTATTGGTTAACGCTGACAGCATCAGTTATCGCGACCCGGCCTCCAGCAAGAAAAAAGTGCTGGAAAACCTGAGTCAGAAACTGGCTGCCAATACAACCGCGACAACAGCAGAGAAAATCTTCCAGGTCTTACTCGAGCGTGAACGGCTCGGCAGTACCGGACTGGGCAAGGGCGTGGCTATTCCCCACGCCCGGGTGCCCGGTCTGACTCATACCATTGCCGCCATGCTCACCCTGGAAAATCCGGTCGCTTTTGAATCCGCCGACAACCAGCCTATCGATATCGCCTTTGGCCTGCTGGTGCCGGAAGAAGATACCGACCACCATCTGCAACATCTATCCCGCCTTGTCGCCCTGTTCCGCGACCCGGAAATCTGCGACAGAATCCGCCACGCCGGCAGTGCCGAAGACATCTTCGAACTGCTGCTGTCGATCGATGATGATTGAATCATGATCCCCCATCCCGAGACCGAATCCTGCCATGGCGTCATGGTCTGTATCCACGGCCAGGGCGTGCTGATTACCGGCGCGGCCGGCATCGGCAAAAGCAGTCTGGCTTTGGAACTCATTGCAGAAGGTCATCAGCTGGTGGCGGATGATGTGATTGAAGTCAGCAGCAGTGACAACCAGCTGTATGGCCACTGTCCGAATATGCTCAAAGGTCTGCTTAACAGCCGGGAACTGGGCACCATTGATGTTGAAAAACTGTTTGGCATCAGCGCCACGGTAGAATCAGCACCGCTGCAGTATGTTGTTGAACTCAATGACAACCCGCTGCCCAGCAAACTGGAAGGCCAGCAACAGACCACAACGCTGATGCAGCAGTCCCTCCCCAGCATCAGGTTGAATCCACACACCGCAGCCAGCGTCGCCTCCCGCCTGCTGACCTGGCTCAAAATGCAGCATCAGGCCGATGCCAATCAGGAACTCAAGCGCCGCCAGGCGGCGCAAATGCAAACATGATCCGTGCTCATGGATGGGCAGAGTAAAGCGACTCTGCAGGCTGTTAATATTTGCCTGAACAGAGGATATCCATTACATTCAAAGCCGTCATAAAGCGGTTGCTGTCTGACAGCAACCGCTGAATTTTTAGAGAGATGAGATGACCGTAGGCATTTTACTCGTATCACATAACAACATCGGCACCGAGTTGATTAACACGGCCAGGCAGATGTTGTCCTGTTGTCCCCTGCCCACTAAAGTCCTGTCAATTGAATCCAAGGATCAGCCTGAAGCCATCCGCTTGGAACTGGATGAAGATCTGAAAGGGCTGGATCAGGGGCACGGTATCCTCATCCTCACTGATATGTTCGGATCGACACCGAGTAATATCGCCTGTGCGGTTTCTGACCGCACCGATATTCGTGTCGTGTCAGGGCTTAACCTGCCTATGCTGATACGGGTGTTGAATTACCCGGCATTGAGCCTGGATGAGCTGGAAGTGAAAGCACTGAGTGGCGGCCAGGAAGGTGTGGTCCGCTGTCATCACTCGGGATACTCAAGTAAATGATGGAACAGACATACACAATAATCAATAAACTCGGACTGCACGCCCGCGCCGCTGCCAAATTCGTCACCACAGCATCGGCCTACCAGGCCGATATCACAGTGTCTCGTGACGGCCGCAGCGTCAACGGTAAAAGCATCATGGGCGTCATGATGCTGGCCGCCGCTAAAGGCACCGAAATTCGTGTCCAGGCGACCGGTGATGATGCGGAAGCGGCACTTAATGCCATTGGCAGCCTCATCAATGATTATTTTGGAGAAGGTGAATGACACTTGAGCTGCAGGGTATCGGCGTCTCACGTGGCATTGCGATGGGCCGTGCCCATATTCTTTTTCACAACCAGCCCGATGTCCGTGAATACCTGATCCCGGCGTTTGCCATCGAGCAGGAAGTTGATCGTTTTCTGGATGCCATCGAACAGGCGAAACAACAGCTCAAATCGATCCGTAATCATATTCCGGCCAATGCCCCGGCCGACGTCACTTCATTTATCGACACCCACTTGTTGATGCTGGGAGATTCCTCGCTGAACAAGGTGCCGGTGGATATGATTCGTCAGCGGCGCTGTAATGCCGAGTGGGCCCTGCAGCTGCAGCGGGATGCGCTGATCAATGTCTTTAACGAGATGGATGACCCGTATCTGCGTACCCGTCGCGACGATGTCGATCATGTGGTCAATCGTATTCATCGCATTCTGACCGATCAGGAAGTCGCCGACCATGAAATCCCGGACGGCCGTCTCAAGGGCCATATCATCATCGCCGAGGATTTAACCCCGGCCGATACTGTCCTGATGCAGCACCAGGGTATTGTCGCCTTTGTTACCGAACACGGCGGTGCCACCTCCCACACTACCATTCTGGCACGCAGCCTCGGTATTCCTGCCATTGTCGGTGTCGAGTCGGTACGGCGCTATGTGCAGGATAATGAACCCCTCATCGTCGACGGCGAAACCGGTATCATGCTGTTGGGCGCGGATGAAACCACGCAGGAAGAATACGAACGCCGTTTGCTCGCCTTCCGCGAGCATATGTCTTCGCTGAGCCGCTACAAGTCACAGCCGACCAAAACCCGCGACGGTAAATCCATTACCCTGCTGGCCAACGCCGAACTGCCGGAAGATATCACCACGATCAGTGCCGCCGGCGCCCAGGGCATCGGCCTGTACCGGACCGAGTTTCTTTATATGAACCGGCTGGCGCCGCCGGAGGAGGAAGAACAGCTCGCTGCCTACCGCGATGTAGTGGAAGGCATGAACGGCCAACCGGTGACTATCCGGACCTTTGACCTGGGCGCAGACAAAACCGTCGATGGCGGCCGTCATCTCAATCAGACTGTGGTCACCAACCCGGCCCTCGGTCTGCGTGCCATCCGCTTATGCCTGAGTCAGCCCACCATGTTCCGTACCCAGTTGCGGGCCATACTGCGCGCCTCGGCCTACGGTAAAATCAAAGTCATGTTCCCGATGATTTCGACCATGCACGAACTGCTGCAGGCGCGGCATATTCTGGAACAGTGCAAGCATGAACTCGATATGGAGCATATCGAATACGATCATCACATCAAAATCGGCGCGATGATTGAAATTCCGGCCAGTGCGGTCTGCGCCGAAATGTTCGCCCGTCATGTCGACTTTCTGTCGATAGGTACCAATGACCTGATTCAGTACACACTGGCGATTGACCGTATCGATGATCACGTCAACTATCTCTATGATCCGCTGCATCCCGCTGTGCTGCGTTTGATTCATATGACGCTGCGTGCGGGTAAAAAACACAATGTCGAGGTGTCGATGTGTGGTGAGATGGCCGGTGATCCTCGTTATACCCGCCTGCTGCTGGCGATGGGGCTGGAAAACTTCAGTATGCACCCCAATGCCCTGCTCGAAGTCAAGCAGGTGATTAACGAAACCGATCTCAGTCAGTTGCCAATCAACACGCTGGAAATCATGAATGCGACCGATCCCCTTGAGGTCGACATGCTGCTGGAACAAATCAACGGTCCCGATCACTGATAGCAGGCTTGTGAGCGGCTTCCCAGGGACCGGTTAAGGCCAGTCTCCTGACCTTCCCGGTTTCAGCTGATCCATGACCGGCGCTATTCAGCCGCCGGCAAGCAGGCTAAAATAGCGGCCGAAGCACGGATCCGAATCACCGCCGCCGTTGAGACCTGGATATGTCAGAGCTGGACCATCACCACACCCTGAATAAAACAATCGATACCCTTGCCGATGCCCTGCAAAGCGGGCGTTTTGTTCGCATGCGGCGATTGCTGGCCAGTCTGCACCCGGCGGAAACCGCCCACCTGCTGGAATCACTGCCACCCAACGAACGTAAAATCTGCTGGCCGCTGATTAACCCGGATCTGCGCGGTGACGTGCTGTCTTATATGGGTGAGGAAGTCCGTACCGATCTGATGACGGAGATGGACACCGCCGACCTCATCAACGCCACCGAAGATCTCGACACCGACGACGTCGCCGACATTCTGCAGGATCTGCCGGATCATATCGTGCACGAAGTACTGCGGGCGATGGATATCCAGCACCGGCGCAGGGTTGAGGCCGTGTTGGGCTATGAAGAGGATACCGCCGGTGGTCTGATGAACACCGACGTCATCACCGTGCGTACCGATATCACGCTGGAAGTGGTATTGCGTTACCTGCGCATGCTGGGTGAACTGCCGGAAAACACCGACAGCTTGTACGTCGTCGATCACAATGATCATTATCTCGGCACCCTGCGCCTGTCGCAGGTAGTCAGTCGCAGTCGAACCCTACTGGTCAGTGAAGTGATGTCGCACCAGGTCGATCCGATTCCGGCCAATATGTCGGATCGCGATGTGGCACGCCGCTTCGAAAAACACGATCTGATTTCGGCACCGGTGGTCGACAAGGATAATCACCTGCTGGGTCGTATCACTATCGATGACGTGGTCGACGTTATCCGTGATGATGCCGAGCACTCATTGCTGAGCATGGCCGGTCTGGGCGAGGATGAAGATACCTTTGCGCCGGTCAAGCGCAGTGTGCATCGTCGTTCGGTCTGGCTCGGGGTCAACCTGCTGACCGCCTTTCTCGCCGCCTGGGTGATCGGACTGTTTGATACCACCATCGAGAAACAGGTTGCGTTGGCCATTCTGATGCCTATCGTTGCCAGCATGGGCGGCATTGCCGGCAGCCAGACCCTGACCCTGGTGATTCGCTCGATGGCGCTGGGGCAACTCAATGAAAAAAACCAGCGCTGGCTGCTGCGAAAGGAAATGCTGGTCGGTGCCGTCAATGGCCTGATCTGGGCCGTCACTATCGCGATTGTGACCGTGATCTGGTTTAATAACGTCTCGCTCGGGGTGCTGATTGGCACCGCCATTATTATCAACCTGATAGCTGCTGCGCTGGCCGGTGTCACCATTCCGCTGGGGCTCAAAAAGCTGGGAATCGACCCGGCGCTGTCAGGCAGTGTGCTGTTGACCACGGTGACCGACGTGGTCGGTTTTATGGCCTTTTTAGGCTTTGCCACGCTGTTTATTGTCTAGATTCGGAATTGCTATGTCTGGTAACACCTTTGGAAAACTGTTCACTGTCACCACTTTTGGTGAAAGCCACGGGCCGGCAATCGGTTGTATTGTCGATGGTTGCCCGCCGGGACTGGAACTGAGCGAAGCCGACCTGCAGAACGATCTGGATCGTCGCAAACCCGGCAAGACGCGTTTTGTCACCCAGCGTAAAGAAAGCGATGAAGTCAAAATCCTGTCCGGCGTGTTCGAGGGCAAAACCACCGGGACGCCGATCGGCATGCTGATCGAAAACGTCGATCAACGCTCCAAGGATTACGGCAATATCATGAACCAGTTCCGCCCGGCGCATGCAGACTATACCTACCACCAGAAATACGGGCTTCGTGACTACCGTGGTGGCGGCCGTTCTTCCGCCCGTGAGACAGCCATGCGCGTCGCTGCCGGGGGTATTGCCAAAAAGTATCTGCGTCAGCGTTACGGCATTGAAATTCAGGGTTACCTGGCCCAACTGGGCCCGGTCAAAATTGAAAAAATCGACTGGGACCATATCGACAACAGCGCCTTCTTCTGCCCGGATCCGGATAAGGAACAGGCACTGGAAGACTATATGAAGTCTCTGAAAGGAGACTCGATTGGCGCCCGCATTAATGTCGTTGCCCGCAATGTGCCACCGGGTCTCGGTGAGCCGATTTTTGATCGTATTGACGCTGACATCGCCCATGCGATGATGAGTATCAATGCCGTCAAAGGCGTCGAAATCGGTGCCGGCTTTGACGCCGTGACCCAGAAAGGTACAGAGCACCGCGATGAAATTACGCCGGAAGGCTTCCTGTCGAACAATGCCGGCGGCACCCTCGGTGGTATCACCAGTGGCCAGGATATTCTGGTGTCGATGGCCCTTAAAGCCACATCCAGCCTCAGCATTCCGGGCCGCAGTGTCGACAAATCAGGTAAGCCGATTGAGGTCGTGACCAAAGGCCGTCATGACCCTTGTGTCGGTATCCGCGCGACGCCGATTGCCGAAGCGATGCTGGCGCTGGTGCTGATGGATCATGTTCTGCGCCACCGCGCTCAGAACATGGATGTGAAAACGGATACGCCCATCATCCCGGCTCAAAAACCCTAAGTGCCTTTATCCCAAGTTCCATACTGGCGCCTGTCGGGATTTTATTTCTTTTATTTTGCCTGTCTGGGCGTACTGGTTCCCTACTGGAGCCTGTATCTGCAATGGGAGGGTTTTTCCGCCAGCCAGATTGGTGAGCTGACCGCAATTCTGCTGGCGTCACGGATCGTCGCCCCCAATGTCTGGGGCTGGATTGCTGATCATAAAGGCCAGCGCATGCGTATTGTGCGCTCAGCGAGTTTCGCCGCGACCCTGGTATTTGCCGGCATTTTTATTGATCAGTCTTATCTCTGGGTTGCCGGCACGCTGCTGCTATTCAGTTTTTTCTGGAATGCTTCATTACCGCAGTTTGAGGTGACCACGCTGCAGCATCTGGGCGAGCAGAGTCATCATTACAGCAAGGTGCGGGTCTGGGGCTCAGTCGGCTTTATTGTCATAGTGATGAGCCTGGGCTGGCTGCTGGAAGTCTTTGACCCGGGCATCGTGCCGATTGCCCTGCTGCTGAGTACTGCCGGCATCTGGCTGGTCAGCCTGAGCGTGCCTGAATCCGCTTCCAGACATATGAGTCTGGAACATGTGTCGCTGGGTCAGCTTTTAAAAAGACCGGCGGTGATTGCCTTTCTGCTGATGTGTTTTCTGGCTCAGGCCAGTCACGGGCCCTATTACACGTTCTACACCATTTATCTTGAGCAATATGGTTACGGCCGCGGACTCATCGGCCAGCTTTGGGCATTGGGCGTGTTTGCGGAAGTGATCATTTTCCTGTTTATGCATCGCTGGTTACCGCGTTTCGGCCTGCGTTATGTGTTGTTAGTCAGTTTACTGCTGAGCGCATTGCGCTGGCTTCTTATCGCGCTGTTTCCGCAAAATCTGTCTGTGCTTGTCTTCGCCCAGCTGCTGCATGCGGCCAGTTACGGCACTTATCATGCTGCAGCGATTGCCTGGGTACACCGTCATTTCATTGGTAAAACCCAGGGCCGGGGACAGGCGCTTTACAGCAGTGTCAGCTTTGGTGCCGGCGGAGCACTGGGCAGTCTTATCAGCGGCTATCTGTGGCTGAGCCCGGGGCCGATGTGGACTTATCTGTTAGCCAGTGCCCTGACTGTGCTCGCGTTTTTTATCTCTTTTTTCTGGCTCCGGGAAGATGACCGGCATAAATAAACCGCCCTGTAAATACCTCTTTTTCTCCGGGCTTTTTCGCTTCCCTTCACATCCCCCATTACTTATACTATTGGGCTGAAAAAATTAGCGACAGTCAGACAGCAGACAAGTCCGTTGTCTCAACCAGGTGAAATCATGCATTTCTCGATTAAGAAAGGGCTGGATTTGCCCATCTCGGGTAAACCCGAACAATCTATCTTTGACGGCAACCCTGTCAAATCGGTAGCGGTCTTGGGTAATGAATATGTGGGCATGCGCCCCACCATGCTGGTCGAGGAAGGCCAGAAAGTGAAACTGGGCCAGGCACTGTTTGAAGACAAAAAAAATCCCGGTGTCATGTTCACTGCCCCCGGTGCCGGTACGGTCCGCGCTATCAACCGTGGTGCCAAGCGGGTGCTGCAGTCGGTGGTGATTGATCTGGAGGGTGATGAAGAAGTCAGCTTCCAGCAATATGATGCCGCCGGACTCGATAAACTGAATCGGCAGGAGATTCAGAAAAACCTGGTCGACTCCGGCCTCTGGCTTTCCTTCAGAACCCGTCCCTACAGCCGCTCACCGGCGCTTGATTCCACCCCGCATTCCATTTTTGTCACCGCCATTGACAGCAATCCACTCGCTGCCGATCCCAGCGTTATCATCAATGAATACGCGGAAGACTTTAAACACGGCCTCACCGTTATCAGCCAGCTGACCGACGGCAAGCTGTTTGTCTGCCAGGCGCCGGATACTGCGCTACCGGTCAGTCAGCGTGACAATATCGAAATTCACACCTTCTCCGGACCGCATCCTGCCGGTCTGGCCGGCACCCATATCCATTACCTGGATCCGGTCAGTGCCAGCAAAACGGTCTGGACTATCAACTACCAGGATGTGATTGCCATCGGCAAACTGTTCACCACCGGCCGCCTCTGGACAGAGCGTGTGATCGCTTTTGCCGGTCCGCTGGTCAATAAACCTCGACTGATTCGCACCCGTCTTGGTGCCAGCACCGAAGACATCGTGTTCGGAGAAATTCAGAATGTGCAGGCGCGGATCATTTCCGGTTCAGTTTTGCATGGTCATACTGCCAACAACTGGGCAGCCTACCTGGGTCGTTATCACAACCAGTTGTCCGTCATTGCCGAAGGTACCGAGCGTGAACTGCTGGGCTGGATCCGTCCCGGTGGCAAGAATAAATTCTCGGCACTGAATGTGTTTATTTCCAGCCTGTTTCCGAAAAAAGATCTGGCATTGACCACCTCGCAGAACGGCAGCCCCCGTGCGATGGTGCCGGTGGGTGTGTTCGAGCGGGTGATGCCATTGGATATTCTGCCGACGCAACTGTTGCGCGCATTACTGGTCAAGGATACTGACTCTGCCCAGGCACTGGGTTGTCTGGAACTGGATGAAGAAGACTTGTCTTTGTGCTCCTTTGTCTGTTCCGGAAAATACGACTATGGCCCCGCCTTGCGGACCAACCTGACACAAATCGAGAAAGAAGGATAATCATGGCGCGTTTAAGACGTTTCCTTGATCGTATCGAGCCGCAATTTCAGAAAGGCGGGCCCTACGAAAAGTATTACGCCCTCTATGAGATGGTCGATACCTTCATCTACTCACCGGCAGATGTGACGCGCGGCTCACCGCATGTGCGTGATGCCATCGACCTCAAGCGGGTCATGAGTTACGTGGTCGTTGCGACCTTCCCGGTACTGCTGTTAATGCTGTGGAATACCGGCTTTCAGGCCAATACAGCGATGGCCCAGATTGGTATGGATGCCGGGGAAGGCTGGCGTCACTGGCTGATGAGCACGCTGGGCATCGGCTATGACCCGAACAGTTTGTTCGCCAATATGTTCCACGGGCTGCTTTACTTCCTGCCTATGTATATCGTGACACTGGCCGCCGGCGGTTTGTTTGAAGTCATTTTTGCCGCGGTGCGGAACCATGAAGTCAACGAAGGCTTTCTGGTCAGCTCGATGCTCTATACCCTGACTCTGCCGCCTTCAACACCGCTGTGGATGGTAGCTTTGGGCATCATATTCGGCGTGGTGCTGGGTAAAGAAGTGTTCGGCGGTACCGGTAAAAACTTCCTGAACCCGGCGCTGACCGGCCGTGCTTTCCTCTATTTCGCCTACCCGGCTTCGATGTCAGGTGATGCAGTCTGGACCGCGGTCGATGGCTATACCGGTGCGACTCCGCTGGCACTGGCGGCATCCGGTGGTGTCGAGGCTATCAAGGAAGCCGGCTATACCTGGTCACAGACCTTTTTTGGCATGATGCCGGGCTCATTGGGTGAAACCTCAACGCTGGCCATTCTGATTGGTGCCGCGTTCCTGATATACACCCGTGTAGCTAACTACCGGATTATTTTCGGCGTGTTCTTCGGCATGGTCGCCACCACCCTGCTGTTCAACCTGATCGGCAGCGACACCAATCCCATGTTCAGTGTCCCCTGGTACTGGCATATGACGATTGGTGGTATCGCCTTTGGTATGGTGTTCATGGCAACCGATCCGGTCTCCGCTGCGATGACCGACAAGGGCCGTTGGATTTACGGCTTTCTGATTGGTTTTATGGCAGTGTTGATCCGTGTGGTCAACCCGGCCTTCCCCGAAGGCATCATGCTGGCGATCCTGTTCGGTAATATGTTTGCGCCACTTATTGATTACTTTGTGATGCAGGCAAACATCAAACGCAGACTGAAGCGAAGTGAAGTCAATGGCTGATTCAACTGAGAAAAAAGGATTTCTGGGCAGCTTTTTAAGTCTGCCTAATGACAATCCAAAGAAAACCCTGTTTGTCGCGATTATGTTGTGTCTGGTCTGTTCGATACTGGTATCCACCGCTGCGGTATCATTGAAACCGCTGCAGACCAGCAATAAAAAAGACGACATCAAACGCAATATTCTTGCTGTCACCGGGCTGAGTGATGAGCCCGGCAGTCTGGATGAGCTGTTCAGCCGTTTTGAAGTAAAGCTGGTCAACCTGGAAACCGGTGAATATGCCGATACCGAGATCGACCCGGTAGTGTATGAACAGCGCAAAGCTGCTGCTGATCCGATGATGAGTGTTGAACTGCCCGGCGGTATTGATATTGCCAGTATCAAACGCCGCGCCAATCTGGCGCCTGTTTACCTTCTGACCGAAGGCGATATCATCAAACAGGTCGTGTTACCCGTTCACGGTTATGGTCTATGGTCCACCCTTTACGGCTTTCTGTCTCTGGATGGTGATTTCAATACCATTGAAGGGCTGCGCTTTTACGAACATGCTGAAACACCAGGGCTCGGCGGTGAGGTCGATAACCCGAAATGGCGCGCCCAGTGGGAAGGCAAGAAAGTTTTTGACGAAAACGGCAACGTCGAAATTCGTGTTATACGTGGCCATGTCGGTCCGGAAACAGTCAATGCCGAGCATAAAGTAGACGGTCTGTCCGGCGCGACCTTGACCAGTAACGGTGTGACCAACCTGTTGCAATTCTGGCTGGGCGAACACGGCTTCGGGCCTTATCTGAAAAACATGCGTTCCGAATTGGGGAAATAACAGATGGCAAGTCAAGCTAAAACCAATGTTATCGATCCGTTAATCGACAATAATCCCATCACATTGCAGGTGCTGGGTATTTGTTCGGCTCTGGCGGTGACCACCAACATGATGTCCTCACTCATCATGTGTATCGCACTGACCACGGTGACCGCGTTCTCGGGAGCCTTTATCAGTGCCATCCGTAAACATATCCCGGGCAATATCCGCATCATCGTGCAGATGACGATCATTGCCTCACTGGTGATTGTTGTGGATCAGGTGCTCAAAGCCTATGCCTATGAGGCCAGCAAGCAGCTGTCGGTGTTTGTCGGCCTGATTATTACCAACTGCATCGTGCTGGGTCGGGCTGAAGCCTATGCGATGAAGAACCCACCCCTGCTGAGCTTCCTCGACGGCATCGGTAATGGCCTTGGCTACAGTCTGATCCTGATGTCGGTAGCTTTCTTCCGCGAACTGCTGGGTGCGGGCAAGCTGTTTGGCGTTCAGGTAATTCCTGTGGCCAATGAAGGCGGCTGGTACATTCCAAATGGTCTGATGCTGCTGCCGCCAAGCGCATTTTTTGTTATCGGTTTGATGATTTGGGGCATCCGCAGCTGGAAGAAAGAGCAGGTGGAAAAACCGGACTATCAGATTCATCAGGTTCACCGGACGGAGGTGCTGTAAATGGAACATTACCTGAGCCTCTTTATCCGCTCGATTTTTATCGAGAACCTGGCACTCGCCTTCTTCCTGGGCATGTGTACCTTCCTTGCGGTCTCCAAGAAGATAGAAACCGCGCTAGGCCTGGGCATTGCTGTTGTTCTGGTACAAACCATCACAGTACCGGCCAATAACCTGATTTATCAGTACCTGCTGAAAGACGGGGCTCTGGCCTGGGCTGGTCTGCCGGAAGTTGATCTAAGCTTTTTGGGTCTTATCAGTTATATCGGCGTGATTGCGGCGATGGTGCAGATTCTGGAAATGGCGATGGATAAATATGTGCCGGCGCTCTACAACGCGCTGGGTATCTTTCTGCCGCTGATTACTGTGAATTGTGCCATCCTCGGTGGCACGCTGTTTATGGTGGAACGCGATTACAACTTCGCTGAGAGTGTCACCTACGGCCTGGGTAGTGGCTTTGGTTGGGCGCTGGCGATTACCGCGATTGCCGGTATTCGCGAGAAACTTAAATATTCCGACGTGCCTGACGGGCTGCAGGGTCTGGGTATTACCTTTATTACTGCGGGTCTGATGGCGCTTGGATTCATGTCATTTTCGGGGATACAGCTGTAATGGAAATCATACTCGGTATCGTACTCTTCACCCTGATTATCATGGCCCTGGTATTTCTGATCCTGGGCGCACGCTCACGGCTGGTCTCCACGGGTGATGTCAATATTATCATCAACGACGAGAAGACCATTAAAACCAAGCCTGGCAGCAAACTGCTGGGCGCCCTGGCTGACGCCGATCTTTTCGTGTCTTCAGCCTGTGGCGGTGGCGGCACCTGCGGTCAGTGCAAGGTCAAGATTTTTGAAGGTGGCGGCTCGATCCTGCCGACGGAAGAATCCCATATCACCAAACGTGAAGCTGCTGACGGTGAACGTCTTTCCTGTCAGGTCTCGGTCAAGCAGGATATGAAAATCGAAGTGCCGGAAGAGGTCTTCGGCGTTAAGAAATGGGAATGCACCGTGCGCTCCAATCACAATGTCGCGACCTTTATCAAAGAGCTGGTACTGGAACTGCCGGAAGGCGAAGATGTGAACTTCCGCGCCGGTGGTTTTATTCAAATCGAATGCCCGCCGCATACGGTTGAATACAAGAACTTCACCATTGAAGATGACTACCGCGGTGACTGGGATCGCTATGATATGTGGCGTTATAAGTCCGTAGTCAAAGAGGATGTGGTACGTGCCTACTCGATGGCCAACTATCCGCTGGAAAAAGGTATCGTCATGCTCAACGTTCGGATTGCCTCACCGCCGCCGGATCAGGACGATATTCCGCCAGGTCAGATGTCTTCCTACATCTTCGATCTCAAACCGGGCGATAAAGTCACAATTTCCGGTCCCTTCGGTGAGTTCTTTGCCAAGGATACCGACAAGGAAATGGTGTTTATCGGTGGTGGTGCCGGTATGGCACCGATGCGTTCGCACATTTTCGACCAACTGGGCCGTTTGAAGAGCAAACGCAAGATGACCTTCTGGTATGGTGCCCGCAGCCTGCGTGAAATGTTCTACACTGAAGACTTCGATCAGCTGGCTGGCGAGCACGACAATTTCACCTGGAATGTTGCCCTCTCCGATCCGCTTCCAGAAGATAACTGGCAGGGGTACACTGGCTTTATACACAACGTGCTGTATGACAATTACCTGAAAGATCATCCGGCACCGGAAGACTGCGAGTTTTATATCTGTGGTCCTCCGATGATGAATGCGGCTGTCATCCGCATGCTGGAAGATCTGGGTGTCGAGCGCGAGAATATACTGCTTGACGACTTCGGAGGCTAAATGACCACTTTTATCGCCGCATTTGTAATATTGCTGCTCGTCGTTGCCGGAATGGCCATAGGCGTGCTGTTTGGTCGTTCATCGATCAAGGGCAGTTGCGGCGGTCTCAATCAGGTTGGCTTGGGTGGTAGCTGCGGTGGTGCCTGTTCCCTCGAAGAAAAAGAGGAATGTGCCCGCCGTAAAGCAGAACAACAATAAGGTCACAGGAGAGAAGCCATGCTCGCACCGTTGAAAGTTAAAGACTATATGAATGGCACCAAAATCACCTTCACACCGGATATGGATGTGCTGCGTGCGATTCATCAACTGATCGAATTCAAGATTTCCGGTGCTCCGGTGATTGATCATCACGGCAATCTGATTGGCTTTCTGTCTGAAAAAGACTGCATGCAGGTTGCACTCAATGCCGCCTATCAGGGCGAAGCGGCCGGTAAGGTTGCCGAATTCATGCATGAAGGCTGTCAGACCGTTGATGTCGAGGCCTCAATCATTGAAGTCGCCGAAACCTTTCTGCAGACCGCTTTCAAGTGCCTGCCGGTAGTGAAAGAAAATCGTCTGGTAGGATCAATTACCCGCCAGAACATACTGAAGGCTCTGGAAAAAACGGCTAATATCGAAAGCCACAAAAAACCAGCCAAGCAATCCACCAAGCAGCAGATTCACGTCAGCAGTCCCAACTAGTTGCTGACCGGCTCATTACATAAAACAGCTACCGAAATAGCTGTTTTTGTATCCTCAAGGCGTTACACTCAACGCTACAGGCCCAGCAACCGGAGCTTTTTATGCAACTGGTGTTTCGTGCCAACAATATCCTGGAAGCCCATATTGTCGCGGGCATGCTCAAAAGTAACGATATAGATTGCCATGTGGGCGGTCATTATCTGCAGGGCGCGGTAGGCGATCTGCCCGCGACCGATTTTGCTCATGTTTTTGTTAATGAAGACGATCAATCGCGGGCTGAGGCCCTCATTGAAGATTATGAGAATGGTGAACTCTGACCGCGACAGCGTTCGTTATCAATAGCGATCCTCGATTCTATCTTCCTGACATTTTTTCCCTTGGCACAAATTGATGTAAGCTTGCTACTCAACTTGCCAATAAGACTATTTAGTTATGATCTACAACAGCATTCTCGATACTATCGGCAACACCCCGGTTGTCCGTCTCAACAATATCGCACCTGACCATGTGGACATGTTCGTCAAGGTCGAGTCATTCAACCCGATGGGTTCGGTTAAGGATCGACTCGCCTTTGCGGTCATCGATGATGCTGAGAAACGCGGCGTGCTCAAACCCGGTCAGACAGTAGTCGAAGCCACATCAGGTAACACTGGTATCGCACTGGCCATGGTCTGCGCCGCCAAAGGTTATCCCTTCGTCGCCACCATGGTGGAAACCTTCTCGGTAGAACGGCGTAAAATCATGCGTGCACTCGGCGCCAAGGTAATTCTGACTCCGGCTGCAGAAAAAGGCACCGGTATGGTCAAAAAAGCCGAAGAACTGGCTAAGAAACATGGCTGGTTTCTGGCTCGTCAATTCGAAAACCCGGCTAATCCGGCTTATCACAGAAATACCACCGGGCCTGAAATTCTGCGCGATTTTGCCGGCAAACGCCTCGATTACTGGGTCTCTGGCTGGGGCACTGGCGGTACTTTGACCGGCGCCGGTGAAATGATCAAACTGGCCCGCCCCGAAACCCGGATTGTGGCAACAGAGCCCGCCGCCGCTTCATTGCTGGCAGGCGGTGACTGGAATCCGCATAAAATTCAGGGCTGGACCCCGGACTTTGTGCCGGATGTACTGAGTCGCGACGTGCATGATGAACTGTATCCCGTCACTGATGAAGAGGCCAAAGACTGGGCCTTGCGTCTTGCCAGTGAAGAAGGCATTTTTGTCGGCCTCTCCTGTGGTGGCACGCTGGCGGCTGCGATGAAGGTTGCAGACAAGGCAGAAGCGGGGTCAACAATTCTCGCCATGCTGCCTGACACCGGCGAACGTTATCTCTCAACTTACCTGTTTGAAGGAATGAATGAGGAATCAGATGACGACTGGCTGGCAAGTCAATAAATAATCGTCTTCTACGATAATATTAATCTGATTTAATCGTTAGACTTGATTGATAGTCCACACCATAATTCCCTCAATGCCTGAGGGAAACCCTTCGTTACACTTAAGCTGAACAGGTGAAATAACCATGTGGACTAAACCAGAATATTCCGATATGCGTTATGGTTTCGAAGTAACCATGTACATCTGCAACCGCTAGTTGCTGCATATCCTTCTCACCCTGAAAAGGCCCCTTCCCGAGGGGCTTTTTCTTTTCTAGTCCAGCACATCTGCCAGCGCCAGCGACCAGCAGCAGGTATGATCGGCGCCTACCACGATATAGCTCTGAACATTATCAAGCGATTTCATATGGGAAAGGTAGGATGTCAGTACTGAGCCCGGCACCACATCATCGCGCTCACCAATTAAATGAATCTGAGGGATGGACTCCAGGCTTTCGCTGAAGTTGATCGGGTTGAGTGAACCATTCAGTGGATCAATTTGATTAAAGTCGGTCCAGCGTTTGTGGTCCAGGTTACCCGCCACCGTGACCAGTAAATCCACATCATCCCGCAATGCCGCCACAATGCTCGCGACTGTGCCGCCACCGGAAAAGCCAATCAGCCGAATCTGTCTAGCCTGGTAACGAATCTTCATCGCCGAAATGGCCCAGTTCATGGAGCGGATAACCTGGCTCGAATAACGATGAGAGGTCCAGACAGCCTTGCCGCAGGTATTCATTCTATTGCCACGCAGATACTGGCAAGGACGCCCTATATAAACGCTGTTACCACCGATTTCCTGTGCCAGCTTCAAGGCGACACCGGGCATGCCATCGCCTTCAATAAAAATATTCAGCACATCAGCCCGGCGCAGCTCCGGCGGCGCGAAGCCCATCATGGTATGAACACCACCTGATAAAACAATCCGACTCCATGGGATAAAATCATCCGCTTGTGCACTGGGAAAAACCAGGGACATGAGTAGCAGGAACCATCTCATAGCGCACCTCTCAGCGAGTTGTGTCATACAAGTTTTTGCATAACTGATGCCAGAATTTATCCATGTGATCAGTCAGATAGAGAATCAAAGCAGGAAATTTTGATTCTCATTCATGCAAAAACCCATTACTATCGGCGCATGACCAGTTATATCAAATACTTCGATCCGGACCGAGAGTATTTCTTTGTTGAAGGTTGCTTTATCAACGAATTATCCAATGGCCCGCATGATCCGAATGTGTCGATCGCCCGCGTAAAAGTGACACCAGGCGTCACTACGGCCTGGCATCGGCTTACTGGCACCACAGAGCGCTATGTGATTTTGGAAGGCGAAGGTGATGTTGAAATCGGCGATGACGCACCAAAAAGGGTCAAATCCGGTGATGTTGTTTTGATTCCGCCCCAAATTAGACAGCGAATCAGCAACCCCGGTGATAAAGATCTGATTTTTTTAGCTATCTGCTCACCGCGCTTCCAGGAAAAGCATTACATCGACAGCTGATCGCTGTAAAACTGCTTAATTTTTAACCAACGCTATAATCTGTTAGGCTGAAACTGAAAGAGTTAGACATCCACAAAGGAGGTCAGCATGACTCAGAAACAAAGAGAAGCCGCCAGAGAAAACATCAAGAAAGCACAGAAAGCCTGGCAGGATATGACATCACGCCAGCGTTCGCTTTCCCAACCGGAGGGCTCAGACAGGGCCGATGTCGGCACCAAAGGTGAAGGCGAGTATTACCGCGTCATAGTTCGCCCCAAAAATGAGTTCACCAGCTTCCGCTCTCATGACGTTGGTCGAGATGGCCACACACTCAGACTGTCAGGACATCGGTCCAGCGGTTCCTGGGCTACACATGCCTGGCTGATTCATAAAGACGATTCCTACGTTGATGATCAGGGCTATCTGCGTAGCGACAGAAAATCCACGCAGAAAGTGTTGCGTAACCTTCGCACAGTACCTCGGCGGGTGCGCGGTGATATTTTCGAATCTAAACCGCGCAAAAATGTGGCTGAAAAAGACAAACCGACAGCAGCGCAACAGCGGGCCAGAAAGGAAAATATTCAAAAGGCCCAGCAGGCTCGGCACCATTAAGTGTCAGCCAATACAACTGACAGTGTAAAACAGGGTCCAGATTAATATCGGAATGGCCGCTGCAGCGAGCAGGATAATCCAGCAAAGTATCTGTGCAATCCGACCGCGCCAGACAGCGGCCTTATCTTCAATGACCCGGACATCACGGATGACGGCAGTGTCAGGTGGAGGGAATCGCCGTGTCTTGATAATTTTGCCAGCATAACGCAATAGCATAATGCTGAGCCCTATCACCGGCGACACCGGGATCAGCATCAACAGAAATGCCAGATAATGATGCTCAACCAGCAAGTCGGCATTCTTTTCAATCCAGGCATTCAGGTTGCCTATCAAGCTGTTGAAGATTAGAAACAGCACAGCCCCCATTGCAAGACCGATCAGAATTGATTTGATCGCCTTGCGTCTTGCTTCTGGGTCCGCTTTTTGAATATGTGACATCAATTATCCATTCGCCTGAGTCATGGCTTATCTTAGCAAAGCCTGGCTGCTGCCAAGCTATCCAATGGCTTGCACATTGCACCAGGATAAGTGCATCATGAAATTGCGACTGCCACAGTCACAACGCATTTCTGGCAGTAATTCTAGACCCATGCTGGAGGTAAGTGTTATGCAGTTACCCGCCCAAATCACCTTCCGTCAAATGGAGCCCTCTCAAGCACTTGAGGCAAAAATCCGCGAAAAAGCCGCCGGGCTGGAACAATTCTTTGATCGCATCATGAGCTGCGATGTCATTGTCGAGCAAAGTAACCGTAATCATCACCAAGGCAATCTGTTTCATGTCCGTATCGATCTGCGCGTACCTGGTAAAGAACTGGTAGTGAGCCGTGATCCCATTAAAAATCATGCACATGAAGACCCTTATGTCGCTGTCCGTGATGCCTTTGAGGCCATGAAGCGTCAGCTCAAATCTTATGCAAGCCAGCAGCGCCGTGAGGTTAAAACACATGATATCCCGCCACACGGCCGCATTACCGCCCTATTCCCGATGGAAGATTACGGACGCATCCTGACCCCGACCGGCCGCGATATTTATTTTCACCGTAACAGCGTGCTCGACACGGACTTTGAGGATCTAGAAGAAGGCATGGAGGTCCGATTCAGTGAAGAAATGGGCGAGGAAGGGCCGCAGGCCAGTACCGTGAAACTGGTTGGCAAGCACCATGTTGTTTAGACAGTTTTCAATCATCACCCATTATGAGTGAGCTTCACACTCCAAATGCTCTGTAACTATTTGTCAAAGATGCGGTCAGTCATTACTCATTGCTAAGCAACAAATGAGCGACTTATGAAGCGATTGATTCCTATATTTGTGAGTGTCTGTATGGCACTGCTCCCTCAGATGACGTTGAGTGCTGATATTCAAACCATACTTGATCACCCGGATCGTAACCTCAGCAACAAACAACGAGATCAATACCGCAATCCCGCAGAAACCCTCGACTTCTTCGGCATACAAGCAGACATGTCAGTCATTGAAATCTGGCCGGGCAAAGGTTGGTATACAGAGATTCTCGCCCCCTGGATAAAACAAGGTGATGGCGATTTTATTGCGGCTGGATTTCCTCAAGGTGGCCCTGATTGGCGTCAGAATATTAAGGCTGAATATGAAGCCTGGTTAGCAGCCGATCCACACAGGTTTGATGAGGTTAAAGTGATAGCATTTGGCCCGCCAGACAATTGGCATCTAGGTCCGGACAACAGTGTCGATGCGGTGCTCACTTTCAGGAATGTGCATAACTGGGTGAAAGGCGACTTTGCAGACACCGTATTCAGTGCCATGTTTGATGTGCTCAAGCCAGGAGGGATTCTAGGCGTGACAGACCACCGTGCGACACCAGAAACAGATATTGAGACCATGAATAATTCTGGTTATCTCACTGAAGAGCTGGTCATTGAGCTTGCTCAGGAAGCAGGCTTTATCCTTGAAGCAAAGTCTGAGATAAACAGTAACCCCAAGGATATTAAAACTTATCCAGCTGGCGTGTGGACACTGCCGCCGACCTTGCGTCTTGGGGAACAGGACAGAGAGAAATATTTGGGGATCGGTGAGAGTGATCGGATAACTTTGCGGTTCAGGAAGCCTCAAAACTTATCAAATTAACCATATTAGACCGGAGGTTGACTTTGTACTCCCCGAGGGTTCGCTTCGCTCATTCAAAAACGCTTATCTCCATGGATGGAGTTATGCAGAAGCATGCCGGGAGCATTGCCTGTCCGGCGTTTTTGTTATTCACATGGATGTGATGTATGCCAACAATGCAGGAGCGTTTGGCGGTCACATGGATTGTTGCCATGCTCGGGTAAGGTCAATGCAAAACTATCAGACAATAAAAAAGCCCGTCTCTTTCGAGACGGGCGTGAATCGAGCTTGGGGATGAGCTCAGAGGTGACCTACTTTGTTTGCCCCATCCCTGGGGCAAATCGCTGCGCGACCTCCCTACGGTCGTCCAAAAACGTTCCTGACGTTTTTGTCACATGGGGTGTTCCCATGCTCATGTGAGGTCGCTGCAAAACTATCAGATATAAAAAAAGCCCATCCGATTGGATGGGCTTGTTTTATATAAAACCTGGCAGTGACCTACTTTCACATGGGACCTCCCACACTATCATCGGCGATGCTTTGTTTCACTTCTGAGTTCGGGATGGGATCAGGTGGTGCCAAAGCTCTATGGCCGCCAGGCATAAACGG